>ERZ1026814.7-NODE-7-length-239142-cov-10.819593_pt1 | contig 239142 bp, 233 predicted proteins | sample MGYA00520871_ERZ1026814 | MGnify/ENA primary metagenome ERZ1026814 (study PRJEB33270, sample SAMEA104284478) | anaerobic digester metagenome | biome: Anaerobic digester microbiome; feature: mesophilic sludge digester; material: Anaerobic digester biomass | place... | reverse complement strand
TCTTACTTGAATTCTTATTTGGGGGGATTAAAATCTGTACTTTTATTCGATCTATATGGATTGTCCTCCAATCATAAAATAAGAGAAGATGCAAGGCTTGTTAGAAATACGATTCGGGAGGGGGTTAATACCATTGCTCTTTCATCCGGGTGATGCACTGATGATCCTGATCCTGCTTTTCCGTACCCCGTTTTCCGGTATTCAGCGATATCCTCCCGGCCTTCCACTGAAGCAACATCCCCTGCAGTAACCCCGTGAAAATGGAGGGGCTGAATGGAGTGGAATGAGGAGAGCATCGGTCTGGTACCTCATCTACCGGATCGATCAGCTCACCCCATGGACCGGTGCGGACAACGTATACGATGAATCGGGGATCGAAAAAAGGGGAGCAGGGGATCCCAGGTCCCGGGGAGCGGCTCGCGACCGCTCCAAACGCTCTTCCCGATAGGTTAAAATAGAACATCCCCTCTTATGCAGGATCAGGTGATGGAATAATCCGTCACTCTTGCAAGGGGATATTGGATACCAGTGAGTTCCCCTTCACCCTTTTTTCCGATTGAAGGCCACTGGCATTGCCCACAATCTCAGGAGTACTATGATCTCAACAGGGGATCACCCAGATGGCACACATTGAGGAGAGTATCGAGTTCAACGCACCGGCTGAGAAGGTCTTTGCCCTTACGACCGATGCAACACAGTGGAGCAGATGGAATACGGCGATACCAGAAGCCGAGCAGACCTCGAAAGGATCGGTCGGTGTCGGGACGACGTTTCGGGGTGTCACCCGGCTGATGGGCCGATCCATGCCCTGGACCGCCACGGCGACCGAGTACGAGCGGGACCGGAAGTTTGGGAAAAAGATCGATTCGGGCTCGGTCTTCATAGAACAGCACAACAGCTACACTCCTCTCCCGGCTGGGACGAGGTTTACCATCGCCTATGACATGAAATGCAGCGGGTTCATGAGAATACTGTCGCCGTTCATCGTGAATGCGATGCGAAAGGAGCTGAAGAAGAGCCTGGTTAATGTGAAACAGATCGTTGAGAGTTGAGGAGGATCACCGTTCCTTGTTGTGTGAAAGGAGTGCCTGGATAGATTGACTTCGTGTTCGAAATTGAGATGGTCGTAATTGCCGTTACCAGATGTTCCCTCATGATGAATTGAGGCTCTCCCAGGGATTATACCCGACCGTATCGCTCATCCGCAATCCTTTCGGCATCCTGCAGGGCTTTCTTCTTGAAAAGAAAAGGAATATCGTGATTCAGATACCCCGCCCCGATCTCGTTACCGCTCAGATGCCACGACGATCCGCCATTCGGTCCCGTGGAGCCCCACGGTCCCCCATACTGCATCCTTCACGACAGCAGGACCCCCTTTCGTAGGGGTGAAGGTGTACGTGCCGTTCCCGGCAGGCTCAGCCACGATCTTCTGCACGAACGCCACCAGGTCAGGATAATCGGCAAAAGCCGGGTAGGTGAGCATGTCCCGCCCGACAAGACCGGCGGGGTCCCGGTCGTAGATCAGGTAGCCGCTCGTATCGACTGCCCATGCGGTGTAGTTCGTGCCCGAGAGGGCCAGGTCGGCCTGGTCCGCGATCAATTCCTGGGGATTGAAGAGGACGGTCGCAAGGCCGAGGAACGTTCCGGTATTGTCCGTCACTGGTCGCCGGAGGGAGACGGCATCAAAGCCTTCAGCAGCCGGAAAAACGGGCGACATCAGGGGGCGGCGTTCATCCAGGGCCTGGCGGTTGTGGCTTTCGTTGCTGACATCGGTCCCGACCGCAGCCATGTACTGCTCGGGCATGACAGCCGCGATCCGCCCTTCAGCAGAGATGGAGACGGCATCAATCGCATAGGGGGTCGTCTCTGCGACCCGTGCCAGGATGGCATTTGCCTCCGGTCCGGTAATCCCGGTCCGGTTCATGTCCTCTGCTGCCGTTGCAAGAATGGCGTCCATCTCCTGCAGCGTCGCATTGACCCGGGTGGTCAAATGGCTCAGCGCAACGGAAGTGTTGAAAGCAGGCACGGAGCTTCCGGCTGTCGTTGTGGTCGATGTATCAGGAACTGATGTGCAGCCTGCTGCAAGGACGATGATGAGGACGAGGAGGAGGATATACTTCTGCGTGTTCATACACCACATTCTGAAAGGCGGATATTAAACTGATGGTGGTCGATGAATGCCCTTCTTTGCCTCTCCACCCATGGAAAAATCCTACGAGATTACGGCGAGATACCTCCCTCTGGAAGGAGGAACCGTGCTCTCTCCCCAATAAAAAGCCGTGATCTCGCAGTTTCAGCCCTTATTGTAATTTTACCGGGTTTCATCCAGAAACAGGTGACAGGCAGGGCACCACCATCCGATCGGGACCGACTGCCGCTTCCGATTCTCATCCAGGATCCTGATGTACGTCTGGTACATCTGCTGCGGTCCCTTCCGGCTCTTCGAGGTGGTAGTCCTGCAGTCGTGGGGACATCGTGGACTCGTGCACACGATGCTTCACCGTGCCGATACAATCGATACGTGTTCCGGCAGTTGGCGATTCACATGAGTTCCCACAGGGTAGTAAAAGGATACGTTCCACTCAAAAAAAGGGTGCACCTGGAATCCCACAAGAGTTGTGAATAAAAGCCGGATCCCACATCATCCTTAAAAAAAGGGTTCTTTTCCGGTAATTCTTACCAATTCTGCCTTCTGCCACTCATTCCTGGGTGCAACACCGGATTTAGAACAGAGGAGTGTCCCCAGAAAGGGTTACCTTAAAATAGGGGTGCACTGATGAGATATGCATCCCAGAACGGCTGGGGATACCATGAGAGGGTGGTACCTGATGTATACGCTTACTCTGACAAAGGAAGAGGTCTCGATCCTGAAGGATGTGCTCGATGAGTATCTCTCCGATCTCCGGATGGAGGTTGCCGATACCGACAAGCAGGACTTCCGTAACCATCTCAAGAAGGAGGAGGAGACTATCAAGGAGATCCTGGGGATCCTTTCCCGGATGCAGTCCGGGGAGTAGGGAGGGAGTCGCTGGATGAGTGTTCTGCATGGACCACACGAGAGGAGGGAAGGGAATTGATCAGGGAGGGGGTCATATTTGCGTTCGGGTATTTTTCGGTAAAAGCAGGGAGAGAAGAACAGTTTCTGGAAAAATGGCAACAATTTGCCCAGTGGACGCTGAACCATGCGAAAGGTGCACGGTGGATGTATATGGTACGTGACAATGATGATCCGCAGCTGTTTGTCGCCTACGGACCCTGGGAATCCCTTGAGAGCATTGCCGAATGGCGGCAGTCTTCGAAGTTCAGGGCTGCCGTTGCCGAACTTGCGGCACTCTGTGACCGGATCGATGAGGGGACTATGACCGAAGTGAATCATGTGAAGCAATAGCGGTCGGAATGCGGACAGGGACTATTCATCCGGAACAGGACAGAAAATACCCGTGAGAGTGGAGGATAGACGGGTGTGCTGGGATCTCCGGAAACATATTATAATCTGAAACCAATAAAACTGTGGCGGTATTCTATCCTCCATATGCCACCTTGATCAGGAGTGCCGCTAGTGGTTGGGAAAACAAAACGAAAGGTAAAATGCAGGTACTTCTCAAAAACCCCCAATCCCCACCACTTTTGACAGGAGGTGATTTTGTATCCCGTCGCTCTTCATGCATCATTTTCCGTGGATCTCCTCCCCTCATCCGGGACAGGCCGATCACGAAGAATCGTGATAATTCAGGGTTTGTCCGATTCGGAGCGCTCATTACCGGCACTCATCCAGTTCTGGGAAGATGCCCATCTAGTCGATCTCTTTTCCAATCCGACCGTATCAAGCCCGTTTCGATGCTCATTTGAAGAACCGTTTGAGGGCTGCTCTCTTGCTCCCGAACGGATCGAGTCCCCACTGGGCGCATTCTCCGGGCGACGGTTCTGATCAGGGATAATGTATGATGAGTGGGTGGCGTTGAGATTCAGGGAAGGCACAAGATGGGAAATGTGATCCGTGCTCCTCTGGAACTGAACATAGCCAACAATCACCTGGGTGCCTGGAGGGACAAAAGCATCCAGGATGAAAACGGCAGAGGCATGTTCACAGGAACGGTCGGTAACCGCCGTTCGGTCGATCTTGACAGGGGGAACTGTCGGGGTATTCTCATAAAAAAAACATGATCCCTCTGAGGGCCACAAGCATAAACGATGAAAATGCCGGAGGCATTTTCATATAAAAAGGGTTGAAAAGAACCTGGAATCACTACATCTTTATTGCGAGCAGGACATCCTCTTCCTTGATGGTCTTTCTTCCTGCATGCATTGCGAGCCTGTTGGCCTCACGGGTTAGGGTTGCAATGTATTCTTCTGCGCCCTTTACCAGAGCAATAGCACCGTCGTGACCGACACGCTCTGCTCCATTCTTTTTAGCAATTCTGATAACTGCTGCGATAGGTAAATCTGCCACCTTGCTTACCTCACGAAAAAGGAGGTTTTGGTGGTATATATAAGTAACCTGCCATTTTCACACAAATGGAAGGGAGGTGGGCACATGGGAGAGGCGGAGTATTCACGTTCTGTACTGTCCCCTGCAAAAATGTGATGCCCTTCTTTTTTGATCTCCCTTCTGGCTTTGGCGAGATCTGAATCAGTTGCATAGCCTGGGGTACTTCTTGTCCATCATCCGATGAAATCAGACCGGGCGGGAGGACCGGGATTGGTTGGCTCAAAAAGGATCAGCGATGTCAGGGTGCCGGAACTACGAAGTACATGGCATAGGTTGTGCCTGTGTTCCGTGTCACGTGCCCTCTGCCCGTGGTATCTTCCAGGAGGACGAGGTCTCCTGGTGCGAAGTGTCTCACCTCGCCATCGGTCGTCTCCATCTCAACGGTTCCGGACAGCAGGGCAAGGAACTGCCGTGTGGGGGCGGGGTGCCAGTCGCCGATCCAGCCTGGCTCGAAGGTATAGAACCGGTATTTTGTTGCAGGATGATCACCTGAAACGTAGAACGGGGCGGCAGGGGGGGCTGCCTGGACACTGCTCTGCTCGATGATATCGGTCGCAAAGTGCGAGTCTCCCTGGGTATCTGCGTAGATCCGGTGATACCTGACCTTGCTGATCCTGGACGAAGAGGAGGGGGTCATGGCACGTATCTCCAGGGGATGCAGGGACGAGCCCTGCTTTCCCGATGAGTAGAGAAACGGAACGGTGAATGATAAAGGTTACGGCAGGGATTTTCGGAGATATCCTGTTTCAGGGCTTATCAGGCCCACCAGGAAGGAATGGATCAGTGCGGTTGACGAATTCGTCATCTTGCCGGGCAAAATCAGCAGGGCATTCAGCCGGATTCGCTTCATAGTAATCGACAACGATGGTCGCGAAATCCCGAGAGAAGATGGTTCCGGGCGATTGTCGTTCTCGTATTACGGCATTTGTGCCCCCTGTCCTTTGACAGAGAGGATTCCTGGAATCATGGAGTAAAAAAGGGAAAGGGGTATGGTTTGGACATGTCGGGAGGGAGGATGGAATATCAGGACAGGATATCCCATTCAATGGTAGTGCAAAGACGGCCGGGGAAGATCCCCGGCCAAGGAAGGTTCACCACGACCCTGGTTGTCCGGACGAATGCTGGAGTTTATTGTTGCCACCTTGAACGCCTATGCCACCAGATTCACGATGAATTTCCAAATCATTGCCAGATAGGGGGTTCTTCTCAGGGTATTTAAATTATTTGAACCTCGGGGTTCAGGGAATGAGGACGGTCATCGGGTTCGCCCGGGAGGTAGTGGATGCCGATCGGCATGGGAGAGAGCACCGTTCCACGGGATCACCTGCAGGTATCGTTGGTGAGGGGGGGCTTCCAGCATTCGTAGTGATAGGTCCGGCGATCACCATAGACCGTGTCCTGGTAGCTGAAGATCTCCCGCCCACAACAGTCGCAGGTCCTATGGGTGCGTTTTCCCTTCGTTCTCCGTGTCATATTCCTCCTCCACCAGATACCATGCGCCTTTTGAGAACTCCCTGTCAGAAGATGGACGATGATCTTTGATCTTCCCGCAGTTCCACGGCGCTTCTTTTCATTGCCAGGAGGAGCAATGAGTGAGAGTGGCAATCCTCCCTCATCCTCGTGGCTTGTTCCGTTTTGGTATCGCATGGGGATGGTAACCACCGTTCCCGCCAGAGTGAAGGTACATTGACGTCATCACTCATGGTGTTAGGGACCGAGCCCTGCCACAACAGGGGATATTTCCCCCGTTCACCGTTCCGATCCTGGCAGGAGTGCATCTCCTGATGTCCGAAAATCCATGGGATGTCTCCCACGCATGATAGGATCCCGCATCGGCGCCGGTCTTCTTTTAAAGGTGCCCCTGCGATGGGATGGACGGGCGGGTGATCTGTCTTGAGATGACACATTCCCCTTCTTTCTCCATCCCCGTTCCTGCATGGTTTCGCAGAGGCTGAAGAGGCATTCGAAGTCGAACCGATCCCCGGTCTCGATCCGTGCCGGACAGTCGGTGCATTCGAGGCTGCCCTCGCAGTCAGGGCGGGTCCTGGCCGCAAGAGTCCGGATATCCTGCACCGCGAGGAAGATCTTCTTCCTGGTGATATCGGTCATGCCTGTCTCACGTCCGTGTCTATGCCGGGCTGGGGGGAACATCCGGCATGCTGGTGGTGATCGAGGGCAACCTCCCGCCCCTTGGGGGCGACCAGTATCACCATACCAGCCGCCTCCCGACAATCAATAACAGGAATACGAGCACGGCCAGGATGATCAGTCCCCAGAGTACCTGGTCGGCGGAATAGTACAGGGTCGTCCGCTTCCGCATTCGTTCGGTGGGAGGGTACCTGGTCATCGCTGGATCACCTGCCCGGGGCTCTGCTTTTTCAGTTCCTCAAGCTGGGGTGCGATGACATGGTCGATATGATACCTGAGATCGGCTGCCCTCTCTTCAAAATACCTGGCCTGTTTCTGGTACCCTGCGATCTCGCTCTCCAGTTCCTTTATTTTCTGTTTGACGTATGTCATACGGTCACCTCCGTTCTGGTCCGTTTTCCGGCTCGCCGCCAGATCATCCCCTCGGGATACCGGTTACCTTTTTAAGGAGGACAGGGAGTCCGGGTGGAGTTCTCCCGGTTGATCGCGGGGTATCTTGCTTCTCTGGACTTCCTTGCCTCACGAGAGTGGACAACCTCCGAAAGGGGACTGCTCTCCTTCTCGATACGCCACCAGGGTATGGTGGATGCCAATACATGCCGATAAAAGACGGATCTAGCGAGGGAGTGGATCCAGTGATATCCAGGGATTGCCGGGCGACTGCCCGTGGCTCCGTCGTTCTGCCCGGTGGAATGGGTCCCCCATCTGTTCTCCAATCAGGGGAACTATGGATATCGGTCTCGGTATCGATCTGTCTTTATTGGCGTGACATTCCCGCTGGCCCCTATTGCTTCCAGCACGAACGTTGTATTGTGATCCATAGATAGTCCTGCAGATTGAAATACTTTGTGCAGAATATTATCGTATACGCCCCTTTTTTTCCATAGGACGTTAGAGATCCTTTTTTTTAAGAACTTGTCAGCGTATTGCGGACTGAGGCTGATGCTCATCTTCGCGGTGACGCTCAGGTCTTTGGTACCAGAGATAGATCAACGCGAGAGTGGCGTTGACTGCGACCATCGCCTCGGTGACCGCGATCCCGGAGGTGACCCCGAGGAACACGGCAAGGGCGTCGACCCCGGTATGCCAGAGGATTGCCAGGCCGAGCAGGAGCGGTCTCGCCTGGGCTACGGAGAGGAGCACCAGCAGGGTGAAGGCGATCTGGAGGGGGAAGACCATCAGCCGCTCAAGGAGGGAGACCAGGGGATCGAGAGGGGTGAGGCTCGCGAGCACCGGGGATGCGGAGAAGAGATACGCGACGAGTGTCAGGGAGAGGAGCCCTGCGATCATCATGCTCTCGACTCCTCCCCAGCCGGCCCCGAACAGGAGGCCATGCTCCCGGGAGGTGGCGATGTTCCGGGACGGGAAGAACTGGGAGAAGACGAGGTAGCGGCCGATCTCCTCAAAGAGACCGGCGAGGAGACCGAGGATGACCGCAAATACCGCAAGAGCGAATGTCCGGTTGGGGATCGCTGCATTGAGCGCCTCAGAGAGCGGAGCCTGGGTGAAGAGGACGAGCGGGGTATGCACGATTTGGACCAGGATGAAGAAGAGTGCTCCATACAAAAAGAGGGTCCAGGAGAGGTGATATCGCCGGATGAGAAACCAGGCGACCAGGAGGGGGAATCCGAGCTCGAGGAGGATGGTTCCGGTAAAAGAGATAGCCACGGCGGGATCCATAGGGGTTCATCGATGGATGGCGATTAAAATCTTTCCCCGGAGGGGCAGGATGAGTTGCTGGAATGGATTCCACAGAGTATTGACATTTTTTGGTCTGCACAGTGAAAAGGTAAAACCTGCTGAATCAGGCTGCCAGAAAAGGAAAAAGTCTCTTATTTATGCCGTTCTTTGTGATAATTCGGTCGTATATGCTGATCAATGAGTCAATGTTCCTCGGCAGATCAGACCCCCCTACCTTCATCGACCGGATTATACCTGGTAATTGTTCATATGACTTCATTGCTGTACACCCCCTTTCTTTTATTCTCTCCCCAGCACCATTCATCCTGCTCGGGACCAATTGACAGATAAGTTCCTGTTATAATATTTTTTTGCCATGCACATCTTATTCCAGAACATTATTGAGTCTCTTTTCAAAATCAGAGCGATTTGATCGCTTTGCCATGCAATGGGTGATGCAGAACAGACATGGGGAGGGTGATCATGATTCCCCACTCGAAACCATTGCCATGCAGATATGAAAAAACATAGGATCAGGTGGTGTACAGAATTTCCTTGCACATTCACCCTGATTGGTGATCCTATGTGATCTGATCTGGGAGGGTAAGTGAAGTCAGAACAAGAAGCGGGAACTCTTTCCAGAAGCAGGACCCCCGCTGTCGGCCATTGCAGGGGGAGCCGGTCTGGGAGATATTGGGGAACGGGCAGCATCATCCCCAGAGCGGTTCTTGTTTCAGGAAACGGATTGGCAGGATACCGTTCCTCTGCTGGTATGAATCACGTCCACACTCTAATGGTTTTCATGGAATGAAGCAGCGTCTCGCTGCCTGGGGGAGCGAATACTATTTAATGCGGGATAGTACTATCAGTCTTTCAGGGGAATCGATCATGGGCGAAGATACGATATTCTCAATCGGTGAATGGACGGTCACTCCCGGCAAGGAAGCATTGTTCCTCGAAAGATGGCGGGAGTTCTCCCGCTGGTCTCTGAATCATATCAACGGGGGACGGTGGGTGTACGTGGTCCAGGACCGGGAACAGAATAATAAATTCATGTCATTTGGTATCTGGGAATCCCCGGAGGATTATACTGAATGGCGGCATTCGACAAAATTCAAATCAGCGTTTGCTGAATTCAGTGCCATGTGTGATAAGGTCGCTTACAGTACCTCGACCGAGGTATTGCATCGCTACCGGTAAGATCGTCCTTCCTTTTTCACCATCTGCAGAGAAATGCACAATGTTTATCCATATAACCGGGAGATTCACACGTATGCCACTCCCCCGCCGTCCACTCATCCTCTGCCTTCTCGCCCTGGTTATCGGAACACTACTCGTCTCCGGATGCCTGACTGAACCCCCAGCTGCAAAGCCACCCGTCACTATGAATATGAGCAGTCTTACTCTCTACACCGAGGATGTTCCGCCCTATAACTATGTGGATAATGGAACCCTGCAGGGGATCTCAGTCGATCTCCTTTCGTTGATCACCGCGGGGATGGGAGAGAACCTGTCATGGGAACAGGTGAAGGTAGTACCCTGGTCAGAGGGGTACACAGCAGCCCTTACCGGAAACAAGACGATGATCTTTGCCATTGCCCGGCTTCCCGAGCGGGAGACCTCGTTCAAATGGGCAGGACCTATCATTCCACTCACCCCTGTTCTCTTTGCCCTGCCGGAGCGCGGGATTGTCGTCACCAGCCCCGATGACCTCGAGGGATACCGGATCGGAGCCGTCGCTGAAAATGCCGAGGTCCAGCAACTGCTGGAGATCGGGGTGAACCAGAGCCGGATTGTGCTGGCGCCCAATGCATCAGTTATGGTGACGATGCTACAGGATGGCGAGATCGATCTCATGGCGTACTCGCAGGCTGCCGGCAGGTACTTCACCCGGCAGGTGACGGGAAGTTTTGACACCTTCCGGGTCGTGTATGTCTTCCCGGATATTCCTCTCTACTATGCATTCAGCCGAGATGTCCCGGATGAGACGGTGCTGTCGTTCCAGAAGGTGCTTGACACACTCAAGACCGAGAAGGAAGCAGAGGGTTTCAGCGAATACGAGCGGATACTGTACCGGTACACAGGAGTAAGCTGTCAGCCACAGCCTTATCCCGTGGCAGAAGTGATGAATCTGGTCAATGTGACGGTGGCGGCGATCGAGAAGGACGCTCCTGGCACCATCCGGCGGGTCAATGCAGGGGAGGCCCCCTATCGGGATCCAGCAAATTCTGCTCTCTATGCATTTGTCTTTGACCGCAACGTGACCCTCGTTGCCCAGGCAGTCAACCCAGGACAGGTAGGGACCAATCTCTACGGAAAGACTGATGTGACCGGAACACCGTTCCGCGATAGGATCGTCACGGGAGCACTCCATAATGGGTCAGGGTGGGAGGAGTATATCTACATGAATCCCACCGATGCCGGCCTGTACTACAAGACGTCCTATTATCGGGTTACCGAGGGAAGTGACGGGATGACATACATAGTTGGGAGCGGGGCTCCTTCGGCCTGCGAGTGGTAGGAAGGGACAACCAAAAATGCTTCCCTGACTCTCCGGGGAGGATCTGCCTTACGATGAACCCAGAGACCGGTTTGGTTCGAGGGGGTAGTCTGGGTGAAATCGTTACTTCAGGATGCTTGCAGGACCCCGGCTATGATGAGTGACCCCGAATCACCTCATCACGGGCTCGATCTCCTTCTGGTATGATCATCACGATGGTAGGGGGAAAGTGAGTGAAAGAAAAACGGGAGGTGATCGTTATAGGCCGTTTCTCGGGGGAAAAACAGGTGCGTCGGGCGGTGTCGGCTCGCCGGGAAATCCCGGGCTGTCTCCCACACCTTCGCCAGGGCTTTCGTCAGCTCCCGGTGACGGCTGTTCTCCGATCACTCCCCAGTGGTTATTGTCCCCTGATGCTGTCACCACTCCGGTGAACGCGGTCACTGCAAGCAGAGCGATGAACAGATACATAATTCCGGTTTTCACAGGTTTCCACTCCTTTTTGAATTCCTTGGCGCCGGGAAGTGCTGATCCAAAGGTCCAGGCATTCCCAGCTCGCATCACCCGTCATCCCAAGGCCATTTATCTTTTTTGATGGGAGCAGCTACAGGTTCATGTCTTCTTCTCCCACCCCCTCCTCGCAGGCGGAAGGGGTGTTCACTTGCCCCGGACGTTCCTGCCGGGTATCCGTCCTCCTTTCACAACACTTAAGAGAATATCGACACGATCTGCTCCTATGCCACTGTCCGAATGCTGGATACGGATCGTTTGTATCCTGGCTGTGCTCGGAGCACTGCTCCTCGCCACGGGATGTATGAACGAACAATCGGACGAAGTCGCTGATCCGATTGACGACAGCATCAGCCGGCTCTCCTTTTATACCGAAGATCTGCCTCCCTTCAACTACCAGGAGAATGGGACCCTTCACGGGATCTCTGTCGATCTCCTGGAGGTGGTCACGGAGAGGATGGGCTACCGGGTATCCCGGGACCAGGTGCAGCTGGTATCCTGGACGGATGCGTACCAGGCGGGTCTCGCAGGGCCTGATACGGTCATCTTCATGACCGGGAGGGTCCCACAGCGGGAGGCACTCTTCCAGTGGGCCGGGCCGATCTACACCAACCACAATGTCCTCTTCGCACGACCGGATCAGCCGATCACCATAACTGGCCCAGAAGACCTGAAGGCATACCGTATCGGGGTGATAGCAGATGATATCACGGTGCAACAGCTGCTGGACCTTGGTGTCGGACCGGACCAGCTGGTGCAGGAGACCAGCCCCGCTGTGCTGATTGCGATGCTCGAGAGCGGTGCGATCGATCTCTTTGGGTACTCCGAGGCGACCGGCCGGTATGTGAGCGAGAAGGAGACCGGCGATTACTATGCCTTTTCCGTCGTCTGCACCCTCACGTCTCTGGAGGGGTACTACGCGTTCAGCACGGACGTTCCTGAGTCGACCGTCCGGTCTTTCCAGGGGGCTCTGGACGCCCTCAAGACCGAGCGGGACGCTGCAGGAATCACCCCGTATGACCAGATCGTACGGCGGTACATCCCGCTGGCGGAGTCGGGAATGACCCCGCAGGACCTGGAGGCCTTTGTCCAGAGCGCATCGGCGTATGCGGCCGGGGGGGGTCAAAACGCTGCACTGGCTCTGTTCCAGGATAAAGACGGGAATTTTTCCCGAGGAAACTTGTATGTATACGCCTACGACTACAAGGGGACCCTCCTCGCACACCCGTATCAGTCGAACCTGGTCGGGACCGACCGCACGAACTGGACCGACGTCCGGGGACTGCCATTCGTGCGGCTCTCTGAATACACTGCCCTGAACGGCGGGGGGTATATCGCCTACCTCTACCCGGCACCGCACGGTGGGGTGATCGATGAGAAGGCGCTGGACACCTACCAGCCGAAGATCGGGTATGTCGCCCCGGTGGATGAACACTGGTGGATCGGCTCGGGGATGTACTTCTCTGACATGGTGCAGGCAGGGGCAGGGAGGCCGGAGGTCGTATCCCGGATGATCGCACTCGTCGAAGATGCTGCCCGTTATGGACAGGCTCAGGGGACAGCGGCCGCCCTCGCCGAAATCTCTGACAAAACGGGGCGGTTCGTGGATCCGGAAGGGCACTACGTCTATGCCTATGACTACGATGGTACGCTGCTTGCCCATCCCTATCTGTCGGATCAGGTCGGCACGAGCCTCATCGACCGGACCGATTCCTTTGGCATGGAGCAGATCCGGGTGCTCTCAGAGACCGCAAGGAACGGGGGAGGGTACGTCGTGTTCATCTGGCCGAACCCGGAGCGGGAGAACAGGGATGAACTGAAGGTAGGGTATGTACTCCCGGTGGACGAGCACTGGTGGGTGGGATCAGGAGTCTACCTGAGGGAGATCACCGGGACGGACTCTCCCGCCCTCTCCTCCGAGGATAACTGACTCTTCTCCCAGGGGAGCCGACCTTTCGGTTCTCACAACGGATACAAATGACAAAATTGAAAAAAAAGGCCTTCTTTTTCGAATATGGGATTAAGGGACGCCATACGGAACCCTTTTGATGCTCCCTATCGTTCCGTAATCCCCGTTCACCTTCACGCTCACCTTATACCATTCACCCAGCCGGAGGAGAATGCCCTCCTGCTCCGTTTGTTCCTCCCGGGGCGGAAGCACCGCCGGGTCGTTTCGCAGGGCACCGATACGATAGTATCCCGCCTCGAGGAGGAACCCGGAGAGGACCAGAACAACCCACCACATCCACATCACCTCTCAGTCTCTCTCACGAGGGACCAACTGACACATCAATTGCTTATATAATATTTTTTTGCCATGCACTTCCACTTCCAGAATAGTATCGAGTCTTTTTTCCCAATTAACGCGTTTTTAGCGCTTTGCCATGCACTTCCCTTTCCAGAGCAGAGAGGGTATGGAGGGCTCTGAAGTGACTCCCCGGCAGCCTGAAGTGCGGAAGCAGTATCATTGTAAAAAAAGGAGGGGCTTTCGCTCCGTTACACCGGTTTTCCAACGCCGGACCCTTTCATCAGGCCGTATTCGATCTCGTAGAACCCGCCTCCACGGTCCGGGAAGGTCAGGTAGTAGCGGGGGAGCTGTTGTCCTTCGGCGGCGTCAATCTGCCGGAGGAGGTCCCCCTGGGCTGCCGGGTCATGGCCGGCGATCACCCAGCGGCGGGTCTCGGCATTCATCTTCCAGGACCGGGACGGAACGGCTGCCGGTGGAGTGGTGACCGTGTCATCCTTCGGGTCAAAGAAGGCGATCACCTTGCCGGTCCTGTTCTCTGCCTCGGTCTTTTGGTGGTGCTGCCAGTACGCGATGATGGCGGCAATGATGGCGGCCAGCAGCTCGAGTATCTGGACCAGGTCATCTTCCATGATGTGGCGCTCCCGGGAGGATGTCAGGAGGAGGGGTGGGGGCTAGTGCCTCCACCGTTCCTGACCCTCGTGCAGCCGGATGATGATCCGGAGGATGACCATGAGCATGGCCAGGCTCCCCATGGTTGCACCGAGGACGAACATGATCCCTTCATCCATGATCCTCCCTCACGGGCAGCCGGGTGGCGTTCAGGCCAGTTCCGGCTTCGTGTCGGCCCAGGTCTCGATGGTGGCAAGGATCGCATCATCGCTGTATGAGGTGACACGGACCTGTTCACGGCTGAAGGAGACGTAGTAGATCTCGCCGGTTGCCGAATGGCACTTGAGGGTGGCGGTGAAGCCGTCCTCCCCGGCGACGTGGATGGCGTCGCCTTCCATGGCGGTCGCAAGGGCGGTATCGGCCATGATCGCGGTCACGGCAGAGTTGAAGGCCGCAACGGTTGGGGCCCTTGTGGAGGTGTACCCGACTACCTTGGCCTCGTTGTTCTCGTACTCGATCCGGGCGGTGTAGCCCTGGCGGCTGATCGCGACCGGGTCCTGCGGGACCCCGCCGACATCGTAGGCGGTGCACCCCCAGGGGTTCCCGGAGATGACCCCGGAAACCAGGGTATTGAAGCTGGCAATGTCAGCGATCGGTGCCGAGAGCTCCCGCACTGCGGTCTTGGTGACGCTCTGTTGAATGAAATCTCCCATAGTGTGTTACTCCTGCCCTCACTGGTGAGGGCGAAGAACAGATACCATGGATCCTGTTATCTATTTTTACCCGGGATGTCGATCGGGGCGTAAAATGGTCCGGAAATCAGAATCGGAGCGAATTGATGCGCACCAGAATTTTCACGGCGGAAAAATAGGGGGTCTCCTCCGTCAAAATAATGTGTCATCCCGGATGGAGGGAGACACGTCCTCACTAGGCGTATTGATGGTGAAGGAGTACCCTGAACCTGGAAATCTCCGCATGTCCTCCGATCCAAAAAGAGGTCTCCCAACCCGAACCGGTGCCATACCCTCTCTCTTTCCACCACGGCGGATCGAACGGTATCGAACGATCGTACACAATCTCCGAACAGGAGGCCCAGGTTTTTCTGGCCTATTCCAGGAAGCTCTTCCAGAAAAGATCGGCTGATTCAGAGGTATGCCGTAGTTTCCTCGTCCTCACCGGTAGCAGGATATGAGGAACGGGTGTCTTACGAGGAATGGGATGGTCCCCCGCCATTCCCTACGTTATCCGTGTTAACGTATCGATTGCTATTTTTGACGGATCGGTCGTATCCCTGTAGATCATTTCGATCTCGTCCGCAGAGATGATTATTCCATCACTGAAGCCACTGGGATACTCAATCGTCTTAAAGCTCCTTCCGTCCAGACTCAACGCTCCGGCAACGTCCTTGGTAACCATCGTCCCGTTCAATGGGTAGGTGACTCGTCCTTTAAAGAGGCGATCACTCTGTTCAACGATAGTCAGGGTCATGGGTTCCTGAAAGACCTGGTATCCTGCAGTATCTATGTAGCCGGTAAAAGTTCCCATCCAGTTCCCGACGAGATTCGGCTCGACCTGGGTAACCGGGGTTGTCACCAGAGGGCTTGATGGCGAATTGGACGAGGTGCACCCTGCACATATCGTGATACCAAGGAGGAGAAGACCAATAACAATCCATTTCATAGAAAAGCATCTTCTTTTACCGTTCTAGTTAAAGATATCGGTGGTTCCCGATACATTGCGAGGGTACTGGTCCGGGTCTTTTCCCCAGAAATTAAAAGGTAGATAGGGTAATCGAGGTGAACGCTAATTCTGGCCCGGTGTCAGGACATTGAAATGTTTCCTGCATTTTCCACAGGTCCCATCCCTGCTCTCTTTATAATACGACTTTGGCATGTTGATAACAATTGCATTCTCATGATGACACTCCGGGCAGGTAAAACGGATCACATACCCGGACCGCGTTCCTGTTACCGATGGTTTTATGGAATTTTTCATCATTGTCTTTCGTTCCGGTGGTTTTTAGGAGGCCACAATCCCATTTTTTCATATCCCCGCAAACGGAGAATATATCGAAGCATGTTCCGGGATGAGTCGTTCCCGGATGTCAAAAAAAGGCATTGAAGGTGCCCCGATTGTTTCTGACACTACTAACGTTGGTCTTGTAAGGGGATAATAGTGAATGCATGATCGGCCTTCTCTCCAGACGTATGCATCGGCACGTATACCAGAGGCGCATCCGGGGGATAAGGATATCGTCCATTTCGTCCCCGCTCCAGGAGGGGGACTCTCTTCTCATGAAAGGCGAGAGGAGCACTTCTTCCCGGAGAAAAACCGAACAAATGAAGAAGGGATGCTCGTCAGCAGCAGATCCCTTTACAATGGGGGTAGGGGGGGCAGGGCAGTCCCACGGTATTCAGTGCCCAGTGGCCATCATATCCCCAGAACTGGAACTCGAAATAGCCATTGTAACCGGGAGGTTCCCAGAATGCCGCGTTTACCGGCCAGTCGCTCCTCCAGCACCAGTCAGTGGGATCCCCTGAGTAACAACCGTATTTTTCGGTCGGTCCCCATGCATCATTGTTCCACCGGTACAGACCCTTGAAAATGACGTCCGAATCGTCAGCCTCGCGCCAGAACAGGTGGAATTCATCATGGAAATAGCCCGTGTCATAGATGAAAGGCCGGCCATTCACGGTGCCGAATGACAGCCGCGTGGCGATTACTGCACCATCCCTGACATCATAGACATACCCCTGGTTCGTCGCATTTCCTATCGCCAGAAGCGTCACGTAGTCAGTCGCGTTCCTCTGGTAGAACGCCGCGCTTGGTGGCGTCGTGAGAGATCCTACTCCGGTCACCTCACCTCCTTTGACCCAGGTGACCCCATAATCGTCGCTGTACACCCTGTCGAGTTTCTTGTCATGCTCATAGTAGACCTCAATCCGGTGGGTAATGGTATTGTATGCCGGAGCGATCTCCCAATCGTGATTCGTGGTGACGTCCGAGATACGGATCCATTTGCTGTCATGAGCGGTCTCGTTCCATCGCCAGTAGTACAGATTGCCGTTCTGCCCTGTAGAGAATACCCACAACTTGTCCCCGATCACCAATGGCACAACGGCTGCATCGGTGGTGCCGTCCGGGATCGAGCTGTACTTTCCGGAGACGCTGATCTCGGAACCATACCCATCATAGGTTATTTTCTTCATGATGATCCGATTGGAATTGGTACAGAACACACAATCGGGTATCGAGTAGAAGACATAGAAGGACCCGTTGAATTGAGCGCCAGCGGCACATTTGTGGCTCTTGTCACCGATATATGCATGGTCCTGCATATCGCCTGGCATGCCACTATCGATGTAGACAAGCCGCAACGCATCCCCGACCCCATTCTCGACCTTGAGAACATGGGTGCCGTTCCCACCGGCAAGATCTCCGGGGATCTCGAAGAGAATAGAGGTCATGGTCCACTCCACTACCGTGGCGGTGATGGCCTCCCCACCAGGGGCAATAAGAGATACCTCTCCCTTTTCATCGCCAAAGAAATCCCCGGGGATTGTGACAAGATCACCATCAAAGAGGAGGCCTGAGGGAGTATCTGCCGGAATGATAAGCGGTTCCCGCAGGGAAAACCCGGCACGGGTGATCGGCTGATCCCTGACAACCACCGTCACGTTGTACTCACCCCTCTGCAATGGCTCGACTATCCTGCACTCGATCAGAGTGTTATCCCATGCCAACACGTCGCAGGGAACGGGTCCCAGCAGGACCTCCCCCTGCAGGTGACCGAACCCTGTCCCTGATATGGTGAACTCGGTGCCGACGGTGCCTTCATTCGGGGTGACTCCCGTTATCGTGTGAACGGGATACGGTGAAGGACCGGAATATGTCGGCCTGGTGAAGTTCCCCTTTTCCGCCTCCGGGCGGGTACCGTTCCATACTGCTACATCCGGCCTGGTGAAGTTCCCCTTTTCCACCTCCGGGCGGGTACCGTTCCATACTGCTACATCCGGCCTGGTGAAGTTCCCCTTTTCCACCTCCGGGCGGGTACCGTTCCATACTGCTACATCCGGCCTGGTGAAGTTCCCCTTTTCCGCCTCCGGGCGGGTACCATTCCATACTGCGACATCAGGCCTGGTGACATTCCACTTTTCAATCTCCGGCCGGGTATAATTCGGAAGGGGGATGGTCGGCCGGGGATCGCCCGGGATGGGTGCTGGCACGATACGCGTTCCTCCGGCATACTTCAGGTCGCAATTTGTTACGGGTGGTATCGATTGCATGTACCGGTAGCTGATATGGACGTTGTCGCTTTCGTCGAGTGCCAATGATATGTCAAGCCCGGTGTTGCCTGCGATGTCGAGGGTCTGAAGATTCCACGCTGTGCCAGTATATTCCGCGTACTTCAGGGAGGAGTCAGAAGGACCGGTATACGCGATGCAGGGATGCCCCTTACTGTCCAGGGCAAGGGAGGTGGATAGTCCGGCATATCCGCTATCAAGGGTGGAACTATGCCACGCCGTGCCATCATATTCCGCATACTTCAAGGTACCTCCTATCAGGTCACCATAGGCAATATGGGGAGTATCGGCGCTGTCGAGCACAAGGGAGGTCCCCGCCCCTGCCTTGGAATCGACCATCTGGATGTTCCAGGCCGATCCGGTCCAGGAAGCATACTGCAGATGACCCGACCCGTCATTGAAGCTGATGTGGGGTTTGCCGGTATGATCCAGCGCAAGGGAGATGTCATAGGCATACATCCCCACCGACTGGATCTGCCATGCTGAGCCGTTATACGACGCGTATTTCAGGACGGAACCTGCATAATCGAAGTAGGCAATCCGCGGGTTTCCGGTCGCTGGATCCAATACCATGGATGCATCCCCGCCATAATTCCCGTCAGGAGCTACCACCGAGGTCTGCCATGATGTACCATCATACGAGGTATACTTCAGCGCCCCGGCTGCCCGGTCCTGGTACGCGATCCGTGGGTTTCCGGCACTATCCAGTGCCAGTGATGTACCCTCCCAGACTCCCCCGGGTCTCTCCACGGTGGTGATCTCCCAGCCTGAACCGTTATATTCTGCATACTTCAGGGCAGGATTGGACCAGTCGAGGTAGCTGATCCGGGGTCTGCCGTACTGGTCCAGTGCTAGTGAGGTGCTCCAGCCAACATCTCCCGCGGAATCTACTGTCTCGACTGCCCAGTTCAGGCCGCCCGTGCTCTGTCTGAGAATGGCAAAGCCATCCGGCACGGTCCCTGACTGGCCATCGGCATTGGTAACGACGACGTTCCGGTAGTCAACCGGTTCTGTTGCCTTGATGACGAAAGTACAGGTGATCGTGGTCGGTGAGGTGACCACGACCCCTGATCCCCAGATGTCCGGATACCCCGTGTTGGAAAGCCTGACCGATGCACCGGGGTGGAAATTGGCGCCGGTGATGGTTGCGGCGAACGTATACCCGAGGACGCCATTCGGGGGATTCATGGCAGTGACGGTGGGTGCCGGCAGCGGCGGATGGGCAATCTTGAGGGCGCCCGCGGTACCATTATAGTAGCTGATCTGGGGATTTCCGGCACCATCCGGCACAAGGGACGTATACTGCCCGACAACACCAGAAGTATCGATGGTGTCGACCTGCCAGGACAATCCGTTCAGGGCGGCGTATTTCAGGTCCTGGTTTGTCTCGTCGTAATAGCTGATGTGCGGCATTCCGGAGCCGTCAAGCCGGAGCGAGCTGTACTTGCCGACCGCCCCGGTGGCATCCGGGGTCTGGATCTGCCAGGCTGAGCTGTTATAAGCCGCGTAGAGCAGGTTCGCATTGGTCATGTCGTAGCAGCTGATCCGGGGCCTGCCGTAGATATCCATTGCGAGGGAGGTATACATCCCGGCAAAACCGGCCGCGTCCACGGTCTGGATCTGCCAGACGGCACCGTTGAATACCGCATATTTCAGGCGATAATTCGTGGCATCGAAGTAACTGATGCAGGGTTCATCTGCGTAGTCCCGGGCGAGGGAGATGTATTGTCCCACATCCCCTGCCGAATCCACGGTCTGGATGGTCCAGCCTGACGGAGCATGCACCGCATACTTCAGGTCTCCATTGGTCTGATCGTAATAACTGATGCAGGGTTCCCCGTAGTCGTTGAGCGTGAGCGAGGTGTACAGCCCCACGTCACCCGCTGAATCCACGGTCTGGATTGTCCAGGCAGAGCCGCTGTATGCTGCATACTTCAGGTTACCATTGGTATAGTCATAGTAACTGATGCAGGGAGTTCCGGCACTGGTCAGGGCAAGGGAGCTGTACAGCCCCACATCCCCTGCGGAATCCACCGTCTCTATCCTCCATCCCCCGCCATCATAGTTGTTCTTCGCAAACCGGAGATCTCCGTGTGCCCGGTCGTAGTAGCTCACGCGGGGTTCGCCGGCAACGTTGAGTGCGATCGATGAATACTCACCATATCCTCCCGAATCAACAGTTTCATTCTGCCAGGTCAGGGCAGCCGCGGTTCCTACCCCCAGAAGTATGAACAGCAGTGCTATCGTCACGAGAAAAGTAATCTTGCGATGCATATGCGTGATGTGTACGGGTACTATTATAAAGATTAGGTCATTCGTTAGTCCTCACTGAACGGATCGCAGGAAGCCTCTGGTGGGGGGGTCCCTCCTTAACGGCTTCCTGCTCCATGACTGGAAGGCCGAAAAAAAGGATTTTCTGGCGTATAACAGGGGATTAGTCCTGGGCTTTCCGGCCTTTCCTCTCCCGGTTAACGTTTTTCCGGAGATTCAGCTGTTCGTTGTAGATGAACAGGTATTCCTTTCCCCGTTTTTGCTTGAGGAGGTACCCCAGTTCGGTAAGATGTAACAGATCAGTTCGTGCTGTCTGGTAGACCGTGTTATAGTCCTGCATAATCTCCCGTATCGTGTAATATTCATTCGGATGCTCCCTCATTTCACGGAGGATAAGGGCCTGGCGTGGATTGATCTCTTGTATCTCCCGGATGAGAGCGGTTGCCTCGCTCTGGACTGCCTGTTGCTGCTCAAGATAGGTGAGCAGATCGGTCAGGGCTGCATTGATGCACGACAGGGTATACTGGAGAAAATACGTGATGTCCGATCCGTCATATTCGGTGTGGAGGTATGCGAGAGCATACTTCTTTTTTGAGCGAAGGATGATCCGCGAGATCGGCATGTATTCAAAGAGCCAGTACCCCCGTGAGAGCACATACCAGTAGAAGATACTCCGTGCTGTCCGACCATTCCCGTCATGGAAGGGGTGAAGGTACCCGACCAGGTAATGGAGTATGATCCCTTTGATGACCGGGTGGATGAACGGAACACCACTCTCTTTCGATCCTGCACTGTCGCTGTTGGCAAAGGCACAGAGGTCGTGTACGAATCCCTCAATCTCTGAAAAGTCCGGAGGGGTATGGTACACCACGCCGGATTCCGAATCAGCCACGACGACGTCATTGGTCGTTCGGAACCCTCCCCCATATTCCTCATTGATGGTCCCTTTCGTCACCATCTGGTGTATGGCAAGGATGAATTCAGGTGAGAGGGCTTCGTCCTTCTTTTCCCGAATGAACCGCATCGCCTCGTAGTTGTTCAGGATCATCCGCTCGGCAGCATTCTTCGGTTTCTTTCCCTTCCGCAGCATCTCCTTTGCTGCTTTACGGGTGGTTGCCGCTCCCTCGAGTAAGCTCGAAGCAATGGCTTCTTCCATGAGTGCATTAATGATATACGACTCTTCGAGGGGGATGGTCTTGTTATGGATGCGTAAGGTCCCTGAAAGGTACCGGTCGATGGTATGGAGGCTTTTGACAATATCAGGGGTGAATGAATAGGTGAGGGGAAGACGAGGAAAAGGAACCTGTTCGTATCGTAATACCCGGAGTAATTTCATGATCGCCCAGGTGTCTTTTCTTCGATCAGGGTCGGGTATCCGGTATTTCAGTTCATCCCAGGCAAGATAGCGGCGATTGTATTCGGCGACTTCTTCCTGGAATTTTGGGTCTGTTGCGAACGCAGTGTTCCGTGCGGTGATTGCCTGCTTCCAGTCAGAAGGGGGTCGTTCGGGTAGTGTTGGCATAAGGCTCTTTGCACTATCTACTAATTTAGTATATTTTAGTAGTTATTAGTTGTGTTGAATGAACCCGGGTTCAGAATCGGTCAATTACGACCGGTCAATCGTGGAATTGCCTGGGAGTGCCAAATGGTGGATCGTCGCGGAAGGTGTCTGGAAAGAAGGTCCCTATGGACTGAGATGAGGTGGTTGTGATTCTAGTTCTGTCATCGTTCCTCAAGATGACCATCCGGATCCCCATCCATAATCATTTTGTCTCTCAACCGTCCACCGTAATCCAATGGATATTTTCACCCACGTGGTCGCCATATCACTCCTCCTCTTTACAACAGGCAACAGCTCGCTCATCCCGTTCGGCATCCTTGGGGCAGTGATCATCGATATCGATGTGGCATACTTTTTCATAGCCCGCAGGAAACCCTCTCTCTATCTTCTGTATCACGGGGGAATCAACCACAGCTTTTTCGGAGCTGCCATCCTGTCGGTGCTTGGATTCGGTATGCTGCTCGCCCTCTCATCCGTTGGTCTCCTTCCAGGTTCCCTGCAGGAAGTGGGGGTCCTGGCAGCATTCGCTGCGGTGCTGGCCGGGGCTTTTCTCCACCTGTTCCTGGACTGGCTTCCGGCTCCCGGCCTGCCGCTCCTGTATCCCCTGACCGAGAAAAGGTATGGGGTGAGCCTCTACCCGATGTCCTTCTATCTCGGGATCACGGCACTCTCCCTCATCTCGCTCGGGATTATCCTGTCATGGGGATTCACCTCAGCACTGGTATCGGTGTACTGGGCATTCTTTACCGGCATCACCGTTGTCAGCCTTGGATTGAAATGGTATGTGTATCAGCAGACACACGGAACGTCCTATCCCACGTTCCATCCTCTCCGATGGATTGTCATCAGGGAAGAGAGTTCCTCCTACCCGGTCATGGTATATGAGATATTCAGGGGTGTGATCCGGGACTTTTCATATGAAAAATACACGAACATCACGCCTTCAGAAGCCCGAATGTACGATACCCTCGTGGAGGTGAAGCGGCACACCTACTTCTCCTATATTCCTGCCGTCAAAAAGAACGGAGATGAGATCATCTTCCATGATCCGATCCGCGAGGAAGGGCTTATCTCCTACCCCCCCTGGTACCCGTCAGTAACGGTATATGCTGGTAAGGAAGCGCCCTGATATCTCTTGAACTCTCTCTCGGACATCTCGCTCCTCACCATTGAATCGGGTGAAGGGACCAGAATCCGGTGAGTGCTTCGGCCATCCCAGGGGGGTTCTGCAGCTGCAGCCCGTGAGCAGCGCCGAGGAGGAGGAAGCCCTCGATGTTGGGGAACCACTTCAGAATCAGCTGCTGGGTCTCCCCGAAGCGTGCCCAGAGTGCGACGCTCTCGCTGCCATAGACGACAAGCACCGGCTGCCGTATACGCGAGGCTTCGGCTTCCCCGAACCTCCATGCCAGCAGTGCAGGGGCGTCCTGTTCGAACACCGTCGAGGCATCGGCAACGGCCTGTTCGAATGCCCCTGGTAGTACCTGGTCGAGCGCCGTCCGGTACCCCTTCCCATACCGTGCCTCCAGAAATTCATCTACCAATTTTTCCGGGTCCTCGTTCCGGAACCGTTGCCAGCCCTGCTCCAGGGATTCCCGGGAGGCAGGCCCCGAGGATCCCACGATGAGCGCCGGTTCGAGGAGTGCAAGCGTGTGGACGACGTCCGTATCCTCCAGGGCAAGCTGCAGTGCAATACAGGCACCCAGGGAATGTCCGAGGATATGGGCATGGGGGATGTCCAGGTGATCGAGGAGGTTCGTGCAGTCTGCTGCCTGCTCTGCGATGCTCGTGAGGGTTTTCGGGTGGCTGCTCTTCCCATAGCCCCGGCGATGATAGAGGATGAGTCGGTATTTTTCATCCACTGTGGGTTCGCGTACCAGTGGCATCAGGGCGTCGGCGATGAACGCACCATGGATGAGGAGAAGTGGGTTCTCCCGAACCGTATACGTCGTATGCAAGGGTGGCCCCCTCAACGTCCACCTTTCGCATGCATCTTCACCCCATGTACTGGCAGCTATACCGAAGATGCACCAAGAGGTTAAGCATTTCGCCAACCCCTCATCCGGTCGCCAGGAAGTATCCTAAGGGCGATGAGGCGTGTGGATAGGCTGGGGGGAAATCGGAACGCGTTTTGCGTGATATTCTCCCTTTTTCCTCGCATAACCACCCTTCCTCCTGGTCCCACCAGCAGTGCCTGCGCGACCTCACGCTAAGAAGTGTTTCAGAGATGTAAATTGTGCAACGCTTTTTATATCTTATTTCGGAGAGGGCATGTTACTTCGTAACATGGCACAATAAAATTACCTGAGTTACGTGGATCACCAATGCATAAGTTCATGTGTTCACGCTTTAATTATCGAGTTAATTCATCTGGTAGATGAAGGTTAATCGGCTCAATGAATGGAGATGATTCCTGGTTTGAGCTGGAGGGGGTGTTGACATGAAATTAGCTTATGGACTTGGGCTTTTGGTAGCCCTGTGTTTGATTGCCGGTCCTGTCCTCGCAGAGGATCCGGTTACTACTGCATATGGTAACTATGAGGGATCTGCAAACTGGTTCTCCACGCACTTTGCCGGGTACTTCGGGGGAGAAGCGAATGTACCGGTATGGGACCTTACGAAGGGCGATCTGGTACTGCGGTATACGCTCGACATGAGTAAGATCACGCAGCCGCATGGTCTTCCCAGCAACCCGACCGAATGGGAGACATATGTCGGGCCTACAGCCAAGGATCCCGGCAATTACCCTGATTCCTACACACCCTACATCGAGGTAGGGCTTCGCGGTGAAGGTGCGGGAGATTTCAACCCCGGGCCCTTCGGTGTGTACCAGGGTAAATGTGGCGGCTGGATGGTCTCCGAGTGTGACGACTGGGTCGGCTACTGGGACGGTGAAACGTTCTTAGGCGACGGTATAGAGATCCAGGATCTGGATGACAAGCACGGTCTCCAGGCCTCTGGCGGCCGGAGTGAGCTTGACTATGATGTTCTCCTCAGTACTCCGGATACCGTCGACTCCATACCGAGCCCGTACCCGTGGTATCCGAGTCCAAAAGGTGCATACGGAAGCTGGAACAACCACGGCCTCTGGTTTGACCGCGACGGTGTTGATAAATGGCAGGCGACCTCCTGGGGCAACAGCGGTGAGAATGCCGGACGCATCAATACCGGCGGTATCTACACCATAGAGATCCTGTATCACGCCATCGACGCGAACGGCAACGGCGACAAGACCGATGACGGCCTCGGCGTCATGTTTGCCAAGGTCAACGGCGTCCAGCAGGGATTCTACACATCGTGGGTCAGTGGTCCGCCCCAGTACTATCCGGTCGGCCTCAGCTTCAACGGCGATATGGAGCACCTGCAGGTCTTTGCCGGGTCATGGGCTGGTGATCCCTCGGGATGGAACTATGGGATGGTCTACCTGAGCGACATCAGCGTGACCGGGTATGCCGGCACATCAGACCCGCTGGTCGCGGACTTCACCTACAGTCCTGATCCGGTATTCACCGGCGAACTTGTTCAGTTTACCGATGCAAGCCATGGCGGGATGGACCCGTACAGCTACGCCTGGGACTTCCAGAACGATGGTGTGACGGACAGCACCGAGCAGAATCCGACCCACACCTTCACGGTTCCTGGCACCTATACTGTGAAACTCAAAGTGACGCCGTTCCGCTGCGTGCCGAAAACCGTCACCAAGACCCTGACTGTCTCCTGCCCTGCCTACCTTGACGTCATCAAATTCTACGACGCCAATGCAAACGGCGAGAACGACGACGGGATGGAAATTACCGGATGGCCGGTTGACATCGAGGGCACGATCTACTACACTCCTGTCACTCTGAAGCTTGCCCCTGGAACCTATACGGTCAGTGAATCTTTAAGCGGGACGTGGATGAGTACGACCCCGAAGAGTGTTGAAGTCGTGCTCGTATGCGATGACGAGGAGACCGTCTCCTTCGGCAACCTGTGCCTCGGGGCTGGCGGCGGAATGACGCCCGGCTACTGGTCGAACAAGAATGGCGAGAAGACCTTTACTACCGTGATTGGAACAGGAGATGCGCTTTCAGCACTCGTGGATCTCAACCTCTGGAAGTACAACAAGAAGACCGGTGTTGCTACCGAGTTCAATCCAACCAGCTATAAGCAGGTCAAGGACTGGCTGCTGGCCCGTGATGCGGTCGATATGCGGTACCAGCTCTCGGCCTCGCTTGCGGCCATGCAGCTGAACGTCCTGGCGGATTTTGTCGATGGAAACGCGATTGTCTATGCCGGGCCTGCACTCGGGTTCGTGAGCATCGATGACCTGATGACCGCTGCAGACACAGCACTGTGGGATTCAACCTCCACACGGGACACTCTTGAACAATTCCACGATGCCCTGGATGATGCCAACAACAATTACAACTTCGTCCAGCCGGAACCGTGTGAGTTCTGATCCATTACCACCCTTTTTTCAATCGAATGAAGGCAGGACAAGTTTCGTATTCAGAGAATACAGAGGGGTTCCCTGGCGTAAGAGGGGAGGAAATGGGATACCCTGAACGAAGCATCAGGTGAATACTCCTCTAATTGGTTGCAAGCTCTTTGAACCATCGCTATCTTCATAGTGCACCCCCCTTCTACCTGCTCCCTCCCGACAAACAGCGGCGCCTTCTGCTGCTCCCCGGCAAGCATCCGTGCGACCTGCATCAGTGACATCAATAGCGATGTTCACCTTTTTCCCCACTCTGAGATTTGGACTTCTCTACCCCTCGAACACAAATCAAAGAAATAGAAGAAATGAATGGAGATAGGTTGAAAAAAGGTGGTGGGAAAATTATTTGGTGTGGATCACGATCGATCCACCGCTGATTACTGTTGTGGGGTCATCAGTATCCAGGGCATTCAGCTGGTTATCATAGACGAGTTGATCAGTTGCCTTGTCCCAGATCTTGATCCGGAACAGGTCGGTACCATCACCCTTGATCGCCCCATCAACTGCTGTTAACATGAACCCATAGTTACCTGCACCGTTGATGGTCCCGACTCCTTTGTACTGGGCTTTTGCACCGGCAACCACGAGCCATTCGTAGCTGGTGGACCTGAAGTTCAGGTTCCCCGTCTTGAACTGAAACTCGGTCTGCCCGGTCTAACGTGCTCCGATAAACAGCGGTTATTGAAGGTGTCCAGATTCGTTTCTATTCGTGTATGATTGATTCAATCATATACAGGATAGCTTCTGCCTTTTTTACCGCATTCTCAGCCTCCTGGTCTGAAACTGATCCAGTGCTGTCATACACAGCCTGGTGCCGCTTCCTTCTCATCCGTTCGAACCAGCGGGCATCATCAGGACGGAGAAATTCTTCACAGAACCGTACTACCGAGATATGCTGATTTGAGCCTGCTGGTCGATACCCCTTCGAGAACATCAATGCTCTTCCTGCCTGGAGGATGGCGTTGTACGCTACCGAAAAAGCCCAGTCGTTGCTTGAATGGAGGAGTTTTTTCGCAACGTCAAGATCGCGGTGAGCGAGTGCGAGGGTGTCTTTTACCCTCTCGTTTCCACCAGAAAGAGGTCTGATAAGTCCTTCCCGTTCGAGATCTTCAATCATGGCATCCCGCCAGGATTATTCTTGGTTCCCGCATGACGTTGGTGACGAACGGTTCTTTCTTGTGTTGCCGTGAAATAAACTCCTGCTTTCTCATGAGCGTATAATTGATCTCTCTCCCCAGTTTCTCCTCTGCGTCTGTTATCGCGGTGAGAATGGTATCTTCATCGATATCCCCGACAATGAATACATCGATATCGCTCGTTAATCCTGGCCGCCCGGCAGCAAACGAGCCATAGATGAATATGCAGGATACTCCCTGCATGGTTCCAAGTTGTTCGCGAAGGACTCTTCCCACCCCCTCAGTTTTAAGGATAATCTGCTGGAGCTCATGGTAGAGGAAAAAATCCTGGTTCACCGAAAAGAAGACCTGATTCCCTTTCCTCATTTTTGAGAGCAGGCCCAATGATTCCAGATTTGCGAGTTCGCTGTATATGGCAGCATAATTTTCACCCGTTGTTCGTTCAATTTCCCGGATGTAATACTCTCTCCCCGGGTTCATGAGGAAGAGGGTAAGGAGCTTAATCCGGGTCTGGGAGGGGATGAGCAGCTCAAGCATGATTAGAAAATATAATCAATTGATTAAAAAAGTTTATCATTCAGAGACGAATCGAGCTATTGGCTCCACCACCTCCCTCCCGATAAACAGTGGTGCCTTTCGCTGCTCAATCCTTCCACGAGTAGTCTCGCAGCCTACCGTAACCAGGTCATATGCCTCTCACAAAGGTATCGACATCAGCATGCATCGGGGTGGTGGGGAGGATCAAGAGGGCAGGATTATGAAGGAAGATCATCTATAAATAATCCTGGCCTGGAGAGAACTCCATCAAAGTTATCGTGGTCCCTTTCGCGAGAATATCTTATGCGCCCAGGTGGATAGAGGCTGCAGCGTGGCTATGTACACGATGGTGAGGGGATATACTGGGTGGGCCCGGAATGTTCGACCATTCGTACCGAGCCGGTGTGAAAATAACAGAGGATCCTGGTCCGGGCCCTCTCTGCAATCACGGTGAGGGGAAGGATGCTCATCACTCTCTCTCTTGACCACTCCGGTCCTTTGCGAGGTTTGTTGATATCGTGGAGCCGGATCATGTTCCGGTCAGTCGAATCCAGAGGAATTAATACCCAATCGGTCCCAATCACCGTTCTATGAGAAAAGTAACCATTAATGCTATCGTGGACATAATCATGTTCATCGCATTCATCCCTACCCTTCTCTCGGGCGTGGTGCTCTACGGGTTCCTTCCGGAAGGGGGGAGATTCAGCGGCCAGGCGGTCTTTATGGGCCTCTCCCGGCAGGTATGGATGACCATGCACGATCGGTGGGGAATTATCTTCTCAATCCTCGTCATCCTGCATCTCCTCCTTCACTACAAATTTCTCCGGGTCCTTCCCGCATGTTTCCGGAAGAGTGGGAAGGCAGAGCGTGAGGACTAGATTTTCCTTTTTTTTATGAATTGTCCCCTGATTCCGCGTACGGTCGAACCACAGCTCAGTTAAGTCTGCCTTTCTGATGGCATGGGACCGTGATTCAAGGAATGGTGCTTGTATTGTTTTCACAGGCTCAGATTTGCAGGCATCTACGGTTCATTGATCGCTCAGATGGGATTGATGGGCAGTAGGATAACGATAACGATAACGACGAATCTAGGTGAGATGCGGCTCTCACGAATGGAAAAGAGGGATGTTCGACAAATTTAGTGGAAAAAAAAGTTATTTCGTGTGGATTACGATCGATCCGCCGCTGATAACCGTTGTCGGGTCGTCAGTATCCAAGGCATTTAGCTGGTTATCATACACGAGAGCATCGGTCGCCTTTTCCCAGATCTTGATCCGGAACTTGTCCATGCTGTCTCTCCCTTTTATCTGCCCATCGATTGCAGTGAGCATGAACCCGTATTCTTCCTCGCCATTGATCGTTCCCGTCCCCTTGTACATTGCTTTTGCGCCGGCAACCACGAGCCAGTCATAGCTGGTGGACCTGAAGTTCAGGTTTCCTGCCTTGAACTGGAACTCGGTCTCCCCGGTCGGGACCGTTGCTCCCTTCTTGTACTTCGAGACGAAACCGAAGGTTGCCTTGCCGGTCATTGTGGGATCGGGAGCGTATGCTCCTTCCGGTGACATGATCCAGCCGCCGCCAGTGACGAAGCCGGCGGAGGGGTCATAGATAACGATGTACTGGTCTGCAACTACGGACGAAGCGCTTCCCCAGCTATCAGTAACGGTTAAGGTCATGATGTATATTCCGGGGCTTGAGTAGGTGTGCGATCCGGTTACTGTTTTTGTTCCATCTGCGATGACCCCTCCCGATTCTGTTCCATCACCCCACTGCCAGAGTGCTGTGTGTGTTTCCTCATCAGAGGAATCCGTAAACATGGCACTCACCGAAACGGGAGATCCTACGGGGATTGGATCGATGGGGAACACCATGATCCCCATCACTGGTGCCTGGGAGTGTACCCCCACAAGCCCGAATACGGAGAGCCCCTGGGGGGATATCGCGGTAAAGGTATAGATCCCATCCTCAACTGTCCACATCGGTATCAGGATCTCTGTCGTACCATCATACTCTGAGTATCGGAATATCCGGACATGGTCCGGTCCTCCCTGGCCCTCGACCCAGCTGGCCGGAGCGGTCATCGTAACAGTTGCGCTGGTGACATCAACCCCGTTCTCTGGTGTTGCACCGAGAATGTTGAAGACATAGGCAGTGTCTGTGATCTGGAGGCCATCTTCGGATGCGGCAAGGGTGTAATAGGACTGGACTTCGGTGCTTGGATTTTCATTGATATTCACGATAATTCCTGCAAAGTCAGAGCCTTCAAACCCGAAATCCGATTCTGGCCCTGCATTGGCAGAGAAGCCGGCCTCGACTATCCCAAGATCAGGGATGTCTGCCTCTAAGGGGATATTCTCGATCGTCCCTGAAACGATGGTGCCTGAGATCTGGCCATCGGTTTCAGTCAGGCCCTCGGTATGGATGGTCGTGGTCAGACCGTTCATGGCGATGATCACATCATCGCCGGAGATGGTGACGATATCCTCTGCCAGGTATTGGGTGGTGATCTCAGGGTTGATGGTAAATACATGGTCTTCGATCGTCAGACCGGGTACCAGCATGAAGTATGAGGTCATATCAGCATCATTTACGATGACTGGCCAGGCAGTTGAACTGGTCGTCCCGAGGTCATCGGTCGCAGTGAATATCGCCAGGTAGAGCCCGGTTTCATCGAACGTATAGGAGAACTCAGCTTCAGTGTACGTCTCTGAAATGGTCGAGCTCTGGAGAAGCCATTCGATGGCCTCAACGCTTCCGTCAGGATCGGTGGCAGTACCTGTGAATGTGATGGTCTCGCCGACTTCGATCGGCGGTTCCGGCATCATCGTGAAACTCACTTCCGGATGATATGTGATGGTAATCTCTTTTGTCTGGAACGAAGATGCTCCGGATGGATCGGTCACGGTCAGGGTAACAATGTATATTCCGGTATTGAAGTAATGGGCCGGGGTCTGCTCGCTTGATGTCGTTCCATCACCAAAGTCCCACTGCCAGGTGAGGGTGTCCCCGTCCTCGTCCCAGGAGCCGTCAGAGAACGAGACGGTCTCGCCAGGTATTGGGTATTCCCTAGTACCCGAACCGGGGTAGTCGTACCAGAAGGACGCAACCGGGTCATGATTTTCCGAAGCAGAAAATGCTGTGCCTTTGAGGACCATGGTTTGAAGTGTGGAATCCCATTCTTCCCAGATCACGGTTGACGGCCCGATTGCAGGATACATCTGCGATTCAGAATCCGTGGTAAGGGGCAGAGTGGTGTCATCCACCAGGTTGTGCACGTATACATCCCCTCCGCCGCTCTGGGCATCGATCCATACGACATAGTCACCGTAAATTGCCGGGTTATATTCATCCCCGCTGTCCAGTAAGAGTTTGGAAACGATGCCGGTCGTACTGTCATACAGGTACACGTCATTTTCCGATTGGATCCTCTTTTCTTCCACCTGCTCCCAGACCACCCTGGTCCCAGAAATGCGGGGATTATACTTCTCGGTAGCAGTCTCGCCAATCTGGATTGATTCGTGGGTCAGGATATTTACAAGGTGAAGGATGGAGTAGGGAGTATATGGTATGGATTCCAGGTATACCCCATAGTCTCCATCGATGTCAAACGGTCGGACTCCTGTAGAGGACAATTGTTCGGAAATCCTGGTCGTTTCGAGAGTATTGAGGTTATAGCTCCAGAGTTCAGCATGGTCAGAGCGATATTCCCCATAGACGAGATAATCTCCCGATAGTTTGGGGAAGTGTTGTTCGTATGGATTGGATACCAGCACCGACTCAATCCCGGTAGCAACATCGTATTTGTATATATCATAGTCGCCACCTGCAACCGCACCTGCCCAGACAATCGTATCATCGGAAATGGAGGGATTTATGGCATAAACGGTGGAGGGTTCGATAACGGTGGTCTGCCCCGAATCAAGTTCATAGAGATAGATCGTGTTCTCCGCACTCCAGACTACCCGGTTGCTATCGATGGCAGCAGTGATGGCAGCAGTCTGCCCTGTGTCTATATCAAATGAGGCCGGTGTTACTTCAGTGATAATGATATGGTGAGAGCAGGTGTCGGTAAGGCCATTTGTTACGGTGAGCGTGACATTGTATATTCCCTCCTCTCCGTACTGGTGTTCAGGATTCTGTTCAGTCGATGTGGAGCCATCGCCAAAGTCCCAGTCCCATTCGTAGGGCTCAGCAGCCCCATAGCAGGTCACAGATGTATCAGTAAAGGTTGTGTGATCCGATGTTGTACCCAGCACGAACTCAAAGTGCGCCTCGGGGAAGGGATAAGGTTCTACATAGACCGCTTCTTCGTAGCGGGAGGTCAGCCCGGTATCATCTATAACATCGAGAGTGATGGTATAGGTCTGATCCGATGAAAAGACATGGACCGGATTCTGCTCGGTTGAAGTGGCACCGTCACCAAACTCCCAATACCATGCGGTGATAAAACCAGTTTCATCGGTGGATTTATCAGTGAACTGGATTTCCTGTCCAGCATAGGGGTTTCCCTGACCCTCGTAGGGGTCAATCGGAGACCAGGAGAACAGGGCATCGGGCTCAGTGTCCCCCGGGTTCTCGGGATTCACGATGATGCTTACCGTTGCCGTCAGGAATTCCTGGTTACTGTCCGTGACTTTGACGGTCAGATCATACGTACTCTCCCCAGAACCAGTAGGTGGAGTCCAGGTGAATTCTCCTGTTTCTGAGTTAATCGACGCATCTTCAAAGATTGGATTCGAGTGTGAGTAATCGATCTCCCATGTGAATGGACCTCCTTCGCCTACAGAATTGAAAAAGAAGGTTGTCGTGACGCCTTCGTCAATAACGCCAGGTACTTCAGAAGTATCGATGAAGAAGCCTGCTACCCCTAGGGCTATATAATCATATTCAACTCTCTGATAATTGACCCCTTTCACTGTTTTTGTGAGGGTTACCGTATAGGATCCAGGTTCCGTGTATATGTGGAGCGGATTTTCTTCTTCAGTAATAGTCCCATCACCAAAGTCCCATTCGAGGTTTTCGGTATTTTCAGAAATATCTGTGAACTGGACCGCAAGTGGTGCGTAGCCTTCAGTAACGTCTGCCGTGAACCCGATTAATGCAGGAGGATCGAAAGAATCATCTACCACAATGTTTTTCGAGAGATATACAGTACCGGGTCCATATTGTTGACAATAATCATCACATACCGTAAAATCTACCGTATAGACCCCTGGATTTTCATATACGCGAGTTACTTCCGGTGGATTGTATGACCATACATATACATCCTCCTCATCAAATCGCCAGCTCCAATCATAGATGGGAGTTCTAGAATTCGATGAAGCATAAAATGTAACTTCATAGGGATTCTCAGGATTATTTTTCCTGCATGTAAAATCGGCGGTTAAATCAGGCTCACCAGATGATACAAAAACTCTAAAATCATCAATTGTTTCTTCTGCTCCCTGGTCATCAATCACTATTAGTTGAACATCCCACCACCCGGGATATTCGAAAGTAACGACTGGATATTGTTCATTCGTCGTAAAAGAATCAGCAGGATTCGTGAATTCCCAGGTACGTGTTATTTCCCCATCTACATCAATAGAAGTGTCGTAAAAATTTACAGGTTGATTCAGCCTTGGATATCCATAAAAAGCAAGTTCGTTATCGAAATCATAATCCAAACCTAATATTGGTGGATGATTTGAGAGGAGATTTATGGTTTTTTCTGCGTGAGTTACTCCACCATCTGAATCTGTTACTGTCACGGTGATTGTGTGTTCCCCGGGAGATGGGTAATTAATTGTCATAGTGACATAGGGGGGTGTGGTATCAGTACTATCAAAGGTTCTTCCATCGCCAAAATCCCAATGAACAGTCCATGAGTCAAAATCTGAAATATAGAGAGAAAGCGTGAGATCATCATTGATGTAATAATTGCCAGTCCAGGCAAACATCTGATCCCAATCATAATCAGCTATGTCGAATGATTCGATTTTTGGGGGAATACTATCCGCACTCGCACTCCCAACCATTCCCATCGTCAGAAATGTAATTATTGCTATCAATACAATAGTCCGAAAATGCCTACGGCGTATCTCACTATTTTCAGGTATGATACTCATGATCTCTCCTTATACTGGTTTCATCCGATCAAATGTGAAAGAAGGGAATAGGGGGATTTCATTAAGCATCTGCTAAACAAAATACTTCTGACCATTACCCGATTGACGAATTAGCTGCTCTCTTATCAGTCAAATACACAGCACGAGGTCTCCCGAATTCCCCCAATGATTTAAAATATTTCAAATTAGCAAATAAAGGTTCTGAAATCATTTTCATACGCAATACGAGAGTAATATGCCAGTATACTTCTCTGCTGGTCACTAGTTCCCACTTAATGATGCACGTCATTTCTTTATTCGATGATTTTTTTACCATGGTTTCATTTTAAAAATGGAATGATGGTTACCATATCGAGTGAACCTTGATTCTCTCAATATCGTATGAAAAAGTATTGGTTGATCCTTCTATCCCCCCTCCACCTGCTCCCTCCCGACAAAGAGCGGAGCTTTCCGCTGTTCCCCGGCAAGCATCCTTTGTATTGACTGCAACGGGGTGGTGTAATAGAACGGCTCGATAGCGAAGTTCATCGCCCTTCCCGAAGTGGAGAGCCGGACGGTCCCGACCTCTGTTTTACCGTCCAGCAGGAAGATCAGCTCGGTGTCGCCATCCAGGACTGCCGGAATATCCGAAAGGGGGATACGGAATCCCCGGTGGTCCAGGTCGGACCGGATCACGAGGTTCTCTCCCTCGATATAGAGCCTACCGACTTTCTCAAACGGGGATTCGGTGTGCTCCGTGACGGTCCAGGTCATCCGCTCACCTGGCCATGCTCCGGGGATCCCGTGATACGATGGTAGCAGGTCTCGCAGAGTTTTGTCCCGGTATTGCGGTCGATGTAGACGGCAGGATCAATCTCGCAGATGGTGCACTTACTGAACGGTGAGGTGAGCCGTTCCATCCGGGCGGGATCACAGGTCCCCGGGAGAATCGTGGCTGCCTTCTGGGCTTGTTCCTTTGCCCTGGCATAACAGTACTTACAGATCTGGTACGGCTTCCACTGGTCTTTGGGTCGGCGTTTCCGTTCTTCGGTCAGCATCTCGACATAATGGGTCCAGGGATTGCCACACAAGCGGCAGTATGTGTGGTCCGGGACTTCCAGCGGCTTGTAGTCCTTTGCCATGAGGGGAGGATAGGGTATTGCAGAAGGGGGTGTGTTTGTTTCCCTGCAGCACTGCAGAACTCCTGCGGCTCTGCTCCTTCTTTCCAGAGAGGAGATCTGGTTGTGATATGATGCTGAATTCTGATTTGGATGATTATCTGCATCTTTTTTGATTTCATCCTTCAGCACTATGGAGGTTCCAGGTTCACGGGCAGGGGGAGTCATATGAGATCCTGCATTCCCGGGATCCTGTGTGTGTTTCCTTCCTCCAGAGTATTGATCTGTACATGTACGTGTACTATTATTATAGGGGATATTTTCAGGATTGGAGTCTGCTGGATCCTTTTCGATTCTATCAGCTGGATCCATGGTTTTGCTGAAGGTCTGCCGAAGGATTGAAGGATTGTCCGAATCATCCTGATCATCGAACCAGGCCGCTCCGCCATGGGACCATGACTGGTAGAGATCCTGGTCGAAGGCGTAGGCATTGGTCCGTCTCCGCGTTGAACTTCCCCCATACTCGCTGTCACTCTGCACGGTACGGTCACAGAAGGAGAGGGCCGGGCATTTCTCCAGGAGGCCGGTATACCGGCTGCCCCGGCTGTCGTACCCATGGATGAGCCGGTGCAGGGTGCCATTGGATAATCCGGTCGCTTTCTGGAGCTGGGGGATCGTGAACTCCTCCCACTTGTTCCTGGCGATCGTCCCGATCAGTTCTGCCTCCTTCCGGGTGAGCTTGGTCTCCTGGCCTCCGGCCGTCCCATTCAGCTGCCCGTAGAGGCGGAGAGCTTCGTAAAAATCTTCCATGGTCGCCGTGAGGCAGAAGTACCGGCCACGGATACTCTGCTCCCGCTGCATGAACCGGAGCACGGTATGTGCCTTGATCAGGTTCTCGAACATCTCAATATTTCTCCGGTTCGCATAGGAACGGAAATGGATCCGGGATGCGAAGGGGATGATGACCCAGAAGAGTTGCCGTCCGAGCAGCTCCCAGATCGCCCTGCAGATCAGGACTTCCGGCCGGTCCTCCTCGAGGTTATCGGGCGGGAGTTCGTCCTGGTGGAGGATCCAGGAGGCCACCTTCCGGTCCTGTTCGGAGGATTCATCGATCCAGCAGGTGAGCATCCGGTTGAAGGCCTGGTCGTCCCCGGCTCCTTCGACTTTTGCGACCCACCAGACGCACCGTTCGGGGATGGTGCAGATCACGCCTTTCCGGTCGGTGCTGACCGACCGGTAGATGTAGGGCTCCATGAAGGAGGTGGTGACTCCTTTCAGGATCCCGATCATTTCTTCACTGAGATCTTTGTCGTCAAGGAGGATTACTGAGCCGGGCTGCAGGTTGTTGGTATAGAGGAGGGCTTTGTTGCTCATCCCTCCTTTCAGCCGGAACCGGTCGGGGAGCTGGGGGAGGAGGGCGTTGACGGCGGTGCTCTTTCCTTTCCCGCTCTCGCCGGAGATGGAGAGGTGCAGGCCGCTGGTGTTTGCAACCACCCGGGCGGCGAGGGTGAGGATCAGGCATTCGGCCGGGATCTCGTCCCCTTCATGGTCGAGGAAGAAGGTGGTGAGCATGAACTGTTTGGGGTCACCGTGCTGCAACACTTCAAGCGCTTCGTCCCGAAGGGGGATCTCCTCAAGGGGGATGACGGGCAGGGGGCTGACAGAGCCGGGGGTATTCCGGGTATCCGGCAACCAGGGAGGGATCGCAGGGTCGCTCCTTGAGGGAGGGGAGGTGTCGCTTCTCTTTTTGGCATGCTCGTGCTTCCCGGATTGTTCCTTCAGGTCCTTCCACCGCTGGGCGCCTCCGCCGCAGGAGGTGTGCTGGCAGCCGGCATGGATGGCGCCGTTTGAAAACTGGATGGCGAACGCTCCATCCCGGTGGGCGCCGGAGAAGGGGCATTCATCGAGGACGTAGAGGGTGCCGCCGCCGTAGGGTTTCTCCCTCGCGATCCCGATCCCATGGTCCCGGAGCCAGGCGGAAAGGTCGATGGAATGATTGTGCTTCTTTCCTGTTGGTGGTGTTTCGGGGAGGGTCCGGGCAAGGGCTTCGAGGAGGGTATAAGAGACGATACTGACCGGTTCCGGGACGGAGAGGAGCTGGGATCGCCGGTGGGGCCGGTCCGTGGTATGGTCGCCTTTCCGGCTCATGGTGCCGTAGAGTTTCCAGATCCGGGCAGCGTTGTGGTTCGCGGTGTCGATGGAGCTCGTGGTATCATCGAACAGGGTGGCGAGGACTTCGAGTGATTTCTTCACGAGGTCGCGGGAGTGGTCGTCGTTTGGGAGGTCGACCCGGTAGAGGAGGTGAGCCCCGTTCCCGGAGTCCGCGATGACGGGTTCCGGCCAGCCGAGGCCTTCGAGGTGGTGGGCGATCCGTTCGGCAGTCTCGATCGCGGCCTGGTGTTCTTCATCGGTGGAGGAGACCCCGGAGGGTCTCGTCGGGTCGATGTCGATCGGGAACCAGCGTCGCCGGAGGATGTCGGGATCGGCCGTCGTGGCATCCTTCTTCCCGAGCCGCTGCTTGACCCGGTTCGCCCTCCGCGAGAGCAGTGCCGGATTCACCTCGTTGAGGGTGACGTAGATCCCCTGGATGGCGGGAACGCTGTCTAGGACATCGACCGATCCGGCCAGCAGGGAAGGGTCATCGAAGTACCCGCTCGCAATGCCGTCATCGGTGATAGCCCGGACCTCGACCACCTGGCCGGGAGCAGCGAGGACCTGGAGTGCCTGGAGGATCGCTTCGGTCATGGTCGCTCGCCTCCTGCGTGAGAACCCAGATCTCTTCCCTTCCGAGGCAGGGATAGTGTTCTCAAAATCCTTCCGAGCGGGGTATTCAGAACAAGGTGGGTCCCTTCATTCGGCATAGATCGTGTCTTCATGGTCCACCCCCTCCGAGCAGGAGTGCACCAGGGGTTTATATGAGGAGACAGGGCTGGTGTCCTCATGGTCCTTGCCCCCCGGAGTGAAGGCACTGGTCATGCCTGCATCCTGCTCTGTTCTGGCGTTCCTCGATGATCTCACAGAACCAGTAGGTCTCACCGGCATGGTTCCGGGGGCAGGCAGCGGCACAGTGCTTCCCCTGGCAGAGGACCATCCCCCGGGGTCCTGACATGATCGGGCAGATCTTCTGCCCCACCACCCGGACATCGTCCTCCTCACGCCACAACACCTTCCACCTCCCTGATCCCGGACGGGAAGACCTCGAAGAACTGCCAGCCGAAGGTCCGACCGGCATAGATCCAGAGCTGGACCGACATCCCATCCCAGCGGGGGATGGTCCGAAGAGTAACCACCTCTCCCGGCCAGAAGGTGGCAATCTCCCCTGGCCTCGTCACGGACTTTTTGCTCCTCCTCACATGCACAAAGAGTGGCGGTGCCCAGTCGCACCAGGCAACCAGGTGCACCCCCTGTGTATACCGCACCGAACGGATGACACTATACCCCTTCCGCTCCAGGAGGCGGGATGCCATGGCCTCGATTGCCCTCCCCCGCTGGTGGTAGTGGTTGTAGTGCTTCCGGGAACTGCGGCGGGGCGGTCCTCCTCCCCTTCTACTCGCCGTCATCCGTTACCCTCTCCAGGAAATCCGCGTCAGGATATGTGTCAGCCTCAGGACGTGCCATGCACCCCGGCTCCAGGCATGCGCCATTGGCAGGTAGCAGGCAGACCAGTTCGGTCCACTTCCCCATCTTCCGGCGTGAGAGGTACGGGCACCGTTTCTTCTTCCCTGGCATCAGGCAACCCCCCTGAGGAGAAGGTTTTTCCCTTCGGAAAAAGAGGAACGTACGGGTTCCCTCTGTGTTCCGGCTTTTGCGGGCATGAACATGCGGGGGGAGCCCGTCGAGTAGTCCTTTTCTTTCGGTGCATTGTCGTGGTTGTGATGACCATCCTGGCATCGGGCATCTCCCTCATACCATCGTAGGTTGATTCTTTTCGATTTCATAGGCAATTCCTGTATGTGGCCGCTTTCAGGAACAGAATACGTGTTATCCGGCCACATACAGAGAAAAGGAGAATGAAAAGGGGTTTTAAATTTTTTGATTGACAAGGTGATTGTTATCCTCTCCCGGTTCGTTGTTCCTCATTCCCGATTATCTGAAAGGAAATTTATAAATAAACGACGAGAGATGCCGGAATCGGGAAGGGGGTTTCCAAAGGGATGTTTTTATTTATTGGAGTGAGTAAGGTTTACCGGAGAGATGAACGAAATCTTTCGTCGCGCAGGAAATGGAGGGGGCACATCCCGAAATTCGGGCTCATGGCGGTATCCATGAAAATCCCTTTTCCCGATTCAGATTTTAAAAATTGAATGATTTCTCTGATAGTTCTTCATTTATCCGTAATGATGAAATAAAACCGGTTTCATGGTTATTGAGAGCATTCGGATAAGATCTTCCTTTGGAATCCCCTTCCAGAGAGCAACTTTTGAGAGGATGTTCTATAATGTATCCGGGGCAATTTCTTCGTGGAGGGGAATGGTGATAGCATGTTCTCCTGATGATGTGGTACATTTTAGTCGTGCGTGGCTGCCACGTTGGCGAACGACCTGATAGCCCAAACGGGAAAGGACCTTTATCAGATCTCTGCCACTAACAACCGGTAGCCCGGGCAACGGGACCGACCTCGCACTCCGAAATCGTGAGTATCCGGATCGACTCTCCTTTCGCCAGTTCCTCTTCGAAATGGAGCTCGACCGCTTCACGGATATTGCCCATCAGCTCATCGAGCGTCTTCCCCTGGGTAAATATGTCGACCCCGATGCCGCGACTACACCAAAAGGTGCCATCCGAATATATTTCAAATGTAACGAGCATTCGCATTCCTTTCACGTATGATGTTATGGGTACTAACGTCATCACGCAGGAATAATGCTTTTATTGGCAGGATCCCCTCTGCCTCCCCCGGGATACATGGGACATTTCTCACCCTCTTTCCCTGGGGAGAAGGAGGGTGAATCTCATCCTTTGTTCTCCGTTTCATAAGCAAACGTGATCAAGGACTCCATCATGATCGGGAGTGAACGTCCTGACCCCGCTTGAACACTGTTTTGCCGATGGGAAGCTGGAGGCCATCCTCCCTTCAGTCCAAAAATCAAGCCGGTCACGTTCAAAAGCGAATACCTGCTGACCGAAGCGACAAATGCCGCTCCTGGGGATTCTCCGGTCCTTGCCGTCAGCAGTGAGCATGGTACCTGCTGTTCCTGCTGCCTGGTCGGATTCACCTTCTGAGTATCTCCTTTGGATAGTATTATTGACCAGCTCTGGCAGAGACTAATTCATGAGATCACCCCCGGATGCGAACCTGCGTTTCATTGCATTCCTGGCACTGCTCCTTCTCGTCGCGGCAATGCCGGCAGCAGCCAGCGTTCCCTCAGTTATCATCACGGATTTTGAGGTTTCTCCTGCAGTCCTCCTGCCCGGCGAGCAGGGGATCATCAGTGTGACGGTCAGGAATACTGCTGACAAGGCATCCCTCACCCAGTCGTATCTCTCTGATACGACCGAGACCACCACGAATGTTGATATCAATGCCCCGATTGACAGCGTCACGATGGTGGGAAACGGGATCCAGGTGCTGAGCGAGGGGTATTACCGGGTTGGCGATATCGGTCCAGGGCAGTCAATCCCCCTCTCATTCCTCATCAAGGCACCGTCTGAGAGCGGGATCTACTTTCCTGAGATCTGGATCCGGGTCTCGGATGCCCGGAGCTTGAAATATCCGATCCCGGTCAATGTGAACAGTGAGGTGGCGATCCAGAAGCGACCCCAGATCAGCATCGAGAAGCAGCTGCCTGCCAGTGTCACTCCCGGTGATGATTTCAATGCGACGATCCTCCTCCAGAATACCGGGCAGCTCTCGGCAAGCAATCTCAGAATCTCGGTGAACTCCTCTACCCCCTCCATCACCGCAAAGACCGCCAGCACCTACTATATCCAGCGTCTGGGACCCGGGGAGAGCCAGGCGATCGCCATGGAGTTTTCGACCGATCGGAATGCACCACTCGGGCTCCGGCCGGTCACCCTGGTGATGGAGTACCAGGAACCCGATGGGTCATTCCAGCAGCAGGTGGAGACGCTTGGGGTGAATATCAGGGGCAGAGCGGAGCTGGGGATCTCCCAGATCACGACAGATCCTGCCCAGATCCAGAAGGGAGAGCAGTTCACGCTGATCATCAGGATCGAGAATACCGGTACCGATGATGCCAAGTCGGTGGATGCCACCATCGATATCTCGCTTCCGGGCACAAAGGAGGCATTTGTCGGAACCATTGAACCGGCCAATGATGCACCGGCGCCTTTCAATCTCCAGGCTGACCGGGCAGGTGAGATCCCCTACACGTTGACCATTCGGTACGAGGATGACTACGGTCCTGGCGAGCAGGTGCAAACCCTCCGCCTGAATGTCTACGGGAGCAACAATACGCTCCTGATCCTCGGAGGGGTTCTCCTCCTCATCCTGGCAGGGGTTGTCGGGTACTGGTACTTCAGGATCCGTCGTAAACCGGGAACCGGCAATGTTTGAGGAGTCAAAGGTCGCCTTCTTCCTTGCGAAGCGGTCGATTGTCCGGGGAAATAAAGGTACCCTGTACCTCACGATCCTCATTATCGGGATGGTGTTTGTGAACCTGATCTTCCTCCCCTCCATCATCTCCGGGGTGGCGGTGCTGTTCAACCAGCAGACGATCGACTACAGTTATGGCAACCTGGTGATCGAACCGAAAGAAAACCAGGTGTACATCAAGAGCGCTGACGAGCTCCAGAGGAAGATTGAACGGATCCCCGGTGTGACGGGAGTCTCCCCCCAGTATGTGAGCGGGACGACGATCGTCTACAAGGGAAACGAGGTGACCCCGCTCCTGTATGCGATCAACCCGGATGATGACCGGAGGGTGTTGAAGATCGCGACAAAAGTCGCCAGCGGGGAGTACCTGGCGGATGGCGATACCGATCAGATCGTGATCGGTTACCGGCTGGCAGGGAACTACGATGAGCGACAGGACGTGATCCCCTCTCTTGGCGGGGTGGACGTGGGGAAGGTGGTCGAGGTCACCTACAACAACGGGGTGACCCGGCAGTACCGTATCAAGGGGATCATCAATTCCGATTCCTATGATGTCGACTCGAATGCCTTCATCACCAAGAACGAGTACGAGTCGGTGTACGGGTTTGAGAACCAGGCAAACCAGATGCTCGTCCGGACCGAGGAGACCGGGAACGAGGATGCGATGCGAACTACCCTGATGGCATTTGGGGTACAGGAGAAGATATGGACCTGGGAGGAGAAGTCTGCCAATTTCCTGAACCAGATCATCGGCTCCTTCAACATCATCAACTTCATCGGCACGGTGGTGAGCCTGGTGATCGCCATCGTGGTCATCTTCATCGTGATCTTCATCAACACGGTCTACCGGAGGAAGCAGATTGGGATCCTGAAAGCGATCGGGATCGACCGCTCGATCATCATCAGGTCGTACCTGTTCCAGGCCCTGTTCATCTTTGCCCTCGGCACCGTTATCGGCTTTGGGTTTCTCGCGGTGATCCTGCAGCTCCTTGCGGCAAACCCGATCGTGTTCCCCGGTGGTCCAGTCGCCCCGGTGGTGGATGCGATGCTGATTTTCCGGTCGATGGTGAGTCTCCTTGTAGTCTCCCTCATCGCCGGGTACGTGCCTGCATGGCTCACGACACGAGAGGATATCCTTACCGCGATCAGGGGCTGACATGATCATCGGAACCGATCTCAAACGATACTACGGCCTTGGGGCAGTACAGGTCCGGGCTCTCGATGGGGTGTCCCTGAAAATACAGAAAGGGGAGTTTGTCGGGGTGATGGGACCGAGTGGGAGCGGGAAGTCGACCCTGCTTCATATGCTCGGTCTTCTTGACCGTCCCACCAGCGGATCCCTCCTGATTGACGGGGTCGATGTGGGAGCCCTCGATGAACAGGCCCGGACGGTGTTCCGACTGCGACGGCTCGGATACGTCTTCCAGGACTATGCCCTCGTTCCCGAGCTGACCGCCAGGGAGAACGTCTACCTCCCCTCGATGGCCCGGGGGATGACCCCGCAGGAGTGCACGCTGGTCTGCACTGATATCCTCGGGGTCGTGGGGCTGGGCGACCGGATCCACCACCTCCCCTCCCAGATGTCCGGAGGCGAGCAGCAGCGGGTGGCGATCGCCCGGGCGCTCGTGAACCGGCCAGCCCTCCTGCTTGCCGATGAACCGTGTGCCAACCTGGATACCCGGAACTCGAAGGTGATCCTCGATCTCTTCAGGAAGCTGAACCACGATCTCCACCAGACCATCGTGATGGTCTCCCACGAGGAGTGGCACAAACAATATTTTGACCGGATCATCTCCATGAAAGACGGGCTCATCGAGACGGATATACAGGGTGGACCGGAGGGAGCTTCCGGAGGTGAACCCTCCGGATAATCCCGGCAGTTCATCCAGGCTGAAAAAAATGAGAGGGGGGAATCACGTTCCCTGCTGCACCCTGTTCTCAATGGTCATTCCCATGTGGTCGGGGGTCAACGATCTCTTCATCCCCGAGATAGGGCATCGTGAAATAATGGCGGACTTCATCCGGGCTTACAGTGCTCCGCCGGGAAACAAGGGTGTTCGGATCAACCGGGGACCAGGAATCGACATATTTCACCGTGAGGGTGTAATACCCGTCCCGGTCTTTCATGATATCCTGCCTGGCTTTGGGAACCCATGGCATCGTTCTGCTAGGACGAAAGGAGATTGAGATCGCGGCCAGGAGGTTTTTGGCGATGATGGACCTTGCAACGAAGATTATAATCTTCTTTTTAAAAAACAGGTGATACTACCGCCCTTTTCTGTCAGTTCTTTTTGTAAAAATAGTTCAAGTACTCCTCTGGTGTCATTCCCGCTTTATCGATCAACTTGCGGAGAAGGCCGGGACCGAGGGTCTGATCGGAATGCACCGGGATCGAGAGATGGATGGGACTTCCCTCTTTTACCAGGATGTGGTGGCTCCCCTCGACATGGTTCACCATCCATCCTGCCCGTTTGAAGGCGGCAATATGCTTATCTCCCCTTGCCCGGGGGAGTTTAGGCATAATTGATACCAGTGGTATCGACGTCGATACTCATGTGGGTGGGGAGCGTGGTAATATGGATTTTTTCTGATGCAGTTTTGAGCCGTGACTTGATACACCCGACAATGGCCTCGTTGATGTTTTTAATGGCCTCATCAAGTGTCCTCCCCTCTGTCATGCATCCAGGGAGATCGGTGCACTCCACAACAAAGCGTCCCGTCTCATCCTGTTCGATAAGGAGTGTGAATTTCATAGAAGGTTCTTCGATTACATTATGAGGGATGTGATTATTAAGATGTGGGAGAAGCATTACGTATCTTGATCGTAGACAACAAACAGGAGTGTACGATCCGAGAAGTTCCCTGTATGCCTGAAAAAAGCGAATCCTGGTTGAGCAGGTAGCCCGGGCAACGGGACCGACCTCGCACTCTCCGTTCGTGAGTATCCTGATCGACTCCCCTCTCTCCAGTTCCTCTTCGAAGTGGAGCTCGACCGCTTCACAGATATTGCCCATCAACCCATCTCATCGAGCGTCTTTTCCTGGGTGAATATGTGATCGACCTTCCTGCTCCAAATGATACCGTAAGGGAGGAACGTGGATTTACGCTCATTCTCTCCAGTCTTTTGCAGGTATTTCCTCAGGAGCTTTTATCTCCCTTTACACTCCCCTCTCATTCATGAAGCACTCTTCCCTGTTCCTTCTCATGGTATGCCTAGTCGGGGGCTTTGTCATCCTCTCCGGGTGCACCACCTCTCCGGGAGGTCCCAATGTCACACCAACCTTCACCGCTGTACCGACAACAACAGGGGATCCCTTGTCCTGCACCGGTGATGCCGACTGTGTCCCTGCCCAATGCTGCCATCCCGAAAGCTGCATCAATAAACAGTTCCAGCCGGACTGTAGTGCGGTCCTCTGTAGTGCAGCATGCCTCGGCCCCCTCGACTGTGGTGCCGGCCATTGCCGTTGTAGCGAGGGGAAATGCCAGGTCGTCCCGGGTCCGGGACCCGTCGTCCCCGGACAGGCAACCCTGATCATTGCGGTAAAGGATGCCCCGAAGGTCAAGGATGGTGATGGCACGATCACCCATCTCCTCCTCAACATCAGTGAAGTGAGTGTCCAGAAGGCAGCACCAAACCAGACGATCACCCAGACCGATGACGAGGTATCGGTAACCGAGTCGGGGGAGACGGATACCGCAGGCTGGATCACGGTCATCAACGAGACCCAGTCCGTGGACCTACTGCAGTTCGTGAACGTGAGCAAAGTACTCGGCCAGAAGACCCTGGACGCTGGCACCTACACCCAGATCCACCTGAAGATTGATTCAGGGACAATCACGGTTGATGATATCGACTACCCCCTTACCGTCCCAAGCGGAGTGCTCAAACTGAACCGGGGATTCGTGCTGGTCCCGAATGAGACCCGGATGCTCACCCTTGATTTCAACGTGGAGAAATCGGTGGTCAGTACCGGATCGGATAAGTACCTGTTAAAACCGGTCATCGCGGTTTTGTCGGAGTGGGGGTAGGTGGCCTGCCAGATGACGTGGAATGGGGGGTGAAAAGCAGAATTACCTTTAAAACCAATTTGGACACTTGTTGTCGAAGAGGAGTGATAGATATATCATACCTTTAAGCCGGAACATACACAAACAATCGTGTGGATATCTACATCGATGAATCGGGGGATATTGGTCTTGGATTAAAATCTTCTCCTTTCTTCGTCATTGCCGCATTAATTGTGCATCAACCACTACAAATACAACGATGTTTCTTAAAAATAAGGAAAAATAGCCTGAAGAAAAAATATAGGGAATTACCTGAATTCAAATTTAATAACTCAGATAACGTTATAAAACGGCGTGTTCTTGAATGCCTGGCAACATCTGATATTGAAATCTGGTGTTCAGTCCTTAGGAAAGAGAAATTATTTGATCGTCTTCGGACTCAACCTCAAATTGTTTATAATTATCTTACCGGTTCACTTATTGCGAACATCTATTTCCATTATCGCCCTTTTTCTGAATTCAACGTCATTGTGGACAAATCATTGAATGGAATCCAAAAAGACCAATTTGATCAGTATATTGTTTATAAGACAATGGAACGTAACATTCCAATCCTCAATCCTTCAGTATCACCGAACATAATCCATGTTGATTCTCGCCGAGAACCCTGTATTCAGGCTGTCGATTTTATTGCGGGGGCCGTTCATCGAAAATATCGTGAAGAAGATGGTTGGTGCTATGAAATTATCCAAGGTAAATGTGTCCAAATATTTGATTACTTTGAAGGTCCGCAAAAGTGGGTGTGAACCCTTCCCTACTTTGTCCCACCTACCTCAAGGTAGCATCATTCGTTTCGGGAAGGACTTACTCACATTGATTCTATCATATGGTTCTGTTATATTATAGTTGTGTCCTTCAGTACTTTTCTTTTTTATTCACAATTATTGATAAAATAACAGTCAAAATCCCCCAAAACTTTCAAACCGCTTTGCATAAAACGGGTTATGGCACAAGCTTTCAGCTCGTTGCGGCCATTCTGCAGATGAATCTCCAAATCATTGCCGGAGATGGATTCTTTTTATGGATACGATTTTTTCTCCGGGAGGTTATAGGAAGGGGGTAATGGGAGAATGAACAATTAAGCGATTTGAACTATTTTGGTAAAAATTTTAAAATATTTTCTCCATCACCAGTAATTTTTATCCTTGCAGATTTTCCCTTTCCTTGAATTTCGATTAAACCTCTTTGTGAGAGGGGTTCCAAGAATTTTTTATTTAATTGTGAATGTTTTGCGGATTCTGTGTGGTCGCTTTTATCGATCACAATTAAGTCATGTGTAATGAATTTTTCAATAAGGCTTTTTTTACTAACTAGGTTATTATCTTGAATTATTTTAAGAGCGAAAATTAGTGTTTCTTTTGGACGTTCAATTTTATAATTTGGGAGTTGGATAACGCTCTTATAGCCACTTGTGATTTGTTGTCCTTTTTTTGGTTTCTCATAATTCTCTGGAACAATATAGTAAGGTGTAATGTTACTTGAATCATTATTGAAAATCATCGATGCCATCATACCAGCAATTGCTTCGATTTTATTCCCTGTTGATACATTTATAAAGATATGATGGTTTTGTTCTTGTTCGATAATAATCCGAAAATTGTTCAAGAGATCAAACAAGGATCGAATATCACATCGTCGCTCCTCAAAGTCGATCTTAAGTTCTTCTAAACGCTCTTTAATTTTCTTATGATGGTAATTTGCGTTACTAGTCTCAATATTGTCTTCAAGGATTAACCAAATTTTATCAGCCTTTAATCTGATGAGGGGTTCAACAACTCGATCGATTTCGAATCCGATAGGGGCAATATGTATCCTTAATTTTAACATAATAATCTTAACCATTTTTAGATTATTGATCTTAATAACCTATTTATAAATATATAGATGAAACGTTCATAATTTAATTAGGAGGTGAATAATCATATGGTCTCCACTTTAAGTGCAGGTACAGGTCCTGCTGCCGCGATATTAATAGGAGGATTGCTTATTTTTAGTGGTAATACCATAGGCTGGCTCATCCTGGTTGGGGGCTTTGGACTCAGTTTGTTCTGGGCAATCCGTTAAAATTTGTACTATATAGTGTCAACCATTTTTAGGTTATGAAGGATGGAAAATGGAATCAAGAATATATTCGAAATCTGGAAAGATAACGAGGAAAAAGTCCCGTTTACAGTTAGACGTCAGAATTGGTCGGATCAATACTATACAATAGTAACAAAAATTGAGATTACAAAATGGCCTTATGGAAATGCTTATGGATATCCCACCATCAATGGAAATTATTCAAATCATTATATGTACGATAAAAATTCGCGAATTTAAAAAAATAATACCTTGTGCTGGATGTTGTAAATGGGGCTTTATTGAAAATGTGAGAACTGAAGGCAATTAGGACTAAAAATTCTTCTCTCAAAACGACCTTGCTTCCAGTGAATGCACTTTGAAAAGAATACTCCTAGAGCCTAGCAAATGGAATTATTTATAAGTAAGATTATTTTAGGATATGGTGTCTTTAAAAATCGATAGTGAATTACATCCACTTGCGACAAAAAATATTGGTCCACACATTGTCAGAAGATACCCTGAACCTGAAAAAGATACGGGTAAACAAAAATGTCATGACGAAAGAACAGATTTTCAAAGAGATCGTGATAGAATATTATATTCAAAATCATTTAGAAGATTAATCCATAAAACTCAAGTATGCTTCACGGGTGAAATGAATGAAAATATTCGGACTAGATTAACGCATACTTTGGAGGTTTCACAAATCGCTCGAAGTATAGCTCGTCAAATCCATGCAAATGAAGATCTCGCTGAAGCAATTGCTCTAGGTCATGACGTCGGACATACGCCATTTGGACATTCAGGAGAAAAAGTTTTATCTGATATTTTGGATGGAAAAGATAATAAAATAAAAAATGATTTCAATCTAGATCCGAATGAATTAAAAATTGGATTTAAACATAATTTTCAGAGCGTTCGCGTTTTGACCAGATTAGAAGAAGGATATGGAGAATTTGGGGGATTAAACCTAACCTTTCCAGTTCTCGAAGGAATTTTAAAACACACTTCAATTTTTCCTAAAAATTCTGATAAAAAGATACCAGTCTATTATTTTGAAATTGTGAATAGTAAAGAATTTTTTATTGATCAACCATTTTCTGTAACATTAGAAGGACAAATTGTTGCATTAGCTGATGAAATTGCCCAAAAATGCCATGATGTTGAAGATGCTATTGTTGGTGATTTCGAAAGCAAGAAGATTATTTTAGCCCATCTAGAGGAACTGATAAATAGTGGGATATTAAAAGGTATCGAAAGTCAGGACTGTATCGGCTTTAATAATAGAGTTGCTTTTATCAAACCGGATCACATCAAAAAATTTACTAGTTGGATAATTGGGAAAATAATTCTCGATGCTATTGAGAGAATTAAAATTAATATGCTTTCTTACATGGAAAAATATTCTAGAGTGAAAATTGTTACAAGTTGGTATCCTATTATTGAAGAAATTGCAACCGATAAAGTACTAAAAGGAAATCTCGTCTTTGATAAACTAAATGAAATCCAAAAAGATTTTATTATTAATAATCAGAAAATCGATCGAGAAAATGGTAAGTCTAGATTTATTTTAAGGAGAATTATAAAAGCATATTTGACAAACCCTCGTCAATTAGATGATAGTGTATTAAAAAAATATTCGTCCGTTTGTGAGATTAAAGGATTGAAAGAGCATATTCAGAGAATTCCAATAAAAACAAAAAATATTCGATATTTAGATAGCAGTATTTTTGATCGATATAAAAATGAAATTATTATGGATAATCATTTTTTAAGGATTTTATGTGATTATATTGCATCAATGACAGATGTATTTGCTGTCACGGAATATCAAAAATTGTACAGTGGAGACAGAATTGGATAATGATATTTTAATTTCATCTAATTCCTATTACGTTTTTAAATCGCGTTATAACAGATTCTGCATCATTAAAATCTTTCAATCCGGATACAATCACTTTCCCTGTTGAGAACAATAGAAAACTAACCCCCCAATCCTTATACACAAGTGCCGGAAATTGCTCTGGTTCAAATTCAGCCTTTCGGGGATCAAGATTCTCGATTAGTGCTTCAAGTGATGTATTGAGTAAAATTGTATCCTGTACAACAACGTTGTGTATCTTAATGTCCACAATTTTTACATCGAGACCAATGCCGATAAGTAAATCAAGGACTTGATTAGCGATAAGAGGTAGTTTCTCTGGATCTTTTGTAGTAACGAGAAATTTTCCTGATTTATAGAATGCGATATAGGTATTATCTGGAGGGAGACGCAACTTAAGCCAGGGTGATTTAGGAGGGATTTCTGTTTGGGAAAGCTGTTCATGAAGGAATTTTAGATCTAGTGGCGAGGAAAGGGTAACAATTGCAACTATATTTGCGATTTTCATTATACTTCCTTAAGGTCCTGCAGACGATATTTCTGCTCTCTCCGCCCTAATCTGTTCATAGACCTGCTTCAACAAGAATTTCCCCACCGCTTCCTGGAATTCCTTTTCATTCATGAATTTGGCGGTTATCTCTTCGTTTTGGTCCATTCTATTGATAAAGAGACTCTCAAGCTGTTTTCTGAAAGCGTATCCAAAATTCTCCATAGTATTTGCCATCGCTGCTTCACGAAGATAACTATCAGCGACTGCATCTTCACGAATAGAATCAAAAAACAGCTGATCACCGGGTTTGAAATCTGATCCAAACCGCTCATTGAGTATGTCGATAAGTTGAGAAAGTTCGATCTTCACTTCAGTCCCACTACCAGTCCCAACTGAAATAGGTCCGTTTACTACTCCACCACCGGTTTTCAGTGCAATCGAACCATCACTGATCTTCTGAAGTCGATAATATTTCAGAGCGACTTCATCGTCTAGGTTCAATGCAGGTCCGATATCACGCCGGGGCAATTTTGTTAACAGGAATCTGATGTAGGTATACAATTTTTCCAGATCAGAGTCATGGAATGGGATGATCTGGGACAGAAATGAATACAGATTGCGATATGCAACTAAAACCGTTCGGAACTCTTCCTTTGCTGTCTGATCAAGGTTCTTATAACGGGTAACTGCAGGGTCAATACAAGCATTCATTCGTGCATGATCTGCCGGAGTCTGGTTCCGTTTCGGGGAATAATAGACCTTAGCGAATTCTTCAACTTCATTCTTATAGTAGACCTGGTAGGCGTCCAACTTAGCCTGTAATTCATAGAGTTGTCTGGCATCAACCCGCTCGCCAATGAGGGTCTGTTCGTAGTATGGCTGAAATGCCTCCTGAATATCTTCAGGTTTGTTCACAAAATCGAGGACGAAGGTATCCTCTTTTCCCTGATGGGTACGGTTGAGTCTGGAAAGGGTCTGGACGGCATGCACCCCTGCAAGCCGTTTATCGACATACATGGTATGGAGAAGGGGTTGATCGAATCCGGTCTGGTATTTCTCGGCGACAAGAAGGACCTGGTAGTCATCTGAGGCAAACCGTTCCGGAAGTTCTTTTTCTCGAATACCTTTGTTCATATCAACTTCTGAATATTCCACATCAGAAACATCGGGATCGATGACTTTTCCGGAGAAAGCGACAAGGGTCTTGATTCCGGTATACCCTTTTTCTGCGATATACCTATCAAATGCCTGTTTGTATCGAACTGCATGGAGACGGCTGTCGGTCACCACCATGGCTTTTGCACGGCCTCCGATTTTATGCAGGGTGGAATGCCGGAAATGTTCCACCATAACTTCTGTTTTCTGGGAAATGTTGTGAGGGTGGAGGCTCATGAACCGTGCAAGGGCTCGGGCAGCTTTCCGTTTGTCAACTTCTGGATCATCTTCGATGGATTTAATCAGCCGATAGTAGGTCTTGTAGGTGGTGTAGTATTGCAGGACATCGAGGATGAAATGCTCCTCGATCGCCTGGCGCATCGTGTAGAGGTGGAAAGGATGAGGTTTGCCATCTTCACCGATCTGCCCAAAGACTTCGAGGGTCTTGTATTTCGGCGTAGCGGTGAATGCAAAGAAGCTGATGTTTTTTTGCTTTCCACGTTTGAGCATAGTGCGGATGATCTCTTCTTCGGCATCGTATACTGGCTCTTCGGCAATGCAAAGTTCTGCTGCTTCTTGTCTCACTGTTGCAGCGGAGAGAACGCCTTTAAGTTCCATTGCACTCTCTCCCCCTTGTGAGCTGTGAGCTTCATCAACGATGACTGCATACCGGCGTTTTGGCAGTTCACCAATTTTTTGAGTAACGAAGGGGAATTTTTGGAGGGTGGTGATGATGATGGGTGCTGCGGATGAAAGAGCGTTTGCCAACTGGGTGGAATCGATATCGATCTTCTGGACGACACCCTGTTTATGTTCGAATTGGTAGATGGTGTTCTGGAGTTGCTGATCGAGTACCAGTCGATCGGTTATCACAATGACTGAATCGAAGATCTTCTGGTCTTTATCATCGTGAAGGCTTGATATCCGGTGGGCTAGCCATGCAATGGTGTTGCTCTTCCCACTGCCTGCTGAATGCTGGATAAGGTAGTTCTTCCCTGCTCCTGATTCTCTGGCATTGGTTACCAACTTCCGGACAGCATCGAGTTGGTGGTATCGAGGGAAGATGATTGATTCACGCTTTACTATTCTTCCGCCGATCTTCTTTTCTTCGACCTGGATGTGTATGAAACGGGCAATGATATCGAGGAGGCTGTCACGCTGGAGCACTTCTTCCCAGAGGTAGGCTGTCTTGTACTCTCCCGGATTCTCGGGATTTCCAGCACCTCCGTTGTAGCCACGATTGAACGGAAGGAAATAGGTACTCTTTCCCATCAGGTGGGTAGTCATATATGCACAGTCAGTATCGACCGCGAAGTGAACCAGCGTCCTTTTCTTGAACTGGAAGATGAGATCATTCGGATCCCGGTCATTCTGATATTGGTATTTTGCATTCTTCCATGTCTGGCCCGTCATCGGGTTCTTTAGCTCTAAAGTAACAACAGGTATTCCATTAAGGCTTAAGACGATATCGAGAGAGTTGTTGTGTTTCGGCGAATAATTGAGCTGACGAGTAACGGTGAGGATGTTTTCGTTGTAGAGCCGGATCGTATCAGGATTCAGCCCGCTTGCTGGTTGGAAATAGGCGACCTTTAAGAGTTTGCCATAACTTTTGAACCCATGGCGTAGCACCGAAAGAGAGCCTTCATAGGGAGAATCAAGGGCTTTGCAGAGATCTAATATGAGGGTTTCTCCGGTCCGGTCCTTCAGGATATTTTCGAGATATGCCCAGTCCTTTGGCTGTGTTTTTTGGATAAATGTGAGGAGAGTACCCGGATCAATACAGCGTTCACGGTCGAAGGTTTCTGGGGATGCCTTTATGTAGCCGCCTTTTTCGGTGAGGTAGTATTCGATAGCTGTTTCGAAGGCGGCTTCAGATATTGATTTATGCACCAATGCCACCTCCTTTCAAATATGTGGATACAGCATCCATTAAAAGATGTACGAGGATTTGCTTTACAACATCGAAGGTCACTCCTTCTCCTAATTTCTTGATTATTTCCTTTGCTTGAATCCAACGACTTTCGTCCCGACAGGCTTCAAGGAAATCATGACCGGCCCAGGTCATTCGAAAAATTGCATAACCCTCAGGTAGGACGGTTCCCAATCCAAAGTATATTTTTCCTTCAATCAATCCAGCATTTTCCAATAAATAAACATTATAAGCAATTTCCTCCTTAGGATACTCTTTAATTTTCAGGTCCGTTAGAGGTTTATTGTCGTTGTATGCCTCAATATTCAACAAAATTTCTCTTATTAAATCCAAATCTCGTTTCATGCGGATACCTCTTGGCGAACATCAATTTTACCTGTTACAGCAGAAGAGATAAGAGTGGAGCGGTACTCTTGAAGTAATGTGATTGAATCCTGAATTTTTTTAAGTTGAATTTTTTCTTGATTAGTAATCGAATCAATATGTTGGACTATTTGCTTTTGCTCTTCGTCAGGAGGTACGATCGAGGATATTCCAAGAAAAGCTTCAGGATATAATCTCAAACGGGAAGTCCAAATCCCTTTAGAATATCTGGTAATTTCACATGTAAATTGTGGTGTTCGATAAAAATAATCGAAATATTTCGGGAAATAATTTTGGATGAGCCTATAAACATTATAGGATGGACTTACAATACCATCACATTGGCAAAATCCTAATGCACCAGTAAAAGCCCACATAGTATTAATTGCCAAATCGTTTCTTCCACATTTTTTATAACCTTCAAGGGTTTCCGCCATGAACATGTTCACTTCTTTTTCAGAACGGGGTGTCACACCGGTTATATGTGACACAGTTAAAAGTTCTTCATCACCGAATTTTGATCGATCATCTATTTCGGTAAAAAGCCATTTGTTTCTTAAAATAGTCCAATGAGCAGGGATTTCTCCATAAGAAGGGATACCCGAATCCTTCATCTTTGCATTCGGGTCAAGCCCCTTGGTCACCACATGGCTGATGAGTGCTGCCCGCTTCTCCCGCAGCAATTCGATCTGCCGCTTCTTCTTCACAATCAGGGCATCGATGTGGGCGGTTTCGCGATCCAGAAAGGCGGCGATGGCGTGTTGTTCGGGGAGGGGGGGTAATCCTATTGATAATTCGTGTATGTAATTCCTGTTCAATGTCCCAACAACACTGCCGGAACTAATACTTTTCAAGTCAATAATTTTTAAGAGGTAAAATATGAAACGCGGGAATGCATTAACAAATTTTTTTATATAAATCGCAGTGTTATGAGGCCAAAAATCTGATTCGATGTAATTTACTTCTCCAACACTTCCACTTCTTCCAATTGTTATACCTGGACCCAAAGTTTTGAATTCATTGTGATATCCAATAATCCCATTTGAACCACAAACAGGAAAATGACCTTCAATGAATTTGGTTGAATCTAAATCATAACCTCTTTGAAGATATATTGCATTTTTGATTCGTTTTATATCCCACCCCTCCGGCACCTCGCCCAGCCGTTCTGTTCCCGATGGTTTGTATTTCGGATAACGATTCCAGTGACTCACGCTAGCACATCTTGTTGGATATCAATTTTTCCTATAACAGCTGCGGAGATGATAGCGCTTCGGTATTCATGGAGCTTATCAAGGCTTTCCTGTATTTTCATTATTAGCTTGTTAGAATGACCATTTTCAATATCAAGATAAGCTGATATTTGACACTGTTCATTCTTTGGGGGTCTTGGTAATTTGACTTTTTTTAAATCATCATATGAGATTCGGAGCCTATGCGCTAAAATTCCAGTGCCAATTCCTTTTAGGCTTTCCTGGAATTCTTTCGAACAAAACAAATTTGCATAATAATTCTTATCTATCGATCCATCTCTCGGATACAACACGTAATATTCGATACTTGCCGCACCGTATTCCTTTGAAATGCCAACCGACCCAATTATAATATTCATTCTATTAAGGACGATATCTCCAGGATATATGATCTTATATTGCTCAATATTTTCTGATTTTTTATTCCCTGCAGCACTTCTTTCTTCGTAATTAATTACCCCTACGTTGCGAACAACAGATAGAATGTTTTCTGTTTTAGGACCAATGTTAAATTCATATCTTTGGACTAAAAGTCCTCGGATAGACACTAAATCCCAATGTTCCGGCACCATCCCCAACCACTCAATCCCCGAATCCTTCATCTTTGCATTCGGGTCAAGCCCCTTGGTCACCGCTTGGCTGATGAGCGCTGATCGCTTCTCCTGCCGCAGTTCAATCTGGCGCTCCTTCTTTGCAATGAGATCATCAATGCGGGCGGTCTCACGATCGAGAAAGGCGGCGATGGCGTGTTGTTCGGGGAGGGGGGGTTTTACAATGAGAATGTTTTCGAGTTTAGAGTTCGCTAGTTCTTTGAATGTTGCACCTTGTCCCCATGATTCGAGTTCAGGTTTGCATGTATAATATAAATAGTAAAAAAATTTTCTATCTCTGTCTTCTTGACTTATCTTAAAAACCAGACTTTTACACCCTTGGTTTGTACACATCTCCCGATTAGCTATTTTTATATACCCAATAGGGGCTCGGGTGGAAATAATCAGGCTTCCTTCAGGTACTAATGAAGTTCCACAACTCATGTAACCTTTGGAAGTTATCATTCTTTGTGAATCAAATATGGTATCCTGTTTGGATTTACCTAGATCTTCAGGAGTAACCCACGGTATGTCTCCTTCCCAGTATTCCATTTCAGTACTTTTAGGTGTCGAACCGTTAACAACGTTGAAAAGACGTTTTGTAGTGAGAACAATCCAATCAATTGGCACATCGCCCAACCATTCCACTCCAGATGGTTTATACTTCAAATAACGACGCCAACGGATTGAATCTGAAGACTCCTCGATAAAAGCGGGGGCTGTCATGCCAGAATCTCCTTGATTATCTTCTGGATGGCCTGTGCATCAATCGCCCCTTGTGGAGTGTCGGAGGTGATAATGAGGGTTGCTCGTTCCCCGCCACCATCTTCAAGAGTTTTCACCCCATGATTTTTATACCAATCAAAGGTCTCTTCCCAGCGACGTTTATATCCAGGATCACCCAGCATTCCAAGGTGCTCCCAGAGATACATAGTTCCGCTTGCGTCGTCTTGTATTGTGAAATCGGGAAGTCGGAGCGTCCCGTCTCCTCCAAGAAATTCATTCTCATACTCTGCTTTTACTCCAGCGGCAAACAGGGCATCATCAATGATGACTTCCGATTTCGATCGCACCATGATGCCCCTTGCTGTTCGATGAATGAGCCGCTGCTCATAATAGCGGGACGGTTTCTTACCCTGGGGATCTCTCTCTTCAAGAATATTCGGTGGAACAAAGAGATTGGTAATCCGTGATGCAGTCGCAGAAGACTCTGCAGAAGTATAGTTGCGTAAATCCTGCAGCGGTCCCTGGTGGAGAATAATAATACGTTTCCGTTGTCGCGTAAGAGCAGTATAGAGCAACTCCCTACTCATAAGCTGACTTTCACCGGGGATAACGAGAAAAGTAAGATCAAACTCACTTCCTTGAGCCTTATGAATGGTGATGGCATATGCCAGTTCGAGGAGAGCATCATCTTCACCTATATCCCTTTCTGAATAACTATAGTCATACCCTGGCTGCGAAGAAAATTCGACTTTTGTACGCCACGGTTTTTCCTCTTTTGCATTCCTCGCGGGAATATATTCTCCAATAACTATACCAATTTCACCATTTGCCACATAGTTGAGAGCTCCCTCCTTGGGATAAACAAATTTACGGGGATGGTTCGAGATATTGATCACTTTATCCCCATAGACAATCTCATCGATACCCATCGGCTTTGTTATCTTTGCGCCATATTTTCTATGTCCGCGTGCCCAATCGATCACCTGCTGGCGGAATCCTTTCTGAACAAGACGATTAATACCTCGTGATCCGATAGCAACATTTCTGAAGGGGGTGAGAATCTGCCAATCCTCGGCATGAATACCGGCACCTCTTCTGAAATACATATTGCCATTGAATTCCGAACCGCCATTCCTCTGTTCAAAGCCATTCCGATCATCAGGTCCGGAGAGCTTCATCTCTTCGACAAGGATTTGGATCAACAAGGATTGAAGTTCTTCGGGCTTGTCCCATTGAATACATCGAATCCGATCGAGGGATTTGCCGGATGTAATCTTTGACCAGATATCATCTTCACCAGGTGCAAGCAGGCGCGAACTGAACCATTTCGCCAGTTGAATGTCTCCAAGATTCTCTCCAATCTGCCTGCGTTGAATAGTGAGTTCAGCATAACCCTGCCCAATCCGATACTTCTTGCCTTCAATACCCTCCGGTGTCAATTGGCTGACAATATCAACAAAAGGCCGACCTGCACCAATGGGGGGGAGTTGGCTGGGATCACCACAGAGAATAAACCGTTCAACACCTTTTAATCCATTAAAAACCGATGCAAGCATCTCTTCGGTAAGCATCGAAGACTCATCGATAATTACGGTCTTCGCACCCTCGAATCGCTTCTCCTCATTCATTACGTACTGACCAGTAATCCCATTATAACGGCCAGTTGGAGCAAGGAACTGGGCGATAGTTTTTGCTTGAATCCCACATTTCTGGCCAAGTCGTACACGAGCCTTTCCTGTTGGAGCAAGGAGAAGAATGCCTCCTGACGAAATGGATGGGTGGGAACAAAGAGATGCAAGAACCGTTGTCTTCCCCGTTCCTGCAGGTCCAATTAACACGGAAAATCGGGACGCAGCTATCTCGGCCAATGCCTGCGATTTCTCTTCCCTGGCTTGTTCTTCTTCAAGAGTATCTGATGACGATTCTAGGGATTTTTCGAGAATCTTGGCCCAATCGGCGGTAATATCGAACCTTTTCCCTTTTACCCGTTTCAGAACTTCATGCCGAATGAGTTCACCTGTATTTTTATAACGACGCAGTTGTAACGAAGCTGTTCCATCCGCCATTCTCTCTCTAATTACTTCGGGAAGAAGAGCATCGCCAATGATGTCAAACAAGTCTCCATCAACCGGACACTGGGGTTCAATCGGAAGATTACGGAGGGACATGATTACATGATTTCTTGGAAGGAGGGTGTGACCTTCCATGACATTCTTTTCCAGTTCAAAAATGGTCAATGAACGGACTCTCCTCGGATCGAGAGGACCTTCAAGGGCTGATGGATCCGGAATTGGATGTTTATTCAGAATAATCGGGGGAGGACATAATCCCCTATCTACGGTCCAGAGGGAAATTGGGTCACTACTTTCTGAATCATTTCGAGTATCAGCAAAACGATCAGACTCATAAATAAAATAGGGATTTGATAGAATATCTACATCTGAACAACAAATTCCTCTCTCTCCACGCTCTTCCTGAACAAAAAATCTCTTGGCCTGGCTGTTGGTGATCTCGAACCGGGAGAGCAGTTTGAGCAACGCGAGTCGTTCAGATTTGATATTTTTCCATTTTGATTGTAAGGTTGGGGTAATCTCCTTGGCAATGTTCTTTGAAAGGTTTCTCGGATCTTTAAAGATTTCATCGATAACAAGCCATGGATCTTCATTTTCTTTAAGAGTAGAGGAGATATGATGGGCAACCATGACACCATGATTAATCCCAAATGCTGAAAGAGCAGCCCCTATTCCAGGATATGCCCCACGATATTTCCATAGCTCGGAAAGTCGTTCATCGATCCAATGGAGTGGGCCAGTTAATGGTTTATCGAGAATTTCATTTGCTCGCTCCAAGGATTCCTTACACGATAGAAGTGCAGCTATTGCCCCGTCATGAGTAACATGTTCCGATGCATAGGCAAATTCACTCCTTCGGTCTTCGGGAATCAAAGCAACAAAATTGGACGTATCAATACTGGAGTCTGTTTCAGCTATTTTGAGAATCTCATGATAGGGTAAGATAAAACCATCTTTCAAATCCGGTCTGATCGAATGCTCAATTGAAACATCCCAGAGAAATGAGCGGATGTTTTTCGATGATTTTGTATCATAATTGTATTCGGTCGGTTGACCAACAGACTTCACCCTCCCTGCTCCGACCAAAACCCAATCCCCTTCATCAAGAAGAGGAGTCTGTTTTGCATAAAAAAAACAAAGCGACTTAAGTGGTTCAATAGCACTAAAAAAACAATCCAATAGGGCTTTCTGATTCTCTCCAGCTTGGACCCATCCACTTTTCTCTAACCATCCAGGCTCGGTTGGTTCCCTCTCTTGGGAAACGTCAATTTCATGTAACTTTGCAATATCCCACGCAAATTCCCTTCTCATCCACCGGAAGGGAACTGCAGCAGCCGAATAGGGAGGGTGCCGGTAGGGAGTGGGTAAAATATGTTTGTGTGTTGAACTACTCTTCGAATAGGGGTGGGATACCATTCGAGTATACTCAAATGGTGCCATAAACATACTCCGTTCGGGAACACATGGAGGCCATTCTTCGGGAGGAATATCACAAATATTTTTCCCGGAATTCTGGGATTCTAAAACATCCTCTCTCTCCTCTCTGATTCGCTTTAAAATTAAACAGGCACTATTGTTGAGGGGTTTTGTGCATAATCCTCCAGTCCATCCATTATCATGCCATGGTACACGGACTGAGAGATGCTGAATTGAGAGCTTTGGGGTAGGAAGAGAAGTCATAGCATCTCCTCACTCCGTTCGATAAGTGCATGTTCAGATTGTCTGATAACAATATTATTTTCAATCAGTAAATTGACCAGCTGGACGCCATTCATGAGCCCGACCGGTGTTGCACCTTGAGAATCCTTCCCGACGGTATAAACTGCATCGAGCACAGTCATTTTACCACTTCTTTTAATAAAATCTCAATTTCCGCCTCGATCTTCCTCAAATCAGCCTCAATCTCTTCAAGAGGCCGTGGCGGCACATACTTGTAGAAATACCGGTTGAAATTGATCTCATACCCGATTTTTGTCTTGCTCTCATCGACCCAGGCATCCGGCACATGAGGAAGGACTTCTCGTTTCATGTACTCAGTAACATCTTCCTTAAGGGGGACATTCTCATAATCACGGAGTTCAGGATCCGGCTCCGGATTGCCCTTTGAATCGAGACAAACATCTGCCGTGTCATCAGATTCCGAGAGTGAATCAAGAATTTCCTTGAAAAGAGGAGTTGAAATTGCCAGATTTGCTTCTTTAAAGGCATTCTTGAGAATCTTCGAAAAGGATTCCCGGTTCTTTACCAGGCCCATCTCTTTCAAAGATTGCAGCACGGTCAGAATTGCATCCTGCTGTCGTTTTCCCGAGGCTTCCTCATCCGCAATCTCCTTTGCATCTTTCCGTTTTTTGCTGACCGCCAGTTCAGAAAATTTGCTGCCTTCCTTTACCCGGGCTAATCGTTCATAGGTTATCGCAAAATTCAACTGGAGTGGCCGTTCAACCGTGATACGACGGTATCCGAAATCGGTATTATCAAAAATCCTGACAAAATCGTTTTCCTTATAATCTCCATAGAGTTTTGTAATCTGGTCCCTCTGTTCATCGCAGACCTCGTTTCGTTTATTTCCAAGACTCTTCCGCATCTTCTTGAAAAACGTGGTGCCGTTGACGAGTTGGATCTTCCCTTTCCGGTGCTGTTCCTTCCGGTTGGTCACAATCCAGAGATACGTCGAAATACCCGTATTGTAAAAGAGTTGATCAGGTAATGCAACAATAGCCTCCAGCCAGTCATTTTCGATTATCCACCGACGGATTTCACTCTCACCTGACCCGGCCGATCCCGTGAACAGAGGAGATCCATTGAACACAATAGCAAGCCGAGTTCCCCCGTCTTTCACTGACTTCATCTTACTGATCATATGCATCAGGAACAGGAGTGATCCATCACTGATACGGGGAAGTCCCGGACCATAGCGACCTCCAAACCCTTCCTCCTCATGCTCCTTTTTAATCTTCGGCTGTTGAGGTTTCCATTCGACGCCGAAAGGGGGATTGGCAAGCAGGTAATCGAAGTTCTTTCCTCTGAAGAAATCGTCTTTAATACTATCCCCAAAATGAATATTATCGAGGTTCTGACCTTTGATCATCATGTCAGAACCGCAGACTGCGTATGCCTGCTCGTTAAAATCCTCACCAAATAATTCAAGTCGTGCGTCAGGATTCAGTTCATGTACATATTCATCAGAAACAGAAAGCATGCCTCCCGTACCACATGCAGGATCATACAACGTTTTGATAATGCCCCGTCGTGTGAGAATATCCCCATCGGGAATAAAGATCAGATTCACCATCAGACGGATGACTTCACGAGGAGTGAAATGGTCACCGGCCTCTTCATTACTGGCTTCATTGAATCGTCGGATAAGCTCTTCAAAAATATATCCCATCTCAATATTTGAGACTACATCGGGATGGAGATCGATATCATCGGCGAATTTTGAAATAATAAGATAAAGGCGGTCATGTTTATCGAGCTTCTCGATCTCTTTTTCAAATCCAAATTTTTCGATGATATCACGAGCGTTACTTGAAAAACCTTTGATATAGGCAGTAAGGTTGGCTGCAAGATTGTTGGGATCATCCTTCAGTTTTTTGAACGTGAATTTACTTGTATTATGGAACTGGTGTCCTGATACCTGGTTCAGAATAGGATCAAGATTCTGGACTTTCCCCCCCCTCATCGACACATATTTTTCCAGGACATTGTCTTTTGTCGGCTCCAGAACACAGTCCAGCCGCCGAAGGACCACAAGAGGAAGCATCACATCTTTGTATTGGTTAGGTTTGTAAGGTCCTCTGAGTAGCTCAGCTATCGACCAAATGAAATTGATTTTATCATTGAAATTGTTCATTTTTGACCACCTCAATCGTTTTTTAAAAGTAAAGACTAGGTTGAATTGATATTTCTTCAGACAAGAAAAATATTGTGAATTTTTCATCGGAATTCATTCGATCAATTAAGGTTCATCACTACAAACGGTAACTATCCGAAAAATTATAAAAATGTTACAATTATCCCCCAAAAAAATACTAGATCTTCAAGGTAATTTGAAAATCATTCCCCTTTTACACCGGTGAACATTCATTCCGCAATTTTTATCGTGGTCTACTTATAAGCACTCACCTTATCGAAGTGAACAGTCAAGGTGGAGTGATTATTTTTCATGTGGCAATTTCGAAAACTGGGGGAAGGAGAGCCAGAACGATCCCCCCATGAGGCAGAATTTTTCAATGTAGGAGACCTCGACGCATCTGCAGCACTGATTCGGGAGGCAATTCAAAATTCGCTTGATGCACGACTGAACGGAAACGAACCGGTACATATCCGAATCTCCCTCAATTCAGAACCCCGGTCGGGAAGAAATTCCTATTATTCCGAATTGCTTGATCATGTTAAAAGTTGTGAATTCAAGCTTGACAGTGCCCTAAAAGGTCCTTTTACCTATCTCATCATCGAAGATTTTGGTACACGAGGCCTCGATGGACCGATCTCCCGGACCGAGGTTACCGGTGACAAGAAAAGCAACTACTACAACCTCTGGTGGCGAGAAGGAATCTCGAAGAAGGAAGGCCGGGATGCAGGACGATGGGGGCTTGGAAAGACCGTCTTTTTTGTCTGCTCAGAACTGCGATCATTCTGGGGGTATACCGTACGGCATGATGACAATCGTCATCTTCTTCTTGGAAAAGCCCTCTTGAAATCACATATCCATGACGGTTCCCATTACGATTACTATGGCTATTATTGCGTGGGAGAGAATCAACCGATTGAAGATCCAAAACAAATCGCCACCTTCAAGAATCGGTTTCGCATTTTCCGAAACGACGAACCGGGACTTTCCATCGTCATTCCTTTCCCCATTGCAGATATATCTCGCGATAATCTCCTGAAAGCTTCCATCCAGCACTACTTTTATTCAATTATCAAAGGGTTATTGACGATCGACATCTGCCAGAATGATACGATTCTCAGCCTCGATAAAAAGACGATCTTTGACATTGCCCATGATATCGATTGGAAAGGAACAACGTGGGAGCATCATCCCGTATCAAATCTTTTGTATTTCATCTATAATTCGGTCAAAGCCACGGAGGAACATTTTTTCACCTTGCAAGAGTCGAACCCTCCAAAAATTTCTGATACCTTATTCGGAGAAGACCTGGAAGGAGCACGGGCATTATTCTCCGAAGGAAAACTGGTCCCGATAAAAGTCCCCGTGCAGATACAACCAGTTTCGGGAGAGAAGATAAAATCCCATTTCAAAGTCTTCATTCAAAAGGATGAACAATTGCAGAGAGTTGAGGAATTCTATATCCGATCAGGGATATCCATCTCGGAAATCAGATTGTTGAGAGGAGTGAACCTGAGAGCGCTCCTTACGGCCGAGGAAGAACCTGTTGCTCGGTTCCTCGGAGACTCTGAATCTCCCGCTCATACTGATTGGAAAGAACGATCAGAAACATTCAAACAACGATACCATAATGCCGTCTCTACGCTCCGATATATTCGAACAAGTCTGCGGGATATCACTCCGATACTCAATGTTCCTCCTCCAGGAGTGGATCCTGATTTTCTTAAAGACATCTTCTATGTCAGGGAAGAACAGGGAAAAGCAGCAGGAGACAATCCTGTTTCTACCATCCCACCAGATCTTCAAAAATCGGTCGGAGTCTTCTCAATTACTTCTCAAGATGGAGGATTTCGATTATCATTGGCGGATAAACAGACATTTGAACCCTTTACTGCACGAATTGAAGTTGCTTATGACACAAAAAAAGGCAATCCCTTTGCCCGATACGATCCCTGGGATTTCAAATTTGATACCTCGAATACCGGATACGGAAAAATCATCCCTCGGGTGAAAGGAGCACAGATCAAAAAAATGGAATACAATATGCTCTTGCTCTCCATCGAAGATCCCAAATTCGAATTAAAAACCGCAGGCTTTGATAAAAACCGTGACTTGGTTGTTGCTGTCAAGAAGGTGAGTGCATGAAGCGGCATCTGAACTATACCGCACGACAGAAAATTCCCGCAAAGCAGATCAAGATAGATCTTCATCGTGAAAATGGATCCCTCAAGTCGTTTGATGCATCGGTAAACCTGTCGGGCTTGGAATTACCTTTTGATGCTAAAGTCTTCATTGAGGCATATTATCGAACTGATAGAAAACGATTCGATTTTGGCACGGTCAGCAATATTGCCACCCCCGAATCAACCGATTTAAGCGATCTGGGAAATCTTGATAATCTGAACTTTCGAATAAAAATTGTCGATCAAACTACGAAATATGGCCTTATCCTTGCCGAAGCAGACAAAATAAAACCTCATTCAGAAGGAGATGAGGAGGACCAGATTCGTTCCATCCTTGCAACAGAGTTCAACTGTGATCTCGGGCATCAAATTTGGCGAATCAATTACGCTGCCGAATCACCAATCATAGAATTTAACAAAAATGTCCCAAACATTCGATCGCTTGCAAAGACCGATCCCGTATTTTTCTTCCATGTCTATCCACAAGTCATTCGAGAGATACTCCACTATCTTTTCTTTGTGGAAAAATTTGATCCAGAAGATGCTCAAGAAGAATGGTATAAGAATTGGTTTAATTTCGCCAAATCCATCTACCCTGAATCCAGCCCGGAAAAATTGACTGACATTACACCTGAAACATCACAGGATATTGTCGATTGGATAGACAATGTGGTCAACGAATTTTGTTTGTCTGAAAATAGAAAATGGGACAAATTCTTAAAAACCGTTGATCAAGGGGAGCCAGAATGACAAATCTTCGAGTATTAACTCCAATAGGGACAAAGGAATTTGCCGATTTTATAGTGAATTTGAAAAAAGATAGTAGCATTTCACCTCCTACACACCTCCTCGAAGAGGCTCCCTATTCTAAGCAATTCAAAGAAATCGAGATAGAACAGAGGACCTTCGCAACACGACTTGAATTGGGTGAATATCTGCTCAATTGTCTGGAACCGATTCCTCGAGATACATTAATTGAGAACGAAGGATTATGGAACTGGCTCTCGCTATTCTGGTTTGACCAGCTTGTCCCCGTTGATGCTACTGGGAAAAGAAAGGTAGGGGAAATAGCTCGATATGTATATAATTCACATTACCGAACTTTTTATCGGCATCTGGTAGCCGCATCATGGGATATTTATTCACGCTATGGAGCACAGTCAAAGATTTTTCTTTCGACTTCGCTCGATATTAACAACAAATTTATTCGTGAATTGGCAAGCCGTCAAAATCTCATATCCAATGGCAATCTGATTGACGTGGTTCAGATATTATATTGGCGAGAAGATGGAAAATCGAGGGAAGGAATAAAGAGGGGGGCGGTAAGTAAGAAACAACCGGGAAATTTATGGAGGCTCATTGCAGTTCTTAATCAATTGGATACGACCTATGATCTCTTCGATATGAGTCCCAATGATATCCTTAGGCTGCTTCCAGATGAATTCAATTCTTGGAAACCTGATCAAGTGGTAAAGAAGAAATCAAGATTCGCTATGTTTCGATAATTACTGATAAAATGAAGACAGATCGAGATTCCATTAACGTTTTCAGAAAAGTCTGGCCTCACATCTGTTCCGAGTGCCGAGAGGTCCTCGGTTCAGAACTTCATTATCAGGCAATCATGTATCGGTGTTTTCGCGAATTTGGGAATGTTCCCCTTCAGCAAATTGGGATGAATGTGAAAATATGGGTCGATAATCCCATTACTACTCTATTTCAGGAATTAGATAAACGAAAACACCCAAACTTTCAGGGAGGCTACGAACCAATCCCAGACATCGTTTTGTTTTCACCGGAAATTGAGGGAGATTTTAGGAGGAGAAACCGGGAAAATACTCTCCGCCATATGCTCATGGCAATCGAGGTGAAGGCATCAGAGAGGGAGAATGCCCGATTAAGACCCGGGGAAATCATAAGGGACCTTGAGAAACTGAAAGCGTTCCAGAATGAGGCCTCCCGGAGGAGATCATACTTCGTGCCGACCATGATTATTGTTGATACCGCACCGGAAGAGAATGAAAAGATGCTGGCAAGTTCACTTGAAGAGGTTGCCTACCACGCTGAGAAGCTGAATGTTGGTCTGTTTTACCTGAATTCTGATGAGGATAAGAGGTGGGAATGGGATACGTCGAAGTTGAGTATTTAGGATAGTCTCTTGAAAATACATCATGAAACTGTTACGATACTCCCTCCAGGAATATACTGTTCACTATTAGTAGAATTTCCATCTTGCGAGCGATCATCACCCTGGGTTTGCAACCTCAGAATACGCAATAGGTTATCAATAGTATGCTAGAAGGCAGGGGGTATCGATTGGCATCACATCGATACCATATCTCGATCTTAAAAGTAATCCAAAGAGTTTTTCCTCATTCTAACGCTTAACCTTCGCTTGATAATTCTTATCGTAGCCTATTGGTAAGCTCTCCTCGTAGCTTTAAATGTGGAATCCTATTCGGTTCAACGATCTTCCTGACTGGCTCAAAAGAGAGTGGAATTCAGATAATTTTCAAATAAAAACGAAACTGGTAAAGGTGTACCACGATGAATCTATTTCCTATAAAGTTCTTTTTTCCCGGGATAGAACAGGTAATCTTCACATTCGATGCTGGAGGAGATATACTCGCTCAAAGGTTCAATCATCTTACGGCTCGCCAGAACAGAACACAGTGTTAACCCTCATTATTATCGGAATAGTGTGTATTGTCGGTATTTTTGTCTTGTTTCAGTTGAACAGCCGAGTTCCCCCACCATCAGAAAATTTAGGAGGAGCCCCAATTCCCACAATACCTACCAATGTCCCCTCTCCTACTAATCCGATTGCAAATCCTCTATCCACACCCGAGTGTGTGGTCACGTCATCAAGCCAAACGCCTGTTCCCGTATCGACCATCCGTACTTCAAATGCGATTCGATACCAGAACCCACAAAAATATGAGGTTTTCTATGAAATGAGACTCTTTAATACAGGATTTGAACCTGGGAAGGTCAAAATATACCAATTTAGACCTATGGAATGGGAAACTCAAAGAGATATCACCATTGAAGACATTTCACCCCTTCCGACAAAACAGTCAATGGATAATTTTGGAAATGGGATGTATTACTGGGAAATAAAAAACAGTCCAAAAATCGGGGAGAGCATATCTTTCGCCACAAGATTCACCATCACAGCTTATGAGATAGAGTCAACGATAAATCCCGCCGATGTACAACCTTACAACACTGAAAATGCTGAATACCAATTCTATACTCGATCTGATCGGTTTATCGAAGCAGATGATCCAAAGATAATTCAACTTGCTAATCAGGTGGCAGGTACAGAAACGAATCCATATCAGATTGCACATTCCTTCTACGATTATATTATTGACACATACCACTACGAACTTACCGGAAGAGGGTTGCTCGGAGCTAAATCATTCATGGAGACGGGGAAAGGAGAATGCGGAGATTATACCGCGTTATTTGTTGCCCTGTGCCGTTCCAAGGGTATTCCCTCACGACCGATTGTTGGGTATTGGGCAACCTCGGGACTGAATCAAACCCATGTGTGGGGTGAAGTTTACATCGAGCCTTTCGGTTGGATTCCAGTTGATCCAACAGTTGGGCAATCCCAGACAACATCACGTGACTATTATTTTGGAAATATTGACAATCGTCGTGTAATCCTCAATAAAAATTACAATATAATCCTTGAGCCAGCTTCTCCAGGTAATATTCCTGCTCCCTTCCTCCAGGGGCCGTTATTATACTGCGAGGGAAGGAGGGACCTCACAAAACTTACTATTGAGCGATCAAAATGGATGGTAGTAAGCATGTCATGACATCAAACATACTCGGATTCATTGGCATCTCTACGCAGCTTTCTCATGAATAAGCATCAGTGCTGCGGCGTTAGCTTTCATGCAATTTCCCTATTTAAGAACAATATCTCTTTCTCATCATGATTCGAAATTCTACTTGTAATTTATACAACAATATTAGTACGGATAATATCCTACAATATTGCCCGCAGGAGAATACTGACAAACATAGACTGTTCGATACGTTGAGTGTGGGGCACTTCCGCAACCGCACTCCGTTGTTGTTTTCCAGATTATTTGTGTATAATGACCTACATCCCCCCAATATGTTGTATCACTTGCGTCGTTTCCAAATGGAGCATAAACGAAATGCGATTTTTCCGAACCCCATGCATCAATTGCCGATGTCCATGAAGGTTGCCCAGCAGCAAGATTTTCCCCATACAATCCGCCACTATGTTCGAACAAATTATTGTCCCCAAGATGGTCAGCATAACTCTGAGCGCTTGCAGCTAAAGTTGAAGACCATTTCAAATTAGGAATATTTTTTCCATTAACCGTATTGCGATAGTAATTGTGTCTGTTTAGGATTTCCGTAATCGGAACTTCGGCATCCTCACTATAAATTGCGAACGCTTGTTGACCGTTTTGATCGGCTGTATATCTACTATCCTGGTGTTTGGAATTCGGTGAATAACTTAATTCGGTCAAATGTTCCGTCATCAATGATCCTGTAGAGGATACAATGATGGGCATTATGGCTCCAAGCAAAAAGAGTGAAGATAAACAAACAAGAGTAAAGGTAGATACTTTCCAACGATTTTCTTTATTCCAATGAATCGCCTCAAAAAATATCAAATACACGATTCCAGGAATCGAAACACCAAATGAGGCAATCCAATAGGAAATAGGAGTGAAATTCAAAATAGACAATGGATTCGTATTTTCAATAAAGAGAATATTCTCTAATAAAACAATGCAGAAATAAAGAATAGAGAGATATCCAGCATATTTTGAGTAGCGATTTGGTCTAACCCCTAGACCATTTAATAAAAACAGACCGAATATAATCAAGCCAAGAACTACCGATATCAGAATAGACACGCTATCAAGAGATTCCAGATTAAAATAGATAAAATGCGGATAAATATTCTCAAATATTGTTTTTCTATCCATAATTGGAACAAAAATGAGAAATATTCCTGTAATTATTGCGGTAATTAAAGCGGGAATGTTTTTATGGTAATATCGTGTTGGCTTCCATCCTGTTTTTCTTGGTTTCAGTTTGTAATGCCATTTAATTTTACATGGGCTGTCTCCTCGAATTTCAAAAGGAATTCTAAATTTTCTCAGTTCCGAATGCCTTCTTTTGGCCATTCTCCATAATCGATGACGGATAGCCTGCCTTTTGATATGACCAATTCTCCCCTTTCTTCTACAAATATTATGAGATGTATCAACAGTTACCCAATTCACTTTATACCAGAGGGCTTCATCATCCTGGATATATCGTACAAAATCAGCAATATCCCGCAGAGCTTTATCCGTGTGAATTTTGGGTTTCATTTGAATTGTTGACTCTACTATTAGATTAGCTCAAATCAGCAGTCTGATAGAGCCGCCCAGCGTTCCAGAAGCTTCCCGGTTGCCACATAAAATGATTGTTGGGTTTCATTTCATATCGTGAGAGAAATTCGAGCGGCAATACGTGAGATTTCACAAAATTCAAGGGTACCACAAACATTTTACCTGGTTTATCTGGAATTCCCCCCAGTCCTATCACGATGTAGACCGGAATTTTTTCTTCATCCTCAAATCGCTTATAGCGAGGCATCTGATAGGCTTTGCACCATTCTATCATTTCTGAGTTATATCGATCCGATCGGAACTTTGCTTCAATAGCGAATTTCTCTCGGGAAGGAATAAACCGAAGAATAAAATCGGGATCAAGATTATTCTCATTATAATGACTGTCGGGTCCCTGAATGGGAGAAGTCATTTTGAAAATCGAAAAATTCTTTACATCAAACTTTTTTAAAACAAATTTTTCAAATTTCTCTCCTTTTTCGATACGTGAATAATAATAAGTCTTTTTTGCCTTGTTATGGGAATTATTAAAATATTTTTCAGCATCCTCTGAAATTGAACATCTTTTCCGTTTGAGGTCGAGATAAATAATCAAGGCATCAATGATACTATAGACGTACGTCAAACTTGCTACAATTAGAATATTTGAATTATTTGGATCATCCAAATACCAATACCAGCTAATCATTAATCCAAAAATCCAGATGATAAAAATTGCAGTCTTTTCTTTTTGATCATTCTGGTATTGTACTAATCCGGGAATTAAAATCGCAAAAATATGGTCTTTCCTGATAAGATTATTATTTTTCATTCGCGTTCTAGATCTCAAAATTTAAAATGAAATTAATTCGTACACTGAATTTTAAACGGATCGTTACATTCTAAAAAATGTTATTCAAACTCAATTGGGTATGTTAAAGCGACTCTTCTCTGGTTATTACCCCAATATATCAGGGATTTGGCCAAATTACACCTTTGTATCAGTGAAGTCTCTACACGAAATCGCAATCACAACCTTTTTATGATGAATCTCCTGATTGCTGATGAAGTTTTAGTCGATCGGTTCCCCCTTCATAAAATCGGAGATCCCATGGCCCAACATCGCAAGGTGTAGGGGTTTTATGGAGGGAATTAATGTGAACCCCCTTGATACTCTATATAGGAATGGCATCGAGATACTCGGAATATGACTCCCCCTCTTCCGTGCAGTATTGAAAAGAACGGAAAGAACAATCCCGCATTACCAAAGGATACGAGGAATTGCACATTACAATTTAAAGCGAGAATATGAAGCGACATATTTTTCTCTCTTCAAAAAATTCGAAATAGTATGAATCTATCAAATAATCATCGAATCATTTTTATCATCTCAATTTTTTTATTTGTCATAGTATCAGGGTGCGTTTCTGAGAGTCCGAGAGATCACAATATCACTACCATCAAACAAATCGTCGAAGAGTATCATGAAAGTCATTCCTATATCGACTCGGATGTATATGTTTGCGGCGACATGGCACGTGATGTCTGGAATATAGTGAAAACTCAAGAGATAAACGCAAAGATCGTCGTTGGAATGTAGATAAAGATATTACGTCGATTTCAGAAGCAACTCATGCCTGGGCGGATCAATTTCAGGTTTTCGATACTGGAATACCATGAGTCGAACAAGACACATTTCGGTCGAAACTGACGTTCTTCTGCTGCATGTATCATATCCTGAAATGATCATTTTTATTCTTCCCATCCGTGTTAGGATGATAGATCCGAAAATCAATGGGAACAATCGCTGATCCATCCGTCCAAATCATCGAGATCAGGTTAATGCCTTGAACAACCCGGTTATGTTTCCCGCTCCAGTGCCGGGTCACCAGTTCGATCCGATGTGAATATGGTTTGTCTAATGTGCTGTCGTCAATGACCAGTACGCCTTCGTCTTGCAGGATTAACTGTTTAGCTTCGGTATAGAACGCCTCCGTATGGTGAGGCTGCCTCTCCAATAACCGCTTAACGGAATCGTGAGCTATTGCTTCTGATTCGTTGGATAAACACCGGGATGCTTCTTCCGAACAAGTGCATGCTTGGTATGTCGCGATGAGAAAGTTGATGAAATTGTCACTGGTGCATTTTGCTGGATTCACGTTTGCTTGATCTCCATTCGGGCTTGCTATGCCAAGAATTGGGCTTTTTAGATCTTAATACAAAGAATGAAATTTGTATATGATTTGTTGAAATAGTATTGGGGATTCTATCATAACAAGTAAGATCAGGCTTTGTTCAAGGGAATTATATGAAGAAATCTTTATAACCCCCCATGAGGTTCCAATCTTATTATATGGCTGAATTAAATGATTCGCTTAATCTTCAGGAAAATGAAAAAAACGAAATCAAACGAATGAAAAGCGCTTTGGATAATAGAGCGTTATTTAATTATATTTTCAGTGGGGAGTTGAAGAAATTATATGCCACGGTTTATCCTGATTATAAAACACTGATTCTTAAAAAAAATCCGACGTATTACCGAAAAGAATCGGCAATCGCGATGGATTATTCTATGAAGGATACTAATCCAGTGATTGTTTTTTTAAATCCAAGTATAACTCAGGAAGGGCAATTTATCGAATACACAGGAATGTCAACTCAAATATTTCTGGAGAAATTAAATAATGATGAGATTATTCCAACAAGAGATTATTATTATAGATATACCAATGTTGAATACTCTAATAAATTTTACATGGATTTTTTTAAGGAATGGAATAAAAAAGCAAGTGATAGACCTCCAGTTTTTGCAAATACTCTCTCTGCAACTTTTAGTGGGGAGAGAGATCCTCCATGGAAAACTGAATATCTTTATCTGATGGAACAATATCCTTTCTTGGCGGGGACAGTTAAAACACATCCAGAACTGGGTGAAAAAAGGACACTGGATTTTTTTGCTGAAAGATTTTTCTGGATGAGAACTATTGGGCGCCAAGAATATGTTGATGATATTCTCTTCTTACTTAATAAATACTCGAAAAACCAGACTGACAAACAATTGTTCGACAATGTTATAGCGATGACAAAATACGGTCATCAAATATTTTCTGCCCATAAATACTATGCAATGGGCTCAACTGTTACGTTTTCAGTAAATGACTACCGAGAAACGGTAGAGCTGATAAACAGACTTATACAAGATCGGAAAAATAGGAACGTGTTCATTGACTCTTTAATCGGAATTAGTTTGCCCTTATCGTGTTTTTTAGAGCATAATCTCAAAAAGTCTCTGATTCGTTCGTTTGATATTATTTTCCCCTCTAAAAAAAATTTATTCCGTGATAATGAATCGGATTATCATAAATTCCAGAAAGATTCCGATTGGATAGAGGGTAGAGAACAATTCACAGATAACGAAAATAAATTACAAGAGAATTTGGAGAAAGTATCAAAAGGACACTTTATTTCGGCATCGAAGATTTCCGATAATAGAGAGGAATTGGCGGAAAGTCTCCATAATTACAATCAATGTGTTCTAAATTCCAAAATGAGAATTGGAGACTATGTTAAAACATCTATCGAATACTGCAATACATTCGAACTAACAACAATTTTATCATGCGGTTTGGAATCAGCTTTTGAAACTGCATTGGAATCATTAAAATTAATGCCGGCATTAATCAATCATATCCAAACTCGTAAGTGGCAAGAATACTATAATGATACAGTGCTTCCATGCACGGGTGTTCCTATTGCAGTATGGACAAGTGGAGAAACGGTAACCTGGAAATACACATAATATCATTTTAATAAAAAAAAAGAAAATAGGAATAATTTCTGCACCAGAGTTGGAAAAGATGGTAAAAATAATAATTATTCTTGGCTTTCGGCTTGAATATCCTGCAATCAATCCTGAATTACAGGGTAGAATGAGTGTCGGTATAAAATTGTTTCAAGATATTAACGCAGATTTCCTAATCCTCAGTGGAGGACGTTCAAATACAGCCATATCTGTTGCTGAGTGCGAAGTCATGAAACAGTATTCGCTTGAACAGGGTATTGATCCTCTTTATATCATCGAAGAATGTAACTCATTGGACACCATAGGAAATGCTTTTTTTACAAAAAAAATTGTTGAGAAGATACGAGGAATTACAGAGATATATTGCATCTCGTCCTGCTATCACATGGATCGGGTAAACTATATTTTTTCAAAATGTTATGGGCCTCAATACTCATTCAATTTTTCAAATTGTTTTATTACACCTGGTGATCTTAAGCATGAACAAAAAAGTATGCAACAATCCAATCTATTTTTTAAAAATATTCAGAGCGGTGATATGGAAGAAATACAAAAAAGGTTGTACTCTATTCATACTCTGTATATGAATGGGAATAAATAATAATCGCTCTCTATTGATTATGGTAGCGTATACGAATTGAGCTAAATTTATTTGGATCGTGTTTTCGGTTGGTTTTAAAGCCTGATCTCCCAGTCAATTAGGCACAAAGACCTAGAGCAGTAAGTATATCCTGCTGACGTTTTGTCATCTCAGTCGGAATCTTCGCTGGTTTGATTTGGATGAAGGAAAAAGGAATTTTGAATATTATCCTGCCATGTATCGGTTTTAAGATAATTATCTAATGAATTTTTGAACTATCAGAGACTGTATAACGATGGCCATCCGGACCAAAAATCCTTTGGCCGGTGAACACGGACCCTTGTAGCATGACCCGGGAATCCCCTGGAGAGAGCGTAATATACGCCGAAGAGCAGCGGTTCCGGCAGATCTGGATCCTCATCCTCGTCGGGTTCATCGCCCTACTCGCATGGTATTCCTTTCTCCTGCAGATCGTGATCGGGGAGCCGTTCGGGACAAACCCTGCCCCGGACATCCTGGTGATTGCTCTCTTGGTGATATTCGGGATCCTCTTCCCGGTCTGGTTCTTCGTGATGAGACTCGAGGTCCAGGTCACCCGGACCGACCTCCGGTTTCGTATGTTCCCGCTCCATCTCCAGTGGCGGGAATTCCCCCTTGCCACTATTGTCAAAGCAGAGGCCGTTACCTACCGGCCTCTCCTGGAATATGGGGGCTGGGGAATCCGGATAGGGAGGAAGGGGTGGGCCTACAATGTCTCGGGGAATCGGGGGGTTCAGGTCACGCTGGAAGACGGGAAGTCGTTCCTGCTCGGGTCGCTCCAGCCGGAGAAACTGGCGTCTGCGATCCAGTCCGGGATAGCGTGAAGGGTCCCGGCAACCGGGAACGATATTGTCCATCCCCCTGTTTTGTATCTGGATAGTCCCCCTCTCACTATTCGCCTGAACGCCGGATGAGGACGGCTACCGATCAGGTGAGCGGCCTTCCGGGTTGTCATCAGCAATCAAATGACAGGAGGCCGGGAGTCATTATTTAGTAAATACAATACCTCATCGTGCCCTGGCTATTTCTTGAAATGTCACAATTTCCGGAGCTCCCCCGAGTAATCCACTGGCTTTGGTAAAAAATTCTTTGAAATACGGGGTGGACGAATGGAAATCCAGGGCAGCCTGGTCAGTGTATTGTTCGACCACGACGAGGGTATTGGGATTGGCCTTATCAACGTTCAGCGAATACAGGACGGTCCCCTGCTCTTTGGCTACTTTCACGAGCAGCCCCCGGATTTCTTGTAACGCTTCATCCATCTTTCCTTCTTTGATAGGCATTGTGGCAATAACGGTCAGCATTTCTTCTGTTCCTCCCTTGGTTTCTATCGGTACACAGGGGATATGTCGTGATCAACCAATAAGAAATTATCGAGCCCTCCTCCCGATAGTACCATTCTGCGAAGTGTTGGAGAACGTCGTTTGAGTTAAAGCACAATGATAGGATTATCCCCGGTAAAAGTGCACGTCAGCAACCATCTTTTCAACAGAACGGAACCTTGATATTTTTTACAACGATACCAGTTGCACCACAAAGCCGGACCACTCTGTCAGCACGTATGACCGCCCAGGCAGCTGATACTCAGTCACAATTATACAATGAGAATTTATGAGGAATGGTGAAGACTAAGGAAACAATGCTCCACAAGAGGAAGGAGGGTGCTTACCGGATGAACCCATGCACAGGGTGTGAGTATCGACAAATTTTTCTCCGTGAAGATGACGAGGGGAAAATTCTGTTCTGTCGAAAATTTAAGTGCGAACGCGATGATGCCCGATCACAATGTGAACGCTGGGAGGGATTCGTCGATCCTTCTGTATAAAAACAGGGAATGGCAATTTGACAGTTCCGGTATAGAAAAGTCCCCCTTCTCTCCGCACCATCAGATCCCGGCTCCTCCTCTCCTTGGTAAAGAAAGCAGCGGGAAGGAAACCTCTTCTTCGGGTAACCAATCATTCAAGCAAGCAGATCGCGTTCCTCGAAAAATCTTTATGAATCCCAGATAAAAAAGTACTGACTAGTCAGTCTAGACTATCCGGACCTGCAGGAATTAAACAAAAGGCCTGCCCTCAGAATAGTGGGATTCCTGCAGAACGGAAGAATGTAGACCGAACCTTTGGCGGCTCATGACGAAGAAGATGACCGGGCTAATCCGGGCTGATGATGTCGAGAATGAAGGTCAAAGGGGATAGAAAAGAGTTTATTGGGGAAAAAAATGACCGCAACCATCAATTATTTTTCAGGAACGGGGAACAGTCTCTACGGAGCCAGAACGATCGCCGAGAATCTCGGGGAATGCACGATACAATCCATCCCGGAATTGATGCGTTCTGGTCATCAGATTGTCTGTCCCCCGGGTACAGTGGGAATCGTCTGCCCGGTGTACAGTTTAGGGGTCCCCCTGATTGTCGCCGATTTTGTAAAGAATGCTGATCTCTCGGCGGCGGAATACGTCTTTGTTATCCTGACCTATGGGGCATATCCTGGTGCGGTTGAAGACATGATCTATAACATCATGGAGGCTGCAGGAAGAGCCCCGGATTATGTTACCAAAGTGAAAATGGCCGACAATTACTTACCGGTTTTCAACCCGCCAACCGGGGAAAAACTTGAGAGCCTGATGAGGTCTGCCCGACAGGGGTTTGAAGTCGCTGCACATGAGATACACGAGAAGCAGAAGAAAGTTCCTCATAGTTTCTTCATCCACAAACTGATGGGACGTATCGTATATAGATCCATGAAGGGAGATGCCCTCGATAAGGATTTTTACATCGATCCAACCTGCAACGGCTGCGGAACCTGCGAGAAGGTTTGCCCGGTGAACAATATCACCATCGAACAAGAGAGACCCGTCTGGCATCATCACTGTGAGAGCTGTTTTGCCTGTATCCACCACTGCCCAACAAAGGCAATCCAGTATGGTTCCAAGACACGGGGAAAAGGCCGGTACAGGAACCCTGAAGTATCCCTGAAAGACCTGATGAGGAAATCATAGGATTCGTAGAGGAAGGGGGAAACCACTGTGGTGCAGGTCAGGGATAGACGGTCACGGCAAAAGAAACCGGCTCAGGGATCGGACACAGCTGTCACTACAGCTCCGATGAACCCCGGCAATAAACAGGATTTTGTGCATAGGAGTACGTGCTCAAATTCCTTAAGACGACCCTCAATATGGTAAAGGTTACTGTCTCCTCCAGAGGAGTCAACATACTACAATGAGAAGGTATGAGAAATGAGGGAAGACAAAGGAAACATGCTCCCCACCAGGAAGGAGGGTGCTTACCGGATGAACCCATGCACAGGGTGTGAGTATCGACAAATTTTTCTCCGTGAAGATGACGAGGGGAAAATTCTGTTCTGTCGAAAATTTCAGTGTGAACGCGATGATGCCCGATCACAATGTGAACGCTGGGAGGGATTCGTCGATCCTTCTGTATAAACAGGGGACAACCGCTTGATGTGCGACAAACCGGATGCACCAATCGGCCCCGATACCCTTTCCAGTGCTTCAGCCCAGAAATCTGCAGGAGCAGGGGAATTGGTCGGCAGAGACCTGGTGGTGGGAACGGCCTGAATGGAATGGTAATGCTGTGAAACGGCACACGGAAAACAAGGATACGGTCCTCTTATCCCCATGAACCATTCTCCCCATCAAAATACCCATGATTTTTACCTTATCCCCTCCGAAAATAAAGTGAGATCTCGGCCATGGATACCACCTTTTGTCACTATTACACCGGAACCGGTTTTCCTCCCACCAACCGGTTCTGTCGCGAATGTCCTGCTTCGGCAATCGCCTGTGACCGCCTCTGGCACATGGTGGTAGATTTGTCGAATTCACAGCATGGCTCTCCTGTCTCACTCCCGGACACAAGAGCCGTTCTGTATCCCAATCCAAAGAACTGGAACATTGTCCATTTACAGATTAACTGTCGATGGAATCTTGGAAAGGAGGATTTTCTCTATTATATTGCGACAGGGCAGGCACAACTCGGGCGGAAAACCCAGCGGCTGGATCCTGCCGTGTCGCCGAGCATGACAAGGCAGGTCCCCTATGTCCAGTCGATTGTCAAGGCTCTTGGCGGATCCCAAATCCCTGAAATTGTGGCGGTAAAAAAGGTGCAGAAAGGAGAATAACCTCGGTCCAGTGAAGCTTCTCCTTATAAAACGCATTCGTCTGCCAAACTTTGACTTTTTTTAGGCGCTGTACTAGATGAGCGTTCTCTCTCCCCCAGAATGCCTCAACAGTTCGAGTTGTTGCATGGGTGTTCCGTAATTACAGAACCATGAACTCACCCTTCGATCAGCCACGGAGTGCAGCTCGGCCGCCCCAGCCGTTGACAATCCGCCGGATAGCCCCGGTGCCTCCCATCACCGTGCCATCAGGGCAAACACACCCCATCCAAGGTATTCCCGCGTGTACGCAGCGTAGCGTGGTGGTTCCAAAGTCAGTCTGGCTCGAACCTCTTTTGCGAAGTCGTCGTCGGGATTCGCTTCGAGCCATCGGCGCATGGTGAGCCACTTGGCCGCTTCGTACCTGTCCCAGCTCTCCTGGTCAGCCAGAACCATTTCCACAACATCGTAGTCGAGGTCGCCAAACGACGCGAGCAGTTCGGGAAGCATGAGAAAGTCGGAGAGAGCACTGGCTTCGCATTCCCTGGCAACATCTTCTGTCGGTGGTAACTGCCGCCAGTAGGGCTCACCGATGAGGATGATTCCTCCGGGGCGGAGACTCTGTGTCAGGAGATCGATGGTGCCGGCGACTCCACCGCCGATCCACGTGGCACCGAGACAGGCTGCCACACCGACCTTTTCGTCGGCGACGTAGCCGGCAGCGTCGCCGTGGATAAACGTGACTCGATCGGCGACTCCGAGCTCTTCAGCGCGGCGTTTCGCCTGCCCGGTGAACAACTGGCTCATGTCGATGCCGATGCCGCTGATTCCGTAATCGCGTGCCCAGGTGCACAGCATCTCGCCCGAGCCGCTGCCGAGGTCGAGCACACGAGCCCCCGGTTCCAGGCGCAGCGCTGCGCCGAGAGTGGCGAGATGTTCCGGGGTGAACGGGTTATGGATACGGTGAGCGCTTTCGGTTATGGTGAAGATACGGGGAATATCCACTGTCACAAACTCCTTTTCCTACATTGTGTCAGAACCGGAATATACCTTTAGTGACAGGAGGAGCGAAGGGATTTTGCTATCACGCCCCAGGCTCACCGTTTCAGATGGTTGCTCTGGTGTTCCGCAATGAAACCTAAAACTCACCCCCTCTTTTTAAAACCAGTGGGAAAGAATCCGGGTGGATTCCTTCCTCTCTCCCCAGCCCTCTTTTGGCCTGATTCCAGACATGTTCACTACCATTGATATGATTCGTACCCTTGGCAATGCGTGTTCAATGATTGATCGGCTGATGGTGAAACGTCCTGCAATGGCACGACACGGGACAGAAGCGGTGAACCGGAGGAGCAGTCAAGCCCTTCTCGTTCACCTGCCCGACATCCATTCCCTTCCCGGATCTCAATAACACCGAGATAGCCGATCTTCTCTCCCGGGTTTCTTGGGGAGGCGGGCCTGTGATCCGGATCTGCCACGAAACACGTTCCTCCCATGCGTACCGTCTTCTTGCCAGACGTTTACATTCGCATAAAAAGCAACGGACAGGATGTTCAGGGGCTTCCTTATCCCCGTTGTCTGGCAAGGGGAGCAGGAAGACCGTGTAAAAAAAAAGGACTGATAGGATATCGTCTATCCCCCTTTGTTATGCGGTTTGACTGCCTTGCTGGGTGGTGTTTGAGACCCGGACGATATTCGTGACCCAATTTTTATCCAATTCTACCATAGTTCCATCGTCCAGCCCAATACGATACCCGGATTCCGTTGTGTTGTAGAGCTGAACAACGGTGGTCATATTGGTTTCTGGAATCATGCTGATGGGAATTTCTTGTACCTTCTCCACAAACTCATCCTTGATGACAAAAATGACGTTTTCTCCTGGGATGTCAGAAGGGGATGTCCAAAAAATCCCCACAAAAAGTGCACATGCTACCAAAAGGATGCCGATTGAGAAACAAGTTAATCCATTCCGATAATTTTTCGCCTTTTCTACGTTAGATTTACAAAACAGTTCCCGGATTTCAGCTGGGGAGTTGGGAGTCATTTTCTCAATAGTAGGATTAAAAATTCGGAAAAAGAAGAAAATTCCAGCAAGCCAGGCAAGGATGGGGAACAGGAAAACAATTGATTTAGGCCATTCTACCTCATTTAAGCTGCCTGCTGACACCATGAATCCGAAGAGCACAAGGAGTCCCGTATATATCGTAAATACAGTAGTCCATAAAGTACTATATCCATCAGCTTTTTCAAGAAAGTACTGGCCAAGTTGTTGCTGTTCCTCTCTATGATATGTTAACCAATCAAGGTCGTCCCCTTCTGTTATCTCATGAATATCGGTAACTTCAGGGAGAGTGTCAGGGGGATTCTCAAGACAATATACGTGTTCCCCTGTAAATGTGGCCAACAACTTCCTATTAGTACTTCGACACTCATACGCTGTCGTATAAAATTTATTTTTATCAAAAGGATTCTCCTCCTTTTTTGGGGGAGTGTTGTCCCTTTTGGAAACCTCTTTTTTTTCCTCGTCTTTCCCTTTAATTACTACCTCGATTGGAGTGACGTCAATAATATGTTCATGATTGAAGCCAAGGCAGTTTCTGATTTTTATATACCACCGGACCATGAATTTTATCCCCTATCAGTTATATGGGCCTTTTAATGTTTTCAAGTATTTAGAATTAATCATCACCTCTCTCTCCATCCTCGAACGATTTTTTCCATCGATCCTGTGATAAAGCCAGGCTGCGATCATCCCGACACAATTCCCGCAGAGTCGTTCAACACTGCTGCCCCCCGCCCCGGATGGACCATAAAGGGGATAGTGGTATCCTTCCTTGTTCCCCAATGGGCTTCGGTTACAGCTGGTGCGACGATCGCAATGGCGTGTGCTTTCATTGCCGGAATCTCCTTCATACCCACATGACCCCTTCTTCCTTTCGCAGGGAGACCGCGACCTGGAGCCCGTTCCAGGCACCAGAGGGGTCAACGACAAACACCTGGAGCCTTCCCGGGCGGGAGATGTGAATCGGGACCATGATCCGGGAATCACCTGCCCTGATGCGGATGTCGCTCCAGGTCATGACTGCCTTCCCATCGATCTCGACCCGGAGCGAAACTCCTGCCGGTTTCATCCGATGTGAGAAGGTCAGGAAGAGCGTGTAGGATCCCTTCGCAACCCCCACCGATTCCACGAGGACTGCCATGGCATTCTGCACCTCAAGCGCTGGGATGACCCGGTTCAGCGGCAGCGGAGCCAGGGGAACCGATGGACTGATACTCTTTCCTGCCGACATCCTCACCTCGCCACTCCTTCTCACCGACATCTTTACGTCCGGCTGCATGATCATGTCTATGCTTTCCCTGAGGATCGGGGCGGCACATTCATGGCACACCCATTCGGAAGGGAGAGCGTTCGGAACGGCGACCGTGACAGGGGGTACCGTCCCCATCTTATCGGAGCTGCCGACAAATGCCGTGCGGGACGAAGGGATCCCGTACCGGAGCGATTCCCTGACAATGAGCTGTTCGAGCCAGTCATGGAGCACCTGGCTCCTGTTCTCCGGATACAGGGTACTATCCGGTTGTTGTGGAACAGGATACCCGACCTTTTCAAGACGCCTGACCAGTTCCTCATCCGCGTACCCGGCATTCAGAAGATACTCCAGGGTCCGGAGGCGGCCTGCCCCAAAGACGACTTTCAGTGAAATGCACAGGTCGCGTTCACCCGGATGTGCGGTGGCGACTGCAATCGGCACCCCCTCAGCTTTGCCCAGGGTCAGCACCGGTGCAGCTGAGGAGCACGGAATACGGGAACAGAGAAACACCGGGGTTTCCGGCCGGAGGTCCCCGATATCCACCGCCTCCATCCCGGACCTCGAAAAAACCCGGTAATCATTGCCTTCGATCCCTGGCCGGTCGACAGTAAGGACCGCATTGGAGAGGACCGGGGCTCTCCACGAAGCGAGCAACTCCTGCAGGGCTGAATCGACCTCTTCGCTGCTCGTAAGGAATTTTGCCACGCCTCCCCCAATCCGTGCCAGCTCAAGCGCCAGGTGGGCATTTGGTGCGGTATCGATGGAGATCACACTCACCCGCCGGGACATGGATGCCGCCGCCTCTGATCCGACCAGCCGGAAGAGGCGGGCTTCATCGGTCACCTGGCCATCGGTGACCACGAGCAGATGCCGTGCATAGATCCCGGACAAGCGTGGCTGCCGGAGTGCCTGCTCAAGGGCAACCCCCAGCTCGGTACCGCCAAAGAGGGAGGTTGTCTGCAGGAAACGCTTCGCCCCTTCGATCCGGTCCTTTGTCGCCGGGACCGGACCCTGGGAACTGAACCAGAGCGCCTTGTTTGAGAACAGGCAGAGGTTGAAGACTTCATCCGGGGAAAGCCCGTCCAGGAATGCCCCGATACTCCTGGCAGCTGCATTCCACTTCCCTCCCTGCATCGACCCGGACTGGTCTGCCACCAGGATCACTTCCCGGGGGATCCGTTCCCCCCTCTCCCCACGGGGAGGAGTGATGAGGCCGAGCAGGTACGTGAAGGAACCATCAGGGTCATTGGCAGCCCACGTCGTCAGCCACTCCCCCCCGGTGGCATGTGCCCACCGGAAGACGAGATCATGGTCCGGCCGGGTACTCTCGATCCGGATCCAGGTCTCTTCCCGGGTCCTGGTCACGATCGCTCCCTGGGGGACCATCGTCACCTCGGCGGCAGGCTCCACCATCAAATCCAGTGATACCCGGTACAGGGGATCGATGACCGACAGGAGCGGGTTTGCCTGGACTCCCGCATGCGATTCGTCGCGACGAACATACCGGGGAGCAACGGTCACCGGGAGCCGGACTTCCCATCCTCCCGGAACTGCCCGGGCAATGACGGTGACGGTCGTCCGGACCACCACATCGGTTTCGGGAGGAATGCCGGTGAGGTGGAGCGTGAAGACATCGGGCGATTCCCGGGTGACGAGGACCGCCTTCTTCCCCCTTTTGAATGCCTCATCGTACTCCTGCTCTGCCTTTCCCCGCTCGGTGAGCCGGGTCCGGATGGTCTCATCACCGAATACCGCAACGACCTCGGTAACTGCTGCATCGCCAGGGAGCGGGAACCGGTAAATCGCTTCAATCGGATGGTCGATTGCCTGCCGTGCAAAACGGAATGTCTGGGTCAGGGTAAGGGACCCGACCGGGCCATGGAATGTCCCGGAGATCCCGGTCGCGTGGAGGGGGATAAAAAGCCCCGAAGGCCCCTCCTTGCCGGTTATCTCGAGGCATCCGGTTCCTTTCGGGATACTGTTCTCGTAAAAGATCGCATTGATCGCCATGGGTTATTCCTCCTCCCTCTCGTTCCTGGTACTGCATGACCAGAGAAACTCATCGATATCGTCATCGGTGATACGGTAGGCCTTGCCGATCCGGTAAGCATGGATCTCTCCCCTCCGTATCAGCTCCCGCACGAGCTCCTCCTTGATCTTCAGCCGCTCAGCCACCTCGGGGATTGCATAAAAATGCTGGTCGGCAAAGATCCGCCGTGATGGGGAGGATCTCCGACGCCCGAGAGCGATGAGGTACTGCTCCCCCGGGGCTACCACCTTCTCTTCTTCCGTTTCATTCTTCTTTGCAGTCATGGTTGATGGGTATATCTGAATGTATCAAAGACTATAATGATACAAAACGACATAAGTGAGTATGAGTATATATCTTTTTGGTATACCGTTTGAATGGTGGGATTCGATTTTTTACGGTACAAAAAGGAGAATACTCTCGTATCAGTGAAGTGGTTCCTCACAAAACGCGATCGTAGGATGTTGTATCGCTTGAGACGCCATCCAGGAGAGGATGCGCATAAAATAAACTATATGCATGAGAGAGACCTCCTCTTCCAAAGATGAAGAACCGTATCTCCTTCCTTTTTATCGCACTTCTGCTTCCTGCTCTCTTTGTGACAGGGTGCACCACCCAACCCCTCCCGACTACAGACCCTGCAGTACCCCTCCTCGTCACCGGGACACCTTCAGCAACGAATCAATCAGAGCAGAATCCGATCCCCGAGATCTCAAACGGTTCTGTGCCAGATCCTGATTATGACGATCAAAAGACCCTTGGAATGCGTGTACACTCTGCCGTCCAGATGAAAACCATCCCCGGTATGAACCTCCGGCAAGATGCCAGGATAGCCATCATCAACGTCAGTATCACAAACTATGCCGGCTCTGATGTCACCATACCGCGGGAACAGTTGTTTATCCAGACAGAACGATCGACAACATTGGAGCATGGAGGAGACCGCGTTACGAGGGAGATGGCACGCCAGTACCTCCGTTTCCCTCTCGTCATCCGGCCAGGCGAGACAATAACCGGGCCTGTACTTTACGTTATTCATAGCGGAACAAGGACCAATACACTCGTTCTGATGGACCGCAATGGTGTAATCCAGTCTATGGTGGATTTAAATCCTCTTTACCAATACAAATAATACGAAATAATGCGGGGGAAAAGCCACCCCGCCTCCCCCTTGCATTGGTTCCCGCCATCGTGGGTGAAGGTTTTTCACGTTTCCCGGTCATCCGAGAGACCGTCCCGGACGGGTGCTTTCCTCTTCGCGATACCTTCCACGTTCGACCAATTCCTCTGTCTCTTCTGATACAGCGAGGCAATGACCTGTCCGGACGAGATATTCCTTCGAGAATACACAAAAGAGCTTCGATCCCCAGCATGTCCGAAAAAAGGAAGGTTTGGAAAGGTCCAGCCATCAGATAAGGCCGTTTCCTTTCACCATAACCTTGTTGATAAGGGCACTGATATCAGGCATCTGTGCCCAGGATATCAACAGTGGTAATATCCACGCCAGGAACTCTTTTGCGGTATCCGCAGCCGATATTCCCATGATAACAGCGGCGACGACCAGGAAAAGAGAAAGAATTTGTCTCAATGGTATCGTTCCTCCTTGTATGGTATTGCTCCTCTTTTTGGGGAAGAGGTAAGAAAGAGAGGAATCGGGATCGATGATAATTTTTTTGAACCTCCTCCTTTTTTCGCTCGCATGAAGGACTATAAATTGGAGCGATTTGTTCGTAGCAATAACCCATGCCGGCTTCCGTTGAACTGTCAGGGAAAAGAGCAAAGGGTGCGATACAGGTGCAGAGAGTGATCCAGTTCAGTTCTTCCTGTGTAAGGGAGTAGATCGCGAGGAAGTGCTCAGAGTGAGGAGGGGTATTCCTCGTCACTGGAGGGAAAAAAGGAATACCGGAATCCTCTTCTATTCCACCAGTTTCTTCACTTCTTCCCGGGGGATAGCCACATAGGTTTCCACATCCATGAGTTCGACCCGTTTCATGGCTGCTTTCATCGCCTCTTTTTCATCAGGGGCTTCATACACCGCCACGGCATCGTATTTCCCGAGGGTCCAGTAAATAGCATGAAATCTGAACCCTTTCTGGGTGTCTGCATCGATCAATTTCTGCGTCTCGATCATAAACGCCTTATCCGGCTTCTTTTTGAACTTCAGCAGTGCAACGAAATACATTGGTCCTTCCTCCTCCCTTTTCAGGGCATGGTACCATGCGAGACTGACGATAAAAAGGTACCTGACATCATCCGGGGAAAGAGGGGGCACGACAGTTCTATTCCAGGCACAAAACCCACGTCCCTTCTTTGCGCCACCCCGGCTATTCAGGAGCAGGGGAGGCATTGAATACCATGAGGATGATCACTGATGAGAGAACGAGAGACAGTGAGGAGATGGCATGGATACGGACAACCAGACTGGAATCAAACCAGCGGACCCCCGGAAGGCAGGCAGACTGGTGGCACAGATGGTGAGATCATGAATTGGAACCAAAGAGAAGTACGCACGAATGCCCGGATCCAGCTGCTGGATATTACCGGGGTGGTCGCCGCTGAGCTGGAAAAGAGCGGTGTGCAAACCGGTGTCTGCCATGTGTATGTACCCCACACGACAGCCGGCCTTACGATTAACGAGAACGCCGACCCTGATGTCGCCCGCGACATCATTGCCACCCTCAACAGGCTGGTGCCGGCAACGGGCGACTATCGCCACGTTGAGGGCAATTCCGATGCCCATGTCAAGGCATCGATCATGGGCTTTTCCGCGATCGTCCCGGTCATCGATGGCCACCTGGCTCTCGGAACCTGGCAGGCCTTGTACTTCTGCGAGTTCGACGGCCCCCGTCATCGCCACGTCGTGATCGGGATCAGCGGCGAGTAGGTGGGGATGAACCGCACCGTCATCACACCATGGTGACCGGGATCAGTGGCGAGGAGGAAAGGATGAACCGCACCGTCATCGCACCATGGTGACCGGGATCAGTGGCGAGGAGGAGAGGATGAACCGCACCGTCATCGCACCATGGTGACCGGGATCAGTGGCAAGGAGGAGAGGATGAACCTCACCGTCATCGCCACGTCGTGATCGGGATCAGTGGCGAGGAGGAGAGGATGAACCGCATCGTAATCGATGATTTTTAAAACCAGGATGAATACTGGATCATGCCTCAGCTTGAAAAAGCACTGTCACCGGAACAACAGAACGACCTACTCAGCGTGGTGAAAGCCCGTTTTGAGAAACACATGAGCCGGCATAAAGGACTTCTCTGGAAGAATGTCCAGGCCCGGCTGGAAGCACATCCCGATAAACTATGGTCACTCCATGGAATGGAACAAACCGGAGGGGAGCCGGATGTGGTCGGTCAGGATACAAAAAACGGGGAGTACATTTTCTGTGATTGCTCACCGGAGAGTCCCAAAGGCCGCAGGAATGTCTGTTACGATCGTGAAGGACAGGAGGCCAGGAAGACCAATGCCCCGGACAACAACGCGATTGACATGGCCGCTGCCATGGGCATTGAGATCTTAACGGAAAAGCAATACCGGGCGTTGCAGGAAGAGGGGAATTTCGACACGAAAACATCAAGCTGGGTGAAGACCCCTCCCGCCATCAGACAACTCGGCGGGGCACTCTTTGCCCATCGCCGATATGGCACGGTCTTTCTCTTCCACAACAGTGCACAATCGTACTACGCTGCAAGGGGATTTCGTGGCTCGCTCAACGTCTGAAATGGTGGATTTTCGCCTCTTGCCCGCTTTGGGAGAGGATTCCACTTCTCTTTTCCTTGCCCACGCCATGCATTAAAAGAATTTTGCCTCGTAAAAAAATCCCATATCCTCCCTTTCGACCTTCAATTGCTCCAGTGCTTCAGTATACCCATGACGATTGGCACCATCAGATAGGGTAGCAATCAGGTCATCGGTCAGGTCCAGGTACTCGGATAAGAACTGCTGCCCCTGATCACGGGCATCAATCAGGTTATCCATCCGATCACAGATCTTGACAAGGATCGCCTGGTCGGGGCATGGAGGATCCGGTCCAGCGTATCGGCAAACCGCTCCCGTTTCCCGGGAATTGCAGGATTCTTGGTGAGGGCCAGGACGATGGCGTAGATTTCATGCAGGTTGTTCTCCGGAAGACACGTCTCTTCCAAGGCTTTACGGACGATGGCAGCACCCTCTGTGTTGTCCTCGATCACGTCGTGGAGCCATGCCGCAATGACGCCGACATGGTTCCCCCCGTAATGGGCGACGCACTTCGCCACCCGCTCCGGGTGGACAATGAAGGGAGTTTTCCCGTCCTTCCTGGTCTGACCCCGGTGGGCTTCGGTCGCTGCTCTCGAGACGATTGCTATCGCTTTCTCTTCCACGATATCCATTGAGCACTCCCCTTCAGCACCACCCTATCATCACCATCATCATTGAATGTTTCGGGTGGAAAAATTTCACACACCCTGCGCAAGCTTGCATGAATATGTGTGAAGGAAGCGGTATCAAGAAGATTTCGCACGGTGATGATGAGAGTGTTTTACCGGAAGTAGAGGGCAGGGATCCGGTTGAAGAAAAACGCTCCCTCAGACCACCATGGTATTCCAGCATTCCTGATATCATGAGAAATGGCTTTCAGGATAGTGCAGCATTTCCCCTTCCTCCACCTCACTTTCACCTCTCGCACAGCCTCAGCTTATTCCCTCCAAAAAAGACGGCTCCACTGTCTCACCTTACCGGACAGCATGAGGTGATGACACGCCCGCGGAATTGCGGTAAATGCCTGGCCGGTCCAGGTGCTGATGGACCGGCTTCTCTCTTACATTCGACAGGGATGGTGACTGATAGTGTTGACAAGCATACGGGCAACCTGCAAGCGATGTAGTCATGAGTGGACGTATATGGGCTCGAAACTTGCCCTCATCCCGACAGCGAGGAGACCCGTTCGCATTCAATGCCCCCGCTGCGGTTCAAGCATAAGAATAAACCCAAGAGAGCCGATCAAAAGGTAAGGAGGGATGAGCTATCGGATTGATCGAATGGCTGAAGGCACTCTTTACCCCTGATGCTGCTCCCGGGTCCGCAAAGGAACGACGAAGAGCGGAAGAAGAGGAAGAAGAGGAGATCGAAGAGCTGATTGCTATTGATATCATCTGAAGGAGAACATCCGCCGCCCCATTCGTTCTCCCGAACACCGTTTCGAAGGGGTCTTCTGGTGCTGCACCCATGGACCTGATTGACTATGCCTAGGCCGGGATCCATGAACTCTTCGGCCTCATCGTACCTGAGGAGATCGTGCAGATAATGAGGTGATCATTCCTGATATGGGAGAGGTATTACCTCTGAATGAACGAATCCATGGATGAGAAAAACATCTGCCGGGAACCTGGCCCCTATGAAAAGGTATATCACCTATTGGTTCAGAATTGAACCATGTGGTTCAGAATCTGACCAATGAAATAATTCTGGTACTCATGCATGGTCCTTTGCATACCCGTGGTATTGCAGAATCGCTCAGGAAGAGTCATGCCACCCTCATCCGAAGACTCCAGGAGATGGTGGAGGAGAATAGCATTGATTTCAGATTCGAAGGGAAAAATAAAGTATATTTCCTTAAAAAGAGCCTGGAAGCCAGGAATGCAGTCATTATTGCTGAGATGTATCGGCAGTCACAATTGATTGCAGCATATCCGCAGGTCCGAGGAATCATTCGTGCGATCCTGGACCTTCAGGAAGTTCGGCTCGCTCTCATCTTTGGGAGTTATGCGAAGGGGACTGCACATGAACGGAGTGATATCGATCTCTTTATTGAAACGGAGAACCGTACCCTGAAAAAGAGCCTTGAAGACCAGTTTTCGGCATTAAGCATCAAAATTGGGCTTTTTACTACCGAGCATCCGCTTATCAGGGAGATAGTGAACGATCATATCATTGTCAAGGGAGTGGAGGAATACCTTGAAAAAACAAAACTTTTTGCATGAGCTATTCAGCGAGAAGAAAATCCAGGTCGTCAATCCAAGTGTGGACCTCGCCGAATCTTACTTGAAAAAGTCAAAAAGCCATCTTGCATCGGCAAAACTCCTACGGGATCATGACCATTATGAAGAAGCGGTATCGATGGCCTATTACAGCATGTATCACGCGGTCATGGCATTGTTTTTCAGAACTGGCATCAAATGCGAGAACCACTCGGCTGCCATTCTGCTTTTGAAGGATGTCTATTCGATTGACAACACTCCAATTTCCAAAGCGAAAAAAGAACGGATTGACAAACAGTACTACGTTGATACCATGTCTACGAAAGAGGATGTTGATGAACTCATCACGGAGGCCGGACACTTCATTGCCCATCTGGAGGATGCAATCGAGCGTCTTACCAATGAAAAAATTGGATCATATCATAATCGGTTGCGGTTACTGGTTGAATAGGATACATGATGGTTTCGGCTGGTGATGTGTTCCAATCTTCATGCGATATGTTGACCATCGTTCGATCCCGGGAGGTAATATAATGCAAGCTGCATCCACCATTTACATCAGGGAAGATCTGAAAGAAAAACTCCAGGCATTGAAACAACACCCCAAGGAATCGTACAATGATGTCATCGAGCGGCTGGTTACTCTTGCGGTGGATCAGGATCCCTTGAATGATGAAGCGATCAAAGGCCTTGAGAAAGCTCTTGAGGATATCAGGCACCGCCGGCTCCATTCCGAAGCAGAGATCATGGCAGAGTTCGGGGTACAATGAGCCTGCCGGATCGAATATACATCCCGGGGATTCGGGTGATCATTGTCTCAAAAATTAGGAAATGACCATACCATTATCTGGATCTGATAAACTCCACCACGCATGGCAACCAAAATTTTCGTCAACCTACCCGTCCAGGAACTCGAACGGTCGGTGAAGTTTTTCAAGCGTCTGGGGTATACATTCAATGCCCAGTTTACCGATGAGAACGCAACGGCGATGATGATCAGCGAGGATATCTATGCAATGCTGCTCGTCAAACCGTTTTTCCAGACCTTTACGAAGAAAAAAATCTGCGATTCGACAAAAAGCACCGAAATGATCATTACCCTCTCTGCTGACACCAGGGCGCTCGTGGATGAGATGGTGGACAGAGCCATTGCGGCCGGGGCGACATCACCGGAAGGGCCGAAGGATTACGGGTACATGTACGAGCGGGGTTTTCAGGATCCGGATGGCCACCTGTGGGCTTTCTTCTGGATGGATCCCAGTTCTGTGCAAAAAACCTGAACCAATTTTTCCAGGAGATACGATCCAAAGGACTCCCCGGGTCATCTCTTGGTTTATTTCGAACCCGTGAGAGCCGGAACTCTTCCCCGTCATCGCCTGGGCTGCTGACGGTATATCCAAACAGGGTGCTGGGATAAGACTCGGAGCATCACCCCCCGGTGGTCCATCATACGGGATGTCCTGCACTGGATCGAAGAGAAAGGAGGTCGAACGGGCTGAACGAAAATCCACCCTCGAAGGGCGGTTCAAAAAAAGTGATGAGATCGTTCTTTCGGCTTCAGGGGAGACTCATTGTGTTCCCCTGCCCTTACTCCCGCATCCGGAACCAGATCGCCCGGTCATGAATGATGTCGTCGTAATCGGCACCAGAAGCCGTGGCCGGATTGAGGTAGGCCCGGTAGCCGATGATGATCGGGTCGGTAAGGTTGAGACAATAGCCGGGGCTTGCGCACGGATGGTCCGAAGTCGCGGTAGGCACGACGATAAAGTACTTGTCATGCTTGTCTTCTGGCGGCTGGCGCAGCACCTTCACCGCGTAGAGGTAGGGCGCCATCGGGTCCCCGGGGAGGTATTCCTCTGCGCTTCCTGTAAACTCGTGGTTGGTCATGCTCGCCACCCCGTTCCAGCTGCGGTCGCCGCACCCGAACACGTACTGCCACGGGTTGTCCTCGCATGAACTGGTGATCCAATCTCCGTACACCCCGAAATTGGAATAGGTAGCCAGGCCGGTCGCCGCATGGTTCACCCCGTAGACCACCACCATGTCGTCGTTCCCCAGCGTGAAGTTGGCGGCCTCTCCGGAAAGCGATGTCCGGAGGTAGGGGGTGTCGGAGGCTTCCCCGGCAACAAACATGTGGTAGAGGGGCGAGTCGGGATCAGTCTCTTCCAGCACCTCACGCGATTCGGCAAACCAGCGGATGGATTCATAGGATTCGTTCCGGACATGGGGCGTCTGGGCAAGGATAGCGTTCTCCAGTCGGTCCAGCCCGTTGTTCAGGTCGGGGTAGAGCTCGCTCTCGCTCTTCCATCTGCGGACCCGCTGCTCGGGCGTGGGGAACGGATCCAGCGCCAGCGGTTCTTCGGGCGTAACCCGCCATACCCTGGCATAGTGGTTGTCACTGAGGTAACGGCTCCCCTCGGCCTTGCTGACGAAGTTGGCCGTTCGCATCAGGATGATGAACGAATCGGCGAGACGGGTCTCGGGGTAGACGCCGAGATTCAGCAGCCCGGAAGGAATGACATAGGGGTTGATCATGGATTCAGGATAACCGGCGTCCCGGGCCAGGGCCGATATGTTCTCATAGACCCCCTTGTCCGCCGTGAAGATCACGATCGTCTGTTTGCGGAAGGGGGTGCCATTCCCCTGGGTCTTGATCAGGGCGCTGTTGAGCGGATCGTTCACAGCGGCGACCATCCAGTCTCCCTTGGGAACGAGGCTCTCCTTGTGCCGGACCCAGAGGAAGACCGTGAAGCTGAAGTAGTCGCACGGTGGCGGTGTCGGCCCCAGGTAGACGACTGCCTCATCAGGCCGGAGCCGAAAGATCGTGAGCCCCCTCTCGAAAGGAGGTTCCTCACCGGAAGGGGAGATCGGCACCATCAGCACTTTATAGGGTTGGCCTGCGTTGTTGCCGTTGGCAGAATCACCGATGCCGGAGTCCAGCAGATCGACGATCGGATCGACGGGCGTCATCTGGCCGCTGGTGACAATAAACCCGTTTTCTTCCAGGGTTGCCCGAAAGGACGCAACCCTGCCGTGGTCCTCGTCGCTGGCTCCCGGTGAGTCCGGCACGGTGGGCTTCAACGGCTGGGCGGAAGCAGACGGCGAACTGATGGGTGATTTCACTGGTGCAGATGCTGCAGGGATAACAAGTGCTCCAACAAGACACAGGAGAAGAACGAATACTACTATGTTACTCATTGTTCATGAGATATTTTCAAGATTTATAAATGCTCCGTAGTTTTCGTGGGGTAGTACTCTCTTTTTTAGACACTACAGCGACTGGGGTGATCGAAGAATGTTCTATCCTCGATTCCACCTTCACCCTGCATTCTTCCCTTTTTTATAGCATCATTCCCTACCCCTGATCAGGAGCCAGTTGCATGCTACCCCGGGTCATCCTCCACGTTGCTACCAGTCTCGACGGCAGGATTACGAACTTCCCTGCGAATCTCGATCAGTATTATGCCCTTGCGGCGACATGGAAGCCGGATGCCATCCTGTTCGGGAGCGAGACAATCGTTGCCGCTGTCCGCGAGAACCCATCGCTCGAAGTACCTCAGGAACACGAGGATCTCTTCACTCCACCGGAGGGTACAGAGGATACCCGGCCACTCCTGGTGATCGCTGACAGCCGGGGGAGAGTCCGGTGCTGGGACGCCATCCGGACCTGGCCGTACATGCGGGACCTCCTTGCGTTCTGTTCTGCTGCCACCCCACAGGAGTATTTCGATTACCTGGCAGACCGGAGGATCGACGCCATCATTGCAGGGATGGACCGGATCGATATGCGTGAGGCGTTGTACCAGCTGAACAGGCATTACGGTGTGAAAACGGTCAGGGTCGATTCCGGCGGGACCCTCAACAGCGTCCTCCTCCACGCTGGGGTGGTCGAGGAAGTGAGCGTGCTTGTTCACCCCTTCCTGGCCGGGGGGAAGCCGGACCCGACCATGTTCGACCCCATGAAGGCAGGCTTCCCGGATCTCCAGGTCCCCCTCGAGCTCATCCGGACCGAAGTCGTGGGAGACGGCCTGGTCTGGGCGAGATATTCCGTGAAACAGTCACCGTGAAATCCGGTCCATCGTATTTGTGATCTCCGTGAGACCCTGTCAATCGTATAGGTCATCACCATAAGATCAGGTCCAATATTGAGAGGAATGTGGGGAACTGCGGTATTCCGGGAAAGGCCGGCGTCAGACCGCCTTCCTCGACAGCGGCCTTTGAGATAAAGACACCATGCTCAGGCACCTGTTCCCGGGAGAGCAACCGGGGAAATTTGAGGTCAGGAACCTTTTTTCGATCTCCGCAGCCGATATCCTGGGCAGGGAACTCCCCCTTCATGGCGGACTATGCATCGTACTGACACTGTCAGGGGGAATTCTCTGCTTGACCACTGCTACCTGACTCTGACAATATACCTGAGAGTATACTTGGCATCGATCGTGGGAGTGGATCGCCAGGAAAACACGTTGGGGAGTTCCTCACCAAAATGGAAGTCATCGGTGATGACAAGGTTAAACCGGTCAATAAGGTCGTTTCTTGAATGTGCATCACTCTCCCATAACTCAATTGTTGCAAGGCGGTTGATTTCACGAGGGGTCCGGGTGCTCAAATCGAAGGTCTCCCCGGATTTGACATCCCATGCTCCCCAGACCTGATCACCGTTTACTTTCAGCACGATCTCATCTTTCGCTTCCTGGGCATCATTACATTTGAGACTGACCAGCTCCAGGAGATACCTCTGTTCTGGTATGTCGTTTCGGTTCTCGACTACATCGTAATAGAGATGATACTCCTGGATATGAGTGCCGCCGGACATCCCTCCGTGGCGCAAGGGAAAGATAGAACGGAACGATCCGACCGGATGATTCTCCGGGATGTCAACAAATGCCGGTTCATCCCACCCATGCGGTGAAAAAGCGGAATCCTGCTCAAGAAAACCGATCTGCAACATTCAGCCCCGTGGAATTTCCAGGGGATCAAGGTCAAAATACCTGGTATCGTTATCCCTCATATGATACGGCCCCAGTCGCTGCCGGGTTTCTGTCGCCGGGTTTGCAATCCATATCGAGGGTTCCTCTGTTCTTTCATCTGATGCCGTACTCTCACAGTGGAGTGATTTCAATCGTAACCACATGGTCTTCTCTCCCCCTCATTTCGGTACTTCTGTGTGAGAATGACCCTTATTCCCCTATAAATAAGTAACGGGGTTGTGCCAGACGAGAGACCGGGACCTGCGGTCTTCCCTCTGCTTGATCTCTGACGCATGGTCACGGAGAACAGCCTGATTATCTATCAAAGGGGGGGTGAACCATGCGGTCCTCCTGGTGTCTCTCATGAAGCATGGTTACGAAAGCAGCCTGCTTGCGCCTCGAAGATGAGAACCGGGAATTGCCCTGACCTTCCTGAGATCCCGGACCTGAAACGACCCCGGCATACCCGTTTCCTCCCATTGTCAACCTTCTGCCGGTTCTCTGCGGACCAGAAGCCTTCGGAAGGGACTGGCATCAGATTTGGTAAGTCTGTCGGTGGAGGCATCATCCTCCCTTCCCAGCGAAGGGAGAGGAGGTTCGCTTCTCCATGCCGGTTGGTCAGACGCCGAAGGAAAAGAAGGAATAAATTTATTCACCCGGGGCGTATCCATCACATGGTCACATGACCCCTGTCCACTCTGCGGAGCCAGGAGGAGGAATGATATGGGAATAAAGATTGGATATTTTTCGGTAACCGATGCCATGACCCCGGCCGGGTGTTTACGGCAGTCAGTAGAGGCTGAGAAGATCGGGTTTGACTCGTTGTGGGTCGAAGATCACCTGATTGCCATGCCGGGAGGGAAAGAATGCAGCTTTGCCTGGACGGTGATGAGCTCGGCGCTCCAGGCCACGAAGAAGGTCCCCTTCATCACCGGCGTCACCGCCCCTATCATGCGGTACCACCCGGCCATTGTTGCACAGGCCTTCGCTACCATGGCAGCGATGTATCCGGGACGCGTGGGACTCGGCGTGGGCACGGGTGAGCCGCCAAACGAGATGGCCGTCTATGCCGGCGAATGGCCCTCGAATAACGCCCGGCTCGAGATGCTTGAGGAGGCCCTTATCGTCATGAACCGGCTGTGGACGAGCAATGCCCCTGTCAGCCATACCGGGAAGTATTACCCCCTCAATAATGCGCTCCTGCTGACCCGTCCAGAGGAGAAGGTACCCGTGTATGTCAGCGCTATCGGGCCACGTGCAGCAGATCTCGCGGGACGCCTCGGTGACCACCTGATCACCCTTGCGAACAATCCCCCGTACGTCAGGGAAGAGCTCCTGCCGGCTCTCGAGGCCGGTGCCAGGGCGGCAGGGAAGGATCCAAAGCCCATGGAACGCGTGGGACATTTTGCCTACGTCTACGACCCGGAGCAGGTGGTCACCCCTGAACACCTCCAGCAGGATGCCGGCACCATCCAGGGAGGGGCCATAGCAAAAGCTTTTTCGAGCGAGTTCATCTCGATCTTCCATACCCCGGAAGATTTCATCAGGAAGATCGAGGCGATGGAGCGGATGGGGTACACACATCTTGCGATTGCCGACCAGAGAATGGGGATCGTGAAAGGGACTCTTCCCTCCCTGGACGAGGCTGCGGGCCTGAAGATCTGGAAGGAGGTCCTTCCGCACGTCAGATAACCATTATCCGGTACTGAGTGAACGGTTGAAGAAGAAGAGAACTGGGAGAAAAGAAGAACCATGAAAACAAAAATCGGGTATTTTGCAATCACCGATGCCTGGACACCGGCAGAGTGTCTGCAGCAGGCGGTCGCAGCAGAAAAGACAGGGTTTGACTCGCTCTGGGTCGAAGATCACCTGATAGCCATGCCAGGGGGGACTGACTGCAATTTCGCATGGACGGTGATGAGCTCGGCGCTCCAGGCGACAAAAAAGGTTCCCTTCATCACCGGTGTCACCGCCCCTATCATGCGGTACCATCCGGCGATCGTTGCACAGGCGTTTGCCACCATGGCGGCGATGTATCCCGGACGTGCAGGCATCGGCGTGGGGACAGGAGAACCGCCGAACGAGATGGCCGTCTACGGTGGCGAGTGGCCCTCGAACAACGCCCGGCTCGAGATGCTCGAGGAGGCAATCACCGTCATGAACCGGCTCTGGACAAGCGACAAGCCCATCAGCCAGAACGGGAAGTTTTACACCCTCAGGAACGCTGTCCTGCTGACCCGGCCAAAGGAGAAGGTCCCCGTGTATGTCAGCGCTATCGGGCCACGTGCGGCGGACCTGGCCGGTCGGCTCGGTGACCACCTGATCACCCTTGCGAACAATCCCCCGTATGTCAGGGAGGAGCTCCTGCCGGCCTTCGAGGCTGGTGCCAGGGCGGCGGGAAAGGATCCAAGCACCATGGAACGCGTCGGCCATTTCTCTTACCTCTACGACCCGGACCAGGTGATCAAGCCCGAGCAGATACAGCAGGATGCCGGCACCATCCAGGGAGGTGCCATGGCAAAGGCTTTCGCAAGCGGGGTCATCTCGATCTTTACTTCGGCAGAAGATTTCATCAAAAAGATCGAGGAGATGAAGGGGATGGGATACACGCACATCGCGATCGGCAACGTGAGCTCCACGCTTGAAAAAGCCAGCCGTGTGCCTTCTTACGAGGCTCCCAGTCTGAAGATCTGGAAAGAGGTCCTTCCACACGTCAGGTAACAGCGGACTGGCGTGCAAAGGAAATGGCAGAATTGTATGTTAATTCAGGTTCTCCTCTCTATGAATTCGGAGAGAAGTGGGTAAACGCTCATGGTTATCGCATCACGTTCAAGTGGCTATAAATCTTCACTATTATTTTCAATGTAATTCCCTCGAAAATTCCTCCAACGAGATGGTATCGATACGTATATATCGACTGGGCTGATTTTCTCTCTTCACTCAACTGGGCTCATGACAATTCCTGATTCATTTTATCTGTCCTCGCTCGTTACAAAAAGCGAGTGGGTGAAAGTAAGTTGGCTGAATTGTTGAAAATGATTCGGGTGAAGTGATGCGGTAGTGATCAGAACGGACGCAGAGATGGATCGAAGGGGGCCCTCATCGAGACCTGTTTCTGTTCTCTGCACGACACTCCACTCATCCTGTCTGGAACCAGAGATAGACGTATGTTCAACGGATCATCCAGGCGCTTCATGGCCTCTTGGACCATCCCTGCTCCCAGATCAAGAAACTGAAGGGAACGAACCCGGGACATTTGGTATACACGTTCTGTATTGGACATCAGCACCGGGCAATCCTGTTAATCCATGACACTGATCTTGTCAACCAGGTTCTTGAGATTGAAGACAGGAACCATATATAGCGGATTTTTGAGGCGATTCTCTAAAAGAGTGATCCAGACCGTGGGATAATACCCGTTAGGAGCGTGCTCACCGTCCGTTAATAATCTGAATCCTTGGCAGACGTTCCCAATCCATTCCAATTACCTGGATTTCCGGGTATCAGACATTAGTTTTCTCTCACTCTTTTCCCTTGGTATCCTGCTGCCTGGTTCCAGTCCCCTTCGACCAGAAGTCGTCATACCGCGTTCCATTACGGAAGGTATGATCTCTTCCTTTCTGGACAGGTACGATGCCTGGTGCCGTGGTACTGGTGAGAATATATCCCCAAGGCACCCGATGAACCTCAGTCCCAACTCTGAGGCAGTATACCATGATTTGTGGAGATTTCCAATCTCTGCTGGATCATGGGCAACTTTTTCGACCAGGCCTCCCTTTATGAGGGCCTTGAGAGCCCTGTCAATTTCAGGGGACTTGTCAGATCCAACATGCTCTTTGATCTTATTGAACCTCATCTCCCCCTCTTTGACGAGGATGATAAAAATGGCCCATTTTTTTGTATTCGATAGCGACATGACCGCGTCCCGTATTTCGTAGGGGACCATATCCAAATAGGGTTCAATAATGTGATCGTCCATGGTGCATCACCCGCGGGAGTTCAAATGGTACCTGAACAGTAACAAATCTGTTACTTATCCACTCATCAGCGGATACTCCTATATATCTTTTGATGGATCCATTCCAGGAATTTTCCCTGAAGAGAGCTGAATATGAGAGAGCAAAGCACAAGCTACTCATCGGGATATTTGGATCCTTCAGACGAGATGAGATCTTCCTGTTGCACCAGGCTCTTCTGGATGATGACTTCCGGGTATGTATTTCCACGGATTTGGAATCTGAGGTGCCAAAAGGACTAGGAATGAGCAAGGATGCCTATAACTACCTGTTGAGTATCACCCTGCTCACCCGTTGTGAGATCCGGATTTTTCTCTTCCACCGGGAACATGAAGGGGAACATAACGTCAACCAGTCTGCATCAATGGAATTACAATACCTTGCACAAGAAGGATTGAACGAGAGTGTCTTCATCCTTCTTGAGGAGGGGTATGTGCAGCAGTCAGGCGGTGTTTTCAAGGGACTGAAGGCTAATTTCGATACTGCCTGTAGATGGGAATCGTACAGGGACTTCCCTGCTCTTATAGATATGGTTAGAAAATTCCTGTTCAACCGAATACTGTTCCTGAGTGGAGATCCCAATCGGAGAAGGATGTAGGGGGGATTCCACTCCCTCACCGTCGACGAGCGCGTGACTCTTGAGAACCATCAGGGCGCTGATCAGCAGAGAAGATACGATTGAAGACCGGAGTAACAAGTTTACCGAGTTGCAAGAGGACAGATCAATTTTATTTCAACGGTAAGGATCAGTGCCCGGTGCTCTCGCCATCCACTTTCACCCCCCATAGAGTATCTGGATTTATCCTGCCGGGTTGATGGGGAACAGGATCTCTGCTCAACAACCAGCAGAGGAAGAGAATGAGAGGTGGGTCGAGATGTTGACAAGCATTCGGGTAACCTGTCCACGGTGCGGCTGGGAACGGACATATATGGGCACAAAACTTGCACTCATCGAGACATCCAAAAGACCCGTTCGCATCAGATGTTCAAAGTGTGCAACAAGTATCAGGATCAATCCCAGAAAGCCATGAACGAAGTGAGGTGGGGAGACAGATCCTCGCCTGGCGATCAGTGCGAGCATAGAGAACCCTCTCAGGGATGAAACGCTGGAATCTTCCTCCCTGCTATCGGTTCCAGCATGACCGGGCTTCTCCTGTTTTCCCAACGATCGATGGCACCAGGATTGATCGCATAACACTATCATTATTATCTGGGCTACAAAAGAAGCATCATAGCGCAGGAGAAAAACCAATGGTGGCGGAAAAGAAACCGGTTCTCCTTTTTACAACCTATAAATTCCGGAGCGGGACGAATCTGAGTGTGCGACGAGGGATCCGGTGGGCATCCCGACTGGATACCGGGGATACCATCATGGTACAGCCACGGGAGGGAGGAGAACAGCAAAAAGCCCTTGTCACCGGACTGAAAGTAAAGCGGTTCCGGGATATCCGGGAGCAGGAACTCTCCGTGGAGCACGATCCCCAGTGCCATACCTGGAACGGCCTCTTTTCCACCATGAAGAAGCTGTTTGATGACTTCGATGAGACGGAGATCGTCACCATGATTTTCTTTACCGTGGAAGGCGATTAACCCCTCCTTGAAAGGAGCGAACGGCAGGATGAAAGCACCCAGAATCAGCTTTACGATACAGGTTTTTGCAAGCCTCCTCGCCGGAATCCTCTGTGGATTATTCTTCGGGGAGTACACCCAGATTCTGGCACCCTTCGGCACCATCTTTATCGGGCTGATGCAGGTGACGATCATCCCTTCGGTTGTCATCTTCATCATCACGGGAATCGGCAGCATCGGTCATGAGGATGCAAAAAAATTCCTCCTGACGGTGGCAGCTGTCCTGCTCCTGATCTGGTTTCTGGGAGTGATAGCCTTCTTCTTCATGCAGTTTGCATTTCCAGATATACAGAATCCCGCCCTCTTCTCAACCACCCAGTCTGCCGGGACGGATGAGATCGATCTCATCGACCTCTTCATCCCGTCAAATCCGTTCTCCTCCCTGGCCAAAGGCTTCCTGCCGGCCATCGTGCTCTTCTGCATCCTGCTGGGCTTCGCCCTGATCGGCGATATTAAAAACCGGCCTTTCGTCGATATGCTCCAGAGCCTCACCACTGCCTTCTCAAGAATTACCCGGTGGATGATGATGATCGTCCCCCTGGGTATTTTTGCCTTGACGGCAAGCACCTTCGGGACCCTTACCCTCACGCAGTTCCTCGAGATCCAGGTCTATCTCATCTCCACCATTGTAATCTCGTTGATTCTCATCCTATTTGCCCTGCCCCTCCTCATCTACAGCCTGACGCCGTTCGGGTACCGGGAGATACTCTCTGCTGCCAATAAAGGGGTCCTGATGGGATTCTCGACCGGCCGTGTCTTCATTACCCTGCCCTTCCTGACCGAGGGAGTGGCCAGCCTGTTCAAGGGGTCATGGAATGGGATGGAAGTGCCCGCAACCGGGGAATCGATCGTGCCAGGCGATGGGGCTGTGACACCTGAAGAGGAGACCAGGACGCGAAAAGGAGAAGCAGCGACAGGGGGGGAGACGTCAAGGCCATCGGGCGGAGAGGCTCTGGGACCTGATAAGGAGCCCTGCCCTCCCCACAGGGAAGCCGTCACCATCGAGGAGAAAGCCAAAGCATACAGCGGGATCCTGATCCCCCTGACCTACACCATCCCGTCCCTGGGGGTCTTCATCGTTCTGCTCTTCGTCCTGTTCACTGCCTGGTTTTATGGCGATCCGTTCGGAATTCAGGAGCAGGCTTACCTGGCGCTGGTGGGGGTGCCGAGCCTCTTTGGATCCGCCAAGCTCTCCCTCCAGTTCATACTCGAGCTGATGAAGCTGCCCGCTGACGCCATGCAGCTCTACCTGATCTCAAACCCGTTCCACGTCTACTTTGCCTCGGCCCTGACCTGCATGTCCATGTTCTCCCTCTCTGCCATCGTCACCGCGTTCCTCACCGGTCTTGGGGGACTCAGGATGAGAAGGGCCCTGATCGCTCTTGCAATCGTGATCATCGTGCTCTCTGCCGCTGTGCTCGGGCTCCGGCTCGGGTTCACCTCACTCCTGGGTGATTCTCCCGAGGGGGGCGAGGCCCTCTTAACCATGAAGATGCCTCCGGAAGTCAGTGGAAGGGAGATCGATACAACAATCTACCGGAACTATTCTGATGTGCCACTGATCCCGGATACCTCACCTGCCAGGGAGAGTCTTTTCAATCAGATCAGGAGCAGGGATGTATTACGCGTCGGGTATAATCCGGACATGATGCCGCTTGCCTACTTTAACAGAGACGGCGATCTGGTCGGGTATGATATCCACATGGCCTATGACCTGGCGAGAACCCTGAACGTCTCCCGCATCGAGTTCATCCCCGTGGACCGGGAGACGTTCCTCGACCGGGTCAATGACGGGAGCTGTGATATCGTCATGTCCGGGGTGGTCCTCGTCACGGGAATCGTTGATGATGCGAGGTACACCTCACCGTATCTCGATCTGCACCTGGCCTTTGTCACAAAGGATTACCGGAAGGACGAGTTCGAGCAGTGGGACGAGGTGGCGAAGAAAAAAGACCTGGTGATAGGGATTGCCGACACGTCAGCATATTACCAGACCGCAGGCAGGCTCTTTCCCAACGCTACCTTCATTCCTCTCGAATCCCCGGAACAGTTCTTTAACCAGACCGAGGCCGAAGCCCTCCTGACCACTGCCGAGGTGGGGACCGCCATGACACTGCTCCACCCCTTCTACGATGTCGCGATCCTGCAGCCATCTGATATCTACCAGATCCCATGCGTCTATGTGGTCTCCAGTGACTGCGACGATGCCTCACTGATGTTTCTCAATTACTGGCTCGAGATGGAGGAAAAATATGGGTCGCTTGACAAAAAATACCGGTACTGGGTACTCGGAGAAGATGATGAGCATCAGCCGCCACGGTGGTCCGTAATACGGGATGTCCTGCACTGGGTCGAATGACGGCATCCCGGTTTTCGCCGTTGGCTCCCGTGCGATCACCCGAGGATTCCGGAGATTTTTCTCTGACCTCATCGTTTCACAGGGGTTGCCAGGGACCCGATTTTCCTGGCTGCTGAAATAGGTATCGTGTACGAATGAACACCTCATTAGGAGGGAACATTATGAGCACATCAGGTCTTCACGAAACTGTCGGGATATCACTGGAACGAAGTACCGAGATCATTGATCTGTTCTATGATCATTTTTTGGAGGGATACAGGAACGATCCAGATCCTCTCGTTTTCACCAGTGATGCCCTCCACTGGATCTTACACGAACCGACGCTTTCCACCGGAGAGATGGTGTATCTCACCTATTTCTTTACCAGGATCATCCTCCTGGATGCAGGTGAAGGTGCTGATGCAAAAGCGTCAGGCCACTAGCCCCCCTCGCCTCTCCTCTTCAATGACGCAGATCTATATGAGAATAGAATGGATACAGGGCGAATGAATAACCGTCCCCGATCCTTTCCTTGTTCAGACCCCGAACCTGAAATGACTGGTACACGCGACGATGTACGCTTCTTCCATGTCGGTGTCGGGTGGAGTGTAGGGGCGGGGGACCGAGGCGAGGATCCTGCGGATCTCCCGGCGGAGCGGTTCGGGCCGTTGCATAGTCAGTGCCTCCTGCGAATGGCGGGGAGCATCAAGAGCATGGATCGCTTCATGGCACTGGAAGCAGAGGATCAGCAGGAACGGTTCCATACAATCGGGAGGGTGTCCAAACGCCTCCTCCTCTTCGATGATGGTATGCACCACGAGGTTCTCGAGGTATTCCTCACCGCCGCACACCTCGCACCGTGAACCAACCGCCCGCTTGATCCGGTTCCCCCTGATCGGGTTCTCAAGGGTGATGCCAAGGAAGGACATAGGATGGGTATCCTCAGTTTCCGGAGGGTGGTGCAGGGGCATAAAGGTTGTACTGTGGTATTGTCCTCAGGATCCTGGCAGCCACCAATCCTTGAATACGTCATGAGCAATACCACTGATAACAACCAGAATGAAAAGGGAGCAGAGCCGGCGTCATAGGGAGAGCATTCCCTTTTCAAGTGAGAGCCCCTATCAAAGGAAGGGAAATTGAAGATACCCCCTCCCTCACAGGAGAGCATACATGACTCCGGAAGAACATACCGTCCCCTTTGCCACCAATGGCCTGGTCTATCACCACACTATTCCTCCTGCCACCAGGGAGCAATGGATCCTTGTTGACGGACCGTCAGTCGTCACCGGCAGAGACGGAACGCTGCTCACCGATCCGGCTGCCTGCCGAACGATTCTTGCGGATGATCCCGGTCGGTTCATGATCGGCTATGACCACCGGGGGAGCTGGTATGCGGTACCGATCAGCGGTTCGGTGCTCCTTCCCGATGGATATGCACGGACCCACCTCCGTTCCCTGTACGGGATTATCCCCGACGACCTGCTCGGGATTGCGTCACGAGCCGTTGCCCTCTCCCGATTTTTCCATACCCACCGGTTCTGCGGAATCTGTGGAGCGAAGACGAACCGGAAAGCGGACGAGATCGCCACCGTCTGCCCGGCCTGCGGTTATATCGGCTACCCGGTGATCAACCCCGTGGTCATCGTCTGCATCCGCCGGGACGACCGGATCCTGCTGGCACGATCTCCCCGCTTTCTCCCGGCAGTCTATGGGGTCATTGCCGGGTTTGTGGAAGCAGGGGAGACCCTTGAACAGGCGGTAGCCCGCGAGGTCGCCGAAGAGGTAGGAATCGCGATCGATACCATCAGGTACCGGTGCAGTCAGCCCTGGCCGTTCCCCCATTCCCTGATGGTCGGCTTCACCGCCTTGTATGCCGGGGGGAGGATCCGGATCGATCCGAGTGAGATCGAGGAAGCCGGCTGGTACTCGCATGCATCCCTCCCCACCCTGCCGGCTGCCGGAAGCATTACCCGGATCCTCATTGACCAGGTGGTAGAGGAGATATCCCGGGATACGAAATCCTCACGCCCATGATGAGAGTGGGGACCGTGATGACCACCCCCCCTTCCTATCGATGGTTCCGGTCGCCCGTGGTCAGGGAGTCCTGCTCGTGATCCTCGCTGGTAGTGCCCGATAGTATTTTGGAGGAGGGATCCTATGGCAGACTTACCAGGGACGGATCAGGAACGGTATCTGTGGTATTTGAAGCGCCCTATCCGGGATGGCTGGCAATAGGGAGAAGCGGCTGAGCAAAATCCCCTATACCGTTCCAGGGGACCTCTTTATCTCTCCTCTGATCTGGACCCCCCCCATCAGGGAGGTATGGAACGAAAACCATTGATGAAGAGTATCGGTATATCTCCATGCTATATACCTCAGCGCAGACATCTATTATCAATCGTTGAGGGAACCCGGACAGAGGATGGTATCCCGGTGATGACAGATGATCCTTGAAGCGGCTGGCTGGTGTTTTATTGCAACCTCCCCTCTGATAATCGGAGCATGGATCGCTTTTGGGTTCCAGCCGTCCTCAAAGATCATCGGTCTCATCATGGGCTTTGGGGCAGGGGCACTGATAGCCGCAGTGGCCTATGAGTTGTTCCCCGAGCCCTCATATCAGCATCTTCTCTCGTTCATTTCCCTTGGTCTGGGCGCCATACTATTCTATCTCGGCACCTCATTGATCGAAAGACGTTCAAGGGGAAAAGGGACGGGGGATGCGAATGAACAAACCAGGATGGGAAAGACAATTGTTCTCGGGGCTCTTCTTGACGGTATCCCAGAGTCCCTTGTACTTGGAATGACCTTAGCCGTCGGGGGTGCCCTGAGTATAGCGTTCTTTGGTGCGGTTCTGGTCTCGAATCTGCCTGAGGGCATAGCCGCTTCAGCAGAGCTGGAACGGGGAGGGATACCACGTCACAACATATACGCGCTGTGGATTTTCGTGATGCTCATCAGTGTTATCAGCACTATCGTCGGTGTCATGATAATTCAGATCGCTCCTTCCGCTGAAGGGGTGAATGCTATGGCCATTGCAGGTGGAGCAGTTCTTGCGATGCTGGCGGATTCAATGATACCAGAAGGTTTCCGGGAAGGGGGGAGGCTCACCGGGTTGATTGTCGTTTTGGGATTTGCCTTTGCGGCAATACTCGGTGTCATCGGCTGAAGTAGCAGATGTGCGATCAGACATGAAACATATCACCTGATGGTACAGGAAGAGATTCTATGGGAGGGGAACATGGGCCGGCACTGTGGTTTTCCCCTCTCAAAGCCATCACGATGATGAACGATACCAGCCCAAAGAGATCTCCCAGGACGATCCCCCGGGAAGGGACACCCGGAGAGATCCTCACCAGGAGACTGGTGACGCACGGTAATCGTCCAGCCCCCGTGGGGAAACCAGAAAAGGCTCAGTCGGTGTTCCCTCACCCACTCCCCTTTTTTCCATCCGGGAATGGAATGCAGGGGAGGGAGGAAGAGGAAAAGAGCTCCCCCTGCCTCCCCAACCTTTTTATAGAACAGGGCTATTTTCTATTATTCAAGGTGGTATATCATTCGATCATGGTGGCTATTCGTCTCTCTCATATTGTGTACTGCACTGATTCTTCCGTCACTGGCTGCAACCCCTGTTGCTGTGCCAGGGTATTTTCTGGCACCGACCGATCCCGATTTTGACGGCTTGTATGAAGATCTGAACGCCAATGAACGGACAGACTACAATGACGTCGTGATCTTCTTCAAGAACATGACGTGGATCGCTGACAATGAACCGGTTGCCTGTTTTGACTTCAACGGGAATCGAAGAATCGATTACAACGACATCGTGAGGCTCTTCAAGGAGGTGGGAGTGCCCCTTCCCTGGGACGGCATGGACCGGTATGACCCGGCTGCCAATGGTTCCACCGTGCAGATTCCCCTCGGTGAAGGGGGACTTGTCATCACGCTCCCTGAGAATCCTTCGACCGGGTATCACTGGAATGCAACCGTGACCTCCGGCCTTGCCATTGAAGACGACCGGTACATCCCCAACGCACAGACCCTTGGTGTTCCTGGCGCAGGGGGGACCAGGGCATGGACCCTCTCCGGAACCTCGGAAGGAGTCCAGACGTTTTCAGCGATATACCAGCAGCCCTGGACGAATGTGACCGGCACCGAACAGACCTTTGTACTGCATATTCAGGTCGGGGAGAACACCTCCCCCTGCATCAGCCTGCCGACCGGCACCTCGCTGATATCGGAAACCATGCAGGGATCACGGAATCTGACGATCGACAACCAGAATGAAGATGATGCCGTGGTATCCCTGCGGATCGAGGCAATACCCTATGCATCCGGGAGCAAAGTGGTGAGTTTCTACGTACGGGGACATGACCAGTATACCTGTTCGACGATTGAAACCGGGAACTACACGTTCTGGTACAAACACGGGGAATGCTGGGATGCGGCAAATGCCACGTTCAGGGTCGTCAACGGGGCATGGAGGATGGATGACATCCTCCCCTATGACGAGGACACTGCCGGCTGGACCATCTGGACCGCCCCGGTTGACGAAGGCAATTTCACTGCCATACCCGTTTCCCCCGATCTGATTTAGGGAAGATTCGATAGCAGTACCCTTTTTTATGTGATGGTTGAAGAGGACGGTAATTCCTTCATCCAAGGGAGACATGACTGGAATAACTCTTTTTTATGTGATGGTTGAAGAGGATGGTACTCCCTTCATCCAAGGGAGACATGACTGGAATAACTCTTTTTTTACGTGATGGTTGAAGAGGACGGTACTCCCTTCATCCAAGGGAGACATGACTGGAATAACCCTTTTTTTACGTGATGGTTGAGGAGCACTAGCTCCAGCCCTGCACCAGTGAATTACCTGAGACCAGCAACCAGGTATTGGTGCGTTTTATTCACGGGAATTGGAACAAACGTCGAACAGAACCGAGAAATCAGCCCATACCTTTTTATACCCCTTCCATCAAGACTTGTACTATAAAAAGGTGGTGGCATCATGAAATACTCATGGCTATTGTATAGTATCTTCTTTCTCATCCTGCTGGTTGTACCGGTAACGGCTTCCAGTACGGTGAGCATCGAATCGGGTGAGGTTGCTGCGGTGGGTGAGAGTACGACGCTTGGACTGGTCCTGAACCAGACCGCAAACGGCCTCTCCGGCTGCAATATCAGCATCGCACTGGACAACCCTGCTATCGCGACCATTACCGGGGTTACCTTCCCGGCGTGGACCTCCCTCCAGGACAATTCCACGCTCCCGGCAAAGAGTGTCTGGATGAATGGAGCGGACCTGCAGGAGACCCTCACGGGCAACCTCACCAATGTTGATCTTGGGTCCATAACTCTCGTGGGAGTCCTCGAAGGGACAACCGGGATCACCCTGACCGTCAACGCCCTGGACGATAGCAACGGGACTGCGATCCCGGCAACTACGCTCCCGGGCACTTTCATCGTTCACGGCCCGGCTGTCATCGCACCAGTCGCAGATTTCACGGTAAACACTTCGTCAGGAACTTCCCCCCTCTCGGTGCAGTTCGCTGACAACTCAAGCGGTACTGGTCCGTTTTCCTACGAGTGGAACTTCGGCGACGGAAGCCCGAATGTGACCACGGCAGACCCGGTTCATACCTTTGTCACCGACACTCAGGCGACCTATACTGTCACAATGACGGTGAGCAATAGTGCTGGATCAAGCTCAATCGCAAAAGCAATTACCGTCAACACCACGGAAACAACAAATCCCCCTGACAGTATCACGAACCTTCACAACACGACCTACCAGGAGACCCTGATCACCTGGAACTGGACCGACCCCTCATCGGACACCTTTGATCAGGTGATGATCTATCTCGATGGGATATTCCAGGTCAACGTGACAAAGGGAGCCGGGACCTTCACCGCTGCCAATCTCAGTCCCGGAACGATGCATACCCTTGGCACAAGGACGGCAGGAACAACTGGACTGATCAATGATACCTGGTTCAACCATACGGCAACCACGGCCCCTTCAGAGGGAGCCGCCTCCTTCACCGTTGTTCTGAACAGCGGATGGAACCTGTTCTCGACTCCGGTTCTCCTGGCACCAGGTCATTCCCAGTTCTCCCAGATCTTCCCGGCCGGGGACCAGGAGAAGATCGTCCAGGCACTGGGATGGGATGGATCTCTCTGGTATGCCGCCCAGGCAACCGATGAAGTAACCCCCCTGTATGCATTTTATATCACGGTAAAGGAAGGGGAGGTGGCGAATGCGACGATTGTGCCATCCACCAGTATATCGAGTCCCCCGGCCAGGGCTCTCGTGACCGGCTGGAACCTGATCGGTCCTGCACCGGCGTATGAGGACGGAGGATTTTCAGCAAAACCGGTCGAGGATTCGTTGATCACGATTGAAGGGGATTACCGCATCGTCGTCAGCCCAGGCCTGCACCAGCCCGGCTGGTCATACGTCCAAGGGGGTACCACCCGGGATCTCCTCCCCTACAAGGGATACTGGGTATTTATGGACCATCCCGACACGCTTGCCGGGTTCTCCACCACCCCTCTCTGATTTTTTAGAGAGTCACCCTGCGAATCGTTCCGGAACCTTTTTTTTAAGAATAGACTTTTTCCTTCTCCGGTCGGCCGTTACCAGTGGGGGGTCATCCTGAACCGCTTATCAGGAATGTGGCACAACCCCACCACCCGGTGCCGCACAGTGGAATCTTAAACGGTGAAGCGAGAAAGATACCGGGGATCTCACCACTTCTCCTTATCGTTCCGCCACCAGCACCTTGAACCAGGGGAACCCCTTCACTGGTGTGATCGTTATCAGCCTGAACCCGGCATCCTTGCAGAGTATGGCCCACTGGTCAAACCCGATGCAGTATTCCCCCTCGTTCAGGATATGCTTCTTCCCGTTGTCATACATCCGCTCGAATGCCGGGATGCCCCCATCTTCCATGGCAAGGGCGAATTCCTTGGTAAGAAACTCGAGGATTCTCACCAGCCGCACCGGGTCATCCAGGCTCCCCGTGGTGTCAAGATCCATGTCCCCGAGGACGAATCGTCCTCCCTCTCTCAGGGAGTCATATACCCTCTGAATCACGGGACCCTTCTCTTTCACGTGGTGCAGGGCAACGGTCGATGCGATGATATCGAACTGATAAGAGGGGAACACCATCTCCTCGGCAGAGCGTTCTTCGAGGAAAATGCTTTCGGAGAGATGGCACTGCTCGATCTTCTTTTGGAATATCCGGAGCATCGTTCCGGAACTGTCGATTGCCGTGATGGTACAGTCAGCATGCTCCAGGAATTTCAGCGACAGCAGTCCCGTCCCACAGCCGATGTCAAGGACCTGGTCTTTATCCCGCACTCCTGACAGGTTCACCACCTGGTCAAGGAGTGCTAGGTGCCGTTTCACCTTTCCAAGCGTCGTGTCGTACTCGTTTGCCCAGTCGGCAAACCATTCACGGGTATCCTTCGGGACCTGCTCCATCATTGTTCTCCTGTAGATGGGACGGGAGAGATTATACCTTGTCGTACTCCAGGGGAATCAGGCCGCCATTGGTGCAGGTCTCTTGTGTACGGGAAATCTGACGGAGGGGATTGGGAGAATGAGAGACGTGCGGAGCGGTTCGTATCTGTGTATTACCTCTCCCGTTCAAGGGGGAACTTGGGGGAAATCCCGACACAGCGGAAAAACCGATTGATGAGATCTGATACAACTAGGTCCTCATTATCAGGGGCAGAAGAACCGGAACTGGTGAATTCTATTTTTTGAGAACTACCTAAAGTATTTTTACATCAGTCCCTCTACACCTCTTGATCGTCCAGGCTGAACTAAAAAGCTGAGATGAGTGACATGACCAGGGTAATAGAAATCCAGGAGATGGTGAAAACCAATGTCGACAATAGTTCATTTTGATATCCCTGCTGAGAATATCGAACGGGCGAAACAGTTCTATTCCGCACTCTTTGACTGGAAATTCGCATCGTTCCCGGAGATGCAGTATCACCTGATCACCACCACGGACCTTGCAGGTGCACCCGGAGTTGGTGGGGGAATGGGGAAACGGATGGATCCCTCCCAGCGTGTCACCAATTATTACGGTGTCACATCTATCGATTCAGCGATGAAACAGGTCGAGCAACTCGGGGGGACCGTCGTTTCGGGCAAAATGGCAGTGCCAACGATGGGATACCTTGCCAACTGCATCGACACTGAAGGGAATCCCTTTGGGCTCTGGGAAGAGGATGCCGGGGCGAAATAGACCCCCGGGTACCGTCTATTCTGTTCTGATGATGGACAGGCGGTGGATATGGTATCCTGCCAGCGGGGCATCTGGAACAGAGCGTAGCTGATTTGAATCCGCTTCTCTCCCTGTCCCACAACCGCTCCCTCCCGTGAAATTACAGGATGTACAGGCTCTCTGGCTCACCATAGGAAAACATAAACTATATCACAGTCCTGCAGCCTTTGTTCGTGTGCATGCGGCCACCGGATCTCGAATATGCTGCTGATGACCGGCCAAACAGCCCCACGTTGTTCCTCCTCGGCCTGCAGCACACCGGGATCGTCGCAACCGCCTTTATTTTTCCCGTCCTTGTCGCCAAGGCTGCGGACCTGGAGGCAGGAGCAGCGGCCTTTCTCGTCTCCATGTCGATGCTCGCAAACGGCATCGCGACAATTTTCCAGTCGGTGAAACACAAGGAGTTCGGGTCCGGCTTTCTCGTCCCCCGGGTCTGCGGGCCGAATTTTGTTTCAGCCTCCATCCTTGCCGTCCAGTCCGGGGGCCTCTCCCTGCTCTACGGGATGACCGCTGTCTCCGGGGCGTTCCAGGTCGCCCTCTCCCGCATCGCCCACCGTCTCCGGGTCCTCTTCCCCGTCGAAGTCACCGGCCTTGTGATCATGATGCTTGGGGTAGCCGTCGTCCCGTATGCCTTACCACACTTCTTCGGTATGACTGCGACGGATCCCACTCCATCGGGGCTCGCAACACTGATCTCCTGCATCACCCTTGCTGTTATCGTTGGAGTGACCGTATGGGGAAGGGGCCATCTGAAGCTCTTCCCGCTCATCATCGGTATGACCGTCGGGTACATCCTGTGTATCGCATCAGGACTTGCCGGTGCAGATCCCCTCGGCCAGATCATGGCATCACCGATCATCTCGTTTCCCGACCCGCAGTACTTCGGGGTCTCCTTCCAGTCCGCACTCATCATCCCGTTCTGTGTTGCAGGTCTCGTTACCTTTGTCAAAAGTATCGGCGAATTCTCCATCTGCCAGCGGATCAATGACACCGAGTGGAAGCGGCCGGACATGATGAATATCCGGGCCGGGCTCTTTGCCGACGGCATCGCATCAACCATCGGCGGTCTTATCGGGGGCATGGGACAGACGGGGTCCTCCTCCAATATCGGGCTCTCCATCGCTACGCGTTCGACGAGCCGGTACATTGGATTTGTCACGGGAGGGATCCTGATCGGGCTTGCCTTCCTCCCGGTTCTTGCGATCGTGTTCCTCATGATGCCAGGTCCGGTGATCGGTGGGAGCCTGATCTACGTTGCCGGCTTTATCATAGTCGGGGGTATCCAGACGATCACGACGCGGATGCTTGACTCCCGGAAGATCTTCATGATCGGGATCTCGTTCATCTTCGGGCTGAGTGTGTACCTTATCCCTGGTGCGTATGAAGGCGTCCCCGGATTCATCAGCCCGGTGTTTGATTCAGCACTCTCGCTTGCCACTGTTGTCGCCATCATTCTGAACCTGGTCATGCGGCTGGGGATCAAAAAGAGGGTCACCATCATCATCAATCAGGAGAGCAGGATCTCCGACCAGGTCTTCCTCTTCATGGAACGCCAGGGGGAAATGTGGGCTGCCAGAAAAGAGGTGATTCACCAGATGGCCATGGCACTTACGGAGGCATGCGAGTTGATCACCGACCACCGGATGGCATCCAGCCCCTTGAAGGTGGCGGTATCGTTCGATGAGTTCAACCTGGATGCCGAGATATCGTACGAGGGCAGTCCTCTCACGCTCCCTGACAAGCGTCCCGGCGAGGAGGAGATCCTCTCTGACCCCTCCGGCCTGCTCAACCTGGGGGCATTCCTCGTCCAGGGATATGCTGACAAGGTGACCTCTGGGTCGGATGGTTCGTTTTCATTCCTGAACCTTCACATGGAACATTAAATACCTGTGAGCGAAACGGACCACCTCATCATCAAGCATGTTCTGCTTCGGCTTCGGGTATGCCGTTCTGTCCGTTCCTTTCGGAGGTGACGGCATCCGGATATTTTCGGTCCGCCTCCAGTCTTTTTGGCGTTTCTCCACGATGGTGAGAGGGTGGTAGTACCCCTCCATTAAAACCGTCACCATTTATGTAGTGCAACCAACAATGTCTCATAACAATGGCACCCGGGATCCCCAGGAATATCAGGAAAGAACACATCATCTCCGCCCTTGCAACCATTGACAAGGAAGGGTATCCAAAGGAGCATGAATCCATCAAATATTCCCTGGTATACGAGGGGAGAAAATACCCGCCGGTATGGGTCATCCGGACGGCCAATCTCTTTGCAAACAATGAGCCCCTTGATCCCACCCTTTATTCCGGGGGAGAACAGTCCAACAATTTTCTCAAGAAGTCCGGGTTCCGGATCGTGAAAAAGACCCATTCGGAGGTGGATCATACCAGTTTCGATTTCGAGACCATGAACCGGGAGCGGATCTGGAGGGAGATCCAGGCGAAGTATCAGGGCCAGGACATCCCGGCTCACGTCCTGAGAGATACCTACCGGATATACCGTGGTGCCGGCGGGATCTGGGTGGACAAGGAACGGACCTCAAAGATCTCGAACGATGATGCAGGGATTGCCATCTCCGTGTTCCATAAAGGGACACAGTACCCGGATGACCTCCCAGAAACCGCACTACGCTCCCCGTACCCGGCGACAAACCGGCGGGGAGGACAGGATGAGAATGAGGTAAAGGCAACAAAAAATGCAAAGAGATTCAACATCCCGGTGTTTGTCATCACCACCTCCAAACTGGACCCGACGAGGAGGGATGTAAAGAAAGGCTTTGTCCGGGACTGGGATGATGCAAATCAGGCCTTCCTGATCGAATTCGGGAAAATCCCTGGCTACACCAAGGAGGGGGCCTTCTCGGAAGATATCCCTTTCAACTTGAACCAGAAAAGAAAGCGACATCACTCATCCAGAAGCGGGAATAATCCAAGGTTCTCCTTCGATGTGTTCAAGCGGTATGGGCATCGTTGTGCGGTGTGCTCGATGCAGGTCGAGGGTCTGCTGACTGCCGCTCACATCAAACCGGCCAGCGAAAACGGAACCGATGATCCACGAAATGGGATCCCCCTCTGCCAGAATCACCATGCAGCGTTTGAAACATTCTTTTTCACCATTCACCCGGGATCGTACCAGATTGTCACGAGAGAGAACGGACCTTCAAAGGAAGAGTTGGAACTCGTGGAGGAGGATATTTTGAAACTGAAGGCAGTGCCTGAGCGAATGGCATTGCAGTGGCATTATCGGCGATTTTTAAAGGAAAAATCTGAATAATTATCCTATGAACGCGGAATATCCGAACACTTCTTGAATAGCAGGTATCCTGTTCCTTCCTCGATCATGGGAAAGTCGTGACTGCTGGTAGCGCCAGACTTTCTCTCACCAGGATACTATCCTGGCTTGACTGACTGATAGGGGTTTGGTTTTTCCTTCATCACGGGGTTATCACGGTGCATGGTTTCCTGCAGAAGACGCAGTTTTTGTCCCGTGATAGTTGGTAATACCCCTTTGGGGTCTCGTATCTGATCGAAATCTCTTTTTCACAATGGGGGCAGGTAAAACGGATAACCGTACCAGATCGTGTCCCCCGTACTGTTAATCTCGCTTTGTTTATCATGATGTCAGGAGATGAGATGATTTCCGAAGAATTTCGGATGTATTCAATCGATCGTGCGATCACTCGCTCAAGATCCATAGTGAGGGGATGGTCCCGTTTAATCCCTTCAGAAAGCGGGGTGTTCCCGACTTCTTTGTTCTGGGTGTATCACTATACGTATCAGTTTCACCCACAAGATAGCTGTGTATTCCCTGTCAGGGTATCCAGCTGCTCCCGATACCACCGATCGCTCCCCAGAACCATGGAGAACAGGGAATAGCGATGGTTCCGGGGCCTCTTTTAAAAAACTTCCTGAACGAATGGATATCAGGATGAGGATTCCTGCTTTTTACACCATGCAGCAATCCTCTACCACAGGTGCCCTGATCGATAGGAGTTGAATTGAAATTTGCATACCTGCCCATCACCAGTGAATCTGGTCTACCTGGGAAGCTGGCGACGTGAATTACGATTGAGGGATCCCTCGATCGGTAACCCCTGAAAAAAGGATAGTAAATCCGGTCGATGAGATCTCCTGGTCCACGGGATCGACTTATTTTCTTCGCTTGCTCTTCTGATTGGCGGCGATCTTTTCCTTGGCAGTCAGGGGGGCATTCTTCATAGGGGCAGCCTTCGCATCGGTTGCTTCACCTGCTGCTCCCTCGCTGCTTTCCTGCTTGCGACTTTTTCCCTTATGAGTTCCCTTGTCTTTCATGCTGATGTATTTCGGCACGGACCGGATATATATTCCCTTAACGACTAACAGAGCCGGTTTCGCCCGGAATAGTGAACCTGATCGCCCCCTCTTTCACGGAGGCTGATAGGATCCCGGGGAGATCTTCCATCAATCAGGTGATGATGATCGGATCCACTTCACCGATTGGAACAAGCATGATCCCCGGCTATGCTGCCATATGATTGAATAGTGCATGAATCCAATCAACCAATTCCTTTCCCATGACACTGACACGGTGAACCAACGGATCGTGCCGGTGAACAACGGAATCCACATCGAATTCCCTTAACATACGAAAATGGAAAGGGTATTACGTTCACCATGAGAACCTGTTAGAAGCATTGTAACATGACACTCCTCCTCGCTCTTGATGACACCGATACTCTCTCTTCACGGGGCACCGGTCGACTTGCCCGTGCCATTGCAGATCTGATCGGCCTGGAATACCCGGTACTTGGGGTGACCCGACACCAGTTGTATGTGCACGAATCCATTCCCTATACCTCTCATAACAGCTGTGCGGTGATCCACCTCGGTCCCTGTGGGAACGGCCAGGAGGATCGGATCTTTTCCCTGGCATGTGAGCATATGAGGGCAGATTTTGTCGAAGGAAGTGATCCCGGGATTGCCCTGGCCAAGCGGGCAACCGTCTCCCCTGAGGTAATAGCCTTCGGCCATGATGCCAAACGGCGGGTGCTCACAAAGGAGGAGGCCCGGGCCCTTGCGAAAAAGAGCTCGATCCGCCTGGAAGGACTCGGAGGAACCGAAGACGGGGTGATCGGTGCCCTGGCAGGGATCGGGCTTGCTGCTACGGGGAACGATGGCAGGTTCATCCAGATCGGGAGAATCCGGGAGATAACCGGGCCTGCCCCTGCCGAAACGCTGCTCGATGCGGGAATCGACCTGATCCTTACCCTTGAGGACGTCCCGGTGACCACCGGCATGATTCAGGTCCCGGAGGGAAAGTCGGTGAAACCCTGCCCTGTTTCAGGGAAAGCGGTCCTCTTTGTGGAAAAAAGGGATGGAACCTATCGTGCGGTAAAACGCGACTGAGCGGTCGGTAGAGAGCGATTCAGGTCAATCTCGTCGGCACGTGGTGTGAAGGAGGGGAATATGCAAGAAAAAAATACTTTTCTGGTTCTTCCTGTCCTCCCGTTGATCCACTCCTGGTGATTCCAGATGAGGAGCACCAGGAGCCCATCAGGAAATGGTCAATGGGGGGCGCTATCTGATCCCTCAATGACCTATTCAGGATTAGACGGCTAGATCTATCTGGAACCAAATGATGACATCGGATATTTCGAGACTCTGGAAGCTGCTGCCTTCGGTGGCATCGACCCTGAACTGGATTGTGTTATCACCGACACGGAGCTGATCATGACTCAGTATCTCCTGATGACTCCTGCCGGTCCCCCCCTGATATGTCCAGCGGACGACCCTTTGATCATTTATCTCCACCACCATGGAGATCTCAGCGTTGGAACTTGGATCAGCAAAATACGTGAGGATAGGCCTTCGATGATTGAGTGGATTTTCTGCTGAAGGACGAACTATTTCAGGAGGAATAGTAAAATGGAAGTGCTCCTCACGACCAGGGGCATGGATACCGAACCCGGTATCTCGAATGACACGATACTCGGCTACTCTGACCATGGTCAGCCATTATGAAGCAGACCCGATAAACCTACCTGCTCCGACCGAATATGATCACCATAAAAAGACTGGCATCAGATCCTTGCGGATCCTCTGTGGCTCTCCGGATCGGGACAACAGGTGCCCCCGGTTTCCCCACCCATAATCCCGGATTATCAATGAAATACAGAACGGAATGCGAGCTGGCAGTTCTGATGAAAGATACCAGGCTCCCATTCCTTTGTCAGGAAGCTGGTGCCCTTGAGATCGTGAGAGGATAATTTTGAAACCTGGATTCTCTCCCGTTTACAATCGAGTCTCCTTACCATACCTATATATACCAAGAGATTAGATCAGCCGTTATATGCTTGACATGAATAAAGTGAAAGGATTTCTCATGGCTCCCACTGAGACGTTCCGGGCGAGCAAGGGCGATTCCCTTGGGAGTGCATTCCGGTATTACACCATACTCCTGGTGATCTGGACCATCCTTGCCGCCATCGTCTGGCTGGTGATGGGATACTTTGCGTTCCAGGACGTCATTATCCGTATCGGGAACATGGGGGTTTTCGGCAGCCAGGTTGCCGAGGCGCTCACCCACTTCGGAGCGTTCGTCTCCACCTTCCAGCTCTTTGCGGTTTATTGTTTCTTCCTCCTGTCGCTCATAGGAATATTCTTCTCTGCCTTCATCTGGCACGTCTTTGCCCTACTCTTCGGTGCGAAGAAAGAATTTACCCAGACCATCAAGACCACGATGTACGCCTCCACCCCCTTCTTCCTTCTTGGGTGGATTCCGTATATCGCCGCCATAGGATTCATCTGGTACCTGGTGCTCCTTATTCTCGGACTTGCCGAGATGCAGGACATGTCGGTAGGCGAGGCAGCAATGGCCGTCGTGGTGCCCCTCCTCCTGCTGCTTATCGGGGCGATCATCTGGGGCGGGGTTATCTATACCCTTATGATGGGAATTTTGGGAATTTTCACGTGAGGGATCCCAAGAGTCCAACGAGGATGTGATTTCCCCCTGCGTTGAACAAATCAGGAGGCAATTATCAACTCCTGATACCCTCCCTCGCTTCTCCTTCGAGATTGTGATATTCATTTTTGTCTGATCACCGACAAGCGGGGTTTTGTTGCGTGAATGGATTGATATCTCCCTAACCCTGTTCAGAGTATCCTGACCGTAAATGAATTATTCACTTTCACCCTCCGTTCCCGTTAAGGAATTGAAGCATGAAACACAGGATCACCTGTGGCATTTGATGATACGAAGACCTTCCAGGGGAAGGTCTATTCCGGGATGTCTATCGGTAATACTCACCTCTGGGAGTACCCCCATGGCCTGTGGCAGGAGCAGAAGGTGGCCCCGGACCGCTGGGTCTTCTCCTTCCGATCTGAGAAGAAGAGAGCCCGGAAAGCCCCGGAAGGATCAGGAGCCCTTCCCGGTACCGAGTATCACTGGTTCATCCTTGCCCACCAGAAAGTCCGGAAGCTGGACCAGGATAAGTACGAGACGTTCATGGAGGGGGTCAAGTACAAGGTAGCCCACAAGCGGCCCTCCTGGCGCCACTGGAGTACTGAATACCCGGATAATGAGCCGGAGCGGGAGATCCTGATCCGGATTCTCGAGGCGTACCTGGCAGACCTGAAGGACGGGACGGGCTGTCAGGGATGTGGAAAACGACCCTGAGCTCGACACAGCTTTAAATACTCTTACTGAAGAATCCGTATCAGCAGAGACCAGGACATGATACTATGATCGAGATCGAGATCGAAGAATCCCTGAAACTTCTCGAACGGTACAGAAAGACACTGGAAACAGTCCAGTCGGAAGACTTCCAAAACGTGTTAAAGAAGCATCATATGGGCAATATCCCCCAGAGATGTACCTCGTCTATCTATTCCAAACTCCTTCACCTGGAAGATGAGATGAGCTACCTGGATTCTATAGTAAAAGGTGCAAAAGACCTCGAGTAACAGGGCTCAAAACGAGATTCAGTAGCGGGATAGCTTCGTAATTGCACGAGGTTCCGCGTCCATGATCTCTTCTTCGCATTATAAGGAAGGGAACCTTTCATGCGTTGATGCCCGGTGAGAAACGGTACCGTTAGTATTGGTCCGATAAGGCCGCCTGCTTCTGGAGTGCTGAAAAAATGCTGACCTCGGACTCCTGCCTGAGGATTGAAATAAATAACATGATTCCGTTGAGGGCTACAACCATAAAAGATGAAAATGCCTGAGGCATTTTCCCATGAAAATGAGAACCATACCGGTGATCGCTTCTTGTTGGGAAAATACCATTCCGCATCACCTTGACCATTCCCGCAAAATAACGTACCCGGACAGGTTCACCCTCCGGGTCATATCTTTATAAAACCGGCACCAGATCGGTTATTGACACATATGGAAGAGATAACTATTGTGGAAGTACCTGACCAGCAGGTGCTCGGGATCACAAAAACCGGAAGTTACACGCTGATCCCACACCTCCTCATGCAGCTTGTCGGGTATATCATGGAAAAGAAGTATCCCTTTGCCGGTATGCCGACATTTCTCTGCCATGAGACCAGCCCGGAATGTGTAAAAGAGGCAAACGAGAAGGGGACGGCCACAATTGAGGTCGTCTGGCCTGTTGCGGGCAAGGTCTCCGGCAGCGGGGATATCAAGGTGTATACCCTCCCGGGGGGGAAAATGGTCAGGGCCGTGCACCGGGGACCGTACGAGACCTGCGAGCCCACCTACCTTGCCCTCTTCACCTGGATCGAGAAACAACGCCTCCAGATCACCGGGCCCATCCGCGAGATATACCCCAACGATCCCCGGGAAGTGAAACCCGAAGAGATCCTCACGGAGATTCTCGTACCGGTGCGGTGATAACAGTCTTTTTTGATGAACAGGATGAGACGCCTGGCGTCTCTTTCTGATTCCTCCTCCGCTTTTTCATCTCCTTTTAAAAACAGCGTCTTTCGAGGGATGTGAAAATTCCTCTCTCCTATTTACGGTTCAGCCTGTTTCCGGAGGCAAACTGATAAAAGACTGCCGGATAATGATCACGCATGGCGCCAGCAGAAGATCAGGAAGATACAGGGCAGGGACAGGGTAAGCCGGCAAAAAGTGATGCAGCGATCATGCAATCTGCAGTGGAGCTCGTCAGCACGGGCCGGATCCTTGTCAGTGTGGAGGGGACGCGGATACCATCCATCCGGGAAGACCTTTCCGTTCATTGCAAGGGGTGCCGGGGACCTTTACGCGGCAGTGCCGAACCGATCTATACCTTTTCCCGGGACTGGCTTCGTACGAGCCCGGAACAGCGATTTGAACCTGATTCTCCGATTATAATGTATGAATACCGGTATGGGAATTATATCCCTTCTCCATTCTGGATCAGCACCCTGAGATGCCGAAACTGCGGGATGCAAACGGTCGTGGCCGTTCAGCTGGTCGTATTGTGAGGGAGGAAGCCTGGGAGGGGGAAAGATCTCCTCTGTTCCCCTTTTCCCATGAGCGGGAATTCACAAACTGCCCCTTCTCTCAACCAGGCCTCTCATCCGGCCATTCTATTGAGAGAGGAGAGAATGACCAGAAAGAAGAAAAGCCCCTCTTTCAATAGTTCTCGGAGAAGAGCTCAAAGTGGGCTTTCGGGTGGTCGCAGACCGGGCATTTCTCAGGGGCTTGCTTCCCCTCGAAGACCGCACCGCAGTTCCGGCAGTACCAGCGTGCCGGTGTCGCACGGGAAAAGACAGTCCCCTTGGTGACATGTGCGAGCAGTTTCCGGTACCGCTGCTCGTGGTGTGCTTCGACCGTTGCCACCTTGCGGAAGAGGGCAGCGATATCGGTAAATCCCTCCGATTCTGCAATCCCGGCAAAGTCCGGGTAGAGCGTGTCCCACTCGTGCTGCTCGCCCTCGGCAGCGGCAAGCAGGTTCTCTCTCGTCGTGCCGATCATGCCTGCGGGGTATGCGGCGGTGATCACGGCACTCCCTCCTTTGAGCTGCTTGAAGAAGAGCTTCCCATGCTCCTTCTCCTCATCAGCAGTCTTCTGGAAGAGGGCTGAAATCTGCTCATATCCCTCTTTTTTTGCAACGCTTGCAAAGAAGGTATACCGGTTACGGGCCTGGGATTCGCCGGCAAATGCAGCGAGCAGGCATCGTTCTGTCTTACTCCCTTTCAACTCCATTGGTATCTTCTGAAGATACATGCTCCGCTATCAACGATATACACAGCTGACTGGGTTCCTGGAGCAGGGAAGCATACCCTGCACCTGAAAGCGCCACAGGGTCACCGGGAGTAACTGTTGGTATCGCATGGCAGTGGTCCTTTTTTTCCGAATACCCGGGTTGTGAAATATCAAGGGAATGATCTCCCTCTCTACTGAGGAACAAGCGATGCATTGACGAGGAGAATCCGGGATCAATCGGTATCGTTGGGGTGCTGGTTTGCCAGGATCAGACGCAACTCCTGCTCTCCCCGCTCTGACCGGTATCGATCGTAACACTTTAGGAACCATGTATTCATGCCCGGATGGTTCGCCTCCCGTCTCTGGAATAGCTGGCTTCCTATGGACCGCCAATGCCGCCTCTGGAATAGTACGACAGATCGCGATATCGTTCAAATGGAAATGGCGCACCTGATGAAGCTCGCGCTCCCTCGTCCTCCTTTTACAGAAAAAGGGGATCAGATCATCTCAGCCTTGATGATCGTGACATTCTGGAGCGGCCGGTCTCCACCAGCCCGGCCCGTTGTCTGGACTTTACCGATCGCATCGACAATATCTATTCCCTCGACCACTTTCCCGAAGACCGGGTGCTTTGTGTCCAGGTAATTGTTATTGACGAGGTTGATGAAGAACTGGGATCCGCCGGTGTTGGGACCAGCATTTGCCATGGCCACGGTCCCGCGGTCGTTCCGGTTCCCCGGCTGGAACTCGTCCGGGATCGCATGTCCCGGTCCGCCACCCCCGGTTCCGGTGGGGTCTCCTCCCTGGATCATGAACCCGTCAATCACGCGATGGAATATCACCCCGTCATAGTACCCGGCCTTTACGAGGGTCTCGAAGTTCCCGGCCGTTATCGGCATGGAGGGATCAAGAGCGATAACGATCGTGCCCATGTTCGTCTCAAGCTGTACTTTTTTCCATGACTCGTCGGGAACTGACGTCATAACCGGGGTGGTCGTGGATGTGGTGGTCCCTGTGAAGACCGGGGTGGTCTTTCCAGTTGTGGGAGATGGTGTGGAAGGTTGCCCGGTTGTACATCCTGCTGCAATCAGGAGTGCGGCAAGAACAATGCCGAAAATGAGAATACATCTGGCGGATGACATCTGAGGTTCAGGTTGGACCAGAAGGAAAAAAGGATTTTGGGTAGGGACCAGGAAAAGGATCGGACCAGGAAAAGGAATAGAACAGGGTGAAGTACCGGACAGGAAGAAGTTCAGGCCAGGAAGAGGAATGGATCAGGGAACTCTTGTGACAGGTATAAGGCAGAAGAGAATGATACCTACCACGATGGACCGCTATCGGTGTTCACAATGCAGCCAGGAGTATTTTTTGAAGAATACCTGCAGTTGCTGCACTCCGCCGCCGGGACCCCATTTCTGCCCGGAATGCGGGGGGGAGCTCTTCAGGATTGGCGGGGATTATTTCTGCGCTCCTGAGAATTACGAAATGGATTGAGATGGGACATCAGGCACTGTGGTGGACTTTTCCCTCTTTTTCTCTGTGAAAGAGGAGTCTTTCCCTAGTGCTCATGGTCCTGTTCCCTCATATTCTGCAACCATGACCAAACAATGGTCCCCTCTTTCAAGGGAGTACGATGCAGTACTAGATATACTCACACAGCATGTGTCATACAACAGTTTCCAATAACTGTTTTGAGAAAGATCATGTATAATCGATCAAATTATGGGAGTCCGAGAACTACCGGACCCCGCGAAATGACAAAAGTAGTATGTTCAGATTGTGGAAAGGATTGCGAAGTACCGTTCAAGCCCACTGAGGGACGCCCCGTGTATTGTCAGGAATGCCTGCCAAAGCACCGGCAGCCCCGGTACTAATCTTTTTTTAAGACCCCTTCGCCTTCACAACGTAGTGTTCAGGCTTCCCTGCGCTCATCAAACCCTCACTGCCGTCTTCTTATCCTTTCCCGCTTCCCGTGAACTGCGCCTCCCGAGTTCTCCGGCAATGACCATCAGGAGAATAAATCCGATCACTGCCACGTCCATGACCTCCAGCATCACATCGGGATTGGTAGCAAAGTTGCCTGTGGCGACAGCAAATGCAGCAGCCAGATTCCTTTGGCTGGTTCCGAGGGCAAGGACCTTCTTGATCTCCTTATTGGTCCCACCGAGGAGATACCCGATGACCACCGCTCCAATTATCAACAGGACCGCCGCCAGAATTCCACCGGTTCCAAGAATGCCAAAGGAGTCATCGAAATAAGCCACGAAGTATCCGATGAACATTGCGGCAAGGGAAAGGTTAGCGGCCATGGTCATGGTATGGACGAGGCCCGTGGCCACCTCTTCGTACCGTGCCCGGATGAAAAGGGCAAAGGCGAGCGGGATGAGCATCAGCACGATAAGGCTCTTTGAGATCTCCCAGGGACTCACCTCCACCCCGGGCAGGACAAAAGGCAGCACGAGGGGCAGGTAAGCGATGGTTATCACCATCAGAAGGACCATCAGCCCGGCAGTAAAGGCCATGTCGCCTTTGGCCAGCTGTACCAGCTTGGGGAGGAATGGCGCCCCTGCAGCAAAACCCACGAGGATCAGGCCGATCTGCAGTCCCTCAGAGAGCGGGATGATCCATACAATCAGGAGTGCGAGCACGGGCACCAGGACGAAGTTGGCCACAAGCGCCATGATGAGGAGTTTCCTGTTCTTCAAGGGGTTCAGGATCTGAGGAATGGTCAGGTTGAATCCCATGCCGAGCATACTGGTGACGATAAATATCAGCACCCCCAGGTTGGCGATGGCAAGAAAGACCGGATCGTACTGGGTCATACGGTTTTCACCCCCTCAAGCCGGTACTTGTATTCGCAATCGACGTTGCGCTCCTGATCGTCCATTCCCCTCATCATAATTCTCCGCTGATATGGGGCGGTTGTTATCCATAGATAAAAGAGTTATGGATTTTAATCCGGAAGCCAGGAACATCGATGCCTGAACTCCTATTACCAGTTTACAGTCCTACCAGGACTCCGCAGTCCGAATGGGTGCCGATCGCGGAATCTTTTGCAAGGCGGTGCTCAAGCAAAATACCGCAAACCGTTTTCCCGATTTTCTTTTCCGGATACCTGCGAAATTTTTCGAAGTTAACGCCAGATTCATGACGTCATCTCCCTATATTCATCGTACAGACAATGTCACCCAAACATACCTTCATACTCTGTATCTCATTCATCCTCCTCGCAGTCATTGCAGCAGGATGTATGAGCATCCCCGCAACTACTCCTCCTGTTTCATCTGAACTGAAGAAGTTCAACTCCACCACCGAGATCGAGCAGTATCTGGCCGATTCTCTGGCTGCAGGTCAGCATGACGGATACTATCCCTCTTCTCTTGCTCCCGGGGGCATGGGCACCGGGGTGAATGCCCCACAGGAGTCCACAGAGAAATCCGACTCCAACATCCCCGCACCCTCCATCCCTGGCGGAATCGATTACTCGCAGACCAATATCCAGGTTTCCGGTGTCGATGAGCCCGACATCATCAAGAATGATAATCGGTATATCTACACGATCTCAGGCTCAACCCTTGTCATTATCGACGCTTACCCCGCAGAAGATGCCTCAATACTATCCAAAATAGAGATCAATGATACGCCACGGGATCTCTTTGTCAGCGGGGACCGCCTTGTCCTCTTCAGTACGGATGAACAGCGACCGGAAACGTCCGACCCCTACGTAAAGGCAGTCCCGCCCTACTACCGCCCCCCTTCACCGGTTACCCATACGACAATCTATGATATCAGCGACCGGAACCATCCGACAATACTGAAAGAGTACTCGATCGAAGGCGATTATCTCGATGCCCGGATGATCGGTTCGCTGGTATACCAGATCACCAGGGAGCAGATCTCACCCTATTATGGCGATCATATCGTTGTCCCGGCCCTCCGTGAGGGGACAAGGACCGTGATCCAGCCGGATGTCTGGTACTTCGACCATCCCGAGTCCCAGTACACCTTCACCACCATCACCTCCCTTGATGCTTCGAATGGAAAGGAGAAGGATGCCCAGACCTACCTGCTCGGTACGGGAAACACCCTCTACGTATCAGAAGATGCGATCTATGTGAGCTACCCGAATTACCACCCTGTGATCTATAAGGGGATTCCGCAGGAGGTCGCCCCGGGTCTGGCTGTTGACGCCAGAGGTTCGGCCGGGATCTCCTCATCACAGGTCTCCGCCATCCCGCCCGACTTCAACACCCTCCCCGAGAGTGAGGGGGAGTCGATCCTTGACAGTCTCCGAAACGATGAACAGGATGCAATCCGCCGCCAAGAGGCCGATCAGACCACTACGGTTATCCACAAGATTGGCATCAGGGACGGTGCCATCACGTACCTTGCAAAGGGGGAGGTCCCGGGAACTCTCGACAACCAGTTCTCAATGGATGAGTACAAGGACAACCTCCGCGTCGCCTCAACCTCCAGCATCTACACCCCGCGGTTCGGGCAATACACGTACAACAATGTCTATGTCCTTGACGAGAAAATGGCCACGATCGGTGAATTGACCCACATCGCTGAACAGGAGACCATCTACTCGACGCGGTTTATCGGCGACCGGCTCTACATGGTGACCTTCAAGCGGATCGACCCGTTCTTCGTGATCGATCTCGCAAAGCCGGAGAACCCGGAGATCCTCGGGAAACTGAAGATCCCCGGCTACTCTGATTACCTCCACCCATACGATGCAACGCACATCATCGGTATCGGCAAGGAGACCACCACCAATGACTGGGGCGGCGTCTCCACAAGCGGTGTCAAGCTGGCCCTCTTTGATGTCTCGGACGTGACCAGTCCCAAACAGCTGGACAAGGTCCAGATCGGGGATGCCGGCTCTGATTCAGCAGCGCTCTCGGATCACCACGCGTTCCTCTTCGAAAAGGGAAAGAACCTCCTTGTAATCCCGGTCCGGGCGGTTTCCAATGAGCCGGTCACCCAGGAGGACTCCTCCTCTGCCTACCGTCCGTACGTCTGGTATGGGGCATATGTGTTCGGACTCACGCCCGAGACCGGATTCACCCTCAAAGGAACCGTCCAGCATGGTAGTGGTGACAGCGGGTACTACTATTACGGCAGCTCAACCTCGGAGGTGAAGCGTTCTCTGTACATCGGGGATATCCTGTACACGATGTCTTCAAAACAGATCAAGGCAAACCCCCTTGACGATCTCAATACGACCATCACCACCATCCCCCTGCCCAATGGTGGAGAGATCTTATACCCTCCCCTTGTGAAGTAGAGGCAGGGAATCAGGTCATTTTTTCGGAAGTGCCGGATTTTCTCTCACAAAGACCGGATTTACGGCACCACCATCCGGGCGGCACCGATCTGAGGAAGAACCAGGTTCACAATCAATGCTCCGGAGGGATGAAGGGAAGAGGAGGAGCAGGATGATGTCAGCATTGGTATCCTCTCTGTTAGGTGATCCTTACAAGCACTATTCCCCGGGGGCTATCAGAGAACACCGCATGGAATTGCGATATGCAGGAAGATCATCCCTCGGTATTTATTATTCTTTCAAGGAAAATTCAGAAACTGATACCCCGGACGTCAATAAAGGCCGTACCTCCCTTCTTTCCCTGAAGGCGGGGAAGACCCCCTGCTGACCGGTTCCCGGGAAGGATCTTTTATTCTCTCATCAGGCCTATTCTCTTTGAGACATCTGCCGGCGAAGGAGTGATGGTATGGATCTGAAAAGAGAGAAGACCCGGTTATCCGTCAGGACAAAAATATTTCTGGTCTTCCTTATCCTCTCTGTCACCGCCCTTCTCCTCACCGGTTTTCTTGCCTTTGTGCAGATGGGGAACGTGAGCCGGTTCGCTGTCGATCGGAGCACCGAGCTCGCCAGCTCCATCATGAACGACAGTTCTGCTGCCCTGGAGCAGGATGCAGAAGATGCTCTTCTCCGGCTGGCAACGGACCAGGCACACATCAGTGATATCCTCTTCCGTCAGGTGGGCAGTGAGACCAGCTCCATGGCCACTTATGCCCTCCGGATCCAGCAGGATCCCTCCCTGATACGGGAGCGACACTTCTATCTCCAGGACGATCCTCCGGCCGATAATCTCTCGACATCAGTGCTCTTCCTCTCTCCTGGAGTCGAACCCCACATTCCGGTTGAGGAGCAGAATGCCATCGGTATGATGGACTCCATCTTCATCCCGGTCTATTCATCGGACCCGAACCTGGCGGCGGTATACCTGGGGACAAGCAGTGGGATGTCGGTCATCTATCCCTGGTTTACCGGGATGGATGCTGCCTTTGATCCCCGGACGCGGGAATGGTTCAGGCAGGCCGAGCAGACCGGGAACCTCACGTGGTCAAAGCCCTATGTCGACCTGCTCGGGCATGGTCTGATGATCACCTGCTCGAAACCAGTGGCCGATCCCGAGACGGGATGGTTCTGGGTGGTCGGGGCCGACATCACCATCGAGACCATCAACCAGAACATCATCGGGACCCAGGTCGGTGAACTGGGGTATGCCATGCTGATCGACTCAGAAGGGAACATCATCTCGCGACCCGGGCTCTCCTCAGGGGACATGCGGTGGGACGAGTCGTTTGAGACCGAGAACCTCGTCAGATCTGAAAACCCGGGCCTCCGGGAGGTCGCCATGGACATGGTCAGCGGGAATACCGGTGTGGCGAAGGTACAGTACGAGAACGGAGAACGGTTCATCGCCTATGCTCCGGTAGAGAGCGTGAACTGGTCGGTTGCCGTGGTGATGCCGGTGGATGAAGTCGTGGCTCCCGCGGAAGCGACGAGGGAGAGTATCCTTGCGGCTTCGGGTGAGACGGCATCGCACATCACCGGCCAGCAGGACCAGATGCGGACGATCTTCTCGGTTGCCTTCTTTGTGCTGCTCGCGGCGGTCGGAATCCTCACCCTTCTCTTCACCCGTCATCTCACCCGGCCGATCGAAGAGCTCAGGAAAGGATCCGAGGCGATCGGGGCAGGGAACCTCGATTATGCCGTGAACGTGCAGAGCGGGGATGAATTCGAGGATCTCGCAGCTTCGTTCAACCACATGGCCGCCGACCTGAAGGACCATATCGAGAACCTGAAGAAGACCACGGCAGAGAAGGAACGTATCGAGAAGGAGCTCGAGATCGCAAAAGTGATCCAGCAGAGTTTCCTCCCGGAAACAGCGCCACGACTTCCTGGCATGGAACTTGAAGGCTTCAATCTCCCGGCTGCGGAGGTGGGCGGCGACTTCTACGACTTCATCGCTCTCGATGATGAACAGTGGGGACTGGTCATCGCCGATGTCTCTGGAAAGGGAGTCCCTGCTGCCCTGTTCATGGCCCTCTCCCGCACGCTCGTCAGGGCAAGCACCTTCCATTACCATGACCCGGCAGAGTCGATCCGGGAGGCCAACCTGAATATCTTCCTCGACTCAAAGACCAGCATGTTCGTCACCCTTTTCTATGCGGTCCTTGATGCCAGCAGAAAGGTACTCACCTACGTCAATGCTGGCCACAACCCGCCCATGCTTTTCTCATCCGGGACATCTGGGGTGACGCTGCTTGAGGCACAGGGGATCGCTCTTGGGGTGATTGATACCATAGATCTCGAATCGGTAACCGTCCCCCTGCATCCAGGAGACGTGGTGGTTTTGTATACCGACGGGGTAACCGAAGCCACCAACGATCGGGACGAGGAATATGGGGTGACCCGGTTAAGTGATATCGTGATGGCATCACGCGACCTGCCTGCGAGGGAGATTATCACTACCATCGTCGAGGATGTGATCCGGTTCACCGGAGCCCGGCCCCAGTTCGATGACATCACCCTGATGATTCTCAAGGTCAGCTAGTGGCGATCGCAATGTTCTCCTTTGCAATTCCGATTGCCGGACTAAAGAGCATGAAGGGTCCCCGGAGGTTTTTTTCAGACGGGATCGGATCCGGAAAAACGCAAGGGGGCTCTCTTCTGCATGAGTGGTGAAAAGAGAAAAAAAATAGGGTATAGTGGCATTTCATCCACCAATTTTTTCATCCTTCAAAGTGTTTCATGTCATTTTAAAACGCTCCTGGGGGTTGCGCCTTCGGCTAACCCCCGCCGCTGTGGCGTCCCCCACGATGCGATAGGACGATATCGAGAACATACATTCATTCCTTGTTCGTATTGAAAGGTGTATCACTTTTTTTTCATAGATTTGCGAACTCCCACAACTGTGTATTTTCCGACGTGATTTATGAGATATATTGGTGGTAAAAATAGGACTATACCCAAAAATATACATGATTCCTTTGAAGGCCACAAGCATAAGAGAGGAAAATGCCGGAGGCATTTTCATATAAAAAAGTCAGATCGGATGATATTCCCGGACCGGGACCGCGATGGCCTCGCCGGCAAGGATCCGTCCCAGGTCACGGAAGCCGATGACGTACAGGTGTTCTTCGATCAACGTGGTCAGTTCATGCTTCTCCGGGCCATGAATCGGGGAAAGCCATGCCGTCCCTTCCCGTTCCCCGCTTGGATCAACCACATCCACCGATTTGTGGAAGAGGAGCGATGGAACATCATCAGGGACAATAAAATACCGGGATCCGGCGATATCCATGGATACCCCTCTGCCGGATCTGCGTGCGGTGCCCGCTCTGGTATAGGTGATGCACGGTGTCTTTCCCATTTTCTTCACCACATACCTATGGGATCCCTGATCATGTAAAGGTGGCGTCAGACGCCAAATTGAATTTATTTTGACGATTTAGCAAAAATAATCGCGATTTTAAATCAGCGATCAAGACGAAATCCCGGGGGAAGGGAGGAGCAGAGGGTATCTGGCTTCGAACGTCGGAGAAGGATCCCTCCCGTTCTTCCAGGTACGGACCCATTTTCGTGAATAGGAGGAGGGGGAGATTTTATCTCCCTGCACTAATATCCATTCAGCTATGGAACGAAGGTCAGCCTTCCTGCTCCTGGTATGCATGGCCGGGGTGATCATCTCTGCTCAGGATGTACCCAACCGATCCAGCCGTCTCCCGGGTCTTCCCTTACTCCTATGCCGACAACAGCGACTTTTGCCACAACCCTGGCAACGGTACCCTCTCCTGCAACTCTGGCAACCCAAACCACTACGACCTGAAACAGACAGAATTTCAGGGAGGAGATGAGTATGGGATTTTTCAGATGGCTGAGAGACCTGGTTGCAGCACCCGTGCCTGATGAGTCGGTGAAGAGGCGGCGAAAGAGAGAGGATGAAGAAGAGGAAGAGATCGAGGAACTGGTTGCTATCGATATCATCTGAATCCTGGATATGCCCTTTGCGAAGGCGCCCTCTCATCGCTGGATAGTCATCCCGGAAGATCAGTCCCCTGTCGGGATCACCGAAATGAGAATGGGAAAGCTACGCTGATCTGATCGTTCCCTGGAGTGAGAGGGAGAGCCTGCCCTATCGTTGTGGAGAGAGAACATCTCCTGCCAGCCCCCTTCGCGTGTGAAAACGAATGACCCTGAGGGGTATGACCGGGAAGATCAAAGGGGATTGATACCCCTTGATCGATTATGCCTGGGTGAGCTTTTCTGCAGCTTTTACCCCTTCGGCCAGTTCAGCACCCAGTGCGATGAGCGAATCGGGAGTGATGAACCCGTTTGCAAGGAGGACTCCATCCTGTGCGAGTGCAATCTCCTTGAATTTTTTAGCCCACAGATGCTCAACAAGCAGGAACCCTGCGGCTGTCCCGTTCGGAATACTCCTGGCTACTTCCCTGATCTGCTGCTGATTGAGACCGAATTCTTTCTCCATCGCCTTTGCACCGGCTTTCGCCCCGGCCACGGCACCCTTTCCGCGTGCGGCACCAAGCCCGATCAGGGCCCCGGCTGCGGCTCCCAGTCGTTTCCGGTCGGCATCGGAGAGCTCGGTGATCTGCACCGATTCGATCATACCGTTGGCATCCTTCACCACGGCAAGGAGTCCTATCAATCGTATGAACTTCTGTTCGCTCAGTGCGAAGAGCTCTTTCAGTAAATCTCCTTTCAATTTTTGGGGATCGGGAAATCCCATCGCGACCATCTGCACAGGTCCAAATTCAACCATTTTTTTCCTCCTCTTATAGCATCAGATATCGAAGTCTTGTATATAAATCTATCAGGGACCCCCACCTCATTGGGAGCCTGGGAGGGATCGACATCGGATCTCATCAACGTATTATTCTATCGCGGATCGTTCCAGATCGAGGACCTTCAGGATCGCTGATGATCCCTCTCCCATGTATATTATTATCCCCTCCCCCCTCTCTTCTTCATGGCAATCGTGGTCGGTTCCGGGGCCGGGGGGGCAACCGTCGCAAAGGAGCTTGCGGCAGCAGGACACCGGGTCCTGATCATCGAGAAGGGACCGGCAATCGCCGAAGTGGATGCCCACCGGTATTACGAGAACGTGGATGCCGGGGTGAAACTGATGAGGACCTGCTGTCTCGGTGGCACTACGATGGTCTCGGCTGGCAATGCTCTCCGTTGCCTTGAGGAGGAGCTGCTCGGATGTGGGATCGATGTATCGGCCGAATTAGCCGAAGCAGAACGGGAGCTGGGGGTCTGTGAGCTCCCTGACGAACTGATCGGTGAAGGGACCTATCGCCTGATGGAGGCCGCGTCCCGGCTCGGTTTTCCGGTGCGGAAGATGCCAAAGTTCATCAATCCGGATGAGTGCTGCAGGGACGGACGCTGCAGCCTCGGATGCCCGGCACAGGCACGCTGGAACGCGGTCCGGTTTGTGGAGCGTGCACAAATGCTCGGTGCAGCGCTCGTGACCGGCCAGGCGGTTACTGGGATACTCACCCATGGCAGCAGGGTTACGGGGGTCAGGTGCGGGTCGAGGGAGTATCATGATGACCTCGTGGTGATAGCGGCAGGAGCCATGGAGACCCCGCGTCTCCTCGGGAGGATCGGGATCCCAACGACGCCACTCTTCTGTGATACCTTTGCATCTATCGGAGGTGTCTGTCCTGGCATCGGATTCCACCTTGATGTCCCGATGGGGGCTTACCTACCGCACAGCAGCAGTCTCATCCTGACCCACTATGCCCGCCAGTTCGTGACCGCCCTCAAGGCGGCCGGTCATCACGCCGGAGAGGGTGACATCCTTGGCATGATGGTGAAGATCAGGGACGAAGCAAGCGGTTCGGTGGGCGAGACCATCGAGAAAGGGGTCACGGAATCCGACTCACGGAAGCTGGCATGCGGGGCCTCGATTGCCGGTGCGATCCTGACCGAAGCAGGGGTCGATCCTGCCACGTTCGTATCGCTTCCGCTCCGCGGATCTCATCCGGGAGGCACGGCGCGGATAGGATTATCGGTGGATACCAGGCTGATGACCCGGGTTGACGGCCTGTACGTCGTTGATGCTTCGGTCCTCCCCGCCACGCCTGGAGCCCCTCCGATCCTCACCATTATCGCTCTTGCCAAATACGCTGCAAAGAGGATGTAGCAGTATCTCTGAAAGAATGGTGGACCATTATTCAGGGAACCTTTCAGTTCAATTGGACACACCAGTTCTGACAGCCGTAAAGACCGATCGCATATTTGGAATATCTCATCGAGTACCCGTATTTTCGGGAGGATCCTGGGATATGGGATGGGGGCTGGGTTATTTTAAAAAAAGGTCAGCGCCTCCTCCTTCCAATCCCGAATCCAGTCAGGATCAGCGTAACCATTCCAATGAGGATAATCACCGGAACACCTGCTGTTGTCGTTGGAGGAGGGGTTGATTCGGTGGGGATAGTTGTTTGTTGTGTGGTCGGGAGTGTGGGGAGGTCGGGCGTTTGCGTCGGCGTGGATGCAACAAGCGAGAAGGACGATGTCGCCACGGCGTTTGGCACGGTCACTCCGGTTACCGTGACAAGGTAGGTGTCCGGTCCGAAGGTGGCCGTATCAAAAGAGAAGGACCAGGTATTCTTCTCCCCAGGGGCACTCTGGACCAGGGTTGTCCCGGAGGCCCCAAAGAAATCACCGCCTGTTTTTTCTTGCGTGGGTCCGAAGGACTGGGAGAGCACTTCCACCAGGAGCTCATTGCCTGAAGCGAGATTGGTAGTGCCGGACAGCGTGATCATGTCTCCGATGTGATAGGTCTCCAGGTCCGTAATCGTCACCTCCGGGGGGACGACGGTGATCTGACCCCCGGCGGGAAGGATCACCAGGGCGAAGAGGCTGACAATGAGCAGCGTCCGTGACCATGTGATCCCTGGGAGGCCCCGCCCATCTCTGAATTGCGATACGGTATGCTTCATGAGCAGTTCAACTCCGTTTGTATCCGGCCAGGAATGTCCGTTTCAATACCCGGCCCTGACAGGAAGGGATACGGAGCGGTCAGTTAAATAAGTGATGGTAGATGCCATTCTGCTCCAGCCGGAAATCATCTCCCAAAGGTATCCTCTCAAAGGACGAAATGCCCGATCGGTGTTTACTATAGCAGGAAAAAATGAGATACTAATACTCATCACTACGAAAATTCCCGCACTCAACGCCAGATTTAATCAAAGAGACACCAATATGCCATTTATGAACCAGCTCACCATCATGCTACTGGCGCTGGCATCCCTGGTGGTCGCTGCCCTCTCCCTGGCCGGCTGCACCAGCCCTGATATCCCTGCGGAAGAATTGCCGCCGGAAGGGATGACACCGGATACCACCTATCCCCCCGGACCTCCCCCGGGCAGCCAGCTGAGTATCGTTGCTGCAAACAACCAGTTTGCCCTTGATCTCTATACCCGCCTGGCAGAAGATCCTAGGAACAGCGAAGAGAATATCTTCTTCTCACCATTCAGTATCTCCTCAGCCCTTGCTATCACCTATGAAGGAGCCCGCGGGGAGACCGCAGATGAGATCAGGAAGGTGTTTCACTTCCCCACTGATTCAGCCATGATGCAGGGAGGATACCAGGCGATCATTGCCGGGATCAACAACGAGTCTTCTGCGTATCAGCTCCGGACGGCAAACGCCCTCTGGGCAGAACAGACCTACCCGTTCCTCCCGGCCTATATCACAGTGGCGAACGATACCTATGGGGCCAAGGCGACCAACCTCGATTTTATCACAAAGCCCGAGGATTCGCGGATCACAATCAACCAGTGGATCGAGGATCAGACCAATAACAAGATCAGGGATCTGATCCCGGCCGGTTCCATCGATTCCCTGACCCGCCTGGTGATCACCAACGCTGTCTACTTCAAGGGGACCTGGGAGAGACAGTTCAACGAGAATGAGACCAGCAGCCAGGACTTCCGGACCAGTGACGGAACGATCCTGTCGGTGGCGATGATGCAGCGTACCGATGAGAATGCCACCTATGGTTACACGGAGAACGAGGATCTCCAGGTGCTCCGCATGCCGTACGAATCCGATTCAGGGAAACACCTTTCCATGGTTGTGCTCCTCCCCCGGGATGGAGACCTGGCAGCTTTAGAGGGTTCGCTCTCTGCCGGGAGCCTTGAAGAACTGGAGCAGAACCTCACAACCCGTCGGGTGATGGTGTATTTCCCGAAGTTCACGATGGAGACGAAGTACTCCCTGCCAGCCACCCTCTCGGCCATGGGAATGCCAACTGCGTTCTCCCCCAGCGCCGATCTCTCCGGGATGGACGGGACGAGAAACCTGTATATCGGTGACGTGATCCACCAGGCTTTCGTTGACGTGAACGAAGAAGGAACTGAGGCGGCAGCAGCAACAGCAGTGGTAGTCCAACGTGCAATGGTACCCATGGGACAACCACCCATCCCGGTCTTCAGGGCGGATCACCCCTTCCTCTTCCTCATCCAGGAGGATGAGTCCGGGCTTATCCTGTTCATAGGACGGGTGGAGCACCCGGAATCCTCCTGATTTTTGAATCTTATAAAGGGATTCTCCGATCTGCGGCGAGAGTATCCAGGAATTACACCTGCCGATCATCTCGCACGATCTGCCCTTTCCCTGGATGATAAATCCCGTGAATCTGATCATCTGTTTTAAATCCAAATACAGGAGAACGCTGTAGTATAGTGGGATCGATTCCCCTGAACTAATCCATGTACAACGCGATCAAGCACCGGACCTTTGAAATTCTGGAACAGACCAGGGAACGCGATCTGACCAGCCAGTATTTCCAGATCTTCATCATCATCCTGATCGTCCTCAATGTGGTAGCCGTCGTGCTTGAATCCGTCCAGGTCCTTCTCCTGCAGTATTACCGGTTCTTCCTTGCCTTTGAGATCTTCTCGATCACGATCTTTTCCATCGAGTATCTCCTGCGACTCTGGGTATGCACCGAATTTCCGGAGTACCATAGGCCGGTCATCGGCCGGATCCGGTATGCCCTCACCCCGCTTGCCATTGTCGACCTGCTGGCTATCGCCCCCTTCTTCCTCCCGTTCCTCATCCCGGTCGACCTCCGGTTCCTCCGGGTACTGCGGATCATGAGAATATTCCGGGCATTGAAACTGATCCGATATTCTGCGGCTTCATCATTCATGGCACGGGCTCTCCGGAGGGAGAAGTACGTCATTTTCGTGAGCCTCCTGATCCTTGCGGTCCTTTTTGTGCTTGCCTCGACCCTGATGTACTATGCAGAATACGATGCGCAGCCGGAAGCCTTTGCCAGCATCCCCCATGCCATGTGGTGGGCGGTCGTCACCCTGACCACGGTGGGATATGGCGATATCTACCCTGTCACGGTCCAGGGCAAGATCATTGGTGCCGTTGTTGCCATCCTGGGTATCGGTTTTTTTGCCCTCCCTGCCGGTATCATCGCTGCGGGATTCATCTCCGAAGTAAGGAATTCCGGGTGCAGGGAAGATACAACCCCTTCTGATGCTCGCCTGACCTCACTGGAACGATTGGCCGAACTGAAGGCGAACGGGTATCTCACCGAGGAAGAGTTCCTGCAGGAGAAGCAGAAGATTTTGGAAGAGCGATAGCACGGCTGATCACACGACACGGGCTTCGTACCTTGGCACTCTCTCCAGGCTCTGAATTCCGATGACATGTACCGCGAAATCCCTCTCCTTATCCCAACAACGTGGTAAACCGGAATCGCATTCCTTGACAATTGATAGCTCTCTCTCGCTCGGATACCTGACAAGGGAGAGCGATTTATAAATTACCTGAGTCTCTTCGTGACGCAATGCAAAAATGAAAAGGGCAGAGCCGTGTCATGCAAAAAAGAACCGCTCCTCCCTCCATGGATCCCCTCATTCAGGTCTCTTGATCCTGAGGTTCGGGTGATGGTACCGCTGCCGCTCCTCCGTCTTCTTCCCGGCCTGGATCGCCAGCGGCGGGCAGAGCTGGATACAGGCCATGCACTGCTCGCAGTGATGGAGCCAGACCGGCCGTCCTTCCTCCAGCCGGATATTCTCCACCGGGCAGACCTTCACGCATATCCCGCAGGAGGTGCATCGGTCATCGACACTGAACTTCCGGTCAGCATCATGGACCCCCATGATGAACTTTGGATAGATCAGGTGCTGGACAAGGGAGCCGAACACCGGCATCCTCGGTCGTTTCTGGACTCTCTGCTCCACCAACCCTGCAATCTCTTCGATGCGGCGATCGGCCTTGCCGAGGATCTTTCCGATCGTGGCGTCGTTCGGCGGACCGTACATCAGGACATAATTGCCGGGCATCTTTACCGTAAAGCCCGCATCAAGCCCTCTCTTCCCCGGTCCCTGGGTCAGGATCCGTTCGAGCTGGTGCAGGGCAGGAGTTCCCCCTGAACCTCCCATGGTCAGTACGGCAAAGGAGTACGGGACCCGGGCGAGGTCGAGACGGAGGGCGAAGTCTGCAACAACGGCGGGGAGGCCCGAGAAGTACACGGGAGCGATGATGCCGACACGGTCTGCTTCAGGAGCGATCCGGCCCGGATCTCTGGCCACGGACGCAACAGGCACGAGTTCGCAGTCGGGGAGCCGTCTGCATAATCCTTCCGCTACGGCAAGTGAATTTCCCGTGCCCGTAAAATAATACAGGATGGTCTTCATCGGTGATTCCTGAGAGGATTTTTGGTATCCCCAGGGAAAAGGATGGTGGTTTGCGATCCCTTGCAGGGGGCTCTCAGTGGAGATTTTGGGGGATATTTATCCTCCACGGGCAGCGAGCTTCATCGCTCTTACCAGATCCCCAATCCTGTTTCCGGGTCCTGAACCGGCAGATCCCCTATCCCCGATCATCCTGATCAGGGCAGAACCCACGATAACCCCGTCAGCCCCTGATTGTGCATACCGTCGGACATGTTCCGGCGTAGAGATCCCGAATCCCGGCACGACCGGAAGAGTCGTCCTCTCTTTGACCACGTTCAGGAGGTCGATGGACTGCGGTGAGAGGTCCTCCCGGATCCCGGTCACCCCGAGGGCGGCAACCAGGTAAATGAATCCCCCTGCTTTTGCGAGAATCTGCTCCCTGCGTTCCGGGGACGTGGTCTGGCTGACGAAGAGGATGGGATCGATCCCCGCCATCCGTGCGGCAGCACAGAACGGATCTGCCTCTTCGAGCGGCACATCGGCAACCACCACCCCATCGGCTCCCGCATCTGCGGCATCGCGGTAGAATTTCCGGATCCCTCTCCGGACCACGATGTTGGCATACGTCATGATGAGCAGGGGAATCCCGGTCTCTGCTCGTACCTTCCGGACCAGGTCAAACAGCCGGTCTGTGGTCATTCCCGCGGCACGTGCACGGGAGCCGGCCTGCTGGATCACGGGGCCGTCAGCCACCGGATCTGAAAATGGCATGACGATCTCGAGCATATCCGCCCCTGCATTAACCAGTTCCCGGGAGATCTGCAGACTCTCTGCAAAGGAAGGATCACCGGCCACGACACAAGGTACGATGAGCGGGCCCTCCCCCAACCGGAATGCTTCGGCGATACGGGAGTTCATGGATTACTCCCCATCAGCCCTGCAACCTGGGCGACGTCCTTGTCGCCCCGGCCGGAGAGATTGATAATGAGGATATCATCCGGTCCCCGACCCCCGGCAATCTGTCGTGCCAGTGCAACCGCGTGGGCAGATTCAAGGGCTGGGATGATCCCCTCGGTCCGGGAGAGATACAGGAATGAATCCACCGCTTCTGCATCGGTGACAGGCCGGTAGATCACCCGCCTGGTGTCCCGAAGGAAGCTATGCTCGGGCCCGACGCCGGGATAATCGAGGCCGGCAGAGATGCTGTGGGATTCGAGGATCTGGCCGAACGCATCCTGGATCAGGTAGGTGTACGATCCATGGAGCACCCCTGGTGTACCCCCGCAAAGCGTTGCACCATGCCGCCCGGCCAGGCCTTCCCCTCCGGCTTCCGCCCCCCAGAGCTCCACCGGGTCATCGAGGAAGGGGGCGAACATCCCGATGGCATTGGATCCTCCCCCGACACAGGCCACCATGGCATCCGGGAGTCGGCCTTCCTTTGCCATCACCTGCTCCCGGATCTCGTTCCCGATAACGGTCTGGAACTCCCGCACAAGCGAGGGGAAGGGATGGGGACCGACGACCGAGCCGATCAGGTAGTGGGTGTCCTGCACGTTTGTCACCCAGTCCCGGAGGGCTTCATTGATGGCGTCCTTTAATGTCCGTGATCCCGACGCGACCGCAATGACTTTTGCGCCGAGCATATACATTCGTGCAACGTTTTGGGACTGCCTCCGGATATCCTCCTCGCCCATGTATACTTCCACCGGGAGACCGAGCGCTGCCCCGGCAATGGCGGTAGCCACCCCGTGCTGCCCGGCCCCGGTCTCTGCGATGATCCGCTGTTTTCCCATGCATTTTGCCAGGAGCGCCTGGCCAAGTGCATTGTTCAGCTTGTGGGCGCCCGAATGCAGCAGGTCTTCCCGCTTCAGGTATATCCTGCAGTTGAGGTCTGCCGAGAGATTCCGGCAGAACGTGAGCGGGGTGGGGCGGCCGGCATACTCGGTCAGGTAATAGTTCATCTCCTCCCTGAACTCGTCCGATGGTATGATCGTCCGGTACGCCTCCTCAAGCTCATTGAGGGCATACATCAGGCTCTCGGGGACGAATTGTCCTCCATACTCCCCGAACCGTGACGTTGATCTCACTCCCTCACCTCTTTTGCCCGCTGGATAAATGCTCTCACCTTCTCCCGGGCTTTTCTTCCCGGTGCATATTCCACTCCCGTTGCCACGTCAACCCCTGCGGGGTGCACGCTCCTGATCGCTGCTCTGACGTTATCCGGGGTCAGTCCGCCGGCAAGAAAGACAGGAACCCGTGCCGACTGCACTACCGAGAGCGCATAGGTGCTGTCATACTGCCTGCCGCTCCCGTGGCTGGCATCGATGACAAGGACATCGGCATCATCTGGTATTCGATCGCCCGGGCGGATACTCCGGAATACCCTGGCCGTGCAGGATGCCGGAATTGGTATGGGCGGCGGGACCTGGATAGCATCCGGGGCAAGGTCACAGAGTGCCGCCATCTCCGTGGGAGACGGCCCATGGGATACACAACACTGGAACAGCGTTGGGACGGCATCGAAGATCTCCCGGATTTTGTCCGGCTCGATACAACGGGGGGATGGTGAGAAGGCAATCACCCCGATCATATCGGCTCCTGCCTCCTGTGCCATGATTGCATCACCGACACTCGTAATGCCGCATATTTTTACCCGCGTATCAATCCCTCCAGTCGTTGTCCGGGATTCTGAGCCCGCATGATGGTGCTCCCGACCAGAAATGCATCAGCAGACGGCCTGAGGATTCGGATGTCATACGGCCAGAGTATGCCGCTCTCGGACACCACCGTAATGCCTCCCTCGCGGAGCAGGGGTGACAATTTCATCGTAGTACCGAGATCGATCCTGAACGTCCTGAGATCACGGTTGTTGATCCCGGCAAGGCGGGTGCCGGTCGACAAAACTTCCTGTACCTCGTGTGCAGCATGCACTTCCACGAGCGGCTCAAGCCCGTAGGCAAACGCGAGGTCTACCATATCACCCAGCTGGTCCCCGAGTACTCCGGCAATGAGAAGGACCGCATCGGCAGCAAGCGCCCGGCTCTCTGCAAGCTGTCGTTCATCGATGATAAAGTCTTTCCGGAGCAGCGGGAGATCCACGTGCGGCCGAATCGCAGGAAGGAACGCCGCATCGCCGTGGAAATAGTACGGTTCTGTGAGGACCGAGAGGGCAGTGGCACCGGCACGGGCAAAGTCCCGGGCAAACCCCGCCGGGTCACCCCCTCTCCGTATTATCCCGGCGGAAGGAGAGGCATATTTTATCTCGGCGATAATCCGGTTTCCCGGTTTCTTTTGATGAATCGCCTCATTCAGGCTGCGGGAGGAAGAGGGGGGAGGCAGGGGATACTCCTCTGCCCCGGGCAATCCGGCTACCCTTCCTGCAGTCGCCCGGAGGACCTGTTCGAGCATCATGGGATGCCCCTGGAAGCACGGATCAGTGCCGCGAGACGTCCGGCAGCTGCTCCGGAAGTGATCGAGTCTTCTGCCTTCTCAATCCCATGGCCAAGGTCCTTTGCCCCATCGCCGAGGTAGATCGCAGCCCCCGCGTTCATGACCACCACGTCATGGGCGGGCCCGGGAACCCCGGAGAGGATCTTCTGTATGATCGCTGCATTGAACTTCGGTGAACTGCCGGCAAGGGCCGAGTGCGGGGACCGGGGGATGCCGAACGCTTCAGGGGTGACGGTATACTGGTGTATCGCTCCCTGGTCAATTTCAGCCACCAGGGTCGGGCCGGAGACCGCGATCTCATCGAGCCCCTGGCCATGCACCACCATCGCCCGCTCGGTGCCGAGTGCCAGGAGGGCATGGGAGAACCGGTCGACAAGAGCTGGACTGTACACCCCGCAGAGCCGGGCCGGTGCCCCGGCCGGGTTGAGCAGCGGGCCGAGCAGGTTGAACACCGATGAAAACCCCAGTTCCTTCCGGACTGCCGCGGCATGTCGGAGGGCCGGGTGGAAGGCAGGGGCAAAGAGGAACCCGATTCCGGTCTCTTCCACGATTGAACAGACCCGTTCCGGTGGGACGTCGATCCGAACACCAAGGGCTTCCAGGACATCTGCCGATCCGCACGAGCTGCTCACGCTCCGGTTCCCATGCTTGACCACTGGGATCCCGGCTCCGGCTGCAACAAAGGCTGCTGCCGTGCTGATGTTGAAGGTCCCGGAACCATCCCCTCCGGTCCCACAGGTATCCACAAATCTTCCGTGGACCTGCGGGTGGATGGTCAGGGCATGGCGGAGCAGCACCCGGACAAAGCCCGTGATCTCCTCCGCCGTCTCCCCCTTGATGTGAAGGGCCGTGATCAGCGAGGCGATCTGTGCCATGGTAGCCTGCCCGGTGGCAATCATCTCCATGACCGCCGCTGCCTGGTCGGACTCGAGCGGTTCTCCGTCTGCTAGACGGGCAAGAATTGCCTGCATCATGCCCCTCCACCCGATTCTTCCAGGAAATTCTTCACGAGGAGTCTTCCGGTTGGGGTCATGATACTCTCCGGATGAAACTGGACCCCGGTAACCCCGAGGTCAGGATGCGTCACCGCCATGATACACTGGTCATCCGAAGAGACAGCCCGGACCTGAAACCCCGGCGGGAGAGATGCAGGATCCGCCATCAGTGAATGGTACCGCGTGGCGGTGAAGGGCGACGGGATTCCGGAAAAGATGCCCTCCCCAGTATGGACAATGCTACTGGTCTTTCCATGGACAGGAACAAGCATCCGGCATATCCTTCCGCCGAACGTCTGGACAATGGTCTGGTGCCCAAGGCAGACCCCGAGGATCGGGATGCTCCCGGCATACTCCCTGATCACATCACGGCAGATACCGGACTCATCCGGCGTTCCCGGGCCGGGCGAGAGGATGATCCGTTCAGGGTTCTGGTCCCTCACCTCCTCAAGCGGTGCATCACAGGGAATCGGGAGAGGCACACTCCCCAGCTGGCCGACCAGCTGGTAGAGGTTATAGGTAAAGCTGTCATAGCAGTCGATGATAGCCACCCTCATGGTCCACCCTCGCTCGCCCCGACAGCACTCACCATAGCCCGGGCTTTCTGCACGGTCTCCTCGAACTCCCGCTCAGGGACCGAGTCAGCAACGATCCCTGCCCCGGTTGAAAACTCGGCCAGTCCGCCCTTGACCCGGACGGTCCTGATGGCGATGGCAAACTCGAGCAGGTCATCAAAACCGCAATACCCGACAGCGCCGGCATAGAGTCCTCTCGGGGATGGTTCAAGGTCCGCGATAATCTGCATCGCCCGGATCTTCGGAGCCCCGCTGACGGTACCGGCCGGGAAGCAGGAAGCGAGGGCATCGAACCGGTCTTTTCCCTCTGCAACGGTTCCGCAGACCCGTGAGACGATATGCTGGACATGGGAGAATTTCTCAATCTCCATGAATTCCGGGACAGAGACCGAGCCGAACGTCGACACTCTTCCGATATCATTCCGGGCGAGATCGACCAGCATCAGGTGCTCTGCCCGTTCCTTCTCATCTGAGAGCAGTTCTTCGGAAAGGCGGCTGTCCTCCGCTGGGTCCTTTCCGCGTGTCCTGGTGCCGGCGATCGGCACGGTCTGCACCACTCCCCGCTGCACCTTGACGAGCATCTCAGGGCTTGACCCGACAATCGCCTCATCCCCGAAGTTCAGGTAATAGAGGTAGGGTGAAGGGTTGATGGAACGGATCCGACGATAGATGGCGAGGGGATCACCATGGAAGGGCACGGATATCTTCCGGGCGAGGACGACCTGGAAGATATCGCCAGCCATGATATGCTCCTTGGCCTTCCTCACCATCTCCTGGTATCCCTCCCGGTCCTCCTGTCCGGGATCCGTCAGTGTCCCCATCACCGTACTGGAGTGACCAGAGCCAGCTGGTACCGGGATATCCTGTATCCTTTTTTCCAGGGCATCCAGTCGCTGCTGTGCCAGACATATCGCCTCGTCTCCCTCATATCCGTGAGAAAGGAAGATGTCCTCGAAGAGGAGGCAGGACCCCTGCACATGATTGTACACGATGCCCCTTGTCGAGCACATGAACCGGGCAAGGGGAATATCATCCCTTCCTGCCTGGACATGCCCCCCTGAAAGACTGGTCACCATGTCATAGCTGCAGTACCCAACAAAGCCCCCGTCAAAATCTCCCTCGCCTCCCGGTGTATACGGGAACCGCGAGGATAAAGACCGGAGCTGGCTGACCGGATCATCCCCCAAAAGAGGAGGGAAGAGGGAACCACCAGGGTATGTTCCGGAAATCGCCGGAGATTCTCCAAGGACGATCTCAAACTCCGGTTCCATACCGATTATGGAACGGACCGCCCTTCGTGGGACCCCTTCCATCGATTCGAGGATATAACCCTTGGTGATCTTCAGGGCACAAAAGAGGGTAAACGGATCGACTCCCGGAAGAGGTATGATCCTCTTTATGGGGATAACCTGGAAAGGAGGGTATTGTTCTGGCTCATGGCCATTCACTGCCGTCCTGGGGACGGCATTCCCCAGTCCAGCGGCATCACGTACTTGGTGTTCATGTACAAATAAGTACATTGATGGATTTATTTATACTTTTTTATACCTTTTTGTATTCCGGAATTTCATCCCCTTATCACCACATCTGAAGAGAATCGCCTGCGAATGGTCCCCCCATGGCACGGGGTCGCCGGCCACTCCCTGGCCAATCACCTTCAAGCGATCAGTTTAACGTTCTTCCCCATGGTATTGCAATGGGAGAACTGCTGAGGGGAGTCATGGCCAAACAAACCAAGGGTACGAATACCAGAAATGGGAAAAATCGTGCGTTGTTGATCGGTTTTTGCATTGTGATCTTCCTTATAATGGCCGGGATCTTCTCCTCCTTTTCAAAGGTGAATGACAATACAGATACGGTCTCTTGGTCACTCGATGAATCCGGCCTCCTCTCCTTCAGCGGCCGTACCCTGCCGGCAGTCAAGGTATCCCCTCTCGAAGAAACGGTGAACTATACGCTGGAGAAGATCAGCTACCTGAGCGATGACACGATGGTGTATGGCCTGTTGCGCCTCCCGAAAGAGGTCCAGACCCCACCGGTCGTTATCGTCCTGCCCGCGGCTACGGTCACAAAAGAAGGAGATTCGGCAATGGCAGACGCCCTCTGTTCCTTCGGGTATGCCTCGCTCACCCTGGATGAACGGGGCAACGGGGGCGAAACGCAGGGAGTCTCACCGATGGATCTTCAAACCGGCTATACTGCCTACCGCAACAGGGAGATGCCCGCCCAATATGCACAGATCTACGATGTGCTCCTCGCCTATGACTACCTTCAAACCCGGAAAGATCTGGATGGGGATGCTATCGCGGTGCTGGGTGAGAGCATGGGCGGTCGTTTCGCGGTCATCGCTGCGGGAATCGAGCCGGGCTTCAAGGGTGCATTTGTTGTCAGCTCCGGCCCTTACGGTGTCGATGCCGGGAACAATCCGGACGTCCAGCGGTTTGTTACTTCGATCGAACCTGCGACCTATCTGCCGGAGCTGCCCCCACGATCACTGGTCATGTTCCACTTCACCGACGACCCGATCATCCCTCTCGCTGATGGGAAGGCCCTCTATGACAAGGCCGGCCAGCCAAAATCGTGGCACCAGTATAACGGGACCGTTCATGGAGTCTACAGCGAGACCTATGCAGAGGATTTGCACTCAGATCTGAAGGAAATTTTCGGACGGTAATCCCCGATACCTTCTCCTTTGAAGGAGGGTCACGTTCGAGTTAGAGCGAACTGAGATCAGGTACCTTCTCTGCAGAGGTGAAAGTTGGTCGGAACACCGGTTATTGGTATCAAGGAACAAGGTTCTTTTTCAAAAATACTCCCCCGGTTTCGATCATTCCTGAGAAGGCATATTAATATCAGACCACGTACAAGGACTCTGTCGATAAGAAATCTATGGGGGAAAGACATCATGAAGAAAGGATTTACTGCAAACATTGAATCGATAACGAAGAAGAACACAGATTTCCGCCGGGTCCTGTATACCGGCCACTACTCCCAGTTGGTACTCATGCGCCTTGTACCCGGTGAGGAGATCGGTGAGGAAACGCATGATGACGTCGACCAGTTCTTCCGCTTTGAAGAGGGGGAGGGCGTCGTGGTGATCGATGGAGTGAAACACCGCATAAAGGATGGAAGCGGTGTCGTTGTCCCGAGTGGTGCGAAACATAATGTCATAAATACCTCAAAGACCGCCGATCTCAAACTGTACACAATCTACTCACCACCAGAGCACCAGGACAAGATAGTGCGAAAAACAAAGAAGGATGCCATGGCAACCGAAGAGCATTTTGACGGGAAGACGACGGATTAAGAACCCTCGTGGTGCTAGCGGCTTCCCGAGAACATTTTTTGGTTGTCGGTGAAGGTGGCCTACCCCACGATCCAGCATAATCAGGGGTTTCGTTCACCTTTTCTCCTGTACAATGCAGTGCTAAAAACAGAGGCCGTTAGATCTTCTTTGTTCCTGAATGGGACAGTGCGATTACAATCAGGGATCTGTCGGAACAAGGGACAGTGAACAGAGCATCGTAACCTGTGCAGGAATCGCATTTATATCGGTTTTTTTGGATTGTTCATGAAAATCGACAAAATCTTCTTTTCACGCAATACCTTGCCCCTCACCATCGGTGGATGACCTGGTACAGGGAACAAGGTGCCGTTTCCGGTATCATAGCCGATTCGCCTTGAAATCGATCATGCCGCCGTTCGGTGAGCAATGTCTTTTTATTTTTATGAGCCGATGACATTGTACGATGCGACGGGAGCGAGACGTAGGACAGCAGGTACAGCGGATCCTGAAGTATCAGCCTAAAGGAATGACCATTTCAGAACTGGCGCATAAGACCGGAACTACCAGGGCAGCGGTCTCACGGCAGCTGGATATCCTTGAGGTTTCCGGAAAAGTCGAGCTCCGGACCATCGGCAATGCCAAGGTCTACTATACCGCACAGCGGGTTCCCCTCTCTGCGTTCCTCTGTTTTACCAAGAACCTGATCCTCGTTCTTGATAATAATCAGCGGATCCTCCAGGTCAATGACCAGTGTGTCAGGCTCCTCCGCTGCCACAAAGAGGACCTGGTCGGAAGGACCCTTGAAGAAGCAAAAGTTCCCATTGTATCCACCCCCGAAGCACTCGCGGTTATCTCCGGGCTGGAACAGGAACAAATCATCACCGACCTTCGGTACCAAAACAATGGCCAGGACCTCTTCTTCCAGATGCAGGTGATCCCCACAACGTTTGATGACGGCGAAAAGGGCTGCACCCTCGTTCTTGAGAATATTACGGAAAGGAAACAATACGTCAGGAACATGGAGTTTCTCGCACGGACCGCGATGGAATTGGTCGATCTTCCCCTCGATTCTAACATCTACCAGTACATCGCTGAGCGCATCGTGGAACTCATACCGGGAGCTCAGGTCTATGTCCAGTCGTTTGATGAGGAACGGAATGAATTCTCCATCAAGGCCATCGCAGGTCCGGAATTTTACAAGGGGTTGGTCACCTTGCTCGGGAGGGATCCCCTCGGCATGGTATTCCCCACTGATACAATTTTTGAAGATCCCTTCCACGAAACCTTGGCCTCCTTCCTCACGACAAGGGTATTTGAATTCCGGTCTGACAAGGAGACCAAATCGTTCTATGATGTATGTTTTCATCAGATCCCCCGCGGGATCTGCGATGCCATCCTCGACCGGTTCGGCATAGAACGGTTCTATTGCATCGGGCTGATCTGGGAGAACCGGTTATTCGGTCTCGTGGGAATATTCATGGCTCACGGCAAGTTGCTGGAAAGCCATCAGGCAGTCGAGTCCTTCATCAGGCAGGCTTCTATCGCCCTGGCCCAGCGGATGACCGCGGATCGGTTACGCCGGAGCGAACAACGGTTCCGGGAGGTAATCGACCTCTCCCCCCGGCCAATGGCGATCATCGATACCGAGGGTCGCTATACGTATCTCAACCAAGCCTTCACCCGTCTCTTCGGGTATACCCATGCAGACATTCCAAACGGCCGTGCATGGTTTGACCAGGTTTTTCCGGACCCGGAAGCACGGAGGGAAGCAATCTCGACCTGGAAGAACGACCTCTCTTCGTCGGGGGTAGGCCAGGTACGCCCCCGGACCTTTACGATACGGTGCCGGAACGGGGAAGAGAAGCCGATACAGTTCCGGCCGGTCACCCTCCGGGACGGGAACCAGTATATCACTTATAAAGAGGTCGGGGAGCACCAGGAAACCGTGTCCGAATCGTAACAAGCAATGGGTCTTGCCCGTTCTTCACCTCCTGGTGTGAGAGGGAGGTAATGGAGGGGAGAGAATCGCCGACTTACGATCTCACCCTGTTAATCCCCGGTAAAGAGGGTCCAGACGACATACAACATCGAGAGGGTCGCGATGAGAAAGATGATCGCGACAACGGTTGGCGAGAGGGAGGTCTCCGTGTATCTGACGGTATCATACACGACATAGATACCAAAGGTGAGGGCGATGAACCACCCGTAAAGCTTCTTCTTCAGAACCCCGATAGCAATGGCGATGATACATATGATCGACTCGATAAAGATGGAAACCGGCTGGAGGTAGAATGAAAGGTCCATACAGAAGAGAGTGCTGCTGAATTTAAAATAGTTCCAGGGGAGCGGACAATCAGTATATCCATCGGGGTGCATCCCTGCAATGGTACTCGTACCCCCCCTTTCCAGAATCCTTCGGGGATTCTCTTACAAACTTTCGAGCAGTCTCTTGCTCACCAGAACCCCTTCAAGGTCCTTTACTTCAAGAACAGCCGTCGCCCCCGCCCTTTCCAGTGCTGCCATGACCGGATGGAAATCGATTGTACCTTCTCCAATAGCAGAATGGCTGTCTGTCCGGCCATCGTTATCATGGATATGCATATGTGAGAAGTCAGTCTCAAGGAATGCCGGCAGGCAGTGGTTCAGGTTCGCATGCCCGCAATCGAGGCAAAACCCGGTATCGCCAAGCGATGGAATGTCATCAGGGGTCCTGAAATGGAAATAATTTAATTCCCCCATGTTCTCGAACCAGAACATGAGCGAATGATCGGCAGCAGACTCCTGGAGCTGGTGCAGGGATTTTTCAAATTGCCGATCTGCTGCCTCTTTTTCAGTGTTCCATGCGTGGTACCCGGGATGCATCACGACCGGTGCTCCTATCTCCGATGCGATGGCAAAACAGTCGATCATTACCTCCACGCTCGCCCTCCGGATACTCTCAAAGAGGCTTGCAATATTCATCCCGTGGTAGGGGGCGTGGATGACAAAATCCTGGGAATAGCTCTCAAAGACTGCCGGGTCGGTGATGAGATGAGGCCCCTCGTCCATTACCTCGATCAGGTCGGTGATCCCTGAGAGCGTATCGAGGGTCTCTGCCAGCGGGCGACCTATCAGGCAATAGCTTGAGATGCCAAGATCCATGAGAGTATTTGAGAGGCGAGGTAAGAAAAATGTGCGGATAATGGAATGAGGGTCAAGGCTGTATGGATAAAGGGATTTCAACAGCGGTTCCTCTTGTCTGGTGAAAAGTTCTGGACGGCGGGGAGAGCAGGGGACTTCCCCTCATGCCACAGAGATGAATGAAAATCGATTGAGTGTAATCATCGAATTCGTCAATCCATTATGATAACCTCCCGATTGAGAAATCTTTTAAAGTTTGAGGAAAGAAGTGGATGCACAAAAAGGGATGCCACATGACCGCACGAGTCCTGACCACGCTATTCCTGCTCCTTTTCCTGGCAGCTGCTGCCGGGATCGTTGCAGCTGAGGAAGAGACCACCTACTATTGCTACGATTACTCGACCCAGTCCTGGAGGGTATGCACCCCTGAGGAGGCTATCCAGGCAATGGATGCCCTTGAAAAGGAGATCCCAAAAGAGCTACCTCATGAAGAATGGGAAGCCGTGATCAATTCCAACCAGCCATACTGGCAGTACTATCTCGACCCACCGACCGGGACACCCACTCCCACGCCAACCCCTACCCCCACACCAACCCCGACTCCCACACCACGGCCAACGCTCTCCCCATCACTCGAACAATCGTTCTTCACCCCGTGGTTCAGCAATGCTCCCGGTGTAATCCCGACCTCTGCACCAATGAAATATTCAGGGAGAATAACAGTCCCGACAAAATACCCAATAACCAGTACCCCCACCCCAGTCCCGACTTCCACAATATCCCCGGAGACCACAATCTCGAAGGATCCGGGGATGTCGTTCTTCAGCCCCATGTTCCCGGTGAGAAATTTCTCGCTGTTCAAGTGGTTCTGAAGATCCCTCGTCCCCTCGCGGCCAGCTGAACAGTGAACATACCTGGCGACCGGGATGTATCCTGGACACCCGGTCGCAACGGACCTGGATCTTCTTTTCATAAAAGCGCTCACCATGAACAGGAAGGAAGGAAGGTCACCGAGTCCCTCAAGGAAAAGCGATCGATGAAGAATAGTCGAGACCTACCCCTTCCGGTTGATCTCGATCATCCGGTCCATGTATAAATTGGCATTTTTAATAAACATGTCAACGTATTCGGGAGCCGGGATCAAGGGCAGTTCGAGCCGGAACGTTGTCTCAGGGGAAATTTTTCCCTCCTTCACCACCTCCCATCCTGCTTTTCGGAGCTGCATCTTGTAGGCATCGATCCATGGTTTCAGTTCTTCCTCCTGGAGCAGGGACCCCCCTCCCCGGTAGATCTCCCCCGCGAGCTCGGTGTCGAAATTCCTGGCCAACCTTTGAGCGAGGAGGCGGAGTACCTGGAAATGCGTCTGTTCGGGAAAGCCGGAGTTCGCCATCATGACAAATTTCGGGTTCTTCTTCTCTCCCGAAACATGCCGAACCTCCCCGTGGGGATCTTTCTCGAAATGGGGATCTCCCATCGGAATGAGCCGGTCCATGAAGTTCTTCATGATCCCGGAGACATTGTCGATATACAGCGGCGTTGCAAAGATGACGATATCTGCGGAGAGGTATTTCTTGATCAACTCCTCCATATCGTCAGACTGGACACATGTCCCTGGTGTTCTCAGCCAGCAGCCAAAGCAGCCAAGGCAATGCCTGATAGAATATTTCGCAAGAAAAATGTTCTCCGTATCCGCTCCCGCATCCGCTGCCCCGGCAAGAAAGGACGCCACCATGACATGAGTATTACTCTGTTCTGCCCGGGGACTCCCGTTAAAAGCAACAATTCGCATCTGCTACCCCTACCATTATGATGCCATATGAAAGGGGAATTCTGGGCACATCGAATAAAAGTTTGCCTGTCAAATAGGGAGTACAGATACGATGGGGGATCTGAGCCTGTTGGATTCACGGTGGCTACCGGTAGAAACCCTGTTTTGTTTCCGTAAAAACGGTTTTTTACATTCTGGAGAGGCTGATTTGATAAAATCAGCGTAACATTGAAATATTGTTACCCATCTATATTCCTGCATGAAAAAACGTCAGATCCTCATTTCCGGCCTGATAGCCATTTTTTTGTTTATAGTGTCGGCGACTGCGGCGGAGTGTTCCATGGTCGGCACATGGGGGAGTATTGATGGATCATACATTTACGATCTGGATGAGAACGGTGAAGGCCAGATTATTGCAGAGGGCGTGATCCAATCCTGCAACTGGACCGAAGAGAGCAAGGTCGTGACGATTACCTGGTCGTATGGTCCTGTGCCAGGAGAGCGGTATATCGACACGGTGACCCTCCTCGATGAGTGCGATTCATTTGCCGGAACGAACAATTACGGAGCACCGATCTTTGCGGCCAGGATAGTCAGCCCTCCTTTTGCATGTTCAGATGAGTTTCCTCTTCAGCAGAATTCAGCACTCGTGATTGAAAAGCCAGGGGTACTGATCAATGATTATCCCCCGAACCAGGATAACCGTACCGCCCTTCTCATCTCGTCCCCCCTGAACGGAGATCTGGTCTTCCACGATGATGGATCATTTACCTACACCCCGTCCCCGGAATGGTGCGGGACGGATACCTTCACCTACCTGGTGAAGAACGAAACAGCGGTAGGAACCCCCGCCCAGGTGCGGCTGGTCGTCACAAAGCCGGAGAACCCGGCAACCTATACCATCACCACCTCACGTCTTGGCGCTGGTGAGATCTCCCCCTTTGGCATCATTACTCTCCAGCCTGGAGAGAACCAGATGTTCCTGGTCCTTGGGGAGAAAGGATCCCGGCTCACCTCCTTTACCATTGACAGCGTAACGATCGATGTCGTCCAGGACCCTCCCAGCCCCTCTGCCGAGAACCAGGGCGTCGTGGATATCCAGAGCCTGGTCGTTACCTTTGAGAATATCATGTCGGACCATACCCTGCACACGGTATTCACCACACCCACCACCTGAAAGAGGAGGAAAATCCCCTCTCTCTCATCCTGAAAGAGGATTTTTTAACGCTGAACAACAAAAAGAAGGAATCTGAAATGAGGGGATTCGAAATCCTGGCTTTTCCCTCTCTATCTTGAGATAAATATATATATTTGGAGTTATAATCTCATCCTTGACCATCAATCAAGGTGGTGGTTAATGGAGTGGGGACGCACACCGTTTTACGAACCCTCATGTGGCACCCAGACTTTTCGCGAGCGTTCCCATTTCATTTCATACCATACTTTTCTGAAGAGATATGATCTCTGTTCGTATCTGATCTCAGAACAGTGGACCTGACCAGAACCTTTTTCCACATATCCCCTGAAATCAGATCATTATCACCGCGCTCTCATCAGTCTGGAGAATGAATCAGTGATGACAGGACATACCGTTTCCTTCCGTGTTGCGATGAAAACATAATCTGTTCTCGCTTTATCGGGAAGGACGCCAGGAACACTATGCGATCGATGGAATTGGGTGATGAGGAAGACCAGCGGCTGGAGGAGATCTGGATCACTATCCTCAGGCGACTCTCACGGACCATCTCCCGGACCCCCTCAGGGATCCCGGAATATCACCATGGTCCTCCCACGACGCCCAGGGTATCCTTACGGCCGCTCCCTCACCTCGCCGGTGTTTATGCTTCGTCAGACCTGGCTGCCACTATCGCAGGCGATCTGATCGGACGTGACCTCCCCGTCCAGGTCGAACGACATGAGGCCCCCCCTCCCTATTCCCAGGTTATCGGGGACACCTCCGGCACTCTGGTGCACGGACATACCGGCCCGGTCTGGGTGGTGTGGACCGGTTACCGCAACACCCGGTGTGAGACTACGCAAGAACCGGTAGAAAAAGATATGATTCCAACAGGTATGAGGGGCGATCAGACAAGGAAGATACTATGAATGGCATGACCTACGGATTTGCCGATGCATTGCGACTGACACTGGAGCATATCATCCCGCTTCCCACTGAGACCGTCTCCCTTCTTGACAGTGTCGGTCGCATTGCCGCAGAAGACCTCTGTGCCCTTATTGATTCCCCTTCGATGGATTCCTCCCGTAAAGATGGCTATGCGGTTCGGTCCGGTGAGGTGGCTGGAGCGACCCCGGATCATCCTGTCCGGCTTCGCCTGGTTGGATCCATCGCGGCAGGAGGCGCGAACAATATTGGTGTCATACCAGGTACGACAGTGCGGGTCCTTACCGGGGCCTGCATCCCGGAAGGGGCAGATGCAGTGGTCTCCGAAGAATTCGCCACAAAGGAATCCCACGAGGTGCTGATAGAAAACCTAGCTGCCCCAAAGAACATCCTGCCCCGGGGGAGTGATGTCTCGCTCGGGCAGTGCCTTCTTTCAAAGGGTTCATCAATAACACCGGTCATGGCCGGCCTCCTTGCGGTAGCCGGGCATAGCCGGATCCCGGTATACCGAAGCCCAGCAATTGGGATTGTCGGAACAGGGGATGAGATCATCGAGCCCGGAGAACCCCTTCCTGAGGGCAAGATCTACGCAAGCAACATCATCACCCTGGCAGGATGGTACAGGAGATACGGGGGCTCCTCCACCCTCGCCCTGGTCCCGGATGATCCTGATACCATCTTTCGAACCCTGCACCGCCTGTCCCTGGAGACCGATGCGCTGATCACCAGCGGAGGGGCATGGACGGGAGACCATGACGTGGTGGCCTCAGTCCTTGGGAGCCTCGGATGGGAGCAGGTCTTCCACCGGATCCGGATCGGCCCCGGGAAAGGGGTCGGCTTTGGCATGCTTCGGGGAAAACCCGTGTTTGTCCTTCCCGGCGGGCCACCCTCCAATCTCATGGCGTTCCTGCAGATTGCACTCCCGGGTCTCCAGGCGCTTTCCGGGGATGCCCATCCAGGATTGCCCCGGATCCGCGCAAAGCTGGGGTCCGACCTGGTGGGCGGGGATCGTGACTGGACCGACTTTTTCTTCGGTACACTCTCACTGGAAGGTGAAATGGTGGTGTTCCACCCGATGATGAAACGGAGCCGGCTGTCTGCGGTAGCGGGAGCTACCGCCATTGGAGCAATCCCTGAAGGTGAGGACGCTCTCCATAAAGGGGAGGTCATCGGGGTCCAGCTCATCGGGCACGGAATAGAGCCATGAGAGGGGATCCATTCTGAAACCATAAGGAAAGTCGCGCTCAATATTCCCCTTTCCCTTGGCTGATCGCCGCGGTATCCCCCGTGCACTTTCCCTTCATACAGCATTATCAGATCCCCCACCCCAGGTATGATTACCATCCCGGGATGCTGCCATGGATGCTATCCAGGTAACCAATATCACCAAAACGTTTTCCGACCTTGTCGCGGTCGACAACGTGAGTTTCACCGTCCGGCCCGGTGAAGTATTCGGGTACCTCGGCCCGAACGGCGCCGGAAAGACGACAACGATCCGGATCCTCACCGGGATCACGACTCCTACGCTCGGTACGGCACGGATCTTCGATCTGGATATCGTTTCCGATACCATCAGGGCACGCCAACAGATGGGGATCGTGTACGAGACCTCGAACGTGTACGATGACCTGACCGCATGGCAGAACATGATGTTTGCCGGCGAACTCTACAACGTCGGAAAGAAGGACCGGGAAGAGCGGGGATCTGCGCTTCTTGCAACCTTTGGCCTCCTGGAGCGGAAGGGGAGCCGGGTGCACGGCTTTTCAAAGGGGATGAAACGGCGTCTCACCCTTGCGATGGGTCTGATCAACGATCCAAAACTCCTCTTCCTGGACGAGCCAACCTCCGGCCTTGACGTCCAGAGCAACCTGATCATCCGGGAAGTACTCCAGGACCTCACCAGCCGGGGAGTGACCGTCTTTCTCACCACCCACAACATCGAGGAGGCAAACATCACCTGCGACCGGGTCGCCATCATCAACAAGGGACGGATCGCCGCCATCGATTCCCCGGAACGCCTTAAAAAAACCATCCAGAGCGTTCAGTCCATAGAAGTCGCCTTCGAGAAGGGCATCAACGAAGCCCTCACATCGCTTGCCCGCCTCCATATGGTGAGCGAGGTGCGGAAAGAGGGGGACAAGATCAGGCTGTATACCGATGACCCGACCACCCTTCTCGAAGAGATCATGGAGTACTCCCGCGTGCACCAGAACCGGGTGGTGAGCGCAACCACGAGGGGACCAACCCTGGAGGATGTCTTCATCCACCTGACCGGGCTCCAGGCACCGTCAACTGGAGGAGGGGGAAATGGCAGATAACCCGGGAGGAAGCCAGATTTCGGCCGAAGCCAGGGCAGCATGGGCGATCGCCAAGAAGGACATGGCCATCTATTACCTCAAGCCCAACATCATCGTATCCGGCCTGCTCTTTCCCCTGTTCATGTTCCTCGCGTTCGCTTCAGGAAAGAACGTCCCCCTCGGCCTCCTGATCCCAGGGCTGATCTCAGTCACCCTCCTCTTCTCCTCATCGACAATCGAACCGGTCTCGATCCCCATCGAACGTCGGACCAAAACCTTCGAACGGCTGATATCCGCACCAGTCTCGCTCCATGCGATCGTGTTTGGCGAGAGCCTCTCGGGATTCATGTACAGCCTCGGGATCGCGCTCGTCCCGCTCATCGTTGGAATTCTCGCATTCGGAACAGGCATCCCGCATCTCCTCTCGCTCATCACCGGCATGCTCCTTACCGCCCTCTGTTTTTCGACGATGGGGACCCTCTTTGCCTCCTACCCTACCGAGAGCCCGGGGGATATCATGTCGATGTTAAACCTCGTCCGGCTCCCTCTCATCTTCGTATCAGGGACCTTTATTGCCCTCGAAGCTATGCCGCCGATCGGAACGGCTATCTCCTACCTCTCCCCCCTCACCTACGGCAATGACCTGATCCAGGCGGCATATGGGAATCCTGCACATTTCAACCCTGTGCTTGATATCGGCATGCTCCTCCTGTTTTTTGTCATTTTCCAGCTGATTGCCCACCACTTATACGCAAGGTTCAATGAATGAGACCGGCTACCGCGTGACATTTTTATCACAATCGTGAACTAGGTAAGGAAAATGCAGGAAAATGCGGTCTTTTTGCCGGGATCAATTCTGGAGAAGACCTCTCTCCTGGCATGAAATTTCATGAGAAACAGGGGAACACTACCTCCTTCGCACTACCTCCTTTGTCTCTGCAGAACACCCATCTTCCCCACTGCATGCCCAGGCTCTTGGGCGGGTATATGAACACCCATACCTTTATCTCTCACTATTGCTATCCCGCTCATTATGCCACTCTTCATTATCCTGGGGAAATTGTCTGACAAGGCGATTGAGAAGATGAAGGAAGCAAAGAAGCGGGATCTAAAGGCGGAACAGATTATCCATGCAGCCGGGGGGACCCTCATCAGTCATTATTACACATTCGGCCGGTACGACTTCGTTACCATCGTTGAATTGCCATCCACCGAAGTCATGGCAAAGGTAGTGGTGGAGATTGCCAAGTGCGGGACGGTCAGCACCGAGACTATGGCAGCCATCCTGCCTGAACAGATGTATGCCATGGCCAAGGGAACGTAAAAGACGAGGCGGTGAACCGGGAACGGTACTACTTCTTTCGTGCAAAAGGTCTCTCTCTGGTGCTCTCAACAATACAATAAAGGAACAGTGACAGGGGATGGTTCCCTGGCATTCATGCCAACGTCATGTATTCAGTACGCTTGCCAGCGGGGTATTGAGATGGTAATCCGGAAACGGTTACCCCGCGTTCGTGCGATGGTCTTCCTCTTCCCGCCCTCACCGGTTTGGTAAGGAGGTGGTGCGGTATTAAAAGACCTTTTATTTTCATATGGTGTCAGGACTAACGAGAGTCCTGCCCCCATAATGTATCCCCCAAAAGCAATACATCAGATATTTTCCTATTGAGAGAATCGCTCAATCCGGAAGTGTGAAGATGTGGATGGACTGGTCTTTCCGGGTACATCTCCCTGGCTGTTCATGCTTTGCTTTGTCCGATACCACAACCAGCCGGCCGTTGCCAAGCCAGGCGACCCCTTCCAGGTTACAGTAGATACTCCTCCCTTTCTCATCGCGAGGGAAAAGATAGGTCCGGCCGTCATCTTCGAAGAGATCATCCCACTCCCCACCTTCTGAACGGATATGTCCTGTCCACAGCGCCGATGAAGCCTGCGAGAGTACGGTCAGAGAACCATTATGGAGAGCGAGACTGACATAGTCCCTGTACCGAACCGCTTTCGGCAGCTTGATCGTGCCGCCATGTTCCCATTGTTCCGCAACCTGTTGAAAGACCTGTATTCTTCCTTTTCCCGGTTTTGCCCCTTTGGCGCCGCTCTTACAATCATTTCCTTCGCAGATACAGAGGAGATACTCATTCTTTGCATGATGCATGATCGAAAGGCCTTCAAATCCCTTGTTGCCCCCTTTGAGAGGGAAGTGCAGCCAGCTCTTCCTGAGAAAGGAGAATGATTCGTCAAATACATCGATACCGGCTAAATAGGTATCATGACCTGTTTTTACGGCCTCGATAAGGCAGAGCCAGTGGCCTGCAGATGACTGAAACGTGATATCTTCATACCCGGCGCCAGTGTCCTTCAAACGGAGCAGTACCGGTTCATCAGTGGAGCCTCTCCAGTCCGGCCTGATCCGGAGAAGAGAAGGATTATCGTCAAATATGATGTGAAGATACCCGTCTTTCAGGTAGACTCCACTGGCTTCAAAGTGCTCATCATCCGTTCCTTTGACAAGGTCATTGATCCTGGCCTCATGCACGAGCTCAAGGAACGGCCCCTTATCCGGATTCATCGTTCACCCTGCCTGGATGTCTATCAGGGGAGGTATATTACCTTATATGATCCAGGGCTCCTCCTTGCTCTGAAACCGGGTGAGGACGACAGGTTTTTTTCCATCCACTTGTCTTTATATATCGGGAAGAAAGTAGCAGGAAATGGCGTAATATGATTACTTCACCAGCTCCTGGGGGTTGCCTGGAATCGTGTGAGGAAAAGGGATCAGGTCAATGGATCCGGCCAGTTATTCCTTACTTCAGGTCAAGAGCGGAACAGATAAGCCTGAATCAGAAGAGGTTTATGCTGGATACCATAAGAGACTGGGACGCTGAAGAAGATGACAGAGACACCTACCCTCCCTTCTACGGATGAGGAGCCGTTCATGGTTGAATCGGAGACAGTGAATGCCATCAGGGCCAGGGCACCGCTCGAGGCGATCATCCTGGATTTTATGCTGATCGACGGGAGGGCTGTCGTGGTCGACATGACTCCGGAAGAGGTCCGGGAAGGAATCAAGGCACGGTATGAAATCGATCCCTTCGAGGATGCACATCAACCAAGGACAGCCAAGGAAGCCCCTTCGATAGTCCCGTATGTCGCAGGGATCTACAGTACCGCTGAAGTGGCAAAAATTATCGCCGCCAGGCTGATCGACGCCGGATTCCCCGTCCTGGTGGAACAGCTTCCCGAGGCTCCTCCTGATGCTGATGTCATTGGGACACCGGAAGGAGCGCTGGTGCAGGATCACCAGGGTCCGGTCTGGGTGATTAGCACCGGGTATGCCGGGAGGGTTCAGAATCGCTTCGGGAATAGGTAGTGCACACGCTGGAGAGCCTTGCCGATAACGCGTTCGACTCTGAACAGAAACCGCCCTTCAGAACGACAGACCAGTCTCTTGTGTCAGAAGGTATTATGCTGTATTGGGAAACGTTCCTCATCCCTTGTATATCATATAAAAAAGGTGATATCCTGATTCATCCTTCTCCTCTACGGAAACCGGGAACCGAGGGTATATCCCCTCACTTCGGAGTAATTTTCACTTCCCAGTGATTCAGTTTCCCGATGTTTCGCTTGCCAAGGTCAGCCACCTTCAGGCGCCATGCTCCCTTGATCGATTTTCCGGCGAGGTTCTTCAGTTCCGGCACCGAGTCCATCGTGTAGGTCTCCTTCAGGTTGTCCTTATCTCCTCCGGTTCGCTGGTGTAGATCGATCGCTATGCCTCTTGGGGAGATGAGGGTGACTACGAGGTTTCCGATCTTTGAGTGCTTGATGTCAACCGATACCTCGATTTCTTTCACTTTTCCTGATACACTATTAGTCAGAATCTGGGTGATCCCATCAGGATCATTGTCCGGTATCTTGATTTTGGGACTCTCTTGCAGGATAATTTCATTTGCTATGACAGCATTCCCAATCGTAAAACTCATGGTCTTGCCTGGGTTGCTGATGCCGCTGATCGCAAGACCTGATTTTTTTCCGTCCCACCACGTGCTGTCCGGATGGGTATCATCGGCAAAGGTGCCTGGTGAGGCGTAGAGATCTTTTGCATCCCCTGCATTCTGGTAGCGTTCGAGGTGAAAACGGCCATCAGCCTGTTCGAGTGCGCACTCGTAATGGCTCTCTTCCGTCATACCCTGGTTCTCGTTGCTCCCGGTTTCATCGACATGGAAGATAGCAAGGCCGGATCCAGGCAAGGTGCTATCCCTCTTCTCCTGGAACCTGTTCTCGATGATGAAGTATTCGGCAGGATTCTTCGGGTAAAGGAAGAAATCATTTTTATCGGCTTTTATGGTATGGGTGCCTTCTGTGAGGGAAGTTACCTTGTCTGCCCAACCAGCGGCATATTTGAGATAGGCACAGACCTGTGTTGGATTTTTTTGGTCCTCTCCTCCAAAACACATGAGGCAAAAGTGTCCTACTCCGCATGATTGTTTGTGATCTTCTGCATAATCGTAGAGATCAGGAAAACTGCAGACCATGTGTCCATTCTCATGGCAATAGGTCGCCAGACTCAGTTCGTCCCCCATATTCGTGATCTGGTAGTCCCGGAGTTTCCTACCGTCTCCCACCTCAAAGGGCGATTCCAGACCGTAAGAGTGCGGCCATAGTCCCTGCCCCCATTCGTTATCACAGGATCCGGCATAGAAAGCATTCAGGGCGTAGATATACCCCTCATCGTCAGTGCTCAGCGTGCTGAAATCAAATCCCCCTGATTTCAGGTCAGCGAGTGCCTCTTCAATCAGCTCGATTGCCCGGTCACCATAAGTGATGCCGGGATCGGTGTAATAGTCCTTGGATTTCTTTGCCGTATAATATGCGGTGACTATGGTGGTATACCGTAACTTACCGCCTGAGACATCATAGAAGTAGTCATACACTGAACCGTTGTTCCCATAGCCTTTGTATCCTTTCTTATTGCAGAACTCTTCAACCTCTTCTTTTGGGATTGTCCCTTCCTCATCAGGGAACTGTATAAGGATACAGAGTCCCTTATAATCTCCTTTCGTTTCGTTTGCAGGCGGAGCCCGGTATACTCCTTTTGCTTTCATTGCTTTCCGCTTCGCCTTCTGTGATACCTCACGCCGTTCTTCCCACCGTGTTTTTTTCTTGAGCGGGGATGGTGCAGCACGAAATTTTCCGCCGTATTCCTTTTTTGTCACGCGGAGGTGTTTTTCAAGACCGAGGGTTTTGGGATTGGTCACTCCCAGCTTTGCACCGGTTGATTCAAGCGAGCTCTTGTCAGCAGAGATCTTTGCATAGACATAGTACCCGGACAAGGGATCTTTTATCACCCTGTACCCTTCAGGATCCTCAAATACTGCATGATCCTGACTTACCCATCCTTTCAGCACGACCTCCTTTCCATCAGGTTGTGCGAATCTGAATTCTTTTCCGAAATACGCCATTGGCATGTTTGCTTCCTCCTCGTTCTGATAGTGATGCGATGTTATCCTCCCGGGGTTCACCGATCTCACTACTCTTCAGCGTCTCGTGATTGTTCCCATACCTCAGCCAGAAAGGCGTTCTCCCTCCCGATATGGCTGAAGAGAATACCCTGCGGAAGTGGTGGTGAACCACATCCGGTTACCCGATGAGAGAGCCATTTTTTAGCCGGATAATTCCCAGGAGTATCGTCAGATAATCGGGCAATCCAGCCTTCCCTCTGCCTGACTCTCCTATATGAGGAAAATTATAAATCCTATATTAATTAGTGCCCGGCAATTTTTTTACCAGATTACTCTTCATTTGTTGGGGGGATATGATTACCATCCATCTCAACACGAGTTTCCACCAGCTCTTGTTGGAGTGATGTTTCAATTCTGCTTTGGGATTCTCCTATCCACCAAAAACAAATTCTTCGTTCCAATAAGGAACTGAACAGAGAAGAGCCCGATATTTCTTTGTTTTAAGAGGTCGGATCGGGATAAGATAACCTATGGATTCATGCAAAAGACCACTGTTATACTATCCCCCGTTCCCTGAATAGCTTCTCCAGCTTACGGGTCTTCTTTCCTCCATTCAGGTTCTTTTCAGCCTGGATAACTGCTAACGCTCCGTCCTTGAACCCAGAATACTGATTCAGATAGAAGATACTTTCAATGATGATGGTATCAGCCTTTTTTATACCAAGCAGTGTTCTTACTTCCCACAGGCAGGCAGACCAGATCTCTCCGTCTTCATGGCATTCTCCTGTCATCTCTTCGGGATAGTGTTTGCGGCTGTCAAGGCGCCGCAGGCATTCCTCCCCCCTTCCGCTATATCCTTTGGCATCCCATTCGGCTAGTTTAATTTTCCGATCCGATTTTTTATATTTTGCAAAGAAGCTTCCCGCAAGATAATCAGAGAATCCCTCTCCGATCGCTTCAGCCTCGCCACTCTGCCCAAATCCAGGTATGATGGCATCCATAAGAGCATGCCCATATTCATGGATGATGATTTCAGCGTCCTCGCCATCATCAACCCCACCGCTCCCATAGGTGATATCCTTCTTTCCGGTGGTGGGATCGAACCATGATTGATCCTCTGGTGAACCATGAGCGTTCACTTTAACAGGATGGGCAAGGATGCTTGTGCCGTTCCTGAATCCCAGTGACTGTATATACCGCTGAACGGAATCAATGTGGTAGTAGGCCATCACCTCTTCAAAGCGATCATCATCTCTCGTACATTTGAAATCAAAACAGGGTGATGATGCACGATTCTCCGTATTTACGGTGTCGACATACGGTCCCGCCAGGAACCCGCTCTGATCGAGATCCTTCAGAACAACGGTCTTGTAAGCTTTTGATAAGATCACGTCATTCGTATCGGCATAATCCAGGAGATCATCGCGATTGAGGGTTACCACCGGATTCGGTTTGAAGACCTTTCCCTTTCCATGTACCTTCCAGAGCATATCCCGCTCCTCAAGAAGAGAGCCGGTATTGCGATCAAAGAAAAGGATCCAGGAACCCTTTCTTGGGTATTTTGTACTGAACTTCACCTTCCAGACTGCACGAATATGGCCTTGTTTTGCATAGATCATCTCTTCCCTGAAGAGATCAGAGTCCAGTTCACCATACTCACTGATCGTATCGGCAATTACCGTTTCAACCGCCTCATCCAGCGTATCAGCTGGTATCCGTCTCGGAAAAGCCTCTTCGATTCGTTCCATCGGAACGGTATCGTTTTTGACCATAAAGATGCGGTTCTTTTTATCGATATGGACTGCCACCCATGCCCCATTAATCGGCATATTTTCATAGTACTGCTGAAAAAGAACGGTAAATCCCGCCAGACTTTCCACGGTCCTTTCATACCTGAGATCCGATAGTGGTGCAGAAATTTTCAGGACGTCTTTATTCTCATGTAAAAAATCTTGAGCTATTTTTCGGGGTGTACCGTGTCCTGGTTTTTCCTCGATGTTCGAGATCATCCGTGGGATCTGGTTATTTTTGTCCCATCTCACCTTACAGGAATTGAGATTCAGCATGGTGATTACCCCCTAGTGGTAAAAGTTGATTTCTTGTATAGGTTATAATTTTTTAGAGTAAGGCAGTCTTGGTTCCCCCCTGTCAACAAAATTGGGATTTTTGAATTCCTTGAGCTACTGACAGGATACACAAATATTTTTAGATGCACCCTGTTCCCTGCCCTATTTTCGTCATGTTCAAAGGAGCTATTCGTCTGCGGGGTTTTCTTATATGTATGAAAAGATGCATGGCAATCACATATATAGGGGGTAAAAAATCTTTCTACCATGCCTGTTGATGTATTTCAATTGGTCGAGGCTATGGTGATCTCGTTCATTCTCATTGCCACTGTCATCTTTTTTGCACATTTCATCTCACGTTATGGACGGACTTATGCAAAAGCTCGGTCAGCGTCACGATTATGGCCTCCCGAAGACTCCACTGATGCTTTGAAACACTTCATCCTTTTGAGGGTCCTTCTCGATGATAATGACCATGCAAGCCTGTCAGCGTTCCAATTCTTATGCTGGACGCTCTTGATATCATTCTTCTCTATTACGCTCTGGATCCTCTATCTGATGAATCCTGCAGGTGACGCTGCCGGGATTGTCGAAACCACGGTTGCCATGACACCGGCAGCGGAGGAAATAGCCGAAGCTGCCGTTGATTCAGTTTCTTCTCTTCCGACAAACCTCTTCGCTCTGATGGGTATCAGCGTTGCAATCCCCATTGCAAGCCAGGGTATTTCTGCATATAAGCGGGTCAAACCACGTGATGAGGGTGAGACTTACTTTGAACCGGACTATGCATCCATGCTTGAGGAGAACGGCAGACCCAGTCTCCTGCGTGTCCAATTGTTCCTGTGGACATTTGCAGCCCTCGCTATTTACGCAGGCACCTTTATTGCCTCGGCTTTTTCAACCGGCCCAGATAACCTGCTCGTAAAAGGAATGCCGGATATCAACCCCACCCTCCTCTTCCTGATGGGACTCTCTGCGACCGGGTACCTTGGCAACCAGGCCTATTCGGGGAAAGTCGAAAAGAGTGAGGAGACTGGCACGGTGCAACCAGTCATGGCTGTAAAGACACCGGATTCCGGTACAGCAGCTGTCCGGGTATCACCTTCCATCAGGGAGGTTATCCCGAAAGATGTTGAACCGATGGGGATTGTGACACTGCTTGGTACAGGATTCGGGGTGCAGCAGGACACGATTATGATCGATGAGGAGCGAATATCCTCTTCTACCATCAGGCGCTGGGAGGAGACGCGAATAGAATTTTCCCTCCCAAAGACCGTAGCTTCTGGCAGCCACAATCTCCGCATTATGGCCCGGGGCGAGACCGTTAACGGGCAAATTTCGGTGGTGGGCGATCCACAGAGAATACGAGGGATCATCGAGATTGATGCCGATATCATACAGGAAATATGGATTGATGACCCTTACAACCAGGGATACAGGATTCCCCCTATCGGGCATTTCATACCAGATAAACGGTATCATTTTTTCTTTGAATTTGATGTACCTCCCGGCACGCCATCCTGGGGAAGAATCCAGTTCCGTGCCAGTTTCTTCATAGACGGGGTGAATATTGCCACCAGCAGTTTCATGCCCGGTGCCATGAACGGCAGGAATTATGGTAACTTCAATTATGTGTTCCCCGAAGAAGGAAAACACCATATTGAAATCAGAGGGATCAATGCCAAGACAATGGACCTTGAGGTGAAGAAGCCTCTGATTCAATAAAAGAGAATCACTATGACAAAAGAATCAAAACTCGAAGGAGAGAGAATTCCGGAGGACCGGAGTGTCATTGTCATTTCTGATCTCCATCTCGCCCTTGATACGTGCGAGCAGCATGATCGTGAATTTCATGACTCGCCTCCCGCAGATTTACCAAAATTCCTCGCATTTATCAAGCTACTTGTGCAGAGCGGAGGAATCGAGTTATCGATCAGCGGGAGACAAAAAAAATTACTCCCTCCTACCAAAATTATTCTCCTGGGTGATATTATTGACCTATGGAGTCCACGAAACAACAGCCGTGGCTCGGTGATCAGTGACAGTTTTTACCTGATACAGTTCCTGTTGGACCTTGACTCGGAAGTGGTATACGTTGCTGGAAATCATGATGATGAGATTGCTGACTACAAGGGCTCATTTCCCATTAACCCAAGGGGAAAACTGACGATTATCAATCGACGATGGCCTTCCAGCAAAGATAAGCATGATCGATATACCGGTATTCACATAGGGACACATTCGTACTTCTTCATGCATGGTCAGCAGTTCGATACCCTGTTCAATTTTACAGGGGTCTTCCAGAATTATCCTGGGTGGGTATCGAAAAATTACACAATGTTCCGGGAAAATAAAACAATCAAATGGATCTTCCGACTTCTGTTCGTTGGGTCACTATTCTATATCATCATAGTACACGGATTAAACGTAATTCCCCCACTATCCGCATGGCTGGAAACCATCGACTGGCTGATATACATCCTGTTTGGGATATCGCTGGTCATATTCATGTTCAGCATCGAGCCGTCAACTTTTCGCAGATTCTGGGATAAAATCAGTTTGAGAGATTTTGTAAAAAACGACTCAATTCAGCAGATTGTCGAGGGAGGATTCTGGAAGAGAACGCTCGGCGATAACATCACTGCAGATACCATTGTTTTCGGGCACACCCATTTTGCAGATGACAGCAAGGATCGATACTCTCCAGAATACCATAAGCGGTTCGTCAACAGCGGTTCCTGGGGTGATATGGAAGAAAACGATGACGGAGAAATTCTGCAGAAACAGAACACCTTTGTTTACATAGATGCAGAAGGTCCAATCCTGTTCAGGTGGCCAGAAGGCGGAACTCTCCCTGAGAAGATAAATGAGACCACTACAGGAGATTCGGATGAGGAATTGCTATCAAAGGGAAGAGAAAGTGATGTGAGACAGAGACTGGATTTCGAAAACGAAAAGAGATCGGTGAAGGGTAAGGTAAAAATATGGATGAGGGAACACATCTGGCAAAGGGGATGAGAGAGCCCACACATTAAAAATTTTAAGTACCATTGGCCGGAAAGTCAAATAATAAGAAAAAATAAAATATCAATCAGGTATTCGGTTGAAAGAAGCCGAAAAATTCTCATTTCTGTTCAGCCCACGACAGAGGTTTTTTTATTCAAACCTCACCACTTCCGGCAGTTTCACCTCCAGTACCTTCTTCTTCTCAAAGAGCGTGAAGGGTTCCGGATTCTCCTTTTCATGGCCGCAATAGGCAAGGGTCACGAACGCCTGCATGATGCCCGACCGAAAACCGGTGATTTCATTGTTTATCAGTCGGACAGACAGGTCATCCAGTTTGACTGTTGACGTCACCCTGAACCAGTAGGTGGTGGTCCATACGTCGAATGCTCCTGACTTCACGATGAAGTCGACCCTCGGATAGATGGGTTGCAGCGACTGCTCATATGCCGCTCTGATTTCACGCTCTCCTTCGAGTTGCTGGATGGAGACCTGAACGAGGCCTTTGCTCAGCTCTTTCGAGATACAGGTCGTCAGGGTATTGATCAGCTGTTCCCGGGCATCCTTCTCACCAAGCCCGGTCCTGATGGTCCAGGCGATAATCTCCCTGAAGTCGTCCCGGTGGCTGCTGTTTACCAAATCGGTTATCGCTTTGTCAATCGTCTGTGGATTTACCACCGGTTTATCCAGTGTTATTTTCATCTCTTATCCCCCTCCTTCCAGATCCCTGACCTGACTTCCACCGAGATGTCAGGGAATTCATCCGATGTTCTCTTCATCCCAGTCTCATATTCCAGTCCGCTGTCAGTAGTAATATGGAACTCTGGTGAGGGAAGCCTACGTTTGACTATCTGCTGGCGGATATACCAGAGAGCGATGGCTGTACCGGCAATAATCAGTGCCCCGCCAATAAGCGGCACGACAGGAAATGGCGATTCGGCGATCACGGTCTCCTCTGCCCGTCCTGAAGCACCATGCATGTCCGTCACCACGAGGGAGATATCATAGGTCCCTTCTTCCTCGTACGTATGACTGGTAGTCTTGCTGGCCCCTGTTGTTCCATCCCCGAAGTCCCAGGAATAGGTGAGTGCAGTGCCGTCAGGGTCAAATGAACGCGACCCGTCAAAGGTTACCATCAAGGGTACAGATCCACTTTTCGCTGAGATACCGATCACCGCAACGGGATGCTCGTTCCCGACCGTGATTACCACCTCATCCTTACCGGTTGCTCCCAGATCATCGGTTACCGTGAGAACTGTAGTATAGGAACCCGGATCCCGGTACTGGTGGCTTGTGCTTGAGGTCTGCTCACCAGAGCCATCGCCAAAATCCCAGGAAAAAGACCGGATCTTCCCGTCCGGATCATGGGAAAAGGTACCATCAAAATTGACCGTCAGGGGATCCGGACCCGAAGCAGGCGTACCACGTGCATCAGCAATCGGGGGGGTGTTGTCCGTTCGTATGATGAACGAGGAAGTTCCCAAAGAGCCCTGGTTATCAGTAACCGTCAGGATCACGCGATACTCCCCTGGCTGGCTGAAGGTGTGATCCGCTGCTGGTCCGGTCGCTGATTTCGAATCTCCGAAGTTCCAGCTGTAGGATCTGATGGAACCGTCCTCGTCATAGGATCGTGAACCGTTGAAATGAACAGAGAGAGGTGCCTTTCCCGATGGAGGGGTGGCATCGATGAGAGCCCTGGGGGCGAGGTTGGTAACCGTGAATGGTGTCTCTGCGCCATCTGCCTGGCTTTCAGCCCGGACTGTGTAGCTCCCTGGTGCAGTATCCGCGGGAATGATAAACGATGCCGTAAAAGAACCCATAGTCCCGCTCCTTGTCATGGGAATATCACGGGTGATTTCAATCCCGTTGAAGAACAGGGTTATCCGGGACGCACTCTTCTCGTCATAATAAAAGGAACTTCCGGTCGCTGTCACCATGCTGCCCGCTTTCCCTGAGAGAGGTGATACCATCAAGGTCGGCTCGTAGACAGTAATTGTTCGTTTTCTTGCATTGGTTCCTGCCATGTTGGTGACTGTCAGCGTAACCGAGTAAGTGCCGTTTTTCCGGTACGTATGTGATGGATTCGGCAGCGGAGAGGTGCTGTCATCCCCGAAACTCCACCACCACGATGTCGGCGAACCCGTTGAAGTTTCGGTAAACTGCACCACCAGGGGTGCAGGGCCTGTGCCGGAAGCAGGATCCATCGCAAAGTTCGCAACCGGGAGCGTCACCACCGTAAATGTCGCAGTTGCCGATTGAGAACCCCGGACGGCCTGGACAGGGTAGACCCCGGGAGGGATACCGGAGGGAACCTGGAATGAGATGGAAAAAGAGCCGCCCCCGTAGGCGCTGGCAACCTCAATCCCATTGAACCTGATGACCGTCTGCGGGGGAAATTCTGGATCTCCTTCTTCAGAAAACATGCTCCCAGCCGCTTTCGCCCAGCTTCCGGCTTTTCCTGATGACGGTGACAGGACCAGCGAAGGGCTCGTGGCTGCCACATCTGTCACCATGGCACCCGTCGCAGAAGTGATCAGAAGACCAACCAGTACTATCAGAAGGAGTGCCAGGATCGGATTTCCTTTCAATTTTTTTGACCCGTTACTGCCTTCCCGATAGAGACAAACTCCTGAGATTCTTCTTGTGGACTCTTTTTCATCCCACAAGCCTTTGGGGAGGCGATTGTGACCTTCAGGAAGTGTGGAAGAAGATGGAGCGAAATGTCCGGAGGGGTATATCCCGTTTGAAATGCAGGCCATAGAAGCATCCCCCTCTTGAGGGGTGGTTATTTTTTTTGTGATATTAAGTGTGCCGGTTGCTCCCAAGGTATCATATCACCTGGGGAAGAATAGAGAACAACGAAGCTCTGAAATGACTCTGGTTGTGAAGGAAGTCCGGGCAAAGTCCATCCTCTCCCCCTCGAAGATCCATCGTTACGTTGTCAATCCCTATACCGGCTGCCAGCATGGATGCACCTACTGCTACGCCCGCTTCATGAAACGGGTGACAGGACACAAGGAACCATGGGGCGAATTCGTCGATGTGAAGATCAATGCACCGGAATTACTCGAGAAGGAGATACGAAGGAAGCAACGGGGGACCGTATGGGTAAGCGGGGTGTGTGACCCGTACCAGCCCCTGGAGGCACAATACCAGCTGACCAGGCAGTGCCTGGCGATCCTGGCCAGGAACGAATGGCCGGTGATCATCCAGACCCGTTCTCCCCTGGTCCTGCGTGACATCGACATTATCAGGGAGGCCGGGGGGTTTGAGGTTGGCCTCACGATAACCACTGCGGAAGAAGAGATAAGGAAGATCTTCGAACCAGATGCGCCACCTATACCGGAACGGATCGCCGCTCTGGGGAGATTACACAGCGAGGGGATCAGGACCTTTGCGATGATCGCCCCGATGCTCCCCGGATCTGAGGGGCTTGCCCCACTTCTCAAAGGAACGATCGACTATTACATTGTTGACCGCATGAACTATCACTACGCTGATTGGGTGTACCGGAAATACGGGCTTGAGTTCGCCCTTACGGATGACTTCTTCTCCCGGACGAGCCAGGAGCTCTCTTCTCTGTAACAGAAACCAGCAATCGAAAACAAATGCCGAACAAAATTCTGCGGAACTCCAGGAACCATATATTCCGCCTGACCGGGCGGTGAATGAGAGACTCGTGTTGGATTCACCTCTCCCGATTCCTTCACCCCTTCTCAACAACCGCATCCTCACAACAGGTTACCGTGGTGGTGCTCTTGTCTGCATGCCTGTCATGCGATAGTTTTATTCCAACCATTGCCCTATCCGCTATCGGCTCTGGAAGTACCACAGGAATTGATCGGGAGATTTGGATTCCCCCTCTTTTTAATCGAAGCAGAAACCATCAGAGCAGATATTCCAGCAAGAGGTGTGATGCAATGACAAAATTCTACATGAAATGGAAGATGAACCCGATGACCGTCCCGGAAAATCCAGGAGAACGTGTGAACTACTGGTTGGCACTGCTTGAAGGGGTAAAAGCCCAGTTGAAATCCGGCCAGCTGCTGGACTGGGGTATCACCTGTGACAGCAATGAAGGGTACTGTTTTGCTGAGAGCGATGAAACCTCCCTGCATGCAACTGTCGTGACCTGGCTTCCGTATATCCAGTTTGATATCAAGCCGGTGATCGGAGTCGATGACGTGATCGCAAATGTGAAAAAGGCTGCAGCCGCGGGAAAAAAATAAGGGGGGCTTCTCCCCTCTATTTTACGAATGAAAAAGCCTCTGGCGTTTCATCTTGTTTGCGATTGTCCCGCATTGAAATCCTGCAATTTGTTATTGAGGGCAGAGTGGCATTTCATCCCTGTTTTCCTCGCCTATCAAAAGAGTGTCGTTCGTTCAAGAGACGTTTCTTGGGGTTATGCATCAGGCTTACGCCCGCCACAGTGGCGTCTCCTGTGATGCGACAGGGCGCTTTTGAGGCATACACATTTTTTCATAGCCAACATTGAGGAGCGTATCCCACTGACACTGTGGGATACATCCAATACCATCATTATCTCTGAAAGGAAATCGCCTCACGGTTATGGAGTTCTTTGAAAAGGCATATCAGGAGAGGCCGCCCTGGGATATCGGAAGGCCGCAGCAGGAGATTGTCCGTCTCGAGGAGACGGGGCAGATCACCGGCACCGTGCTTGATGTCGGATGTGGGACCGGGGATAATGCCCTCTTTCTCGCGAGATGTGGTCATGACGTTGTCGGTCTTGATTCGGTCGAGCGGGCGATCGAGGCTGCCCGGAGGAAGGCAGACGAACGTGGTCTTTCTGCAACATTCATTCGGGGAGAAATCCTGTCTCTTCGTGAAATCGGCAGGACATTCGATACTGTCATCGATTCCGGTTTGTTCCATACGCTCTCTGATAATGAACGTCTCCTGTTTGTCAGGAACCTGCATGAGGTCCTGGTGCCGGGAGGCAGCTATTTCATGCTTGCGTTCAGCGACCTGGAACCGGCCGGATACGGTCCCCGCCGGATTACGAAGCAGGAGATACAAGATTCGTTTTCGGACGGATGGAGGATCAACGGGATCCAGGCTGCAGTCTTTGAGAGCCGTACGAGAAAGGAAGGATCCAGAGCATGGCTCTCGTCCATTACACGGCTGTGAGACTATGATATGCACCATAGGACGATGATGCAGGGGGAGCAGGAATATCGTTAGGTATATATAAACACGCATCAGAGCGGAACTATCGGCATTCGGAACACTAAGGGACTGTAACGGGTCTCCTGCACTTCTGCAGCTGAAACAGGAAAGGATACAGCATGGATACCACGGATTATTACCGGAATAAAATCTGTATCGTTACCGGGGGGAACTCCGGTATCGGATATGCACTGTGCGAAGAACTCCTCAAAAGGGGAGCAACGGTCTACATGGCAGGACGCGACCCAGCGAAAGTGGAACAGGCCGCCGGGCACCTTGCTATGCATAACGATCGGATACGCACACTTATCGTTGACGTGGTACATCAGCAGCAGGTCCAGAAGGCAATCGAAGACACGGCAGCAGAGGCCGGAAGGCTGGACATGCTGTTCAATAATGCCGGAATCGGCCATACCGGTCCCTACGAGAAGGACACTCTGGCTGACTGGAAGGTGATGATCGATACTGACCTCTGGAGTGTTATTTATGGTATTCATGCGGCGGTGCCGATCATGCTGAAGCAGGGAACAGGTCATATCGTGAATACCTCATCCATTGGCGGTCTTATCCCTGTATCGTTCCAGTCACTCTACAATACTACGAAGTTCGCGGTCACCGGGCTGACCGAATCGCTGCGGTATGAGTATGCCGGGAAAGGAATCAGTTTTTCTACGCTCTGTCCTGCCTTCATCGCGACAGCAATTTTCAACAAGGGACTTGACGGCAGTGTCGGCGCCGAGAAGATACCGGAAGGGGCCTACCCGGCAGACAAGGCGGCATCGTACTGCCTTGACAGGGTTGCGGAACGGCACGGTATCATTGTTGTTCCAGAAGAGCCGTTCACAACGATGTGGAGACGATCTGCCGTGGGAGATCCCGCGGCTGAGAAATTCATGTTCACTATGGCCCACCTCCGCCGGAAGGAAGTTGAACAGGGAAAGGCTCCCCAGGCTATTCCTCCTTTGTCGATGTTGTAAATGATAGTGAGACCATGGTGAAAAGAAGGTGACAGAGCCGGATACTCTTCCCTATTTCTCCCTGGACCTGCCGGGTCCCTACCGATAGTATTAGAGGTTGTACTCCTGATGGAGAAAAAGCGTGATACAGAGAAAGAAGGGAAAAAAATCCCCCGAAAAAGGAGTTGATGACCCTATCAGTCCACGTGCGGGAGGACCTTGTCAAATACCCGAAGTCCCGCATCGCAGTCAGCACTGAAGTTCCCGAATATGAGGTGATCGAATCCCAGTCGCTTCCATTCCTCGATCCTCCCGATGATGTCCTCGGGACTGTGCCAAAGCTCCATCTGTGATCCCTCCCCCGCGACCTCGATTTTCGCCTCCGAGGCAGAGACCTTCATCGCCTCGGGATCGACGAGATGTTCCGGGTCATAAAAGTAAAGGACAGCAAGGGCACGCTCCATTGTCGCCGGGTCCTTGCCGGCCTCCCTTGCTCCCGCCTCGAAGTTCGGGATTATGACATCTTTAAGGATCTTTGGATCTCTCGCTACAGTAATCAGATGGTCCCCCAAAAGACCTGCCATCCTTGATGCCCGTGGACCTATTGCGCTGAAGTACACGGGAATCGGCTTCGGAGGCCGGGTGAACAGGGTGGCGTTGGTGAGCGAATAGTATGAACCCTCAAAAGTGATCGGCCCGGTACTCCCCCAGAGCAGCGACATGACCTTAAGTGCCTCTTCAAGCATCTCAAGCCGCTTTCCCGGCGTTGGCCATGCACCCCTTACCACTGCCGTTTCATTCAGTTCTTCCCCAGAACCGACCCCAATCCCCACCCGTCCCGGGTACATCGATCCCAGGGTGGCGAAGGCATGCGCAACAATCGCCGGGTTGTACCGCATGATCGGGGCTGTTACCGCTGTGGCGAAGAATACCCGTTCTGTAGCCTCAAGGGCAGAACTCATCCAGGTCCACGCAAACCCGCACTCGGTCATGTGGGGCACAGGAAGGAAATGATCATCAACCCAGACCGAGCCAAATCCCATCTTCTCTGCCAGTACCGCCTGGTTCAGGGCATCCGCCGGTCTGGACCGCTCGATGCTGGGACTGTAGCCGAACTTTGTCTTCATAGCGCATCCTTGTTACATCATCCTCATTTAAGATAAAAAAATTCCCCACGGGACAGGCTTGATCAGCAGGGATTGTCCATGGATTAACGTGACATAACGTTTCATCAATCGCAGTGTCTTGTCCTGTATCAAATCAGGATCGACACGTTTATCCCCCTCTCGGCTGGACACACTGTCGGAGGCTTTTATGTTTCGGATACAGGACAATCTCGATTACAATATGCCCGTCCATTTTGGGGGAGTCAGGCTGGTTCCCGGCACGGTTGCAACACAACGGGCAACTGCCCTTGTTATCGGATATGAGACCGCCCGCGAGGAGCTCGAACGCTACATTCCCGGGGAATTCGAGCTCCGTATACCAGAAGTACAGGTGATGTTCAGTACCTTCTCCCGGATCAACTGGCTGGCAGGCTCCTGCTATAACCTGATCAACGTCTCCGCTCCGGTCAGGTTTCAGGGGAAGAAAGATCAGATTGAAGGGGATTATACCCTCGTGACGTGGGAGAATAAGACTGAACCGATCCTCAGAGGAAGGGAACAGACCGGAATCCCTAAGATCTATGCGGATATCGAGGACCTTCATGAGATGGGCTCCTATTTTCATACGACTGCCAGTTACGAAGGCTCCCGTTTCCTTACCATGCATTTCGAAGCGACAGGTCCGATGGCAGGCGGCGAGAGGGACAGGATACAAGCTGCCCTGGGGTCAATGAATACCCTGGGATGGAGATATATCCCGAAGATCAATGGCCCTGGCGCCGACCTCTCCCAGTTCATCCTGTTCCCGCAGCGGATGGAGGTAGAGACGGTTCTTGCGGGAACGGGAAGCCTGCAGTGGTATGAGATGACCTGGCTGGAGCATCCTACGCAAAACCATATCGTCAACAGCCTCGCTGCCCTCCCCATAAGAAAGGTCACACGGGCGATCCTTGCCGAGGGCATGGTTGTCCTCGATCGGATGGCGAGCCGGGCGATTGAATAACCGCACCGAAAAGGAATACAGGATAGATATGGAGCACAAGGCATATTACCAGGACAAGATCTGTCTCGTGACCGGGGCGAACTCCGGCATCGGATACGCCATGAGTGAAGAGCTCCTCAAACGAGGAGCGACCGTCTACATGGCAGGGCGGGACCAGAAGAAGATTTCAGCAGCAGCCGGGCAGCTTTCCCCGTTCAGGGATCATGTTCGCACGCTCGTGGTTGATGTTACCAGACAGGACAAGGTACAGAAGGCCATTGAAGATACCGCAGCCGAGGCGGGCGGGTTGGACATGCTCTTCAACAATGCCGGGATATTCAAGCCCATGCTGTTCGAGCACGGAACCATCGACGACTGGAGAGAGATGATTGATACCAACCTGTGGAGCGTGATCTACGGTGTTCATGCTGCCATCCCTCTCATGATCCGCCAGGGTTCCGGCCATATCGTGAACACCGCTTCACTTGCCGGGCTCGTCCCCTACCCGATGCAGGTGATCTATGATACTACGAAGTATGCGGTCGTCGGGCTTTCAGAAAGCCTGCGGTATGAATATGCAGAGAAAGGGATCAGGGTCTCGGTAATCTGCCCTGGGGATATCGCAACTCCCATCTTCTCCAAACTCGTTGACAGCAAGGGCCAGGGAGCCGCCATCCCCAAAGAGGCTTATCCGGTGGACAGGGCTGCATCCTATATCCTTGATCACCTCGCGGAAGGAGACGGGCGAATCATTGTGCCTTATGAGCCCAACCACCTGATTTACGGAGGATACGTCCTTGGAGATAAAAATGTGGAGGAGTTCCTGCTGAAGCATGCCCATGATCACAGGATCCGTTTCGAGAAAGAGGGACGGTTCCTGTGATTTATCAAAAGGAGGAGAGATTGTGAATTGTTCTGTATTGGGCAATAATGGAGTAAAAAATACGCCAGACCTCCCCTTCGTGTCAGGATCACATGCTCTTTGCTCTGGTGGTGAACCTGCATGAAGAACGGTACGACGCAGGAAAATCCCCCCGGTCAGGAGCACCTGCAGCAATATCGGGAAAAGCGGCACGAAGTAGACCTCTCCATCGAGGTAGTCCTGCTGGTGGTCGGGGGATTGTTCTTCCTCATCTTCGGGGCGCTCCTGTTCATGATTGACAGGGGGATGCTTCCCTATAGCGAGGGGAGCATGTACGGACTCTTTGTCATCCTCGTCTCGATGCAGATCATCACGATGGGAAAGACCCCTTTTGGCGATCTTCTCCGTTCCTGGTTGGTCGTGATGATCGGCCTTTTCACGGCAATGCTCGGGACCCTTGCAATCTTTTACCCCGGATACCTGGCCGTGACGATCCGTGTCCTTGCGGGCCTGATCGTCCTTGTCACGGGAGTCCTCGGGCTGCTGCAGCTGTTCACTGCAAAAGACAAAGCCCGGGTGTGGATGAAGGTTCCCGGGATCCTGCAGCAGCTGACAATTGCGTGTATCCTGGTGTATGGGATCGAGATGGTGCTGGGGATTATCACGCTCCTTCCCGGCATCATCCCCACTCTGCTGACAGCCATCCTGTGTCTGATCTTTGGGGTGTCCCTCTTGTTCCTCGCCTGGTGCATCCATATGGTACACAGACAATACCCCCCGGGAGACGGGAAGGAAGCGACCACAACCCCTCCCTCACCGAGCGGATTCTGCCTGTTAAAAGAGGCCTCCCTGACCATGGGGAATACCTTCAATGCCTACCAGGGGGTGCTTATGATCCTCCTCGGGTTCCTTGTGCTCTTCATCACCCTGGGGATCTACCCCTCGTTCAATTCGGATGGCCAGATCGGGCTTCTGCTGGTACTCACTTCACTGCAGTTGCTTGCCCTCGGTCAGTTCGTCGGAAGCCAGGTGACCCGGTCCTGGCTGGTGGTTTCCTTCGGGCTGCTCTGTGCTTCGGCAGGTATTTTCTCGTGCATTGTCCCGGGGATCCTTGCCGGACTGATCCAGCCGCTCCTCGGGCTCCAGAACATCCTCACCGGGGTCCTGCTCCTTGGAACGCAGATCATAGCCCCGACCCTCTACGGAATACGACATCCCCCGGCAGAACCGGTAGTGCTTCCCCCGATCATAAAGCGGCTGTTTCTCGTCCTTGCGATCACCGGGATCGTGACCATCCTGTTTGGTATCAACACGATTGCACCAGTCCTGCTCCCAAACCTGCTCGGGATGATCGCGTATGCAGTCCTCATCCCGCTCCTCATCATCACCATGGGGCTCCTGACGCTGATTACCATTTCAGTTACCCAGAAACTCCAGCAGGGCGCTGAAACCGCGCCCTGAATCGTGATCATCCATCAGGAATATCCTCCTCCTTTTTCCTGTCAATCGTCAGAATCTCTCGCAGGGCACCGGGACCGCCTCCCGAAGTGGGCTCATTTACCAGGAATATTCCTTCCACATTTCCGGGGGGGGTGGAATGGAGGGAGGTCAGTCACCGCATGCTTTCCCGGATTTCGCAGACGACTGCTTCGAGAATTCTCTCGAAATCACCATCAGAACAACCGATCCGGATATCGGCATACTCCTCGTAGAGCGGGATTCTCTGGTCGTACATTTCGGAGAGACTCTGGCCCGGAAAAAGGACAATCCCCCTTGTCGTGATGTTCCCGAGCCTTCGCACCATCTCTTCAAAGGAGATAATCAGGTAAATGATGATACTTTTCGATTTCAGGTGTTTCATTGCCCGATCGCTGAGAACAACACTACCGCCCGTGGCAATCACCGTGTTGTCAGCATCCAGAGAGAGTGCCGTGTCCTCCTCGATAGCCAGGAATGCATCAATCCCTTCATCATCGATGAGTTCCTGCAGGAGTCTTCCGGTACGCTCCTGCATCACGATATCGGTATCGATAAAATTCATCCCAAGGCTTTTTGCAAGGATAACGCCTATGGTGCTCTTCCCGGCACCGGGCAGGCCGATAAGGATGATGGTTTTCATATGATTCCCGGATCTCCCTTTTCATTGATACTATCTTACCCGCAGTTTCACCCGGGTCATCATTACGGTTTCGTCTCATGGATAAATCCATGAGGTGATGAAGAGACAGAACCGGAAGGAAGGGAATGGGGAGATCATCCTCCTCCGCATCTTACCGATGCATCGGTGCTGCTGCCGCGGCTGCCGGATTGCCCCGTTCCAGAGCCAGCCTGCGGTTATGGGCATGGGCCAGAAGCATCTCTTCTGCCTCAGGATCGCTACTCACATACTTTCTCCAGAGGTGATCGTGAAATCCTTCGGGAACAATAATGAGCGCTTTTCGTTCAGCCACCCGGTCGAGGATGAAGGTTGCAGCGGAGTCAGCGGGAATGGCATCGCCGGGAACCTTCATCAGGGGATCTGCCTTCCCGAGCCGTTTCTCATAGATCGGGGTCGCCACAGGGCCGGGAAAGACAGTGGAGAAGTGAAGCCCTTTCTCGGCATATTCGAACCGCAGGCTCTCGGAAAGACCGGTAACCGCGAACTTCGTAGTATTGTAGAGAGCCTGCATCGGGTACGGAATAATTCCGCCGACAGATGAAACATTCACGATATGCCCGGATCCCTGCATGAGCATGATCGGCACGGCGGTATGCACTCCGTAGATCACACCCCAGAGGTTGGTATCGATCATCACCTTCCACTCTTCGAGCGTTGCTCTCTCGAACAATGCCATGAGAAGGATCCCGGCATTGTTGAAGAGCAGGTCCAGCCGGCCAGCTTCTGCAGCAGTCTGCTCGATCGCCCTCTGCACCTGTTCCTGTTTGGTCACATCCATGACAATGGTGTGTACCCTGTCTTTGAAGACGGAGAGTTTTGCTGCGGCATCTGCCCCTTTTTTTGAATCGCGTCCTGCCAGATAGACCGTTGCTCCCCGCTTCAGGAGCTCTTCGCTCAATGCGTACCCGATACCGGAGTTTGCCCCGGTCACAAGACAGATCTTGTCCCTGAAATAGTCGTTCCCGATCATATCGTCCTCTGTTCCCATTCGTTCATGTGAGTACTCGTGCCTGGGTGGTATCCAGGATGACCTGCCCCTCTGCCAGGATGGACTGGCCCTTCTTCTTCACGGGAAGAGCGGAGAGAGCCTTGATGATATGGTGCTGTCTTGGATTCTGCATCACGGACAGTTCTGTCCAGTGGAGGATGCCTGTTCCCGTGTGTACTTTCTCGAGCTCCATCCACTGCGGAAAATAGATGAACTGCGAGAGGTCGGCTCCCGGAGCCCCGACCTTGGGGATGTATCTCCATCCAATGAGATCAAGGGACCTGATCTGGTCTTTCATGCGTTCCAGGTCATTTCCCGTGACCGGGCTTTTCTCCTCGAAGGTCATCGAAAGGAACGTGTTTCCCTCATAGCTGATAGACGAGGCATAATGAGGCCGGTAGACATGCAGGTCCTCGATATCGGCAAATATTTTTGGGACCCCGGTCTGCTCCCGCCCGGTGAGGATGGGGGCCGTCCTGTTCTCCCACACGACCAGGGGATAGGCGGCATCGACGTGATCCCTCTTCCCGTTGAAACGGATAGGGACAGAGACCATTACCAGGTTGTAATGCCCCCCGCCCAGCCAGTTGATCTCGGTCAACTGGTTCAGGGCCACCTGCACTTCAGGGATACGGAGCTCCAGTTCTTCGGGGATATAGCGTTCGAGTTCTGCACGATCGGTCTCAAAGCTCACGCTCAGCATCGTTGCCCGTTGGCTCGCCTTATACGAAGTATCAAAGAGGTTGCCCCCAAAATGGGCGGGCATCAGATAGGTATGGTCTTTCTCTGGTCGAAACATAGTCACTCGACCAGCTATAACAGGTGAACCGATAAAAGGATATGTTATCTGTTCAACGGTGTGCATCTCATCGCTGCATACCCCATGGTTCCCGGAGGCAGAAAGCAGGAATAAGGTTTTTCATCAGACGTGCATTTCTGGTTTGCACCATGGCAAGTGCTGGTGAGGCGGGGTGCTCCCGGAGAAGGGGTTTACCCCCGATTAGGTCACCTCATCCCTCCCTCCCCGGTGGCTTCATCATCCCGAATGCAATCAGGAATCCAATGACCGCAAGGAGCAGCACAGCCGGAAAGATACCGAGGTAGCTCCCGGTGGTCGTCTCGACATATCCTGCGAGCTGGGGACCTGCGATCGCTCCAGCACCATACGCGAGAAACACGACCCCGTAACAACGGGGATAATCCACGGTTCCGAAATACGTTGCGGTGACGGTCGGTGCAATGGCAAGCCAGCCGCCAAGGCATCCCCAGAGCAGGGCGAAGGCAACGATATACCCCGCAGGTACCGGCCACTGCCACATCACGAGACCGGCCAGTCCGATCAGGACAAATGAGAGCATGGCGGTGTTCCGGGGATTGATCCGGTCGGTAAGAATCCCGAATACCGGCCGCCCTCCGCCATTGAAGAGGGCAAAGAACGCCACGAGCGTGGTGGCAAGCCCGGTCTCCAGGTGTACCAGATCGGTCCCGACTGGTTTTGCGATCGAGACCGCCATCAGGCCGGCAACACTGCCGATGAAGTAGCAGAGCCAGAGGCCGTAAAAGGCCGGGGTCCTGACCATCTCCGCTCTGTTGCAGTCGCACGCCACATGCCCTCTTTCACCGTGAACCGGGGCTTTCCAGCCCCGCGGTCTCCACCCGGAAGGGGGGAAGGTGAGGGGGAGCGCCATCGGGACCGTGATCAGGAGAATTCCTATGCCAAAGAAGAGGAAGGTGGTCATGACATCGTAAGCATCAATGAGGAACCCTGCCAGGTTCGCGGTCAGGACCGCAGAGAAGCCGACTCCAAGCACTGTCATCCCGACTGCAAGCCCTCTCCTGTCCGGGAACCACCGTGCAGCAACAGCAATCGTTGCTCCATAGGCGATGCCGACACCGATACCACCGATCACCCCGAATACAAGGGTGAGCATCATCAGGGAGGTTGCAGTCGAGGCCAGCAGCCAGCCGAGCCCACAGAAGATTCCCCCGATCATGGTAACCATCCGCGGCTGGAGTTCCTCAACGTATCTGCCGGTAAGGAGCATCGTGATTGCAAAAACCGCAATGAATACTGAGAATGGCATCAGCACATCGTTGACCGTTACTGCCTGTCCAAGCCCCAGGGAAAAATATGCGATGAGGGGCTCGACAAAGACACTCCACGAGTAAAGGGTGCCGAGGCAGAGGTTGATGACCATGCCAAGGATCACAAGCACCCATCTCCCTTTTTCCGGGGCCATGTCGAGCGGGAACCGGTGTTCGCCAGGAGTGCCTCGTTCCTCTGTATGGAGTGCCATACAGGAGAGCCGTTGGTGACGGGACCAGATAACGATATCCCTGGAATATTTTTCCCCCTGGTCCCCGGCCGTTCTTCCTGTAATGCCCTGCCCTGCTCAAGGGAAGGGATCATTCAGTGTTCAGAAGGAGTGTTGAGAAGGGGTCATCCGGATTCCAGGATCCTGTCCCTTCCTCATAGAAGGGTGAGGCAGAGTTGAGTATCCCGAACTTATCCAGAAACCTGTTGTTCCGAAAAAAGCGTGGTCGCTCTCCAGCATCGTCCAGCACTACACCATAAAAGGGGCTGAAAGATGATAGCCTGCATGCCCTTCCTTACCCTGACTTCCTTGTCGAGGACAGCATGCTTTCTTTTGGAACAGCCTTTGGATGATGCCAGACACCTTCCCTGTGATGGTATAGTGCGATCTGCAGGAGGGGTCCTCGCAGGAAAAAAATGAGAGAGTCCCTTTTCAGATCGAATACCGGATGAGCGGGGTGGAGTGTTCATCCATCAGATAAAGGATGCCATCGCTCGTTACCTCGTAGGATGCCACCGAAGGCAGGAGGGCAAGGTAGTCCTCCTCCTGGTCCATGACACCGTATGCAATGCAATACTTCTCCGTTGTTACCAGCGGTTCGCTGATTGAGATCGTGGTCCCGCTGCTGGTGGTGTACGTGCCGTTGTATGCGTTACAACCGGCCGATCCTGTGAGGGTTCCATCAGTGCCAAAGAGGGCGGTTACCTCCGTATCCAGGTTGGCAGGCATGTTCGCTCCCGATTCCATTCGGTACAACTGGAGGATCCAGGGAATACCTGCGATAGGAAGAGAAGATTCCTGGGATGCTGACCGGTCATAGATAAGAAGGACGGTCCCTTTGAGATCATAGAAGGTGAGACGTTCGCCATCGATGGTGAACCGTTCTGCTGCCTTGAGATTTGAAAGGTAGATCGTCTCCTGGTCCGATACTCCGATGGGACTACTGCATTCGTTCTTCGCGACCGCAGGTTTACCTACCGCGATCCTGTCACCGCTGACCTGGTAGGTGACGACATAACGGTTACACCCTGCAGATCCAAAGCCCAGGCCCGATTCGGTGAAGGTTGTCGTGATGGTGGTCAGAGGGACCATGCTCGTCCCCCTCCCCTGGGCAAGGATTGAGACAAGGGTCCAGGTCCCGGTAAGGGTGGTCTCCTCTGGCATGGTTACCGGCATGGCTGTAGTAGGCAACGGGGTGACCGGTACTGTCTGCGGGGATGGTGTTGTGCAGCCTGCAACAAGTATTCCGACAATGAGAGCACCAATAACAAGGATAACAGCATTATCGTTCATGGGTAACAGCTTATCGTCGTCTCTTAATAGTATTTCTCTCTTTAACGGCGAATCTCCCGGAATATTATGATGGATAAAGGCCCTGGCAGCGGATAGCCGTTGTTCCTCCCACCGGATAATTCTTGGGTCAGGTTTTTTACCCGGGGGATGATAATGTGATGCTGACGGTTCCCATCAGGCAGTAGTGTATTGATACCATGAAGCGACGGAAGATGGCAGTGAGCAGCCTTGACAAACCTATTGTGGATCTTGCCATTGGCGTTAACCATAGGATCCTTGCACTCTGGGCTGCTGATTGTGCAGAGCGAGCCCTCCCCCTCTTTGAAGAACGATATCCTGGAGACCCTCGTCCCCGGAGAGCGATTGAAGCACTCCGGGAGTGGGTCCGTAGCGGGGTGTTCAGGATGGCGGATGTGCGGAGAACTGCCCTTGACGCCCATGCTGCAGCCCGTGATGTCCAGGGGTATGATGCGGCCCGCTCTGCTGCCCGTGCTGCCGGCCAGGCGATGGCAACCGCCCATGTGCCAACACATGCCATCGCTGCTGCGATATATGCCGCAACCGCGTTCAGGGATGCTGCTGCCACCGGGGATGAGGAGGGCGCCACACTGAGAGAACGGGAGTGGCAGTATCACCACCTCATGGAATTAATCGGGAAATCGGGATCCTGATACTTCGGATACCGGATGACACAATGACCAATTCCGGAAGAGAGAATCACGGTCACATATCAAGCGAAGAGCAGTTCCTCTCTTTTTTTCTTGCGACCGGGAATAGTAACATAATCAAGGATGATCCACCAGTGTGTGGATTATTTCATGGATGCGGTGCTTTCCGTCATCCCCTGGAATCTGGAGGGGAACGTGTTAGACGGGAGACACTCAAACGGGGAGGAATTCATTGGCAACACAGAGCGGTTCAAAAATTGCGGTGGTTGCCGCCATTGCCGGGAACCTGATCATTGCGATCATCAAGTTTATTGCTGCAGCAATTACCGGGTCATCGGCGATGATATCTGAGGGGATCCATTCACTTGTCGATACCGGGAACGGATTACTCGTGCTTCTCGGGATGAAAAAAGCCCGGCAGCCTGCTGATCAGAGCCACCCGTTCGGCTACGGAAAATCGCTCTACTTCTGGACCCACATTGTCGCAGTCTCCATCTTTGGTATCGGAGGGGGCATGTCGCTCTATGAGGGCATTTCCCATATCCGTCATGTTGCGCCCGCAGCCGAGATGGGTGACCCTGCGGCAGCCTATATTGTCCTTGGCATTTCGCTCCTTGTGGAGGGGGGATCCTTTACCGTAGCCCTCAAACAGTTCCTCCATGCAAAGGGGGACCTGGGCGCCTGGCAATTCATCAGGCAGTCGAAAGATCCCAGTCTCTATACCATCGTCCTTGAGGACAGCGCTGCAATGCTCGGGCTGATCTTTGCTTTCCTTGGGATCTTCTTTGGTCACCTCCTGAACAATCCATATCTCGATGGTATTGCCTCAATAGCAATCGGCCTGTTGCTGATGAGCGTTGCCTGGATTCTCGCATCACGGACCATGGGCCTGCTGATGGGGGAGGGGGTGAATCCCGAACAGCTTGCGGACATCCGGCGGCGCGTTGAAACGGACCCTGCAGTCGAACGGGCGGGAGATATCCTGACGATGTACCTGGGGCCCCATGATCTGCTGGTGAATATGGGGGTATGTTTTGCTGAAGGCACCACGGCTGAGCAGATGCACGAGTCGATACGCCGTATCGAGGCAGATCTCCGGAGTGCCTACCCGGAGACCAATCGCGTCTACATCGAGGCCGAATCGCTGCCGACAGGCCTCTCTTGGAATGGGGAGGAGCGCTGCAGGAGCAGGGATAGTTGATCCTCTCCTCTCTTTCCGGATAGCACAGTCTTTTTTGATATCACTGCCGAATTCCTGAGCTACTTGTACCTGCCTGACCGGGAATCGATCCAGGTGCAACAGGATGAAGTCCATGCAGTACCGGACTGTGCCAAAGAATGGTGATCGCCTGTCCACCCTGGGATATGGTACGATGCGGCTTCCTACACGGATGGGGAGGATCGATGAGGAGCGAGCAATACGCCAGATCCGGAGTGCCATCGATAGCGGAGTGAACTACATCGATACTGCTTCTCCCTACCATGGCGGTGAGAGCGAACAGGTGGTGGGCAAAGCCCTTGCCGACGGGTATAGGGAAAAGGTGCTCCTTGCTACCAAGCTCTCCCCCTGGGAAGTCCGGACACGCGGAGATATGGACAGGATTCTCGGAGAACAACTGGAAAAACTCCGGACCGGTTGCATTGATTATTACCTCCTCCACTCGCTTGATGCCATCCAGTGGAAGAAACTCTGGGATCTTGGGGCCCTGGAATTCCTTGACTCGGCATGTGCATCGGGGAGGATACGGAATGCCGGCTTCTCTTTCCATGGCGATCTCGGGACGTTTCGTGAGATCATCGATGCCTATCCCTGGATATTCTGCCAGATCCAGTACAATTTCCTTGACGAACAGAACCAGGCAGGGACCGAAGGTCTCCGGTATGCAGCATCGAGGGGGATTGCAGTGATGGTGATGGAACCGCTCCGGGGCGGCATGCTTGCCCGTAATCTCCCGTCAAAGATAAGGCAGGAATACGCACGGTCCCCTGCCCGGCGTTCAGCTGCTGCCTGGGCAATACGCTGGGTCTTAAACCACCCCGAAGTGACGGTTGTCCTGTCAGGGATGAACGACGAGGGGCACATCGCTGAGAATCTGAAGACCTGCAACGATGCGCTCCCCGGATCGATGAGCGATGAGGAGCTGGAGACGATCAGGAACGTGGCGGGACTGTACAACCGTCTTACAAAGGTGGCATGCACCGGCTGTTCGTACTGCATGCCCTGCCCGTTCGGGGTGAATATCCCGTACTGCCTCTCCTTGTACAATGACTACTATCGGGGAGATTCCCGACTCATCACCCGGGGGTGGTATGGGATGCGGCTTATGGGCGGCCAGGGCGGGGGACGTGCCGATGCTTCACTCTGCCGTAACTGCTGGAGGTGCGCCCAGGTCTGCCCCCAGAAGATTCCCATCCCTGATGAGCTGAAAAAAGTCAACCGGACGCTTGGGGGAATTCGTACCCAGCTCATGCTCCCTTTCATCAGGATGATTCTCCGAAGGAAAAAAAATGAATGACCCAAAAGAGCCTTTATATCCTGGAACAAAGGGACGGTATCACGTGAAGATAGTGAGAATCGTATGATCAGGAAGGATAAGCCCGTCACAGTGAGGGGAGAAACCCGGGCAGTTGATGCGTATATCAGTACCTTTCCCGCCGACATCCGCGTGATCCTCGAACAATTACGAAAGGTAATCCATGAGAGTGCACCTGGTGCACAGGAAGCGATCAGATATGGCATACCCACCTTCATGTTCCATGGCACTCTCGTGCATTTCGGAGCGTTTGAGCAGCATATCGGGTTCTATCCCACTCCCTCTGCAATCCGGGCTTTTGAGGAGGAGTTGAGACCTTATCCCCATGCAAAGGGCTCGATCCGGTTTCCCCTTGACAAAGCGATCCCCCTTGACCTTGTCAGGAAGATGGTCCGGTTCAGGGTGGAAGAGAACCTTGCCCTGGCAAAAGCGAAGGGATGATATCCTTCCCCTTTCATAACCGGAAGAGTGATAGCGAGGGTTGGGACAGAGGGGTGATCGGATTGGACACCGGGGAGGGGAACGATCGCTGATGCAGACCGGATTTGGCTGGATCGAAGTGGGAAAGAGAACCTACCCCCATGATATCATCATCCATACCGATGGTTCGGTATCGAAGAGGAAGAAGAAGGTCTCCAAGGGGATGAAAGGAGACTATGGTCATACTCCTCTTTCAGAATTCAAGCTCGGCTTTCTTGAGCGATGAAAAACCCGAAGTGGTGTATATCGGGACCGGGCAGTATGGCAGTCTTCCCGTCACGGCTGAAGCAGAAGAGATCCTCTCTTCATTTATCACCGTGCTCCTGCCAACCAGCGAGATCATCCGCGTAATTGAGGAAGAAAAGCGATCGTTTGTGGCTCTCCTTCACATCACCTGCTGAGTATGACTTTATCCCTATTGGGATAACACCCCATGAGGCTCGTGCTGGTGGGCATACCATGCGGGTCAATCACCACTCGCCTTTCTGGATCAGGAAGAGTTCCTGGTCGCAGACAATACGCTCTGGCCATTTCCAGGCCTTGCGGCACCTCGCGATCTGGCAGGAAAATCCAGAGGGACCGGGATTGGACCGGAGCGTCCTTTTTTGGGGGTCTGCCGACGTAATCTCAGCCCGTCGCAGCCGATGTAAATCCAATTAATAGGGGTTCTTATGACTCAAATGAGCCTCTGAATCCCTCAATCCTCCAAAAGATTTTTATTTATTGAAATTATTACCATTGAACGATTTAAATGACGGGGAAATTATCGATATTATTTATAGCAATGGCAGTGCTGGGACTCTTTATCATCCCTGTACTGGCAGAGGATACAGTAACCCTCACCCTCCCAGAAGGTCAGTACTACCTTGGGGATGAGATCCCCCTGATGGGGAGCAGCACAGGGGGCACCACGGTCTACCTTCTCTTCACCGGGCCGGGTCTTCCTCCCGAGGGAGCTCCCCTGCATAATCCGAATGTCTCGGTATATGGCGGGGGATGGACCACGACCACGGTTCTCGCCGACAATAGCTTTGGGTATCTCTGGAAGACCGAGGGTCTCACCCTCTCAGAAGGAACCTACACGATTTATGCGGTATCTGGTCCAAAACCGATAACCAACCTCGAAGACACATCGCATGGGAGCATTGTATTACCCCTCGCATCTCCTCCCCTGACCCTTTCGGTCTCTCCCGCAATCATCAAACCGGGTCAGGAGATCGCTCTCAGTGGCGTTGTGCAGGGCACACCGTCACCGGGTGTCCTGATCTGGATCTTCGGTGAGGAATTCACCAGTGTCGTCTCAGCGCCGATCCATGGGAACGGGACCTATCAATACCTCATCCCTGATTCCACTACAGCAGGGATGGCTACGGGAGAATACCATGTACTGGTCCAGCACCCCATGGGGAATGACATCTTCGATGTGATCCGCCAGGGTGACGCCGTTATCGGGACTTCCCCGGTCCCGGGAGCCACCCTTTTCACCTTGCAGGGTGAAGGGAGCCTGACGGGCGAGGAAGCAACACAGGCACTGGCCGCTGCACTGGATAACGCGGCGATTGATGATGTCTATCGTGAGGCAGTCTTTCAGGTTACCCCGAATCCTCCGAACCTCCCCCATGCCTTCTATGGAAACGTTACCATTGATGGCTCACCCGCTCCTGTGCAGACCACTATATCGGTACAAGTAACAGGCGGGATTGACGCGGTCAATTATCTCGTCACCACAGAGGAAGGCATCTACGGAGGACGCGATGAAGACGCACCGAAGCTGATTGTCCAGGGGATTATCGAGAATGGTGCCCCAGTATCGTTTTATGTCGATGGAAGGCGTGCAGAGGTCTCTGATGTTGCCTCTGGTAGCACCTGGCAGATGACGTACCCGTTCATTGCCGGCGCAGTGACCGATCTCTCCCTGCGAATACAGGATGAACAGCCCGACTCCTATGTGATCACCGCATCTTCAGGACCTGGTGGTTCGATCACACCAGTCGGGCTTATCGCGGCAGCGCCTGGAAGCTCGGTGAACTTTACCATCGCTGCAGATGACGGATACGCGATCCAGTCGGTCCTTGTTGACGGGATTGAATCGGAACCTGATGGAACGTATCTGTTCACGAACATCGCAGCGAACCACACCATATCAGCGTCGTTTGAAGCCATTGATGCTGGAAAAGACCAGTATTACATCAACGCGACGTCCGGACCGGGTGGTTCGATCATACCAGCCGGGCTTGTCGCGGCAGCGCCCGGAAGCTCGGTGAACTTTACCATCGCTGCAGATGACGGATACGCGATCCAGTCGGTCCTTGTTGACGGGACTGAATCGGAACCTGACGGAACGTATCTGTTCACGAACATCGCAGCGAACCACACCATCTCCGCATCGTTTGAAGCCATTGAAGAACAGCCTGATCGCTATTACATTAATGCATCGGCCGGACCGGGTGGTTCGATCACACCAGCCGGGCTTGTCGCGGCAGCGCCCGGAAGCTCGGTGAACTTTACCATCGCTGCCGATGACGGATACGCGATCCAGTCGGTCCTTGTTGACGGGATTGAATCGGAACCTGATGGAACGTATCTGTTCACGAACATCACAGCGAACCACACCATCTCCGCATCGTTTGAAGCCATTGAAGAACTGCCCGATCGGTATTACATCAATGCATCGGCCGGAAATGGCGGAGTGATTGCGCCCTCCGGACAACTTGAGGTCGTACCGAATGAGACAATCACATTCACCATTACCGCAAGCCCTGGATATACGATCCAGAATATCGTTGTGGACGGAGAGAATCAGGAGGTGTCTGATTCCTTTACCTTTACCAATATCTCGGGCAATCATACCATTACTGCCTCCTTCATCGCCAGTGGAGGGGATGGTGGCACCGTTGGGAAAGGCACGCTGTATGTTACCTCCATCCCGAGAGGTGCCCTGATCACTATTGATGGAGTAGTGAAAGGGCAGACCAATGCTATCATCTCGAACGTCGCCGCTGGGATCCACAACGTCACCCTCACCAGGTCGGGATACCATCCCGAGACAAAACAGGTCAATGTTAAGGCGGGTGGCATGAACTCGGTGGCGTTCACGCTGAAAGAAAGCGGGGAAACCGGAACGGGAACGGGTACTCTCTATATCAGCTCGATTCCGAGCGGGGCAGCCATCACGATCGATGGGGTGGAGAGCGGGCAGACGAACAGGTATGTCCGGAACCTTGCTTCCGGCATTCACACCATCACCCTCACCAAGCCAGGATACCTCCCCGGGACGAAGCAGGTCAGTGTGAACACGGGTGGCGTGGAATGGGTCTCATTCACACTCAAGAAGGGAGGGGATGTTGAACCCGGAACCGGAGATGGAACCACAACATTAACCGGCACCGGGACCCTCAACGTCAAATCGGTTCCAAAAGGTGCGGTCATCACGATTGACGGGGTGGAGAGCGGGCAGACCAATGCCCTTCTATCGAAGGTTGCTGCAGGACCACACAATGTAACGGTGTCAAAAGATGGTTATCAGACCGTGACAAAACAAATCGACGTAAAGTTGGGGGGGAGAAATTCCGTTTCCTTCACCCTCCAGCCATTCGAGGAGAGCGGAATAGTCCAGTTGAGTGACCATTTCCCCTTCTCTCTCTGATTTTTACCGATCAGACCGATTGACCCGTTCGAAAGAGGTATACTTCCACCTCATCGATTGTGTCGACGAACTCAACACTGATCCCAATTGTTGATTCGATGTACTCTTTTGCAGGGACTGTCTCATAGACCAGCCGGGTCATGCGCAACCCTCCCATGCTCCGGGATGATTCGTTCAGTACGACGATGTAGGCGTTTTCCTGCGGAAGGAGGAGCAGATCTTTTCCTGCCACTTTTGCCGCTTTTGCTTTCTCGATCACCCCGCCGATAGCCCCTATGCGGCCATCCGGGGTTATTGTGCCGGTGAGGGTCCTGTTCTCCCAGAGGGGTTCTCCAGTGGCTGCCGCTCTGGTAATGATGGTCATCAGTGCCCCGGCACTCGCCCCATCCACCGCAGGGATCACTCCCTCGGAGGTGATTGAGAAGATCACATCACTCCTACTGAAGTCGGCAGTGGTGCGGTTCCTGGCAACAGCCACGGCAGTATTTGCAGCGTCCTGGAACACGATGCCCATGAGGGGCTTTGTCTGTACGAGAACCCTGCCTTCACCGGGAATGATATCAACCGTGACATTGATCGTGGTCCCGGTCTCATTCTTCTCCTGGTAGATGAACTGTCCCTGGCGGGAATAATTGATGGTGGTGATGACAGCCAGCCCCTGGAGGGATGCAGACCGTTTCTCCTGGCCTGATATGGTATCAAGGATATCGGCCACGGGTATCGTTCTCCCGGATTCTCCCACCGGTCCGCTGGTCCTGTCTGCACCCGTGGCAGTCTCATACTCTTTTGAGGGCATGCCAGGTCCGTAGAGATGATCGTTTGCAATATACAGCCCCATCCCAAGGTTGGCAAGGAGAGAGAGGGCAAGTATCACTGCCAGGATCTTCTCGTTCATGGAATAACGTTCAGATTCTGCCGTTTTGTATAATAGGTTTCCGAGCGGAACCCACCTTCCGGAGGTACGATGACGGAACGGAACCCTGGGAATATTCACGTTGGAATAGTGGGATCCTGATCTCTCTCCAGGCACAGGGGGGATTCCTTCGGCAGGGATCCAGAAAAATTCAACCAAAGGTTCCTCTCTTGTCAGGGAGTCTTTTAGGGGAGTGAGCAGCCTGGCACGAACGATAGGAGGTGGGGGTTTGGGAGCCGGCCATATCTTAAGGACTGGCGGCTGCGGATCGTACCAGTATTCATCATTGATCATGATAAAAACAGAATAAGAGACTGCGAATCGGACAATCGGGTGGTCGGTGATGTGCGGCAGGTTCACTATATCTGTTGTAATCGGGCTTTCAGAGAGGTTTCAGGCACGGAATCCATCCTTTGAGCTGATCCCTCGTTATAATATTGCTCCTTCACAGGACGTCCCGGTGGTAGTCCGGGCTCACCCGGATGATGCAGTACATGAGATCAGGATGATGAGGTGGGGGCTCGTGCCATCGTGGGTGAAGGATCCCTCCCGTTCCCCAAAACCGATCAATGCGAGGGCGGACACCCTCAACGAAAAACCGATGTTCCGTGACCTCCTGCAAACGAAACGATGCCTCATCCCGGCAACCGGGTTCTATGAATGGAAGAAGGAGGTCTGGGGGAGGACCCCATACTACATCAGGATGAGGGACAATTCCCTCTTTGCCTTTGCTGGTCTTTTTGATACGTACCGGGCTCCCGATAGCGAGGAGATCAGCACCTTCTCGATCATCACCACGGAGCCAAATGCGGTTGTTTCGCCCTATCATGACAGGCTGCCTGCCATCCTCAAAGGAGAGGACGAGGAACGCTGGCTTGGTTCCGGAGTTCTTTGCAGGGATGAACTATCAGCCCTGCTCCACCCCTATCCTGCCAGCGGGATGGAGGCATACGCTGTCGGAAAAAAGGTCAACAATCCTGATGCTGAAGGCGAAGATCTGATACAGCCTGTCCCTTCCCTGACCAACCATTCCTGGGATAGAACGCAGGGGGGATGATTCCGGCACAACTTTATAACTCCCCTCTTGTATTGTTCTGCTGAGAGGAATTCGTATGAATGTTCCAAAAATCCTGACCCTCGGTGGCCTTGTTGTCATCCTTGTCCTCCTGGCTCTTCTCTTCTCTTCCTGGTTTTCGGGGGGACTCTCCCCCACGGAAAACAGGGATACGCTGTACCAGCTCTCGACGATCGATGCGCTGCAGCAGGGTGTCTTTGACGGGATTCAGCCGGTGGGCGAGATAAAAAAACACGGGGATTTTGGTATCGGCACCTTCAATGCCCTCGATGGTGAGATGATAGTCCTGGAAGGAATCGTCTACCAGGCAGCATCTGATGGAAGTGTCGTCATCGTTCCGGATACCATCACCACACCATATACTACCGTTACCTTTTATCGCGAGGATTTCTCGCTTACTGCCGAAGAGGCGATGAACTTTTCGACCTTTTCGAAGGTGACGGGGACTTATCTCCCCACGGAGAATATGGTGTATGCGGTCAGGATCCACGGGATGTTTCCTCTCATGAAGGTACGGTCGGTCCCGCCTCAGCAGAAGCCATACCCGACCCTTTCGGAAGCAGTAGAGAACCAGTCGGTATTCGAGTACACCGATATCTCCGGGTGGGTGGTTGGAACCTTCACTCCTTCGTTTTTCGAAGGGATCAATATCGATGGGTACCATCTGCACTTCATCAGCGATGACCGGCAGAAAGGCGGTCATATTCTCGACTTCACCGTCCCGGCCGGAGCTGACATCGGATATGACATCACCCCTGACTTTACTCTGGTCCTGCCAACAAGCGGGGACTTCACCACCGTAGACCTTTCTGAGGACTTGAGCGGGCAGCTGATCGGGGTTGAGCACTGACTCTGTCACCCTTTTCAGAAACTACCGTCCTGCGTCAGGAAACAGGAAACCATTCTTGCGGAACAAGGGGGCCGGTCTGGAAGAGGGTGTGCCTTTACATAACCAATACGAGAGATGGCCCGGCTGACGTTCCGGGATTCCATGGTCAGTTCGGCAGGAACCTTTTTCTTTGGGAAACCCGGTCCTCAGCTGTTTTGGTCTGGTATGTTGATGCTGTTGGTGGCACCATCATTTTGTAACGGGGAGTGGTTCTGGTCATTCGTGTTGAATCCCGCAGCGTACAACATTTTTCCCCTTTACCCTCCCAGCCACCTCCTCGCGGATTCTGATAAAGTCCGGATCGGCCGGACTCCGGGGGTGGGGCAGTGGTACCGTTACGATACCGGCAACCACTCCCGGCCTTTCAGAGAGGATGATGATCCGGTCGGCGATGTACACTGCTTCCTCGGGGTTGTGGGTTACCATGAGAATAGTGGTCTTCAGTTCCTGCCGGATTCGGAGGATCTCATCCTCAAGTTCCCCCCGGGCAAAGATATCGAGGGCCGAGAACGGCTCGTCCATCAGGAGGATTGACGGTCTGATCGCAAGCGCCCGTGCGACTGAGACACGTTGCTTCATGCCTCCCGAGAGCTCGTGCGGGAGTGAACGGGCAAATGATGTGAGGTGAATCAGCGAAAGAAGGGCATCAACCCGGCGCTGCACTTCGATATCTGGAACCTTCTGGGCAGAGAGGCGCAGGCCGTATATGATGTTCTCTTCCACCGATAGCCACGGGAAGAGTGCATGATCCTGGAAGATCATGGCGGCGGATGCTCCTTCTCCCGTGGGTCCTGATATTCCATGGATCGAACCAGTATCAGCATGCTCGAGCCCCCCGATGATCCGGAGCAGGGTTGATTTTCCACATCCGGAAGGACCCATGATACAGACGATCTCTTCGGCTGCGATGTCAAAGCTGACACCGGAAAGGGCAGGGCAGGATTCACTCTCACCATGGAATGTCTTTTCAATGCCGGAGATCGAGAGGACAGGTTCAGCCATCACTCCTTCCCCTCCCATGAGAAAAATCTGTCCTGTCCTGCCCTGAAGAGCATGTCAGCCCCAAGGCCGATGATCCCGATCACTACCATCCCGGCCCCGATCACATCGAGCTGTCCGAGATTGTAGGCATACATGATCAAAAATCCGAGACCTGCGGTAGTTCCCGGCAGCATCTCGGCAGCCACCACGCACATCCACGCGATGGCAAATGAGACCCGGAGTCCGGTCCAGATCCGGGGAAGGGCTCCGGGAAGGACCACCGTCCGCAGTTTCTCGAAGGTTGTGGCATGGAACATCTCTGCAACCTCGATCCACCTCATCCGGATTCCCTTAACTCCATCTACCGTGTTGATCAGGATCGGGAAGAATGCACCAAGTGCGATGATGAACAGGATCGAGTTGATCCCAATCCCGAACCATGCAATGGCAAACGGCATCCATGCTATCGGGGGGATCGGTCGGAGGATTTGGATGGCCGGGTTGAGGTATGCCTGCACTTCAGATGACCACCCGATGAGGAGGCCCAGCGGGATTGCCAGTGCAGCCGCACAGAAAAATCCGGTAAGCACCTCCTTCAGACTTACCATGGTGTTTGCAATCAGGCTCTCTCCGCCGAGCACCGGCTGAAGTGGGTGGAGCAGCACATCGGCGATTTCGGTGAGCGAGGGGAGGATATAATTGTTGTCGATCACCAGTGCAGCGCATTCCCATGCCACGAGCAGGAGAATAATGATAGCCAGCCCTTTTCCGTATTCACGAACCTTCTGTTTTGAAATCAGTACCATAGAACGTCACCGTGATATTCTCGTATGCACATGCCTCGCGAACCATCTCTTCCTGGATGGAGCTCTGGACGGTAGCAATAATCACCGGTCTGCCGGCAGCAGAACGACCCTTTGCCCAAAGGACAAAATCAGTCCAGTCACGGAGTGGCGAACGGTTTGATACAACGAGACCGGAACCGCCCGTGTTGATAGACTGGATGATAACGGCCGGGTTGCCCAGGGCTATCTGGAGCTCTGCGGGGACGGAGCCGACGTATGCTCCTTCAAGGGCGTTCTGACCTATTGTCGTCATGATCCCCCCTCCCGACTGTCCCATAATGAGGTTGATATGAGCTGTGGGCGTCCCGTTGACCAGAAGAGTACAGGTGACGGGCCGCGAGAGGGACGGATCATCCGGGACAAGACAGAATCCATACCGGTCACAGAAATATTCTGAGTCCTTGACCATGACATAGACCGGGGCATAATTGTCACTTGAGGGAATGTAGCCTATATTGAGAGTTGGAAGAGCCGGATCTATTGTCGGCACAGCGGTGCCATTCAAAAAATATGCAGCTCTTGCCGGTACCGTGCTGTCAACCCACATCATCGGATCATAACTGCCGGTCTCACCCGTCATTGAATTGATGGTGTACTCGACGATCGAGGCTTCCGGGGGTGCAGCATCAGGGGTAAAAACCATGTTTTCAAAAGACCGCTGCTCGACCGCGAGCGGATCAAGCGTTCCCTGAGGGGTGAGGATCGGTCCCGTGCCATACACCCAGTGTGCGGTAATGTTCTCTGCGAGGGGGGTATCCTCGTTGGTACGATCGATTGCAGCGGTGGTGAGGGCTGAAAGGAGTGCCGCGAGGTCAGGATGTGCCTGGATTGTATCGTCCCGTAGCACGAGGATATTGATGGCAGCGTTGTCCCATTTTCCCGGAGGCGGGAGATCAGAAGGAACGGCTATCCGTTTTCCGATACCTGAGAGTTCGGCATTGGAGACGATCGGTTCCCAGATCAGGAATGCATCGATCTGGCCGGTGTTCAGGAGCTGAGCCATTGAACCTGATGATGCGTAAAGGAGTGAAACAGAGGGCTGGGAATCACGGGAAGGAAAAAGATCGGGGGCGGAAGGGTGCATCAGGAGCAGGAGAACCAGCAGAATGAACCCTGCAACGAACAGGTACCGGACTATGTGGGATTTTCCCATGAAATGATCGCTCTCAAGGGATTTACGAGGTTCTCCTATTTATGCAGGAGGAATTTTACTCTGTAAGAGGGACGTCACTTTGGATGGGATCGAAAAACAGGGAGCGGTGCTGCTTGCCGGAGGCTGTATCACCTCGATCGGTTCTCGTTTTTTGCCCATCGTCTTTTTTGGGGTGCACATTCATCATGACAGGAAAGAGCACCACCATGAGAACCTCATTGAATTGCATACTGCGGAAGCTGGCATCCCCGGTGTACACAAGAGCAGAGAATATTGGTGAAAACCACCGGAATATCCCCTGGGGCTGGCCAGATACGTTGCACATGAACCTGGAATGTGCAATCTCACTCCTGGTAAAAATATGAAAGTGGTTCTATCAGGATCCGGTATTCACTGCCTGATTTTTCCAGCAATTTGATTCTGAGGTTATTTGCCTGATCGACATACTCATCCTTCTCTTCGACATCGAATGCAGCCCCTTCGAGATATGGTATTGCGGGATTGGCATCGATCAATTTCACGGGGGCTTCTCCATGGTGGCATTCCGCGATACGATCGTCGGCAAACATGATGAGTATCCCGTGATCAGGCAGCACCTTGTCCACGCCAATCGGTGCACGATTCTCAACAAGATAGTACGTCGATGGAGAGAGGGGTACCCTGATGGCAAGCACTTCTGAGGACGGGTCCTCGAGAGGTCCGAGCATCACTTCGGTCTGGTTGTCAGGATCTACCGTCAGGATCTTCTCTTCATCCAGCCATCCCAGTCGTATCCTTGTCCAGGAGCAGATACCCGGGGGGGATGTGTCGTTCCGGTAGAAATGGCAGGACATGGGATCCCAATACCCCATATTGATCATGGAATTGCGGAACACCTCCAGGTCCGGCCCCGGGTTTGCCTGAAGGTCATGGTCATAGAGGCAGGGAACCATCCGGTTTCCATCTTTTACTCCGCCAAGGATATGGGCGATGTCATGGAAATTCGTCCCGACATGGGCCTGGGCGGTGAAGATGGCCACTCCCCTTTGTACTACCTCTCCGCTGGGGGCGGTCAGGACACTGGTTTTGGTCCACCCCAGCATTCCCGGATACCCACAGAGGCCGACCATGCCATAATCAGGGGTAAGGACCCCGAGCTGGATTACCACGAAATCATAATCAGAGACGTTGTAGTCAGCATCTGCCGCAGCCAGTGCATCATGGATTAGGGTGTCCACCCTGGTCCGGTTCACCTCCAGGTTTCGTGAAGATATCCGGTAGGAGGTGGTCGGAAGGGGGAGTGTGTACCATGTTGGTGTCACTTCACCATTTAGGCAGACTGCCCCGTACGAGACTGACTGGAGGTAGGTGTTGACCTGGGTATTGTAACGGTTCACAAAGAAATTCCGCTCAGCCACATGCTTTTTATCAGGAAATTCCACGAGGATGATCAGGGGGTTCAGTTCTTTGCAGGGTGTTGAGACAAGAGGTTGTTCGGACGTGGTGCCTGCATGACGGATCTGCGATGCAGTTGTGGGTACCCAAGTCGGGGAACCAGAGTCTTTTTCACGGGATCGTGTCACACACCCGGAGACAGCTACCAGAAGGATCAGCAGGAAGATCACGAGAATTTTATTCATGGCAAATCAGGGATCAATACAGAAAGGTAAAAACATATTCCACAAGGGGGAACTGGTAGTATCTATGGTCAGAACTCATTCTCATGGAATGGATGCCGATGCAAGAGAACAATTCATGCAGGCAGCCATACAGGAAGCTCGGCAGGGATTGGCCGAAGGGGGGATTCCCATCGGCTCGGTACTGGTGATCGATGGAAAAATTGTCGGGACGGGGCATAACCGCCGGATCCAGAAGGGGAGTGCAGTGCTCCATGCCGAGATGGACTGCCTTGAGCGTGCTGGCCGGCTGGGATACCGGGACTATTCCCGGTCGGTACTCTTCTCTACCCTCTCCCCCTGCGACATGTGCAGTGGCGCTGTCCTCTTATACAAGATTCCAATGGTCGTGATCGGTGAGAACCAGACGTTCAGGGGACCTGAGGAGTATCTCCGGTCACGGGGTGTGGAACTGGTCATTCTGAACGATAGGGAATGTATCATGATGATGGAGGAATTCATCGCGGACTACCCGGATTTATGGAATGAAGATATCGGGGAGGAGTAGCGGGATATCTTCAAAAAAATAACATGATTCCTTTGAGGGCCACAAGCATAAAAGATGAAAATGCCGGAGGCATTTTCATATAAAATAAGGCGGGAGTCTTTATCCCATACCTCCCATTCACACTCCCTATAAAATCCACCAATGAGGAACGAGCATTCCAAAGCTTATTTGAGAGACCATGATCCAAGCACAGACAGGAACATGCACCATGGAGAAAAATCCTCTTATAATCCAGCATCTCACTTCCGGAGATTTTCGGAATGCACCGTTCGAGAAGGTGATCCTGCCCCTCGGCTCTCTCGAAAGCCACGGGGACCATCTCCCGTTTGGCACCGATTCACTCACGGCTTACCTGCTTTCACTCGAAGTCGCCCGACGGGTTCCCAAAACAGCCGTCCTCCCCCCTCTCCAGTATGGGATGAGCGAGGCGTACAGAGAGTTTTCCTTCACTCTTTCCCTCCGTCCCGAGACAGAGACCGCGATTATCGGGGATATTCTCGAATCCCTGTACCGGGAAGGGATCAACAAGGTCTTCATTCTGAACGGTCATGACGGCAACATCGCCTCAATAGAGATGGCAGCCCGCACGGTCAAAGCAGCGCATCCTGAAATGAAGATCCTCTCTCTCGATGCCTGGTGGAATACCCTGAAAGAGCTGCTCCCTCCTGGGTTTTTCGAAGTATGGAACGGCCTCGGGCATGGGGGAGAAGGTGAACTATCGATTGGGCTTGCCCTCTTCCCCGATCTCTGTGAACCGGGGCAGGCGAGAGGAATTGTTCCACGGCTACCTCCCTATGTCGATGTAAAATGGATGGTTTCGGAGCTGACCGATTGTGGTGCGACCGGAGATCCCACGAAAGCAACGCGGGAGAAGGGAGTCATAATAAAAGAGACGCTTGTCAATGCCATCGTCGGGATACTCACCGCCCTGGACGAATCCGGGTGGGACTACCGGTCACCGGAGGTGAAGGGTAACCAGAATCGCGAGATGAGATAACCTGGTTTCAGGAATACAGGCCGGGAATTTTTGCAGGAAGGGATGGCAGGGCACCAACCGTGATGCACGGCATCAGGGTGACCCAATCTTTTTCATCTTTTTTCTTCCATTGAGTAGCGGGATATCATCATGGACTTTTCCGAATGTATTGGGTTTGCCAACGCAAATCCGGTTACCTACATTGCCACGATTGACGGAGATCAGCCTCGTGTCAGGGCATTTGCGATGTGGTTTGCCGATGAGACCGGTTTTTACTATCACACCGGCACTCCGAAGCGTATCTATTCCCAGCTCTCAAAGAATCCAAAGACTGAGCTCTGTTTCTATTCGCCTGAGTCTGGGGGGGCCGGGAGTATGATGCGGGTGGCGGGCAGTGTCGAGTTCCTCAATGATACAGCCCTTGAGGAGCGGCTCTATCGGGACCGGCCGTGGGTGAAAGACCTGGTGAAAGCAGGGCCGAGGGAGGTCAAAGTTGCCATCTTCAGGGTAGCCCATGGGGAGGCATATTTCTGGACGATGGAGTATAATATGCGGGAAGGGGAAGCACCCCGTGTGAGGTTCTGATTTTGCCAGTCTGTATTGTGCCCTGTCTCATCGCAAAGACCGGTAGATAAAATGCCCTGCTTTTTCAGCGCAAGTCGAAACCCCGGACAAACCCCCCGATCAAGATGAGCACCGGGAGAATCTCCAGCCTGCCGATCCACATCACCAGGATAAAGAGCCACTTGACCGTGACCGGGCTTGCAGCGGTCAGGTATCCAAAACTCATACCATTGTTGGCGACAGCGGAGATGACCTCGAAGGTAACCTGGTAAACCTCGAACTGGGTTGGAGCAAGATGGAGAGCGAGGATGACTGCCACGATCACGGTCAGAAGGTACAGGCTGATGATCAGCATGTTCTTCGACAGTTCGAGTTCAGAAATTTTTGCGGGAATATTTCTCCCTTCATGTTTGAAGGGAACCATCACGCTTCCCCTGACAAACAGGCGTTTGAACCACCAGACCAGGCCTTCATATCCGAGAATAATACGGTTGGCCTTAATGCCCCCTGCCGTACTCCCTGAGGCACCTCCTATCAGCATCAGGAGCATGATAACCAGCAGAGGGAGTGGGAGCCAGAGGAGGGATGAGTTCTGAAATCCGGTGGTGGTTAACCCGGATACTGTGCAGAACGTCCCCATCCTGACTGCGTCAAAAAGGGAGATAGTGTGGAGAATGTACAGATTGAGGACCACGATTGCTGAACCAGCAAGAGAGAGGACTGCTATCAGCCGGACGACGGAATTTTTAAATATTTCTCTTGCTTTTCCCCGATACATCAGGAAATACATCTTGAAGGGAAGCGCTCCTGCAATCATCACCGGGATCAGGAGAAATTCGAGCGAAGCACTGTTATAATAGGACATTCCGGCATCATGAGGGGAAAAACCCCCGGTAGAGATCGCAACCATCGCAAGGTTCACGGCATCCCAGAGGTGAATGTCTGACAGGAGGATGAGCCCTGTTGAAAGGAGGGTCAGAGTGACATAAATAAGCCATATCCTTCTCCCGGTGGATACAACGTTCGGCATCAGGTCTTCGGATCTCCCCTCCGAACGGTAGAGCTGGGACTGCGAGAGACCAGACCGGTCAAGCATGGCAATCCCGAATGCAATCACCCCAATCCCGCCCAACCATTGCGTGAATGATCGCCAGAAGATAAGAGTTTTCGGCATGGTGTCTATCGATTTCATGACGGTAATCCCTGTATCGGTCCAGCCTGACATGGATTCGAAGATACCGTCTGTCCAGGTCACCTCCAGGGCGAGCACAAAGGGAACAGCACCGATAACAGCCGCGGCAAGCCATGTCAGGGCAACCGCCACAAGGGCGATGGAGAGGGAGGGAATATAGGGTTTTCTTGGCACCTTGGAGATGAGAAACCCGGATGCGAGAAAGAGAAAGGGGACCGTGCCCATCGGGAGGATCATCTCCCACTCACGGTAGATGATGAGGACGATGAACGGGACCAGGGTGACCAGGGCGAGGAACTCGAAGATGAGCCCCATGTCATGAGCAACGATCGCCAGGTGCCCAAGTCGTTTCATGTACTATGAACATTATGTCCCCATCCACAATAGTGTTCTCTATCGGGAGCGTGCAGGCCCCCCATGATTGCGCTTCGGAGGACAAGATATGGTCCGTTCATGGTAAAAACGAAGGAGCGGGCCTTTGGGGAATTATCTGGGATATCTCTTTCTCACACAGGAGATGCAGAGACCATGAGAGAAGGCACTGATTCCCTCGCATACCGGAAGGAATGATGCATTGTATCAGTAGCAACTTCTGCATAAAGCCTTCCCGGCAGAGATCAAAAGCGGCAGTTCACCAGAAACCCGATCCCCCGTATCAATAGTCCACGAGATCAAGTTCTTTCACCATCCTGACAAGCACGATAAATGCTGCTGCCTCAAGCGGGTCGTCAAACCGCTTGATCTCCTCACCATTGTATTCCGCGAGCATCTGTACAAGCCGGTGGCCATATCTCTGGTCCTGAATCTTCAATGGCCGGCTGGCTCTCTTCCACCGATCTGCCATGGTTTTGATATCGGCTGCAGTGATCATATAATCAGACAGATACCAGGGGGGTATCAGGGATCACCATGTGCAGGGTGAAAGTCTTCTCATGCATTGCTAAAGAGGATCAGTCTGCTGTCATCCCCCGGAGCGGTTCCGGGCGACGCAGGTCTGATCCACCAGGTCCTGAGTGGGTGCGGTCAAGGTACTCTCCCTGGAGAAACAGGTATGCAGCATGAGTACGGTGGCGATAGTACTGTAGGCCTCTTGTGTAACCATCCCCGGGAGTGATGGTACTCTTGACCTGGTTGTTCCCGAATCAGAACGGCTTCATATTTACTCGTCTTCTATAGCAGGAAAAGTCCATGCAGTGGCTCTTGTGGGTAATTGTCCGAGATCGATAGGTACTCTGTCTGGGAGAGCGGGCAGAATAGTAGGGTGAGCACCATACAAAGCCTGGCATGATCTTCTCTTTCGGATTTCGGCCCGCGACGCAAAAGAGGGATCGAAGGAAAAGGAGCAGCATGGGATTCCATTACTGGATCCCACTGCTCCTATCCAGCACTGTTTTGTTAAGGTGGCGAAACAGGTGGACGATTGAGATTGAATTCTTCAAATATTTTAGCTTTACTCTCGTGACAATCGGATATCTGGCACGTAGTTCCTTGAAAAAAACGTATACTCTAACGCGCGCTCATATGTCGGGAAGAATCAGGCTCTGCGGGGGTGTACCCCCATGATGCACGAGTGGGTTTCTATGCCCTGTATGCCCTTTCTACCAGAGATACGGGGGGAACCAACGATGGTAGGTGCATCATGTTCTTTTTCGGGGGAAAGAATCCGAATCGCCGGCCGGCGGTCTGCCGGACTAAGTGGTGTTGAATAATCCATACACCAATGTGGCAAACATGGCGAAGAGAACGATAAAACTGAATAGCAGGAGAATGATGATCACTTTCTCGAGTTCCTCGCTCATTGGTTTTCACCAGAATAAGGTATGCAATGATCATTTTGTTTTCAAGGTAATCTATCCTGTCCCTGTCCTGTCAGATGAAGGAGATGGCATAATCGATATTGACGGTGAAAGCCTCATTCATCACCATTATACCGAGATATGGTCTCCGGTCACGGGTCTTCCATCAGCTGCTCCGACCAGTCTTTGCCGGAATCCCCTGATTCCCGCTTTATTCATTGTTGAGGACAAATGATCAGGAAACTGCGGCCTGATGAAGAGAGAGAAAACCAATCACCGTTTCTGAAAAATACTTTTAAGCCGTTCTTTCCATAACAGGTATGCGAAGAGGAATCATGGAGAAAGTAGCGCTCGGCCCGATGCCATACATGAGTGTGATGCCCACCCTGCTTGTCGGTGCAACGGTGAAAGGGAAACCAAACTACATGACCGCTGCATGGGCAACAGTTGCCTGCATGGCGCCCCCGATGGTCTGCGTCGCGGTCAACAAGGGGCGCTTCACTGCACGAGGGATTGAAGAGAACCAGACATTCAGTCTGAATGTGCCTTCCGTGCACCAGGTGGTGGAGACCGACCACTGCGGGCTTGTTTCAGGAAATAACGAGGACAAGTCCACCGTATTCCACTCATTTTACGGGGAACTGAAGACCGCACCCCTTGCAGAGGAGTGCCCGGTCAATATCGAGTGCAGGGTGTTTCGATCGGTCGATTGCGGAAGCCATTTGCTGTATATTGGCGAAGTCGTGGAGATCCATGCTGACAAGTCCTGCGTGACTGAAGGGAAGCTGGACATCGACAAGATCCGTCCCGTCATCTATGCCCAGCATGCGTACTATGGTATTGGCAATCAGATTGATAAGGCGTTCTTTGCCGGGAAGAACTACAAAAAGAAGAACTACTGATTACCTGTTTTTTACGGTCAGGGATTATCGTTCCCTAGAAGGCACTTCTGATATCAGGCCTTCTGAACAGCATTTATCCACCTATCAGGGGAGCAGAGCAGAGGGGTCAGCCGATGCTCTACCAGTCCGCAGATTGCACCGATCCCAACTCTCTTGTTCCATTCTTACCAGCAAGTATGGTATAACTGTCAATGACCCCAAAGGCGTAGAGAAATCCCGTCATGATCGATGCTGATATATCCTGGGTGAGGAGACTGAGTGCAACAAAGCCGATAACCCCGGCTATGAGGAATATTCCCTTGTATTTCTGGTGGTTCTCGATCTGGGTCACCCCGGTGATGAACATAGCGATCCATTCCAGGCCGTGTCTGCGGGATTTCCGCTCAACGGGTAATGGACCGGGCGATTCGGATACCCTTTGAAGGATGCGGTCATCATCCTTTGGGACAGGGGGTAAGGGTATCGAATCGGGTTCTGCAGCGTTTTTCTTCTCCAGTTCCCTGATTTTTTCACTGCAGAATTCAGCGCCATTCACATCCCCTGCGTCATGTGATGCATTCCTGAGCAATTTCCATACCACGATGTCATCAGGATCAAGATCCAGAGCATTAATCCAGCACTCTCGTGCCTCTTCGATCTTGTCATCGTTATAACAGTCCATTGCCCTCTGTTTCCAGTATACCGGGTCATTAGGCTCCATAATTCACAAAATCCACGAATAATCAAAGATATCGTAATTTTTCTATATATTAATCGCGAGTATGCATGTTATCGTATCAAGTGAAGACTTCATCAGGCATTACTATCCTCCTGTGAACTGATGGCGTGAACCAGCCTGAACCAGCCTTTGTTTTTCACTCCCCCTGCGCAAGAAGGCTATCGCATGAGGTTTGCATTGAAACAATTCCATCCAAAATATATTTCAACATCTGAATGATTACATCTTCAGGGATGAATATGATGAAGTGTCCTCTCCCTGCACTCCTCCTGGCCCTGATAGCGGCAGCAATGGTGATCCTGCCGGTATCGGCTTTCGATGTGAGCGGGAATTCCGATGACCTGGTATTTTTCTCTGTCTCTGATGCAGGTCTCCATACTATCACCATGCACTATACCGGCTCTTCCCCCTTCGTGGTGACCCTTGAAGATGACCAGGGAATTCCCCTCGAATATCTCGCTCTCGAAGCCGGTTCGTTCCAGGGCCAGGTGAAGGTAGACCTTACTACCGGGGATTATTCAATCGTGGTTACCGCTTCGGGTCCATGGTCCATTGATATCGAAGCTCCCGTCCCTGTAACAGCAATCACCACGCCCCCTACTCCGTATGTGACGACCACATCCCCGACCACAGCGCCAACCCCCTGTCAAAATGGGGTGTGTCCGGGCTCACTTCCTACCACTGAACCGACTGGCATCCCTACTGGCTCACCCACCACGTTACCGAACTGCTGGCCAAACTGCGAGCCGACTACCATGCCGACAAGCATCCCGACTACAGTTCCCGTTACCACCCCAAGTACCTTCCCTACCACATCCCCGACCACAGCGCCAACCACCGTTCCAACGACCGGGTCGACAATTGCACCGATGCTCCCCCACCTGTTCTATGGTACCCTGACCTTTCTTGGGGAGCCGGCGGCTCCGGGGACCGTAATCATGGCAACCGTTGGGGGCGGTGGGGGGTCCCTTACGACTGCAACTGCAGGGTACTACGGCAATGTAAGCCCCCTTGGGGATAAGCTCATCGTGCAGGGATCCATTCCGAACGGTGCGGCGATCTCATTCTCTGTCAACGGTCATCAGGCAGAATGCTATGATGTAAATGCCGGAGGATCATGGCAATCGACCTATCCTTTCACCTCAGGAGCCCTGACCGAGCTCAATCTGCGAGTCACTGAACCGGGAGAGTTCTACGTCATCAATGTAACCGCCGGGAATGGCGGAACCATCGTCCCAGGTGGGCTTGTTTCGGTCAATGCCGGTGCCAATATGACATTCACCATCACGCCGTTTTCAGGATATACGATACAGAATGTGGTGGTCGACAGCGTATCGAAAGGAGTAATCCCCACGTATACTTTTACCAATGTCTCTGCAAATCATACCATCTCCGCGAGCTTCCGGCAGACCTCCAGCGGAGGAGGCGGTGGTGGCGGTGGTGGTGGCGGGGGAGGCGATGGGGGTACTCCGACCCCGAGCGTTACGACAACCGCAACGATAGCCCAGGCAGGCAAAACGATCTTTGTCAGCAGTGGTGGTTCAGGATCAGGGGCGAATTTGACACCGAACGTCACCCCGACACTTACCGTCATCACGTTGGAAACCACCTCAATTCCGCCGGTTACCCCGACAACCGGCCAGTCATTCTGGGATCGGTATCCCCAGGCATGGATGATAGCACTTGCACTGGTGATTATCGGCCTTGCAGCATATGGCTACTACTCCTACCGGAAAGAGCAGGCAGGACCTCCCCCTGAAGGAAAATAAGAAGGGATTTTCTCTCCTCTTATTTTCCTGGATTTTAAAAGTAAAGGATATCTTATTCTCCTGTTATCCCTGATTATTCTCCTGATTCTCACAATTACCAGCATTCCTGACTTGCTTTGTATTCCGATTCCGTCTTTGCGAGGTTTTCATATCGTGATCTGCGTGACTGGGAAGTATTTTATAGGATTACAAGAAGAATGAATTTAAAAAAGGGATTCGTATGAAGAAACTGAAAGCGTTTGCCATCGTCCTGATTGTGGCAATGATAGTAGTACCGGGCCTTGCAATGGCCGCCACGCCTTATTCCTGGACAACCTATAAAAACACCTACAACGAGATGTTTGGAAAAGCCCCCACGGGTAGTGCTTACACATGGACCGCCTATAAGGCAACGTATAATGAATTTTTTGGTGCAGCCCCTGCTGGCTCTCCCTATTCCTGGACGGCATATAAATCCACCTATGAGAACATGTTTGATAAGGCTCCCTCACTCAAGCCCTACTCCTGGACCGATTACTCGAAAGGTTACGAGGACATGTTCGGTGATGCTCCAACGAGCACCCCTTTCAAGTGGACTGACTATTCTTCCGCATATGAAGATATGTTCGGGGTAAAACCCTGATCACTTTTTTTCTTGTTCAAACCGGTTAAACAAACCAAGTCATTCGGGCAGACATTATTCTCATAGTTTCTTGCCGACCGAGGATCCTGGCGAATCTATGATAATGTTAAACTAAACTGGAATCGTTTCTTTTTTTCCCGAAAGGTGAATTAGAAGAAGGTTTGGGAGTTACAACCGGATAACGAGTGTTCCGGACTCATTTACACTTTCTTCATCGCTTCCGACCTGAGCTCTTTTGGCATCAGCTCGATTGCATACCGCAATGACGTCCGGGGCATCACTGACTTCTTCTTCATTACATAAGCAAACACTTCATGAGTATGCTTCCGGCTGGCTTCCTTCAGGAGCCAGCCGTATCCCTTCTGAACCATATCATCCGGATCGGTCAGCACCAGGTCGGCGAGTTCAAATACCTCGGAAAGGTACTCCCCGTGTTTTACTGGTATGATCAGCGAGACGCACGCAGCTCTTCGCACCCACCTGTTCGGGGAGATCGCCCAGCGTTTCAGTACACCGACCTGGTCAGGGTATTTTGTAATAAAATCGCCGACCGCATGATTGCAGAACCCGTCGCAGGCAGCCCAGTTGGTGATCCAGCGGTCGATCCAGCGCTCGAATACCATCAGGTCTCGGGGTTCGAACCGGTCTTTGAGAGAAGGGATCCAGGTGGAGACGATAAACGCCTCATCCAGGTATCCGGAACCGTACAGTTCTTCACAGAGGGCAAAGATTTCAGATTTCTCACGTGACCGGACCTCTTTCCAGTATCTCTTCGCAATTGCGGTGACATCCGCGGTCTTCAAACCGTAACAGGAGATCTCCTCCTTGAAGAACCGCTTAGACGACTCCCTGATGGCCGGATCAGCCTTCTTTTCGAGTTCTTTTCGTATTGCAGCAATGACCGGATCCATGCAATCAGCTGGGTGGCAAACAAGGATAAGCACTGTGGAATCTCATGGTCAGTCCTTTACGCCTGGTCGTCCCGGCACCTTTGATCGGTGCAATGCTCCCCCAGTATCTCTTCCAGCAGATCTTCCCGTCATGGAGCGAGCAATCCGGAAGGAGACCCGCTTTTTGTAGGGTCTATTTTTTCTCTCTGGCGGGCAACTCCTGGTTTCCTCCACAAGGGGGTGATAGTGCTGGCATCTGCAACAAGCTGCTTCCCCTGATAAAAATAACATGATTCCTCCGAGGGCCACAAGCATAAAAGATGAATATTCCGGAGGCATTTTCATTTAAAAAAGCGGAAAGCCCCATTAGGATGAAACCCTCTCACTGCAATACAAGGGTATCTCGCTCCTGCATGCCGCATCACGATCCTTTTTTCCGGGAGGATCCATGGCGGGCATCTATTTATTGGGATGAGGGTACTTTTATTCATGACATCAAGGATGAACTTTTTTTTGTTGTTCATTGCCATTTCATGTATCCTGACAGCAGGGTGTATCACTCCCGAGACAACCCCAGAGAATTCCCCTGTCACCGCTCCGACAACAGAGAGCAGCCCGGTTCCCACAACTGAACCGCCAACACCTTCCGATACAGTTCCCGAGGCAGCCCAGTTCACCAGGGACGACGTCTACGAACTCCTCATGGATATTGCATTCGGCTGTGACAATACCGGGGTGACCATGTTCTCTCCCTCATCCGAAAATCACCTTTTCTTCTCGCTTGAAGGGCAGGTGATTCCCGCAGACATCGACTTTGTCTCCCTGTTCACCAGGCAGTTCAACCGCATCACGCCAATTGAGGTATTCACCGATGAACCGCTCAACAGCCGGGGGAGCCCCATTATCTTCTACCCTGATGATTCCCTGGACTCTCTTGAAAAGCGCTTCGTTGCCTGCCAGGAGCTCGATCCAGAGTCCGGAAAACCCCTTTATATCATTTATAAGAGCGTGACCGAGCTACCGAATGGGGAGAGTGAAACCACCACGAAAATTTACCTCAACGCCAACCTTGCCGGAGCGGAACGGGAACATTACCTCCAGAAGGCGATGCTCTATTACCTCGGATTCCCGGGCCAGACCTATAACTATCCCGACAGTGTCTTTTTCTACAACACCCGTTCGACAACCGACTTCACCACGATCGACATCGAGGCGATGAAGACCCTGTACCATCCCGGGATTTACGAGGGGATGTCGATCCAGGAACTGAGGTGGCTCCTCTTCAACGATTGATCCCTTCCTGTCATCTCTTTTTTTGGGGAGAAGCATCCGGACCAGTCCTCTTTCTTCCAGTGTCATTGAACATTCACAACGTGTGAGCAATCCTGGATCTTTGTAGGCAATGAAGTAGAATCCGTCATCTTTTCCTCCAATCTCCTCCTCTGTCCATCCCAACCGGACGGTGTGTCCCCCGGTAAAAATGTGAATATGGTTCCATACCACATCGAGGCTTGAAATTGCGCGGAGAAGAATCGGAAAGGTGAGCAGAGAACCGATCGTTGCATTCCGGCAGCCGCAAGGACTTCCCCCTGTATCAAGGCACCGTCCAGGATTCAGGGGTTGACCAGGATGGTTGCAAAAAAAATCGCAGTTTACAAATTATTTATTATCTTTTATGAAAATGTTCTTGATATGACTCGTCGCATCCTCCTGGTGAGCTGCCTTCTCCTGTTCGCTTTAGCCTGTGCCGGGTGTCTTTCAGCGCCCTGGGACTCAGATAGAGTGAAGATTGATGAACAATTCGCCCCTTCCACGGCAAGCTCAGGAATCCCCTCCCGGGATGTCGTTTATCCGATTCCCACCATTGCTCCTACCTATGCCCCTGGATATGCTGCTGACCTGGAAGCCGACCAGAAGATCATCAGGACCGGCAGTCTGAATCTCGAAGTCAAGAACGTCTCCTCAACGCTTGACCCCCTCAAACAGATCGCCACCCTGCACGGCGGATATGTCGGATCCATGTCGGTGAATACCCAGTATGGGAACCGCCTGTATGCATCCCTGACAATAAGAATCCCTGCGGGTGAATTCGATGTGACGGTTAGTGACATTAAGAAGCTCGGGACACTCACATCCGAATCACTCAGTGCGGATGATGTTACCGAGGAATATGTCGATCTCCAGGCACGGAGGAACGCCCTCGCCAGCCAGCTCGTCCAGTACAACCGGATCATGGAACAGGCAGAGAATGTCTCCGAGATCCTCGAGGTCCAGGTCCAGATCGAACGGGTGCAGGTCGAACTGGACAGAATCGACGGCCGTCTCAAGTATCTGGACAACCGGGTTGACTATGGCACGATCACGGTATCGCTCGTGGAGCCTGAACCGGTAGGACAGGGCAAAGAATTCTCTCTTGTCTCGGTGCTCAACGACGGGATACAGGGATTCCTTGCAGTTACGGGGGGGTTGATCATCATCCTCATCTCCATCATCCCTCTGATCATCCTTGGGATCATTGCGTACGTAATCTACCGGATATGGAGGAGGCGGAAGGGAGCGAAAAAAACGACATCAGGGGAGACGAAACGAGAGGGCAATCCCCCGGGAGCGTGAGCGGAGGATCATTTTCAGGGGAAGGGAGAGCCTCCCTCCTTTCTCCCCCTCTTTTCATGGAGCCGTAATTTCATGGCGGATCAACAGGCTGGTCCTCTTTCTCAACTGGTCTCTGTAAATTGGCCGGGACACTACGCAAAAATCGCCGTTTGGTCTATTGCCTTCTCCGTCCTTCAAGGAGATCGCCTACCATGACACCGATAATAAAGAAGATAGCAAGAAGGATCACTCTGACCGAGAGGTCTATGGCACCAACCACCTTACTGCCCTCACTCGTCCCGCCAGGAGAAACAAGAGAGAGGATCGCAAGGATGATACCGAGTACAATGCCGAGAGCAAGTCCCTGTTTGAGGAGGGTGACAAGATCCTCTTTTCCACTGCGAAGATACCCGAATGCAATCCCCATGACCAGAGCTGCCAGTTGAAACCACATGCCCTTTCTTCCTTTTTACCATCTGTCTCCTCTCCCTTATATCGGCTGGCCTTCATATCTGAAAGAAGCCGCACGGGATAGCGTGCATCTGGTACATCTCCCCCGAATAATGATGAGGAAGGGAGGGATCCTGGAGATCTTCCCTGAAGGGAACCAAAGGATCAGGCCGGATGTGCCTTGATCTCTCCCGGAAGGATCCGCTCTATCAGGGTTGAGGGAACCTGGTCAGAAGTGGATACGATAAGGTAAAATTCTGCATGGTTTCCGAGACGGCCGATATATGTCGCATCAATCTTGTAGTTGGTGGAGAGTATCTCGGCACCAAGAATGCGGAAGACTGCCTTTCGTTCCGAGATGGTCCTGGTCTGGCCGGCAACAAATTTTTCATTGGTGTCCCCTATCTTCATAATCAGCTCGTCACCAGTGCTGAGAACGATAATGGGGGTTCCTGCAATCATGACCTGTTTCCCGTCCGGAATCTGGACAGCATAGGTCGTGGTGTATGGGTATCGGGTACCTGGTTCGGCAGGAAGGGAGGGGTCTACTGAAAGAGTGAGGAAGGCTATCACGGCAAGTACGATCAGAATGAGGAGAATGGCAAGGCCAATTTTCAGGACTGAACGACTCTTCCCTGTTTCCTGGGGAGTCCCTCCTTTCGGACCCTCTTCTTTGGGGGGTTGGACTTGTTCGGCCATATTGTTCACTCACAATAGAAACGTATCATCACGCATAAACCTTACCAGGGAAGAAAAGGACTCTTTCAGGCTGCTTGATTGATGATCGTCGATCAATGGGTAAAGGATATCTTCACCGGCAGGACCCACAAGGTGAAAGGGCAGATGCCGATGTGAATACGGGGGTGTCATATCACCTCCATTAAATACTCCCAACTAGTAATCATCACTCATAATGAACGGGAGAGGATGTCGGTACTTCTGCATGGGACTGAACATTCATTATCCCTACTTTGTAGAGACCGGCGTCCATGCAACCGATCGTCCCCGGGAGTGCAGCACCTGCTTTTCCCGATCACAGAGAACCCGTTTCAGGGAGTACCTCTCACAGGCTGCTCTTCCCGCTATGGAGATGAGCCTCTCCTGGCTGGATGCAGGGGAACCCCTCTCGATCAATGTTTCAGGGGTAGCAATCGAGCAGTTTCTCGGAGATGAGCACGACGCGGCCGATATCCTTGTGCAGCTGCTCCGCCATAAAGCTGTCGAGATCCTTGGGCAGACCTACTACCGGAGCGTTGCCGGTCTCTTTTCGGAAGCCGGTGAATTCACAAGCCAGGTCAGCAGGCATGCAGAGTTGATGGAGGGGCTTTCTGGGAAGAGGCCGGAAGTCTTTGAAAATACCGAATTCGTGTTCAACTCTGAACTTACCAACGCTCTCAGCACACTTGGTTTTGCCGCCCTCTATTCCGAGGCGGATGAATCGATCCTCCCTGTCCTGAATCCGAACTATGTCTATTCCTGCAATGATCTGCCCATCCTGATCAGGAATTGTCGTCTCTCTGATGATATCGCCCACCGGTTCGGGGACGTCACGTGGGACCGGTATCCATTGACCCCAGAAAAATATGCCGGTTGGATTGCAGAAACCCCGGGTGATTGCATTCACGTCCGTGTAGATGCTGGAATATTTTTGGGAGCAGCTGGTGGAGCCCGGGCACTGGGGCAGTTCTTCCGTGGTCTGCCGGAAGCCCTCCGTTCACGGGAGATCACCACCATCCTCCCTTTATCGGCAGCCCGGAACCAGCCCAGGGCAGAGATCCGGCTGGAAGATCTCGGTCTTGTATCTTCCGATCGGGCGTATGCCCTGACTGGTATCCGGACCATCCTCCAGCAGTCAGCGTTCTGGTGCCTCGAGGACGCCCGCTACCTGATTCCTGATCAGGAATCCTGGCGGAGGTTCCAGAGCACCGACCATTTCTCGCGCATGGACACTATTTCAGGATCATGCGGGCGGGTCGCGATCCGGTCCACGAGCCAGGAGGCGTATGACTACTTTTCGGCATACCTGATTGCTCTTGCCCGCTGTGAGGCTTCCTGCAGGGAAGACCTCTGGTCACCGGCCGCTGCACAGGTTCTCCGATGCCTGCCCCCCGAGAAGGCTTTCCATTTCCATTCGGGCCACCGGTTCATCGGGTATTCGGCCCACAGCCTGAAAGAATTCTCACGCCTGCTCGAATTTATCCCTGAAGAGGTATTCTCGTTTCACCAGGAGCGGGGTGATTTTTCCCGCTGGATCGATGAAGTCCTCGGAGACAGCACGCTTGCCGAACGCATCATGCATTGTGCAACACCCCATGAAGCGGCAGAACTGGCCAGGGAGAGGGGAAGGGAGCTATGCCACGACTTAAAATAGCCCATCTCTGCTGGGAGTCCCTGCATGCTGTCCGTGAGGGGGGACTCTCCCCTGCCGCGACCCACCTTGCAGAGGTGCTCTCGGGAACCCATGAAGTGCATTTCTTCACCAGGGGAGACGGGCCCGACCGGACCATCGGAGGGGTATTCTATCACTTCTGTCAGCCTGAAGGGGAGGGTATCCTCCAGTACTGCCTTGACATGAGCAGGCAGATCCTCGACAAGTTCCGAGACGCGGACAATCCCCCGTTTGATATCATCCATTTCCATGACTGGCATTGTAGCGATGCACTCGAAGAATTAAAGGAGAGAACCACAGTGATGAGCTACCATTCCACCGAGTACGGTCGGAACGGGAACAATTTCGGGAACAGCCCCGAGTTCCTTGCCATTGCGGCAAAGGAGTGGAGGGCAGGCCATACGGCCCGGCACGTGACCACCGTCTCGAACCATACCAAGACCGAGATCATGTGGCTGTATGGCATCCCGGAGCGGAACATAACGGTGGTTCCAAACGGCATATACCCTGATGTCTATTTCCTCCCGCTTGATGCCGGGCAGGTGAAAAAACGGTACGGTATCCACCCGCTCGCCCCCCTCGTACTCTTCATTGGCCGACTGGTCTACCAGAAGGGTGCCGACCTCCTGGTGGAAGCCATCCCCCAGGTCCTGAAACGACGCTGGGATGTCCAGTTCATCATTGCCGGAAAAGGGGATATGCGGCAGGAACTCGAGGAACGCTGCAGGACGCTCCCCGTCCGCTTCACAGGATACATCTCTGACGAGGAATACCGCGAGCTCCTGAATGCGTGTGACCTTGTCGTCATCCCCAGCCGGAACGAACCCTTCGGGCTGGTGCTCACCGAGGCATGGAGTGCCGAGCGATGCGTGGTGGCAACTGATGTGGGGGGACTCTCGGAGAATATTGATGATTTCATTGATGGTATCAAAGTCCCCGTCAGGGCTGATTCACTTGCCTGGGCGATCAGCTACATCATTGAAGATCCGGTCCGGATCCGGGCAATGGGACTTGCCGGAAAACGAAAGGTCCTCTCCCAGTTCAACTGGGGAGAGATCGGCACAATGATGGAGCGGGTTTACATGAACCTGATAGCAGACCGGCAGAAGGAGGCACGATCATGACTGGGGTGGGCACCGCTGGAGAGCCGGAATCGCCGTTCCTCTCTGACTATGATATCTTCCTCTTCCGGCAGGGAAGGCATTATCGCCTCTATCAGAAGATGGGCAGCCATCCTCTTGTCATGGAGGAGGGAGCGGGCACGTGGTTTGCGGTTTGGGCCCCCAATGCCCAGCGAGTGACCGTGATTGGAGATTTCAATGGATGGGACCCTGCCTCCCACCCGCTGCGGGAACGACCTGACGGTTCAGGGATCTGGGAGGGTTTCATTGCCGGAGCGGTTGAAGGGATGCGGTACAAGTATCACATCATCTCCCGCTACCACAATCATACGGCAGATCGGGGTGATCCGTTCGCATTCGCCTGGGAGCTCCCCCCTGCGACCGCCTCCCTCATCGCAGAACCGTGTATCGGGTGGCAGGACCGGGCATGGATGGAGGAGCGGAAGAACCAGCAGGATACCACCTCGCCGATCTCCATCTATGAAATGCATCTTGGATCATGGCGGCATATCCCTTCTGACGGAGGGCGGGCCCCGACATACCGGGAACTAGCACCCATGCTTGCCGGGTATCTTGCAGAGATGGAATTTACGCACGTGGAGTTCCTCCCGGTCATGGAGCACCCCTTCTACGGATCCTGGGGATACCAGACCATCGGGTATTTTGCCCCGACCAGCAGGTATGGCACCCCTGGCGATTTCATGTACCTGATCGATCACCTCCACAGGCACGGCATCGGCGTCATTCTGGACTGGGTCCCCTCCCATTTTCCCTCTGACCCGCATGGACTGGGATTCTATGACGGGACCCACCTGTACGAGCATGCCTCTCCCCAGCGGGGATTTCACCCCGAATGGAAGAGCCTGATCTTCAATTACGGCCGGCATGAGGTGCAGTCGTTCCTCATCAGCAGCGCACTTTTCTGGCTGGATCGGTACCACGCAGACGGTCTCCGGGTGGATGGGGTGGCCTCGATGCTCTACCTCGATTATGCCAGGAAAGCGGGGGAATGGATCCCCAACCAGTACGGGGGCAAGGAGAATCTCGAGGCACTTTCCTTTCTCCAGAATCTCAATGAGGCGGTATATGGTACCTTCCCCGATATCCAGACCTTTGCCGAGGAATCGACCGCCTGGCCGATGGTGACTCGCCCGAAATATACCGGGGGGGTCGGCTTCGGGCTGAAGTGGAACCTTGGATGGATGCATGATACCCTCCGGTTCTTCTCCCGTGACAGCCTGTACCGCTCGTTTCACCTCCCCGAGCTGACCTTCTCGATCTGCTATGCATTCTCTGAACACTATGTGCTCTGCCTTTCCCACGACGAGGTAGTTCATGGGAAGGGATCACTGTTCGACCGGATGCCAGGAGACGACTGGCAGAAAAGGGCCAACCTGCGGTTGCTCTTCGGATATTTCTATACCCATCCGGGAAAGAAACTGCTCTTCATGGGGGATGAGTTCGGACAGCGGTCAGAATGGGATCACCAGGACAGCCTCTCCTGGCAACTCCTCGAGTCGGCAGAACACAGGGGAATCCGGTCCTGGATCAGGGACCTGAACAGGGTATATCGCGAGGAGAATGCCCTTCACCGGACTGATAGTGATCCCCTGGGATTTGAATGGGTCGATTTCGGTGATACCAGGAACGTTGCATTCAGTTTCCTCAGAAAAGACAGGGAATCAGGCGAGTTCCTCATTGCCATCTGCAATTTTACTCCTATTCCACGGCAGGACTACCGGATCGGCCTTCCTGCCGGCGGAGAGTGGACCGAGCTTCTGAACAGTGATGCAGGACATTACGGAGGATCGGGGATAGGGAATCTTGGATCAGTGAAAGCCGATCCTGTCCCCTTCCACGACAGACCGTTCTCTGCGGCATTCACCCTCCCGCCGCTTGCGTTCCTGCTCCTGAAACACAGGGGAGGTGAATAACATGGGAAAGAAGATCTGTATCCATGGACACTTTTACCAGCCGTCCAGGGAAAACCCGTGGACGGGGATAGTCGAAAAAGAGCCTTCAGCTGCACCCTGGCAGAACTGGAACGAACGAATTACGGATGAATGTTACCTGCCCAATTCAGCAGCCCGGATCCTGGATGGCAACGGCCGTATACGGGCAGTATCCAACAATTATGCCCGTATCAGCGGTGATTTCGGCCCGACGCTGCTTGCATGGATGGAACGGGTACATCCGGGTGTATATGACTCGATCATCAGTGCAGACTCGCAGGCACAGGACCGGTTCTCGGGGCATGGGAGTGCGATTGCCCATCCTTATCATCATGTCATTCTGCCACTCCTCCCACGTGAAGACAAGGAGACTGAGATACGGTGGGGCATCCGCGACTTCGAAGATCGCTTCGGCCGGTATCCGGAGGGGATGTGGCTCCCTGAGATGGCTGTTGACCAGGAGACCCTTACCGTCCTCGCCGATCACGGCATCGCATATACCGTCCTCTCTCCCAACCAGGGATGCCAGCCCCCCCAGGAGGTTGACGAGCGTCCGGTTCCCGGCAGAGGTATCGATACATCAGCGCCTTACTTCTGCAGTCTTCCCGGAGGAGGAGATATCGCGATCTTTTTTCATGATGCCTCAATCGGTTTGCAGGTAGCGTTTGGCGACCTGCTTGAGAATGGAGATCGGTTTGCCGATCGTCTTCTTTCGGCCTCACCTTTGGGGGGGCTCGTCCACTTTGCGACCGATGGTGAGACGTTTGGCCATCACCACCGTTTCGGCGAGATGGCGCTTGCCTGGTGCCTGGATCGCATCGATACCAGTGCACCGGAGACCCTGACGGTGTACGGGGAATACCTGGCAGGTTATCCTCCGAAACGGGAGGCCGAGATTATCAGTCGAACTTCCTGGAGCTGCCCTCATGGCATCAGTCGATGGCACGAGGGGTGCTCCTGTGATTCGGGGAGGCATGAAGGTTGGAGCCATGAATGGAGGGGCCCTCTGCACACAGCCATCCGGGGCCTCTCATCTACTATCCATGATATCTATTCCCGGGAGGCTGCCCTCCTTTTCAGCGATCCCAGGGTAGCCCGAGATGACAGTGTCCGGTTGTTCAGAACCGGTGCGGAGGGATATATCGCGGCCTTTTTCCATGACCATGCGACAAGGCTGCTTTCCCGGGAGGAACAGGACCGGGCACTTGCATTGCTGGAGCTGTCACGACAGGGCCTTGCCATGCAGACCAGCTGTGCCTGGTTTTTTGATGACATCGCCGACCGCGAAGCAGTTCAGGCGCTCCGCTTCGCGGCACGGGCCCTGCAGATTGCCGGCGACCTGACAGGAACCCCAATCGAGGAAGAATTCCTGGCCCGGCTTGCAGCAATTCCGGGGAACCGGGGGAGCTATCCCGATGGAGGGGTCGTCTACCGGGAGTGTGTCCTTCCTCTGGTCATGACAAGGAAACAGCAGGCAGCCTGCCTTGCCCTTGGAGATGCCGTCGGGGCTGGAACAACCCTGCTCTCTACCAATCCCGTTACCGGGGAATACCTCTCATACGGTGAACTTTGGCCGGATCACGATCTCTCTCTCAGGGGAGGCCCGATCCGGTATTGCTTCCTCTCCCGGGATGCGACCACGGCACTGCTCGGGCTTTCGTTCCATCCCGGGGTTGCTCCCATTGAACTGAGCACGACCCTGAAAAAAGAGGGGTATGATGCAACGGCAGAACGACTATCAGCCCTCTTCTGTCCGGTCATCCCCTTTTCTGAATTTCCTCCGGCCGGGCAGCGGCTGGTTGCCCATGCCCATCTTGACAGGACCATGAGGGCTTTTGATGACATCGCGGAAGTCCTCTTTGCCCATTCCCAGTGGGGCGCATCAGATGATGCTAAAACGAGATTCCCTCCAGTCACCCGCCTTGCCTGGTATGTCCTCTCCTGCCGTCTCGATGCATTGCTCTCCTCTCCCACATCCACGACAGAGGAATTGTTCCATTTGGTTGCGGAGTTCAAGGAATGGGGATTTAAAGAAGTTCCATTAAACCAGCATCCGGGTGCCGGGTATTTCCTGCTTCGCATGATGAGAGAATGGGCAACGATGCCGGGAGAGCGTGACCGGCTTGATTCGGTGATTGCGACACTCTCCCTGTTTTGCAGGAACGAGGCTGCCTGCCCAACCTGGGAGCTCCAGAACCTCTTCATCGGGATACGTGACGGTCCTGCCCGGGCATGGGAGGCGGGTATGCGGCTGGGAGACGATGCAGCAACTGCATGGTGGGAGAGATTCAGGCACCTCGGGACGATGCTTGGAGTGAGTGTTGCGGGAGGGACCGGTACCCCGTTTTCCTGATACCTATGCCTGTACCAATGCAGCATGCAGCTGGCCGCTTCCCGGATTGGATCAGAGGAGGGTTCTCCCATCCCCTGCTTTGAGACCGGAAGCCGGAGTGCAGGGATGCTCCTGCATATCACCTCGCTCCCTTCCCGATTCGGTATTGGCGATCTTGGACCCGAGGCAATTCGTTTTGTGGCTGGGCTCTCGGAAGCACACCAGCGTTACTGGCAGGTGCTCCCCCTCCACCCGGCTGATAAGAGCCATCAGTACTCCCCCTATCATGCAACCTCCCTCTTTGCCTTCAATCCTCTCCTGATCAGCCCCGAGATCATGGTATCCGATGGGAAGGCTGATCAGTCACAGCTGATGGGTCTCCTATCGAAAGACAGATCTGGTTCGGGTTTTCTGGAAGAAGCCCCTTTGAAGATGGAATTTCTACGGACTACAGCGCAGCAGAACCGCTGTGGCAGGGGTGATCCTGGTTTCGATCACTTCTGGTGGGCGAACCGCTGCTGGCTTGATGATTACGCACTCTTCTCTGCCATTTCAGGAAGCAGGGGTACCACTACCTGGTCAGACTGGCCAGATCCACTCAGGGACCGGGAACCTGATACCATCGAGGAAGAGCGCAGGAAGCTCGCCACTTCTATTGAAGAAGAGCAGTACATTCAGTATCTTGCATTCTCACAATGGGATGCTCTCCATGCATTTGCACGGAATCATTGTGTCAGTATTATCGGGGACCTCCCGCTGTATCCTGCGTATGAAAGTGCCGATGTCTGGTCCCATAAAGAATTGTTCCGTCTTGACGAGTGGGGAAGACCCCTTGCGGTGGCAGGGGTGCCACCCGATTACTTCAGTACCACCGGCCAGTGGTGGGGGAATCCTGTCTATCGGTGGGAAGAGATGGAATCTCAGGGGTTCTCCTGGTGGGTACAGCGGGTCGGGCACCTCCTCTCGATGGTTGACTGTATCAGGATCGACCATTTCCGGGGACTCTCTGCCTGCTGGGAGATCCCTGCCAGTGCTGGGACTGCCGGGGAGGGTCACTGGGTCCCGGTACCCGGGTACGCCCTCCTCTCCTGCCTGGCAGCCCGGTTCCCTTCACTCCCCTTCGTCGCCGAGGATCTTGGTACGATCACGCCAGACGTAAGGAACCTGATGACCGCCTTCGGAATCCCCGGGATGCGGGTCCTCCAGTTTGGATTCAACCGCGATCCCAACAATCCGCACGCCCCGGAGGCCATCAGGGAGGACGTCGTGCTCTATACCGGGACCCATGACAATAATACCGTGAGAGGGTGGTTTGAAGAGGAGGCTTCGCTGGAAGAGCGTGAACGGATAACATCGATCCTTGGAAAGCTGCCGGAAACAGGGACGATTTCACATGACTTAATCGATTGTGCCTTCCACACAGAGGCACCTGTCGCGATCATCCCCGTGCAGGATCTCCTCGGTCTTGGAAGCGGAGCACGGATGAACCGGCCGGCAACTACCGAAGGGAACTGGCAGTGGAGACTGCAGCCGGGGGAACCCCGTGCAGAGGACTGGGCATGGCTGCGGGAGCTGACAATCCGGGCGGGCCGGCATTCTCCTGCAGCGAAATAGCGGGAAGAGGTAATGCCGATGAGGGTGACAGCAGCATCGCCTCGTTTTCTGCACATGATGACGGCTCTTTTATTATACCCCCATAATTCTCCGGGAACTAGTCCTGCCAGAATACATCCTCATGGGACCGCATGAGAAAGATATACTTCTTTAAAAAATGATAACGCTATGACCATTTGTGCAGGATGAACTGATACACCGGCAAGGGGGATCCCCTATCCCCGATCGGATACGAGGACTGGCTGATCTCTCCTACAACCTCTGGTGGAGCTGGCACCCGGAAGCCCGCGTCCTCTTCAAGCAGGTCAATCCGCATGCCTGGAGGGAGAGCATCCATAACCCGGTGAAGATGCTCCGGGACATTCCCGACCAGTTCCTGGACCGGGTTGTCGGAAATCCCGAATATCTTCGCCGCTACGATATCATCATGGATCGTTTCTCCCGGTACATGGAGAACCATAACGGATGGTTCTCTGAGACCCATCCATCCTCCCGAACGCTCACCATCGCCTATTTTTCCGCTGAGTACGGACTGCATCATTCTCTTCCTTTCTATGCAGGGGGTCTTGGATTCCTCGCAGGGGACCATCTCAAGGAATGCAGTGATCTCGGGGTCCCGCTGGTAGCCGTGGGATTCATGTACTCCCAGGGGTATCTCCACCAGCGAATCCTGCCTGACGGGTGGCAGGACAATATCCGTGAGTTTCTTGACCGTGAAGCTGCCCCTGTAAGGAGGGTTACCGATTCCGCGGGAAGGCAGCTCCTTCTCGATGTGCCCGGTATAACCCCCTCGATTAAGGTCGCCGTTTGGCGGGTGGATGTCGGCAAAGTCCCCCTGTACCTCCTTGATACCGACATCCCTGAAAATACTCCCCAGGCCCGGGCGATCTCTTCCCGGCTCTACACCGGAGACAAGGAGCAGCGCCTGGTCCAGGAGATCGTCCTTGGTATCGGCGGACGGAAGGTGCTTTCCGAACTTGGAATCGATTTTTCTGCAGTTCACTTAAACGAGGGGCATCCCTCGTTTGCCCTCCTGGAACGAACACGAGAGTTTATTGAGGACGGACTCTCCTTCCCGGATGCCCTTGCCCGCGTCAGGGGAACCTCGGTCTTTACGACTCATACCCCGGTTGCTGCCGGCCACGATGTCTTCCCAGCCCCGCTGATCGACAAGTACTTTTCAGGATACTACCCTGCTCTTGGCATCGACAGGGATACCTTTCTCGACCTTGGAAGGAATCCGGGCGATCCGGCGGGGATGTTCAATATGGCGGCTTTTGCTCTCAAATTCACCGCGTACCACAATGCCGTGTCCCTGAACCATGGTATTGTCTCCCGGAGGATGTGGCATCACCTGTGGCCTGATCTCGTGCCTGAGCAGGTCCCGATCGATGTGATCACGAACGGGGTGCATCTCCCAACCTGGATGAACCAACGGATGGAAGGGCTTTTCTCGAAATATATCGGTCCAGTGTATCCTCACTGGCAGCAGGAACATGACAATCCCTCCCTTTGGGAAATGATTGACGAGATCCCGGACAAGGAACTCTGGAGCCTCCACCTCTGGCTTAAGGCAAAGCTGTTCAACCGCATCCGAGAGCGGAAACGGCAGAGATGGGCCTCTCACCTGAAAGAACCGCTGAACCTTGTCGCTGATGGCCTGATGCTCAATCCAACCGTGCTGACGATCGGTTTTGCACGCCGATTTTCGAGCTACAAGCGTGCTGACCTGATCTTCCATGATCCCGACCGTCTGAAACGGATCGTGACGAACCGGTGGCTGCCGGTCCAGATCATCTTTGCCGGGAAGGCCCACCCTGATGACACCGAGGGGAAACAGATCCTGCAGCGGATATACCGATATGCGCTTACCCCGGAATTTGCAGGGAGGATCGCCTTTGTCGAGGACTATGGTGAGCAGACCGCCCAGTACCTTGTCCATGGTGTCGACGTCTGGCTGAATAATCCCCTTCCTCCCATGGAAGCCTGCGGGACCAGTGGCATGAAAGCGGCCTTGAACGGGGTCCTGAACTGCAGCATCCGTGACGGGTGGTGGCTCGAAGGGTATAACGGGAAGAACGGCTGGGCATTTGGCGGTGAAGAATGGAGCCCTGAGCGGGATGCCATGGACGCAGCAGAGCTTTATACCCTGCTTGAAAAGGAGATTATACCCCTTTACTACAACACCTCCCTGGATGGGATCCCCCACGGATGGGTGAAGATGATGAAAGAGTCGATCAGGAGCATCGCACCTGTGTTTTCATCCCGGCGGATGATCAAGGAGTATGTCCGGCGGTATTATCCCTCCCTCCTGAAATGTGCAGAGACCGGGTTTGAGACATGCCCGGTCTGAGAGCACCTATCAGTAGTATCTAAGCCAGATACAGGGTTTTGAGTGTGACAGAAAGGGGATCTCCCCTCGCTGGTGCGCATGCCCCTGAAGAACCAGATATTTTTGTATACGCTCCCCCTCAAACCCCATCACCAATGTACGCTGCCGATCAAGATGGGCGCTCCAAGGGCGGCTCATCGGATCATTTTCTGATGCCAATCCCCCGAGCTTTTCAACACAACACCGCAAGAAGGCAACAAGGTTATTTCAGGTGAATACTCCGTCAGCCCTGAAGGTGAGGAGCGTTCTTTGGTGTTCATCCATGAGGTGAAGGAACTCGTCCCTGATCTCAAATAGACGGGTGTTGCGAAGTGATGAGAGATACTGTTCTTCGATATCGTACCACGCATGACTGCCTGCTCTGCTGGTCGGTTCAATTCCCGAGAAGGAGATGACCTGGCCGGTATGCGTATAGATTCCTGTATACTGGTTGGCAGGTGCTATTCCGCTGAATGTCCCATTTTCACGGAAAATCAGAGTTATTCGGACTCCGGCGGGTATGGATTGTAAGGGCTCATTCCCCTGCATGGTTTCGAGGATCCATCGCGTATCGATCAGAGAAAACTGCTCAGCTATAGGGGTGATAAGCTGGATCACCCTGATTGGTATCACCGATGTTCGGATGAGAGAGAGATCACCCGGTATCGCTGTCACTTCTACCCGCTGCCCCTCAGAGAGCATCACCTCCGGGGGAAGGTTGAGTGGCAGATACCGGCTCCCATCATCAGCGATGAATCCCCAATAACCCCCGTCCTGCCCGAACCTGACAGTACTCCCAGAGAATGAAAACACCTCACCGGCAGCTGCCTCCGTGTCCTTTGCAGGGAGGAGAACCTCCAGAATGAGAAGTGCCACTACCCCGGACTGGATAATAATCAGGAGGGTAAGGATGAACATCAGGAATGAGAGGGAGTCCTTCTTATCAGCCATTGCACTCTATTGGTCATGATTGACTGATAATTCCTCTCCACTGATCCCGATATTTGGATATCCGGTCTGGCGAATCAGAGGTATCTTTAAAGGAAGAGTCTTGGGGAACCCTTATGGGAGGTGGGTTTCCTGCACCTCGCTGTCCCTGGCATAAAACCTACCCCATTGATCCGGGATTCAGGGGGCTGCAGTGAATATCCCTTGATTCCGACCTCCCTCACTCAATTATTCAGTCTCCCCTCCTATCTCCTCCCATGGAAGTGTTCGATCTCTCAGAAGATCATATCCAGCTGGCAGAAGTCTGTTCCTCCTTGTTTATACCGATCAGGATTGATCCTCCACCATTCTATCCGGTGACTTTCTCGCATGCCTTTACCGCCCTCCGAAGCCAGAAGAACGCCACGAGTGCAGCGCCCTGCATGACAACAGAGTAACCGACGAGGATCCGGATGTCCATCTCGTACAGGATCCCGAGCACGATGCTCCCTGCAAACCAGGCGCCCCCATAGAGGGTGTTGAAGACCCCATATGCCCACCCCCGTTTCTTGATCGAGGTGAGATCAGCGAGTGCTGCCCGGAGCACGGTCTCCTGTCCTCCCATCGAAATTCCCCAGAGGACTGCCGCCGCAAGCGCGTGGTAATATCCCCCGGCAAAAGCGAGGGCAGCAATCGGGAAGCTGGCCAGGGGAACGGCTACAAGGACGGTGATCCCTGACCGGTCATAGCATTTCCCGATAACGAGGGCACACAAGGCATCGGCTGCCATGGCTATGGCGTAGAATATCGGTATCTGGGCGGTTGGGACCACGGCAGCAGCACTGAAATGGTAGGCCATCAGGGGGAATACCGCAAATCCTGCCATCGTCAGGAAGGTGAAGGTGCCGTAGCGGAGGAGAATTCGGGAAGAATGCAGTGGTGCCTGAACCGGGACTCTTTCGTTTTCATACTCTGCCGGGTCAGGAGATCTCAACCATGCATATATCAGAGCGACAACCAGGAGGGCAAACGGGAGTGCGAGGATGGCAAATCCGGTTTCATATCCACCAAACAACGCGAGAGAAACCGCGAATACCAGCGGACCGATGATCGCCCCCACCTGGTCTAGGGCTTCATGGATCCCAAATCCCCAGCCCCTTCCGACCTGGTGTGCAGCATGGGAGAGGATCGTGTCCTTGGCTGGCGATCGGATCCCTTTTCCCAGCCGTTCGATCAGGATAAGAACGGCAGCTGCCTCCCATGCCTGCACAAAGACAAGGAGGGGGATCGCCCCGATCATCAGATACCCGGCTATGGTAAATGTCCAGTAATCGCCGGTTCGATCGGAAAGGTACCCGGATACCAGCCTCGCAGCGTAGCCGATGAACTCACCAAATCCTGCCACAAAGGCGACCGTCAGTGCAGATGCACCGAGCAGGAGCAGGTATGGGCCTATGACACTCCTGCTTCCTTCGTAGATAATGTCCCCGAAGAGACTCACGATCCCAAGGATAAGGATAAGGCGGAGTGCGGTAGAGCGGTTGAGGGTTCCAGCCGGGGTCATCGGGTAGTCAGGGATTTACTCTGAAGCACCATGTAATCGTTTCGGAATGATACCGGGAAGATATATCCCCCCTCTTTAAACGCATGAAGTATCCCATTACATTTATCGAACCAGCAGGTAAGACAGATGGCTGTAGGAGAACGGTGCAGTTATGGTATCAACACTGATGGAATATTTCAACAAGCAGCCCAGGATCGGAACGATCAGTACCTGCAGTAAGGATGGCAAGGTCGACTCAGCCGTATTCGGGTCTCCGCACATGACCGATGAAAAGACAGTGATTCTGGGATCAGGGGGTAACAGGACCCTTGCCAACCTCCGCGAGAATCCCCATGCCGTCTATCTCATCATGGAGCCAGGGCAGAGCATCATGGACTGGAAAGGGATACGGGTCTACCTGCAGGTGAAAGAGATCGCTTCATCCGGGCCGTTGCTGGAGACGTTCAAGAAGAACATGGCAAAGGTTGCCGGCGACCAGGCAGCTGCCATGATCCACGCCGTCGTGAGCTTCGAGATAAACGAGGTCCGGCCTCTGATCGACATGGGGCAAGGGTGGGAGAATTCAATTTAATTCCTTTTCCGTATGTCATTCGCCGGGAAGATATGGTGCAGGGGAGGAGAGAGGATTATCGGGATGATCCGGTGATGAGACCCGGGCTTATTCCTTATGGGTCCTCCCCTCCTTCTCTTCTGATGAATACTCTGTTCTTTTCCGAAAATCGGTTCGGAGCCTGACAATCTCCTCATGGTCGGTATCGATAGTATACAGTGACAAACCAAAACAGGGTTTCCGGAACGGCATGAGAATCCGGGATTCCCTTTCATTGATTCCTACAAGCATGGGACGTGGGAGTAGTATCGGCACTTCGCGGAACACATACCCCGGGTCTATCCGGTAGACCTCAGTGCATTCCTTCTTCACCCGGTTGTATGCCCGGCGTGGTGTCACGCCTTTCAGCAGAACCTCAGACCAGACCTGGTTGAAACAGGGTCCTTCTGGCATTACTGAAGGAATATCCCATCGGAATTAAGTACCTATCCATGGATCACGGATATTCCTATGGGAAACGTTCTTCTCGAAGGCCTCAAGAACGAGCTCCACTCAAATCTACTACTTTAGGAAACAATAGATCTGAACACGACAGAATCCGGTGCATGCTCAGGCATGTTGAGAACCCTGCCTGATGAACCGGAAGTCAATGGTGATAAAGACTGCAACTGAAATAGCTGCCATCCCTAAAACAGGGAGCAGGGGTTTTTCGTAGAGTGGTAGGGATCCGGCTGCCTCGAGTGCCTGGATAACACCAATGCAACCGAGGAAGTTATGGAATGCGATGGTGGCATAGATATCCCGCCCGACGAAATACACGAGGCTTGTCACTATTCCGATGAAGGAAAGAAGCAGGATCATTCCTGCCTGGTTGAAGGGAGGGCTGTGCCCGATATGGTACAGCCCAAAAAGGACACTTGCTATGAGTATTCCGCCCGCAATGGCGATTATCCTCCCTTTTTTTGAAAGAGTTCCCTCTGTGATCGATCCGATCATGCCCCAGCATATGACAATCTCTGCAATGGTGACGGTCAGCACCTGGGCATATACATTGAGAAGCACAACAAGGTTGGGTGCTCCGTGATGCTGGATCAGCAGTATGGCAAGTCCACCCAGAAATGCGATGATTACCGCGATTATTGTACGCTTCAGGGGGCGGAATCCGGCTGACTCCAGGGAGATGAGTCGTGTTCTCTCGGCCTTTCTGATCACCAAAAGAGCAAGAATGATGCCGATCAGGATGTTTGCAATGAGGGTGTAGGCTGTCCGGTCGATAACGGCTTCAGGCCGGAGCAGGGTCAGGATCCTCCCCTCAAGGAGATAGGTGACTATCACCCAGACGAGATAGGTGAGGGATGCAAGGACAAGGATCCGGCAGCTATCGGAATCTCTCTCTCGCTGTAACGTTTCACTCATTGGTTGCTGCCTTCCGATTTCCAGCGCGAAATACCACCATTTACCACACCTGGATAGTTCTTAATTCAACCATTCTCATCGGAATATAAAGATAAAATATTATGCTCCGGTGGCCGGCAGCTCTCCCTCTTTTGTCATGAACAGCCAGTACCCGATCCCCGGCTCCATTTGTCGTGCATCACTGTGTATCCCATCAGATCCTCGTAGGATGGAGGCATCGTACCCCTGTGTAGTTCTATTGAAGGGTATCAGTACGGTCCAGGTATCCTCAACTGCCGTGAGTGCCAGGGATGCAGCGAGCGGCTCACTGTCGCCAAGACCAATTGCATTCCATCCCTGAGCGAGGTGAATTACGGGAGGCACATTTGCAGGGTTCTTATCGAATATGAGAGGAAGCGTTGTGGCCTGCTGCGAGTTGAGCCAGAATCCAGTCTGTGGTAGGACAATCGATTCCGCACCAATATTCTCCCACATCGCAGAGGTAGCATTGTAGGTCAGGATTGTCCGTGTGGTGGTCTCGACCGGTTTGAAGGCGATCCCGGCAGAAGTGCGACCGGGATCGAGCCGCCTGGGTATTGAGATAAAGTTCCAGCCGGGAGCAAGGGGGATGGCATATTCCGATACCACAACCGTGGCAAGCTGTTCCATGGAAAATCCGTGTCCATCTGTCACCTTCAGCCTGACCCGGTATTCTCCTGGTTGATCAAAGGTATGAACCGGGTCTGCCACAGCATAATCATCGATCCCATCACTATTCACATCCCATGAATAGGTATGAGGATCTGTTCCCAAAACGGTGGCTGTGAGCCTGATGGTGAGAGGGTCTCCTTCGTCTGGCAGGGTATATCCGATCGCGCTGATCTTTGGGGGCTTATACTCTGCAATCGCAAATACCCCGGTATGGTTGGTCAGCCCCCAGACGGTTTGGTTTTGGTTGTCAATGCCCCCCGGACTGAGGGGATTCCATGTTCCGTTGTAGGTGAACAACCTTAGACTGTCCTTCTCTATCGTAGTACCGGTATCCTGGTAGTGAGCTCTGATCTCCATCCCTGTTATCTCCGCATCAGGGATGTTGGATGAGATCTCGTAGTAAGGGCCAATTGGAGAGATTGGGGGAGTGAAGTTCCGGGGTGGGTGATCCGGCTCGAACGTCAGGATGGTCACCCGTTGGTGTACTCGTTTTTCTGCACCGTTGATGGTCAGATCGATCCCGATAGCGGATTCATGTACCGTTGCGGGGATACCCGGACTGACATTCACGAGGTGCGTATATGCTGATCCAAGAATTCTTCCTCCGCAGAACGTGATCAGGTAACTGGTCAGCTGCTTCGTGGATTTTTCTCCCTTGCAGGGGATATTGGCCTGATCATCGCCATACTGGTAGGTATATGTGTGGTCGTAAAAGGTCCCAAAGAACTGGCTTGTCCGGTGATCCTCAGGAAGGGTGTCAATGGGACATGTTTTCTCGGTTCCGCAGGCTCCCTTGCAGCAGGAGAGGTTCCAGATCGGCTCTCCCTCTCCAGGTGTCGTCGTGGCATTTGCCTGGCCTGGCCCCGTCTTGTTCACCTGGGTCTCGTAGCTGCATGAGCTCCAGAGGGCGACTGGCCTGTTATTCCGAAGAACAAGCATAGTTGCACTCAGATTGCGATACTCCTGCTGCTGGATCTTTTCAAGAAGGTCTGTTGTGCCTCCGGCTCTGATACACCAGTTGTGTGCAGTTCCGCCTGTCCAATAAGTCCCTTGCACCGGCTCGATCTGAACGGGAATGTTGTACCCATCGGCAAGACTCACATCGTAATAATCGCTGTCAGTCTGACTCCAGTTGGTGGGGGCAAAAAAAATCTCCATCTTTGTTGTCGGAAGCTGTGGACTCTGGTCAGGAGGGCCGTTGGGCGGCACTCCGCCACACCTGACTATTCCCTCGGGAGGTGTTCCAGGAGTGCCCTGGACGTAACAGGTACCGGTATCACATTGCAGGTATACCCCATCAGGAGAAAGACTGCAACCATACCTTGGAAAGAGTGCGGCATTGCCCCCATACTGCGGATCAGCTTTCACGGTGTAGTTCACCGGTTCCCCGGGAGGAACTTCAAATCCGCCACCATTCGGCAGATCAACTCCGCAGGTGCAGCTCGAGTTCGGGCAGGACTGGTGCGTGCAGTTGATCGAGGGACAACACGTCAGGTTGTCCTTCCAGCCGTCCGTTGCTGCTCCCGAACAACTGCAACCGGTGCAGCCCCGCCCCTGTGACACATTATTCAGGATAAAAGGGGGGCCATTGGGTCCCATGTTTGCAGCAATCCATACCGATTCTGAACAATTATTTCTGAAAGCGATGGTGTGGTTTTCATATGCGATAGCGGTGGGTACTGCCATCCCCTCAGAGGCGTTGTCTGATATCAGACCGATCGGTGCGCTGCATGCGCAATCTGCCGCGGTAATACCTCCAAAAATAACTCCAAAAAAAAGACTTCCCAGGACGAGCCTCACTGCGATGTGTTCGGATAATTTCAAGTGAATCCCTCCTTCATACGTGCCTCTCTCTTTTTCGTATGATACAGGATGAGCAGGGCGGCAAGGAAGAGCGGGTAGAAGAGATCCATGTACATCACTGCACCTGCATTGTTCACCGCAGTGTTTCCATGGAATCCGAGTTCATACAGGTGGCCGATGCCGGCAGAAATTGAGAATATTCCTGTTCCGATGATAGTTGCGGTAAAGAATCCTTCGTCCCGGAAGAAGAGGCAGAGGATTCCAACGATCCCAAGCGAGAGATCCCACATCCCGACTTCCCGCTGGAACGGGCTGCCAGCAGGCCACCCGATGGACCCGGCAACGCTGTCAGGTGTCAGGATATGACCCAGGCCTGCCCAGAGGTACCCGAGCCCAAGTCCGATGACGAGCTGCCACATCAGCACTGCGCCGATTGCCCGATACCCGGTGCACTGTTTCCAGCGGATGTGGAGGAGTGCAACGAGGAACGCGATGAGAGGAAGAAAAAGGGGCCAGAGAGCCGCCACGATGTCCATGAAGGTGATTTCTGCCTGGATATGATAAATGAGAATGGTTTTATTCGATTACTTTTCCCTTGACAGATGAATAGTAACCCTTGCCTGGAGGTGAATCCGGGTACCCTCCTCTCCTGCAGGAATGCATCCTGGAGATTCATGGGAGGCAAGGTCATCCTGATCGGTAGAAGTATCACTCCTGAAAGTGTCTGGGGTCCATGATAGTCTGTATGGTTCAGTAACTCCCAATGTGCCGTATTTCCCAACGATCCCCGGATTTCTTTAACACAAGTGAATGATTTGTGCCCCGATACGCGATGCACGGATTTTGTATCAGAAAAGAGCCGGGGGAAGTTCCCCCTTTGGCAGCATCCCCCACATCCCTGGTTTGCTCTATTTCCCGCTTCTCCGGACCCTCACGGACTCTGCATGGGCATGCAAGCCTTCGGCATCGGCAATCGTCTCGACCGTGTCGCCTATCGCTTCGAGACCTTCACGGGAGATCATCTCTACCGAGGTAGTCTTGCAGAAATGCTGGACATCGAGCCCTGAATATGTTTTTGCATACCCTGCGGTCGGGAGTACATGGTTGGTCCCGACAGCATAATCCCCGCAGGCGACTGCGGAATACCGCCCTACGAAGATTGCTCCGGCATTCTGCACACGCATCACGACCGGCAGGGGATCGGCAACCTGGATGGAGAGGTGTTCCGGGGCAATGACATCGGAAGCAGCAATCGCCTCTGCAAGGTCAGGTACCACAACATATCCTGAATTGTTCAGTGCCTGCTCAATGATCTCTCTCCGAGGGGCTTTTGCAGTCATCGCTTTGACCTCACGGCCAACCCTTTCAGGAAGGTTTGAATCGGTGGTGATCAGGATACAGGCAGCATTCGGATCATGCTCGGCCTGAGCAAGGACATCGGCAGCGACAATCTGTGGATCGGCAGTGTCATCCGCAATAATCCCGATCTCGCTCGGCCCGGCCGGAAAATCGATCTCAACATGCTCCCGGAGCATCATCTTTGCGAGAGTGACGTAGATATTTCCCGGTCCGACAATCTTCTGCACCGGTGGAATGGTTTCGGTACCAAGTGCCATCGCTGCAATGGCCTGTGCTCCTCCTGACCGGTAGATCTCAGTCACTCCTGCAAGGTCAAGGGCAACAAGGGTCATCGGGCTGATGGGGGGTGGAGAGCAGGCACATATCTCGGGTACTCCCGCAACCCGGGCAGGTATGGCGCACATCAGTGCAGACGAAGGATACGCAGCCCGGCCTCCGGGAATATAAAGGCCTACCCGGTGGAGTGGTGTCGTTTTCATCCCGAGCACAATACCGGGTTCGACCTCCTCCAGCCAGAGATCCCTTGACCGCTGCAGCTCATGGAAGTGCCCGATCCGGTCTTTTGCATCGGCAAGGCTGGTGATGATCTTCTCATCCACAACATCATATGCTGCTTCCCGTTCATCGTCAGATACCGCGATCTGAGTGAGTTCGACGTGGCGGGAGAGCTGCCGGAGGGCTGTATCACCATCCCTCCTGACTCTCTCAATGATCTCGGTCACGGTTGCCCGGGCTTCTTCGAGGCTTGACTTCCGACCTGCTATCCAGGTCTCCACCTCCACTGCCTTCCACATAGTGCCAAATACATCAGTCAGGAATGATGTTAATGTTTCGAAGCCCGGAACCCTGGTATTCCTGTCCTGTCGGGAATCTTCATATCAGGTCATTGTTTTCTGTCCAGTTCTCTGAACACACTTCGAGCGAATGAATCCCAATGAAAAGAGGCTCGGTAGTGGCACATCGAATGATGTTCGATTGGGGTGTTTCAATAAGATTTTATAAATAATCCCTGATTCAGATGTATGGAACAGGGCAGCACTTTCATAGGCTTCTTCCGAAGATTCTTCCGGATTCTTGTCTTCATTGTCGGGATCGGGGTCATTCTTCCTGTGATCATTGCTGTCGTTGCAGGATTCCCTGCCGGGATTGCACTGAGCTTTATTCTCTCGGCCTTTGCCCTGCAGGCAGCAGTGCCCCCGGTTGGGGTGGTGCTGGGACTTCCTGTCTGGCTGGTTCTCGTAATCCTTACCTGTTTTGCTGCCGGGGTTGTACTTGGGATCTACGAGGTCTGTATCCCGCTGGGGGCCACTTCAAAGAGGGTATCTTCCATCATCGGGAAAGTGGAGCAGAAGACTGCGAAGTATCCCCTCCTGCTCCATTGGTGGGGCATGCGCAAACAGCGGATATCCCTGCCTTTGCTGCTCTGATCGCACCTCGGTTATGGTGCATTCAAAATGATAATCAGGTCACTGGAGATCATAGTGATCACCCATGTCTGATAAAAAATGGACCCTGATGCTTGCAACAGTGCTTATCGCCCTTTCAGCAGTACTGTATATCCTTCATTTTTTCATGTTCCATGATCCCCACCACATCGGGATGTTTCTCCTGGGTGATCTCGCTTTCCTGCCGATTGAGGTCCTGCTGGTGACCCTCATTCTGCATCAGCTGCTTGAGAACCGTGATCGGGAGATGAGACTCGACAAACTGAACATGGTGATCGGTACTTTTTTTTCTTCCATGGGGACCACCCTCCTTGCATATTTTTCAGATCGCGATCCCCAGATGGACGGGGTGCGAAAAAGCCTCCGGATATCAGAGAGCTGGAGCGAGGAGGATTTCACACGAATGGGTGCCGAACTGTCCAGATACCCCTGTATGGTCACGATCAAGGATGTCGATATGCCAGGACTGCGGAATTTCCTTCTGGGAAAGGAGGATTTTCTGATGCGGCTCCTGGAAAATCCCCTCCTTATCGAGCACGAATCATTTACCGATATGCTCCAGGGGATCTTTCACCTTACCAGCGAACTCACGCACAGAAAAGATCTCACCAGTCTTCCTGCAAACGACCAGCAGCATCTCACAAAAGATATCTGCAGGGCATACCATCTCCTGATCATCCAGTGGCTCGGATACATGCGTTACCTAAAGCAACACTACCCGTACCTCTTTTCCCTTGCATTGAGGACGAATCCTTTCGATGAAGAAGCAAGTGTGATCATCCGCTGAACTTTTTTTCAATGATTTTTCAGGATAATTTTTAAGTAGAAGTATGGAGTGTAACCCCTGCTATGAGTATTTGTCAAATTACGCTGAGAGAGGGGGAAGCTACATCAACGTTTGATATCACACCTGAAGAGCTACGATTATTGAAGGACTTTTTCCAACAGTATCATGCACGGCCACTCCAGAGAAAATCCAAATTAAAGAATTTGAAAAGTTATATCTAGAGTTTCTTTACCCCACCGTTTGATGAGACTCAGATATTTCTGAGAAGGAACACCAGGTACCTGTAATAATCAGAATACTTCCGGAATTGTGCAATCTCCCTCCGGATCATATCAATTACGGCGAGGGCAGCCTGATTTTCAGCAAACTCTTCCTCCATCCCTGCAATTAAAGACACTAGGGTCCGGAGGGTGGCAGGTACAGGATTTTGAAATATCCCTCATATGGGCACTAATTAAGAAATAAAAATCTTTATGTTGGTATTTTCCCAATAATTAAAAACTTTCATGGCTGCTGCACCAGATCCCACGTCACTCAAAGACCTCCTGTCACGCTGCTCACGCCATCCGGCTTTCCTTGGTGCCCTGATAGGCATCCTTGCGGCATTTTCCCAGTCGCTCCTCATCAGTGCCGGAGGCCCTGAAGCCTATGGGTTCTGCGTTGCCTGCCATACCCGTGACCTAGTAAACGGGATGACCAATATTATCACCGGCGCCAGCCTGGCTCTTGCCCCCATCTCGAAGAATGCCATCCTTCCAGTGATGAGCGTAGTGGGTGTTATTATCGGGGCATTCCTCTCGGCAAAGGTTCACAAGGAGCATAAAATCAAGAAGACTGACTATCAGGAATACCTCATCTATTTCATCGGTGGATTTGTTGTCCTCCAGCTTGCCATGGTCTTCGGGGGGTGCCCGTACAGAGCAGCCCTGCGGACAGGATACGGTGATATCACAGCGCTCCTTTTTATCATCATGATGGGCCTCGGAGTCATTGCAGGGACTCTCCTTATGCTCCGCAAGGCCGAGAAGGAGATGAACTGATGGCGACCGGCATTCTTTCAAAAGAGGTGGCCATCTATGCGGTCCCCCTCGTCACGCTGCTCCTCGGCATTCTTATTGGGTACCTTGCGCAGCGGTCAGGCTACTGTTCAATTGGAGGATTCCGGGATTATGTCCTCTTCCGACATACCCGGCTTTTATCAGGGTATGTCACTCTCATCGTCGCGTCATTTTTTGGGTATCTCCTCTTCTGGTTCGTGACGCCCGCGGCTATGGAGCATTTCTTCTGGGCTCTTACCAGCAATCCGCTTATGCCGGTTCCGGGAGCTCCTGCCGGGCTCTCTCCTGCTGCATATCTGATTCTGGCTGCAATTCCTGGATTTCTTATCGGACTGATTTGTGTCCTCCTTGGCGGATGCCCTATCCGCCAGACAGTAATGGCATCAGAAGGGAGCTACAAGGCCGCATTTTTCTTTATCGGCATGTGCGTTGGTTCAGTGATATTTGCAACCTTCGTCTCGGGATGGGTGGTCGTTCTTATGCGGGCGTTCGGACTTGGTGTGTGAAGATATGGAGGACTCGGCCAATTATTCATCAACATTCTTTTTCTGCACTCCTCTCTCCCATGAGCGGATAATCTGGTGTACAGAGTGCATTGCCTCTGGTGCCGGGATAACACCAGAACAGGGAAGGATCTTCACGGTATTTCTCACGGGTGATGCGCTGTTCAGTTTTGTTGATGCAACGAGCCGCGAATCGTGGAATGCCCTCTCAAAGGTCCCCTCAGTACAGATTGTAGCAGATGGAGACGAGCTGCGATTGCACGGGCTGTGTGTTTCTGTTGCCAGGGCAGCTCCCGGCATCTGCATTACAGAACGGGGGGGCGGGACGCTTTTTTGGGAGCAGCTCATATCGCACCTTGCAGCGGAGTGGAAAGGCACAAAAAAGGCTGCATTTCTGCTCTGTCATCCTCCCTATATGAGTCGGATACCCGTTCACATGCTCCGGTTCCTCTCTGGAGCCTATGCTGCGGGTCTCTCTCCTGAACTGTATGCCTATCTTGATGGATTACACAATATCCATAACGGCCAGCGCCCGTCAGAATTTGAAAATATCGGCCGGGCTATAGCTACCCTCGCCAGGAAATCGGGAGAATCGGGAAAGGATCCCTGGTTTGCAGCCTGTTCCCGCTGTGCAACAGCCAGGGGATATTTCCAGATGAATCCAGGAACAGGATATTGCGAACCCGCCTCCAGCATTGATGAGATCACGATCCGACCCTTAAAGGAGATCCTCTCCCGATTCCCCGGATTTTATCCTATCCTGTCACACACGAGCGGGGGAATTGTCAACCCGGATAGATCCAGGGATCAGGATACCCGGCCAAGGCTCATTATTTTCATCACAAACCCCCCCTATGGCACCGAATGGACCTTCGGGGGTCTCTCCCTCGCCCTTGCGACAGCGATGGAGGGGATACCCACAACCGTCGTCTTTATTGAGCATGGAGTCTATTCCCTCTACGGAACGCATGAGGTCCCTCCAAACGACAAAGTCTTCAATGTCCAGGAGATGGTTGCCGCAACCCTGGATATCCCTTCGCTCTGCTATCTCGTTCATGCACCTTCCCTGGAACGGAGAGGCATTGGAGTTGAAGAGCACCTCATAGGGATTCGGGAGGTACAGAATAATGACCTGGCGCAAATCCTCTGGGATCACGACTACTCTGCAACAAGGATATTATTTTTCTGAGCCAAGAGTACTACAACAAAGGGTGATGGAAGGGTGAATGATTTTACTGATCTAACTTGTACAAATCTAATGATCAAGCTAAAAATTCTTTTGAACAAGCTTACTCCGGGAGACACCCTTACCTTTTTTGCAACAAGGGAGCAGGTGGATAATACCTGCGCCCCCTTCTCCAGCAACGGGTACCAGGTTGCATGGGACCAGGAAGCAGAAAATCGGTACCTGGTCAGGATCAGTAAGTAACGGGAACCCCGGTGAAAGGTCCGATATCTTCCCCCGATCGTGTTATCCGGGGGAAAGAGAGATGAGGGACTGGCCGAAATATTCCGCAGGGAACATGAGTACGCGGGACCTGTGGTGGCTATCCAGCGGGAAGCAGGAGATCCCGAAGCGTTCCCTGTATCTCCGGCTCCTCTTCCCGCCACTCATCGCGGTCATCTTTTTTCTGATGTGCTTCCTTATCCTCCCCCGCGACAGGATCCTGATTTTGGGGGGTCTGATGCTGGCTTACTATGTTCCCCCTGCAGGCAAGGAATCGATTATTCCTATAGGGATAGGACTCGGAATACCGTGGTGGCTCATGGCGATTACCGTGACCCTTCTCGATGTCATCACCTCGCTCTTCATGATCATGAATTTCGTTCTTATGCTCAGGGTGCCACGGCTCGGACCATGGATTGAGAAGACTACCCTGACGGGGAGGGAATTCATGGAGGAGCATCCGTGGATGGCCCGGTGGCGAATACCCGGGGTTGCATTTTTTGTCATGCTCCCGCTCCAGGGAACCGGCGGTGTCGGCGCCACGGTTGTGGGATTGATGGCTGGATTATCACCCGGCGAGATCCTTCTTGCGGTAGGAATCGGAGCAGCGATCGAGAGCCTCATATTTGCCCTCGGGTCTGAGCTGATCTGGAGGCTCCTGATGGCACATTTTATTGCGGGGACTGTTGTGGCTGTCGGATTGATACTTAGTGTAATCCTCATCTTTGTCTATTTCACCCGGCAGATGCCGGGAAAAGAAGAAGAGTTGTAGCCAGGGCTCCCGGACATTATCCGGAAGCAGTCTGCCTCAGAAGTCTCGGATAATATTTGACCTGGGTTGGAAGGACATCTAATTGGATGGTGACCGGGTAGCCAAGAGCATCTTCCATATTTTTTGCTAGTTCATCGATACTTTTGAGTTCTCCAGTGCCAGCAATAGAAATCGTGACATGTGCCGGTCCATTCAGCAGGATGTCGCGGGGTTGAAAATTCAGGGTCAGCCTGGTGACGGTATACGAAGTCCCCTCAATCCAGGATGTGACCGCGGTGTTTGCGAATGCGGTATCTCTTTCCTGTTCAAGAGTCCGGTATCCGTTGAAACCAAGGATGATAGCGACAATGATGGTTGCGAGGATGGCTACTTCGAACGCACGTTTGCGGTTGGCATCCCTTTGAGGAGTAATCCTGCTGATGCTCACTCCGGAGAGCCACAGGACAGCTCCTCCTGCCAGGATGATTGCGAGGAAGTTGGTGAGGAAAAGAACAAAGGCACCGCTGGCATCTCCCCAATGAAGCTTGGAAAGAGAGATGCCAACTACTGACAGGGGAGGTACGAGTGAAATAGCTATTGCCACTCCAGGGAGGGTATCCCCGACATCCTCCCGCGAGATTGCAAAGGCACCGGCTGCCCCTGAAGCAAGAGCAACGAAGAGAGCCAGCAGGTTGGGGGAGACTCTTGAGATAATTTCAGGGTTTGAACCAAACCCAATAACGATTGGGGAGATAAAGAGAGAGAGGAGCAAGGCCAGCCCGATCACATAGAGGGCACTGAAGGTGACAACCAGGATCGATCTTTTTATACGAGCCGCCCTGCCAAGTACCATCGCCAGGGTTGCTGCCATGATGGGAGTCATCAGGGGTGCAATGATCATTGCCCCGATTACTGTCGCCGTTGATCCTGATATTACCCCGTAAGTGGCGATGATTGTTGCCAGCGTCAGAAGGACAATATAGTTGGTTATCGAACGTTTCTTCTGCTCTCCTTCAAAGAAAAGCTTCTCTTCCATCACCGGAAGGTATTCCGGATCAAACCGGTTTTTTGTCACCCATTCAGATACCATATCCATTCTCTACTATCCTACAACAGGAAGCGGTTTTGATCATTTATTAACAATACGTCGTTGAATGTTCACGCCAGTCCTGCTCTCTAAACAGGACACGGCCAATCCGGTTCCACAATGGTTAAATCCGGGAATCATCACACTACAACGTATGAAGAAGGTTGCTTTACGCCTTGCTCTCTCGTTTCTTATCCTGTTCCTTGTTGTTTCCGGATGCACCCAGGCACCGGTTACGCCTCCTGTTACTTCTCCTCCGACCACAGTCATCCCCACTACTCCTGCTCCCGTGACTACCACCCTGCCTGTTGGCATGGGGACACCTGGACCGACCCAGTCCCTGCCCCCCCAGTACTCCCTTACGTTCCAGGTCACGACAAATGGGAGGACCACAGACCCAATCACCTCCGTGGCTCTCAATGGAGGCAATGGTATGAATTTTGTTGGGCTGATCGAGGTGAGCCTGACAAAGCCGGACGGAGCAGTCCAGTCACAGACGATGAATTCACCCCATTTTATGGGCCAGAACGTTGCCTTCCCCTGCAGTACCTTCCAGAACCGGGTGGAGATATGGGCTACTGCCCCGGAGGTCGGAAGGATTAAAGTCTATGATGAAATTGTGCCGTTCAAATCCCTCAATCCGTGAAATCATATATCCTTTTTTCCCAATGTGTGTCTCCGCAAAGAATGAGTAGTTAATTCATGGATGCCTGCTGAAATTCCCGACGGCTTGAAATTCATAGCCTTGCTGTCTGGTGCGGGTATCATGGTAAACCAGACCAATTTTTTCGCGACTGTTCGCACTCCCACCTCTTGCGAAAAACTCTGGTGCTTCCGACAGGGAGTTCCGGAGGCGATTCACCAGATTCATGGTTATGCAGAGGGATCTCTGTTCCTGTATTCACACAAAACCGCCAAGAGTTGTTCCCGGTCCTTCATCGAAATGTAAGTTAAATTTTTATGACTAAATGTCTGAATTAACGTACATCAGCGATGCTATGAAGCAAAATACGTTCTATATTCTTGCCGGCATTATCGGCCTTGTCGAGGTCGGGGTGTTCTGGTTCTCCGTCCGGTACATGATACCCTACCTCATCACGGGGGCCTTTATTGTGGGTGTGCTGCTTCTCTATCTGGCATGGCGTCGGATCACCGATCGCCAGGTGGATGAACGTGCAGTCCTTATCAACCAGAAGGCCGGGATGGCAACGTTCATGGTGTTCTGGGTGATCTTTTTTGCTACCAGCCTGGGGGGTGCCGTGATAGGTCTTGGAGCTCCCCCTCTGCCGCATTTTCCACGACCCCCCGATGAAAGACCCAGTGGGATCAATGAGAGCATAAAACCGTTTGGCGACGGTCCGGGACTTCCGAACGAGAGCATCAGACCCCCTGATGACGGTCTTATCCGGCTTGGGCATTTCGGGTACCTGCAACTGGCGCTTCTCTTCGTGATGTTCTTCCTCTATGTCGGGTTCAGGATTTACTATGCCCGGAAGTACGGGGAGTGGGAGAGCGATGAAGAACAGGATTAAAGTATTCCGGGCTATGCATGACCTCACCCAGGAGGCGCTTGCACAACAGCTCGGGGTCACCCGCCAGACTATCCTTGCCATTGAAAAGGGGAAGTACGATCCATCCCTTGAGCTTGCCTTCAAAATTGCCCGTTACTTCAACGTGAGTATCGAAGAAGTGTTCACTTATTCGGAGACTCAATAACTTTACAATTCATCGGCTCCGTGTCTCCCATCCGCCGAAGTATTTCATCGAGCATCTGTCACGGATTGTTCTCATTTGGTAAACTTTATATAACCTAATGTAAAACATACTATACGTTTCGGCCAAGCGGGATCGAGCATTGGGTGATCCTGGTGTGTCAGAGATGCGACAGAGAAATAACCTTGACCCCCGGCTCAACAGATTTCGTCAGAACTCCCCGGGAGATGTCGGATCAATGAACCTCCTAATCGGGAGGGATTGTGCTACCTCGCCCTCAATGCTCCGGAATGAACATATATCCGATCCTCTCCAAAAAAAAACGCCGCTCTTGAGATAAATCCTAAACACGCATACGAGGCAGAACCATTATGATGAAAGGGAAAAGAACTGCTACCAGAAGATATCTGATTCACTCTCTCCTTGTAATACTTCTCACCCTGGGAAGTATCTGCACCCTTGTCTCGGCTGCAGATTCTACGACTGACACCTCGTCAGAAGCATACGTCGCAATCACGAATGTCACCCTTGATCCCTCGATTCTGATGCAGTATGACCAGGGAACCCTGGCGGTACGGATAACCAATTCAGGATCATCCCCGGTGAAAATCAACCGTGTTGAGCTCCTCTCAGAAGAACTCGATGTAGTCAATTACCAGACATACGATAAAGTGGGAGTTCTCGGGGCGTCAAACTCCCTCTTCTTCACGTTCCTTGTCGAGGCTGACGTCGAGGAGGGGACATTTTTCCCGATATTCTATGTTGACTTCACCGATTCGGGGAGCATGCGCTACCCGATCGCGGTGAAAGTTGACGATACCCCCATCATGGTCTCGGTTGTCAACGCTCCGGATACCTTCACATCCGGTGAGGCGGCCAAAATCACCCTCTCGATAAGCAATCCACGTGATAATGAGGTGAACCTGTCTCTTATACACATCTCCGAGCCCACGAGACCGTACTAGATCTCGTATGCCGTCTTCTGCTTGAACAAAAAAAAGAAACACAACCA
>ERZ1026814.6-NODE-6-length-243257-cov-9.075322_pt1 | contig 243257 bp, 229 predicted proteins | sample MGYA00520871_ERZ1026814 | MGnify/ENA primary metagenome ERZ1026814 (study PRJEB33270, sample SAMEA104284478) | anaerobic digester metagenome | biome: Anaerobic digester microbiome; feature: mesophilic sludge digester; material: Anaerobic digester biomass | place... | reverse complement strand
AAACACAAGAAAGAGGTCGCATGTTTATAAATAGCTGAAAGTAAAAGGAAATAATTAAAATATCCGCGCCCGTCCTCCCCCCGACAATGTCCGTTCACGCCCCTTCTTCAATAAAATATTCAAAAAGGTTGAAAGAAACGTGAAAAGGATAATGAAGATGATGTCAGATTCGGATTGACAAAGACATTGTTAAAACGTTACTTATTTTGAGAATTAAAACGGATGAGAAAAGCCTATTAATGTAAAATTTATAAAAAATTTACCATGAGTATAGAGCAAAATTTATCACAACTTTGTAATGTATCCTCCGATAAAAAGAATGAGCATCTTTTTATTTATTTGACGGGAAGTTTTAGCTTAAAAAACTTAAACGAATTTACCGATTTGATTCATGCCACGGTGAAAGATGAAAAGCCGCAGGAAACCAGTATCGATTTTTCCGGGATTGCTTATCTGGATAGTGCCGCCGCCCTAGCACTGATTCAAATACAAAAATTTTTCCAATCTAACAACATGGAATGTTCTTTTGTAAATTTAACTGGCGAAGCGCAGCGTATATTTAGTGTCATTCATGAGCAAGCTTTAATAAAGACTCCACTAAAAACAAAAACAAAGCAGGATTTTTTCCTCATCCAGACAGGGGATGCCTTTCTCCAGCTTGTGCGTGATTTCATCGAAATAATTGAATTTGTTGGTAATCTCCTTTTTGCCTTTTTTTATACTATTTTGCATCCGCGTACATTGCGCATCAATGATGTTCTTTTTTACATGAGACGTGCAGGAGTGGATGGACTGCCGATTGTTGGCTTGATCAGTGTGTTAATAGGGTTGATTATTGCGTTTATGTCGTTTTTGCAGTTGAAGCAGATAGGTGCCAACATCTATGTTCCCTCGCTGGTAAGTTTTGCCATGGTTAAGGAACTAGGACCAATTATGACAGCGATTTTGGTAGCTGGCCGTTCAGGGTCCGCTTTTGCCGCGGAAATTGGCACAATGATGGTGAATGAAGAAGTCGACGCTTTGCAAACCATGGGTTTTGATCCGATTCGTTTCCTTGCCGTTCCCAAAGTACTCGCAGCGATAATTGTTGTTCCTATACTGACCGTCTATTCGGATTTTTTCGGTGTTGTAGGCGGTTTGATCGTCGGCGTGACCGGACTTGATTTGACTGTAAATACATATATTTCGCAGTCCATAAAAACCATTAAAGTATTTGACATTGTTACCAGTCTGATTAAAGCGGCAGTTTTTGCCGCTCTTATTGCCAGCATTGGCTGTCAGAGAGGATTTAAAGTACGTTCCGGCGCCCAAGACGTAGGGAAATTTACCACCTCCGCTGTTGTCTCCGCGATTTTTCTGATTGTGGTAACGGACTCAATATTTGCTGTAACCTTGTATTATTTAAGATAGGGAGCCATAATTTGGAAATCAAAAGCGATGAACCGATTATCGTGGTGAAAAATTTAACCGCCCGCTTTGGAAGCAACGTCGTTTTTGAAAACGTAAGCTTCCATGTGAAGAAGGGGGAAATACTGGTTGTTGTAGGTGAAAGCGGTTGCGGCAAATCGACGCTGCTTAAAATGATGATCGGACTCCACAAGCCATCTGCAGGTTCTGTCACCTTTCAGGGAGTAAATATTGTCGCTGCCTCAGAAGACGAATTAAATAACTACCGTCAGAATATAGGAGTGCTTTTTCAGTCCAGTGCCCTTTTCAGCTCAATGATGCTGGGGGAAAATATAGCTTTACCGCTGCAGGAGTACACGAATCTTGATTCCGCGATGATAAATATGATTATTAAAATGAAGTTGGGCATGGTTAATTTGGCCGGATATGAAAATCATTACCCTTCTGAATTGTCTGGTGGTATGAAAAAAAGGGCAAGTATTGCCAGAGCGATGGCGCTTGATCCAATCGTGCTTTTTTTTGATGAGCTTTCCGCCGGCCTGGATCCGGTTACCGCTGTGGAGTTAGATGACCTGATAATTAAAACCAATGAAGCTCTTGGTACGACAATGGTGATTGTTACCCATGAATTAGAATCCATTTGCAAAATAGCCCACAGAGTAGTAATGTTAGATAAAACCGCTCGCGGCATTATCGCCGAAGGTAAACCGCAAGAATTAAAAGAAAAAGCCACAGATCCTCGGGTACGTAGTTTTTTTCTCAGGCAGCTGCCTGAGAATGTTTACCAGGATAACGCATATGGCAAGTAGAGCGTCAAAATTTTTAATCGGACTTTTCGTCATTATCGGATCTGTTATGGCGGCCATTACTATTATATGGGTTGGCGCGGCCGATTTTTTCACGAAGGGATCTGTCTATGTGACTTATTTTGATGAATCGGTCCAGGGATTGCAGGTTGATTCCGCCGTCAAATATAGAGGCGTGGATGTGGGTAAAGTTCAAAGCATTAAAGTTGCGCCAGACGGTCGTTTAATTGAAGTGGCGATGAAAGTTGACCTATCCACCGAGTTGCAAAGCCATGTCGAAGCGCAGTTGAGAACGGCAGGCATAACAGGGATTGTTTTTATTGAATTAGATCAGATTAGAGATAGTGAAAAATCCAGCGCGCTTGGAATCAATTTTGAGCCCGATCACCCGGTAATTCCGTCACGACGCTCTGAAATAAGCCGTTTTTTGGAAGACACAAATGAGATAATGGAGAGCATCAAAGCAATTGATTTCAAAGGATTATCCGATCAATTAAAGGAAACGACTTTAGCGGTCGAAAATTTTATCGGAGGCAGACAAACTACTGGAGTGATGAAAAATTTGGAATCAACTACGGCTAATATTGACAGGGCCATGGAAAGTTTCCGCTTGACCATGGAAAATTTGCAGTCGTTTTCTGAGAGAATCAATGAAAATCCTTCAGAATTATTTTTACGGCGGCCACCGCCACCAAAGAAGATTATGGAATGAAAAAAATATCTGAAAGTGGAAAAGTTTGTTATGGCCGGTAAAATCACGACCTCGTTTATTTGTTTTATTTTTCTGCTTTTTTTCTTTCATGGATGCGTTTCCGTGGGAAAACCGGAATATGAAATAAAATATTATCTCTTGGATTATCCGGCCCCCGTTTTGAAATCATTTCCGCAGATTGATTTCACGGTCAGACTCGACCGTTTTACTATTGCGGCAGCATACAATACGCAAAATATGATTTTTCGCGCTGATAATCATTCCATCGATTTTTTTAATTATAATCGGTGGGCGGTAAATCCAGCGGATATGGTTGCTGATATGCTGCTACGCGATATGCAGACGAGCGGACTTTTTCGCGCAGTTTTTTCCCGCTTTAATTCAGAAGACGCCAGTTTTGTCCTTCAAGGGAGCGTGGGGGAATTTTTCCTGCGTGTGGAACAGGATCGTAAAATTGCCGCTATCTGTATAGAAATAACACTCAAAGACCCCAGGAAGAGAGAAACAAATAGACGCGTGGTTTATCAAAGAAAATACTGCCATGAGGAAGTACTTACAGAACAGACGCCGTACGGTTATTGTCAGGCCATGAGTCAGGCCATGAAAACAATTTCCTCTAAGGCTATTATCGATATCTATCAGTCTGTTAAATAATCAGTAAATTAGTTTTCGGTAAAAAAATTAATGAAAGAGATTGACATTCAAACCAATAATAAATCGGAAATGATTGAGATTACATCTATAGTGCAGAAAGCGGTAAGCAAGGAAAAAGTCGTTACCGGTATATGTGTGATTTTTGCGCCGCACACCACAGCGGCAATTACCATCAATGAAAATGCCGATCCAGATGTTCCCCGCGATATTATTGCACACATGGAGGGCAACTCCGCCGCTCATGTAAAATCAACGTTTGTCGGTTCATCACAGGTGGTTTTGATTGAAAACAGCCGCCTTGTTTTAGGCACGTGGCAGTCGATATTTTTCTGTGAATTTGATGGTCCCCGCACCAGAAAAATTTTAATAAAGGTTATATGTGAAAATGGAAACATTAACTGTTTTTGATGCATTTAAACACTTGAATCATTTGCTGATGGATCAGACCGTTTGAAGCCAAAATGTCGGGTGAATTCGCGCTCCATTTGCCGCCAGTTATTTCAGTAATCATGCCGCCCGCTTCTTCCACCATTAGAAAACCAGCCGCCGTGTCCCACGGCATGAGTTTTAATTCCCAGAAGCCATCCAATCGTCCGGCAGCGAGATAAGCAAGGTCAAGAGCCGCCGCTCCGGCGCGTCTTATTGCTTGTGCCTTTAAAGCCATGGCGTTAAAATAATCCAGGTTGTTTTCAGAACTGTTACGTATGTCATAAGGGAATCCGGTGGCCAGAAGACTGTGTTGAAGTTCAAAAACCGACGATACTCTCAATTTATGGCCATTTAAATAAACGCCATTATTGCGCAGGACGCTAAACATTTCATCGCGCAGAGGGTCGTAAATGACGCCTAAAGAAATAATGCCATCGATTTCCAACGCAATGGAAACACAAAAAAAGGGGAAAACGTGCGCGTAATTGGTTGTCCCATCGAGCGGGTCAATGAGCCAGCGCACCTTTGCAGAACTGGCTATAAACGGTGATTCCTCCGAAAGTATTCCATGGTCGGGGAATTTTTTGCCGATTTCATTGATAATTAAATCTTCGGACATTTTATCCGCTTCAGTAACAATGTTGATTTCACCTTTATAGGTGATAACATGTTTTTGGTTAAATTTGTGTATGAGTAAATTGCCGGCTTTTTTTGTCAATTGTTCGGCAAATTTCTTTTCTTCGCACATTGGGAAACACCTTCTTATATTGGAAAAACATAATTAGTAAAAAATACGGTAAATATAAAGCAATAAAATTTATCTGTTTGATTGTCTTAATAAGGATTGCATGGCAGAAAAATAAGTGGTAATGAAAAATAAAAAACAGGCGCGATTTTTTGTATGGTTGTGGATATTAATTCTGATAATGATTTTAATGGTTTAAAGGCAAAAAGGGAGGCGATGGGCCTTTCTTTGAAGGATGTTTTTGAACGAACACGTATTAGTGTGCACTACCTTCAGGCTATAGAAAATGATGAATTCAGCTTGTTGCCGGAACCTCCGTATGCCAAGAATTTTATTAGAATCTACGCCCACGCTTTAGGCATGGAAGAGAAATCAATTTTAGGCCGATATGAAAACTACCTCCATTCTCTGAAAATTTTGGAAGATGTCCCGCATGAAGAAGATGTAGGACACAAATTCTCACCTGCGGTTATTAGTCGCTATGGCATTTTTTTGGGAATCGTTTTGATTTTGCTTATCATGTTTGTTGTCATGAAACTGGTACCTATGCAGTATCGACCCTCTTCAGAAGCGGGTATTGATAGAGCGGCAATGGAAACAAGCATTAATGTTGCCTCCGAAAAAAAGGATATTACCGTGGAACAGAAAGTAGATAAAGTTGCTTCTCCAGGTGCGGAGGAAGAACAAATAAAAGCCGCCGCCGAGCTGGCATACGAGCAGGCGCAGTCTACAACAGTACCAGCGGCCAAAATTATCTCCCCCAAAGCAACGGGGGGTTCCACCGGCAATGTTCCACAAACGGTTAATGAAGTAAAAACTAGCCGCCTGGTGATTAAAGCCATTGAAGAAACATGGATAAGAATGAGACTTGATCAGAACCCAACTTTTCAAATCTTGTTGAAACCGGGACAAGAGGTTGAATATAAAGCGGTTGTTTTCAACATGGATATTGGCAATGCGGGTGGTATAGTGATTCATTTTAAGGGAGAAAAGATAGAAAATTTGGGGAAACCCGGGGAGGTAATCAGCTTACGGTTACCGTAATATAAATCAAATAATTATGAGGTAATGTTATGTTAGGTCCGATAGGAATGCCTGAATTACTGATAATCTTGGTAATTATTCTGATTATTTTCGGCGTTGGAAAACTGCCGGAAATAGGTTCGGCAATTGGCAAGGGAATTAAAAATTTTAAAAAATCAATGAATGAAAAAGAGATAACCGACGAAACTGTAAACAAAGAAAAAGATAAAAAATAAATTTTTCTTGTAAGGGAGTGAGTCTAAAATTAGCCCCTATTAATTAGGGGTGTTCTTTTTCCCTCTTGTCATGAAGCGGATAATTTTTTTAAGAAAAATTACTCAAGGAGAGGAACAGAAAGCTTATGAGCTTTCTGTTCCTTTTTTTAAAAAGGAACATCATCCGTCGGTATGTCCGTACCTGCGGCTGAGTTATCTGCAGGTAAATCATCTGTAGATTTGCCTTGACCCTTGGAATCGAGCATTTGCATATTGGACGCGATTATTTCCGTGGTAAAGCGCTTGATACCGTCCTTATCTTCCCATGAACGCGTTTGAATCCGTCCTTCCACGAATACCAGCTTTCCCTTCACCAAGTAATTTCCACATATTTCCGCCAGTTTACCAAAGGTCACTATCCTGTGCCACTCTGTTTTCTGAACTTTTTCTCCATTTTTATCCCTCCATTGTTCATCAGTGGCTAAGTTGAAGTTTGTAACCATAGTGCCATCTGGTGTATACCTTACTTCGGGATCTTTGCCCAGGCGGCCAATCAATATTACTTTATTTACCATTTCCCCCTCCTCATCAAAATTAATATTATACTATCATACATAACATTTCTTTGGGTAGCAAACTAATTTTGCGATTTTTAAGCTGTTCTTGTCAATCTTCATATAATCAAGGCTTGACTATTTGATGAAAAAAATATAATCAAAAACGTTTTAAAAAAAGCGGGGAAATTATGGAAGATAATGAACTTTTAAAGGTTCGTTTAGAAAAAATTGCGGCCTTGAAGGCCGCCGGAATCGATTTGTATCCTAACGATATCAAACCTCAAAATACGACAGCAGAAATATTGGAAAAATACGGTATGGCCAAAAGCGAAACTTTGGCGGAACTGAACAGAAATTTTTCCGTCGCCGGTCGCTTGATGGCCGTACGTGATTTTGGCAAGGCCGCTTTTATTAAAGTTCAGGACCGCAAAAGCCAAATTCAATGCTATATAGCCAGAAATAATTTGAAGGACATGGCTTATTTTGTATTTAGGAAGCTAGATATAGGTGATATCATCTACGTTTCAGGGAAATTATTCCGTACGAAAACCAACGAATTAACCATTGAAGTTTTTGATTTGCGTTTAGCCGCCAAAGCAATCAGGCCGTTACCGGAGAAATGGCATGGCCTTACAGATATTGAAACCAGATACCGCCAGCGACACTTGGATTTGATTACTAATCCCAAAGTGAAAGAAATCTTTTATCGCCGCAGCCGTATTATTCAACATATCAGGGATTTTATGAATAGAAACGATTTTCTGGAAGTGGAAACTCCGATGATGCAGCCGCGTGCCGGGGGAGCGATGGCCCGCCCATTTAAAACTCATCACAACGCCTTGGATATGGATTTTTATCTGCGTATTGCCCCCGAACTGTATTTGAAGAGACTGGTTACAGGTGGAATGGAAAGAGTTTACGAAATAAATAAAAATTTTCGTAACGAGGGCATTTCCACTTTTCATAATCCGGAATTTACCATGCTGGAATTTTATTGGGCCTACGCAACATATGAGGATTTGATGTCTTTTACCGAGGAGCTTTTTACGAATATTGCCGCAGATATTTTCGGCGGGCTTAAATTTACTTATCTGGGAGAAGAGATTGATCTGACACCGCCGTGGCGGCGCATATCCGTCAAGGACGCCTTGGTGCAGTTTGGAGGCATGACAAAAGAGGCCCTGGAAAACCATTCCGAAGCTCTTGCTCATGCGCATAAGGCTGGTTGTGAAGTTAAAGACTCGGATTCTTTTGGCAAAATCCTGATGGCTATTTTTGATGAACTTGTGGAAAGGAAACTAATCCAACCCACCTTTGTCACTCAATATCCTGTAGAGGTATCCCCTCTTTCGCGTCGTTCATCCACTGATGGTAATTTCACTGATCGTTTTGAACTTTATATTTACGGTAAAGAAATTGCCAACGCCTTTTCGGAACTCAACGATCCCGCCGACCAGAGGGAAAGATTTGAACAACAGTTGAAAGAAAGAGAAACAGGCGACGAAGAAGCGCATGAAATGGATGAAGATTACATCAAGACATTGGAATGCGCCATGCCCCCCACCGCAGGGGAAGGTATCGGTATCGATCGCCTGGTTATGTTGTTTACCAATTCTGCTTCTATTCGAGACGTTATTTTATTTCCCCTGCTGAGAACAAAAGCGGAATAGAATGATTTTTATCCGGCAGAAAAGCACAGCGAGTCGTTTAACGACAATAGGATAAGTATTAATGGGTTACGAATTTTTCATAAGTAAACGCTATCTGAAGGCCAAACGTAAACAGGTATTTGTGTCTATAATTACGTTTATATCGATATTGGGTATTTTTTTGGGTGTGGCCGCATTGATTATCGTTCTGGCGGTGATGAACGGCTTTGAAAAAGATTTACGCACGAAAATTTTGGGAATTAAATCACACATTGAAGTTATGGCTGATGTAAATGGCTCAATGAGAAACTACCAGGAGGTTCGTAAAATTATTGCGGGCGTGGAAGGTGTTGTTGCTTCGACCCCCTTTATCTATTCTCAGGCGATGATTCGCAGCGGTAACAGTGTGAGCGGCGTGGTTATTCGCGGGCTGGATACAAAAAGCGCCTCTCAAGTCATTAAACTGGGGAAAATGAGGGAAGGCGAAATCGAATATCTTGATAAAATTCCTCCCGGGATTTTAGAAAAGATACCTCGAGAAAACGCCCACTTTGGCGGTATTGTGATTGGCAAGGAAATGGCCCGTAATTTTGGTATTTTCCTCTTGGATACAATTACCATTATTTCTCCTGTAGGTATTTCCACGCCGATGGGGATGATGCCGCGCATGAGCAAATTTATCGTCGTCGGTATTTTTGAGTCTGGTTTTTACGAGTATGATTCGACACTGGTTTTTTTATCGCTGAAAAATGCTCAGGATTTTTTGCAGATGGGTGATACCGTCACCGGGATAGATATTGTCGTTGATGACATTTATAAGGCTGATGTGATTGCACACAATATTCAAAGCAAGCTTGGTTTTCCCTTTTGGGCGAACAACTGGATGCAGACGAATCGAAATCTTTTTGCTGCACTCAAACTGGAACGTCGTGTCATGTTTATTATTCTAAGCCTGATCGTCTTGGTCGCGGCATTTAATATCATCAGCGCACTGATTATGATTGTCATGGAAAAAAACAAAGACATTGCGATTCTGAAGTCTATGGGGGCAACGTCTTTTAGTATTATGAAAATATTCATTTATCAAGGATTGGTAGCCGGTTTAATCGGAACGTTTTTGGGTTGCATTGCCGGTCTTGCCGTAGCTCTTAATTTGCAGAAAGTTTCTCTTTTTGTAGAAAAAGTTTTTAATTTTCAGATCTTGCCTGGTGATGTTTATTATTTGAGCGAACTTCCCTCGCAAGTTAATTATCTTGACGTGGTAATTATTGTTGTGGGCACGATGCTGATTTGTTTTTTTTCCACAATTTACCCCTCGTTGAGGGCGTCGCGTTTGGATCCTGCGGAAGCATTGAGGTATGAGTGACGGGTGGCGCAAAGGCGAAAATGATTGAACTGAAAAATTTATCAAAAACATTTCTTAAGGACGGCAACAGGATAGAAGTTTTACGCGGCCTTAATTTGAAAATTGCCAGGGGTGAATCTTTGGCGATTGTTGGTGTTTCCGGCGCCGGCAAAAGTACGCTTATTCATATTCTGGGTACGCTGGATCACCCGACAGATGGCGCTTTATATATTAACGACTTGAATATTTTTGAATGGGATGAAAAAACGATGGCGCGCTTCCGCAATGCGACTATTGGGTTTGTCTTTCAGTTTAATAATTTACTTCCGGAATTCGATGCGCTGGAAAACATTATGATGCCGGCCTTAATCAGTGGCATGTCTGCCAAGCAAGCTTCTTTCAGGGCAACCGAGCTATTGGAAGAGCTTGGCTTGGGGCACAGAATAAAGCATAAACCTGGAGAGCTTTCCGGCGGTGAGCAACAGCGGGTAGCAATTGCCCGCGCGCTGATAATGGAGCCGGAAATACTTCTGGCGGATGAGCCGACGGGAAATCTTGACACGGATACGGGAAAGAAGATAGAAGATGTTTTGATAAATTTAAACGTAACAAGAAAGATTACTCTGGTTGTTGTAACACATAACAAATTACTGGCAGAAAGGATGTCACGCATAATTGGATTGCGTGACGGGAAAATTTATAATTATGAATAAAATTATTCGCCTTGTTAATTTGGTTTGCTTGTTTATATTGGTTTTGTTTTCCATGCCGGCACCGGCGCAGGATCTTAAAAAAATTAGCGTGCTTCCTTTCGAAATTTACAGCAAAGGAGATAAGGTGGCCATACAGGAGTTACTTTATCAAAAAATATACTCGGAACTTAACAGGGAGAAACGGTTGCACATTATACCTGCAGACCGTTTTTTGCGCCGTGGTGAAAAAATTGATGAACGCAGAGCTGTTGAGGCGGGGAAATCACTAAAGGTTGATTTTGTTGTAATGGGCAGTTTAACCCAGCTTGGCGAATCATTCAACGCTGATGTCAAAATCATAGATGTAAAAAGTGCTGATGTTTTCCCCCCTATTTTTGTTCAGGTCAAGGGATGGGAAAATTTTGGAGAGATTGCTGTTCAATTAAAAACGGAAATGTTGGCCCGGTTGGGATTGGTGGAAAAAATAGTCAAAATTGAAATTGAAGGGAATAATAAAATCGAATCTTCTGCCATTACTCAACGGATTAAAAGCAAAGAGGGCAACCCCTTTAATGAAGAAGACATTACGTCGGACATCAAAACTATATTTAAAATGGGATTTTTTCTGGACGTCAGCGCCTCAGCTGCATCCACACCGGAAGGCAAAGTGGTAACCTTTACTGTTGTGGAGCGAGGTTTGATCACGGATATACAGATTAAGGGAAATAAAGCGTTGGACAAAGAAGATATTATGGAAGTTCTAACGATTAAGACCAGGGAAAATTTAAATCAGGAAAAAATTAAGTCGGATATAGAAAAAATTAAGAGTCTTTATGATACCAAAGGGTATTATAATGCCGAAATTACCGATACGATAGAGCGCGATGGAGAAAAGGATTTCCGTGTAATTTTCAATGTCACGGAAAATGATCGTGTTTACATCAAATCCATAACCTTCGAGGGTAACGAGGCCTTTGCTTCTAAAGAATTAAAAAATATGATGACCAGTTCGGAAAGGCGTTTTTGGAGTTTTATTACGGATGACGGCGTATTGAATCGTGATCAACTCAAACAGGATGTCGGTAAAATAAACTCTTATTATTTTAATAATGGTTTCATCAACGCCCAGGTGGCGGAGCCGCAGGTAACATATGATAAAAAGTGGTTATATATAACCATTCAAATTAAAGAAGGGAAAAGATTCAAGTTTGGTAAAATTGATATTTCCGGTGATTCCCTCCAAAGACCACGCGGTGATTTATTCGCTTCTTTGAAAGTAAAGGAAGGTAATGACTACAACCGTGAGGAAGTCGTCAAGGACATAGATTTTTTGATTCAAGCCTGTAATGACGAAGGTTACGCTTACGCGGATGTAACTCCCAGTATTGACATAAATGAAGAAGAACAATCGGTCAATGTGGATTACCAGATAATAAAAGGCGAACTGGTTTTTATTAATCGCATTGCCATAAGTGGTAATACCGTAACCCGCGACAAGGTTATCCGCCGCCAGTTGGCAATAGTAGAAGGAGACTTATATTCCAGTTCTAAAGTGAAGAACAGTTATGCGAATTTAAACCGGTTAAGATATTTTGAAGAGGTTGATTTTCAGACAGAAAAAAGTCCGGAAAAAGACAAAATGAATATTAATATCCGGGTAAAGGAAAAAAATACCGGTATGTTCATGATTGGAGCCGGCTACAGTGCTCAAGAGCGCGCAATAGTCATGGCACAAATTTCTCAGAATAATTTTCTGGGTTACGGGCAGATATTGAACCTTAAGGCATCTTTGGGCTCTACCAGTAATAACTACGAATTGTCTTTTATCGAGCCATGGCTTTTTGATATACCTCTATGGACTAAAGCCGATCTCTGGAAATACCGCCAGGAGTATGATTCTTACAACCTCGATACTTATGGCGGTGGTCTTACTTTTGGTTACCCTATTTGGGAAAAGGTTGTCGGTTATGCTGGTTACAACCTGACCTCTTATGACGTCAGAGATATTTTGATAACAGCGCCGCAGTCGATTAAGGACCAGGAGGGAGAGAGGATCAAAAGCGCTGTGGTTTTCAGTTTGGTAAGAGATTCGACGGATGACAATGTATTCCCGACAAGAGGGGTTAAAGCTAGCGCATCCGTTGAGTGCGCGGGTTTGGGCGGTAATGTAAAGTTGATAAAATATTCGGCCGGTGCCCACTTTTATTATCCGCTTTTCTGGGATTTGGTATTTGTGACTAAGGGTAGGATTGGTTATATACAAAATCTGGATGATGATGCGGGCAGAATTCCAATTTACGAGAGATATGTTTTAGGAGGGCTGAACACAATACGTGGTCTGCGTTATGTTGGCCCGACCAACGGTGGAACTTCCGATGTAGTTGGCGGGACGACTATGATGGTTTTTAATGTGGAACTTGTTTTCCCACTGATCAAGAACGCTGGAATGAAAGGTGTTGTATTTTATGATGCCGGCAACGCTTGGAATTATAGCGGAGCATATAGTTTTGATGATTTAAGGCAATCTGTGGGTGCGGGTGTCCGTTGGTATTCACCCATCGGACCTTTAAGGCTTGAATACGGTTATGTGGTCGACAAAACGGGTTTGCTTGATGATTCAAAAGGACGCTGGGAATTTACCATTGGCATGTTTATGTGATTTAAAGCGGATAAAAACTTACATTATCCGCTAATATTGATAGAGGAGATTAAAAATTATGAAGAAAAATATTTTTGTGATAGCCGCCGTTGTCATGTTGCTTTTTGTGTGGAGCGTGAGCTCATACGCTGAAGTAAAAATCGGTTTTATCAACATGAGAGAAATAATACAAACTTCCGATGCTGGTAAAAAAGCGGGTGAAGAAATGAAAAAAATAGCGGACCGAAGGCAGGCGGAAATTACTTCTATGGAAAGGGAATTAAAAAACCTGAAGGATGAATTGGACAGAAAAAGCTCCGTAATGACGGCGGCGGCGCGCAGGGAAAAAGAATCTAATTACCAGAAAAAACTGCGTGACTATCAGTTGGTGGTTAATGATGCCAATGAAGAGCTGCAGAAAAAGGATCAGGAAATAGTGCAGAGATTGATGCCGGAAATATTGAAAATAGTGCGTACTGTTGCGGAAAAAGAAAAATACACGTTGGTTCTCGATGTGGCGGCGATGGTAATACCTTATTTTGATAAAACTCATGATCTGAGCAAGAAAGTTGTTGAGGAATTTAATAAAGCAAAGTAACCCTAGGTGCCCGTTTTTATGAAGATGACACTTGCAGAAATAGCCCGCATTGTAGAAGGCGAAGTTATCGGCGCTGCTGACGTTGTTATCAGCGGCGTTGCCCCGATCGACGAGGCGAAAGTTGGTGATATAACCTTCGTTGCCAACAGAAAATACGCGAAGCAGATAAACACAACCCGGGCTTCGGCCATCATTATTGCACCACAGCAGAGGGAGATAGTCGGTAAAAACCTGGTTGTGGTTTCTGATCCCTATGTGGCTTTAGGGAAACTATTGAAACTTTTTTATCCGCTGGAACACGAACAAAGAGGTATAAGCCCGGAAGCTTATGTAGAAGAAGGTGCAATTGTTTCGCCAGAGGCCAATATTTTTCCGCGGGCTTTTATCAGTCATGGCGCGAAAATAGAAAAGGGCGTTGTCATTTACCCCGGCGTTTACGTAGGGCGGAATGTTTCAATAGGTGAAGATTCAGTAATTTATGCCAACGTTGCTATCTACCATTCCTGTATAATCGGCAAGCGGGTAATTTTACATTCCGGTGTTGTAATCGGTGGGGATGGTTTTGGTTTTGCAGAGACGGGAAAAGAGAACGTCAAAATTCCACAGATTGGCTTCGTGCAGATTGATGACGACGTGGAGATAGGTGCCAACAGTACGGTTGATCGAGCCACAATGGGGAAAACATGGATTGGGCGCAACGTTAAAATTGATAACTTGGTTCAGATTGCGCACAATGTTGTTATTGGCGAAAATTCTGTTCTTGCCGCGATGGTCGGTATTTCCGGCAGCACAAAGCTGGGCAGGGGCGTAATTGTTGGCGGTCAGACAGGCATGGTTGGCCATATCAGCGTCGGCGATAGAGTCATGATTGCGGCGGATTCCAAAATCCATAAAGATGTTGAAGCGGGGAAAATTGTTGGCGGCAAGCCTCAAATGCCCTATAAGGAGTGGCTTAAAGTCGAAGCTTGCCGCACAAAGCTTCCGGAAATGAAAACGACGATAGAACGACTGGTCAAAAAAATAGAAGATTTGGAAGTAAAGATAGATAAACACCTTAAGTAAAGGTTTGATCCATGAAAATTCATTCCACGGCGATTATTAATCCGGGTGCAAATTTAGGGGAGGGGGTGGAAGTAGGACCTTATTCGATTATTGGTTCGGAAGTAAAAATTGGTAAAAATACTGTTATCGGACCACATGTTGTGATTGAGGGGGCAACAGAAATCGGCGAAGGGTGTAACATTTATCAATTTTGTTCTATTGGAGCACCGCCGCAGGACTTGAAATTTGGTGGAGAAAAAACTTATGTGGTTATTGGTAATTTTAACATAATCCGGGAATTCGTTACCATCAATCGGGCAACCGGTTCCGGAGTGACGTTCATCGGCGATCATAATATGATCATGGCCTATGCTCACGTTGCCCATAATTGTAAAATCGGTCATTATGTGGTGATGGCCAATGCCGCTACCTTGGCTGGATACGTGAACGTTGAAGATTATGCAATGATTGGAGGCTTGTCTGGAATTCACCAGTTTACCAATATCGGAGCGCACTGTATTATTGGTGGGGCATCTGCGGTAGTCCAGGATGTGCCTCCTTACACGATGGCTGCGGGTAATCATGCCAAACTTTTCGGTCTTAATTTAATTGGATTGAAGAGACGCAACTTCCCGGAGGAAACGATTAAAGCACTTAAAAAAGCCTATCAGATTATTTTCCGTTCGCAGCTTCTTTTGGAAGAATCCTTGCAAAAAGCGCAGGATGAATTAGGAAATATCCCGGAAGTAGAACACTTTGTGAGGTTTATCAGGGAATCGAAAAGAGGTACCTGTCGTTAAAATGACTGTAAAAAAAAAGAACATTAAAATCGGTGTTGTTGGCATCGGTCATCTAGGAAATTATCATCTGCAGAAATACCAAAAACTGGATAATTGTGAACTTATCGGAGTATCGGATGCCATTTATGAACGGGCTAAAAGAGCGGCGGAGACTTATGGCTGCCAAGCTTTTACCGATTACCGCAACCTGTTGGATAAGGTTGATGCTGTCAGTATTGCCGTACCCACCGGCGAGCATTTTCAGGTAGCCGGTGATTTTCTGGCGGCCGGTATAGATGTCTTAATTGAGAAACCGATCTGCGCGACGGTCAAAGAGGCGGACGAGCTGATTGAACTTGCAGGTAAGAATAAGCTGATTCTGCAGGTGGGATTTGTGGAAAGATTCAATCCTGCCGTAATGGCACTGGATAAGGTTATTACCAGACCGCTTTTCATTGAAGTTCACCGTTTGCACCCCTTCTTTGAACGGGGTACGGATGTCGATGTTGTTCTGGATTTAATGATTCACGATTTGGATATCATTTTGAAATTCGTTGATTCCAAGATCAAGTCTTTAGAAGCGGTAGGTGTTCCCGTGCTTTCCGACAAGGTAGACATTTCAAATGTTCGTCTGTCTTTTGCCTGCGGTTGCATAGCCAATGTTACTGCCAGCCGCATAAGCGCCAAAACGATGCAGAAAATACGTTTTTTCAGTCCAGAGGGTTACCATGCGGTTGATTACCAGAAGCGGGAAATTATATCCCTCAATAAGCAAGCGAATGCAGAAGGTAAACAGCAAATAGTTCAAAATAATATTGAGGTGGGGAGCCATGATCCATTGGAAGAGGAAATAAGGTCTTTTGTTGAGGCAGTGGTTAACCGTACCGCACCGCTTGTATCAGGCGAAGACGCGCGGAAATCTTTGGCGCTTGCCGTGGAAATAATCAGAAAAATGAAAACATCCGAGGTGCTGCGTAAATGATTCCTATGGTGGACTTAAAAAGGCAGTATCACGCGTTGAAAAGTGAAGTTGATGCGGCACTCAGCGATGTTCTGGAAAGCACCCAGTTTATTTTGGGGAAGAATGTTAGCAAACTCGAAGAGGAAATATCCGCCTATCATGGTTTGGCTCATGCCATAGGCGTGGCTAACGGAACAGACGCGTTGCTTTTGGCTTTGCGAGCGTTAGAAATTAAAGCGGGTGATGAAGTAATAACCACGCCATTTACATTTATTGCCACAGCCGAGGTTATCGCTCTTTTAAACGCTGTTCCTGTTTTTGTGGATATCTGTCCCGATACATTTAACCTTGATTGTTCGCAAATAGAGAAGAAAATTACTTCCAAAACAAAAGCAATCATTCCCGTCCATTTATTCGGTCATCCCGCCGAGATGGACCTTGTTATGGAAATTGCCCGTAAATATAATCTTAAAGTAGTGGAAGACTGCGCGCAGGCTTTCGGTGCCAAATACCGCGGCCAAAAGGTGGGGACGATAGGTGATGCAGGTTGTTTCAGCTTTTTTCCCAGCAAAAACCTGGGTGGTTATGGCGACGGCGGTATGGTTATTACAAAGCATAAAGATATTGCAGAAAAGATAAGAATTTTGCGCAACCATGGCAGCTCGACGCGTTATCATCATCTGCTGGTCGGTTACAACAGCCGTCTTGATGAGATCCAGGCTGCGGTTCTCTGTGTCAAGCTAAAAAGAATCGACGAGTATAACGAAGCGCGCCGCCACAATGCCGCGATTTATTGCGCCGCTATCAAGAAAAAAGAAATTGTTTTGCCTTCTGTGTCTCCCGGATGCGAGCATGTCTATCACCAGTTTACAATACGGACAAAGAATAGGGATGCTTTGGCCTCCGCTCTTGGGCAAAAAGGCATTGCTTCCGCCATTTATTACCCGGTTCCGCTGCATCATCAGCAGGCTTTTTTTAACATGTATCATTTGGATGTTGTTTTGCCGCAGGCCGAAACTTGTACAAAGGAAGTGCTGTCGCTTCCCATGTTTCCCGAATTAGAGGAAGAGGAAATAAAATTTATTGCCAGTGTGATCAACAAAGGTTTTTAAGTGAAAAATTTGGTTTCCTGAAAGCGGATAGGAATGGGGGAAGAAAAAAACATAATAATCGTTGCCGGTGAAGCTTCAGGAGATATGCACGGCGCCAATTTGGTTAAGGAAATGTTGAAGCTTAAACCAGCCTTAAAATTTTACGGAATAGGCGGCGTCAAATTGAAAGAAACGGGAGTGGAAATTTTAGGAGATGCATCCAGGATGGCTGTTGTTGGTTTCAGTGAGGTTTTTTCCAAATTTGCGTTTCTTTTAAAGACAATGGATAAAATGAAAAAGGCGCTTGATTCCTATAGGCCTGCCCTTTTGATCTTAATTGACTATCCTGGTTTTAATCTTGCTTTGGCCAAAGCCGCCAAAAAAAAAGGTATAAAGGTTTTCTACTACATCAGTCCACAGGTTTGGGCTTGGCGCAAGGGAAGAATCAATCAGATCAAGAAAATTGTTGACAGAATGGCCGTTGTGCTTCCTTTTGAAGTCGACACTTACGCGTCAAAAGGTTTTCTTGTTGATTACGTGGGCCATCCGCTGGTGGATATGGTAAAAATCAGTGTTTCTAAAGAAGAGGCAAGAAAAAATCTGGGATTATCCGGGAATAAAACCACTATAGGTTTGCTTCCAGGAAGCCGACTTAAAGAAATATCTTCTTTGTTGCCGGAGATGATGCGGGCCGCGGAGATTTTGCAACGAAACATTAAGGATATACAGTTTGTTTTGCCAAAAGCAGATACACTGGATGAGAAGGTAGTGACAGAAATAATTTCAGGTTTTGATGTTAAAGTGAAAATAGTTACTGGGCACACTTATGAGGCTGTTTCCTGCTGCGATTTTGCTATCGTTACTTCCGGAACAGCTACGCTGGAAACCGGGCTTTTGGGTGTGCCGATGATTATTATATACAAGGTTTCGCTACTTTCGTATCTTATTGGTCGCCTGGTGGTTCGTGTCAACAACATCGGTTTGGTTAATATAATTGCTGGCAAAACTATCGTGCCGGAATTTATTCAAAAAGATGCGAACGGTAAGCGTATTGCCGCGGAAACGCTTGCTATTTTAAACAGCGAACGGTATGCAGAAATAAAAAAAGAGCTGACGGCAATTAGCGCCAAATTGGGAAGTCCCGGTGCCGCGGCAAGAGCGGCAAAGATTGCCTGTGAAATGATTTAGGAAGTAATATGGAAGCTTTCAAACGTTTATTGAAAATGGCCCAAGCGTATTATTTACGCTTTATTTTTGCCGCAATTTTGATGATTATCGCGGGAGCCCTTCAGTCAGCCTTGCCCCTTATTTCCAAGCCGGCAATTGACGAAATATTCGTCAGCAAAGATATGACTGCGTTGACGTGGATTCCCTTCGCTATTATCGGTATATTCCTGTTCAAGGGATTATGTACTTATGGGCAGGTTATTTTGATGAGTTCCATAGGTTTGCGCATTCTTACCGACCTGCGCAATAAACTGTATGGACATATACAAAAGCAATCTTTGGCTTTTTTCACCGATCATCCCACAGGCTTATTAATGTCGCGGATAACAAATGATGTTTTGTCAGTACAGGCAGCATCGTCAGAGGCGATTACTTCGCTGGTTAAAGATAGTTGTACCTTAATTTTTCTTGTGGGCGTTATTTTTTATACTGACTGGCAGCTTGCTCTTATCGCCATGCTTGTTTTTCCTTTGACCATTTATCCGATTTCTCGTTTCGGCAAAAAAATACGCAAGGTGACCACGTCGTCACAGATAACCATGGGTACGTTGAATTCTCTTTTGCAAGAAACGATTTCTGGTATCCGCATCGTCAAAGCTTTCTGTATGGAAAAGTATGAAAACGCAAGGTTTGCTGCGGAAAGCGAACGACTTTTTAAATTGAGCATGAAGACTGTTTCCATAAACGCCATGGCCAGTCCGCTGATGGAATTTTTGGGTGGACTGGGCATAGCCGCAATAATTTTTTATGGCGGCTATAATGTTATAAAGGGCAACTCCACGCCCGGCACTTTTTTCTCGTTTCTGGCTGCTTTATTGATGCTTTATGAACCGATGAAACGGTTGACTAACGTCAATAATTCCATCAATCAGGGCATTGCTGGTGCCGAGCGCGTTTTTAGTATTATTGACCACATGCCGGATATTGTGAATAAGCCCGGTGCCGTTGAGTTGCCACCTATTCGCCGCGGTATTGATATTAAAAATGTTACTTTCTGTTACGATACAACCCCGGTGTTGAAAAACATTAATATCCACATCAAAGCCGGTGAAGTTGTGGCTTTTGTCGGAATGAGCGGCGGCGGCAAGACATCATTGGTCAATTTGATTCCACGCTTTTATGATGTTACCTCCGGATGCATTCTTATTGATGGCTATGACATTCGTGATGTGACTTTGCAGTCATTGCGCAGGCAGATAGCCATAGTCACCCAGCAAACGATCCTGTTTAACGATTCTGTTAAAAATAATATTGCGTACGGTGATATTAAACGTACAGACGAGGAAATCATTGCCGCAGCCAAGGCAGCTAATGCCCACAGTTTTATCATGCGTCTCCCTCAGAGGTATGATTCAAATATTGGTGAGTTAGGCACCAAACTTTCCGGTGGTGAAAAGCAGCGCATATCTATTGCCCGTGCCTTGCTGAAAGACGCTCCCATTCTGATTTTGGATGAAGCAACCTCTTCGTTGGATACGGAAGCGGAAATAGAAGTACAGGAAGCTCTGGATAACCTCATGAAAGGACGCACGACGCTGGTTATTGCTCATCGCCTTTCCACCATTCGTAATGCGGACAGAATTATTACTTTAGTGAACGGAGAGATTGTCGAGGAAGGTACGCACGAAGCGCTTTTGGCGAAAAAAGGCGAATACTACCGTTTGTATAACTTGCAGTTTAAAGACGAAGGAAGCGGAAATGGTCGATTGGCAAAGGATTTGGAATGATGATAAAAAAATCAGCTGTTTCAGTCCGCTCCGAGCAACTCTATTTTTTCTTTCCTTGTTTTATCGGCTGATCGTAAATCTGCGCAATTGGCTTTATAATAAACAACTAATATCTTCGGTTAGGCTGCCCTGTCCGGTAATCAGTGTCGGTAATATCACAGTTGGCGGCACGGGCAAGACACCTTGCGTCATTATGCTGTCGCAAATGCTTCAGGCAGCAGGTTATCGGCCTGCGGTTATCAGCCGCGGATACGGGGGCAAAAGTGCACAAAAAATCAATATCGTTTCTGACGGAAGGAAAATATTGCTTGATTCCGAAACAGCCGGTGATGAACCTCTTTTAATCGCACAATTATTGCCGGGTGTCCCCGTGATTACCGGTGCAAAAAGAATCAGAACGGGAAACATGGCAATCAAAAGATTCGGAGCCGATGTCATTGTTTGCGATGACGCTTTTCAACACCGTAAAATTTCAAGAGACATCGATTTAGTTTTGCTTGATAGTGCAAAACCACTGGGTAACGGACATCTTCTGCCGGCAGGAGAGTTGCGTGAACCGTTAAAAGAACTTAAGCGTACTGATTGCCTGATTATGACGCGTGCACATGGGGATGTGAAGATGAGCGAGGAAATAAACCAAATAGCACAAAAAATGAATATTCCCATTTTTTATAGTAACCATTATCCGCAGGATATTGCTCGGGGCGATGGAAGTTCTACGGTTGGGCTGGAAGTTCTTACAGGTAAGTCGGTATGCGCTTTTTGTGGTATTGCGTGTCCAGACTCCTTTGAAGAAATGCTCCGAAAAGCAGGGACGCAAATCCTGTCGTTTAACGCTTTCCCTGATCATTACCGCTACGGTCTTTATGATCTGGAGGAATTAAATAATCAATATATGAAACTGCGTGCTGACTACTTGATGACAACTCATAAAGATGCTGTGAGACTGCATAATTATCCGGAGTTTCTGAAGGCCGTGTGGATATTGCGAATAAAGATGAAAATGAGACCTTCATCCATGGAAGATTCGTTTGAAAAATTCATTTTGCGGCGTTTGAAAACAGGCGCTGGCCAGTAACGGAGAATCTTGTGAAAAAAGAAACAGCAATATTTTTATTTCGAATTATTCCATTAGCTGTTAGGAAAGCACTGGCCTCCGGTATTTCGCGGCTCGTATATTATTTATCATCAAAGCATAGATTGATTGCTATTCATAATCTCATGCGCTCTTTTCCGGAAAAATCATTAAAGGAAGTTTGCCGCATTGCCAAGAGATCTTATGAAGGCTTTGCTATTATGATTGTTGAGTTTACCGAAATTCTTTCGATGAAGAGAGAAAATTTGCATCATTGGATAAGCATCATAGGACTGGAACATTATACCGCTGCCTGCCGCGAGGGCAAAGGTGTTTTGCTTTTCGGCGCGCATTTTGGCAATTGGGAAATTGGCAATGTTGCGCTGGCCCTGTTGACCAGACCATTGGTATTTATGGTGCGACTTCTCGACAATCCTTTTATGGAAGAAGTGACCACCTATTTGCGTGCCGCTTGCGGCAATATCTCCTTGCATAAAGAGAATGCGATGAGAAAGACGCTTCGATTATTAAGAAAAGGAGAGACCATAAATATTCTTGTCGATCAGAATGTTGCCTGGTATGAAGGTACATTTGTGGATTTTTTTGGGCGGCCGGCTTGTACCACTTCTGGGGTGGCGCAATTGGCGTTGCACACTGGTGCAGCGGTAATGCCCGCTTTTACCAGACGTTTGCCCGGCGGTAGATATTTATTGGAGATTGGCCCGAAAACGGATATTATCGATACCGGTAACCGTGACGCGGACATATTTATCAATACACAAAAAATTACGAAAATCATTGAAGAATATGTGCGTAAATATCCGGAGCAATGGCTGTGGTTACATCAGCGCTGGAAAACAAAGCCATGGCAGGCAAAAAGGATTAAAAAGAAATGTTGCTGAAAAAAAGCGCAAGGATGCCTAAAGAAGGCATAACTAAAATATTGATCCGGGGAACAAATTGGATCGGTGACGCCGTGCTTACCTTGCCCGCAATTGCTTCTGTGCGTGCCGCTTATCCCCAAGCGCGTATCTCTATCTTGGCTAAGCCTCTTGTGGCCGATGTCTATAAACTATTTACCGCAGCTGATGAAATAATAATTTATAAGTTTGATAATCCGCTGGGTGTCTTTCGCTTGGCAAGCATTCTGCGAAAAAAGAAATTTGATGCGGCCATTCTGTTGCAGAACGCGATTGAGGCAGCTATAATGGTTTGCGCCGCGCGGATTAAGCTGCGCGCCGGATACAATTCTGATGGCCGCGGCTTTCTTTTAACTCACAGCATTAAACGCACTAAGGAGATAAGAAAAGTTCATCAAATTGACTATTATTTGGAAATGGTTAAGGCTTTGGGCTGTGCACCCGTCGGGCGGGAAATGCATCTTCAGGCGAGAATTAATCGCGTGACTGCTCAAAATACTTTACATGAATTCATACCAGGTCCGGAAAAACCTGTAGTTGGCATTGCCCCCGGAGCCACGTATGGCCCGGCAAAAAGATGGTTTCCCGAACGTTTTGCCGAGGTGGCGGATAAAATAAGCGCAAATTATGGTTGTCATATTGTTTTATTGGGCGGCAAGGACGATTGGAAAGTGGCGCAACAAGTATGTGCAAAATCCAGTACTGATTTAATAAATCTTGCCGGCAAAACAACTCTGCGTGAAGCGATTTATCTTATTTCACAGTGTGTCTTGTTCATCAGCAATGATTCCGGCTTGATGCATATTGCCGGCGCGTTGAATGTTCCCACGGTCGCCATTTTCGGTTCGACTAATCCCCTGACCACATCACCTGTTGGAGAAAAAATAAAGATTGTTCGTGAAGAAGTGTCCTGCAGCCCTTGCTTAAAAGAAACGTGCCCCACAGATTTCCGTTGCATGGATTTGGTTAAAGTCGATGATGTTTTATCGGCCGCGCGTGACATCCTAAAGTGTAATTAGGGCTAGCCATGAAAAAAAATATCGCTGTGTTTTTAGACAGGGACGGCACAATCAACGAAGAAGTGGGCTATCTTGATAGCCTCGTCAAGTTGAAGATTATTCCCGGCGCTTTTGAAGCTGTTCGGTTGATTAATGCCGCCGGCATGAAAGCAGTGGTCATCACCAATCAGTCCGGTGTAGCCCGGGGTTTATTTTCAGAAGAATTTGTAAAGATCGTCAATGAACAACTGCGTGTTATGTTGGGGCAAGAAAATGCTTTTATCGACGGATTTTATTATTGCCCACATCATCCCACGGAAGGGGTAGGGCACTACCGGCAAGAATGTGACTGCCGCAAGCCGGCCGCCGGGATGTTGCTGCGCGCGGCACGGGAAATGAATATTAATTTGGAGGAATCTTATATTATAGGTGACAGATACAAGGACATGGAAGCAGGAAAAAGCGTCGGAACAAAATGTATTTTAGTAAAAACCGGTTTCGGTAGGAGCTTATTACAAGATGACGGTCCGGACAAACTGACACCCGAAAACAAGCCTGATCATGTTGCCGCGGATATTCTTGAAGCCGTGCAGTGGATAATGAAAGAATGCAAATGAACATTTTAATCGTTAAACTCAGTGCCATTGGTGATGTCATTCATACGCTACCGTCACTGTCGGCTTTGCGGCGTTTGTATCCGCAGGCGCATATAACCTGGGTAGTGGAAGAAGCCGCGTCTGATTTAGTGCTAAATCATCCACAGCTTGATGAAGTGTTGATTTTCCGGCGCAAAACATGGATCAAGAATATCAAGGCCGGACAATTCCGGTCTGTCTGGCAAGAGGTTCGTTTGTTTATCAGAAAGTTGCGTCAACGGCCTTATGACCTTGTCATTGATTTTCACGGTCTATTTAAAAGCTCTGTCATCGTTTTTTTGAGTGGCGGCAAAAGAAAGCTGGGCTATGATTCTTTGCAGGAGTTGAGCGGCCTATTTCTTACCGAAAAAATTCCTGAAGACATGGGCAAGCACGCCCTGGAGCGCTATCTCGATTTTCCGCATTACCTGGGGGCAAAAAAAGAAAAAGTAGAATTTATTCTTCCGCAAAGTATTGACGCCGAAAAAAAAGTTAATTTGCTGCTGGAAAAATATGGATTGAACGATAAAGACTATATTGCCATTAATCCTGTAGCTTACTGGAAAACAAAGCTTTGGGATGACGGAAATTTTGCGTGTCTTGCCGGTTTAATCAGTGATAAACTGAAGAAAAAAGTGATATTTACGGGAAGCGAGAGCGCGCCCATTGAAAAAATAACATCAATGATGGGCGCAAATAGTATTAACCTGGCCGGACAAACAACATTGCTGGAGTTGGCTTGTATTTTTAAAAAGGCGCAGCTGGTAGTAACTACCGATTCCGGTCCGATGCATCTGGCCTGTGCTGTGGGAACGCCGGTTGTGGCTCTTTTCGGACCGACCGATCCGGCAAGGACTGGCCCTTACGGCGCGGGGCACACGATAATAAGGGCTGATTTACCTTGTAGTCCTTGTTTTCTAAAAGATTGTTTGACGATACAGTGCATGAAAAACATTACCCCTGAACGGGTTTTTGCCGTTGTTGAAGGTAGAATCAAAAAGGGATGCAGAAATTATTAAAGAGGTAATGGCCAAAATCAAATAATATCTGGTTTTAGAATAGTCGGATAAAGAAAAAAATAGCTACTTGACTATTGATAACAGGGAAGTGTTTTTGCTTGCCAGCGCTGCTTTTTTGACTTATATTGAAATAGTGTTAACTAGGCCATTTGGTTCGCGATCTTCCTGATGATTAATGGCAGTTTGGTTGAGGCAACGGGTTGAAAGTATTTTTGTGGCTTTAGGCAGGGGTGCTCCTTTTGTCGGGTAGTTTTACATTAAACAATTATAATTTGTAGTGAAAATTGATGGCAGTTGTTATTGACGGAAATAAGATAGCAGGTGGAATTCGTGAAGCAATTCGAGCAGAAACTGCGGCGCTTAAGAGCAGCAAAGGGATTGTTCCGGGACTTGCCGTTGTGCTGGTGGGAAACGATCCGGCGACCGAAATTTATGTGAGAAAAAAAGAGCAAGCTTGTAAGGAAATAGGTTTTTTGTCGCGAAAATATAAATTGCCTGAAGACGCGGCGGAGGGGAAAATTCTTGAACTAATTAATGAACTAAATAGGGATAAATCGATTCACGGCATTCTTGTTCAGCTGCCGTTGCCCAAGCGAGTTTCCGTTGACAGCGTGATTGCCGCAATTGACCCGCACAAAGATGTAGACGGATTTCATCCTTACAATGTTGGAGCCCTGATGGCGGGTTCACCCTTCTTTGTTCCGTGTACACCCCGGGGCATTATGGAGTTGATTTCCCGCACCGGTATCGCGATTTCTGGTAAAGAAGCGGTAATTGTTGGCCGTAGCAATATTGTTGGCAAACCTGTGGCGTTGTTGCTTTTGGCTCAACACGCCACAGTCACCGTGTGTCATTCTAAGACAAATAAATTGTCGGCCATTACTTCTCGTGCGGATATTTTGGTTGCTGCTGTGGGTAAAGCTCACATGATTACGGCGGATATGGTTAAAGAAGGCGCTGTTGTTATTGACGTGGGAATTAATCGTTTGGATGACGGCAAGCTCACCGGTGATGTGGCCTTTGAAGAAGTAGCGGCTAAAGCGTCGTACATTACACCCGTGCCCGGTGGCGTAGGACCAATGACCATCGCTATGTTGATGAAGAATACAATCGAGGCCGCGAAGAGGATAGAAAACATTGCTTGAAAGTTTTTGTCTTCGGCAGGGGAAACGGATATTGTAAAAACAATAAATCCTTATAATTTTTTAAGCAAAGGCGAATACAGTGTCGAGAGCAGGGAAAATAGTCACGATCATTTCCGGTAACCGGTTCGCGCAGAAATTTTATGAATATGTTAACAGAAAAACCGCTGAGGTTATGGGTATCGGTTCCGGCGGCGACGTGTGCAGTAGCGGGGAGATGGTGGTTGTTGGCAGAATGCTCAAGCTCTTGCCGGCGCCCTATTGCATTTTCGACGTCGGTGCGAACACCGGGCAGTTTCTGAATCTGGTGATGTCGAAAATGGCCGCGGGAGAATACAGTATCCATTGTTTTGAACCTTCGCCTCAAGCTTTTGCCGAGCTCAGCCGCGGCAAGAGAGCAAATAACGCCTCTGTCATATTAAACCCTGTAGGGCTGGGTAAAGAGGTTGGAGAGGTAACTCTCTATTATAACGAACCGGGATCGCAAATTGCCTCTTTGACCAAGAGGCGGCTGGACCATTTAGGTGTTGACTTCTCGCAGAGCCAGACTGTCCGTATTGATACCTTGGATCATTACTGTGAGGTTAATGGTGTTCGCCGGATTGATTTGATGAAGGTTGACGTGGAAGGTCATGAGCTGGATGTATTGCAGGCCGGAGGACATCGGATGTTTGAAGCGGGTGCTGTCAAGCTGGTGATTTTTGAATTCGGCGGCTGCAACATCGATACTCGGACCTTTTTTCAGGACTTTTTCTATTTTTTTAAGAATGTCCGAATGGACTTGTTTCGCATTACACCGTCAGGGTACCTGTATCCAATTACTCAGTATAAGGAAATTTTTGAGCAGTTCCGGACCACTAACTTTTTGGCGGTTCATGGGTCGCTATCAAAATTGGAGATATTACAGTAAAGATAATTATGAAAGTTGCTTTGCTTGGGACATGCAGAGTGTCATTTATCAGAAAACACTACAGCTGCACCGATTTTGATGACGCTATTTCCTTTGTTCATTCAACGAAAGAGATTTTGCAGCTTCTACGTTTCATTACCAAACAAGTTAAGATTCCCGATCCTGTTAATCGTGTCTGCTTTCGTACTTCGATTATCAATCGCCGGCCTGTGGAATATTCCGACAAATTTTTGGAACAATTCGATGAAGCCGACCTGTTTGTAATCGAAATTTCTTCGATGACAAAATATCTTTATCAGGGATATTATCTGCATCATTTGGCTGTGGACAAACGATTTCATTTTTATCTGGAAAGTCCAACGCCGGTTTTGCGGGACACGAAAGTGGAATATCAGCAAGCCGAAGAAATATCCAATGATATTGATAAGATTGTTCGTTTCGTACAGCCGAGAAAAGTTCTCATCGTATCGCACATAAATGCCGCCATAAACGGTGACGCCTCAGAAAGATTAGGGCCTCTTCGCTGTTTTTTTTCTTTTAGATCATCCATCCCGCAACGGCAGATAACCGGGCCGAAACCGGTCGTTCTGGAAAGACGGAGCGAGCTGATTCAGCTTCTCCGGACTATCACACGAGAAAAAGAGATTCCCTTTTTTGACCCTTCCGTTATCCTTAAAAATTATCGTCAAAAAAGAATCATTCAGAAAGAAGAGCCAGGTTTGCCACCCAGCCACTATACTGAATTCGGCGGTAAGATAGTTGGCCGTCTTTATGCTGCCGAAATAAAAAAGATAATGGGAAACAGCTAATTGATGACAACGTTTTTAAGAGTATATACTATCAGTGTGGCGGTGACAAATTAACCGGAAAAAAACTGACGCCATTTCGGAATATATAACTTTATATGCTGTTTAATTCTCATGTTTTTATTTTGGTTTTTTTGCCGATTGCGCTGATGGGATTTTTTCTCATTGGCCGTTCCGGCCGATATCCTTGGGCAATAGCGTGGCTGGTGGTTGTTTCCCTCGTTTTTTATGGCTGGTGGAACCCTGTTTGCCTTATTATCATCATTGGTTCGATTTTATTTAATTACTATTGGGGTATAGTCGTAAGCCGGGGCTCCAAGGCACTTCTGGCCATAGGAGTTATGGTCAACCTGGGTCTTCTGGGCTATTTCAAGTACGCCAATTTTTTTGCCGATAACATTTTATTCCTGACCGGTTTTCAGTTTAATTTGGCCCCGATAGTTCTTCCCCTGGCCGTTTCGTTTTTTACCTTTCAGCAAATTTCATATCTGGTTGACGTTTATCATGGTAAAAGTCTGGAACAGAATTTTCTGAATTATTGTCTCTTTGTCACTTTCTTTCCCCGGCTTATTCAAGGTCCGATTGTTTACCACCGGGAAATGATGCCGCAGTTTGTGCAAAAAGAAATATTTCATTTCAACCCGCAGACGGTATCGGTGGGCATGACCACTTTCTTTTTTGGTCTTTTCAAAAAGGTAATTATTGCAGACAACTTAGCCCGTTATGCCACGCCTGTGTTTGACGCGGCGGCGCATCAGTACGTGCTCTCTTTTCTGGAGGCATGGGAAGGAGCGCTGGCTTATACCCTGCAAATTTATTTTGACTTTTCAGGTTATTCCGACATGGCTATTGGTTTGGCTTATCTTTTTGGTATCCGCATACCGCTGAATTTTCATTCGCCTTACAAGTCCTTAAACATCATTGATTTTTGGCGCCGTTGGCATATTTCGCTTTCCCGTTTTTTACGGGACTATCTTTATATTCCGCTAGGTGGCAACCGCAAAGGTGAGGCCAGGCGTTTTATAAACATCATGGTTACGATGCTGCTGGGGGGGTTGTGGCATGGCGCCTCATGGACGTTTGTTCTATGGGGCGGCTTACATGGTGTTTTCCTAGTCATTAACCATTTATGGCTCAAACTCAAAAAACGGTTCGGCTATCGCAGCCAGGGTGGATGGGCGACGCGGTTGCTTTCGGGAGCCATTACTTTCGTTGCCGTTACTGTGGCTTGGGTTTTTTTTAGGGCTGACAACACCACCACCGCGTTCAATATTATTAAGTCTATGGCCGGCCTGAACGGTTTCGCCTTGCCGGAAAAATATTTGATCAAATTTTCCCCCTTGGCAACTCAACTTGAACAGTGGGGGGTGAGCTTCCACCACATGCACTTTTTCCAGGGAAGCAATGAGGTGGTGTACATTGCTGTTGCCCTTTTGATTGTTTGGTTTGCTCCTAATGTTCAACAGATGATGGGCAGTTATGTGCCCTACTTGAACATTATGGCCAAGGAAAAAGAATTGCCCAAACCGTCGAGATGGTTTACCTGGAAACCGTCGTATTTTTGGGCGGCGGTTTGTGTTATATGCGCTCTTGTCTCCATTCTTTTTTTGAGCAGAGCAAGTGAATTTATTTATTTTCAGTTTTAAACTATGCCGCAATTTAATTATAATAAATACTTTAAAACTTCTGTCATAATTATTTCAGTATTCCTGCTTCTTGCCGCCTTTTTTAATTATATTGTGGACCCCTATAACTTGATGGGCAATAACAAAACAGGAATTTATTTTTGTGACGAGCGTCAGGCAAAAGACGCCATATTGAAGTATGTTCATCAAGCTGTTATTATTGGTTCGAGCAAAACAGGCTATATTGACCCTGATGCTCTTTCCTGTTACCGGTTCTACAATGCCTCCCTGCGCGCAACGGTCCCCGAAGAAATATTTTTTTATCTTAAAAAATACCTGCGCGACGAAAAACTGGTACTCATTGGATTTGATTTTTACATGTTCAATGAACGACAATTTCCTTTTGTAAATATAACTGACTGGGACGATGTAACCTACAGTGTGGCGGAATATTTGCTGGGCGCGAATATTTTGAAGCTTTCCTGGAAAACAGTGGAAAAGTGGTACAAAGGAGAAGTGTCACATTGCATGAAAGAAAACGGTCAGTTCATCTATCCCGGGGACGCACAAAAGTCTTTGTCGGACGATCCGCAGCAATACGAAAAACAATATAATGATATTCTCAAAGGATTGGTAAAGCACCATTATGATAAGATTTCCTTTTCCGATCGGCGAATGGACTATGTCCGGAAAATCAAAGAATTGCTTGAGGAGAAAAATATTCCCTATGCTGTTTTTATAAATCCGAAAAATTCCGATGTGCTTATTGCTCTTCGGCAACTTGAAGCTTACGAGTTATTCGTGAAATGGCAGAAGGAGATGAAAACTATTTTCCCGAATATATATGATTTTTCTAGCAGTAAATATTCGGCAAGAGAAGGCTTTTACCGTGGTGATCCTTACCACTACAATAACGCTACCGGAAAAGCGTTTTTAAATGAGATTATTAAGGATTACTGCTACGACGAATCAACGCGATAGAATGTTTTTCTTGAATTGGTAAAATAAATTTGACGCTGAAGCCTCTTTTCTGATGGTTACTTTTACATAAGAACGCGATGATTCGGCAGCATTTTTTCTGTCCGCTGCGATGTATTCAGCAATCAAAGCGAAGAGGTTATAGCGGTCCAATACTCTTGTTCGGGATTCCCAAATTAAATCTTTTGAGCTTTCGAACCTGTTTTGGGCGAGGCACTCCTCAATAACGGAGATGGCTCTTTCCGGGTAGTTTAGATCGATCGGGGTCAGAGAAGCCGGAGCAAAATATCGGTTAATATTCGGGCAGCCGTAGTAAAGGGGATGACATCCCGCCAGGAAAGCATCGGCGAGTTTTTCCGTCCAGTAATCATCAACCGCGCTGTTTTCCAAAGCCACATGATATTTATAATCGGCAAGGGCATCCCATTTGTCTTCGATTTCATTGAGCCCTCTTCCGAACAGGTCGATTTTGTGCCCGAAATGGTCTTTTAGACGCAGGGCGAACTCATATCTTTTGCGGTGCCCCTCGCTCATCACTTTCGAGGAGGAAATAACGGACAACAGTTTTGTTTTGGGGATAGTTGCCATCTCTTTGAGTTTGTCATAATTTTTTGAAAATTCAATGTTTACATGGTTTTTTTGTCTTCTGCCTATATGCCAGGGCATCCCCGACTGCTGGAAAATTGGCTTGGGGTGATCGATATCTTTGTGGCAGGTAATCACAGCGGCGAACTGATGTAAAAATTCTCTGCTGTAAGTTTTTAGCGTGGGTGGTTCTCCGGTAATAAAAACCACATTTTCTTTCGGGCAGATTGTTGTTTCCTTTTTCTTATCATAGAGGCCCTCGAGCACAAACCAGTAGTCGCAGCGTTTCACATTGATATTGCAAAAAAAACGACAATCATTCCAGAACCCTTTTTGACCTGGGGTTTGGCGTGTAATTGACAAAAAAGGTACAGATAGTTTTACATCAAGCATCACTAATGATTGTTTTCCTTAATCAAAATTAAACCCTCGCCGAGGCAGTCGAAAGCTGAGCAAGTCTCATGCCCACAACGCGGAAATCTGGGTTTGGTTAAAAATACCATAACTTTTATTTTTGTTCTATGCGTTGTCTCAGAGTAAGAGGCAACACAATTTCTTGGTGAACGCTTTCATTTATCATACCGAACAATTTTTTGTAATCGATCTGATATCCTTGTTGCCATTGCGCGAGCATTTCGGCGGCATCAATATTTCCGGAGAGGTTGTTCACCTCTGTTTGAACACGGTTGCAGGGGATATTCATAATTTTCGATTTTTTATATCCGATACCGTAACGGTTGAGAAACCATGGCCGAAATATCTGGAGCTGATTTTCAAATGAATTTGGCGCATCAAAGGAAATGAGCGCTGCCATCGCTGTCATTTCCCTCCTGGCGAAAAAATGCCCGTCAACGGACAAAGGGTAATTCCAGTCCATCTCTCCGGCACTCCATTGCCAGACAATTTTGTCCCCCTCGGCTGCTTCGTGATTCAAAAAAAGAGGCATTTTTTGAGGTTTCTGCAGAACGTAACATCTGGCAATATTTTCCCCCATGCGTAAGCTGGGCACAAATTCGTCAAGGTCGAGTTTTAAAATATCGTTAAGATCGACCGATTCCGTGAAGAGGATATCATCAACCAGGAAAAAAAGAATATCACCGGTCAGAGAGAAAATAATTTCCATCAGATCCTGCTTGAATGAACGATTATTTTTTTGTTGAATGAAGCGGACACCCTGATTTGTGAATATCTCTTTCACGTCGTCATATGCCTTTTGATGCAATGACGAGGAGGCCAGATAAAGCACGTAGATGGGCACACAGGGAATGACTTTTTGCCTGAATGTTGACAGCAGGCCGTGAAGTTGCAATGCCCTGTCTTTGGAGAAAACGATGCACTCGATGCCGCAAGGGTTGTCTATTTTGTTCCAGCGGGATTTACATTTCTCATAGGCATAAATTGCTTTGTTTTGTTGTTCTTGTTTTGTTGACGGCAAGGAGAAGATATCGGCAAGGCGGGAGAAGATATTGTGCCGAAGTCTTCCCAGAAAGCGGGGCCCGGCAGCGTAGAAATATTTTTCACGCCTGCATAAATGTTCCTGCCGGTCGTGTTCCGGGTAATGAAGCGGACTGGGCACATCTCCAACGCCGTCCAAGGCCGATTGGTATATTTTAAATCTTGATTTGTAAGCTTCCCGTCTTTTGTCCAAAGCGGATTCAGTAGAAGCGTTTTTGGAAGGAACGTATCTGTAAATAATCAGAGGAGACTCCATCAACCACATTTCTCCAAAAAGTCCGATTCTGAGCCAGAGGTCATGGTCTTCTCCATCCGGCCCCTTGTGTAGAGTTTCATTCTGATAGCCCGCGTACTTCAGAACGGAGCGCTTAATAACAGCCGAAGAGTTGATGAAATAATCATCCTGGACAATCTTCCTATAGGGTACTTTCCCGAACGGTGCTTTCTGGAAATAGATCGACAGAGAATCTTTCCGGTAATCCTGATTCTCTTCCATGATGAAAGCGTTGCTGCCGAGGAGAATGCACCGGGGATGATTTTCTATGAATTCGGCTTGCTGCTGCAATTTTTCTGGAAGCCATATATCGTCATCGTCAAGAAAAGCTATATAAGGAGCGCTACCCGCTTTAAGCGCTCTGTTACGCGGCGCTGCCGGTGTCCCGGCATGCTCTCCTGGAAGGTAATGGAATCGTTTGTCCTTTAAAAAAGGCTCAATAGCGGAACGGGTTTTACCCGTCGAGCCATCTTCAGCAATCCAGCAGTGCCAGTTAGAATAGGTCTGGTTTTTAACGCTTTCCAGAGCCTCGGTCAGCAGTTCATATCGGTGGAATGTGGGAATAATGACGTCAAAAATCATGGATGCAGCGCCTGCAGAAACAATAATTCTTTGTGAATGTTTATCATATTGATATTGTTTTAAAAAACCATAATTTAAACACGAGTATAAAAATTTCGGTCAGGCATGTCAAGGATATCTTGATTTAATCTCTGGCTTATTTATGACCGAATAATTCTTTTGTCTTTTAAGGTTTTGTAAAGTAAGTCCGCGACAACAATATGCCCGTGATCGTTCAAATGATCATCAAGGACGTAAAAATCTTCTGCTTTGAGGTAATCCATTACTTTTAACACGGCAAGCTCGCGGATGAATCGTGGATTATCGGCATCTGCTGATTTTTGTTTCAATGAATCAATAAAATAGTTTGTCCGGTTTTTACCTCCGAGATCGAGTACAATAATGGGGGCGGAAGAAAGAATCTTTTCGTTTTGTTTTAATACATGCAAAAACAAATCGACTTCATCCAGTGCCGTTTTATTTTCCTGTGCATTGTTTGCCGACCTCATCTCATTGATTCTTTTTTGAATTTTCATAATAATATATTTGCCAAAATAATATTTTTTGGGGCGGCTGTGTATATCGGTTAATTTGTGAAAGGTTTCCTCTCTCATTGTCTGCGGTTTGTTTCCGTTCAGATAAAATTTAAGGTTTTCGTCATAATCGTCTCCGCAGTACTGAATTATTAAGCATTTAAGGTTGGTGCGGTCGACTTTCCCCAGCATAATCATTTCGCGGACGGTTCCGTAGGAAGGAACAGACGTGTTGAGAACTTTTAACCCTGTCCTTTGTTCGAGTAATTTGCCGAATGTCTTTTCCTGATCCACGCCCCATCCTAGCGCGAATGAATCGCCGACAATAACTATTTCCGGTGCGGTTAAAGCTTCTTCCGTATCGCGTACACCCAGAGAATTGATAAAATAAATATTGCTAAACTCCCTTTCCGTAAAAATAAATTTTCCCGGCTTGAATGTATAACTGAGTTCCGGATGGTATTGTCCGGCACTTTCGTTGAAGTGCATAATTTTTCTTTCACCCTGAACGTATAAATATCCCATGCTGTTTTGCAGTCTGCGCCATAATTTTCTCAGGACATTGGGATGGCGTACAAAAAAAAGCATGGCCAGCTCTAAAATTATCAGTACAATGATTATGGAAAGCAGAATACACAAGAAAGTCATTTAAAACCTTTTCCCCTTCGTTGATTGATTATCAAGTAAAACATGCTGACGGACCGCTAATTTTTCTGCTTGTTTTGGAGAACTTCTCTGTAGATTTGCACATATTTTTCCACAACATGATCCCAGGTGTTTTGGGACGCTGTGGCCGAAGCCGCACGTGACATTCTCCGGTGTGTGTTTTTGTCCAGCAGGCGTTCAATTTTGTCAGCAATGATTTCGGTGTTCGAGGTATCGGCGATGACAAATCCGTTTTCGTTTTCTCTGACGAGATCTTTGGCTCCTACATTGCTGCTGATAATGACCGGCAAACCTGCGGCCATTGCCTCAAGCACAACCATGCCGAAAGTGTCGAATGCGGAAAGCATTATATAAATGTCGGAGGCTAAATAATGCCGGATTAGGTTTCTTTTGTCGAGTTTGCCGGTAAAAATAATATTTTCAGCAACGCCCGCTTGCTGCGCTAGGCGGGTATATTTGCTTGTATTGCCTTTGCCGGCAACTAATAAACGGAAGGAATACTTGCGGGACTTGAGTTTTCCTAAAGCATTGATGATGAAGTCAAGCCCTTTTATTTCAAAGTTCATGGAAGCGAAGGCCAACAGTGGTTCGTTCGGGCCTATCCCGTAGGCCTCTCTTATCTTGACGCGAACGGCTTCACGGTCGGAAATTGTGTAATCGCTGAGGTTCACGCCGGGATGAATAACGGAGACTTTTTCCTGTACCGCGGGATATTCATCGAGAAATATGCCTTTAGTTAATTCGGATACGGCGATAAACTTCCGGCAACCGCTATCCATGACCATTTTTTTTTCCATCCAAGCCGTGGTTATGTCGTAAAGGCTCATTTTTTTTTGACGAACATTGCGGACCCAGTAGCGGTGGGGAATACCGTGAAGCGTGAAAATATCGGCGGAAAAAATGCGGTCGTGTGTGTGGATAAGGTCATAAACATCGGTGGCAAGGTAGTGGCGTGTGAAGTAGGCAAAGCTCGGCGTCGTTAAAAATTTGGGAAAAGAAAATATGGGGATTTTATGAAAAATTACCGCTGAAGACAAAGTCTGCCACCGGTTGGCGCACACAAGGAAATCGTGTCCCGTTTTAACGGCTAGTTTTTCCGTAAGTTCGGCCACAAATTGTTCGGCGCCACCGATCAGACCGTATTTTGGTATCACTACCGCAATTTTTGCCATATGAATATATATAGTCCGATGCTTCTTGGCGATAGCTCTAACACAGATGGGGAAAAAAATCATGTTTTAATAATTTTGCCGATATGTTATCAGAGGCAATATTTATGGAGGGTTAAGATTATTATTCGCTATTATCACTTATGGAAACATTTTAAAAACTGGAAACTTTATCTGGCCTATAAGTGCGGGCTTACGACCGCAGCGCCATTGCTTTTTGAAACGCGCAGCGGCGTGTTGGTGGAGGTGCCCCAAAGGCTCCTGCAGACATTCAAGGAAATTTTCATGGATGAATGTTACTTGGCCGGTTTGAAAAAAAAGATACCTCCTGGTGCTACAATCATCGACATCGGCGCTAATGCCGGTTACTTCACGCTTTTTGCCGCATCAAAGTACCCCGGAGCTTCAATTATGGCCTACGAGCCAGTTCCCGTTAATTTTGCGGAGCTTATGCGTAATCGCAACTTGAACAAGTCACATCGCATCGAATGTTTTCCGTTGGCAGTTGCCGGTCACTGCGGTGAAATTAATTTGTCACTTGATGCGAGTGATTCATTTACTACCAATGCAACGATGCTGACTGCGACCAGCAAAACAGCCGATTCATTGACAGTTGGATGCGTGACTTTGCAAAAAATTTTTGATGACCACCGCGTTGCGAGATGTGATCTGCTCAAAATGGATTGCGAAGGGGCGGAATACAGCATTTTATATTCCTGTACGCCTGATGTTTTGGTGCGTGTTGATCAAATTGCCATGGAGGTCCACCAAGGTTCCGGAGAAAATGAAAATATTGAAGCGCTCGACGCTTTTCTAAAACGTCAGGGTTTTCAAACCGCCCGGCGGCCGGTCGGGATGTTCTGGGCTTGGCGCGTCTGAAAATCAGGAGATTGATTAACACGTGACTAAACGCGATAAAATCCGAGATTTCCTCAAAATAAACGATGCGCTTGACCCCGCGCGCAACCATCATATTGACGCTTTAAAAGGATTTGCGATTATTGCCGTCGTATTTTTACACGCTATTCAGGTAAATGATCCCCATCATGACAGTAATCGTGCTTATTTGGCGTTGATATCATGGGCCATGCCGTTGTTTATGCTTCTGAGCGGTTTTATTCTTTCCACACAGTTTGGTTATTCTGTTCCACGATACCTGAAAAAAAATTTCTTGCGTCTTTTGGTGCCTTTTTTTGTCTGGGCGCTGGTTAATTATGTGCTTTATAATTCGTCTCAGAGCGTGAATCTTTTTCCATATCTTTGGAGCATCGTCAAGTCGCCGGGAAAAGGATTGTGGTTTTTATGGGTGCTTTTTTTTAACAGCGCCTTTCTTTTCACTGTTATCAAGGTGGTTCGAATCAAAAACTGGGTGCGTTGGGAGAATTATTTCGTTATTGCGGCGATTGTTGTGGCCAGAACAGCATCGGCAGATATATTTGGTTTATCAGAATGCAGGTTATATTTCCCCTATTACGCGGCGGGGTTTTTCGCGTACAAGTACTATGACTTTCTGATAGCTAAGCGAAAAATTATCTATGCAATGGTTTTAGTCGTTTTCCCTCTTTTGTTGGTCGGATGGCGTAGGAACGCTTTTCCCACATTTTATCCGGTTCTTTTACAAATCTTTGGCGAAACGGGCATTGCGCGTTTTATTGTTTCCATTTACAAATACATGGTTGCTTTTTCGGGAATGTTTTTTTCCTCATTCCTTGTCGAACTGGCGCGTAAAATACGGCTTTATAACTTTTTTTGCTGGATGGGGATTTTGTCCATGGACATCTATGTTTGCCATGGGAATTTCATCTATCTCCGGGGGCTTGGCGAGGGGGGGATCCGCTACTTTTCGGTCGGGGTTGCGGCTATTATGGGATCTTTGGCTTTGACGCTTTTTTTGCTGAAACGGTTTAGAATAACCAGAATGCTCTTTTTAGGAGAGAAACGTTAGTACGCTTAGAGTCTTGGTCTATGCAGGATCAATCAAGAGAACGTGGGCTGGATTTAATAAAAGCCGTCTGCATTGTGCTGGTGGTAATATGGCATCTTCAGCCTGTCCGTCCTGCAATGCTGGCTGATTCCTGCATTGGCGTGTTTTGGATAAAAGAGTTAATCCGTTTTTTCTATCAAGATATATCGCTTATAGCTGTCCCTTCCTTTATTCTCGTTTCTCTGTATCTTTTTATCAGTAAGCTATCCATAAATGACGGTTACTGGAAAAAGCGCTTTTTAAGATTGCTCCAGATTTATGTTTTCTGGGTCGGCATTCAGTTCATTCTCTATTTGTTATTAGGCGGTGTTCTGCCGCTTCCTTTAAAAACAATTTTCCGTTCCGGAGGACCAGACCTTCCGATGACCCCGGCTATTCCTTCGATTTTTTATTATATTTATATCTTGATTTTATGTACGGTGCTGACTTTTATTTTTCTAAAATTACCCGGAAAAATAAAGTTAACAGTATCTGCGATTGTTATCGGCGTGTCATGTGTTTATTTTTTTCTTTCGCCGCTTTACGGGATCGGTGTTGACACCAGATCCATGCGCGGTTACTATATTTATATACCCATTGCCTATTATCTGAACCAACACAAAGATAAATTTGTCCGTTACCGGTGGCTTTTTTTTATCGGTTTTGCGCTGAGCGTGCTCTACGAATGGCTGTTCAGCGGTACAACCTCAGCTTATGCCAGACTTCCTGTCCTGTTCGGTGTTCTAACCTTCGCTTCTTTTTTTATCTCAGGGTGGACCAAGGCAAGTCGGCTTGTCCTTTTTCTGTCCACGTATTCGCTGGGAATTTTTGCTTTGCATACTTACTGGATGGCCGCACTGCTCAGTTTGTTTTCCGTGTTTTGTCTGAGTGATGAGGCTCTTTTGGGCGGCGGTGTTCTCAAAGGTATTTCGCTGTTTATTCTTACATTTTCTTTAACCTGTATATCCGTTTATCTGCTGGGCAAGACGAAATTACGTACCTATGTTTCGTAATGCGAGCAGAATAAAAAAATAAAAGTGAGTTTTATACCGGATAGGATATTGTGTCTTGTATGTGTGAGAATCGGTTTCTTGAAGAAACCGAAAATATTTTCCATTATCTTTCAGAAAAAGGCGATGTTTTTAGGACTTAACAAATAGCTTCGCTAACTGCAGATAGATTCTTTTTAATTCCCTTTTTATCTTATGCGTTAAACCCGGCGGTGTTGCGGGTTTCGGTACATAAAAGCGTTGATTATTAACTGTAATTGCGATCCGCCGCAGGTATCCTTTAGGGTTAAAGGTTATAAAAAAGTGCTCTCTTGTTCTATCAATTTCAAAATCATTGTTTTCGTTGACAAATGATTCTATCGCTTCATAGGGTCCGGGTTTTGGTCCTGTGTTCAGGCCGTGATGGCAAATACTATCTTCGACAATGAAATAGTCGCCGAGTTTAATCAGTCCGGAATACAGACGTAAAATATTCAGCGTATTGTCATAAGTGTGAGAACTATCCTCGATTATTAAAATCCTGTCATCTTTTGAAATCATCTTTTCTACATGTTCAAAATTATGACATGCGTCTCCTTCTAGCAAAGAAATGCGAGGGTGTTGTTTCACAATATCCGGAACATTTTTGTGAGAAATATCCAGGCCGATAATTCTACCTTTGCCGAGAAGGTCACAAAGATGTGCCAGCATCAGCGTGCCGCCGCCGAAGGCTGTGCCAATTTCGATTATAACGTCAGGCCTGGTTTCATAGAGGATTTCTTGATAAGTCCAGGCATCCAGAGGATTTTTTTGGGCGCCGATACCGAAATACGTTGTTCGTTCCATCATGCCTTCATGAATGATTGGCAGAACTTTACGTAAATGCATATTCAGATTTTTTTCCATGTATTTGGTCTTGGCCATTTTTGCCTCCTCCTCCGATGCGGCTGCCTATCCGTCAAAATCAGCCGCCATTTCGCTTTTCAAAAAGAAGATAATAAATATGGCAGAGTTGATCGATACGTTTGGAAGCCAACTAAAAATCAAAGGCATAAATCGGACCTGGCATATTATTAATATCACGTGCGGAAATGACAAAGTATTCTAATTTTTACTCCTGTTCAGAGGACTTTTCTGCTGATTTTTTGCTACTATAATAAAGGTTAATTCTTCATGTCAATCATTTTCACGGTTATTTTTAATGCTTTATAATCCTGCTTTTCCTGATATCGGCTGGCCGAAAACAACTAATGATTTTTCAACGGATTTATAACCTGATGCATGATTCTTTTAGCTTCCCTTTTTAATTTGCCGGACAGATTTTTTGGAGATTCTGGCTCCGTCCATTTGCGTTGCCAATCATTCCCTTTTTGCTTCAGCGCCGTGAAATCGTATTTTGTTCCTTTGCCGGCGATACCGACAATGGTATGAGGGAAGTCATTTTCCCCGGCATGGTTTACATAGATGCTGGCAAATATTTTCAGCAGAGACCTGAACGCTTCGGGGGTAAATCGCCAGTAATCAAAGGGGAAATCATGAATGGGGTAATTCATAACTGAACTGATAATAACTATTCCCCCGGGTTTTAAGATACGATGAATTTCTTCCATGGCTTTGCGGGGGTATTCCACATGCTCTAATGTATCGAGGCAAAGCACCGTACCCGCGGTTGCGGGAGGAAGATCAATATTATGCAGATTCAGTATTCGATCAACTCCCGGCCCTCCACGCATGTCACAACCAATATATTCTTTACCGGGAAAGAGAGAACGTAAATTTGCCAACTCGATTTGTTCCGGCACGAGATAAGAGCCGAATTCGTAAATTGGCTCTTTTAATGGGACTGTCTCTATTACGTCGCTGACAAATTCTTTAACCGAGTCACGCATGTTAAAATAATAAAATCCTTAATAGATTGCAGCAGCGCATGAATTTATAGGGGTAATGTCAACCAATGTCAATTGTTTTTTATTATGGTTTTCGTTGGCCGGCAATCAATTAACTTGACACTGATTCGTGGTGTGGCTATAGTTTGCGCGAAAATATTATGATACCCGATATTTCTTATTTAATATTAAATTATAACCCGGATGGTGAAGCTCAGGCGGAAACTGTTTTGCAAGAGACGATCGATACTTTTTATGCGCGAAAGAGCAAAAAACTCAGAAGCGAAGTGTTTTTGTTTGACCAAGGTTCCGTTCCCGCTCACCAGAGGTGGCTTCTGGAAAAACAGGCACAATACAAATTTTCCTCAATTTTTCTGAACCGTAACATTGGCATTAGTGGCGCCATAAATTGGTTTGTTCGTGTCTGCAAATCCCCGATCGTTGGATTGATTACTTCCGATGTGTTGATTACTTCAGGTATGGATGAGGATCTGTTTCAGAAAGCGCAAATTGAAGAAATTTATCAAGTCACGCCTTTTACGGACAAAAGTGATTTGGACTACCAGACATGGAAGCCAAAAGAACCTTTTGGTTCGGATAATCTTGACTTGTCCGTTATTAAAAAGGAAAAAAAATCATTATGGAAGAGGCTGACGGGACGGGCGGTGAAGCCCTATCTAAGGGTGCTTGCCTCCGAGCTAAATGTAATGTTCTGGCGACGGGAAATATTCGATAAACTAGGTTATTTTGACGAACGCTGGAGAGCTTGTTACGAGAATAACGATTTTTCGTTGCGCTGCTTTTTAGCCGGCGGGTGTACCGCTGTTAGTATGGATTCATTTGTTTGGCATTATCATAAAATTACTCATAAGAATAAAGCCCGCGAAAGAAGTTATGAGGGGTACCTTAATGATTGCTGGTCGCAGGAAATACGAAGGTTCTGGGATGAAAAGTGGCCCGATCTGGAATCGTACATCAAAATATACGATCCTCTAAAGGAAAAAACCATAAATGATTATCCGAAACTGCTGGAAAAATTTTCCCATAATATTTACCTGCCGTATGTGCAGACAACAACGTATGATGGAGAACATCGAAAATGAATATGCTGGACAAGTTGAACCGTAGAGCGCTTTCAAAAATTGTCCATAAAATCCGCCGGCATGCGCAGAAGAAAAAAACCGATATCAGTGACCATCTCGAAACGCTTTTTGTCGAAAGTTTGAGTATGGAACCGAAACTTATTGTCGAGCTTGGCGTGGGAGACGGGGAATCGACCATGGTTTTTGAGTATGTTGCCAATTTGTGGAATGCGAAACTACTGAGCGTGGATATTGAGGACCGCGCCGAGGTATCCGACTTTAGGAGCAGGATATTTGTTCATTCAGATGATATTTCTTTTGCTGAGGCATTTCCGGGCTGGTGCCGACAACAGGGCTTCGAGCCGGTCATCGACATTTTGTTTGTTGATACGAGTCATCTCTACGAGCATACGGTTGCGGAAATCCGCGCCTGGTTTCCTTACCTTGCTCCCCGCTGCAAAGTATTTTTCCACGATACGAACATGCAGGAGGTATTTGTCCGCAGAGACGGCAGCGTCGGCAAGGGGTGGGATAACCAGAGGGGTGTCATTAGAGCAATTGAAGAATATATGGGGCTTAAGCTGGATGAAAAGAGAGACTTTTTTTTGATGCACAACGGTTGGTTAATTAGGCATTTTACTATATGCAACGGGTTTATTATTCTGGAAAGATTTTAGGCCGCGCCAGCCCGGGAATTCGTCTGTTTTTTCCTTGCCAGATTCCATAAAATGGCAATCATGGCCAGATTGACGTACATGGCGATTACTTGCGTGCCATAGAGAGCGTCGTTAAATATTGCCTGAACCATAAATGCGGTAAAAGAAGCAAAAAGGCATATTGCCCAGGAACGGAAGAATTCTTCTTCGCGCCTTCTGAACACATCCCAGAGCATCCAAAAAGATGTAAGTGTTATCCAGCAGAATAACGCCAGGCCCACGAGTCCTGTGCGAATAGCCACGTCCAGAAAAGTGTTGTGAGTGGAGTTGATGATGCGGCCGGGTTTTTGCCGATATTTTTTAGGTAATTTTTTATTGTATGTTTTCAAATCTATCAGATCGGGTTTTCTGTAAATTTCCCCGCCGTATCCGACGCCGAACACCGGATAATCCTTGATGACTTCCCAGGAGAGACGAAACATTTTAGGGCGTACATCCCGGGTCAGACCGCGTTCCTCTATTCGGTCTAGAGGGCCGGGAATTGAAAATAGAATCACAACAGCAACGATAAGAATGATGACGTTATTTTTACGGTGCAGGCACATGATGGCTATTGCTAAAAAAAGGCCAATCAGGGCGCCTCTGGACTGATTGAGCAGAGTTGCCGTACAGAGCAAGAAAAAACAGAAGGCGTAAAAAACCTTCATGGCTTTGTGGCTGGTTGCCCCCATGTGATGTAAACTGATTGTGGCGGCGAATATTGTGGTGAAACACATAAAGCCTGTATACATGGCTCTGAAGTTTTGTCCAAAGCGCGCATGGAAGGGATTCCCTTCTATGAAATAGAATATGATTATACCGCCAATAACAAAGACTGCAGCAGAGGCGACAACGATCCGGGAAAGATATTCCATCTTTTTTTGTGAATTGAAGTAATTGACCAGTAAATAGAAAATAATCAAATAATCGAGTAAGTGGGCGCGCAGGTCATGCAATGTGTTGTGAAAATCCAGCGTAAAAAACAAACCGAAAGCCGCCCAGGAAAAAAATAGGACAAACGGCAAGGTCAACGGTGAACGCAGGGCAAAATCAGTCTTTTTAAAAACAAGCAGCACCAATAAGCAGGAAAGGGATACGTAAAAACAAATTTCACTTAGGGAAGACAGCGGCAGAGGGGTTAGAAAAACGTAAAGACCCATTAAAAACGGAATGGATAGATTCAGAGCAGCAAAAAAAAATTCTTTATTCCCGGCATTGGCGGGGAAATATGACCCGTAATATTTTTTTATTAAATTTAATATGTTTGCTTTCACAAAAATGTCCCCGCCATGTTCCGAAAAGTCACGAATATTATTTGCGACATCACGAAAATTGTGCGATATAAAACATAAATATACCATTATTTCAAGACGTATTTAAAAATCTTTGCCGGGCGTCATAAGGTATGTGTTGTGATTTGGAGAGGTTATGAAAAAAAAATCTTTGTCCGTGGCAATCATAACAAAAAACGAAGAAATAAACTTGCGTTCTTGCCTGCAAAGTATCCACTTTGCCGCTCAAGTGGTGATTATCGATTCCGGCAGTACGGATAAAACATTGGACATCGCCAAGGAACATGGTTGTGAAATTTACCGCGAGGCTTGGCAAGGTTTTGGGGCGCAAAAACAGATTGCAATTGACAAGTGTTCCCAGCCTTGGATTCTAGTCCTGGATGCCGATGAACGAGTTCCTCCGGAAACGGCAGCCGTGATTAAAAAAATTGTATCATCAGAGGAAACGTCTGCAGCGGGTTTTTCTTTTCCGAGGAAAAATTTTTTTCAGGGCAGATGGATAAAACATGCCGGGTGGTGGCCGGACAGAGTGTTGCGTTTGTTTAAAAAAGGTGCGGGAGAGATGACCAAAGCCGCCGTACATGAAGCCGTTGAGGTTCAGGGTGCGATAGGAAAGCTCAATGTTCCCCTGGAGCATTATACGGAAAGCGATTTGGGCAGAATTTTGCAAAAGATTGATAAGTATTCGACGCTCGGCGCGCGTGAAGCGTTCGCGGCAGGGAAGCGCTCATCGCCACAGGAAGCTTATTTCCGCGCTGTATTTACCTTTATGCAGGATTATTTTTTACGCGGCGGTTTTTTAGATGGGCAACAGGGATTAACGCTGGCGGTGACTGATTCGATAAACAAGTATTTCAAGTACGCGAAACTCAGTGAGATGGCAAGAACAACTCCGAAAAGAAAAGCATAAGAATTATTAAAGCTAACGAACATGGACATCTCCGTTATTATCATTAATTGGAATGCCAAAAAGCTGCTCGAAAAATGTTTGGCTTCTGTTTATGCAACAATCAATTTTTGCAATTTTGAAGTTATTGTCGTGGATAACGCGTCTTCTGATGGCTCCGTAAAAATGCTGGAAAGGGATTTCCCTCAGGTGATAACCATCGCCAATAAAAAAAATCGCGGTTTCGGCGCGGCAAATAATCAAGGTTTTGCCATCATGAAGAGTGAATATGCTCTTCTGCTTAATACGGATGCCGTGCTGACGCCCGGCGCCGTGGAACAGCTTTGGAATTTTGCACGGAAACAACCAAAGGCAGGCATTGTTTGCGGTCAGTTGCTCAATATCGACGGGAGTAAGCAAAATTCTGTTGCCGCGTTCCCCACGCTGCTTACACTGGCAACCAATATGTCTCTTTTAGAGTACCTTTTTCCCGCTAAGTATCCAAGTAAAAGATATGAGCATAAAGAACCGCTGCAAGTGGATTCGGCAATTGGCGCCTGCATGTTGATTCGCAAACAGGCGCTTGATGAAGTGGCGTTTTTTGACGAAAGGTATTTCTTCTTTTTTGAAGAAACGGATTTGGCTTATGCCTTTCAGCGCAAAGGATGGCAAATATACCATGTGCCGACCGCATTTATTTATCATCTGCAGGGACAGAGCATTGGTCATGACGTTTGTTCACGTATTGAGTTTTATCGTTCCCGTTATCAATTTTTGCGCAAATGGCACAGCTTTCCTTATTACCAGGTGACGCGGGGCGTGATATTTTTACGCCTGCTGGTTAGTTTTCTTCTCAGTTCTGCGGCTCTAATCATTACGGTTGGTTTGGCCGAGAATATCAGAAGGAAAACAATGGTTTATTTGCGATTAATTTGCTGGCATATTGGGATGCCAGCAAAGAGGTGAGCCGTAAAAACAGTTGATTTGTTTTTGGACAAGCTTTAATGAGATTAATTACTTAAATTGCCGGCTGTCTTGTACGGCTGAAATGACAATGCTTTAGAAAGGATTTTAGAAGGCTTCAGCAATGGAAAATGTTTACGGCACATTGAAAGGGTTTGTTGACCCTATTTTTGTTGTTTTTATTTTGCTGTTAATTTCGTTATTTATTTTTTGGAAAACAAGTAAAAAGAAAACCGGTCCGCTTATTTTATTGCTGGCAATTGTTATATTTTATGGAGCGAGTATTTTCCCTGTCGCCAATTATCTTTGTCATTATTTGGAAAAAGATTATATTGGCAAAAATGCGCCTGCCGGTGAAAATATCGATGTTATCGTTGTTCTTGGCGGTGGTGCTTACGATATAAATTACATTAATAAAACTTTTCTATTACCTTTGACGATTGGCCGACTGGCGGTTGCTGTTGATTATTACCATAAGAAGCCGGCGAAATATTTTGTTTGTTCCGGTAAAGGTCCGGGGAAAATACCGGAAGCGGAAATGATGGCGCACTTGGCTGCTTCCTTGGGAGTGCCCAGGGAAAAAATTAAAGTTGATGCCCGATCGAATAACACCTGGCAAAATGCCGCTGAAGTGCACAAAATATTTCCTCGGGAGGATATTCATATTGTCCTGGTTACTTCCGCTTCTCATATGAAACGAAGTGAAAAAGAATTTAAAAAATATTTTAAAATTGTTTCGCTTGTGCCCACCGATTATCTGTATTGTTCGCCTTCAGGGAGTCCTGTGGTTAAATATATTCCTCAGTCGCAATCTGCGCATAAAACGGAATTCGTCTTGAAAGAAATTGTTGCTTTGATTTGGTACAGCATTAAAAATGCCGTTGTTACAAAGGATTAATGATTGTGAATTTTTGATTTTACAATCAAGCAATAAGCCCCTTGATAAGGGCAATTTTTTACATGTTTATCCCGCCTTATAAAATAAAGATATTTGCTTGAGTGAAAAAGCAATCAGTGATAAAAAAATAAGCTAAAATATTTAAAAAATTTGTCAAGGTTACAAGATGTCCCAAACCATTCTTGTTACCGGTGCCACTGGAGCGGTTGGTTTGAGAGTCGTCCAGGCATTGTGCCTGGCAGGGTACCGGATATGTGTCTTCTCTACTCATGCGCCTAAAGAAGGTCTGTTCCCTCAGGATGTGAAAACAGTATTGGGCGATATTACGGATAAGATAGCCGTCCGATCAGCGATGGAAGGGGTGGATAGAGTCATTCACCTTGCCGCTCTCCTTCATATCGTCAGTCCTTCTCCTGATCTGGAAGAGCAATACGAGCGAATTAACGTGGGAGGAACAAAAAACGTGGTTGAAGCCGCGGTAGAAACAGGTGTCGAACGCGTTGTTTTGTTCAGCACGATAGCAGTGTATGGTAATTCAGGAGGTCGTATACTGACGGAGATGTCGCCAACTTATCCTGTTACTTTTTATGCAAAAACAAAACGGACTTCGGAACAAATTGTTTTGAAAGCAAGAAACGCCGCCGGTAAGCCGCTGGGTACCGTCCTGCGTTTTGGCGCGATTTACGGCAGCAACATGAAAGGAAACTATAAACGCTTGACAAGAGCATTAGCGTCTCATCTTTTTATTCCTGTTGGGAGTGGCTTGAATCGCCGGACGCTGATTTATGAGAAAGATGCGGGTCGTGCCGTTGCGCAGGCCGTTTTTCATCCGGCTGCCGCGGGAAGGTTGTTTAATGTAACGGACGGCGAGTTTCATACAATGAAAGAAATTATTGAAGCTATTTGCTTTGGTTTTGGACGCAAACCAAATTGCCTATCATTGCCTATAGAACCGTTACGCACATTGGTTCGCTGGACAGAAAAAAGCATGCACGCCGTTGGTTTAAAATCGCCAGTGACCCGGGAAATGATCGATAAATATACGGAAGATATTGCGGTGGACGGAAGCCTTTTTCAAAGAGAAATCGGGTTTTCTCCTCAGTATGATTTAAAAACCGGCTGGGAAGAAACGATTAGTGAAATGTATTCATGAAAAGAATATTTGACTTGTTTTTTTCATTTTGTTTGACTTTGATTTTATTGTTTCCCTTTGCTGTCATTGCGTTTTTGATCAAGATAACTTCCAAAGGGCCGGTTTTGTATTGGTCTGATCGCATAGGGCTAGATAATAAAATTTTCAAAATGCCTAAATTCAGAACCATGCGGCTTGATACGCCTGAAGTTGCGACGCATTTGCTTGAAAATCCCAATGCGCACTTGACACCTATCGGTTCTATTTTAAGAAAAGCAAGCCTCGATGAGCTGCCGCAGTTCTGGAGCGTGTTCAAAGGCGACATGAGTCTGGTCGGTCCCCGGCCTGCTTTGTATAATCAGGATGACCTTATTACGCTCAGAACCGAGAAAAAAATTCATAAACTTACCCCCGGCATTACTGGCTGGGCGCAGATTAACGGCCGGGACGAAATTTCCATTCCCGAAAAAGTTGCACTCGACGAGTATTACATGCGGCATCGGTCTTTTATGCTGGATATGCGCATCCTTTGGCGGACGCTGTTAAAAGTAGTGAAAAAAGAAGATGTATCTCATTAATAAATATGTTATAAAATAAAATCAAAACATACGCAATTCGTAACTATCTGATAAATAAGGGGAAGGGGTAACAATGAGAGAGAATATTAAATCATAGATGCGCAAGGTATCTGTTATTATCGTTAATTACAATGCCGGGGACATGTTGTGGCAGACGGTTAAACCGTTGCTTGAGTTGTCCTCCATTGCAGAAATATTTGTGGTGGATAATGCGTCAGAAGATGGCAGCATTAAGGCCATAGAAAGCTTGAATCCCGCATCAACCGTTTTAAAATGTATCCGTAATAATAAAAATATCGGTTTTGCCAGGGCCTGCAACATTGCGTTTGCGGCCTCTTCCGGCAACTATTTGTTGTTTTTGAATCCTGATTGCATTGTTGAACATGGCGCGCTGGAAAAACTAATTGATTGCCTGGAAGATTTCCCGCAAGCCGCTATGGTTGGCCCGTTGCTGCTTAATCCGGACGGCACGGAGCAGGCGGGGGGGAGACGGGCGGTACCAACTCCTTGGCGTTCTTTTGTGCGTATGTCTGGTCTGTCCAGATTAAGCCGGCGCTATCCGCATTCTTTTTACGATTTCATGTTGTACAAGGAACCCCTGCCTGAAAAGCCGATTGAAGTCGAAGCGATTTCCGGCTCATTTATGCTGGTGAAGAAAGAAGCTATAGATGATGTCGGGGTGCTGGACGAGGGTTACTTTATGCATTGTGAGGATTTGGACTGGTGCATGCGCTTTCGTCAGCGCGGCTGGAAGATTATATTCGTTCCGGAAGCATCTGTAATTCATTATCAGGGTACATGCTCCCATGCACGGCCGGTCTTTGTGGAATGGAATAAACACAAGGGCATGGTCCGTTTTTACCGTAAATTCTTCCGCCATCGATATCCGGGCGTTTTATTTTGGATGGTTGTCTCCAGTGTCTGGATAAGATTTAGTATGATAGCTGCCTATCATGCCTTACGGAAAATAAAAGACAGGCTAATCTTATGACGGATGTTCGACAGCGTGTTGGTGTCATCGGCGCAACCAGCATAATTGGGGACTTCTTGCTAACCCTGCTGGTTGAAAATGGTTACGATGTTGTGGCTTTTACGCGACGGGCGCTGCCGAGGGCAGAACAGCATGCAACACAAGGTGTTACTTGGCGCCTTCTTCCGACGAAAAAGTTGTCGGATGCTGTGACAATAAAAATAAAAAAGTGGATTTGTCTTGCCCCCATTTGGTTCCTGCCGGAACACTTTTCCCTTCTTAAGAGCTGCGGCGCCAGTCATGTGGTGGCTGTTTCATCAACAAGCAGATTTACCAAAGGGGAATCTTCCGATCCGGCGGAAAGAAAACTTGTGGAAAACATAGCCGAAAATGAAAAGCGCTTGACGGCATGGGCAGAAAAGGAAAAATTAACTTTTACTATATTGAGGCCAACTTTAGTTTACGGGCGAGGGAGGGATAAGAATATCAGCGTTATTGCCCGTTTTATTAAACGTTTTTCTTTTTTCCCGTTGTTGGGGAAGGCACGGGGGTTTCGTCAACCGGTTCATGCACAGGATGTTGCTTTTGCCTGTTTGGCGGCACTCACTTCCAGTAAAGCCGCTAATCGTTCTTATAATATATCGGGTGGAGAGATAGTCAGCTACAGGGAAATGGTCGGCCGTATTTTTTTGTCTGTTGGCAGAAAGCCGCGCTTTTTGGAATTTCCCCTTTGGCTTTTTCGCCTGGCGATATTTTTTCTGCGCGTGTTGCCGCCTTTTCGCAAGTGGTCTCCTGCCATGGCCGAAAGAATGAATCAGAATCTTGTCTTTGATTATCAAGAGGCAGCCCGGGATCTTAATTTTGCGCCTCGTCAGTTTGTTTTGAGAAGGGAGGATATCTTCGCAGATGAAGATTCAAAAGCCTAGCTTTGTCGGGCGGCAACGATAATTGCCGCCGTGATTGTCTTCCATTAAGGTAAATATCGACGGGACAACAAAATTTTTTATCAACAAAATCAACTATCTATCAATATTCAATGGATTATTTATTCTTGCAAAGATAGGAAATATGTGATTATGTTACAAAATTTCAATCAAGGAGGATACATGAACTTTTTGCAAGGTCTTAAAATCAAGAAAATAATACGTCTTTTTATCATAGTTTTTATTCTATTTAATATCAGCCTTTGTCCGGTGTGGGCGGCAGGGAAAGCGGAAAAAGCTGCAGATATTGAAGGCAGAATCCGCATTTCTGGAGCGTGGGCTCTTTATCCGATGGTGGTCAAGTGGGCGGAGGAATTCAAAAAGGTTTATCCCAATGTCAGAATTGATATTTCCGCAGGTGGTGCGGGTAAGGGGATGACGGATGCCTTATCCGGTTTGGTGGATATAGGTATGGTATCCAGGGAGCTTCGGCCTGAAGAGTTAAAACAAAACGCTTTTTATATCCCTGTAGTGAAAGATGCGGTTTTCCCGACAATTAACGCGGCCAATCCGGTCATGAAGGAACTGGCGCAGAGGGGATTGAAGAAAAGAGACTTCGTTAAGCTGTGGTTAACCGGGCAGCAGGTGACCTGGGGTGAGTTGGCGCAAACAAATAACGGCCGCAACGTCCGCGTTTATACCCGCTCCGATTCCTGCGGTGCGGCGGAAACGTGGGCAAGGTACCTTGGGGCGCAGCAGGAGGATCTAAAAGGGGTTGCTGTTTACGGAGACCCCGGTGTTGCGGACGCCATCAGAAAAGATAAGGACGGTATCGGTTATAACAATCTTAATTTCGCTTATGATATGAAAACGGGCATGCCCGTGGCGGGAATTCAAGTTGTGCCGATCGATGTCAATGAAAACGGCCGGGTTGACCTCAAGGAAAAACTTGGCACCAAAGAAGAAGCAATCAAGGCAGTGCTTTCCGGTGTGTATCCGTCCCCGCCAGCCAGAGATCTTTACCTCGTTACCAAAGGAAATTTTAGCGGCCTGGCGAAAGAATTTGTCCAGTGGATATTGTCGGAAGGACAAAAGTATGTTGACGAGGTTGGTTACCTCAAAATAGATGATTCCCAGATTAGAGACGCTCAAAAAAAATTGGCCATTAAAAAATAGAACAAAGAGAAAGAGTTATTCCCGGATATGAGTAGTTGGCCAAATAAAAGAAGAATCAAAGATTTGATTACGGTGGTTTCCGCTCGCGGTTTCCTGATTTTTATCAACTTTCTGGCGCTGTTAATATTTTGCGGTCTGATTTTAAAGGCCAGACCGATTCTCGGTATGGTTTCACTGCAGGAATTGCTGTTTTCCTCATCCTGGCACCCGATGAAAAATGAATTCGGTCTGTTTCCTTTTATCATTGGCACGCTGGAGGTAACCTTGCTGGCCATGCTGATTGCTTTGCCCATTTGTATGCTTGTTGCTATTTACCTATCTGAATATGCCAGAAGGAGCTTTAGGGAAATTGCCCGTTTTGTCATAGATATTCTCGCGGGAATTCCATCCGTTGTTTATGGCCTGTGCGGCATTCTGGTGGTTGTTCCTTTTGTAGGATTTGTCGGAGAGCTTGTCGGTATTCAAACCACTGGTTACAGTCTTTTGTCCGGTGGAATTGTTCTGGCTGTTATGGTCATACCTTTTATTGTTTCGATTTCCGTAGAAGTATTGAGGATGGTTCCCGAACCTTTAAGGGAGAGCGCTCTGGCGCTGGGAGCCACCAAGTGGGAAGCGATTAAACATGTCGTTTTGAAAAAAGCCAGAGCAGGGCTGATTTCGGCGGTTGTTTTGGGTTTTGCCCGTGCCTTCGGCGAAACAATGGCTGTATTGATGGTTGTCGGTAACGTTGCCCAGATACCCTCCTCAATTTTTGATCCGGCTTATCCCCTGCCAGCACTGATTGCCAATAATTACGGCGAGGTGATGTCCATTCCTTTGTATGATGCGGCGCTGATGTCTGCGGCGCTGATTCTGATGCTTGTTGTGACCATATTCAGCCTCACCGCTCATTACACGCTTCTTAAGATGGGAGAATTGATGGATCGATGAAACGCAGAAAGCTGGAAGAAAATATTTTCAAAGGTATGATGTTTATTGCCCTTTTTCTGGTCTTTGCGGTATTGGCGGGAATTATTCTCGTGGTCACCGTAAAAGGTTTGTCGTCTCTCAATTTATCCATGATCATCGATACACCCAAAGGAGGTTATTATCTGGGCAAAGAAGGTGGCATCGCCAACGCTATTGTGGGTTCCCTCTACCTGATGGCGGGCGCTACGTTTTTAGCCTTTGTCATCAGCCTTCCCGTCGCCCTTGCCCTCCAAAAAGAATATCTGGGCAAACGTTTTGCTGATTTTACCCGCTTGATTCTTGATATTCTCTGGGGCACACCGTCGATTGTTTACGGCGCCTTTGGTTTTGTCGTTATGGTCTTTTTGGGGCTGCGGGCTTCTCTTCTCGGAGGAATAATCGTCTTGACTTTGCTCATGATCCCGATTATGACCCGCGCCATGGATGAAACAATCCGTTTGGTGCCTTTTGAGTTGAAAGAGATGGCTTATGCTTTGGGAACGACAAGGATGGAAACGACTTTCGCCGTTGTGCTCAAACAGGCGCTGCCCGGGATTTTTACCGCAATTATTCTTGCTTTTGGACGTGGCATCGGTGATGCCGCGTCCATTCTTTTTACTGCCGGCTATACGGATGAGATTCCTTCTTCCTTGCTGGATCCGGTCGCTTCTCTGCCGCTGGCCGTATTCTTTCAGGTGGGGACGCCGGTGCCGGAAGTGCAGGCCAGGGCTTTCGCGGCGGCATTAATTTTGCTTTTTATTGTAATGGTTATAAATGTGATTGCCCGGCTGTTAGGCTGGCGGTTTTCAAAAAATATAGTGAGATAAGGAGTTATGTCCAAGATAAAAGTAAAACAATTGTCCGTTTCGTATGGTAATCATGAAGTTCTTAAAAATATCAGTCTGGAAATTCCCGAACGTCAGATTATTGCCGTCATTGGCCCGTCCGGTTGCGGAAAAACAACGTTGCTCAAGAGCATGAATAGACTTCTGGAATTAAACGAAGACGTTGCCGTGTCCGGTGATATCTACATTGACGGAACCAGCATTTATCATGCCGAGACGGATGTGACCTGTCTGAGAAAAAAGGTCGGTTTCCTGCCCCAGCACCCTTATCCGCTGCCCATGTCCATTTATGAGAATGTCGCCTTTGGCCCGCGAATCCATGGGTTGGATATCGCTAAAACCGTTTCCGCCTTCTCCAAAGAGGGAGGGGGGCGAAAGGAAAAAAAACGTGAGATGGATTTGCTCGTAGAACATTACCTTAGCCTGGCCGGTCTTTGGGAAGAGGTGAAAGACAGGCTGCACGCTCCGGCGGCAAAATTATCGATAGGCCAACAGCAACGCTTGGCTCTGGCGCGAGTTCTTTCTGTTGAACCTGAAATTATTCTTGCCGATGAACCGACTTCAGCCCTTGATCCAATTTCCGCAAAACTTGTGGAAACGCAGTTTAAAATTCTGAAGCAGAACTATACGATTATTTTCGTTACTCATATTCTTCGCCAGGCCAGGAGACTGGCGGATTATATAATTTTTCTTTACATGGGTGATCTTGTCGAGCATGAGTTGGCCAGCCAATTTTTCACTGAGCCGCGCGATAAAAAAACAAAAGATTATATTACCGGAGAAATTAGTTAACATGAATTCATTTTCCCTATCTTATTTACGTCAGCTCGAAGCGGAGTCAATTGATATTCTGCGCGAAGTGGCGGCGGAGTTTAAAAATCCGGTGATGCTTTATTCCGTGGGGAAGGATTCCAGCGTGATGGTCAGGCTGGCTCAAAAAGCATTTTATCCCGGAAAATTCCCTTTTCCTCTGATGCATATTGATACCGGTTATAAATTTCCGGAAATGTATCAGTTCCGGGATGAATTTTGCCGGAAAATTGGCGCAACGCTCATTGTGGAAAGAAATGAGGAATGGATTGCCCGGGGGTGTCATCCGCTAAAAATGGGTGTGGATAAATGTTGCTCTTATTTAAAGACGGGCGCGCTTCTGGATGCCGTGCGCAAGCATGGGTTTGACGCCGCCATCGGCGGCGCCAGAAGGGAAGAAGAAAAATCCCGCGCCAAAGAAAGGGTGTTTTCCCTGCGTAATTTATTTGGCCAGTGGGACCCCAAAAATCAGCGCCCTGAGCTGTGGGATATATATAACACGCGTCTTAACGAAGGAGAAACCATGCGGGTTTTTCCACTCAGCAACTGGACAGAGAAAGATATCTGGCAATATATAAAACTCGAACAAATTCCCGTTGTGCCGATTTACTTTGCCTCCGATCGCGAGGTGATTATCCGTGACGGTATCCTCATCCCTTTATCGTCCTGCTCGGTGGGTGACGAGGAAACGCGAAAGAGATTTGCGGATCAAAAAACAAAAGTGATGACATGTCGTTTTCGTTCTCTTGGCTGTATCCCCTGCACAGGGGCAATCGCTTCCAAGGCAAAGACGCATGACGAAATCATCGCGGAAGTGCATGCTGCCAAAAAATCGGAGCGGGAAAACCGCGTTATCGATTTGACCAGCGACAGCTCCATGGAACAAAAAAAGAAAGAAGGATATTTCTGATGCAATCCGGCGAAAAATCTCTATTGCGTTTTGTTACGACAGGAAGTGTGGACGACGGCAAGTCCACGCTGATCGGCAGGTTGTTGTATGAAACGAAATCCATTTATGAAGATCAGTATGAAGCGATAAAAAAAACGTCCAAGAAAAGAGGCTTCAAGGAAGTTGATTTGGCCTACCTTCTGGATGGTTTGGCCGCGGAACGCGAACAGGGGATAACCATTGATGTGGCTTACCGTTATTTCGAGACGGAAAAAAGAAAGTATATAATTACCGATTCGCCAGGGCACGTGCAATATACCAGAAACATGGTGACGGGCGCTTCCAAGGCGGATTGCGCCGTTATTCTCATCGACGCACGCAACGGTGTTTTGACACAATCCAAAAGGCACGGTTTTTTGATTTCGTTATTGCAAATCCCGCATTTGATTGTCGCCGTAAATAAGATGGATTTGGTCGATTATTCTCAGGATGTTTTTTCGTGTATTGTCAGCGATTATGAAGAATTTTCACAGAAACTTGATATTCACGACATCGTTTACATACCCGTTTCTGCGTTGAAAGGGGATAATGTCGTTTCTAAAAGCAAAAAAATGTCTTGGTATGAAGGAACAACGCTTCTTCATAATCTCGAAAATCTGAACATCACCGCGGACAGAAACCTGGTGGATTTTCGTTTTCCCGTGCAGTATGTCGTCAGACCGAATGCTGACTTTCGCGGGTTTGCCGGAAAAATTGTTTCGGGCACGATCACGCCTTCCGAAGAGGTTGTCGTACTACCGTCCGGTCAAACAACTTCCGTTAAATCTATCGTTACTTATGACGGCGAGCTTAAGGAGGCTTTCGCGCCGCAGTCGGTGGTTCTTACCCTGAATGATGAAGTCGATGTCAGCCGTGGCGATATGATTGTTCGCCGGAAAAACCTGCCGCAGATTGAAACAAAACTTGAAGCGATAATTTGCTGGATGGATGATAATCCCATGAAAACGGGTACTTCGTTTATCATGAAACACACGACAAGGTCGGTGCGCGCGGTTATAAAAAGCATCGTGTACAGGATTGATGTGAATACGCTGCACCGCGACAATGTTGACATGTTTTCGTTAAACGATATCGGCCGTGTGGAAATAACGCTTGCCACGCCGGTGTTTTTTGATCCCTATAAAATAAACCATGCCACGGGCAGGTTTATTTTGATTGACCCGCTGACCGACAGGACCGTTGCTGCAGGTATGATTCGTGATGCCGCCAGGCATATGGAAGATTATCTTGCTCCCGTTGCGGATGCGATCGTGAAACAAAAGAAATCGCCGCACACAGTTTGGCGTGAGTCTCATATCGGACTCGCCCAGCGGGAACAGAAAAACGGGCATAAGGCTGTGGTACTTTGGTTCACGGGCCTTTCCGGAGCGGGGAAATCAACCATTGCTATGGCTCTCGAGCGTCGTTTATTTGAGCGCGGCTGTAAAACGGCGATGCTTGACGGCGATATCATCCGCCATGGCTTATGTTCGGACCTGGCTTTTTCGCCTGCAGACAGAAAAGAAAACATCCGCCGGGCGGGTGAAACGGCAAAGCTGTTTTTTGAGCACGGTAGCATTGTTTTATGCACGTTTATTTCACCGTTTAGAGCGGACCGTAATTTTGTAAAAAGTTTGTTGGCGCCGGGTAGATTCGTAGAAATATATGTTAAATGCTCCCTCGATGAATGCCAAAGGCGTGACCCGAATGGATTATATGAGAAAGCAAGGAGCGGCATAATTCCCGGGTTTACCGGAATTGATTCGCCCTACGAAGAACCTGAGCAACCGGAAATAGTAATTGATACACGGGAATCATCCGTGGATGAATGCGTTACTAAACTGGAGGCATTTTTGCTGAAACGCAAAGTGATTTCAGAGCCGAAGAAATAATCGGTTGGTTTTCAACGTGATAATATATTTTAATTTCCGAAACAGTGTTGTATGATATAAGTGTTAGAAACTGTTTTGCTCAGGAAAATTAAGGGCATTCGGCACAGGAGACGTGTAAACAAGCATGACACTAAATCCTCAGCTTAAAAACCCTCATTTTTATTTCATGGTTTTGTGCGACGTGCTGATTTTTGTCATTGCGTTGATCGGCGCCCATCTGCTGCGTTTTGAGCTTTCTCTTGTTGCCTTTAAATGGGTTGAAAAAGTCAAATTTTTACTGCTATGGGTTGTTCCTCTCAAAAGTTTAATCTTTTTTTATTTTGACCTCTACCGGGGCATGTGGCGCTACACGGGTTTGGCGGATATGTGGCAACTGGTAAGGGCCTGTTTTTTGTCGTCTTTGTTGATACTGGCCGTTATTCTTTATGTGAGCCGTTTTGAAGGATATTCCCGCTCTGTTTTTGTTATTGATGGAGTTTTGACGTTTATACTTACAGGCGGATTGCGATTCGGCATCCGCAATTATTACCTGCGCGGGAAAACTTTGCAAAACGGTATTTCTTATCATGACCGTAAAAACATTTTGGTTATCGGAGCTGGCGATGCCGGTGAAAAGCTTTTGCGGGAGCTTTTGAATAATTATCAATTACAATATAAAGTGGTGGGGCTTATTGATGATAATCCGCAAAAACACGGCTGGTCGATTCATGGTGTGCGCGTGTTGGGAAGCGTCGCGGATATTGCCCATATAACAAGAAAAAACAAGGTAACGGAATTATTTATAGCTATTCCTTCAGCAACAGGTTCACAGTTAAGAAATATCGTCGATGCCTGTATGGCGTGCAAAATGTCGTATAAAGTATTGCCTTCACTAAGCGAGCTTATTGATGGACGTGTTAGCGTAAAAGCTTTGCGGGACATTAGATACGAGGATATTTTGGGTCGTCCGGAGATAAATCTGGATGTTGGCGGTATTCATGATTTTCTTGCCAACAGGACTGTTTTGATTACGGGCTGCGGCGGTTCTATCGGTTCGGAATTGTGCCGGCAGGTTGTTAAATACGAGCCTCGTTTTCTTGTGATGCTTGATGCCAGTGAGGCGAATTTGTTTCACATTCAGATGGAGATACAGGATGAAAGGTCCTTCGGTAATTGCCGGGCGATTTTGGGGCTTGTTCAGGATGAGAAATTAATGGATGATATTTTCAGCAAGTATAAACCGGAAGTGGTTTTTCATGCCGCCGCCTACAAACATGTTCCGATGCTGGAAAAAAATCCGTGGGAGGCCGTTTTTAATAATGTCATCGGCAGTCGCGTTGTCATGGAGACGTCTGTTAAACACGGCGTGGAGAAATTTGTGCTGGTATCGACGGATAAGGCGGTGCGCCCGACAAATGTGATGGGCGCGAGTAAAAGAGTGACGGAATTAATCATGCAGTCATTGTGTGGCAACGGCACGTACCTGATGGCGGTGCGCTTCGGCAATGTCATTGGTTCTTCCGGATCGGTTGTTCCGTTGTTCCGCCGCCAGATTGAAAGAGGGGGGCCGGTGACAGTCACCCACCCCGAGATTAATCGCTATTTTATGACGATTCCCGAGGCGGCGCAGATGATTTTGCAGGCAGGATCCATGGGCAGGGGCGGAGAAGTTTTTGTTTTGCGCATGGGAACGCCGATTAAAATCGCTGATATGGCGCGCGACCTGATTCGTCTTTCCGGCCGGCAGCCGGACACCGACATAAAGATTATTTATACCGGTTTACGTGATGGTGAAAAGTTGTATGAAGAACTTATTTCCGAAGGAGAAAATATTTTACCCACCGGTCACGAAAAAGTCATGGTTCTTCGCTCCAATCATTTATTTAACGGTTCAGGAGATTTTCCGCGAGCCAAGGAAGAACTGAATAAAAAAATTGATGGCTTGGTTAAGGCGGCGGAGCAACACGATGCGAAAGAAATAAAAGTGAAACTTCAGCGGATTGTTGAAGAATACGTTCCGTATCAGAATAAATCAGTTTTATAAATGTTGATTGCCCCCGAACATAAACTGTATATTTCTCCCCAAAGTATTTTAATCATACAATTGGGAGATATTGGTGATGTTATCTGGTCCATTCCCACGTTTAGGGCGCTAAAAGCCTCTTTTCCGGAAGCCCTGCTTTCTGTTGTAACCAGGAAGCCATATGGTGATTTTCTTCTGGATGACCCATCTATAAGTAAGGTTTTTCAGATAAGCGATATCTGGCAGCAAGTGAAATTGATGCTGCATATAAGGCGGGAAAGATTTGATTTACTCTTCGATCTGCGCGCCGATGACCGGGGAACGGTGGTGACTTTTATTTCCGGAGCAAAGATGAAATGCGCCCTGCATTATCCGGGCAGGTTCTGGCGCGACAAAGCGTTTACTCACTTGCTGCAGGAGGCGCCGCCACGGGAAAGGTTCTACGGCGCCGCCGAACAATCTTTGCGCATTGTCCGTGGCTTTGGTATAAAAGAAATCACTTATATGCCTCAGATTATTGTCGTTGAAGAAACGCGTAAAAAGGCAGTGGAATTATTAGCCGCCCATGGAGTGGCGCCCGGTTCTTTTTGGGTGAGCATCAGCCCTTTTTCGCGTTGGCCTTACAAGGAATGGGGAATGGATAAATGGCGCGAAGTGGCGTTATTTGTCTGGCATCAATATCGAATGCCCGCGATTATTGTGGGTTCAAAAGAAGAACAAAGTCGTGCGGAAAAATTAATTGCGGGTGCTACTTCTCCGATGATTAATCTGACGGGAAGAACGAATTTACGGGAGCTGGCGGCGCTGCTCAAGATGAGCAAGCTGCACATGGGCGTGGACAGTGCCCCTCCCCATGTAGCGGCTGCCGTGGGTACGCGGAATCTGACTGTTTACGGGCCGACTGATTGGCGTGATTGGGTTTTGCCTGCCCCCCGAAATCACGTTGTTTCGACGGACATGTCTTGTTCCCCCTGCTACCAGAAAGGCTGTGATGGACGCGGTATCAGCAGGTGCTTGGATAATTTATCCGCGGACAAAGTCATTGACGCCTTGCAAACAATGGAAGATAGTATTGTTGTTTGACAGTGCAAATTTTGTAAAATTTGCCGCAAACGCCCCTCCTTTCAATAATTTAAGTAAGTTACAAGGCCTGATTATATTGTTGAAAAAGAGGATGTTTTTTGCTAAAAAACGACCTAACTTGTGCGGAGGTTCTTGAGACATTAACTTAGCGGATTTACTAGAAGATTCTGTCGAAAAATACAGAGACCGACCGGTCGTTATTTTTGAAAATCAACGAATCAGTTACGTTGAGCTTAATCATGCCGTCAACGCCGTGGCCGGTATTTTAAATCAGGCAGGCGTGGTCAAAGGCGATAAAGTGGCTTTGGTTTTGCCCAATATTCCCGAGTTTTTTTACTGTTATTTTGCAGCGGTAAAACTGGGAGCGGTGGCTGTGCCGCTCAACACTTCCTCCACGCCTTACGAGTTGAGTTATTTGCTGGAAAACAGCGAGGCGAAAGTTTTAATCACGACGGAAACGGTGCGAAAGCGTTATGAAGAAATCCGGAATAAACTTACCAACTGCAAAAGTTTAATTCTGGTAGATTCCCCCGATAAAAAGGCGCTCTTTAAAAGGGTTTTGGCCGGCGGGAAATTTCCCGAGATCAGCGAAGAAATAAACCCTGACGACCCAGCGATGATAATTTACACTTCCGGGCTTACCGGTAAATTGTTAGGTGCGGTTCTTACGCATCGTAATCTTTATTCTCAATCTACACTGATATCATCCGTGGTGAAAAGGACGCATGAAGATATTGGACTTTGTTTGATTCCGCTGTTTCACTCTTTCGGCGCAACGGTAAATATGATTAACGTCGTTCGCACCGGCTGCAGTGTGGTGATGATGGACAGATTCACGATAGACGGACTTTTCGGTGCTATCCAGAAAGAAAGGATAAGTTACATTTGCGCTGTGCCCAGGCTTTATCTGGGAATGTTTTTCCATGAAGGAGTGTCAAATTTTGATGTAAGTTCTTTAGATGTCTGCGTAACCGGTGGCGCCGCAATGCCGCCGGAATTTATTAAACCTTTTGAGGAGAAATTCGGCGCGAAAATTGTGGAAGGGTACGGGTTGACGGAAGCCTCTCCCTGCTGCTCTTTCAACATGCTGGACCGTCCGCAGAAGCCCGGCTCCATCGGCAAGGCCATTCCCGGCACCGAGATAAAGATTGTTGATGAAGAAGGAAAGGAGCTTCCCCGCGGCCGGATAGGGGAGCTGATTGTCAGAGGCGACAATGTGATGCCGGGTTATTATAAGAATGATACGGCCACCGCCACCGTTATCAAAAACGGCTGGCTGCACACCGGTGATCTGGGCCGGATGGATGAGGATGATTATGTTTTTCTTACCGGACTGAAAAAAAGAATGATTATCACCAGCGGCTTCAATGTGTATCCCAAGGAAATCGAGGATATTCTGAGCATGCATCCGGCGGTGCGCGAGGTTGAAGTAGTGGGCAAAAAAGATTTGATGCGCGGCGAAATTGTTTTGGCGCGGATTGTTTTGAAGGAAAATGCGGCGGTTGAAGAGAAAGAAATACTTAGATATTGCCGGATTTACCTCTCCTCCTACAAGGTGCCGCGCGAAGTGGAATTTGTAGAAAAAATTTAATCTATCATGAAAAATAAAGGAGCAAAAAATGAAAGAAGTAGTAATTGTCAGTGGTGCTAGAACCGCGGTGGGAGAATTCGGCGGATCGTTGAAGGGAGTAAAAACCGTCGATTTAGGAGCGCTTGTTATTAAAGAATCTCTCCGGCGCGCGGGGTTGAGGCCGGCGGTAAACGATTTTATTAAAAGCTGCCGGCCTGACGCTTTGGGCAAATTTGAAATGACCGAGATAAACAAAAAATATTACGATTATCAGCCGTCGCTTAAGCCGGTATACATAGATGAAATCATCATGGGCAATGTCTTACAGGCGGGGCAGGGGCAAAACGTCGCGCGCCAGGCTTGTATTTATGCCGGACTGCCGGAGGAGACCAACGCCTACACGGTGAATAAAGTATGCGCCTCGGGGCTTAAAGCCATTGCGCTGGCGGCGCAGGCGATTATGGCGGGGGAGGCGGAAATCATTGTCGCCGGAGGGATGGAAAATATGAGCAACGCGCCGTTTGCCGTGCCGGAAGCGCGCTGGGGTTACCGCATGAGCATGCCTTATTCGCAGATTACCGATTTGATGGTCTATGACGGTCTTTATGAAATATTCAACGGTTACCATATGGGCATGACCGCGGAAAATATCGCCGCGCTGTATAAAATATCGCGTCAGGAGCAGGATGAGTTTTCCCTAAGAAGTCATCAAAGGGCGCGGGCGGCCAACGCTTCCGGTGCCGTGGCCGATGAAATTGTGGAAGTTGTTGTGCCGCAGAAAAAAGGCGAGCCGAAAATATTCAAGGTCGACGAGCGCCCCATGGATACATCCATGGAAAAAATGGCCAAACTTCCATCTGTCTTTAAAAAAAACGGCACGATAACCGCCGGTAATGCTTCCGGCATCAACGATGGCGCGGCGGCGGTCGTGGTAATGAGCGCGGATAAAGCCAGGGAACTGAATCTCGAAGTGTTGGCAAAAATCCGGGGCTGGGCCAGCGGCGGCGTGGACCCGGCCTACATGGGACTGGGGCCTATTCCCGCCACGCGCAAACTGTTCAAAAAATTGAATCTAACCATGAAAGATATGGACCTCATTGAACTTAATGAAGCCTTTGCCTCGCAGGCGCTGGCCTGTGTCAGGGAATTGGGTATTGATATGGAGAAATGCAATCTCAACGGTGGCGGCGTATCTTTGGGGCATCCCATCGGTTGTTCCGGCGCGCGTATTACCTACACGCTGGCCATGCAGATGAAAAAGAAAAATCTTAAGCGCGGCATGGCTTCCCTTTGCATCGGCGGCGGGCAGGGCATGTCCGTTGTTCTGGAGCGCATGTAAAGAGCGAATTCGTAAATATATCGGGGCGCGTTTGACCAACGCGCCCGTCTTTTTATCTTATTTTTTTGGCGGTGATGATTAGTCCGTTTCCGCCCATAAGGATTTTCCAGGAATTGGTTTCATCAAGCCAGTACTTTTTTTTGCCTTTTTCTCCTTTAATCCAGGTGAAGATGCTGATAATTACTGCCAGCGGTGCAAGAAAAAGCTGATTATACTTTATTTTTTCGCTTTGAATTTTTTCAATGGAAAAACCCGCATATTCCAGCGCCATTTTCAACAACGGGTAGGGCGGCCGGTTGATATGGCCGTTGTTTTTACAGTCTGTTTCCGCGTAAGGTTCGACCGGTTCCAGCACACCGTAAAAAATGTTACGCAGTCTGGATTCGAGGTTCGAATAGTTAGGATAACTCATGGTGAAGAGGCCGCCGCTTTTCAGGATGCGGCTGAATTCACGGAAAGTATGGTACATATTTTCCACATGTTCCGGTCCGTCGACGCAGAAGGCATAATCAAAAGAACCGTCCGCGAACGGGAAACGGCTGTCCAGATCGCCTTTGACAATTGGAATTTCCGGGTTGCAGAACCAATGTGTCCCGATATCTGCAGCCGCTACGTCGAAACCTTCGTTATGCAGCATCCAGGATAATCTTCCCGTGCCGGCGGGGAAATCCAGAACTTTCCCTTTGGGCATCTTTTTCATTGTTTCCAGAATTATGTAGTGAATCTCGTTAAGCGATGCCGCTTGAAATTCCCGTCCGTAAACCTGCATAATAAACTCCCCGGCTCTTAAAATTTCAAGAGCCCGTTCCACCGAATTCTATTAACGAGGGATCATAATCCTCCGGCTTCTCATAACCCAGAAGATTCAAAAGCGTCGCCGCGATATTGGACAGGCCTTTTTCTTTAATGTCCGCCATCCGGTATTCGCCCCGATATAAAGAATCATCGATGATAAAGGGTACCGGATTCAGGCTGTGCGCGGTCTTTACGGACTTTGCGCCTTTTTTGTCGATGATGAACATCTGATCCGCATTGCCGTGATCCGCGGTGACAACGGCAATGCCTTTCAACTCTTTGACGACGGCCAGTAGCTCCCCCAAGTATTTATCCACCGTCTCCACCGCCGCAATTGCCGCTTGCATATTTCCCGTGTGCCCCACCATATCGCCGTTGGGGAAATTAAGCCGTCCGAATTTGTAATTGCCGCTTTTGAGTAAATCAATTGCCGTGTCTGTTATTTCTTTTGCTTTCATCTGCGGCGCTTTATCAAATTCAATTCTATCCGAAGGTATCTCCACGTATTTTTCCAGGCGTTCATCGATATAGCCGGAGCGGTTGCCGTTCCAGAAATACGTCACATGTCCGTATTTCTGCGTTTCGGAAACGGCAAAAGATTTTATCCTTTCCGCACAAAGATATTCGGTGACGACGCGGTCAATTGCCGGCGGTTGCACGAGAAAATTGGGTGGGATATGGGCGTCGCCGTCATATTCCATCATGCCCGCGTAAAAAATATCCGGCAGCGGCCCGCGGTCGAATTCCGTAAAATCCTTTTCGGTGAAGGCCCGCGATATTTCGATGGCGCGGTCACCCCGGAAATTGAAAAAAATCACGGCGTCTCCGTCTTTGATTGTGCCTTTGGGTTTACCTGTGCTGTCGATGACGACAAACTCGGGCAGGTATTGATCCGTCGCTTTCGGGTCTTCCTCGTAAAATGTTTTCACGGCCTGTGAAGCGGAACGGAACATTCTGCCCCGGCCCAGAACATGAGCCTCCCAGCCGCGCTTGACGATATTCCAGTCGGAATTGTATCTGTCCATCGTGACTTTCATCCGTCCCCCGCCGGAGGCAATAGCGTAGTCGAGACTCTTTTTCTTGGAAATTTTTTTCAGTTTTTCCTCCGTGGGGATAAGATAATCCAACGCCGTACGTTCTCCTACGTCCCTGCCGTCCAGAAGGGGATGAATTTTTACTTTCGGAAAATTCAATTCGGCGCATTTATCAATCATGATGAAGAGCTGTTCAATATGTGAATGGACATTGCCGTCGGAGAGAAGCCCGATGAAATGAACCGTGCCGCCGTTTAGCGCGCGCGTGGTAATTTTCTCCCATACTTTTGTTTCGAATATTTCTCCGCTTTTGAGCGCTTTGTTGACGAGCCGCGCGCCCTGGTCGAAAATTCTGCCGGCCCCGATGGCATTGTGCCCCACTTCGCTGTTTCCCATATCTTCATCCGAAGGCAGTCCGACGGCGGTACCGTGGGCATTCAGCTGCGTGCACAGATCTGATTTTAACAGCTGGTCGAGGTTAGGGGGCTTGGCCAGCCAGACGGCATTGGTTTCGTCCGGTTTTCCGATGCCGATGCCGTCCATGATAATCAGAAGCAACGGTCCTTTTCTGCCGGCAAATGATTTTAATTTATTGAGATGCAGTGACACGAATGTACTCCTCCAATTTAACCTTTAGTCTCGCACGCGCCGGATTCTGCGCTATGCGCTCCGCCTTCAGTCTTTGGTCTATCTTCCTTTAAAGTTCGGCTTCCTTTTTTCCAGAAAAGCGCTCATGCCTTCTTTCTGGTCTTCGGTGGCAAAACACTGGGCGATGGCGCCGATTTCCAGGGCGGAGGCATTGTCCAGAGACATGTCGAAGCCGTAATTAATTGCGTTTTTCGCCATTTTTAAAGCGAAAGAGGGCAGGGCAGCAAGTTTCGCGGCGAACTTTCTTGCTTCTTCCATAAGTTTTTCCGGAGGGAATACTTTGTTGACTAAACCGATTTCATACGCGCGCTGGGCGTTTATTTGTGTGCCGCTCAGGATAATTTCTTTGGCCAGGCCCATGCCGATTAATCTGGGCAGACGCTGCGTGCCGCCCCAGCCGGGAATCACGCCGATAAGAATTTCCGGCTGTCCGAACACCGCTTTTTCCGAGGCAAAGCGGATGTCGCAGGCGAGCGCTATTTCTGTCCCGCCGCCGAGGGCAAAGCCGTTTACCGCGGCAATCGCCGGTTTCGGCATGGTTTCAATCAGCCGCATGGTTTTGTGTCCCGCCTCCATAAGCTGGAGGATTTCCACGGACGTGGCGTTTTGCATCTGGGCAATATCCGCCCCCGCCACAAAGGCTTTATCTCCGGCACCGGTAACAATTACCGCGCGTACATCATCGTTATTAGCGCAGGCTGATACCGCATCATAAATTTCGCCCAGCACTTCCAGGTTCATGGCGTTTAAAACCTTGGGCCGGTTAAAAGTAAGTGTCGCTATTTTTTCTTCAATTGCCAAAAGAATGTTTTTGTATTCCATTTGTTATCGTTTCTCCGTTTTCTTTTAGTTACTTCAGATACCTAGTTTATTTTTACTAAAATTTCCATAAAAAAAGCCCGCCGATAAATTTCCGGCGGGCTTTTTTTTAGTTATGCTGGAGCATCATATCAGACTCTGCATGTTTCGGCGGGAGCCTTGTATTCTTCGATGCCCATGGCCCTGAGAACGATTTCGGAGATGTCCAGGGCAACCATTTTTTCCGACAACTGTCTGTCTTTGATGCCGTCGGAGAACATGGTCAGGCAGAAGGGGCAGGCGACCGCCACGGTCGAGGCGTTGGTTGCCGCGGCCTGGTCGGTGCGCATGTTGTTGATGCGCTCGCCTTCTTCTTCCATCCACATTCTCGCGCCGCCGGCGCCGCAGCAGAAACTCTTGTTTGAGTTGCGCTCCATTTCCACCAGCTTTACGCCGCTGATGGCGCCGAGAATTTGCCGGGGTTGTTTATAGATATTGTTATACCGTCCGAGGAAGCACGAATCATGATACGTGAACGAACCTTCCAGCGGCTGTTTTAAGGTGATTTTTCCTTTGGCCAATAGGTCGGCGATAATTTCCGTGTGGTGATAAACTTCGTAATTGCCGCCGAAATTGGGGTAATCTTTTTTCAGGGCGTTATAGCCATGCGGGCAGATGGCGATGATTTTTTTCACGCCATAGCCGTTCATTATCTCGATATTGGCCTGCGCCTGCGCCTGGAATAAATATTCATTACCGCCGCGCATCGCGGAATCGCCGCAGCATCCTTCCTCATTGCCCAGAATGCCGAAGCTCACGCCCGCCGCCTGCAGGATTTTCGCGAACGCGGAAGAAACTTTTTTGCCGCGGTCGTCGAAAGAACCGGAGCAGCCGACGTAGAACAGATATTCAACGTTGGGATCTTCCGCCAGCGTCTTGACTCCCAGTTCCTTGGCCCAGTCGCCGCGCATATGCGCTCCGATGCCCCAGGGGTTGGAATTATTTTCCATGTTGCGGTAAGTCAACTGCAGTTCGGGTGAAAAATCAGCTTCGGTAAGGACCTTATAGCGGCGCATATCGATAATCTTGGGCACATGCTCGATAGAGGCCGAGCAGTTTTCCATGCAGTACATGCAGTTGGTGCAATCCCAAAGCTCGTGCAGGTCGATTACTTCGCCAAGCAGCGCTTTGTCCGGTGTTGCTCCTTCGGCCGCTTCAGCCGGAGCTTCCGTTCCTTCCGGGGCGGCTTTTGCTTTTGCTTTGGCTTTAATTGCCGCGGGAGCTTTTTCCAGCCAGTGCGTCTTGATATCCTGGACTAATTTTTTCGGGGACAAATGCTTGCCGGAAAGATATGCCGGGCAGCCGTCCTGACAGCGTCCGCACTTCGTGCAGGCGTCGGCGTCGAAAATCTGCTTCCAGGTGAATTCTTCCAGTTTGGAAACGCCGAATGTTTCCGCGTTTTCGAAATCACGGATAGGTTCGACATATCCGGTCGGTTTTAGGGACATCAGGAAATGATTGGCCGGAGTGGTAATCATATGCAAAAGTCTGGAATACGGAATATAGGCGATGAAACCAAGCGCGATGAAAGTATGCGTCCACCAGCTTATTTTATGCCACATTTTTGCCGCCTCAAAATCCATGCCGGAAAACGCGGAGGCGAGGGTCCAGCCGGCAAAAGAATATGTTTCCCACATGGCGAACCCGGTGGAGGAATCTCTGGTGACGTGGATGCGCAAAGCTTCGATAATGAAGCCGGTGATGATAATCCCGGCGATAAGCAAAAGAGCAACCGCGTCATCGGCGGTATTATCCGGTTTTCCCTTATAACCAAGGCGGTCGGGTTTCTGGATATAGCGGCGGAAAGCGGCCATCAGTATTCCGATAAGGACAAGCAGGCCGAACAAATCCATCAGGAAGGAAAATCCCAGATAAAAATCACCGCGTAGGAAGGCCCAGTTAAATAAAGGCTCCGTGATATGAAATTCCCCGGCGTCAAAAGCGGCCCCAAAAATTAAAACAAAGAAACCGAAAAATATGAAGCCGTGCATAATGCCGGGGTAAGCGTCTTTCCACGTTTTTACCTGCAAAAATCCGTTTACGAGTAATGACTTCAGTCTCTGAGGAAGCTGGTCCCAGCGGATTTCTTCTTTCCCCATCGCTTTCCACATTTTCCAGCGGCGCCAGACGCCATAAGCAAATATGGCCAAGGCTATGGCGGTGAAAAGAAAAAGGAATGGTTCGAAACTTTCCGCGTTCCAGAAAACCTGGCGTCCTTCATTTCCTATTCCTATTGGGCTTATACTGTGTTCCATTGGTCCTCCAAAAACAGGCGCTGAGACTTGAAGGCGGATTTTATCCACCTTCAGTCTTTAGCCTTTAAGTCTATTTATCCTACCAGCTTTTTGCATTCGGCGGTTAATGCCGGCACAACCTTGAATAAGTCATCCACAACGCCGTAGTCCGCCTTGGTAAAAATCGGGGCTTCCGCGTCCTTATTGATGGCGGCGATGCATTTGGAAGAACTCATGCCCGCCAGGTGCTGAATCGCGCCGGAAATGCCGCAGGCGATATACAGGTTTGGGGAAACAACTTTGCCGGTCTGCCCGACCTGGTCCTTCTGGGGTCTCCAGCCCGCGTCCACCGCCGCGCGGGAAGCGCCGACCGTTCCTTTAAGCACGCCGGCCAGTTCTTCCAGGATGCCAAATCCTTCCGGTCCCTTCATGCCGCGTCCGCCGGAAACAATCACGTTGGCTTCAGTCAAGTCCACTTTGCCGCTGGTGTCTTTCTGCACTTCCAGAACCTTGCTTTTAATGGAAGCGGCGTCCACCTTCGCATCAACTTTTGTTACCGCGCCGGCTTTGGCGTTTTCCGCCGCCGGAAACACGTTGGGACGCAGCGAGGCCATTGCCGGGCTGGCGTTGAAGACCACTTCTCCGAAGCACTTGCCCGCGTACATCGGGCGTGTGCAAACCAGTTTTCCGCCGTCAATTTTTACATCCGTGCAGTCGGTCGCCAATCCCGTGGCCAGTTTGGCGGCCACGCGCGCGGACAAATCCTTGCCCTGAACGGATGCGCCGAAGAGCACAACCGCCGGGTCATTTTCTTTGATTATTTTTGCCGTAATTGCGGCATGCGCTTCCGTCACGTACGGCTCCAGCGCCGCGTCTTCACCGACGAAAACTTTGTCCACGCCATACTTGCCCAACTCGGCGGCCAGTTTTTCTACGCCGGAACCCCCGAGAAGAACTGCGCTTACTTCATCGCCGCCGGCGTCTGCCAGTTTACGAGCGGTTGAAGCCAGCTCCATGCTTATTTTTCTCAGCGCTCCTTCGCGCTGTTCTGCAACTATCATTATTCCTTTTGCCATTTTCCAATCCTCCTTAGATGACCTTTGCTTCTTCTCTGAGCAAACGAGCTAACTCCGCCGCTTTTTGTTCCGGCTCGTCTCCGCAGACAATCTTTCCGGGAGGTCTTGCCGGGGGCGGAATGGTTTTGGCTACTTTTGCTTTCGCCTCGGTGGCGATTCCCAGCGCCGCGGCGTTTTTCACATCCACAGGCTTCTTTTTGGCTTTCATAATGCCGGGCAGCGATGCGTAGCGCGGTTCATTGAGGCCTTTCTGCGCCGTAACCACGCAGGGCAGTGCCGTTTCGATGGAAAGCTGTGCGCCTTCTATGGGGCGGATAACTTTCACGGAAGAGCCCGCATATTCCAGTTTGGTTACCAGCGTCAACTGCGGTATTCCCAGAAGTTCGGCAAGCATCGCGCCTACCTGTCCCGAGTCGTCATCAATGGCGCGCTGGCCGCAAAAGATGATGTCATGGGGCAATCCTTTTATCACGGCGGCGAGGGCTGATGCGGTGACGAAAGCATCGGCGTTATCCAGCGCCGGGTCGGATACATGTACCCCCTTGTCGGCGCCCATAGCCAGAGCCGTTCTTATTGTTTCCATGGCGCGGGCCGGGCCCACACAGACAATTGTCACGTCTCCGCCGTTTTTTTCTTTAAGTCGGAGGGCTTCTTCCACACCGTACTCATCGTAAGGATTCATAACCCATTTGATTTGGCCGTCATCGATACCTGAACCATCGGCTTTTACTTTGATTTGAGCTTCGGTATCCGGCACTTGTTTTACACATGCGATAATGTTCACAGTTCTAACCTCCTTGTCCTGCGCGTTTCTTGTTTTGGCGAAACGCGCATTTTAATATTTTTCAAGTTTTGTAAAAAAGCCCGGTTTTTCTGTAATCAGAAAAACCGGGCTTTTTGGATTACACTCTGTTTTTCACGATATCGTCAACAACTGTAGGATCAGCCAGCGTACTGGTGTCGCCCAGGTTGCCCAGATCGTTGGCGGCGACTTTTTTGAGAATTCTTCTCATGATTTTGCCGCTGCGTGTTTTGGGTAAAGCGTCCGCCCACTGAATCTTATCCGGTGTGGCGATCGGCCCGATGACCGTGCGCACGTGAGCAACCAGCTCTTTCTTCAGGTCGTCGGATTTGGCCACGCCTGTTTTCAGTGTAACGTAGGCGTAAATTCCCTGTCCCTTGATGTCATGGGGCATGCCGACAACCGCCGCTTCGGCGACCGCTTTGTGAGCGACCAGCGCGCTTTCCACTTCCGCCGTTCCCATGCGGTGGCCGGAAACGTTGATAACGTCGTCAATGCGGCCCGTAATCTGATAGTAGCCGTCTTTATCGCGCCGCGCCCCGTCACCGGCGGTGTAGTAGCCGGGGAACTGTTCGAAGTACGTTTCCTGGAAACGTTTGGGGTCACCGTAAACGCCGCGCATAATTCCGGGCCAGGGTCTCTTCATGCACAGAGCGCCGCTGGCTACCGTTTCTTTTATTTCTTTGCCTTCGTCATCAAGCAGCACGGGATACACGCCCATGAAAGGCAGAGTGGCCATGCCTGGTTTTACCGCGACGGCGCCGGGCAGCGGGGTAATCAGAATGCCGCCGGTTTCGGTCTGCCACCAGGTATCCACGATGGGGCATTCGCCGCGGCCGATGACATTGAAATACCAGTTCCACGCTTCGGGGTTAATCGGTTCGCCGACTGTTCCCAGAATGCGCAACGTGGAGATGTTCGCTTTTTTGACCCAGTCGTCGCCTTCTTTGGCGATGGCGCGGATGGCCGTGGGCGCGGTGTAGAAAATGGTTACCTTGTATTTTTCCACTACCTGCCAGAAACGGCTGTAAGTCGGATAGTTAGGCACGCCTTCGAACATGACCGAGGTGGCGCCGTTGCACAGCGGGCCGTAAACGATATAGCTGTGGCCGGTCACCCAGCCGATGTCGGCGGTGCACCAGAAGATGTCTTCTTCATGATAATCGAAAATCATTTTGTGCGTGTAGGCCACATAGACCAGGTAGCCGCCGGTGGTGTGCATAACGCCTTTGGGTTTTCCCGTGGAGCCGGAGGTGTAAAGAATAAAGAGGGGATCTTCCGCGTCCATATGTTCCGGTTCGCATTTGGCGTCGGCTTTGGCCATTTCCTCATGCCACCATTTGTCGCGTCCTTCTGTCCAGGCGCACTTGATTTTGTCGCCCACGCGGTTGACGACGATAACCGTTTTTACCGAGGGGCAATCTTTCAGCGCTTCATCCGCGCTGGCTTTCTGCGGCACGGCTTTGGCGCCGCGGAAAGTTCCGTCGCAAACGGCCAGGAGTTTCGCCTGAGAATCCTGAATTCTGTCTCTGAGGGCGTCCGAGCTGAAGCCGCCGAAGACGATGGTGTGAATGGCGCCGATACGCGTGCAGGCGAGCATCGCGATGGCGAGTTCCGGAACCATGGGCATATACAGGCAAACCCGGTCGCCCTTTTTAATGCCGTTGGCTTTGAGGACGTTGGCGAATTTGCAGACTTCCTCGTGAAGCTGTTTATAGGTGAAAGCCCTTTGTTCGCCCGGTTCGTTACCTTCCCACTGAATGGCGACTTTGTTGGCGCGTGTTTTCAGATTTTTGTCCAGACAGTTGTAGGAAACGTTGAGCTTGCCGCCTTCAAAAAACTTGACGTAAATGGGGCCTTTTTTAACGTCGAAATTGTAATCAATCACCTTGTCCCATTTTTTGAACCACTCGACGTATTCGCCCGCGATTTCGCCCCAGAATTTATCCGGTTCGTCAATGGATTTTTTGTACAGTTTGTCGTAAGCTTCTCTACCGCTAATAAAAGCCGTCTTTTTTACCTTTTCCGGAATCGGATAGACTTCTTTCAATTCAACTTTTGCTGCATCAGCCATACCTTTAATTATACCTCCCTTGTTTGTTTATGATTTAAACTAAAATTTATTGCGTTTGAGCAGGGCCAGACCCGGTTTTTTCCTCCGGGCGCAATTCTTGTGGACACAAGTCATATTTTGACCGCAAGTCACAAACTATATGCGACCTGACCTACCTTAATATGACCTGTGTGTCAAGAAATATTTGAAAACCGCCGTTCCCATAGATTTTTTTAATAAAATTAATAATTTAGTATTTGGACGGGTTTGGGAATCAGCCCGGCGTGCCCAAGCAGTTTTTCCTGGTCAGGGCAAGGAGGCTTTTTGCCGCCGTAAAATAAAATTATCGGGAGAAGAAACGCCCTGCATGGGGCGGGTTTTTGCACTAGCTATGCTTATGCGGCGGCGTTTTTCGCCAGGATGCGGCTTAAATCCGGGCCACGGAAATCATTTTTTTCTGTTTTTGCCCCCGGCGGCGCGCGAAAAAAAACTTGACAGCCAAATTGTGCTTTGTTAATCTTTCCGGCAATGTATTCTGCTTTTATTTTGCGGCCGATTTTGCCCGAATTGCGCCGCTTTATGACGCGGGATGCAGGCAAGGAGTCGCCTTTTAAAAAATGCCCGTTTTTGGAAGGCGGATTTTGAGTGCTTGAACTAAAATTCAAGGAGGATAAACAATGAAGAGATTTTGGTTAGTATTGCTTACGCTGGGGCTGGTTATGGCCTTCAGCACGTCAGTCTTCGCGGCTGACGTAAAATTTACCGGTTCTTTCTATGCGGCCGGTATGTATCTGGATAATACATCTTTCATGGGGAACGGCTCGGAGAAACCCAGTACGGCGTTCTATTATCAGAGAATGCGTATTAAGGCGGAATTTATTGCCACGCCCGCTCTGAAGCTGGTTACCCAGTTTGACGCGATGGAGAGAATGTGGGGCCATGTGCGGAGCACCGTTCCGCTGGTCACTGCCAATGATGTCGATTCTTACGGCACCAGGGCGGAAAACGAAAACATCGCTTTCGACTATGCCTACGTCTGGTATGCCTCTAAAATCGGTATCTGGGAAGTAGGTATCATGGAAGACGGCGTTTGGGGTACGCAGTTTGGCGACAACTCCGAACCGGAAGGCAAAATCAAATACACGTTTATAAAGATGCCTTTCATCGCCGGTTTGCAGATTCTTAAACTCAATGAGTTCAGCGACAACGCGGTTAACGCTTCTGTTTACTCCGACAGGGACGTGGACAAGTATCAGGGATTTTTCATTTTCAACTGGAAAGGCGGCCAGGCCGGCGTGCTGGGTATTTTTATCAACAATAGGTCGATGAAACCCAATTTCTGGCTCTGGCCTGTTCCCAGCGCTTATAAACAGCAGGTATATGGAGCGCTGCCCTATGTCAAAGCCAAGTTCGGTCCTGTGGCCGTCGAGGCAGAAGCATGGTACTTGACAGGTAAAGTCATGAAATGGCAAGATGAAGTTCCTGCCATCTTTTTGAATGACATTGACTTATCAGCATGGAGCGTTTATGTTAATGCCGTGGCCGATTTCAACATGTTCTATTTCGGCGGTACCTTTGCCTATCTGTCCGGTGATGATCCCACCACCACAGATAAAGTCGAAGGTGGCCCGGGTACGGTGAACGGCGGCCGTGACTGGAATCCCTGCTTGATTATGTTCAACTGGGACCGCAATTACTGGGCGGGTGCAATGGCCGGTTACGGTGTAACGGCTGATTCCGGCGTTATGACCAACGCTTACTTCGGCCAGTTGAAAGCCGGCGTGCGTCCGATTTCTGATTTGGATATCGCGCTGTCCGTTGCTTACGCCAAAGCCGATAAGCTTCCGACCGGTTTCTTTGAAAAAGATTACGGCTGGGAAGTTGACGTCACCGCCACGTACAAAATCACCAATAACCTCTCCTATATGCTGGGCGCGGGTTATCTGTTCACCGGTGATTACTACGAAGCCACGAGGGCTGTCATTACTGACAATGTTGAAGACAACTTTATCGTCCTCAACAAGCTGACCTTGACCTTCTAATTCCAACGGTCAGCGTCATAACAAAAAAAATTATCCCCGGAAGGACGGGCAACTTCCGGGGATTTTTTTGTCTTTTCGCGCGGGTTGAAAACATTAAAGCGGTAATGTAAAATAACGCATCAAATATAAGCGGAGGTATACGGGCTATTCACAAAATTTACGGCAATACGGCGGGACTGGGAGCCGCGCAAATCAAACAGCTGGAGCGGCTTTACCGCCGGGGCGTGCCGCCGGAAAATATTCTCAGCCAGGATCTCGCCCGCGAGATTTCGCTTCAGTCCTTCGCGCTCAACCGCCAAATCGGCCTGCTCATCAGCCGCCGGGGAGAAATCAGCATGGTTATCCTCGGCAGCGCCAGAGGCATTTTTATTCCTTCTCTGGACGGTTTCCGCGCCGCTTCCACGCGGTTCAAGGGACTGCGTTTGATTCACACGCACTTAAACGGTGAAGGGCTTTCCGCGGAAGACCTGGCGGATATGTCGCATCTGCGTCTGGACATCGTCGGCGCGCTGCAGGTGCGTCCCGACGGAACAGCCGGCAAGCTTTTCTGGGCGCATCTGATTCCGGAAAATCTCCAGGGAAACTACTGGCTGATTCATGAACCGCAGGAACCGCACCGGCTGGAGCTTAATTTTCTTTCTTTCATCGCCGCGCTGGAGGATGAATTTACCCGCCAGCAAAAAACGCGCCGCATTGACGCGGCGGAAAAGGCGATTCTCGTGCGGGTGGAAAAAAACCCTCTTTCCGGCGGGCGCGAATCGCTGGAGGAATTGCGCCGGCTGGCCGATACCTGCGGCGTGGAGGTATTTGACGCGCAGATCCAGTACCGCCCGCAGCCGGACCCGAAATATCTGGTGGGACGCGGGAGGCTCTCCGACATTGATTTGCGCGCCACGCAAATCGGCGCCAACCTGTTAATTTTTGATCACGAGCTTACCCCCGCGCAGGTGCGCTCCATAAGCGATTTTACCGGGCTGAAAATTCTCGACCGCACGCAGGTGATTCTGGATATTTTCGCCCGCCGCGCGCACAGCCGCGAAGGGAAAATTCAGGTGGAGCTCGCCCAGCTTAAATACTTATTACCGCGCCTCATGCACCGGGATACGTCGCTGTCCCGGCTGGCGGGCGGCATCGGCGGCGTGGGGCCCGGCGAAACCAAGCTGGAAATCGACCGGCGGCGCATCCGCGAACGCATCGCGCGGCTGGAGAAGGACCTGAAGGCGATAACCAAATCCCGGCGTCAGCGGCGCGGCAAAAGAAATAAATCGGGATTGCCCGTCATTTCCATCGTCGGTTACACCAACGCCGGCAAATCGACGCTGCTCAATACGCTGACCAGAAGCGCGGTGCTGACGGAAGACAAGCTTTTTGCCACCCTCGACACAAAAAGCGCCCGGCTGCGTTTTCCCCGCGATACCGAAGCAATTGTCACGGATACGGTGGGCTTTATCCGCAATTTGCCGCGGGAACTGTTTGCCGCTTTCCGCGCCACACTGGATGAACTGGATGAAGCCGACATGCTTTTGCATGTGATTGATGTCAGCAACGATCAATTTGAAGAACAGGTGGCTGCGGTGGAAAAAATTCTTGACGAACTGGATATCAAAGATAAGCCCGCAATCCGGGTTTTCAATAAAGCCGATAAAATCGACGACAGGGAATTACTGGAAAATCTCTGCCGGCGTTTTGACGCCGTGGCTGTCTGCGCCCTGGATAAGGCAACGCTTTACGGACTTTTGGAAAAAATAGAATCTCTCCTCGGTTGGAAAAACTTTTCACCGGCGTAGTTTTGTGATAAACAGGCGTCAGCTTGAGGGAGGGGGAAACATGAAACTGCCGCGCGCAGCGATTATCATTGCCGTAGTTGTTTTTTCCATGAATGTCTGCGCGGCAGAAGAAAAATTTCTCACCATCGTGCACACCAACGACATGCATTCCAGTTTTCAAGGCTTTTCTCCCGAGCTGGATTATCAACCCCTTGTTTTCCGCGCCGACGGGACAATGGGCGGCTGGTCGCGCCTGGCGACAATCATTGGCGACACGCGCAAAGAAAAAAAACATCCGGTGCTGGTTGTCGATTCCGGCGATTATACCGTCGGCTCTCTTTTTCACATGCTGGCGCGTGAAGAGGCTTTCGAAATAAGGCTACTGGCCGCCATGGGCTATGACGCGATTGGTCTGGGCGCGCATGAGTTTTGCTTGAAACCGGAAGGACTGGCGAGAAGTTTAATGGCGGCGAAGACGCAGGCGGAATTACCCGTCATTGTTTTTGCCGGCGCCGTATTCAGCAAAAAAAGCGATGCTGACGATGCCCTGGAAAGGGCGTTTGCGGAAATTCCGGTGACGCCCTACACCGTCATCGAGCGCGACGGCGTGAGAATCGGCATCTTTGGCATCATGGGGAAAAGCGCCGCCGCGGAGGCCGCAACTTACGCGCGACCTGTTGATTTTCGCGCACCGGTGGAAGTCGCCCGCGAAATTGTCCAAAGACTGCGCCAGGAAGAGAAGGTTGATGTGGTTGTCTGCCTGTCCCACGGCGGCCTGAATGTTAATTCAAAAAAATCAGAAGACGAGATTCTCGCCCGCAAGGTCAGCGGAATCGATGTTATCGTCAGCGGCTGTTCGCACCACCTGCTGGAAAAACCTCTTATCCTCGGCAAAACGATTATTGTCCAGGCGGGCGCTTACGGCAGGTACGTGGGTGTTCTGGACGTTTCTCTCCGGGACGGAAAAGTGAAGCTCGAACATTACCAGGTCATACCTGTGAACAGCTCCGTTTTGGGCGACAAAGAAATCCAAAAAACAATCGATGACTTTAAAGACAAAATTGACAAATTGTTCCTGTCCGGCCTCGACTTGAGTTATGACAAGGTTCTGGCGCGCACGGAGTGGGATTTGAAAATTACCGATGAAGGGTCGCCGCTGGGGAATCTTATCGCCGATTCCATGCGCTGGTACGTCAATAAAGTTGACCCGTCGAGCCGCGCCACTATCGCCCTGGAGTTCAACGGTGTCATCCGGGATCATCTGATGGCCGGCAGAACCGGTTTTATTGCTGTGGGCGATTTGTTCCGCACTATTCCCCTGGGCGGCGGGATGGACAGGGACGCGGCCATGGGTTATCCGCTGGTCAGCTTTTATCTTTACCCCTATGAAATCAAAAGGATGCTGGAAATTTTGACCAGCATTTATCCGCAAAGAGGAAATGATTATTATATGCACATCTCCGGCGTGCGTTTTGTCTATAATCCCCACCGTGTGATTTACGACCGGGTGACGGATATCGAGATAGGCTCCGAAGAAGAAGGATACGAACCCTTGGATTACAGCGAAGGCAACCGGACTCTTTATCGTGTGGCTTCAAACAGCCGCACGGCTTCCTTTTTAAGGCTGGCGGGAGAAGAGACCTACCGTTTTCTGGATGTTTCACTTAAAGACAGAAGGGGAAGAGCCGTCCGGAATCTGGCGTACCTGAGGGTGGATGAAAACAAATACAATCCGGGCATCCAGGAACTGAAACAGTGGAGAGGGCTGATAGAATACGTGCAGTCCTTTAAAGACACAGACGGGGACGGCGTACCCGATATGCCGGAAAAATACCGGGACAAGCTGGACAGAATTGTGGCCAGGCCCAGTTGGAACCCCGTGTCGCTCATTTCCCGCCCAACTCTGCCCACTGTTTTGTTTTTGCTGCTCGTGGCGTTGCTTTTTTTCGGCGTTGTTTCCTTCCTGAGACGCGCCGTGAGAAAGTACAGAAAAAGACGCGGCGCGCTGCAATTTAAGCATTGACAATAACGGCGATTTAATCTATTTTTTTCAAGGTAGACGGCTTGGTTTTTATCCTTAAATGTGGTTTGGTATATTTCAGGGCCATGGAGAAAGAACCATGGCTTTTTTAGTTGGAAGCTGATTATATGTATGAAATTCGCTGGCATGGTCGGGGCGGACAGGGAGCGATTACCGCGGCCAAAATTGCCGCCGCCGCCGCGTTTGCTTCCGGTTACGCAGGCGTGGTCATGGCGCCGACTTTCGGCACCGAACGCCGCGGCGCGCCGGTCATGACGTCGTTGAAAATTTCCAAGACAAAAATTTACGATTTATCTCCGATTGAAACGCCGGATATCGTTGTTGTCCTTGATCACCTGCTTCTGACCGAGGTGGATGTGAAGCACGGCCTCAAATCCGGCGGCATCATTGTTTTAAATACGCCCATGCCGTTTGAATCCTATCGATTTGATAATTTCCGTCTGGCTACGGCGGACATTACCGCCATATCGGTGGAGGCGGGGCTTCCCCATGGAGTTGTCAATACCGGAATCATCGGCTCCCTGGGAAAAGCTTCAAATCTCTTGGGACTGGATGTGCTGATTAAGGGAATTGAGGAAGAGTTCCGCTTTAGAAACCCGCAAAAGAACGCCCTGGCGGCAAGGCTTGCTTTTGAACGGACGGTAGCGGGAGGATGAATATGGGCACGAGAAGATACCGCAGAAAAACCTCGCACAGCGAGCACGGGCCGGGGGATGGTGGCCTAACCGGTTCTTGGCGCGTGGAGCGCCCGGTTATCGATCAGAGCCTGTGTATTCCCTGCCGGAGGAACAAAGAGGCCTGTTTTATCTGCTGGCTTTATTGCCCGGAAGTGGTAATTTCCCGGACTATTCCGCCCACGGTTGACCTGAAATATTGCAAAGGTTGTGGTATCTGCGCCGAGGAGTGTCCCACCAAAGCCATAACCATGGTGAACGAGGCACAGTTTGCCGGGGGCAAGAAGAACAGGGGGTGAGCGTTGCATATTATTGAAAACGGAAACACTGCGGCAGCCCTGGGTGTGCGCCTGTGTCGCCCCGGTGTGATTGCCGCCTACCCGATCACGCCGCAGACGCCCGTGACCGAAAAACTTTCCGAATACGTCGAAGAAGGGTCGCTGCGGGCCGAATATATCCCTGTGGAAAGCGAGCACTCCGCCATGGCTGTCTGTATTGCCGCCTCCTCCGCGGGCTCGCGCGTTTTTACTGCCACCAGCGCCAACGGCCTGCTCTATATGCATGAGCAGGTGCAATGGGCGTCAGGAGCCAGACTACCCATTGTCATGTGCGTCGTCAACCGTGCCGTGGGCGCGCCCTGGAATATCTGGAATGATCAGCAGGATTCGATCTCCCAGCGAGATACGGGATGGATGCAGATTTATTGTTCGGATCATCAGCAGATTATCGACGGTGTCATTAAAGCGTACTGGCTGGCGGAAAAAGTCAGCATCCCGATTATGGTTTGTTATGACGGGTATATTCTGTCGCACACATTCATGCCTTTTGATTTGCCCGAACAGAAAAAGGTTGACGAGTTCCTGCCGCCGCTTTGTCCGGAATATGCCCTTGACCCCGATGCGCCGGCTAATCTCAACACGGTTACCCTGCCGGATGTACGGGTGGATGTCAAAGGGGAACTGGCGCATGGTTATATGGAAATTCGCTATTTGCTTCAGGAAGATTTGCGTTTATCACTGGCGGCGGCGGAGGAGGCAGAAAAAAGATTCGCTTCTGTTTTCGGCCGGGGCGGTGATCCCTATCTTGAACCTTACCGCTGCGACGATGCGGACTATATCGCTGTGGGGCTTGGTTCAATCACCTACCAGTTGCGCGTTTCCGTCGATGATTTAAGAGAAGAAGGAATGAAAGTGGGCGTCATGGGCGTGCGTTTCTACCGACCTTTTCCGGATAAAGCCGTCGCGGCGGCACTGAGAGGCAAAAAAGGCGTCATCGTCTTTGAAAAGGCGCTAAGTTACGGCTATGAAGGTGCGCTGGTTTCTGATTTGAAAGCGGCGATCTACCAGCATGTGGCGGGAACGGGTTTGCTGCCGCCGGTTCAGAATTTCATCGCCGGTATCGGCGGCCGTGAAATCCGCACGGAGGATTTAACCCGTGCCCTTCGTGCTGCAGTGCAAAGCAGAATAGCCGAAGAACCGGTGTGGATCGGGCTCAAGTTGTAGGAGGATTGCATGCAGTCCAAAACCACCATTTTAAATTTGCCGCCGGAAGAGTTTGTTCATCCGGGCACGAGGGCGTGTTCCGGCTGCGGCCTGTCCATTGCCTATCGCGTGGGACTGAAGGCGCTGGGTAAGGACACCATTCTGGTCGTTCCCCCCAGCTGTCTCACGGTTTTACAGGGACTTTTCCCGGTGGCTTCCACGAAACTGCCCTGTCTGAATGTGACGTTCGCCTCTACGGCTGCCGCCGCTACCGGAATTTTGGCCAGCCTGAAGGCACAGGGTAAACAGCACGTCACCGTGGCCGCCTGGTCGGGCGACGGAGGAACCGCCGATATCGGTTTGCAGGCGCTTTCCGGCGCGGCGGAGCGGGGCGATAACTTCATTTATTTCTGTTATGACAATGAAGGCTACATGAACACGGGCGCACAACGATCCGGAACCACGCCGCTTGGAGCTCTCACGGCGAACACGCCGTTTAAGGGGAAAATGCAACAGAAGAAGGATGTTCCGGCAATCATGGCAGCGCACAATTTAAGCTATGTGGCTGCCTGTTCGGCCGCCTATCCGCTGGATCTCTATGATAAAATCAAAAATTGCCTCCACCTTCCGGGCACCAAATATTTTCACATTCACATTCCCTGCCCGCCGGGCTGGGGCTATGATCCGCGTTACGGAATAAAAATCGGCAGACTGGCCGTGGAAACGGGCTATTACGATCTTTACGAGATTGTTGAGGGGCAATTCAGGCTGACTGCCGCTTCCGAAAAGCTGGTGGAAAAACGTAAACTCGTGCCGGTGCGTGAATATTTTCGTTCGCAATCGCGTTTCCGGGTTCTTACCGATGAACAGATAGCCGGCATTCAAAGGCAAATAGAAGAGAAGTGGGAAGGTTATTATAAAAAAGATGAATAGCGCTTCCTCGTTTTTCTTTTTGCGGATGACATGCAGAACGAAAAATGAAAATCTGTTGACATACGAAATCAACCGCATTATATAGAGCGCGCTTTTGAACCGGCGCTTGTTTCAACAAGTTCGGACAGGCGAGTCTTCTTTGCTGGGGAATCGTTCAATGGTAGGACACCGGACTCTGACTCCGTGAATCAAGGTTCGAATCCTTGTTCCCCAGCCATTTTTATTTCTTCTCTGACGTGGCTATTTTCACCCACGAATCTCTGAGTTGCACAATGCGGTTAAAAACCGGCCTGCCCGGTTTGCTGTCCTTTTCATCGGCGCAGAAATATCCCTGGCGTTCGAACTGATAACGGCTGCCCGGTTTGGCTGCGGCCAGATTTATTTCGGCCCGGCATTGGGTAAGAATCTGCAGCGAATCAGAATTGAGGTATTTCAGAAAATCTTCTTCGCCGCCGGGATCGGCAATTTGGAAAAGCCGATCATATAACCGCGCCTCGACAGGCAAGGACTGCTCTGCGGAAACCCAGTGAATAACTCCCGGTATCTTACGACCGTCCGTCGGGGGTCCATCTTTTGTTTCCGGCGCGTAACGACAATGCAGCTCAATTATCTCGCCGCTTTTTTCGTCTTTCACCATACTTTCGAACTTAATGACATAGGCGTTGCGCAGACGAACTTCTCTGCCGGGGGCAAGCCGGTTGTATTTCCTGGGCGGCTCTTCCATGAAATCATCGCGCTCGATGTAAATTTCCCGGCAAAAGGGGACTTCTCTTGTTCCCATTTCGGGCCGTTTCGGATGGTTGGCGCAATTAATTTGCTCCACTTTCCCTTCGGGATAATTATCGATAATGACTTTAAGTGGACGCAAAACGCACATCGCGCGCGGGGCCCGTTCATTCAAATCCTCGCGCACGCAATGCTCCAGTAGCGCCACGTCAATCAGGTTGTCGTTTTTGGCCACGCCGATGGCCGCGCAAAACTGCCGGATAGCTTCGGGCGTGTAGCCCCGCCGCCGCATACCGGTCACCGTGGGCATGCGCGGGTCGTCCCAGCCGGAGACATATTTTTTTTGCACCAGCTCGATGAGCCGCCGTTTACTCAACACCGTATAACTTAAATTCAGCCGGGCAAATTCAATCTGTTTCGGGCGGTTTTTATCAATCAGCCGTTCGACAATCCAGTCGTACAGCGGGCGGTTGTTTTCAAACTCCAGCGTGCAGATGGAATGGGTGATGCCTTCCAGCGCGTCGGAAAGGCAATGGGCAAAGTCGTACATGGGATAAATCACCCATTTGTTGCCAGTGCGGTAGTGGGGCTCGCGTTTAATGCGGTAGAGCACCGGGTCGCGCATGACGATGTTGGGTGAAGCCATGTCTATTTTGGCGCGCAGAACATGGGAGCCGTCTTTGAATTCGCCCTGCCGCATCCGGTAAAACAAATCTAGGTTTTCTTCGACCGAGCGGTTGCGGTAGGGACTGTCTTGGCCCGGTTCGGTAAACGTGCCGCGGTATTCGCGTATCTCGTCCGCGCTCAGGCTGCAGACATAGGCGTCTCCTTTTTTTATGAGTTCCACGGCGAATTCGTAGAGTTTCTCGAAATAATCGGACGCGTAAAACAAGCGGTCTCCCCAGTCAAATCCCAGCCAGCGTATATCGCGGATGATGGATTCGACAAATTCCATGGATTCACCGGCCGGGTCCGTATCGTCCATCCGGAGGTTGCAAGTCCCCTTATATTGCGCAGCGATGCCGAAGTTAAGACAAACAGATTTGGCGTGCCCGATATGAATATATCCGTTGGGCTCGGGTGGAAAACGGGTGGCTACGCGGTTTTCGTTTTTGCCGGCGCGCAGGTCTTCGTCGATAATATCGCGGATGAAATCGCCGGGGGGCGCACTTGTCTTGTGTTCCATAAATTTAAAAATACTCCTTGTCGCGGGTTTTTTCCGAGCTCATGACTATAAGAAAACCCTTGCTATTGTCAATAGAATGATGAGGCTTGAAAACTATACGGAAATCCAGCCGCCATCGACGTTCAGGATAACACCCGTGCAATAACTCGCGCCGGGAGAAGCCAGGAACAATACGGCCGTTTTTAATTCGTCATCGCCGCCGAACCGTTGCATGGGAATGGATTTTTTAATGGCATTGCCTTTTTCCCGGATGCTCCAATCGGTCATTTTGGAGGGAAACCAGCCGGGAGCAAGCGCATTGACGGTAATATTGTGTCTTGCCCATTTGGCGGCAAGGTCTTTGGTCAGGCCCGCCACCGCCGCCTTACTTGCCGTATAAACCACTGAATCCATTTGTTCCGGCATGGTACCCACAAAAGAAACAATGGAAGCCAGATTGATGATTCTGCCGTAATTTTGAGAAGCCATGATTTTCCCCGCCCGCTGACACATCATCCAGAGGCCGGTAACGTTTGTTTCCATAACCTTTCTCCATCCATCCATGGGGAATTCCAGCGAAGGAGCGCCCCAGGTCGCTCCGGAATTATTGACAAGAATGTCCACCCTGCCGAATTTTTTCATCACGCTGCGGAAGAGATTATCCACATCTTCTTCCCTGGCTACGTCGCATTGAACGGGGAATACTTCTGCTTTCAGTTGGCCGCTCATTTTTTGAGCAACTTCTTCACAACGCTCGATTTTTCTTGAAGCCAAAACGAGATTTGCTCCCGCCTCTCCCAGCGCGTACGACATTTGCAGTCCGATGCCCGCAGCTCCTCCGGTGACGATTGCCACCTGTCCTTTGAGACTCAGAAGTTCATGAACGCTTCTCATAAAAAAATCCTCCTGAAAGTTTACTTTGGGTATTTCCGCCTGGTCCACCGTTGAGATATATTTTGCCATATCGAGCGATTGCACCCGTTAGTTGCCCACGGTCACCGCCAGCCCTTCTTTTTCAATGAGGTGTTTTAGTTTCCGAATGTGGTTTTCGCCCGGCGCTTTGCCCTGCTCATAAGAGTAGGTTTTTCCCAGTTGTTTGCTTTTTGCTTTGCCTCCTTCGTGATACGGCAGCAGTGAGATTTTTTGCGCGCCGAGTTCGATACCCAGCGTGGCGATTTGCCGAATATGGTTTTCGGAATCATTGAAGCTGGCAATCAACGGCACGCGTAGCCATAGTTCACTCAGACCAAGACGCGCCGCTTTTTGCAAATTTTCCAAAATCAGGTCATTTTTAATACCGGTTGTTTTCCGGTGCTTATCCGAATCCAGTTGCTTAATGTCAAAAAGCAGTAAATCAACAACGGGAAGCAGACTTTCCATGCTGGTCCAAGATCCCACGCCTGATGTTTCCAGCGCCGTGTGCAGCCCTTCTTTTTTACAGGCCGTCAAAAATTTTTTCGCAAATGCCGGCTGCGATAAAGGTTCGCCGCCGGAAAGGGTAACGCCGCCGCCGGAATTTTCATAAAATATTTTATCCTGTAAAACCTCGTTTACCACTTTCGCCACGGTTAAATATTTTCCGCACTGTTTCAAAGAATCGTATAGACAGGCGGCCACGCAGGAAAGACATGAGTCGCATTTTTCTCTGTTGATTTTTCGCCCCGCTGTTTTGGTGATGGTGATTGCACCACGCGGACACGCCTGAACACAGGCGCCGCAGCCGCGGCAGTTGATGTCTCTTACCATCATTTCAGGAACGAAATTTTGCGACTCGGGATTGGAACACCACGGACAACTCAGCGGGCAGCCTTTCATGAAGACGGTTGTGCGTATGCCCGGCCCGTCATGAACACAGAATTTTTGGATATTGAAAATGAGCCCTTTTTCTTTATCGTTCACGTAAGGGTCTGCTCCGTTCTGGCGATGATATGATCCTGCAGTCCCGAAGATAAATCGACAAAGTAAGCGCTGAAACCGGCGACTCTCACAATAAGGTCGCTGTAACGCTCGGGCTGGGCTTTTGCCTTAAGCAATGTTTCGCGGTCAACCACGTTAAACTGTATATGCGGCACCTTGAGTTTTTTCCATGTTTTGAGATAGCTCAAGAAAGCCGGTTTTAAATCATCCTCCAGAAATTTTGGCAAAAATTTCTGGTTGAGCAGATGATTAAATGTGTTTACTGTGCTGATTTTAGAGCATGATTTCAGCACGGCCGTAGGGCCTTTTTTGTCTCTTCCCGGCGCGGGAGCCAGCGTGGAATCGGCAAACGGTTCTCTGTCGAATCTCCCGTCGGGCGTTGCCGGCGTGTCCGCCGCCAGTCCGTAGGTCGCGGAAACAGCGCTGCCGTCGCCGCGATGGGAGTGTCCGAATCGGTCCTTTACCTCTTCCATGGCCGCTTCGCCCCTGGTCTGCACTATCCGGGCAATCTCATCGGCGTAATCATCGTCATTGCCGAACTTTGGCGCGTTAAGACAGGCGAGGCGCACGTCTTCACGTCCCGCCCAGTTTTTATCCATTATCGTAATCAATTCCGGCAGTGTAACTTTCCTGTCTTCAAACACGATTTTTTTAATGGCGGTAATCGCATCCGCCACATTCGTTCCGCCGATCACCTGCGAAAAATGATGCAGCAAGGAATTATAAACCCACCGGCGGCAGTCTTTGCCCTGTTCGATGCAGCCATCCAGAAGAGCGGAGTAAAACGGGCGGGGTGCATATTGCGTCAGAAGCTCATTATTGATTCTTTCCAGCGTTTCGATTTTGCTCGTGAAAAATTTCACCTGCTCGGCATAGGCCTCAAGAACATCTTCCCAGCTTTTGAAAGTTGCCGGATCCGGTGTTTTCGCTCCGTGCTGCTCGCCGGTTTTCGGATTCACGCCCTGATGTAGCGCCCACCACAGGCATTTCGGCAAAACAAAATAGCCTACGGAGCGGCGCACGACGTTTTTCCCCGGAATTTCAATATATACACAGCCGCTGACGGCATATTGTTTGGCTTCGTTTTTCGGAACACCCCAGCGTTCGTAAAGGGGTATCAGGGCTTCATCGTTAAACAGAGAAGGATAACCAATGCCGGTTTTGATGACATCGGTTGCGCGGGAATAAACTTCGTCCGGTGTCCCCTCGTGCACGCGCAGCGCGATGCTCGGCTCGATTATTTTCAGCGACTTGGCTGCTTCCATTGTAAGATATGTCAGGTCGTTGGTCACGTCCCTGCCTTTTTCATCCGTGCCACCGATGGTGACGGCCTGCAGCGACGCCACGCCGCTGTAAACGGAACTGACGGTGGGAGAATAAACGAGGCCTAATTCATTGAGCTTAATCCAGAGCAGCTGCAAAATACCCAGAGTTTCTTCTTTGGTAATCTTTCCTTCTTTTAAATCCTTTTCGTAATAAGGGCCAAAAAGATAATCGATGCGCACGCCGATGCCGAGGGTGGAATATTCCAGATACCTTACCAGATGGATAAAATAGAAAAACTGAATGGCTTCTATAAACGTCCGGGGAGGATTTGCCGGAACCCAGGCGCATGTTTCGGCGATTTCTTCAAGAATCTTTTTACGCGTGGCATTTTTTTGCCTGACGGCTGATTCCTTAGCCAGAACGGCGTAGCGTTTTGCAAAATTAATGACGGCCTCTAAAGAAATTATAGAAGCGGTGAGAAAATCTTTTTGCTCGACGTAGTCAGCCGGGATTTTTTGGTCGAGCCTTGCCATTTTTTCCCGAATTTCATTAATCAGTCCTTGCAGTCCCAAGTTAAACAGTTTTTCATAATTGGGAATGCCCAGTTCGGAGAGCTGGCTCCAGAGAAAAGTTCCTTCATATGTCCAATATTTTTTTAAATCTTCGGGCAGAACAGCCTGATGGCGGTCGCTGATTGATTTGCCTTTCCAGTATTTACAAAGTTCATCAAGCTCTTTTCTTCCCGCGTCATCAAGCAGGGTCTTTCCGGCGGGGCTGTTGGCCAAACGCTGCGGTGATTTCCAGTTCTGTTCAATCGGGTGAAAAATGCCGTTGGGCTCCGCTGTCTGATAGCCGACAATCCGTTCATAATCCCGGATGAAGATGCCCATCTTATTTAAAATATTCGCCAGCGCTTTTGCGCGCCGTAGAACCATCGCCTCACCCTCGGTTGCCTTGTACGATTCGGTCATGAGCCGGGAGCGCTGCAAATCCAGACGGATTTCCGAACGGAACATGCCGCGTCCGGATTCGTCATCGGCATAGCCTCGCTTGATGTTGCGAATGGCGCGGCTGACGAATTGTTTACGCAGATTTTCCGGTGTTAAAGTTTGTGCCCGCATATAATTTTCCTTTCAAGTATTTTCAGTAGTGATTACTGAATGTTGCATAGTCAGCAATAATTTTTAATTTCGTTTAAAAATATCGTTAATCAACAACTCAGCGCCTTTTTGAGATTATCCATGGTCAGGTTGCCACCGGACATAATCATAACAACCTTTTTTCCGCAGAGGCGCTCTTTTATTTTATAGGCGGCAATGAGAGAGACGGCGCCTGCGGCTTCCGCCAAATTATGCGTGGCAGAAAGCGCCATTCTTATTCCTTCCAGGATTTCGTCTTCCGTGAGCAGGACGACATCTGTGATCGCGTCTTTGAGAATCACGTAGGGAAGCTGAAAAACACTTCTGGCGGCTAGGCCATCGGCGATTGTCTGAGATTCGTCAAGAATAACAATTTCTCCTTTTTTCCAGGCGTGGTAAAAAGACGCGGCATTGTGCGGTTCCACACCGATAATTTCTATGGCGGGATTGAACGCCCGCACGGTTTTTATCAGTGACGCGCAGCCCGCGCCGCCGCCAATGGGGCAGATGATGGTGTCAACAGCAGGCAAATCTTCCATTATTTCCAGTCCCATAGTGGCCAGGCCATTTAAGATTTCCGGCTCGTTTCCCTGCTTTACATAGTAATAGCCGGCGCTGTCCACCAGCTCTTCGCAGTAAGACTGCGCATCATAGAAATCTTCTCCGTGCACGATGACTTCCGCGCCGTAGCTTTCGATGATTCTGTTGATTTCCGGATTGTTGTCCTGGGGGACAACCACCGTGCATGGCACCTGAAACCATTGCCCCGCCCAGGCCATCGCCAGACCGTGGTTACCTTTTGTGGCCACAAGAATGCCGCCTTCCAGTTCTTCTGTCGACATATGGTGGAAAAAATTGAGCGCTCCCCGGATTTTGAAGGAGCCGGTCGGATTATGGTTTTCATGCTTGACGAATGCTTCGCAACCGATGAGCCGGGAAAGTTCCGAATAATGAGTCAGACTTGTTTTTTTGATATAACGGTTTATCACCGCTTGGGCCATTAAAGTTTTTGTCGGGTTGACCTGTTCGCTCAATGCTTCGTATTTTTTCAGCATAAAAATCTCCCCCAGTTGTTAATTTAATATTCCGTGGTATCCGCCTCGTTTTACGCGCAGCCCACAGCTTTTAATCCAAGTATTTTTTAATCATTTCCGCGTATCTTTCTGCCGCGCCTTTGTTGGCGGCGACAATCGCTTTTCCCCGCGCTCCGCTATCCGCAAGCCCGGCGGAATTTTTCAGAACGTGAAGAATCTTCTGCTCCAAGTCTTTCGCGCTGCCTACCATGACGCCGCCCCCGACGGACTCTAACAGTGTTTTTTCCTCGCGGAAATCGTCCATGAAAGGGCCATAAAAAACAACTTTCCCCCAGGCGGCCGCTTCCAGAATGTTTTGGCCCCCTTTGGGGACCAGACTGCCGCCGCAGTAAACAAGAGTGGCCAGCGAATAGAGTTTGAAAAGCTCGCCAATAACGTCAATCAGAACGATTCTTCTGTCTTCGCGGGGCTCGTTATTTTTTATTTGCGTCATGGTAATAATATCGGGAAAACCGTTTTTTTGCAAAATTTCAATGATTGAGGCTGCTCTTTCGATGTGTCGCGGCACAATAATTAGTTTGAAATCAGGATATAAAGAGATGATTTGTCGGTAGATATTGACGATGATTTCCTCTTCGCCCGGATGTGTGCTGCCAGCGACAAAAAATCGCTCGTTTTCCCGAACGTTCAGGCGGCGGGCGATTTCCTGCTGCAGCTCGGGCGAAGCCATAGCGGCCAGAGCGTCATATTTGGCGTTGCCCATTACGCGTATCTTTTCCGTGGCAACGCCTATGTTTTTCATCCGCGTTGCATCGACATCGGAAATCATGGCCGCCGCGGACAGATCATTGATGATTCTTTTCCAGAAAAAACCGCTCAGACGATATTTGCCGTAGGAGCGAGGCGAAATTCGTCCGTTGACCAGTAATGTTTTTACGCCGGTTTTTTTGCAGACGTTAAGAAAATTGGGCCAGAGTTCCGTTTCCACCATGACGAAAACATCAGGCCGGACCTGCCTGATACTTCTGCGTACAACGCAGGGAAAATCCAGCGGGAAATAGAGGAAAGCAGCCGCCCCGTGAATAAGCCGGCGTGCCATCTCCTGCCCCGTTTCGGTAGAAGTGGAAAAAATGATTTCAGCGTCAGGCTTTTTTTGCTTTAGGGAAGCGACGATGGGCACGGCCGCGGTTACCTCGCCCACGGAAACAGCGTGTATCCAAACGCGTCTGCCGCTTTTCGGCATAGAAGAAATTTTTGTTTGACCGCCGCCCAGTTTAGGGATGATGCTTTTACGGTACTTGCCCCGGAAAAGAATAATGATCAGATAATAGGGGGAAATAATTATCGCTGTAATTATCAGAATGATGTTGTATAAGTAAATCATGTTTTATTGTTAAATTTTTGGGGCATTTGTGTCAAGGACTTACTTCATGATAATCAGCCCTGCTTTTTTATATTCAACAATTGTGTTTGTTGACAGGGAAGCAGCATTAGTATATTAAATCCTTCATACAGAAGGAGAATAAACCTATGAAGTTGATTGCCCCTTCGATTCTTTCCGCAGACGCCGCCAGGTTGGGAGAAGAAATTGCCGCTGTAGAAGAAGCCGGAGCCGATTGGATTCATGTCGACGTGATGGACGGGCGTTTTGTTCCCAATATTACTATGGGACCGGCCATTGTCGGTTCGTTGCGCAAGACCACAAAACTACCTTTTGATGTCCATTTGATGATTAAAAATCCGGATGCTTTTGTCCAATCTTTCGCTGACGCGGGCGCGGACTATATTACTGTCCACGTGGAAGCGGTCAGCCATCTGCATCGGTCAATCGAATTAATTAAAAAAACGGGGAAGAAAGCCGGTGTTTCACTGAATCCGGCGACGCCGCTGAACTTGGTTGAGGAAATTTTGCCGGAGATCGATCTGCTTTTAATTATGTCGGTCAACCCCGGTTTCGGCGGTCAACAGTTTATCAAAAGTAGTCTGCTTAAAATCAAACGGGCGCATGAAATGATTGAAAGGCTGACGGGAAAGACGCTTTTGGAAGTGGATGGCGGCGTGAATCTTCAAAACATCGCGTCCATTGCGCAGGCTGGTGCTGATGTTCTTGTTGCGGGCGCAGCAATCTTCGGCACAAGAGACTACAAAAAAACAATCATCGCCCTGAAAGACGCTGCGTCGAACAGCTGATAATTTTGTTTTCTTTCTTGGGCAAGAGCAGCTTCTTCTACCCAGGGGCAATGCTCATTTCTTCAAGCTTCGACAGCCAGTTATAGATATTGCCATTGTCATTATCAGGAAAAGCATCAGAGAGGACAAATTATCTTGATAAAGAGAAAGGGTTAGGTCAATATTTGTCCGTGTTTATTATCATCGATGGCTACAATTTAATTCGTCAATCCAGAGTTCTGAGGCGTTACGAGCTGCGCGGCTTGGGAGCCGGGCGGCAGGCGCTGCTTTCGCGACTAAATGATTATCAGATAAAGAAGAGATATAAAATTACGGTTGTTTTTGATGGGCGGCAGGAAGAGGAGAGAGAAGAAGAACGGGATCGCTACGGCGATGTTGATATTATATTTTCGCGCTGCGGCGAATATGCCGATGATGTGATAAAAAGATTAACGGCGCAAAGCCAAGAGGAGACAATCGTTGTGTCTTCGGACAGGGAGATTGCCGACTTTACCGCCAGCCTGGGGAAAACAGCCCTTGCTTCAGTAGAGTTTGAAAATGTTATGAACAAGACGATTATTTCTTCCCGCGATAAACGGTATCCCGTGGCGGCCGTTGCTGGAGAAAGAAACGACGTCAAAAAGAAGGGACCGGCCCGGAGATTGTCTAAAGCGCAGAAAAAAAGGCAAAAAATAATGAAAAGACTTTGACGGTAAACCGGCTTTGGGCCAAGATATTTATCAGGGTGTCAATTTATGGCGCATGCGTTTATCAGAAATTTTTCCAGTAGAATTTGCGGGTCGGCCGCCGAGGATTTGAAAGTCAGGTCTATTTTTAGTAATTCATTTAGAAGAGTGACGAGGCCGGAATAAGAAAAGTGGACGCAATTGCGCAAGGCATTGTAGATCGGGTAAGGTTTCTGGCTGAAAATAATATTTTCTCCTTTTAAAGCGGATGTGCCTAACCTGGTGAAAGCGGGGTACATAATTTTTTGGAACCAGCCGTAATCCATGCTGGAGGTAAATTTTGGTAATTTCCCCGAATCTACTAAAATCCTTGCCTGCAGCAGGAGTCTGATTTCCCGAATAATCATTGTTAATATCTGCAAATGATGATTTCCCTGATCCAGAAGGTTTTTCAGCGTTTCAAGAGCCGCAAGCTGATTTTTTTCGCTCAGAGCGTTGGTTAATGCGAAGATTCCATCTTCTTTGGTTTTTCCCACGATTTCCTGCACATCTTTTTCTTCGATGATTTGACGCTCACCCACGAAAAAAATTAGTTTTTCCAGCTCCATAATGGACGGTCTCAGTTCCCATCCGGTTTTTCCCCCCAATTTTCTCCACGCGCCGGGAGACATTTCCTTTCCCGCTTTTTGCAGAATACTTTGTGTTTCTTTTGCCAAAAAATTTTTTTGTGTAATCACCTTGCGAGTTTTATTAAAATCAATTACGACGCCCATCTCGGCGATTGTTTTGAATGATTTTTTTCTTTGATCAACTGTTGTTGCTGTAAAAATTATACAATTTCCCGCGGCGGCGGCTTTTTTCACAATTTCTTCCATTTCTTCTGCATCGGCAGTGTCGGATGATGCCTTTAAGTTCTCCGCGGCATGAATTTCCAATATGCGCGGGAGCCAGTTTTCGCGTTCCTCCCAGGTGCCGGCGCTTTCTACCGCCTCACGCCACTGTTCTTCGCTAATTTTTTTCCATTCGTCGTTCTGTAAATCTTCCAGGGAAAAACCGGTAATTTTCAGAAAGGCCGTAAAATATTTTGACGCTTTTGCCGGGTTTTCTTCAAGGTTGGAGAAGATTTTTTTAATGATGTCGGCGGCGTTTTGCCGGGAAGAAAAAAGAGAGGAGTTTTTTACAATGACTGCTTTACGGTTCCCAAGGAGGGAAGGTGATTGTACGGATTTCACCAGGCTGTCTATATCCGTGTCTTCGCCGTCGAATTCAAACAGGCTGAAATCGCGATCCGCCTCCGGTACGATAGCCGCGATTATCTTGTTTAAATTTTCACTGATGAGATACTCTTCATCTCCGTAAAGGAGGTAGCAGGGCGCAACGATGCCCTTTTTTAAATCGGCTAAGATTTTTTCCATGGTCACCAAGAACTATAAGAGATTAAACGACAACGTATTTTTTAATGTGCTTATAAACGTCCTGAGGTTCATCGAATATCTGAATTAATTCCAGATCGGCAGACAGAATTTTGCCTTCCGCGAGCATTTTCTCTTTCAGCCAGTTAAGCAGGCCCTGCCAATATTCGCTGCCCATTAGAATCAAGGGGAAACTTCTGATTCTCTTTGTTTGAATCAAGGTGAGCGCTTCGAAAAGTTCGTCCATGGTACCATAACCACCGGGCAGAATAATGTAGGCCAGCGCATATTTTACAAACATTACCTTGCGTATAAAAAAATATTTGTAATCAATCTGCAAGTTGGCGTAGGGATTTGGCTTTTGTTCAAAAGGCAAGCGAATGTTCATCCCGACGGATTGTCCCCCCGCTTCTGTGGCGCCTTTATTTGCCGCCTCCATTATTCCGGGACCTCCGCCGGTGATAACGGCGAAACCGCCCTGAACCAACAGGCGAGCGAGCTCTTCCGTTTTTTTATAGTAGGCATCTTCGGGTTTTACCCTTGCGGAGCCAAAGATGCTTACGGCGTTGCGTATCTTGGAAAGAGTTTCTATGGCGTCGACGAACTCCGCCATTATACGAAAGATCCGCCATGATTCTTCGATGGATAGCGAATCGATTAAATATTGTTTTTCTTCCATCAGGCATCTCCCGCTAGTTGTGATTAGTAGTTACATTCAAAGGAAACAAAGTTGTCTAATTGCTTCTGCGTCTTTGAACTTTAGCCAGTCTGCGGCGTGCTTCGATGGTTTTTCTCTTTTTCTTCACGGATGGTTTTTCATAGGCGCGGCGCACCTTCAGTTCCTTAAACAATCCGCTTTTGGACAGTTTGTTTTTTAGAATTTTTAAAGCTTTTTCCACATCGTTGTCGATTACCTTTACTTCCAATGCATATCCTCCTTTTTATTTTATTCTTGGTTTAAAAACAAAAAAAGGGCAGTACGGCACCGGAAAAAAATCCCGCCGTAAGCCACCCTCTGCAATTTCACCTTATTTTAAATCACTCTCCTAACTTGGTAATTGCGCTTTTTAAAGCATTTAAAAAGGCCTCGTTTTCTTTACGGTTCCCTACCGTCACCCTCATAAAGTTTTTTGTTGATCCGGAATTCAAGTTTTTAACGATTATTCCCACTCTTTTCAGAAGAGTGTATATTCTATCTGAATTAAAAGCGCAACTAAAAAAAATAAAATTGGCACGTGATGGATAGGGCGTTATTCCGTTAATTTCTTTCATTTTCAGGTAAAGTTCTTCACGGTTTTTAACAATTTGAGCGATTTGCCCCGCGAATTCTTCCTGGTGGTCGAGGAAAAAATCCGCCGCTATTTGTGATAAACAGTTAATGTTATAGGGCAATCTCACTTTGTCCAGTTGAGCCACAATTTCTCTATGGCCAATCAAAAAGCCCAGGCGCATGGAAGCCATTCCCGATTTAGAAAGAGTTTTTAAAAAAACTAGATTTTCGTATTTTTTCAGCAACGGCAGGAGGGTAACGCCGGCGAAATCGGCATATGCCTCGTCGATGACCACCACTCCCGGCGTTTTTTTTATCAGGGCTTCTATTCTATCATAGTTAAAAAGAGAACCGGTGGGACTGTTGGGATAACTCAAGAAAATCAGTGCAGGGAAATTTGGTTTAATCTTTCTCAACATGGCGTCGGCATTAAGGTCAAAATTTTCGTCCAGGGGAACTTCCTTTATTTTATTGGCGGTGTTGACCGCGATTATTTTGTACATGGAAAAAGTGGGGGCGGGTACAAGCACGCCGTTGATGTTCCCTTTCAAAGTCAGACACAGCAGCTGTATTAATTCGTCTGAACCGTTGCCCAGCATGACCATGTCCTTTTTCACGCCGAAATACCGGGCGAATCTTTCGCGCAGACCGAAAGCTCCGGCTTCCGGGTAACGATTAAGATTTACTTTGCTCATTTCCTGAAAAAGCTTTTTTTTCAGCGGTTCCTGCAGGACAAAGGGGTTTTCATTGGCGTCCATTTTTATTGCGCCCTCGTTTTCAGAAACCGTGTAGCCGTTTTGTTCCCCAATATTTTTATTTATTATGTTCTTGATTAACATATTTTTCATGGTCATTTTACCTTTCCGTTTTATCCGGCTTTCTCTTTTTTTCCATGTTCCAGTTGGCGCTTGTGTATTTTTTTACCAAGTCATTCTTTAACTTTTCTTCCGAGGCGGTCAACTTGTCCTCTTTCAATTTTATCCCCAATTCGTTTATGAAGCCATATTTTAATTTTTCACAAACATGTTGAATGTCCGGCAGTTCTTTCAGGTGTTCATCAAGGGACGTTGTTGAGCTTTTCAATTCATTTGCTTCCTTCGGTGTGAAATGCCGCAGGAGCAAGGATGCTGTCCGGCGCGCATCGAAAGAAACAAGCAACGTGCCATGTTGAAGAAATCCGTCCCTTTTTCGCATTTGGGCGCTGCCGCAAATCTTTTTCCCGTCCACAAGAAGTTCATTTTTTGCGGGCGCGGCAAAACAACAGGGATTAATATTTTTGGACGGCGCGGACCACGTGCTTTCAGCCAAATGTGCCTTGACTCCCAAATAACCCAGGCCGCGGGCGATACATCCGTTGATGACCTTATATGTTCCCGCGATGTCTTTGGGGAATATCTTTTCCCCTTCCGGAGCCACCACGCAATATGTGATTTCATTAAGATGAAAAACTGCCCTGCCGCCGGTTGCTCTTCTGACAATATCAATACCTTCTTTACGGCATTTTTCCACGGCTATGTCTTGTTCCATATCTTGAAAATAACCGATAGAAACAGCCGCCGGATTTGTGCCGTAAAATCTGATGGTGGGTGGCTTTTTGTTTCTTACCGTGTCAAGTAAAATGGCTTCATCTGTGGCCATGCTTTCGAAAATATCGGGAACACGATAACTGATTAATCTCCAAAACATTAGAGAAACCTTTTTGCTGATTTATGCCCGCGGGGCACGTCAATCAACGGATGTCAGGACAATATACTTGCGTATATGTCAGACACCTTGTTCTTCCTGAGAGATAAAATCATGATAAGCGGAGGCGACGAGGAGATCGTCCAATTGGTCCAAATTGTCCATTTCCACGACAATCAGCCAGCCGGTATCGTGCGGATCGCTGTTAATTATGCCGATGTCGTCGTTAATATCCTCATTGATGCTTACGACTGTGCCGCTGACCGGCGAAATCAAATCAACCACAGCTTTTGCTGATTCAATTGATCCGAAGGGTTCGTCACGCTCCACGTAATCGTCTATATCGGTAAATTCTACGGATAAGATTTCTCCCAGGCTTTCCTGGGCGAAATCGGTGATTCCCATTGTGGCCATATACCCGTCTACGCGTACCCATACATGCTCACGGCTATACAGCAGATCTTCCGGAAATACTTTCATGACAACATAACCTCTGTATTTATTCTATAATGATGAGTTTTTTATCCATTTTTGTAAGCTTTTCGCAACTATTTTCTTTCACTAAAACAGTGTCTTCGATTCTGATGCCCCATTGGCCGGGAAAGTACAATCCCGGCTCCACAGTGACCACCATTTTATCCTCTAAAATATCCTGAGAATTTGACGCTAGACGCGGAGCTTCATGAACTTCCAAGCCTACGCCATGCCCTGTTCCATGCACAAAATAACGGCTGTATTCTTCCCCAAAGGTGTTGCGTGCGCAGCTGTCCACAGCGCTCGCCGCGACATTGGACTTTACCAAAGCCAAGGCTCTGTCGTGAGCTTTTTTGACTGCTTGATAAGCACGCTTTTCTTTCTTTGTCAATTCGCCAAAAGCTATGGTACAGGTTTCATCAGAACAGTAACCCCTGTATTTAACACCGAAATCTATGACAAGGAAACTCCCCTTTTTTATTTTATTGTTTGTCGGGTGAGCATGGGGGAGGGCGGAATTTTTTCCCGATGCGACAATTGTGTCAAAAGCAGCTTGATTGGCCCCTAATTTGCGGGCATTAAACTCTAGCTGGATAGCCAAATCTTTTTCCGTAATATCCTCTCTAATTTCAGAGATGACGGAAGAAACAGCGGCAGAAGAAATGGCCGCCGCTTTTTTTATTAACGCGATTTCTGTTGCGTCTTTGCGCGCCCGGATTAATCTTAATTCGTCCGATAAAGGCATGAGCTTTTTGTGGGAAAGGCGGGAAATTATCTTTTTGTACATACTAAATGTAACGCCATCTGCTTCAAAACCGATGTTTTTTAAATGATAATTACTTACGATCTGCGCGATTCCAGAAATTTTATCCGCGTATTCGATTATTTCTACATTTGCTGTTTGTTGAAAAGCCTGTGTCGTGTAACGTCCGTCAACAAGCAGTATTGTTTTGGCGGGAGTTAAAAGCAGGACGCCGTCGGATCCTTCAAAACCACAAAAATAAAAAATATTGCTGGTGCTGAAAAAAAGCAAACCGTCGATTTTATAGTCGGGAAACCTTTGGCGAATCAGGGAAGTCCGGGTGGAAAAGATATCATTTCTTTTTTTCGTCATTACTTTTTAACCTGTTGATGTTTTCCAGCCAGCGTGTCATTGTGGCGATTAAAAAATCGGATTGTGCGGCGTCAATTTTTGTCGATTTTTGCATAGTTATTGCCGCCTGTACCGTTTCCAGTGTTGTTCTGGCCAACTCGTTATCCGGCTCGTTTTGGATGATTGTTTCCAGAATTTCCGCGGCCATGGAAAAGTGGCCCTGCCTGATGTATAAATCTGCCAGGGTCACTGTTTGAAATTCCGGTTTGGTTTTGACGCCGTCATTTTCCTCGCTTTCAGCAATCAGCGGTTCTTCCCGCTCAAGACGAACAATTTTACCGGCAATTTCTTTTGCCTTATCCGAGTCAGGGTTTAAAGAAATATATTTTTTGTAACACTGGAGCGTGTCGCGATAAAGGCCTTTTTCCAGATAAATGTCACCCAGGCGAATGTAAATAGTGGATAAATCGGAGATTTTTTTCTCAATTTTTCGTAAAATGTTTGCCGCATCATCCGTTTTGTTCATGATGATGAAGGCATGCGCAGCGACAATGTATGCATCAATATCCCACGGAAATTTCTGCAGGCGGCTTTCGGCGAAGTTAAGCGCTTCGAATAATTTGTTTTGTTTAAGAAGAATTTCCGCCTCGGAAAGAAAGGACAGTTGGCTTTCTTCAGCATTATTTCTTTCCATAGTGATATTCTCAGCCCCATAAATGGGAAATATTAATGTCCAGAAACAACTGACACAGAAAAAATACAGTGTCAAGAGTGGATGGGAATTAAATTTTTCGTGGCCAATCTTTTATTTCAACGACCGTAAATAAATGCCGGCTTGCTTGCCGAAGGAGGTTTTTGGAGCTAAATTAACAACCGTTTCAAAGGCTTTTCGTGCGTTCGCTTTGTCCCCTGTTTTCAAATAACTTTCCCCCAGAAAAAAATGCGCATCAAAAATATTGGGATTAATCTCGACGGATTGTTTAAAGTGCCTGATTGCATTTGGGAAATCATTTTGTTCAAAATAGATCAGGCCGATATTTTTTTCAATTTGCGGGCGCAGTACGGTTGTCGGTTCCCTTTGCAGCGCGCGGCGATAGCTATCCATTGCTTTTGTATAATCTTTTTGGGAGTAGTAGACCCAGCCCGCGTTATAGAGAGGAACTGCTGGCGTATTGTAGAGGGGATTGTCCACCGCTTTTCCAAAATGGGCCAGAGCCTGACCCCAATTTTTTTCTGCCATGTAAAGGGTACCCAGATAATTATGAGCTTCGGAATAATCGTCTTTCAAGAAAATTGCCCGCTGGAAACTGGCGAATGCTTTTTCTTTCATATCCATCGCATGATAAACCATGCCCATGTAATAATATACTTCCTCATTACGGGGATTATATTTCTCCGCTTCTTGCAATTCCCGCAGTGCTTGTGGATATTGTCTTAATTCAATGAAAGAAATCCCTTTCTCAAGAAAGGCTTTTGACTGTTCTTTTTGCAGGCGGGTGGCGGTGCAGGCAGCAAAAATAAATAAAATAAATAATAAAACAATTAATCTGGCTTTGCTTTTTGAAAAGGACATGAACACCGCTTGCTTTCTTTTATTTAGTTGTAAAAACCGGTAATGCTCTAACTCATTTTAATTTATTGATTTATCAGCGGTTTCCATTACCGCATGACTTTCCGTCAATATTTTTGGCGTGACAAAAATCAAAAGCTGTTTTTTATCCTTGCTTGTATCTTCTTGTTTGAACAGATACCCCAGAATCGGTATTTTACCAAGCCAGGGAACGCCTTCATCGCTTTTACTTTCATCTTCTATGGTGACACCACCGATAACCACTGTGTCTCCGTCTTGAATGACTACTTGTGATTCCACCGCATTTGTTAATATAGGCGGTATTCTGTATCCTGAAACCCATACGGCACCTGCCCAATCCGCTCTGTCATTGGATGCTTTGATATCCATGGATATTTTCCCATCTTCGGTGATTCTTGGCGTTACTTCCAGTTTCAACAGAGCGTCTTTGAATTCAACATTGGGAGGTTTGTCCCCGGCCTCTGGTATTACATATGGAACCTCCGTGCCTTGCTTGATGACGGCTTTTACATCTTCCATCGTGATTACTTTTGGGGATGAGATGATTTTCCCCTGTGCCGTGCTTTCCAAGGCGCGGAGCTGTGCCTCGATAAAAGAAGCTCCCTTGCCGATGACAAAACCTAGCGCGGGACCGGTATAAGGTGTTGCCAAGGATGCCAGATTTATCGCGTTCATAAAAAAAGGTATAGGGTTGTCAGGATCAGTATAATCCAAGGCGGTTATTTCGTTGGGGAATTTGTATTGGTTTATTGTGGTTGTGCCGCCAGCGATTGAAGAACCCCAGGAGCCGATATGCTGATTACCGCCTCCTCCCCAATGAATACCGAGTGTTCGGCTGAATTCTTCTGATGCTTCAACAATCTTTGCTTCGATTAATATTTGGCGTAATTTGCCCTGTGCGGCTAACGCTTGCCTTGTTTCTTCTTTTTTTGCCAGTGTGATTACTGTGATAACATTACCTACTTTTCTTTGGTCTAAGCCGTTGATATCCAAAATTGTATCGAAGGCATGTTCCCAAGAAACGTTTTTCATGGAAAGAGTAACATTGCCCTTTACATCATCACCGGAAACAATGTTTACGTTGCCGTATTCCGACATGAGACGAAACACGCTTTTTATATCCGCATTCTGGAAATCTATTGATATTTTTTTCCCCCCATATTTAATGATGTCTTCTTTAACTATTTGTTTCGCTTTAGGCGCTTCCATTGTCGCCGCGGCAACATGTTTTTTTGTCTCTGCCGTCTCCACGACAGGTGTTGGAATTTTCCTTTCGGGTAAACCGGTGATGTTAAAATCGATTAATACGTTTTTTCCTGCTTGCTTTATGGAATACGGAACCAGATTTTTTATGTCGATGGTCAAATAAACCCATTGTTTGCCGTTGATTTTACGTTCGGAAGGTGTCACTCGTACAACATTGTTCAACTGTCCGTTTCCCAAACTGCGGCGTAAATTTTCCGCTACTGTTGTATCTTCCAATTTTATCAGCAGACCGCCGTTGACTTGTCCTTCCGCTTTAATTGTCGGCTGTTGCGAAACAATCAGATTTATCCTTTCTTTACCGGCCAGTTTTTCAAAGAGGATATTTTCCAGTTTTGTTACGGCAGACACGGACTGTTCTTTGTCGTTCAGAGAAGTGAATGAATCTTGGGCCGTGGATATGGCCGTCACGGCTAGAGATAATGCAACTGTAACCATAACAATTACATTAATTATTTTCAGTTTATTTTTTTTCATAATGCCACCTCATTAATCTTGGCGAAGCTTTAAAATCACTCTTTTCGCTTTATTGCCTTCGCGTTCTTCCACGATAACACGATCGGCCATGATTTCAACTACTCTACCGCTTTTTGTGCCGATATGTGTTCCTTTAAATAAAGGGTAAAACCTTCGTGTTGTGTCCTCCACAATTGCCACGCGTTGTATTTCGTCTCCGATTACTCCTACCAAACGGAAATTTTCTACACCAACTCGTTGCAGGGGGAAAATGGAAGAGAAGTCCTTGGCCCCCTCTTTTTTATCTGCCTCTTTCTTCAGAGAAGTGTCTATTTCCACAAAAGGGCGAAAAGGGTCGGGTTTGCCTGCCGGATTGTAACTGTAGGTGCCGCCGGTTATTTGGGCGATGGAAGCCAGCTTCTGCTGTAGATAAGATTGAGTTTCCTCGGTATCTTGCGCAAAAACCAAAGTAACTAGCATCAAAAGCATTATGAAAGAGGTTAATATTACGCGTTTTACCCTTGTCATAAACTTTTCCCGTCCGTTTTTTCCTTTTTATCAATAAACATGTACGTTTTGATTGTACATGTCGCTGTAATAAGATATCCCCGTCCTTTGACATTTTTCCTGTCACCCATCGTAATCTCGGAAATGTTGACGATGCGCGGCAGTTTTGCTACTTTTTCAAAAAAGTGTAGAATATTCTGAAAGTGTCCGATCACCGTCACCTGCACTGGAATCTCTTCATAAAACGGCTCAGGTTCTGGCTGTGCTTTCTTGCCGGCCGATTGTTTTTGCTCGTTAGAAGCCTGCGCTGCTTTTCCTACCTGATTTACCATTGTTTTTGGAACGGCGGCTTTAGGCTCAAACAATAAAAATTCAATGCCGGTTTCCTTTCCCGAAGACGCAACAGCATGAAAAAGGCCGGGGATTTCCCGCTGGTCGGGAAGCTTTTTCAGGGCTATTTTATAGTTTTGTTTTAAGGCCTCCACCTCGGCTATATATTTATCCAGCTGGAGGGCTGTTTGTTCTCTTTGCTTGATTTGTGTTTTTGTCGCCTCCAGTTTGGTTGCAAAAGAAATCTTTTCCTGCAATAAGTCGCCGAAAAAATAAATGTAGTACAGGATACCAATCACAATAAAAATGCCAATCACGCCAAAAGCTTTTGTCTGAGAGGACATTTTTTTTATGTCATCAGCGGTGATAGGCATGTTAAAATCCCTTCTTCATCAGACAGGAAAAATTAAAATTTTGAAAAGTCATGCCGGCGATTTCTATTCTTTTGGCGGATATTAAGTCCACCGATTTTATCGGCTCAAAATTTTCGATGGTCTTCATGAAATTGGCAACGACAATGTTATCTCGACCATTTCCCTCAATAGTGAGCTGGTCGTCCTTCTGCGTGATTTTGACAAGCCAAATGTCTTTTGTCGGAACGAGCATCGCCAGATCATCCAGCATTTTTACCGGCGCGAGTCGATTTTCTTCTAAGGTTGAGATGATATCCAGTTTTTGTTCCAATTCCTCCTTGTCTTTCTTGTATTTTTCGATGTCTCCTATTTTCTTGTTTAACATGACCAGAGATTTTTCCGCTTCTGCAGTTTGGGCCTTAAGGTCATTTATCGAGGCATTTGTCCAAATATGTATCCAGATCAGACAAAGAATAAAGATGATAAAGGAACCCGCGATGATAAAAACTTGTCGGGATAAATTTTCTTTCTTTTCTTTCTCGTGATAGGGTAAAAGATTAATCTTAATCATTTGTCGCCTATTCTTCTTAAGCCAAGGCCGATTGCCACCGCGGCAACAGGTTTAATGGTTTCTAGTGTTTTGGGTTCGATATTTCTCTTGTTAAAACCAATTTTCAAAAGAGGATTGATTAACTCGGTCTCCAGATTTAATCTTTGCGATAAATTGGCGGTCAAACCGGGAATTCTGGAAGATCCTCCCGCCAGAAGCACGCGTTGAATGTATTCACCGCCGAAAGTTGAACGGAAATAATCAATGGACCTTTCTATTTCTGTGCAGATCGGGTCGGCAAAATCGAGGATGCTGTTTCTTAGATCTGCGTTATCCTGATCGCTTCCGGGAAGCCCTTCAAGCTTGATAGTTTCAGCTTCTTCAAAGGATACACCGTACTTTTCTTGCAGGGATTCCGTTATGGAATTACCGCCCAAGGTAAGATCTCTGGTAAAAATAGACATCCCGCCTTTGATAACGATTATATTGGTTAAATCCGCGCCGATGCGGACGATGACAACAACTTCATTATCTCCATAATCATAATTAGCTTCATACATTGTTTCCAGAGCGAAAGAATCTATATCCATGATGGCAACATTAAGCCCGGCTGAAGTTGTCGCTTCTACGTAAGCATCCACGATGTCCTTTTTGGCGGCGACAATGATGACATCCATTTGATTTGGGTTGTATTCGTTATCGCCTAAAACCTGAAAATCGTAATTAACCTCGTCCATGCTATCGAAAGGCAAATATTTGCCTGCTTCGTCGCGAATTAAATCTTGCAATTCGGCGTCATCCATTTGGGCGAACGTCACTTTTTTGACGACAACGGAATTTCCCGACAAAGCGGTAACTACGCTTTTGCTTCGGCAACCCGATTTTTTAAAAAGCTCTTTGATTTTAGAAGAAAGAGCACGGGTGTCATTTATTACTCCTTCTGTAATAATGCCCTTAGCTAAGGGCATCTGCGAAAAACGGTTGAGAATTTGACCATTTGAGGTATCGATAACTTCGGCTAGTTTTATGGAATTAGAGCCAATATCCAGGCCGATAAGCTTTTTGGTTTTGGAAAAAAGGTCATTAAAATTTGACATTGCGATCCTTTTTAATTTTTTACCTGAAAACTATTTTACCAAGTGATAAACAATGTCACCATCTTTGACCATGCCTAATTCATTACGGGCTATATGCTCCAGATAGCTTAAATCATTGCGAAGCAAGATAATTTTTCTTTTTAGTTCGTTGTTTTCTTTCTCGATGGCAAAATTTTGTGATTTTAGCTCGGCCAGTTGCTTGTTCATCAAGTAATTGTCAACAAGCCCTCTGTTGCCAAATGTGATTAGAAGAGTCATAACTATTAAGAAAGCAACAAGATATATGCCTATCCTCATTTAAAAATATTCCTCCCGCGGCTCTGACCAAATGACAGAGCCAAATTATTTGATTTGCTGGCTTTTCAAGGAAAAATTTCTTCGTAAGGCCTTTTCAGTGCCTTGGCTACTTTTAGCTCGGAATTTTTCCTTGTGGGTAATCCCTTTTCCATTTTAGCAATCGTTTGAGGGGTCAATCCGGCTTTCCTTGCCAGCTCAGCCATGCTCAGAGGAATTGTTTCTCTGAATTTTTTTACCCGATTTTTCTTTATATTACTAGTCATATATTAAAGTTCCACCTCAGTATAATTGCTAAAAGCATTAATTTTTAACAAAAGTCAAGAAAAAAAATTAATATTAATTAATATTAATTAATATAATGCGCTATTGTAAAAGATTACTTATTGCAAAAAAGCAAATCGTCAGCGGGAAGAAAAAAAGAGAAAAAACAAGCTTATTCTATCGGCGGGAGATAAGTGGTTTAAATTTTTACCGAAGGCAGAATCATCTGCGGTTCGCCCAAAAGAAATTTTCCTGATTCAATCCACTCTTTCAGGAGATTGGCGATTTGTCTTGCCTTGTAGTAACTGGATAAAGGAGCGGTGATGACTTTTTTGTCTTCGATAATAATCGTTCCGCTGCGCAGTTCTTGATAATTTGCTTCCGCTATCGGTTTAGCCTGCCCTTTGGGGTAATCCATGCTGTAATCATAAATTTGGGTGTAAATATCTTCGTTTTTTACTGCTGTATAACGTGCCATTTCTTCATCAAGAATGGGTATGGGAATGCCTATGCCCACGAATAAGGATACGCCGTAACCCAAAATGCTGGCTCCGGCCAGCCATTCCGGGGTCATTTCCTTTAAATTACCCACAACGGCGATGGTACCAGCCCCCTGTTTGGGCACGCCGCCTGCCGTGCGCGGAACGTCGGGGTTATGTTGTGTACCCGGCCAGGCGACAAATCCTTGTGCTCCGCCTAAAAAGATTCTTGTTCCCACGCCTATAGTTCGATAGTATGGATCGTTAAATAATGGACTTAACTGCCCCGAAGTTGCATATGAGGCATTAGCCATACGCGGGCGCAGCATTCCCATGTAGGTATAGATTGTCGTATCAGATAAATTTACGGCACAGTTGTAATTCTGGTAAGCATTACGCGGATTGAACAAAATAGCGTCTTTTAAATCATGTATGGTTATATTTCTTTCATGCTTGCGCGCGGGGTAACAATCCGTTCCATACCCTTCAGCACGCAACTTGACGATATTGCCGCTGACCAAATCTTCTATGACATGTCCGCCTCCGTAATTGAATTCTCCCGGGTAGACGCTGTTGAGGGGGTCGCCTTCAACTACCTCGGTGGCGCCGAGATAGCAATCCACCGCAGCAATGCCGCCGTATGCGGGCACATCGTTCAGCCAGACTTTGGAAGCACGAATACGCGGAGAAGTGTGGCCGAAATTTAAAAACGCGCCTGAAGAGCACATGGGGCTGAAAGTTCCCGTTGTGACAACATCAATTTTGCGCGCCGCCTCTATCTCTCCGTTTCTTTCAACGATGTCAATCATCTCTTCGGCAGTGACTACGACTGCTTTTCCGCTTTTGATTTTTTCATTTATTTCTTTAATTGTTTTGTTAATTTTTAATTTTTTCATAAAGTAATTTTCGTCAAAATCCCTGTTTTAATACCACTGTTTAATGCTAATTGCAAAAAGTAATAAAATAATTACCGGACTATTTTTTAGTGTGGCCGAAGCCGCCGCTGCCTCTGGAGGTATCGACAAGTTCGGTGCTTTCCACCCATTGCAGTCGGCAAATCTTCTGCACGACCATTTGCGCCAAACGCATTCCTCTTTTTATCACAAAAGATTCATGTCCGTGGTTTATGACAATCAGGGCGATTTCCCCGCGGTAGTCGGCGTCAATCGTGCCGGGAGAATTTAACAGGGTTACGCCCTGATGCAGGGCGAGCCCGCTCCGGGGTCTTATTTGCGCCTCATAACCTTCGGGAAGAGCTATCTTAATTCCCGTAGGTATTTTTTTCCGCTGTCCGGGTTCAATAACTTCCTCTGTGTTTACCGCGGCAAATATGTCCATGCCGGCGGCAAGTTCCGTCATGTATTGAGGGAGGGGGATGTCTTTGTTTCCTTCGGTTCTTTGGATAAAAGCTTTAACCTTTTGTCGCATCTTTTAACTGCCCCAAAACATTCTTTTTTGTGAGGGTGTATGAGAAATAATCCTTTTTGCGGCTATTTTTTCATAACAGCAAAAAGGATATTTAGAAAAGGTTAGATTACTTGGCTTCTTGCCCCAAAGCATCTTTGCGGCTCAGGCGGATTTTGCCCTGTTTGTCTATTTCCAACACTTTTACGGTAACTTCATCGCCTTCCTGAAGCACGTCGGTAACCTTGTTGATTCTTTCTTTAGCTATCTGCGATATGTGCAGCAAGCCTTCGGTGCCAGGTAAAATTTCCACGAAAGCGCCGAAATCGACGATTTTTTTCACCGTGCCATTGTATATTTTCCCGACCTCCGCTTCCTCTGTCAGCCATTTAACCATGGCTACGGCACGGGCAGCAGCCTCGGCGTCATTGGAAGCAATCGTCACCGTGCCGTCATCTTCCACGTCGATGGTGACGCCGGTTTCACTGATAATCTGCCGGATGTTTTTGCCCCCGGAGCCGATAACAGTCCTTACCTGATCTTCCTTGACTTTGATTGTCGTTATACGCGGCGCGTAAATGGAAATGTCGGTTCTGGGAGCGGCTATTGTCTGACGTAGTTTTTCGATGATATGAAGTCTACCCTCGCGTGCCTGGTCGAGAGCTTTTCTTAATATTTCTTCGGTCAAACCGTCAATTTTGATATCCATCTGCATGGCGGTAATGCCTTTTTGCGTACCGCAAACCTTGAAATCCATATCACCGGCGTGGTCTTCATCACCAAGAATGTCGGAGAGGATGACAATATCGTCATCTTCTTTTAAAAGGCCCATGGCGATTCCGGCAACGATACTTTTTATTGGCACACCCGCGTCCATTAAGGACAAAGTGCCGCCGCAAACAGTGGCCATGGATGATGAACCGTTGGAGGAAAGAATTTCCGAGACAATTCTTATTGTGTAGGGAAATTCTTCTGGCGCAGGTAAAACCGGAACAAGAGATTTTCTGGCCAGCGCGCCGTGGCCGATTTCTCTTCTGCCGGGGCTGCGCAGCGGCTTGGCTTCGCCGACGCAATAGGGAGGGAAGTTGTAATGAAGAATGAAAGATCTCAACTCTTCGCCGCTGACATAATCCATGCGTTGTTCATCCGATGATGTTCCCAAAGTTAAAGCAACCAGAGCCTGCGTTTCGCCGCGATTGAATAAAGCTGAACCGTGAGCACGCGGCAGAACATTGACTTCAGCGCTGATCGGCCGGATATCGACGGAAGTTCTTCCGTCAATTCTTCTTTTATCTTTGATGATCATATTGCGCATAATACGTCTTTCCATGTCTTCGATAATCCCCGCTGTTTTTGCAGCCAAATCGGCATCATCCCCGCCGATATTTTTGATTGTTTTTTCCCTGACTGCCTCGAGCTTGGCGTAGCGCTCAAGTTTACGGGGTGTGTTGTATGCTTCCTTCAAACCTTCCAAGGAATCAGCGCTGACACGCGCGACCAGCTCACCGTCTACCTTCACTTCCTCTACCTGTCTTTTCTTTTTACCGATAGCGGCGCGTATTTTGTCCTGCAGGTCGATGACCGGACGAATGGCTTCCAGACCGAATTTAATGGCATCAATAATCACGCTCTCCTCGACTTCTCTAGCGTCTCCTTCCACCATGACCAGTTCCACATCGTAAGGCTGGCCTGATTTGGAAGGGGTTATTTTTCTGCCCACCATGAAAATATTTAATTCACTTTCCTCCATTTTTTCTGTTGAAGCATTGCAGACCAGCTCGCCGTTTATTTTCCCGACACGCACGCCGGCAATCGGTCCTTTAAAAGGAATATCAGATATTTCCAGCGCTACAGAAGCGCCGATCATTGCCGTGATGTCGGAATCATTTTCCTTGTCGACGGAAAGAACAGTTGCCACCAGTTGCGTTTCGAAGAAGTATCCTTTGGGAAATAACGGACGGATCGACCGGTCGATTAGGCGCGATGTTAGTATTTCTCTTTCATTGGGGCGTCCTTCCCGCTTGAAAAATCCTCCTGGAATTTTACCCGCGGCAAAAGTCATTTCCTGATAGTCCACTGTCAGCGGAAGGAAATCCACCCCCTGTCGCGCCGTTTTTAAAGAAACTGCCGTGACCAATACTACTGTATCTCCATAATAAACCAATATTGAGCCGTCGGCTTGGCCGGCCACATAATTTGCTTTCAGCGAAATATTACGTCCGGCAAAATCCGTACTAAATACGTTACCCATTCATTTTCCTCCATTTTAGTTTCGAAAAGAGTGCCAAGGCGAAGTTCAAAGATAAAATGCTCCACCCGTTACCTGACGTCTGCATCTTCAACAGCGTCGGTATTCGATAAGTTATACAATTCCACCATTGAAGATTTTTATTTTCTGAGTCCAAGACTTTTAACTAACTTTCGATATCGTTCGATGTCGTTATTTTTGACGTAGTTAAGGAGCCTTCTTCTCTGGCCAACCAATTTCAATAATCCGCGCCGTGAGTGGTGGTCTTGTTTGTGGGCCTTGAAATGTTCCGTCAAGTATTCGATTCTGGCGCTCAGAAGTGCTATCTGGACTTCCGGTGAACCGGTATCCTTTTCATGAAGACGGTAGTTTTCAATCAATGTTTTTCTTTTTTCCAAATTTAACACGCTTTTTCCTCCTAAATAATCAAATCCCTAATATTATAAAAATTTTTTAGTTGCTGATATTGTTGAACACTCTCACAATTTTTGCGGCGGGATAATTTTCGTCTAAATGCCTTAATTTATTTGCTGCAACTGTTATCTCCGCCAGAGCTATCAGCTTTCCTTCACTGTTTATAAACTTTATCATATCTCCCTGATCAAGGGAAGGGAGAACATGGGTCTTCATCATGGCCACGGAAGGTTGCCATCCGTTAGCTATCTTGTCGGCAAAACTGTCTTCTACTTCAATTACTTCCAGTGACGGCATTAATTTTGCCATTGGCAGCATGTTTTTCAGAAGTTCGGATTTTTTGCCCGAGTACTCGTAATTTTCGTTTTCCTCACTGTTGAGGGTTACGGCCATATCTTCGGAAAAAAAACCGCTGCGTAGGCGCCGCAATGCGGATAAACATGCTCCGCAACAAAGTTTTTCACCAATATCCGAGCACAGAGTTCGTATATAGGTTCCTTTGGAACATACCACTCTGAACGTTACAGTGGGCAAAGAAATATTTTCGATAATAATATTATAAATTTCCGCCTCACGGGGCGCGGTTTCGGGGAAAATGCCTTTCCTTGTCCATTTGTACAGGGGTTTGCCGTGGTATTTTACTGCTGAATATGCGGGAGGAATCTGTTTGATTTTTCCTGTTAAGCGTGCCAGTAACGCACGAATCTCCTCTTCCGCTGGAATTTTATCGGATTCGCTGACAATTTTTCCCCCGATATCCAGAGTGTCTGTTGTTACTCCCAGCAGCATTGTGGCCAAATATTCCTTGTCCTGCGATGCCAGAAAACCAGTCAACTTGGTTGCTTCGTTCAAGCAAACAGGGAGAACACCAGTTGCCATGGGGTCAAGTGTTCCAGTGTGTCCGGCTTTTTTGGCACCGAGGATTTTTTTCACTTCTCTGACAACATCATGAGAGGTTTTTCCTGCCGGTTTGTCGATAATCACTGCGCCGTTCATGAGTTACCGCGCCTCATTGATTGCTTTGAGAATATCTTTTTTAATTGTTTCGATGTTTCCTTTAATCCTGCAGGCCGCGGCATTGGCATGGCCGCCGCCGCCGAATTTTTTTGCTATTTTTTCCACATCGAAATTTCCTTTCGAGCGCATGCTTAGTTTATAAGAATTATCCTCCAGCTGCGTGTATAAAATTGATACCGCAATTCCCTTTACTGAACGCGGGATTTCGACGAGGCCTTCCGTGTGTTCATATGATGCGCCGGTTTCGCGCAATGCGCTTCTGGTAACGACGAGTGACCCGATTTGGTTTGGTAAATCCAAAGATAACGTTTCCAGCGCTTTTTTCAGTAATTTTATTTTTGCCGGTGGGTCGTTCTCATAAATATTTTCGGAAATCCATTGCGGGTCGGCGCCGCCCGCAACCAGTTTGCCCGCCGCCCACAGAGTGTCCTTGGTGGTATTGGCATAACGGAAACCTCCCGTGTCCGTCAGGATGGCTGCGTATAAATTGGTGCAGATGTCCGGTGTCAATTTACACTTCATTTGTTCAAAGAGACAGAAAATAAGTTCTCCGGTGGAGCTCGCCCGTCCGTCCCATAATTTTAAAGGAGAAAATCCGTTGTTGGAAATATGATGGTCGATATTGATAATTTTTTTGATTTTACCGATTTCCTGAGCTTTATCTCCCACACGTTCCAATTCGCTGCAGTCCAGCACAAAAGCAACATCAAATTGACTGATATTGTCCAAGGTATGAACTATTTTCCCCGCCGCGGGTAAAAACGCGTAGTGGCCAGGGGTATCGTCTTCATTGTAAATGAGCGCTTTTTTTCTTATATTTTTCAGCATACAATAAATCGCCAGTTCCGAACCCAGCGCGTCTCCGTCAAGTTTTACATGGGATGTAATTAAAAAACTGCGCCCCTCGTTTATTGTGGCAATAATTTTGTTAATCATTTTTCCCATCCGCCTGCGCGATATTCGCCAGTATTTTATCAATGCGGCTACCATAGCCGAACGATTGATCATGAATAAAGCTGATTTGGGGTATAAACCGTAATTGCATTCTTCGCCCCAGTTCTTTGCGCACGAAATTAGTGGCTCTGTCCAGGCCGGCGCGCATTTCCGCCGAACATTCATCTTGGCCCATTTCCACAAAGAAAATTTTCGCGTTGCGTAAATCATCGCTTACCTTAACGGCAGTAATGGTCAGAGCGTGCACGCGGGGATCTTTGACTTCCTTGAAAATTATTTCGGAAATTTCCGCCATGATCTGCTCGGCTACCCTGTCCGCCCTCTTAAAACCCACCATATTTCCCTTCATTGTTGAAGGTTGTTTCCGGAAAGCCGGAAATAACCATTATTTCGATTTTACTGTTCAAAATTTCGGCGACACGCATGTTGTCGATAAATTTAAGTAAGTGGTCAACTTTTCCGTTAATATAACGGGAATCATTGCCGACACAGGCGAAACCGATTTCAGCAAATTTGTGACTGTTCAACTCGCCTATTTGAGCTATAGATACATTAAATTCATTTTGCGTGCGCTTTAGGATCTTATTTAAGATACTCCTTTTTTCCTTGAGAGAACTGCTGTTTTCCAGGCGTAAGTTTATTATGCCGTAACCGATAACCATAAAGCGTCTTTACAGTTTTTTTTCTATTTTTTCTTTTGTATACGTTTCAATAAAATCGCCTAGGTGAATGTCGTTAAAACCGTCAATCCCTATGCCGCATTCGAAGCCGGCAAGTACTTCCCGTGCGTCGTCCTTGAAACGTTTCAAAGATAATATTTTACCGTCGAAAACGACAATGCCGTCGCGCAACAATTTTAAGTTGGAGCTGCGCGATATTCTCCCATCGGTCACATGGCAGCCGGCAACGGTACCGATTTTGGGAACCTTGAATAGTTCGCGCACTTCCGCGCGCCCCTGAACGACTTCCTTGTATTCCGGTTCAAGCAGTCCTTCCATGGCGGCGCGGACATCGGAAATCACATTATAAATAATGTCATAAAGTTTTATCTCTACGCCTTCCTGTTCGGCGACCTCGGTAACGCGCGCATCCGGACGGACATTAAAGCCGATAATAATGGCATTGGAAGCGGAAGCTAAAAGAACATCTGTTTCGCTTATCGCTCCGGTAGAACTGTGAATGATTTTCAGTCTTACATCATTGGTAGAGAGCTTGCTTAACGCGTCGGTAATGGCTTCAATGGAACCGCGTACGTCCGCTTTAATTATGACGTTGAAGTCCTTCACACCTTCTTTGATTTTTTGATACAGCTGCTCCAGAGTAATTTTGGAAGAAACGGAAAGTTCTTGTTCCCTGATTTTTCTCAGCCAGTATTCTGCGATGCTGCGCGCTTTCTTTTCGTCGTCGATGCTGAAAAATTCCGCGCCCACCTGTGGAACGCTGGAAAAGCCGATGACTTCCACCGGCATGGAAGGCCCAGCCGCTTTCACCCGCCGTCCCTGGTCATTAATCATTGCTCGTACACGACCGTACTCTGTTTTGGAGACAAAAGAATCGCCTTCCTTGAGCGTGCCTTCCTGAATCAGGACCGTGGCCACGGGTCCGCGTCCGCGGTCCAGTTTGGATTCGATAATAATACCATGGGCGGGACGTTCCGGGTCGGCTTTCAGTTCCATGACGTCGGCCTGCAGCAAAATCATTTCCAGTAACTCTTCGATGCCTTTTTTCTTCTTGGCGGAAACTTCGCAGAAAATGGTTTCACCACCCCACTGCTCGGATAAAAGGCCGTGCTCAGAAAGGGCCTGTTTGATTCTTTCCGAATCCGCCCCGGGTTTGTCTATTTTGTTGATGGCGACAATTATAGGTACTCCGGCAACCTTGGAGTGGTTAATGGCTTCAATTGTTTGTTCCATTACGCCATCGTCGGCAGCTACAACCAGAACAACAATGTCCGTTACTTTCGCGCCGCGTGCCCGCATTGCTGTAAAAGCTTCATGGCCGGGGGTGTCAAGAAAGACGATGTCCCGATTGTTGATATTTACGTGATAGGCGCCAATGGCCTGTGTGATTCCACCGGCTTCACCGTCGATGACATTGGATTGCCTTATGGCGTCGAGAAGTGATGTTTTGCCGTGATCAACATGCCCCATGATTGTGACGACAGGAGCGCGTGATTTTAGTTTTTCTGGTGACGCGGCAATTTTTAAAACAGATTCGTCAAAGTCAACTTCTGCTTTTTCCACCTGGAAACTGAATTCCGACGCAATCAGAGAGGCAATATCGTAGTCGATAAATTGATTGATAGTGGCCATAACCCCTATGCCTATTAATTTATTAATAACTTCACTGGCCTTAATACCCATCCTTTTAGCTAGGTCACCCACCAATATTGTTTCGCCGATTTTGATGCGTCGTTTAATCGCTTTAGGAACGGTTATTTCCGTTTTTTTCATTTTGACGGGCACAACTTTTTTCTCATCCCGCCATTTGGTGAAAACCACTTCTCGGTCATCGTCCTGTTTCCTTAACTTCTTTTCAATTTTTTTCTCCAGGACTTTACGCCGCGGCAATATTTTTTCTTCTTCGATGAAGACTTCCACGGGCGCTTTGCCTTTTTTCTTTGCTTTTTCCGCTTCCTTCTTGATGGACTTTTCCGGCGGTGGTACGACTATTTTTTCCACAGTCACCGGTGGTTTTTCCGGTTTTGGCGCTTTTTTGATTTCCGGTTTAATAAGCTTGTGCTTAACGAAAATAATCGGTTTGGTGGGAGTTGGGGGCGGTTGTTTTACTTGTTCGACGGCCTCGGTCTCCGAGGCCTCTTTTGGTTTTTGTTCTTCGGGCGCCACAGGCGGCACGACGGAAGGCTTTTCCGGTACCTCCTTTTTGCCTTTTATTTCTTTTTCCGGTGCAGTAATTGCGGGTTCAGCCGTCGCCGGTTTCGCCACGGTTTCCTCTGGCGGTGCCGGTGGAGCTTGCGGGGTTTCTACAAATGTGCGAACGGCACGACGGCGAATCACCGTGGATTTTATTCTTTCCTCGACAATTTGCTGCGATTCACCGGAAAGCAATGCCTCTTTTATTCTTTCCACTTCGCCGTCTTCCAAAGTGCTGGAGTGGGATTTAACCGTAATGCCCATTTTTTCCAGACGGGTGATCAGGTCTTTGCTTTCCAGATTCAATTCTTTGGCCAGTTCGTGGACTCGCTTTTTCGCCATGTGTAACTCCCTAGATTAAATTTTCGGCTGCGATTCAGGTTTATTCTCGGCTGCTTCTTCATCCAGAATCCTGCCGGCTTCCTCAATCCAGTGTAAGGCGGTCTTTTCGCCGATGCCGGGAATAGAGGATAATAGTTCAGGTTCTGCCGCTGCGACCATAGCGATGCTCTTGATGCCTTTTTCTATGAGTTTCTGTGCCATCGCTGGCCCCACACCGGTAAGTTTAGTTAAGTCTGTTTGCCCTTCCTGTGGTTTTTCTGAAGCCATTGTCTCGTTTTTTACGTCAATTTTCCAACCGGTTAGCTTGACGGCCAAGCGGACATTTTGTCCGTTTTTGCCGATAGCCAGGGAAAGCTGGTCGTCGGGGACGATAACCGTCATTGTCCGGTTTTCCTCATCGATTAATACGCGGTTCACTTTGGCCGGAGACAAAGCGCTGCTGACATATTTTGCCGCGTCATTGGTATAGGGAATGATGTCGATTTTTTCTCCGCGCAATTCTTGTACCACGCTCTGCACGCGCGAGCCCCGCATGCCTACACAGGCGCCCACCGGATCGATGTCTTTGTCCTTGGCCTGAACGGCGATTTTGCCGCGTTTGCCCGGTTCCCGGGCCACACTGACAATTTCGATAAGACCTTCGGAGATTTCCGGTACCTCGACTTCAAAAAGAGCTTTTAAAAATGAAGGATGGGTACGGGATAATATTATCTGCGAGCCTTTTGTGTTTTTTTTCACGTCAACTATATAGGAGCGTATTCGCTCGCCTCGCTTGTAAGCTTCGCGATGAATCTGTTCGGACGGAGGCAACACTCCTTCTGCTCGTCCCAGATTGACGATAATGCTGCCACCTTCAAAACGCTGGACAAAACCTGTCAGGAGTTCGCCTTTGCGGTCTTTGTATTCCTCGTAAATATTATCGCGTTCCGCGTCTTTAACGCGCTGAATAATGATTTGCTTGGCCATCTGCACGGCAATACGGCCGAAAGAACTTGTTTCAATTTTCATGCCCAAACTATCGCCCGGTTCCGCTCCTTCATCGAGTGTCTTTCTTGCTTCTTCTTTGGAAATCTGTGTTTCCGGATCCAAGACTTTATCCACGACTGTTTTGAACTGAAATACTTCGATTTCACCTGCTTCGTCGTTATAATGAGCTTCGATATCCACGTTTTGCCCCAGCTTTTTACGCGCTGCGGTGAGCATGGCTGCTTCCAGAGCTTCGGTAATTGTCTCTTTTTCTATGCCTCTGTCCTTGCCCATCTGCTCAATCAGACGTTTAAGTTCTGGCAACATTTACGAAATCCTCCCTTTATCTTCTGCGTAATGCTGCAGGTGACTTTCCCTGCCGGCATTGATTGATTTTACCCGGCATTGGCAAGATTCGCCTTGACAATGACCTTGCGGGGAATCCGGTAGGTTTTCCCCGCAACTTCCACTAAGACTATTTTTTCGCCGTTTTCTTCGATATAATCCAATAAAACGCCATGGAAATTCTTTATTCCCCCAATTTTTGCCTCTGTTTTTATATTCACACGTGCATCTATATATTTCACGAAATCCACGTCGCGCGATATCGGCCGATCAAAGCCCGGCGAAGAAACTTCCAGCGTGTAAGGGCAGTCAAACAAATCATTGATGTCGAATATATCTCCCAGCTGATTGCTTACGCTTGTGCAGTCATCCAGTGTCACTCCGTTTTCTTTGTCCATGTACAGTCGAATAATCCAGCGTCTGTGCATTTTAAGGCATTCAACGTGAATCAGTTCCATTTCTTCCGCGGCTATTACTGGCTCGGCCAGTCGCCATATTTTTTCTTTTAAAACGTCATCCATAAATATATAAAAATAATCAGAAAATAAAAAAGTGGGCAGAAGCCCACTCATCAATACACAGTCATCGATGATAGCGAAAAATTATTAGCACACTGCGGTGTTCAATGCAAGGGAAAAGTATCAGGCGTTCAAAAACGCCAAAAATTAAAATGGAGCGGGCGATGGGGCTCGAACCCACGACGTCCAGCTTGGGAAGCTGACATTCTACCACTGAATTACGCCCGCTCGACAACGCGAAATCTTATTCAACGAGGTTGTTTTGTCAAGGTGTTTTTATCTGGAAGCTCGACAGAGGGCTAAACTCGGTCAGGCAACTTTTTGTCAGATGAGGTTTTGCAAAAATTTAATATTGCATTTTACGCAAAAGACTCTTTGATTAATCCTTTTTCCTGGAAAATTTTGATTGCCGTATCTGAATCTTCCACAGTAAACCCGATCCGCCACCATTTGTATCGGATATAAGCCACAAAAATCTTATCACGTTTGTATCTTTGAAAATCTTTGGGAAACCAGGTTTTGAAATCGCCGGTGCCGTGGAAGCGGAACTTTCCATTCCAGATGGTGGCTTTTTTCACGACGATTTTTTCGATATCGGAGAGTAACACGAGCTGGTCGCGTTCGAAAAAGCTGTAACGATGAAAAAGTATGCTGCTGTGCTTAATTTCCACCAGTGAATCGGAGTAAAGTGTATCTTTAGTCATCTGTATTTAAGTTTTTTCAATTCTGGATTGCCGGATCAAGTCCGGTAATGACGTTTATAGCTATTATTACTTGTTGCGCACGAGGACCGAATTAGCATGCGCGTCCAGTCCCTCTAACTTGGCAAAACGGGATGTCGGAGAAGCCAGTTTATCCAGAGCGTCCGGCGTAAAAGAGGAAACGCTCATGCGTTTGACAAAATCATAAACTCCCAAAGGCGAAGAAAAACGCGCCGTGCCTGAGGTAGGCAAAATGTGATTGCCGCCGGCCAGATAATCGCTCAGCGCTTCTGGTGTGTAGGAGCCTAAAAAGACGGAGCCCGCGTTTTGTACCCGCTTTAGAATTTCCGCCGGATTTTCCACCATCAATTCCAGATGCTCCGGAGCGAAATCGTTGGCCAGTTCCACGGCATGAATTAAATCTTTGGTTATAATTATCGCGCCGAAATTTTTGAGGGAGCTTTTGATTATTTTTTTTCTTTCCAGTGTTTTCATCTGCTCATCAATTTCTTTGGCTACCTTTTGGGCGAAAGCTTCTGAAGTGGTAAAAAGAACCGCCGCCGCCATTTCATCGTGCTCAGCCTGAGAAAGCATATCCGCCGCCGCGAAAGATGCGTTAGCCGTTTTATCAGCAATAATCAATATTTCACTTGGGCCGGCAATCATATCGATGCCTGCCTGGCCGAAAACAAGTTTTTTTGCCGCCGCAACATAAGCGTTACCGGGGCCTACAATTTTATCAACTTGCGGAATGGATTTAGTCCCGTAAGCAAGTGCCGCAATCGCCTGTGCGCCGCCGATTTTGAAAATACGATTTACGCCGCAAATGTCCGCCGCCGCGGCAACCAAAGGATTTATTTTGCCATCTTTGACGGGGGTTACGATAATTATTTCTTTTACTCCGGCAATTTTAGCCGGTATCGCCGCCATCAGCAGAGTGGAAGGGTAAAAAGCCTTTCCGCCGGGAGCGTAAATTCCGACTCTCTGCAGCGGCAAAATTCTCTGGCCTAATTCAATTCCCTCCTCATCTTTTAATGACCAATCCTGGTTGATTTGATGACGATGATATTTTTCTATGCGCGCCGCCGCCAATTTTAAAATTTCCCAATCTTGGGGACTAACTTTTGCCAGCGCTTCTTCTTTTTCTTTTGTGGATACTTCTATTGTTTTTGGGGTTAATTTATACTTGTCAAATTTGTATGTATATTTAAATAAAGCTATATCGCCTTTAGCGGCCACTTCTTTTATTATTCGCGCCACTGCCGATAAAAGTTCGGGAGAAAACGTTCCTCCTCTTTGACGCAACTTTCGGAAAAAAGATTTAAATTTTTTATCGTCGGCTTTGATGATTTTCATTTTTAACCCGCCACCCTTTTGATATTTGCGCCCACGGCGGAAAACTTTTTTTCTATTTGCTCATAGCCGCGGTCGAGATGATAAACACGCGAAATTTCCGTCGTTCCTTTGGCGACCAGTGCCGCGAGAACCAATGAAGCCGAAGCCCGCAGGTCTGTGGCCATAACCGGAGCGCCGCGCAGTTCGGGTACGCCGCGCACGATCGCGTTGTTGCCCTGAATTTTGATATCGGCTCCCATTCTCATCAGTTCACTGACATGCATAAAACGGTTTTCAAAAATTGTTTCCGTAATAACACTCAGGCCGCTGCCGATGGACATGTAAGCCATCATCTGCGCCTGCAAATCGGTGGCAAAACCAGGGTAGGGCAGTGTTTTGACATCGACGCTGTTGATTTTTTTTGTTCCTGTGGCTTTCAGGCCGCCTTTGATGGGCGAGATTTTCATGCCTGTGTCGCGCAATTTATTTATCAGCGCTTCCAGGTGTTCGGGAATGCATCCCCGAATGTTTAATTCGCCGTGCGTTATGCCGGCGGCAATCATAAAAGTGCCCGCTTCGATGCGGTCTGGGATAATCGTGCCTTCGGTGGGTTTGAGCGAGGTGACACCCTCTATTTTTATCACGTCAGTTCCCGCGCCGTTGATTTTCGCGCCCATGCCCTTTAGCACCTCCGCCAGATTGACTACTTCCGGCTCGCAGGCGGCGTTGCGCAAAATGGTTGTTCCCTGCGCGAGCGTCGCGGCCATCATCACGTTTTCCGTGCCGGTGACCGTGGAAATATCAAAATAAATTTCCGCGCCCTTTAATTTTTTGGCTTTAGCTTCAATGTAGCCTTCTTTTAGCTCGATTTTCGCGCCCATTTCCTCGAGTGCTTTGATATGCAGATTAACCGGCCGGGCGCCGATGGCGCAGCCGCCGGGAAGAGATACACGCGCTACACCCATGCGCGCCACAAGCGGCCCCAAAACCAAAACAGATGCCCGCATTGTTTTCACCAGTTCATAAGGCGCGACACAACTGGTGATTTTATCCACATTGATTTGAAGAGTTTCTTCGCCTTCGATTTGCGCGCCTAAATTGCGCAGAAGTTTTTTGATTGTTCTGATGTCCATCAGGTCGGGGATGTTATGAAAAGTGTTGGTTCCTTCTGTAAGTAGTGCCGCCGCCATGACCGGCAGCGCGGCGTTTTTCGCGCCGCTGATCTGGACATTTCCGTGCAGAGATTTTCCGCCCTGAACAATAATTTTATCCACTTATTTTTTCCTTCCCTTGATGACGCGGTCGTGACCCGCGTAATCGCGCCGCACGTCAATATCTTCGAAAAACGCGCATTCTTGCATAATATCGCGTATTTTTTCGGCCTGCGGCGCGCCGATTTCCATGAGCAGCCATCCGTCTTTCTTCAGATGGTTTTTTGACTGATATATCAATTTTTCGTAAAATTCCACACCTGTTTGCCCGGCCAAAAGCGCTATTTTCGGCTCAAAATCTTTTACTCCGCGTGGAAGCTCTTCGTATTCCGCTGCGGAAATATATGGCGGATTGGAGACAATGATGTCGAATAAACCTTTTACCGGCGCGAATAAATCGCCCTTGAGAAATTCGATATTTTTTCCCAGTTTGAGATTACGGGCGTTTTTTTTGGCGACCTTGAGCGCGGCCGGGGATATATCCGTGGCGGTGATTTTCGGTTCGGGAAGTTCTTTGGCCAAAGCCAGAGCAATGGCGCCGCTGCCCGTGCCGATATCGGCAATACGCGGGGCAATTATGTTTTTACCAACAGCCAAGGCTTCTTCCAAAATGATTTCCGTGTCGGGCCGGGGAATCAAAACGCCTTTATTCACTTCCAGTGTAAAAGACCAGAATTCCTTGCGTCCGGTGATGTAGGCCACCGGTTCCCATTTTAATCTTCGGGAAACAAGTTTGTTAAAAACGGCTAACTGGGATTTGCTGATTTGCATATCCGGATTTTTAAGAAATTCCAGTCGGTCGCAATTTAAACAAAAAGCCAGCAAAACTTCCGCGTCCAGCCGTGCGGTTTCCATTCCCGCGGTTTCCAATTCGCGCGTTGCCTCATTTAAAATTTCCCGAACAGTCATGCTGAAAGGATTAGTTTATTTTGGCGATAAAAACAAGGTCAATGGGAAAGAATGGCGCGTGTTTTATCCCTGTTTTTTTAGCGCTTCTGCCTGGTAGTGCGACGCCAACGCGTCGATGACGGGGCCGATATTGCCGTTGATGAAATTATCCAGATCATAGCGTGTTAAATTGATGCGGTGGTCGGTTATGCGTCCCTGCGGAAAGTTGTAGGTGCGGATGCGTTCGGAGCGGTCGCCGGAGCCCACCTGGTTTTTACGCTGCTGCGCCATGTCCGCGTTTTGCTTTTGCACCATCGCGTCCAGAAGCCTTGCGCGTAAAACTTTCATCGCTTTAACCTTGTTTTTCAGCTGTGATTTTTCGTCCTGGCAGGTAACCACAAGCCCTGTCGGTATATGCGTGATGCGCACGGCGGAATCGGTGGTATTAACGCTCTGGCCGCCGTGCCCGGTGGATCGGTAAACATCAATACGCAAATCGTTGGGGTCGATTTTAACTTCCACTTCTTCGGCTTCCGGCATAATCGCCACGGTAACCGCGGAAGTATGAATGCGCCCCTGCGCTTCGGTGACCGGCACGCGCTGCACGCGATGCACGCCGCTTTCATATTTCAGACGGCTGTAAGCCCCTTTGCCTTCGATTTGGGCGATAATTTCTTTATATCCGCCGAGGCCGGAAGCGGAAGAGGAGCTCACCACTTCCACGTGCCAGCCCTGGGATTCGGCGTAGCGCGCGTACATGCGAAATAAATCCGCGGCAAATAAACTGGCTTCATCGCCGCCGGTTCCCGCGCGGATTTCCAGAAAAACGTTTTTGTCGTCATTGGGGTCTTTGGGCAGAAGCAGAATTTTAATTTTTTCTTCGAGCTCAAGCTGCTCCTGCTGAAGTTGCGGCATTTCCTCGCGGATCATCGCTTTTAATTCGTCGTCATTTTCTGACAGAAACCTTTTGTATTCTTCGATACGCGCTATTGTTTTTTCGTAGCGGCGTATTTCATCCACCAATTCGGATAATTCGGCGTGTTCCCGGGCGTATTTTTGATAAAGCCCCTGTTTGGAGACTACCTGAGGGTCGCTCAAAAGCCCCTCCAGCTCACGGTAGCGGATTTCGATATCACGCAATTTGTCGAGAATAACATCCATAATCTATATTAAACTAAAGTTTGTTGTTGATAAAAATGATTAACGAAACGCGCCGGGCACGGCGAATGTGTAAAGGGCAGCTACAAATGGAAAGTGTGATAAAATGTTTTTATCATAAAAATATTTAAAAAATGTTTCTGATCGCGCGAAAACGCGGATTATTTTTTCTTTTTATCTTTAGCGGCTTTTTGCTTTTCTTCCTGCGCCTCGTATTTTTTCTTGAATCTTTCCACGCGTCCGGCCGTATCGACAATCTTCTGCTTGCCGGTCATGAAGGGGTGACAGTTGGAACAAATTTCTATTTTGATGTCTTTTTTGGTTGAACGTGTTTCAATAACATTGCCGCAAACACAAGTAATTGTGGTTTTTTTATATTCCGGGTGGATGCCTTCTTTCATTTCAGCCTTTTCCTCCTTGGCCTTTATCTGCAACTAACAACGCCAGTATTTTTCAAAGCAGGGGGGCTTTCTACAATATATGGAACAAAAATTCAAGCGAATATTTGGGCCTACGAGTTCATTGAATCCAAGAATTCCTGATTTGTTTCCGTCTTTTTTATTTTGCTGATAATGAATTCCATGGCGTCAACGGGGTTCATTTCCTGCAGCAGGCGGCGTAAAATCCAGATGCGGTTGAGATTGTTTTTGGGGATAAGCAGCTCTTCTTTTCTGGTTCCGGAACGGATCAGGTCAAAGGCAGGGAAAATTCTGCGGTCGGCGATGCGGCGGTCGAGATGCAATTCCATGTTTCCGGTACCCTTGAATTCTTCAAAAATAACTTCGTCCATGCGGCTACCAGTGTCAATCAAAGCGGTGGAGATAATCGTTAAACTGCCGCCATTTTCGATGTTGCGAGCCGCGCCGAAAAAGCGTTTTGGCTTATGCAGGGCGTTGGAATCCACACCGCCGGACAGGACTTTTCCGGAGGGAGGAACGACGGTGTTATAGGCGCGCGCCAGGCGCGTAATAGAATCCAGCAGGATGACCACGTCTTTTTTGTGTTCGACAAGACGTTTGGCTTTTTCTATAACCATCTCCGCTACTTGCACGTGGCGCGTGGCCGGCTCGTCAAAAGTGGAAGAAATGACTTCCCCCGCTACGCTGCGTTGCATGTCGGTCACTTCTTCCGGTCTTTCGTCGATAAGCAAAACCATCAAAATGACTTCCTTATGGTTGGCGGTGATACTGTGGGCTATATCCTGTAGGAGAACTGTTTTGCCGGCGCGCGGCGGTGAAACAATCAGAGCGCGTTGCCCTTTACCGATAGGGGCGAATAAGTCCATGACGCGGGTGGAATAATTCTCCGGATCGTATTCGAGGTTGAGTTTTTCCTGAGGGTAAAGAGGCGTCAGGTTGTCAAAAAGTATTTTATCACGCGCTTGTTCCGGACTTTCAAAATTGACTTCGTCGACTTTAAGCAGAGCGAAATATTTTTCACCTTCTTTGGGTGGCCTGACCTCGCCTGCTATGGTATCGCCGGTTCTCAGGTTAAAACGCCTTATTTGTGAAGGCGATATATAAATATCGTCGGGGCTGGGCAAGTAATTGTAATCCACTGCGCGTAAAAAGCCGAAACCGTCGGGTAGAATTTCCAGGACGCCGGAGCCGGAAATAACGCCGTTTTGTTCTGCCTGTGTCTGTAAAATGGCGAAAATCAAATCCTGCCGGCGCATACCGCTGGCATCCGGAACGTTTAGATCCCGGGCCAGGTTGTTTAATTCGCTGATCGGCAGCCGCTTGATGTCTTCGATGTTCATAAAATACTTCCTTAGTTTTGAATTATTGATGGGATATTAATATTATTAAGATATGATATATTCACTTTTTACCGCGATATTTTTCGGAAATGCACGAAGGTATTTACGCGTTTTTAACTTCTAGGATTAATAAGCATCGGGTTGTTTTTTGAATATGTGAAACTCTCCACAAAAGACAGGACTTAAAAAGTCCTTTCACGAATTAACTAAACATTATATTAATCCGTATTGACTGTCAAGAATATTTTTTGCTGTCATCGGGAAGACATTTAAAGAGAGCATGATTTTGCGTACGGCAAATATTTTCTTGCATAAGGCGTTATACTGAATTAAATGATATTTAATAATAATTCCAACGGGGAAGAGATTTATGGAAGAAGAAAGTAAAAACGAAGCAATAACTGCGGAGTCGCGGAATGGTTTTGCAGAAATATCCATGAAAGATTTGACAGCCCGTATGCGCGAGGCGTGTGTGCGTGCTGGATGGGATTCCCTCACGCCAGTACAGGCAAAAGCGATACCTTATCTTCTTGCGGACCGTGATGTGATGGTGCAGTCGCGGACCGGCAGCGGCAAAACAGGCGCATATCTTTTGCCTATTATAGAAAAAAGTGATTTTAAGAAGAATGTCACACAGGCGCTTGTGCTTGTCCCGACGCGTGAGCTTGCCCTGCAGGTTTCCAGAGAGGCGCAAAGATTGTCCGAAGGCACAGACCTGAGAACGGCCGTGGTTTACGGTGGTGTCGGTTATGGCACGCAGTTGGAGGCTTTTCGGAGCGGTGCGCACCTTGTTGTGGGCACGCCGGGAAGGATATTGGATCACTTGCTGAAGAACAATCTCTCTCTGGATAATTTACGGATACTGGTTTTCGATGAAGCCGACCGGATGTTGTCGATGGGTTTTTATCCGGATATGGTGAAAATCCGCAAATATATTCCTGTGCATGAAATATTAAGCAGCATGTTTTCCGCCACATTCCCACCGCAGGTAATACGTTTGGCCGATCAATTTATGCGTGCGCCGCAGCTGCTCAGTTTGAGCGGTAATCAAGTACATATTGCCGAAATCGAGCACGTTTATTACGTTGTTCCGGGTATGCGCAAAGAACGCTCCTTGGTGCGTATCATTGAGGTTGAAAATCCGGTCTCTGCGATTATATTCTGCAACACGAAAGATACGGTTCATTACCTTTCCGTCGTCTTGAAGCGCTTCGGGTATGATGCCGACGAACTTAGCTCAGATCTGGCGCAAAGCATGCGCGAGAAAGTTATGGCCCGTGTCCGGCGGGGAGCTTTACGCTTTTTGGTGGCGACTGATGTTGCCGCGCGCGGAATCGACATTCCCGACTTGTCTCATGTTATTCAGTATGAACCGCCGGAAGATCCGGAAGCATACATTCATCGTGCCGGAAGAACTGGGCGCATGGGTTCCGGCGGTGTGGCCATTTCCTTGGTGGCGGAAATGGAAAAGTTTAAATTGCAGAGTGTCGCCCGCTACTACAATATCAACATGCAGGAGCGTCCTTTGCCGGGCGATGAAGAACTGGAAAAGGTTGTTGCCGAAAGAGTGACCGCTCTCCTGGAGGCACGTTTGCGCGCCCGCGACAATTTACAGATTGAAAGAATGAGGCGCTTCGCTTCTTTGGCTAAAAGTTTGGCGCAAACAGACGACCAGTTGGCACTGATTACCATGCTTTTGGACGACTATTATCAGCAATCATTGCATGCCCCTCCGGCGCCGCCTGCGGAAGAAGCTGGGCTGACGACGGCAAAGAAAAAGACAAGAAAAAGAAGGGTTCGTGACAAAGAGAGAAGTGAAAAGAGGGAATAAAATCATGGAAAACAAAAAGCTGTATATGATTAAATGCGCTGCCAAATTCATGGTTTATTTAATTTCATTGTCTTTATTTCTTTCATGCGTTACGACACCCAAGGAAGTAGTGCCTTCCCATCCTGCGAAAATCGCTGTTGTTTTGGGCGCGGGTACCTCCAAAGGATTTGCCCATATTGGAGTTTTGAAAGTGTTGGAATCGCACAAAATTCCAATACACATCGTGGTGGGGACAAGCGTCGGTTCTTTGGTTGGCTGTCTATATGCGTACGGTTACAATCCTTATGATTTGCAGATGATCGCTCTGGGAATTAAGAAAGAAGATGTTGCTGACTATGTTATTCCTGATAACGGTTTTATCAAAGGGGAAAAACTGGAGAATTTTGTCAACGCCAGGGTCAAATACATACCGATGGAAAAATTCAAAATTCCTTTTTATGCCGTGACCACGAATATTCAAAACGGCGACGAGGTGATTTTCGGGCGCGGTAACCCCGGGAAAGCCGTACGCGCCAGTTGTTCCATTCCGGGTATCTTTAATCCTGTCCTCATCAGCGATAAATATTATGTGGACGGCGGCGTGGTGAATCCTTTGGCGGCGGACGTAGCGCGCAGGTTCGGTGCTGACGTGGTCATTGCGGTGGATATATCATCGGGTGTGGAAACGGCTGCACCTAAATCCACGCTGGAGACGATAATGCAGGCAATTGATATTATGTACAACAGAATAGCCTCTCAACACATAAAACACGCCGATGTCGTTATCAAACCAAAAGTGGGGCACATCGGTTCCAGCGATTTCACAAAAAGGCATGAAGCGATTATGGCTGGCGAAAAGGCGGCCACGGAGGCAATACCGGCAATTGCTAAAATTGTGGACAAGCTGCGTCAGGATGGAAGACTGCTCGAATGAGGCATAGTTCTGAAAGGCGAAGTCGGTTTTTGTGCTAATTTTTCTCAAGATAAAAAGGTTTTTGACCGGTATTGGGCCAAAAGGGTCTTGACAAATAAAGTTGACTATGATTTACGCATGACCCTATAACTTTTAGGGGTTTCATTCATGAAAAAGACGCTGACTAATAAAACAAATCTCAAAAGAAAAAGGACCCATGGGTTTCTTGTTCGTATGGCGTCTAAATCCGGTCGGCAGGTGCTCAGCCGCCGCAGAGCCAAAGGAAGAAAACGTTTAACAGTATAGATCAGAATTTTTTAAGCTTTTATAGCAATGGCCGGTCGGTATGCATGAAAGAACAATCTTACCGGAAATTGGAAAGGATAATTAGCTCGAAAAGATACAGAGCCATTTACCGGCAGGGGGTTTGGAAAAGTTCGCAAAATTTTACGTCTGTAATATATGAAAACAACCAGGGAATAAAAAGGCTGGGAATCGCCGTATCCAAAAAAGCGGGTAACTCCGTAAGAAGAAACAGAACCAAACGACTGCTCCGAGAATTTTTCCGCTTGAATAAAAAAATGTTTCCCGCGGGATACGACGTTGTTTTAATAGCCAAGAAAAATATCCCCCCCCTTACATATTATCAGGCATGCGAAGAATTAACGCGGCTCTTCGAGCGGAAAGCTAAAGCGTAATTTATGCTCAGAAAAATTTTAGTAAAGATAATTGTTTCTGCCCTTCGTCTATACCAAGTTTGCGTACCCTCTGTCTTTTATACTCAGTGTTGCCGTTTTTATCCAACGTGTTCCGAATATGCCATTTCCGCAATTGAACTGCATGGGCCGTTTAAGGGTACATTTATGGGCATAAAAAGAATTCTGCGCTGCCATCCTTTTCATCCGGGCGGATATGATCCAGTCGAATAATCAAGAATAGGGAGGTTTTTAATGGACAAAAGGACGCTGCTTGCCATAGTCTTGTCACTTGCCGTGCTTTTGATATATCAAATGTTTTTTGTCAAACCGCCACAGCCCAAACAGGTACCGGCGGGCGCGGGTGATACCGGGCAGGTTACAACCGAAACGGCGGTGCAACCAACTGCTCCGCGAAAAACGGTCGTGGAAAAGAAACCTGTTGCCCAAAAACAAGTGCCTGCGCGAGATATCAAAGTCGAAACGCCTCTCTATACGGCAATTTTTTCCACCAGAGGCGCATCCTTAAAATCTCTTAAATTAAAGCAGTATCAGCAGGACTGCATTAAATGCGCTGATGATATTTATCCCAAAATTAAGAAGCTGATTTTCGGTTCTAAAGATGGAATAAAAGCTAAAAGCGACGAACCCGTGGAACTGGTCGATATAAAAGAAGGAATGCCCCATCCTTTATCTGTCGCTTTTTCCGAGTCCAGCGTGGATATTGCCGCCGATTCCATGTTTGAGGCTGATACAGCCGCACTAAGTTTAATTGGTGCCAAAGAAAAGAAACGGCTGGTTTTTTCCGGCAGTTATGAAGGCGTAATCAAAGTGGAAAAGATATTCATTTTTGATCCAGAAAAATACACGATAGATCTGGATGTGAAGATGTATAATCTGACTAAAGCGCCGCTTATTCAGATACCCAAACTTAGCTGGTATCAATCCATCGATCCCGATAAAGATCACGGCAGATACGATAAGGAGGGCCCGGTGGTTTCTGTGGCGGGGAGTATCGAGCGACTCGAATTGAAAAAAATGGAGAAGGAAAAGATACTGGGCCCCAATGTTTTATGGTGCGGCTTTGAAACGAAATATTTTATCGCTTCTTTTATTCCGGGAAACCCTTCTTTAGCCAGCGTGGTTATAAACCGTGGAAGCGATAATTTGGTCTTGGTGGGAATTGTGGGGCAGAAAGAAATAATTCCTGCCGGTCAAAGCAGCGTAGTCGGTTACTCTCTTTATCTTGGCCCTAAACAGCACAGTCTGTTAAAGGAGCTGGGTGTCGGTTTAGAAAAGGCGATAGATTTCGGCATTTTCAAATGGCTGGCCATCCCTTTTCTTATGTTTCTGAACTTTTTGTATGATTTTGTTCATAACTATGGCGTGGCGATTATTTTGATGACTATTCTGATAAAGCTGCTTTTTTGGCCGCTGGGTAATTTAAGTTATAAATCGATGCGGGAGATGCAGAAAATTCAGCCCAAAATAAATGAATTGCGGCAGAAATACAAAAACGATCAGGCGAAACTTGGTCAGGAAACCATGGCGCTTTACAAATCACATAAAATCAATCCGCTCAGCGGCTGCCTGCCGATACTGATTCAGCTGCCGGTTTTTATCGGCCTGTTCAACGCGCTTTTATATGCCATTGAATTGCGGCATTCGCCGCTGTTTTTCTGGATTCAGGATTTGTCGGCGAAAGACCCGTATTATATCACCCCTATTCTTATGGGCATTACGCAGTTCATTCAGCAGAAAATGACGCCGACCATGGGCGATCCCATGATGGCCAAGATGATGCTCTTTATGCCGCTGGTTTTGACTATTTTCTTTTTAAATTTTCCGTCGGGATTGGTTATTTACTGGTTATTTAACAATATTTTAAGTATCGGTCAGCAGTTCTACATCAATAAAAAACTGGCTTAGTTGACAATACGCATAAGAGGTTGGGAAAATGGACGCGAAAATAATGGAAATAGAAGGCAAATCAATTGACGAAGCTATAGAAAAAGCTTGTCGTGAATTCGGCGTTGCCCGTGAAAAATTAAATATCGAAATTATTTCTGAAGAAACAGGCGGCTTTCTGGGCATGCTGTCCAAAAAAGCGAAAATCAAGGCTTCTTTACTTTCTTTGGATATGGAATTTTCACTGGCGGACACATCCAGTGAGCCGCAAAAAGAAGAAGTAAAAACCGAAATAAAAGAAGCCAAAAAAGAAGTAAAAGAAATAAAAAGAGAAACAAAAAAAGAGCTGGCAGCTAAAATAAAAATCACAGCGGAAACTTCCAAACCGGCGCCGCAGGAACCCACGGCTTTGGGTGTCAGGGCGAAAGAGATCTTGGAAGGCATTCTGCAGAGGATGTCGTTGCAGTGCAAAGTGGTTTTGGCGGAAACCACCGCCAAAATAGTTCTGAATATTGAAGGTAGCGATAGTGGCCTGCTTATCGGTAAACGTGGCCAGAATCTTGATGCCCTTCAATACATATTGAACAAAGCCATCAATAAAGCGGATAATGGCCGGAAAATTATTATGGTGGATTCGGAAGAGTACCGCAGAAGAAGGGAAGCGTCGCTTCTGGATCTGGCGGAAAAAGTAAGGCAGAAGGTCAAAAAAACACGTAAGCCCGTTTCGCTGGGACACATGAGCGCGCACGACCGGCGTATTATTCATCTGGCTCTGCAGGAAGACGCATCGCTCACGACCAAAAGCCGCGGCGAGGGCGAATACAGAAAAATCGTTGTTCTCCCGGCGAAAAAAGGCAAGGCGGTTCATAACGGACAACAGAATCCGGGATAAAAAATTTATCTATCAACTCATTGAGGGGAATTGACTCGTTGTGCTGCGCCAAGACACCATAGCGGCGATAGCCACTCCTTTTGGCCCCGGAGGTATCGGGATTATCCGCATCAGCGGACCGCAGGCGCAGGAAATCGCGCGCCGGATTTTTAAGCCCAGCAAAAAAAAGTGTTTGTGGGAAAGCCACGTCCTTTATCATGGCGACATTGTTTCCGCCGACGGGAAAACCGTACTGGATGAGGTTCTGATTTCCTTTATGCGTGGTCCAAACTCCTTTACCGGTGAAGACGTTATCGAAATCAACGGCCATGGGAGTCCTGTCATCATGCAAAAAATTCTTTTCGAACTGATATACCTGGGTTGCCGCCTTGCCGAGCCAGGAGAATTTTCCCGGCGCGCTTTCTTCAACAATAGATTGGATTTGTCTCAGGCGGAAGCGCTGGCCGCGATGGTTGCCGCCCCGACACCGCACGCATTTGTCTTGGGGCTCGCGCAATTAAAAGGGAACTTGAGCGCCGAAATTGAAAAAGCAAGAGGTCTTTTGATTGAGGCGCTGGCTGTATTTGAAGCATCTATTGATTTTGTGGAAGACGCGCCTGCGGAAGAATCACTTTTTCTGACACCGCAGATAGATGAAGCGAAGAAGAGCATAGAGAAACTTCTTTCTACATATCATGAGGCAAAAATAATCACGCAAGGCTTGAATGTTGTGATTACCGGCAAACCCAACGTGGGTAAATCCAGTCTGCTCAACGCGCTCACGGGCAAGAAAAAAGCGATTGTCACCGACATACCGGGAACCACGCGTGACCTCATTGTTGATGAGGTTGTTGTCCACGGCACGATTTTAAATCTGGTGGACACCGCGGGAATCCGCCAACCAAAGGATGCCATCGAAGAAGAGGGAATAAGTCTGGTCTGGGAAAATTTGGCTAATGCCGACTTGGCGCTGATTGTTTTGGACGGCAGTATCCCGCTTTCACCTGAAGACGAAGAAGTTATATCGAAAAATAAAAATGTCAATATTGTTATTGCCATCAATAAAAGCGATTTGCCTGCTTCCTGGGATATAAAGAAAATCGCGCACATGATTGAGCCGGAGAAAAAAATTATTAAGATTTCCGCCAAGTTCGGTGCTGGGCTGGAGGAATTAAAAAAGGCGATTATTGATTCCTGCGGCGCGCATCCTCGGCCGGATACCGGCTCCGTGATGATTACAAATTTGCGTCATAAACAATCACTCGAAAAAGCGCGAAAAAATATCGTGGCGGCAAAAGAGGCGATAGCGCGCGGTGAATCTCCGGAAATCACCGCTTTTGAACTGCGCGAAGCGATAGATAACCTTGACGAGATTACCGGTAAAAAAATTAACGATGAAGTTCTCGATAAGATTTTTTCCAGTTTCTGTATCGGTAAGTGACCTAAATATATTTTATTTACGCCAGAATGCCGGTATCAAGAAAACAATAATTGTGTAAATTTCCAGACGTCCCAGAAGCATACTGAAACTCAAAAACCACTTACCGGCAACGGGAATAGAAGCAAAATTATCCATTGGCCCCACGCCGCCAAAACCAGGACCCACGTTACTCATGCAAGTCGCCATCGCGGTAAGTGCTGTAACCATATCCAGTCCCAGGGCGGCCAGAATAATTACCCCCAGAATATAAATTCCCATAAACAGAAGGAAGAATCCCCAGATACTGCGCATGATTGTCTGGGAAACCGGCACACCGCCCAGCTTGACCATCGTGGTGGCATGCGGGTGAATAATGCGGATGATTTCTAGGTAACTGTGCTTGGCAAGCAGAATAATGCGCATAATCTTGATGCCGCCCCCTGTTGAACCGGCCATGCCGCCGAGAAACATGCTGATAAACAAAATCACCTGAGAAAGTGCAGGCCATTTTTCAAAATCCGCCGTCACAAATCCTGTCGTAGTAATAATTGATACCACTTGGAAGGAAGAATAACGCAGCGCGTCTGTGATTTTGGTATAAATCGAGACGTAAACATCCGTGAAGACCAGAAAAATAAAGGCTACGGTGATGCACAAGTAAGCACGGAATTCCGGATCGAGGAAAAATCTTTTGATGTTGCCGTGCACCAGTTTGTAATGGAGCGAAAAGTTGATTCCCGCCAAAAACATGAAAGTCAAAATGACGATATCAATATAAGCGCTCTGGTAATATCCCACGCTGGCGTTTTTGGGAGAAAAGCCTCCGGTGGGCATGGTAGTGAAGGCATGACATACGGCATCGTAGAGAGACATTTTCCCGATCAGCAGCAGCACGATCAGAGAAAACGTCAGAAAAATATAAATCTTCCACAGTGCTTTGGCTGTTTCGGCAATCCGGGGAGTAAGCTTATCCACCACCGGGCTGGGAGTTTCCGCTTTATAAAGTTCCATTCCTCCGATTCCCAGAAAAGGCAAAATGGCAATGGACAAAACAATAATGCCCATACCGCCCAGCCATTGGGTCTGGGCGCGCCACAAAAGAATTCCTTCAGGCATAGCTTCAATATTTTGCAGGATGCTCGCGCCGGTTGTCGTAAATCCGGACATGGATTCAAAATAAGCGTCGGTGAAATCAGGAATAGCACCGGAGATAAGATATGGCATGGTTGCTATTAAGCCGGCGATAAGCCATCCCAACGTAACAATCACCATACCGTCGCGGTGGCTAAGATACAGATCCTGACGGTGGCGGGTGATAAGAAAAACGCAAGCGCCCAAAGCGCAGGTAACAGTCATGGAAATTAAAAATGCCGGAGCGCTGCCATCGCCGTAATAGAAAGCGGCCGTAAGCGGAATGATCATGAAGACTCCCAGGCAGAAAACCAGAACGGCCATCATATAGGCAATAAGGCGGGCGTTCATCAGAAGTACTCCAGCTTCACGGTCAACAGTCTCTCCAACTGATCCAGAACATTCTGCAGGGCAAAAATAATCAGACGGTCATGCGGCTGGACAGTGGTATCGCCGCGGGGAATAATGATTTCCCCATCGCGCACGATGGCGCCCAGAATCGCACCGGGAGGAAACTTCACGTCGGCAAGCGGCGTGTTGACGATATCCGAGGTTTCCATCGCTTCGGCTTCAATCGCTTCGGCCTGTTCTTCCCTTAAAGGGGAGACGGAAATGATTTTTCCCCGGCGCAGATACTGGAGAATCGCCCGTACCGCCGACATGCGGGGGTTGATGACGGTGTCCAGTCCGATGACGGAAACGATGTGCATGTAGCTGAGTTTGCTGACACGGGTGATGGTGCGCTTTGTTCCCAGCTCCTTGGCCAGGAGTGAAATAAGAACGTTACTCTCCTCATCGCCGGTTACGGCGATGAGCAAATCCATATCTCCCGCATTTTCTTCCTTAAGCAGATCACGGTCGGCGGCGTCTCCCCGGATAACGGTGACACGATTCAAAAGGGATGCGGCGTTTTTGCATTTTTCTCCGTCATGATCGATGAGGCGGACATTCAGGCGCCGGTTATCCAGCGCCTTGGCTACGGCCATGCCCGTGCCACCCGCACCGATGATGATGACATTTTTTATCGGCCTGGTCGGCAAACCCAGCAGTGTTAGTGTTGTGTTGACGTCATTCTTTTTCACAACCGTGTAAATGATATCCAGCGGTTCGATGGTATCTTCCCCGCTGGGAATAAGAATCTTATGGCCCCGGACAATAGCGACGACGAGGAGGTTCTCTTTGGCAATCATCGGGCCGCCGAGTCTTTTTCCTGCCAGAGGGGAATCTTCAGTGATGAGAAACCCGATCAGCTTCATTTCGCCGTCCAGAAAATCAATCACCTCGGAAGCGCCCGGCACTTCCATGAGACTCAGAATTGTTTTGACCATCATGTCCTGAGTATTGATTATTAAATCCACGCCGAGAAGGTCCTGGCTGAACAGAGACTTTTCCCGCAAATATTCCTGATTGCGCACGCGGGCAATCTTGACCATGTGGCGGTTCAGGCTGCGCGCCAGAAGGCAGGCGATCAGATTTACTTCGTCGCTGTCTGTTGCGGCGCAGAGAAGTTCCGCTTCTTCGATGCCGGCCTGCCTGAGCATCCGGGGACTGGTTCCCGAACCAAGCAGCGCCTGGATATCCAGATCTTCACTGATGCGCCGGATTTTCGCCGGGTTTTTATCAATTAAAACTACGTCCTTTTTTTCGTCGGAGAGTTTTTTGGCGATGTGGTAGCCAACTTCCCCGGCGCCGATGATGATAGTCCGCATGTTTTTTCCTCCGCAATGAGGCGTTTATATAATAGAAATTATTGAAAATACAAGGGGAAAGAGAGGCGATAGAAAGCAGCACTGCAGCGACAAATGTTGGTAATTACATCTTTCACGCCGGATCATCTTCATATGTGATGATTGGCCGGGAAGCATAGTTTTTGTGCTTTGAAAAACGGTGAAGTGCTTGGATGAAATTACCAACGAAAAATTAATGATGAAGCGCTGAACAGAATTTTTCGAGTTTATGTGTTGAGAAACGATTTTAATTTTTTATCTGAAACTTTAACATTTTTAAAATATCAAATTACGCATTACTAACTGAAAGATGATAGATATTTAAAAATGCCGGTAATTAGCTAAACAGCACTGTATCTACTTAATAATATTATGAAATTATCACATAATAAATGTAACAAGTTGATTGACAAGCTTACGAAGATGGTCTAATTGCAATACAAATTAAGCCTGTGTTTAGGGAACGGAGGAGCTAATTTTGTTAGGGAATATCACAAAGCCTGGGGTAATCTCTTTTGCTTTTGTCCAAGTATTTCGGTTAATTTTACAGGCTTTGCTGAATATAACCAAACAAGGCAGTTTAGCCTGATAATTCACCCCTATGAAATCTTCTTAGCATTATATGCCATCATCAAATTCTGAAAAAGACTCATCTAATGAATCCAAAGGAGAATTTCCTCTCCCCCGGTTCAATAAAAAAATCATTTTTCTGGCCATCGCTTCTATTGGTGTTGTTTTCGGCGATATAGGGACTAGTCCGCTTTACGCCATTAAAGCATGTTTTCATGGCAAGCACGCCATTGTCCCCAGCGCGATGAATATTTTGGGAGTTCTGTCTCTTATTTTCTGGTCGATTACCGTTGTCGTTAGTGTCAAGTATTTAACTTTTATTCTTCGGGCAGATAATCGCGGTGAAGGCGGTATCTTTGCGCTGGTCAGTCTTTTGAATACTTCGGAGAAAAAGCTGTCCCGCTTTATTCAGGCCGTTCTTTTGTTTGCCGCAATTCTGGGAGCGGGGCTTCTTTACGGAGATGGTGTTATTACTCCGGCGATATCTGTCCTTTCAGCAATTGAAGGACTCGAAGTCGCCACCAAAGCTGCAACGCCATTTATAGTGTCTTTGACCTGCATCGTGCTTGTTTTGCTTTTTTCACTACAGCAAAAAGGTACTGCTAATATCGGAAAATTATTTGCGCCGATCATGGTGCTTTGGTTTTTGTCCATTGGGTTTTTTGGATTAATGCAGGTTACGCGTGAACCCACAGTTCTTCTCGCGCTTAATCCGGTATATGCTCTGGAATTTTTTATGAATAATGGTATGCACGGTATTGTTGTGCTCGGATCTGTTGTGCTGTGTATTACCGGTTGTGAAGCGCTATATGCTGATTTGGGGCATTTCGGCAGAAACGCCATTCGCTTGTCCTGGTTTTCTTTTGTTTTCCCTTCGTTGCTATGCAACTATTTCGGGCAAGGGGCTCTGTTGCTTGCGCATCCCGAAATGAATATCAATCCTTTTTATAAACTCGTACCGGAATCATTTTTATACCCGATGATCGGACTTTCCACGGCTGCCACAATAATAGCTTCTCAGGCATTAATATCAGGCACTTTTTCACTCACACAGCAGGCCGTGCAGCTGGGCTTATTTCCACGTGTTCGGATTATTCATACCTCAAGCGATATGCAGGGGCAAATATATATTCCTTTTGTAAATTACGCGTTGATGCTTGCCTGTATTGGCGTGGTTGTCGGGTTTAAAGAATCGAGTTCATTGGCTGGCGCGTATGGAATTGCCGTGACAGGGACCATGATCATTACATCTTTGCTTTTCTTTCTTGTTTTGATGCATTACCGGAGATGGCCGCTCTGGAAAGTAATACCCCTGGTCGGAATATTTATTGCGTTTGATGTCGCGTTTTTTGTTGGCAATACTTTTAAAATTATTGACGGAGGATGGTTTCCCCTCTTTGTTGCAGCCATCGTAGCGCTGGTCATGACCACGTGGAAAAAAGGCAGGGAAGAACTATACCGCAATTTGATAGACGCAAGATTGCCCATAGAGAGTTTTCTTGCTGACTTGCCAAGAAGCCATATACCGCGCGTCTCCGGCACAGCTGTTTTTATGACTTTATCGCCTCTGGGAACGCCGCGGACACTGCTTCATAATGTAAAACATAATCATGTGTTGCATGAACAGGTTGTGTTTCTTTCCATTATGGCGAAGGATGCCCCGATTGTTCCCGCGGGCGAAAGAATCAAAATTCAGGATTTGGGCCAGGGCTTTTACCGTGTTGAGGCCTTTTATGGTTTTATGCAGAAACCTAATGTGCCGCAGATTATGAAAATTGTCGCCCAGTACGGATTAATTACGGATCCGATGACGACAACATTTTACCTGGGGAGGGAAACACTTCTGACCAGCGGAAAATCCAAGATGATGAAGTGGCGCAAATTATTATTCGCGTTGATGTCCAGAAATGCGGGAAATCCAACTTCCTATTTCGGAATTCCTGCCAATCGGGTTGTTGAACTCGGCGCGCAAGTAGAATTATAATTGCTTATTTTGAGGGTAATTAATCTGTAAAAATAACGGAGCCGCGACTGAGCCGTTCCTTGGAATCGGTTCTAGTCGCTTGTTCGGCCGCCGCAGGCGGTTGAGCAAGCGACAATCAGGCGCGGCTCCGTTCGCCCGCCAGCGTATGCGGCGGGCGAACATTGTTTATACGGATCGGTGCTAATATTGCAAACGCCGACAGCACTGTCGGCCTAACACCCCTCTATAAAATTTGTGATTTTTGATTTAATAGCTTAATATTAAACAATAATCAACCTATTTTGTCTTTCTTCGTTGGGAATATTATCTGGATCGGTATAATATCCCCAATCAACTTCTAAAGATTATCTGCCGGGCTTCTCACTGCAGATGGCCCTTTATTGAGAACATGGGTATAAATCATCGTTGTTTTCAAATCTTTGTGCCCGAGAAGCTCTTGAACCGTCCTAATATCATAGCCATCCTCAAGCAAATGTGTTGCAAACGAATGTCGAAAAGTATGACATGTGGCTCTTTTTAAAAGGCCTGCTCTTGCCACGGCATCTTTGACTGATTTTTGAATAATGGATTCGTCAATGTGATGTCTGCCGCGTTCACCGGTCTTCTTGTTTTGCCATAAAGTCTCCTGTGGAAACACCCATTGCCAACGCCATTCTTTGGAAGCATTTGGATATTTGCGCACTAAAGCATCCGGCAAGAGCACACGGCCGAAACCATTGGCAATATCGGATTCATGAATTTTCTTAACTTTGCTTAAATGCTCTATTAATGGTTTTTTGACCGATTCGGGAAACATCGTTATACGATCTTTATCACCTTTGCCGCTCCTGACGATTATTTGGTTCTTGCTAAAATCCAGGTCTTGAATTCTCAAACGCAAACACTCCATCAATCTGAGACCTGCGCCATACATAAGGTAGGCAATAATCCATTTATCGCCCGTTAGGTTACTCAGCACAGCTTTAACTTCGTCCTTGGTCATAACAACAGGCAATCTTACCGGATTTCTTGCGCGGATAACTTCCCCGATATCACCAATCTTACGGTTTAAAACATACTTGTAGAGAAAGATAATTGCGCATAATGCCTGATTCTGTGTTGAGGCGCTTACATGTTCCTTTACTGCCAGATGGGTTAAGAAAGCATTGATTTCCGGTTCGGCCATGTCTTTCGGATGTCGGACATGGTGAAAGAAAATAAACCGCTTAATCCAGTGAATATACGTCACTTCAGTTTTGCGGCTATAGTGTCTGGAACGCATTGCCTGGCTAAGTTGTTCAAGGAGTTTCGGTTTGTTATCAGTTGTCAACAACGGCATAACAACACTTATCGCCGGAGAGGCTGCCGCCGCAGTTTTTTCTTTGAAAAATGTTAAATGATTAATTTTAGGCTGAATCATTTTCAAGCCCCTCATATGATAAGGCGAGTTTAGCGGGTCAGGATCGATATACAGACAGGAAGAAAGATGAGAGCCGATGCGGCAATAATGCCATAGGAAAACCAATTGACGTATTTTTCGCACTTCAGCAGACGTTCATCCCAATCGCTGTATTCGATAAATCGGCGAAACTTGTGGAGCAGTTTTGCTAGATGGTAGGTTTCTGGTTTATCCATGCTTCCCGCTTCAAAAGGATTTTCAAAAAAGATAATTTTGCTTTGCATATAGGCTTTCCTCTGTTTTTCTAAAAAAATTATTTATGATATTTGCGTACCACGGCGGTAATCACCCCCGCGATGCGTAACTCTTCTTTAGGAATAATCGTCGGATATTTGGGATTGGCCGCCTCCAGCGTTACTGCTTTCCCTTTTTTGCAAAAATATTTCATCGTCCAGTTGCCGTCCACTTCCGCCAGAATGATATCGCCGTTTTTCGGCTCTCTGCCGCGCTCCACAATCACCAAATCTTTGTCCATAATGCCCGCGCCCGACATGGAATCGCCGGTGACGGATAAGAGAAAAGAATTTTCGGGCCGGTTGACGAGATATTCGTCAAAGGAAATTACATCGCGCAGCTCTTCTTCCGCGGGCGAGGGGAATCCGGCGCAGACATCTCCCGCCAGGGGCAACGCCAGCGACAGGCGCGCGGGCGCCAGAAATCCCTTGGCGTCTTTTTGGAGCGCCCCCGCGCTGATTAATTTTTTCACCCAGAAGTGGACGACGCTTTTGGAGCGCACGCCGAAAATCTCCACCATTTCCGAGTAAGTCGGCATGCGCCGGTTACGCCGGAAAAAGGCGAAAATCTTTTTTTCCACGTCCGGTAAAGTTCGCTTGACTTTCATGGCCGCTATGCTATAGAACGATTGTTCTATTGTCAAGAGTTTTTGTTGAAGATAAAAAGAGCAGGCTTAAAAACACCGGCAAAAATATTTGACAGGCAAGAAAAAAGAAGCTAGCCTGTAAAAAACTTAACTAGCTGAAAATAATTAATATTTTATCCGGGCGCTCCAGAATGGTTACAAGCGAAAAAGTTATCAAAATAATAGCCACCGGCTTCGGCGCGGGCCTTTCGCCCGTGATGCCGGGGACGGCCGGAACGCTCGTGGGAGCTTTGATTTGCCTGGCTTTTTTGCCCCTGCACTGGATTTTACGGTTTTTATTTGTAATATTTTTAACGGGTGTTGCCGTTTATGTTTCCCACCGCGCGGAGGAAATTTATGGCAAAAAAGACGACCAGCGCATTGTCATTGATGAAATCGCGGGATTTCAAATTGCCCTGCTGCCGGTGGCGATAAATTTTTTGAATCTTTTGCTGGCTTTTGTCCTGTTTCGTATTTTTGATATTTTTAAACCGTTTCCATTGCGCTGGTTTCAGGAGTTTCCCGGCGGCTGGGGCGTGGTGGCCGATGATGTCGGCGCGGGAATTTACACTGCCGCGATATTACTGCTTTTATTGATTTTTGGTGTATTATGAAAATTGCTATTCTGACAATAGGCAACGAATTGATTTCCGGACGCACGGCTGACGCCAACGCTTCTTTTATCGCGCGCGAGGTTAATCAGGAAGGCTGGAGTGTGGAGGCAATCATGTCCGTGGGCGATGATTTTACGAAAATCAAAGAACGCCTCAATTATCTGCTTTCGCTTTCCGATGCCGTGATCTGCACCGGCGGTTTGGGGCCTACGGCTGATGATATAACTTCGGCGGCGATAGCCGCCGCTTTTGGCCTGCCTCTTTATACCGATGAAAACGTGCTAAATAATATAAAAGCTATTTTTACCAGATACAATCTGCGCTGGATAGAAAACAACGCCAAGCAGGCAATGTTTCCGCAGGGCGCGAAAGTGATTGCCAATCCTGTAGGCACAGCGGCGGGATTTTTCTTAAACGTGGCAGGGAAACTTGTTTTTGTTATTCCCGGCGTGCCCGCGGAAGCAAGAAGAATGATGCCCGAAGGAGTTTTGCCTGTTTTGCGCGAGCATTTCCCGCAGGGACAGTTGCATGTGGCCAAGCAAACGATAAAAACCTTCGGCCTTTCCGAAGCGGCGGTGGATAACGCGCTCAAAGATGTTGATTTTAATTCCCTGGGCGTGAGCGTCGGTTTTTATCCCGTCTTTCCGGAAAACCATCTGGTCATCATTTCCCGCCATAAAAATCAGGAAGAGGCGGAAAATAGATTAAAGCGGGCGCAGGAAGCAATCACTGCCCGGCTGAAAAAGAATATTTTCTATTACGGTGACAAAACGCTGGAAGAAGTTGTCGCCGGTATTCTTCTGGAGAAGAAACTGACGCTGGCGGTAGCGGAATCCTGCACGGGAGGATTGATTGCCAGCCGTCTGACGGATGTGCCGGGAAGTTCTGATTTTCTGGAAAGAGGTCTGGTTACCTACAGCAACAAGTCTAAAATGGAATTGCTGGGCGTTCCCGCGGCCGTTTTGGAAAAGCACGGCGCGGTAAGCGAAGAGACGGCGCATTTAATGGCCGAAGGCGTGCGCAAACTTGCCGGGACTGAGTTGGGGCTTTCCGCGACGGGCATTGCCGGGCCTTCAGGCGGTTCCAAAGAAAAACCGGTGGGGACTGTTTATCTGGCGCTGACCGATGCAAAAAAAACTGTCTGCCGCCATTTTGCTTTTCGCTGGGGCAGAAAGCGCAACAAGCTTGTTTTTTCCGAAGCGGCGCTGATGATGATTTACGATTATTTGTCCGGTGAAGGAAAAATAAATGGGTGATGACGAAAAAAAGATCCGCGCTTTTCTGGCGATAGAGCCTCCTGCCGGGATTCTGGAAGCAGCCGGAATCCTGCAGGAAAAATTGAAAAAAGAAATATCGGGAAGGGTAAGCTGGACGAGATCTCAGGGAAATCATCTGACGTTGAAATTTTTCGGAAATGTCGGCCAGAATGATGTAAAAAATATTTGCGCTGTAGTGAAAAAACGGGTAGCTTCAATTTCTCCCTTATCTCTAAAAATAGAGAATACAGGCTGTTTTCCGGACAGTAAAAGGCCGCGCGTGCTCTGGTTGGGAGTGGCGGGTGATATGGAAAGACTAACGGTTTTTCAGACGCAATTGGAGGAGGATTTTCAGGGAATCGGGTTTGCGAGGGAGGCGAGAAGATTCCGGCCTCATCTTACTTTGGGGCGCGTTAAAAATCCGGGAGATGTTTCCGGAGTCAACGAGGCGCTGCGCAGTTTCGTCGATTACCGCGCCGGTGAATTTATCTGCAAGGAAGTGGTATTGTTCCAGAGTAAACTTGCCCCGCAGGGAGCGATTTATTCAAAGCTGGCAACTTTTAATTTTTCCGGTTAAAAATTATGAGCGCGAAAAAAACAAAAAATATTTCAAATAAAAAGATTAACGGAGGGCATGACACTATGCGCGCAGACACAGATAGAACAAAAGCGGTGGATTTAGCCATCACGCAAATTGAGCGCCAGTTTGGCAAGGGCTCCATCATGAAATTGGGCGGCGGTGAACAAATCACGGATATTCCGGCCATATCAACCGGTTCTTTAAGCCTCGATATCGCGCTGGGCACTTTCGGCGTTCCGCGGGGCAGGGTTGTGGAGATATTCGGGCCGGAATCCGGAGGTAAAACCACCCTGGCTCTGCACATTGTGGCGGAAGCGCAAAAGCAAAATGGTTTGGCGGCGTATATTGATGCGGAGCACGCCCTGGATGTGGGATATGCGAAAAAAATCGGCGTGAACACAGACGACCTTCTTATTTCCCAGCCGGACACGGGCGAACAGGCTCTGGAAATTGCCGAAACGCTGGTGCGCAGCGGCGCGCTGGATGTTCTGGTGATTGATTCCGTGGCGGCGTTGGTGCCGAAGGCCGAGCTGGAAGGAGACATGGGCGACGCGCAAATGGGACTGCAGGCGCGTCTTATGTCGCAAGCGCTGCGCAAGCTTACCGGCAGTATCAGCAAATCCAAAACAACCGTCATTTTTATCAACCAGCTGCGCATGAAAATAGGCGTTTTCTTCGGCAATCCGGAGACAACCACTGGCGGCAACGCGCTGAAATTCTACGCGTCACAGCGGCTCGATATCCGAAAAATGACGTCGCTCAAATCCGGGCAGGATGTTACCGGTTTCAGAACAAAAGTTAAAGTCGTGAAAAATAAACTGGCGCCTCCGTTTCGTGAGGCGGAATTCGATATTATTTTCGGTGAAGGAATTTCCCGAGAAGGTGATGTTCTGGATCTGGCGGTGGAGCACGGCATTCTGGAAAAGAGCGGCGCCTGGTATTCGTATAAAGGTGACCGTATAGGGCAGGGGAGAGACAATGCCCGCGTATTTCTGAAAGAGAACCGGGATATCATGAAGCAGATGGAAGATGAAATCCGGGCTAAGCTGGGCATGAAGACAGTCGAGGCGCAGGAAGAAGAATAAGTGAAAGCGTTTAACGCGGCGGCGGCCCAGCAAAAAGCTTATCGTCTTCTGTCGCTGCGGCCGCACAGCGAAAAAGAACTGAAGAAAAAACTGCGGGAAAAAGGTTTTTCCCCGCCTGTCGTGGAAGAAGTTCTGGAAAAACTTCGCGAATTGAAGTATCTGGATGACGAATCGTTTGCGCGGCAATGGGCGCGCAATCTGGCCGTAAATAAGCTCTGGGGAAACAAAAAAATTATTCTGAGCCTGCGGGAAAAAGGCATCGAGGGAGATTTGATTGGAGAGGCCGTAGAAAAAGCGCGACAGGAGATTTCGGAAGAAGAAGCGGCTGAATTTTTAGTTAATAAAAAAAAATCGGTAAAAAAAGGACCGGAGTTGTCGCCGCAAAAGGAAAAACAAAGGATATTCCAAAGCCTGCTGAGGAGAGGTTTTCCGGCGGGATTGATTTTGCAGAAATTGGGAAATATTGCACAAGGAGATTTCGATAGTGATGACGGGTGACCAGATAAGAGAAAGTTTTTTAAAATATTTCACGGAAAAGAAACACACGCTGGTTGCCAGTTCTTCTCTGGTGCCCAAAGACGACCCGACGCTGCTTTTCACCAACGCCGGAATGGTGCAGTTCAAAAACATTTTTCTGGGCCTGGAAAACCGCGGTTACACGCGGGCGACTTCCTGCCAGAAATGTGCCCGTGCCGGTGGCAAACATAATGACCTGGAAAATGTCGGCGTGACAGCTCGCCATCACACGTTTTTTGAAATGCTGGGCAATTTTTCCTTCGGCGATTATTTCAAGAAAGAAGCCATCGCCTGGGCGTGGGAATATCTGACCGAAGTGATGAGGCTGCCGAAAGAAAAACTTTGGGTGACGATATTCAAAGAAGATGACGAGGCGTTTGAAATCTGGAACAAAAAAATGAAAATTCCGGCCGAGCGTATCGTCCGCATGGATGAGAAAAGCAATTTCTGGATGATGGGCGAGACCGGCCCCTGCGGTCCCTGTTCCGAGATTATTTATGATCAGGGAAAAGGCACGGGATGCGGGCGTCCCGAATGCGACATTTATTGTGAATGTGACCGCCATTTGGAAGTATGGAATCTGGTTTTCACGCAATTCAACCGCGATGAAAACGGCAAACTGACTGCCCTGGCCAAACCCAGCATCGACACGGGCATGGGGCTGGAGCGCCTGGCCGCGGTTGTAAAGGGCGTGAAAAGCAACTACGACACTGATTTATTCACTCCTATTATCAAGTTTGTCGAAAAGTTCAGCGGTAAAGCATACGGTAAAAAGGCGGAAGATGATGTTTCCATCAGAGTCATCGCCGACCACAGCCGGGCAGTAACTTTTCTTATTGGCGACGGCATTCTGCCTTCCAACGAAGGCCGCGGTTATGTGTTGCGTCGCATTTTACGCCGGGCGGCGCGCCACGGCAAGATGCTCGGCATCAATAAGCCTTTTTTGCATCAGTGCGCTCAAGTGGTAATTGAGATGATGAAAAACGCTTATCCGGATCTGGTTGATAAAGCTTCCTACATTACAAAAGTCATTCTGAACGAAGAACAGCGTTTCATGGAAACGCTGGACGCGGGCCTGCGCATTTTACAGGAAGAAACAGCGGCACTGAAAAAAGCAGGCAAGTCGGTTTTGTCCGGGGCGGTGGTTTTTAAATTATACGATACTTATGGATTTCCCACGGATTTGACGGCAGATATCATCAAAAAAGATAAAATCACGCTCGATAACGAAGGATTTGAAGCGGAAATGGAGCGCCAGCGTGAGCGCGCGCGGGAAGCCTGGAAAGGCAGTGGCGAGGAAGCCATTGCCGCCTGTTACCTGAAAACGACGAGCGCTGGCGTCATTACAGAGTTTTGCGGTTATGAAAATGTAACCAAAGAGCAGTCAAAAGTTACGGCGATATTTATGGACGGAAATCCTGTGCAGACAATAGCCGAGGGGCAGAGCGCGGAATTGGTTTTCGATGAAACTCCTTTTTACGGCGAGGCCGGTGGTCAGGTGGGAGATACCGGTTATCTGGAAGGCGATGGTTTTTATTTCGAAGTTCAGGAAACAAAAAAACCTCTGGAAAATTTTATTGTTCATAGAGGCGTTGTGAAGAAAGGGAAGATAAAAATCGGCGATCAGGCGCGGCTGATTGTGGATGAAGAAAACAGAAAGGCGATTGCCGCCAATCATTCCGGCACGCATATTTTGCAGGCCGCGCTCAAAGCGGTATTGGGCGATCACATCAAACAATCCGGTTCTTTGGTAAACACCAAACGTCTGCGGTTTGATTTCACTCATTTTTCCAAAATCAGCGATGAGGAACTCAGGCGCGTCGAAGAAATCGCCAACGAAATTATTCGCAAAAATCTTCCGGTAGCGACGGAAGTATGCTCACTGCAGGACGCTTTAAAGACTGGCGCGACGGCAGTGTTTGATGAAAAGTACGGTGAGACGGTGCGCATCGTTAAAATGGGTGAGATGAGCATGGAACTTTGCGGCGGCACGCACATCAGGCGCACCGGCGATATCGGCTTGTTGAAGATTGTCCATGAGTCGGCGATTGCCGCCGGCGTGCGCAGAATCGAAGCCGTGACCGGCAAAGAGGCACTGGCGCATGTACAAAAAGTCGAAGAGGAATTAAATGGAACTGCGGGATTGTTTAAGGCTAGTATTCTTGAAGTTCATGATCGCGCCGAGAAATTACTCAAGCACATAAAAGAACTGGAAAAGGAAATTGAAACGCTCAAAGGAAAACTTGCCGTCAAGGATTCCGGTGATCTGATAAGCCAGGCCAAAGAAATAAAAGGAGTAAAAGTGCTGGCCGCCGAGGTCGATATCACCGATGCCAAAACCTTGCGCGATTTCGGCGACAAGCTGCGTGATAAAATCGGCTCAGGCATTGTTCTCTTGGGCGGTAAAAGCGCCGATAAGGCCATGCTTCTTTGTATGGTAACAAAGGATTTGACTAAAAAATATCACGCCGGAAACATCATCAAAGAAATCGCGCCACTCGTTGGCGGCAGCGGCGGCGGTCGTCCCGACATGGCCCAGGCCGGCGGCACAAAGCCGGAAAATTTACCCCGGGCGCTGGCGCATCTGGATAAAATTCTTGCTTAACATTTTTTAAGAATTATTTCGAAGAACCGCCGTTTTCTTCCTAACAATAATGTGGATTTCTGCCCCTGACTTTAAAGGCGTTGTCTGCATTGTTCATCAATGTGCCTTCATCCTGGCTATGAATAAGATACGGACGTGCCGGTACTTACCATTTTGGCCATTTTCCCTGCTCCCCTAGGGGGAAGATTTGTTAGATGCCTTGATTATTTTTTGCGTAATGTGCAACTTATTTACATGACGAAAAAAGCAGGCCTTTTTTTCAGGGAAACAGATGAGAACGGTCGTTGAATGGGTCAATTATCGTTTTGTTATTTTCCAGACGGACAATTGTTTTGGATGCCGTATCCACGCAGGAACGGCGGAATTCGTCCAGGCTGATTTCACGCAGGCGGCAAAGTATGGCGGCGATGGTGAAATTATGAGAAACGATTAATGTGTTTTTTCCGCCGCCGATTATTTTTTCTACGGCGCACCAGGCACGGTTTTGCACTTCAATCAAAGACTCGCCGTTGGGCATTTTAACCGAGGCAGGATTGGTGATCCATTTTTTCAGGAATTCTTTCTGGTCGTTCATTAGTTCCCGGAAAGACAGTCCCTCAAAATCACCCGCATCGAGTTCTATCAGTTCACATTGCGTTTGAATATCGAGGTTGTGAAACTCGTTTATTATCCTGGCCGTCTGAATGGCTCTTTTTAGCGGGCTTACAATAATTGCCTCAATGTTATGGTTTTTTAATGACAACGCCAGAAGTTGCGCCTGTTTTATGCCTTCATCACTCAGTTCAACATCCGTTATTCCCTGAACGCGGCCCTCTTTATTCCAGAGGGTTTCGCCATGACGGATAAAAATCAAGTGCATATTTGTTGTCCTGTTATATTTAATTTGAAGATTATAAGCGCCAGCGGCATCGATGTCAAAACTTTTATTTAACGCGTGATGATTCGTGGTGAATTAAGCTTGACAGGCAAGAAGTGAGTTTTTATACTCTATAAACGAAAATATAAATTTAAAAGCAATTCGTGGCAACAACTGTAAAAAACCTTGGTCTGCACAGGAAAAGCGAGATGGCCGACACGCAGAAAACAAGATACCACGTATGAAATATTTGCCCTCCATATTCACCACAGTTTTTTCCGGCAAAATGGGTAAGCAAAATGTCCGTCTGCTTCTGAGATATATTTTTGTTCTTGCTTTGCTGATAAGTTTTTACAGCATTATTTTCCATTATTTAATGGCGGCCGAGGGGCAGAAACACTCCTGGATTACCGGTTTCTACTGGGTCTTGGTTGTCATGTCTACGTTAGGTTTCGGCGATATCACCTTCACATCAGATGTCGGCCGTTTGTTTTCTATCATTGTGCTGGCATCGGGCGTTATTTTTTTGTTGATTTTGCTTCCCTTTATTTTCATCAAGTTCTTTTTCGCGCCCTGGATGGACGCACAGGCAAAGAGCCGCGCCCCCCGTGAGTTGCCGCCGGATACGGCAGGACATGTTATCATAACAAATTATGACGCCGTGACAACAAGTCTTATCGAAAAGCTGACAAGCTATAAGCAAAATTACGTGGTCATTGTCGACAATCTTCATCGCACGCTGGAACTTTATGATCTGGGAGTTTATGTGGCGCTGGGCAGTATAGACGATCCCCAAACATACAAGCGGCTTCAAGTTCAAAACGCTGCGTTGGTGGTGGCCACGAACAGCGACCAGGTCAACACAAATGTCACTTTTACCGTCCGGGAGATGTCCGAGCGTGTTCCAATATTTGTGACGGCGGATTCCCCGCATTCGGTGGATATTTTGACTATGGCTGGAAGCTCTCATGTTTTGCTGCTTTATGACATGATCGGAAAATCACTGGCCAGCTTGACCATTGCGGGCGATTGTAAATCTAACGTCATTGGCCGTTATGAGGATCTGATTATCGCGCAGGCGCCTGTTATTGGGACGCCTTTGGAAGGGAAAACAATCATGGAAAGTGATTTGCGCAAGCTCTACGGTCTTTCCGTGGTGGGTATTTGGGAAAGAGGTAAGTTTACCCTTCCAAGACCGGATACAATTATCGACCGCACAAGCGTTCTTGTTTTTGCTGGTTCGGCCAAGGCGCTGGATGCTTATGACGAGGTATATTCATTTTACCACATATGTAAAATAGCCGGTGACCCTGTGATTATTATCGGGGGCGGACGCGTGGGGCTGGCGGCGGCCGCGCGTTTCCGTGAAAGGGAAATTCCTTATCTGATCATAGAAAAAAACCCGAAAAAAGCCCGCCCGGGCGATAATTACGTGTTTGGCGATGCCGCGGATATAAACACGTTGGAAAAGGCCTGGTTTGAAAAAGCGCCTGCGGCATTAATCACGCCTCATGATGACGCCACGAATATTTACCTGACGAAGTATTTGAGAAGTTTGCGGCCGGATATGCAGATACTCAGCCGCGCCAGCGCGGACAGAAATGTTTCCACGCTGCATCGCGCCGGCGCTGATTTTGTCATCTCCAATGCATCACTGGGCGCTAATATCATTTTCAATTTTCTCAGAAACGAAGATACATTGCTTCTGACCGAAGGATTGAATATCTTTCATCTTAAAGCCCCGGACTCTCTTGTCGGGAAAACACTGCTGGAGTCCGGTATTCGCGAGAGAACCGGATGCACGGTGATCGCTATTTCACGTGACGGGAAAATGTCCATCAATCCGGAGGCCAAAACGGTAATCAAAGAGGATGATGAGCTGGTGCTAATTGGCACGTTTGACGCGGAAAAATCTTTCCTGCGCGAAATAAAGACGTAACAGGCCTTACACAATGTTGTGCCGCAGCTAATTTGTGCAGGAAGTTGTCTTTGGACATTTCAATTTTCTATCAGATTTTCGATAATCAGCCTTTTCCCCAGCAGTTTGTTTGCCTGTTCGAGTTTTTCGCGGGAGGCGTAAACGGCAACCGCCTCCTTTTTTGTATCTGCAGAGAAATATTTATCCAGAGTTTCTCTGACTTTTTGTGAAGTAACGGAAAAAACCGCGTTTCTGAACTTTTGTCTCATTTCATCATTTAGCCCCGCGAACTGGCGCATCATGGCCGTATGCCCGTATCCCGCAGGATCCATGGGTTTATCCAGTGCCCCCAATGTGCTGATGATAGCTTTTTCCAAGTCTTCTTCGTGAAGAAGATGACGTGAATAAAATTTTTGCGCCTCCTCAAAAATTTTGAGCGTTTGCACAATGTGCGGGTCGCGGTAGGAAAGAAAAGAAAAAAGTTTGGAAAAAGCGTCGAAAGAAGACATGCCGCCGTAAGCCCCTCCCTGCACGCGGATGTGTTTGTAAAGGTAAGTGTTGGAAAGTTCGCGGGAGACCAGCGTGAGAATCGGTGCTGCCGGGTCGTTATAGGCCGGTGCTTCGAGAACGCGGGCGACGTAAAACACCTGCGTGGGAACGGCAATGCCGGCGTGTACAGACGTCAGCTGCGGCTCTTGCCGCCTCGGTGTATCGGATTTTTCAGGAATATTTTCCAAAAGAGTTAGAATATTATTTTTGACCTCTTTGATTCCTTTTTCTTCCGCGGTGATATTGATGAAAAGGTTTTCTTTGGTGAAAACAAGAGCTTTTAATTGCCCGAGCTTGTCGCGTAATTCTTTGTTCATTGAGTGAAAATTCTGGGCTATCCGCTGCATAAATTTAAACTGCGTGCGGCCGTGCCATTGTTCGTCGCGCCAGCCGGGGAGAGTTAAAGCGCCCCCTGCCGCTCTCTTTGCAAAAATATGGCCGGCAGGAACAATCGCCGACTGCAGGGAATTTTTCCTTTCCGCGATTAGATCGTACATCCTGTCGTTGTCTTGCAAGTCTCCTTCCCGCAGAATATCCGTAACAATGGCCACCGCCTGCGGAATAGTGCGGTACAATGCCTTGAAAGAAAAGATCATTTTTTGCCAATAGCCATTGCCGTCTGCGGAAAAGCCTGCAGTCAGGTCATAGCCAAAACCGCCCATATTCATAGAGATGCGCTTGGCCATTTCCTCGTAAGTAAACCCCGCGGCTCCCATCCCGGTCATGATTTTGCCTAGGAGAGGCAGGTAGGATTGGAGTTCTTCCGGAATATTGGCGATGTCAAAGGACAGATCAATATAAGCGATACCGTTGGTGAAAAGATCGTGCTCGAGAATATTTATTCCGGTGATAGTTGCGCTCTGTGAAGGAATAATTTCTATCCGGCGCGGAATTTCTTCCAATTTCAACCTGAGCAGAGTTTTCACCGCTTTCGGCGAATCCGCCTCCGACTGGAATTTCTTCAACTGTGAAGCCTGCTCGTCAATTTTCCGCAGCTCTTCTTCTGAAAAACCGGCTTTGATGGCGGCCATCTTATCAGTGAGTTTTTTATCATCACGTTCGGTGAAAGCAGGATCAGGCTCCATTACGGCCAAGAGACGATGACTATTTTCCAGCAGCCACTTTTTTGTGATTTTCTGGAAGATTCCCGGATCCTGCGTCCAGAGCTTGCGAACGTTCTCGATCACGCGGGGAAAATCCATACCGATGAGCGGGTCGCCTTCATAGAGCCAGGTTTGAAAAACGCTGCTCATCAAGGTTATGCCGTAAGGGTAAGAGCCGCGGACAATTTCTCTGCCGTGAAATTCGACCTGATGCAAAACCCCTTCAACGAGTTCTCTGTCAAAACCTTGATCCACGATTTGTCGTAGCGAGTCCAGAATCAATTTCTCGACTTTTTTCACGTCGGCGCTGCCGGTATTGCGCAACCCCGCGCAGAACATTATTTGCTTGAGCTCTGATTCCATGCCGCTGACGGGAGTCAGATCCTCGCCAAGACCAGAATCAATGAGCGCCTTGCGCAGAGGGCTGGCCGCACTGCCGACGAGCAGACTCGAGATGATTTCCAGTAGAAGCACCGTTTCGTAGTCTTTGTTTTCCGTGAGCATCCAGACGACGTTGACCATTGTTTTCTTTTCCAGCGATTCTTCTTTGCCCACGGGATAAAAGCATCGAACATAACGTGGTTTAGAAAAAGCCGGTTGGCTTTTAATTTCAGAATTCACGTCCGTTTTATCAAACCCCTGAAGCATTTCGGAAAGAAAGGCCAGATGCTCGCTTGTGGGGATGTCGCCGTAGAAGAAAAACCGTGCGTTGGACGGAGAATAATAACGCCGGTGAAAATCTTTGAATTGTTCATAGGTGAGTTCGGGGATAAAGTCGGGATCTCCGCCGGAATCAAAAGCATAGACACTGTCGGGGTACAGATTTTCCTGAATGGATTTGTACATCAACGCGTCAGCGGAGGAGTAGGCGCCTTTCATTTCATTATAGACGACGCCCGAGATAGTCAGCTTGCTCGATAAGTCGCCCGGCACGGTAAATTCAAGATGATGGCCTTCCTGGAGGAACGTTTCCTTGAGCATGCGCGGGTGAAATACAAGGTCGGTGTAAACGCGCGCCAGATTGTAAAAATCAGCCTTTATTTGGCTGGCTACCGGATAAATCGTTTTGTCCGGGTAAGTAAACGCGTTGATAAAAGTTTGCATGGAAGAGCGCATTAGCTCTTTGAAGACATCCTTCAGGGGATATTTTTCGGAGCCGGCCAGCACAGAATGTTCCAGAATGTGCGGCAGACCGGTCGAGTTTTCCGGCGGTGTCCGGAAGCATATCGCGTATACATTTTCTCGGTCAAATGAATGCAGGTGTAATACGCGTGCGCCGGTTTTTTCGTGTCTTATTTCATAAGCGGTCAAACGCAGCGCCGGCATGGTTTCTACGCGCAGCACATTAAACCCTTGTCTTCTATCGCCTACACCGAGAGTCGGCTGTGGAAAGTTAAGTTTATCGAGCATGGAAAAATCCTCTACGTATCTGAAAAATTCAGGAAAATGAGTGCAGTATTTATTTGAAAACCGCGGAAAATATTTTTTACTTTGTTTTCACACGTCGGTTCATTATTTCTGTTCGTGTAAACACGGCTTCGATGTCACTTACATGCTGAAGAATGTTTTCCCGGCCGCCTTCTTCGCGGTCAATGAGCGCCACGACTTTTTCCACAATCAGCCCCGTCTTTCGCGCCCGCTGAATCGCCATGATTGTCGAGGCACCCGTGGTAATGACGTCGTCAATAATAACCACTTTTTCACCCGGCAAAACGTTTCCTTCGATGGCGCTTTTTGTGCCGTGCTCTTTTACGTCTTTACGAACGATAAATGATTTTATCGGCTTGCCTTTTTGGAAAGATATGACAGAAAGAGAGTTGGCAATCGGATCCGCGCCCAGCGTGAGTCCTCCTGCGGCGGTGATATCGTTTTTTCTGAGCATGTCGAAAATAATTTCTCCGATGAGATTCATCCCTTCCGGATCGAGTGTGGTCGGCTTGCAGTTAAAATAGTAATTGCTTTTCTTGCCGGAAGCGAGCGTGAAAGGAGGATCTTCGCTGTATTTAAAAGATCTTTCAATAATGATGTCGGCAAGTTTTTTTTTCTTTTCTTCGATGGTCATCATATGTTCCTCAATTTCTCTTATGAAGATGTTTTTTTGTTTTTCAGGACAAATTTTACGGGTACTTCCACCCACATGGTAAAGGGCCGCCCCGATTTTTTTGCTGGCTCGAACCTCCACGGTTTTATGGCTTCCAGCGCCGCTTGGTCCAATATCGAATAGCCGGATGATTTGCTGATTCTTGCCTCTCCCACGCGGCCGTTAGACAGAATTTCGGCGGCAATCAGCACAACTCCTTCGTAGCCGCGGATACGGGCGATTTCCGGATAAACCGGCGGCATGTTTTCGCCATATACAGGATAGGCTGTAAAAGCGGAAGCCATTCTGTCTCCTGCTGGACCCGCCTGACGGGGAGATTCCACTGCTAACTCCGCGAGGTTGTTCCCGGCAGATGCTTGCCCGTGGTGAATCGATTCAGGCGAAGCATAGACTGCTTGCGCAAAACGATGCACGGACTGATTTTTTTCCCCGGATGTCGTATGCTGGCTGTTGGCGAAAGAAACGGAACGGGACGCCCCGCCGTTTTTGTTTTGCTCTGTGTCCGTTCCCAGAGAAACCCAGACGAGGTTCATGCCGGCGAGAGCAGGCGGGGTGAGGGTAATGTTTTTCGCCCCGAAGATTAATATCCCCAGGAGGGCAAGGTGAAATAAAACGGAGATGCAAAGCGCCCGCGCTATTTCTGATTTGCTATTTAAAAACCCGAATAAACACATAGCCGAAAAAGTTATTTTCTGATTAATTTGTCCGCTACTTTCACCGCTTGCACTCCGTCCGCGGCGTAATGAGCGCCGATGGATTGCGCGTAGGCTTCGGTAACCACCGCTCCGCCGATTAGAAAATCAGTTTTAATGCCCTTGGCGCGGGCGAGATTAATTACTTCTTTCATATTAACCATGGTTGTGGTCATCAGCGCCGAAAGCCCGATTATATCGGGATTTTCCGTTTCGGCTGTTTTAACGATTTTTTCCGCGGCAACATCCTTTCCCAGGTCGATAACGCAATATCCATAATTTTTCAAAAGCAGAGCAACTATATTTTTCCCGATATCATGAATATCGCCCTGAACGGTGGCCAGGATGATTTTCCCCTTGTTGGCCACTGCCGTTTTTTCCAGAAGCGGTTCCAAGTAATCCATGCCTTTTTTCATGGTTTGCGCCGCCGCCATCAGCTGCGGGAGAAAATAAATCTTTTTTTCGTATAAATCTCCGACGCTGACAATTGCCGGTATCATCACTTTATTAACCAGTTCAAAGGCGGCAGTGCCGGAAGACAAAGCTTCTTTGAGCAGAGGCATTATCTTTTCACTGTCTCCTTCTTTAATGGCAGAGGTAATTTTCTCCGTGATAGACATTGTTTTGCCGGTTTGCGGAGATGCCGCGGGCGCTGTCTGCTCAGAAAAATGTTCGATAAAATATTTGGCGGCATTGTCTTTGGCCGTCAGAACATCTCCTGCTTTTTTTATATTGGTAAATTCAGCTCCGGCAGGATTGGCGATAGCCATCGTTAAGCCGCAATATTGCGCCATAGCCAGAAAAGCGGCATTGAGCCAGGGACGCCCCGGCATGCCGAAAGAAACATTGGATAAACCTAATATTGCTTTACTTTTGAAAACCTGAGTGCACCAGCGCACGGTATCCAGCGTTTCTTTGGCGGCCTGAGTATCTGATGCCACGGCCATAACCAGGCCATCAACCACAAAATCATCTTTGGCTATGCCCAATTTTTTAGCCCGGGCATAAATTTTATTGATTAGAGCCTGCCGTTTTTTTGCCGTATTCGGGATATTGCCGTCGGTCAAAGGCAGAAGAATAAACATCGCGCCGTATTTCGCGGCGAGCGGCAAAAGCCTGGTAAGTTTCGCTTTTTCGCCGGAAATGGAATTAATCAGCATCCTGCCGGGATACAGGCGCAGGGCTGCTTCAATAGTTTCAACGCGTGAAGAATCAATAACCAGCGGCAGAGGGCTTACACCCGATAGAAGGCCGACAATTTTATTTATTGTTTTTACTTCATCGATGCCGGGCTGGCCGACATTGACATCAAGCATGGCGGCACCCTGGTTTTGCTGATCCAGTGCCATCTGACGGATGAGCGATGTTTTTCCTTCCAGCAATTCCTGCTGCAGAGCTTTCTTGCCGGTCGGATTAATCCGTTCGCCGACGACAATCAGAGGTTTGTTGTTTTCCAAAAGCAAAAAACCGCGCGCCGAGCTTACGGCGGCCAGAGATTTTACGCGCGGCGGTTTCGGCTTTATTTTTGCTGCTGATCTGACCAGCATTTTGATGTGCTCCGGCGTAGTGCCGCAGCATCCTCCCAGCAGATTGGCTCCCGCTGCGCTAAGCTTACGGCTGGCCGCGGAAAATTCTTTTGCCTGCATATCAAAGACGGTTTTCATGCCTTCCAGACGCGGTATTCCCGAGTTTGGTTTAGCCAAAAGCGGCACTTTGGCGTATGTTTTCATTGACGAAATAAGTTCCGCCATTTTTTCCGGACCGGTGGAACAATTGCAACCCACAGCGTCCGCGCCAAGACTCTGCAACGTGATTAAGGCGCTTACCGCGTCTGTGCCGCCCAGCGTGCGCCCATCTTCTTCGTAGGTCATAGAAACAATAGTAAAAATATTTTTCAATTCTTTTACAGCAATAAGGGCCGCTCTTGCTTCTTGGATGTCAATCATTGTTTCGATAACGATTAAATCACAGCCGCCGGCAATCAAGCCGCGCGCCTGTTCTTTGAAAGCATCAATAGCTTCCTCAAAAGGAAGGTCACCGAAAGGTTCAACAAATAAACCGGTAGGTCCGATATCGCCGGCGATCAAAACATTTTTACCGCAGGCTTTACGTGCCAGACGCGCCAGTTTTTTGTTGGTTGTCTCGACTGCATCCTGTGCCCCGTATTGTTTGAGTTTAAAACGATTCGCGCCGAAAGTGCAGGTATAAACAATTTGCGCGCCCGCCTGGGCGTAAGATGAATGTATGCCCTCCAGGATTTTCGGATTTTCGAGGCACCACGTCTCCGGGCAGACACCGGCCGGCATTCCTTTTTTCTGCAGTTCGGTGCCTGTAGCCCCATCCAATATGATGATTTTTTTCTTAATGATGTTTATTATATTTTCTTTGACCATGGGTATTTATCCCCGAAAAATTGAGTGTTTGCACATTCCTATATCATTTTTGTGTCAAGAAGTGGAATTATTTTTGATTGAATGAAAATAAATGTTTATATCAGCCGCAAAGTCCGCTTATAGCGGTGACGGATTTCTCCGGCAGCAGTATGCATTCATTTGTTATACGCACGCCGATTTTTTCCAGCGCGAGGAGTTGATAAATAATTTTTTGATTGGATAAATCAAAATCAGCGTAGCCCGCGGAAAAACGTCGGGGCAGAAGAGTTTTTTTCTCGCGGCGGATTAACTGCTTTATGTAGTCCATAATCCAGTCGAGCGCGGCGTCCGCCATCTCACTGGCGGTGGCATCGTAAATGACAGCCGCCTGCAGGTCTCCTTGCGCGCTTTTTTCTTTGATTGCCTCCGTGATTTCATTCCCCGCGGTGGCGCCCATGAGCACCGCTTCTTTGCAGTCACGAAGAAAGACAGATAATTTTTTGCTGTGGAATATTGCGTCGCCATCCAGTGATATTTTTCCATTGATGTTATCGTTGATGGCAAGACGCGTAAAAGAGCCGCGCAGAGATATAAGCGCCGTGGCTTGGGTAATGATGCGATCAGTTTCCTTTTGCGTTTTTGATGATATTTGGGATGTTGTTTTTTTAAAGCCCAGTCTCCGGTAAATTTTAACCAAGGGAGGAGAAACCACTATATTGTTCAGAAAAGTGGCGCTTGCCATAATTTTTATCCCCTAAAAGAATCAGCCGCGAGTTTGCTATTGTGCTTATCATCATACATCGTTAATTAAAAATTTTCCGCAGATTTTTTACGATGTGATCACCCAATTCTTGCGTGCCGACAAGTTTATCACCCGGTTGATAAATATCTTTGGTACGCAATCCTTCTTTTAGCGTTTGTTTGACTGCTTTTTCGATGAAGGTTGCTTTTTCCGGAAGATTCATTGAATAACGCAGCATCATCGCCACGGACAAAATAGTACCGATGGGATTAGCGATATTTTTGCCGGCAATATCGGGAGCGGAGCCGTGTATCGGTTCATACATGGCGTGATCAGAGCCAAGGCTTGCCGAAGGCAGCATGCCGATCGAACCGGTGAGCATCGCGGCCTCATCGCTCAAGATATCACCGAATAAATTTGTGGTCAGAATGACATCAAACTGCGCCGGATTGCGGATGAGTTGCATGGCGCAGTTATCCACATACATGTGGCCGAGCGCCACATCCGGATAATTTTTCCCAACTTCCGTGACAACATCGCGCCATAGTTCGGTGGACTCCAGAACATTGGCTTTATCCACGGAAACAAGATTTTTTTTGCGGCTTCTGGCGATTTTAAAAGCGTGATGGGCAATGCGGCGGATTTCATCATCGGTATAGATCATGGTGTTGATGCCGGTGCTCTGCCCGTTGTTTTCTTTAACGCCACGCGGCTGGCCAAAGTAAACGTCGCCGGTAAGCTCTCGCACAATCATGATATCGACGCCGCGCAGAATTTCCGGCTTCAATGTGGATGTGTGCAGCAATTCCTCAAAAGCGGCGACCGGGCGCAAGTTGGCAAAAAGCCCCAACTTTTTGCGCAGGCCCAAAAGCGCTCTTTCGGGGCGCACCGCGTAATCAAGACTTTCCCACTTCGGGCCGCCCACCGCTCCCAAAAGAACCGCGTCGCTTTTCAGGGCCATGTCTAGACTTTCCGGAGGCAGAGGAGTGCCGTGGGTATCATAAGCGGCACCGCCAACGCTTCCTTCATCCAGGTGCAGGTTAGCATCGATTTTTTGAGAGAGAAAATTCAGCACTTTTAGCGCCTGCGCGGTAATTTCTTTCCCGATGCCGTCACCGGGAAAAACGGCTATGGAAAAATCTTTTTTGGTCATAATTATTTCACTTTTTCGCGATGTGTTTGAGCAGGCCGCCGTCGGCAATTAACTGTTCCATAAAAGGCGGAATGGGATTGATGGAAAATGTCTTATCCGCGCCGCCGACAGAAATAATCCCCTTGACACTGTCAATACTGATTTGGACGCCTTGCGTCACCTTATCGACAAGCTCGCGGCATTCAAAAATCGGCAGGCCCATATTGAAGGAATTGCGATAAAAAATGCGGGCAAAGCTTTTGGCCACCACGCAAGAGATCCCCGCCGACTTGATGGCGATGGGTGCGTGTTCGCGCGATGATCCACAGCCAAAATTTTCTCCGCCAACGATGATATCACCGGGTTTCATTTTTTTTACAAAATCCGGATCCGCGTCTTCCATGCAGTGCTTGGCCAGCTCCTTCGGATCGGAAGTATTGAGATAACGGGCGGGAATGATCGCGTCCGTGTCAATGTTGTCACCAAATTTCCAAATTTTTCCGCTGAAATTCATTATGCAAAATCCTTTTTATGGTTAAAGTTCTTCAGGAGAAGCAATTCTGCCCAAAACGGCGGAGGCCGCAGCTACCGCGGGGCTGGCCAGATAAACCTCGCTTTTCGGATGTCCCATGCGTCCCACAAAATTACGGTTTGTCGTCGTTACCGCTCTTTCTCCCGCGGCCAGAATCCCCAGATGCCCGCCAAGGCACGCGCCGCACGAAGGCGGAGTAATTACCGCGTCAGCTTTCATGAAGATTTCCAAAAGTCCTTCCTGCATTGCCTGCTTATAAATATGCGGCGTCGCCGGAGCGATAATCAGTCGCACGTGCGGAGCGGCTTTACGTTTTTTCAGAATTTTCGCGGCCACGCGCAGATCTTCAATGCGGCCGTTAGTGCAGGAGCCGATAAGCGACTGATCGATTTTTATTTTTCCTGCCTTGCTCACGCTTTTAACATTAGAGGGCAGATGCGGGAAAGCCACCTGCGGCTCGAGCTTGCCAGCATCGATTTCAATTACCTGAGAATAACCAGCGTCGGCGTCGGAGGCGTAAAACTTATAAGGACGTTTCGCGCGGCCTTTGATGTATTCTTTCGTGATGGCGTCCGGCGCGAAAATACCGTTTTTGGCGCCGGCTTCTATAGCCATATTCGCCATGGAAAATCTGTCGGCCATGGGAAGTTTGTTTATTGTTTCTCCGGTAAATTCCATGGCCTGGTAAAGAGCTCCGTCCACGCCGATACGTCCGATAATATTAAGAATCAGGTCTTTGCCCGAAACCCACTTTTTGAGCTTTCCGTAAATAACAAATTTAATGGACTGCGGCACTTTGAACCACAGCTCGCCGGTCAGCATGGCCGCGGCCAGATCCGTGCTGCCCACGCCCGTGGCGAAAGCGCCCAGCGCGCCGTAGGTGCAGGTGTGGCTGTCCGCTCCGACAACCAGCTCGCCGGGAAGAACAATGCCTTTTTCGGGAAGAAGCGCGTGTTCCACCCCAACCTGACCTCCTTCATAAAAATGAACAATGCCGTGCTCGATGGCAAATTCCCGTACTGCCTTGCATTGCTCGGCGGAATTTATGTCTTTATTCGGCGTGAAGTGATCCAGCACCAGCGCGACTTTATTTTTGTTGAAAACTTTTTTTCCGCCCGCGGCGCGGAATTCCCTGATGGCAATCGGCGCGGTGATATCATTGCCGAGGGCGATATCTACGCGGGCGTTTATGAGTTGCCCGGGGTGAAGCTCCCTGAGCTTTGTATGTGCCATCAAAATTTTTTCCGTAATTGTGTTTCCCACAATATTCTCCTGTGCTTGCAGATGAAGCTGTCCTTATCTTACTTTTTCTTTTTATTCAACAACCTTAGCTTTTTTGGCGTTGTCCTTTAAAAATTCAAGACGATTCAAGGCGTTGATGTAGGCCTTGGCGGACGCAACGATAACATCGGGATGCGCGCCACGTCCCACAACTGAATGGCCATTGTATTTTAACTGCACAGTCACTTCGCCCTGCGCGTCCGAGCCGCCGGTGATGGCGTTGACCGCGTAACGAAGGAGCTGATAATTGGTTTTGGTGATTTTGCGGATGGCCGCGAAAGTGGCGTCCACCGGGCCGTTGCCGAAACCGGCTTCGCGCACTACCTTATCGCCAATCTGCATCTCCATGGTCGCGGTGGGAACGGCAACGTTGCCGCTGATTACATTTAGATAAACAAGATTATATTTGTCATCGCCGCGGTAAATTTCTTCGGAAACAATTGCCTCCAGATCTTCATCGAAGATATCTTTTTTAACATCAGCAAGGTCTTTTACACGCGCGGCGACCTTGGTTATCTGCTCATCGTTGAGGTTATACCCCATTTTTTTTAAATGCTGCGAAATGGCGGCGCGTCCGGAATGTTTGCCCAGCACGATGTGCGTGTCGCTGATGCCCACCGACTGCGGTGTCATAATTTCATACGTAATTTTTTCCTTAATTAGCCCGTCCTGATGAATGCCGGATTCATGCGCGAAGGCGTTAGTGCCCACAATCGCTTTATTGGGCTGAACCGGTATGCCTGTAATCTGCGTGAGCAGACGCGATGTCTTATAAATCTGGGCAGTATTGATTTTGGTGTAAAGCCCGTACATATCCTTGCGCGTGGCCAACGCCATGACTATTTCTTCCATGGCCGTGTTGCCCGCGCGCTCGCCGATGCCGTTGATGGTGCATTCCACCTGCCGTGCGCCATTACGAATTGCCGCCAGAGAATTGGCCACCGCGAGTCCCAGATCATTGTGGCAGTGCACCGCCACAATCGTATCGCCCATGTTTTTGACATTGGCAAACAGGTAGGCGATAAGTTCTCCGAATTCTTCCGGAATAGCGTAACCGACTGTGTCGGGGATGTTGACGGTGCAGGCGCCCGCGTCGATTACGGCCGATACCATTTCTACCAGATAATCTTTATCCGAGCGCGTGGCGTCCATCGGCGAAAATTCCACATTTTCCGTGTAGGAGCGGGCAAGTTTGACTGCATCCACCGCTTCCTTGAGCACCTGCGCGCGGCTTTTTCTGAGCTGGTACTTCAAATGAATATCCGAAGAGGAAATAAAAGTATGGATACGCGGATGAGCCGCTCCTTTTATGGCCTGCCAGGCGCGGTCGATATCCAGCTTGTTGGCGCGCGCCAGTCCCGCTACCTGTGTTTTTTTTATTTCCTTGGCGATTTGTCTGACCGCGTCAAAGTCACCTTCGGAGGCAATGGGAAAACCCGCCTCAATGATATCAACGCTGAGTTTTTCCAGCTGCCGGGCCATCATCAGCTTTTCTTCCGTGTTCATGCTGTAGCCGGGCGACTGTTCCCCATCTCTCAATGTCGTGTCGAAAATATAAACGCGGTTTTTGTCTTTCTTCATAATGTTTTCCCCCTCGTTGAATAATTTATAAAAACAAAAAAAGGCCGTGAGCTTTTTCCGCTCACGGCCTTTTAGGTTATCAGTTATGCTTATAGTCCTAGTGATGACCTGAAAACGATGAGCGGCAGGCCCTAAGTAAAAGGCGCAACAGAGCGAGACCCAAAAGCAGGGGCAGAATGTTCAGAGCTAAATTCTGATTTCTCGCTGTGTCCATCATCGTTTTTATCAAGCTTTCGTTTAAAACGTGTGGTAATTTAATGCAAAAAAAACATTTTGTCAAAATATTTTTTCTAATAATACTCTGACGCCGATAATAAGTGCCGAGAATGATTTTTAAAAGTTTATTGGAAATATTATGCTGATCCGCATAATTAAAAGAAACAAAAAAGGTTGAATACCATTTAATATTGAACTATTAAGTTTAAAACTGTAAATTTTTGCAATTAAGTGTATTAGTGCCGATATAGGTGTTTATAATATTAGCACCGATCCATGCAAATGGTGTTATAGGTAAATATACAGGGATGAGCAGAAAGGATGGAATAGATGGATGTTTTGACGCATCTGCTGGGGCCGTTTCCTATCGGCATCTGGGTTGTGCTGGCCATGCTGCTTGTCGGCGGCGGCTTGTTCACGATTTTTGGTCAAGTGCTCTCTCTAGTTAGTTGGGACACGGCACTGCGTATTCGTCTGCAGGAGGACGCAAGAAGAAGTCGGGACCCGGTGGAGAGAACCATGCTGGCTATGTTGCTGGCAGTCGGTATTCCCGGTGCTCTGGTAGTCGTTTGCCTCGTCGTCAATAGAGGATTCTTCAGGTGGTAAGAACAGATAACACCGAACAACCGGCTTTTTTCTTGCGCTTGGCCCGCCGCGGGCCTCGCACCGAAAAGCCGTTCGTTAGACCCACGCAAGAACTTTTTTTTGCTATCGGAATCATTCAGCCACGAAGGAGGCAGTATGCAGGAAGCAATACGAATCAAGGATCCCAATGCCGAGTTTTATACGCCTGAAGGTTGCTTTATCAATGAGCTTTCAAACATCGATGCAGATCCAGAAGCCTCTATTGCCCAGGCTCGTGTCCTTCCGGGAAAAACCACAAGATGGCACCGTATCGCAGGAACGACGGAACGATACGTGTTACTTTCCGGCGAAGGAAAGGTGGAGGTTGGCAATATTCCCCCGCAACGCGTTGGTCCTGGTGACGTAATTCTCATTCCACCCGATTGCCGCCAACGTATCACAAACGTGGGGAGCACGGACCTTTTATTTCTGGTTATCTGTACGCCGCGATTTCGTCCCGAAGCCTATGAAGACATTGATCCCGCTCCAATGCCGCCTGAAGGTGTGACCTAACCCGCGGGTTAATCAGGCCTGCCTTCAGCGGGCCGGTTATCCGTAATGTTCTATCACTTCAAAGGGTGCTTTCTGTAAAATGAAGTGTAAGGATAAACTTTCATTGATTTATGAATCAGCTTATATTTATGACCTATCTATAAGATTTTTTAAAAATTTACTTGACAAAACCGGCTATAAAAATTAGATTCGGCAATTCGCTTACGGGTGTAGCTTTGTGTTCCTGTGCCCTGAAGCGTAAATGGTTGATATTAATAGGGAAAATGATTATAAGAGTTGCTGGCGTAGCTCAATCGGTAGAGCAGCTGATTTGTAATCAGCAGGTTGCGGGTTCAAGTCCCATCGCCAGCTCCAGTTTGACAACATAAACTAGAAATAAGGAGGGGTTCCCGAGTGGCCAAAGGGAGCAGACTGTAAATCTGCCGGCGGAGCCTACGGAGGTTCGAATCCTCCCCCCTCCACCATGGATTTTGAAGCTGGAATAAGCGGGAGTAGCTCAGTGGCTAGAGCGTCAGCCTTCCAAGCTGAGGGTCGCGGGTTCGAATCCCGTTTCCCGCTCCAGGTATTGAAAAAGAAGGGGGCAGATGCCTTGAAAATTACGCCCACGTAGCTCAGTTGGTAGAGCACATCCTTGGTAAGGATGAGGTCACCAGTTCAATCCTGGTCGTGGGCTCCAGTTAAGGGAGAATTATGCGCAATAATATTATTTTAGCCTGCACGGAATGCAAGCAGCGAAATTACGTTACAACTAAAAACAAACGTACCATGCAAAACCGTCTGGAGTTAAAAAAATATTGTAAGTTTTGTCGTGGGCACAAATTGCACAGGGAGACTAAGTAGGTGATGTGGATAAAGGCCAGTAGCTCTAATGGATAGAGCGCCGGACTCCAAATCCGGATGCTGGGGGTTCAAGTCCCTCCTGGCCTGCCATATTTTCGCATAAAAGGATTTGAAGGCTATGGAAAAAATTAAAGAGACCTTCCAAAGAATGACTCAATTTTTCAAGGATGCCAAAGCGGAGCTGAAAAAAGTCACTTGGCCGAATAGGAAACAGACTCTGGCTTCGACATCAGTCGTTTTGATTATTGTTTTTATTGTGGCAATTTATCTGGGCATAATTGACTATATTCTGGCCAGGCTGGTTCGCTTGGTTTTAGGTTAGGAAAATGGCTTTAAAGTGGTATGTGGTTCATACATATTCGGGATATGAGAGCAAGGTAAAAACGAGCCTGCAGGAAAGGATCGAGATGGCGGGCGCACAGGACTATTTTGCGGATATTCTCATTCCGGAAGAAGATGTTGTGGAATTGGTTTCGGGAGAGAAGAAGACTTCCAAGCGCAAATTTTTCCCCGGCTACATTCTGGTGCGCATGGAAATGACGGATGAAACATGGCATATCGTAAAAAATACGCCCAAGGTTACCGGTTTTATCGGCAGTAAAGACAAGCCTTCGCCCATCTCCGATAAGGATGTGGAAAACCTGAAAATTAGAATTGATGAAGGGACACTGAAGCCAAAACCAAAATTCAAATTCGATGTTGGCGATCATGTGAAAATCATCGACGGGCCTTTTACCAATTTTGATGGGGTTATTGATGAGGTAAAACCGGAAAAAAGCAAACTGAGAGTTATTGTGAGTATTTTCGGAAGGCCGACACCCGTGGAATTGGACTTTATACAGGTAACACAAGGCGGCTGAGATACAATAAGGCTTTTTGAAATGCCTTTAAAATTTTTTGGATCAGGTGAATCTTATGGCAAAGAAAGTTATCGCAAGTATAAAATTACAAATAACGGCGGGGAAAGCCACTCCCTCGCCACCGGTGGGGCCTGCACTGGGTCAGCACGGGGTTAATATTATGGAGTTCTGCAAAGCGTATAACGCCATGACGCAAAAGCAGGAAGGAATGATTGTTCCCGTGGTCATTACCGTTTACGCTGACAGATCGTTCACGTTTGTAACGAAAACACCTCCGGCATCTGTGTTGCTCAAGCAGGCGGCTAAAATAGCCAAAGGCGCGGCTGACCCCAAGAGGGAAAAGGTTGGGACAGTTACGGCCAAGCAGGTGCAAGAAATCGCCCAGTTAAAATATAACGATTTGAACGCGGTTGATATGGAAGGCGCTATAAAGATTATTGCCGGCACGGCAAGATCTATGGGAATAGAAATAGTAGGCTAATTTAGAAGAGGGTTTATTATGGCAGGAAGAGGAAAACGAATATTGACAGCAAAAACAAATGTGGAGGCGGGCAAACGCTATACGTTAAAAGAAGCTACGGAAATGATTGTGGCTATGCCGCACGCAAAATTTGACGAAACGGTGGATGTGGCCGTCCGTCTGGGTGTCAATCCCGCGCATGCTGACCAGATGGTACGGGGTAGTGTGGTTTTGCCCAACGGCTTGGGGAAAACAGTGCGTGTTCTGGTTTTTGCCAAAGGTGACAAAGAAAAGGAGGCATTGGATGCCGGTGCGGATCTTATAGGTAATGATGAGATTGTCGAGAGAATCAAAGGCGGTTGGTTTGAGTTTGACCGTGTTATCGCTACGCCAGATATGATGGGAACGGTAGGTAAAATCGGTAAGATTCTAGGGCCGCGTGGCCTGATGCCCAATCCCAAAGTGGGAACGGTCACGTTTGATGTAGCTAACGCCGTAAAGGATCTCAAGGCGGGCAAGGTGGAATTCCGCGTGGAAAAGGCCGGTATTGTCCACTCTCCTGTAGGGAAACTTTCCTTCGGCGCTCAAAAGTTGAGCGAAAACGTATCGGCATTGATGGAAACAATAATAAAATTAAAACCGGCGTCCAGTAAAGGAACGTATATTAAAAGTATATCTGTTTCCAGTACAATGGGTGCGGGAGTAAGAATTGATCCTCTCGAATTTAAGACAGCTTGATGGAGAGAGGTTTTTTGATTTTAGCAAGAAGGTCGAAGACAGCAGGTACAGAAAGTTTAAACGTGAAGCGGCCTGCCGAGACTCGTGAAATAAAAGTTACTTTTTTTCGGGTAGACATTTTTTAAACGGGAATCGGGAATAAAATGGCGCCGTTTCTATTCTGTATGTGGCTGTATTCTCCGGCCTCAAGAAAGTTAAATTAGTGAGGAAAGGAGGATAGTATATTGGATCGGAGAACAAAAGAGCAAGTAGTATCCGAATTGCATGAGAAGCTCAAAGAAGCCAAGGTTGGCGTTTTAACCAGCTTTAGCGGCATGAACGTCGTGAAAATGGAGGCCTTGAGAAACGCTCTGCGCAAGTCCGGCGCTGAAGTGAAGGTTGTAAAGAACACCCTTCTGGGAATTGCCTCAAAAGACACTCCCTTCAGCATTTTGTCCGAACACTTCCACTGGACCATAGCCATGATTCTGGGCTACGCGGACCCGGTTGAGCCGACGAAAGCACTGGTTGATTTTGCCAAAAAAAATCCGGAGCTGGAAATAAAGATTGGCGCGCTGGACGGAAAGATTTTGACCAGGGAAGACCTAATAGCGCTGTCCGAATTGCCCAGCAGGGAAGTTCTTCTGGGCAAGTTGGTATCGGTCATGGCGGCTGTGCCGACATCGCTGGTTACGGTGTTAAGCGGCGTTCAGAGAAGCTTTGTGCAACTGCTTAATGCTTACGCGGAGAAGAAAAAAAGTTTAAACTAAAAAACATACAGAAGAGAGGATAAAAAAATGTCAGATAAAATTACAAAAGAAGATGTCATAAAATTTATTGAAGGAATGACCGTGCTGGAGCTTTCCGCTCTGGTGAAAGAATTGGAAGAAAAATTTGGCGTATCCGCAGCGACTCCGATGGTGGCTATGGCGGCGGCAGGTGGCGCGGCGCCGGCAGCGGCGGCAGCTGAAGAGAAAACCGAGTTCAACGTTATTTTGACCGGTTTTGGCGCGGAAAAAATACAAGTAATCAAAGTGGTAAGAGCGATTACCGGTTTAGGCCTTAAAGAAGCAAAGGATTTGGTGGAGGGAGTGCCCAAACCGATTAAAGAAGGCGTTTCTAAAGATGAAGCCGCTGATATAAAGAAAAAAATCGAAGAAGTCGGCGGAAACGTAGAGATTAAATAATCAATCTCCAAAACATTTTAAATTTTAAGGATGTTATGGGTAAATTTAGAAAGAATTTTGGCCGGGTAAAAAAAGTTCTGGATATTCCCAATTTAATTGAAATCCAGACAGCATCATATGAGAAGTTTCTCCAGAAGGACGTCGCGGCAAGTCAGCGTGGTAATTTTGGTTTGCAAAGTGCATTCAAAAGCGTTTTCCCCATTTCTGATTTCAGCGGAAAATGCTCTTTGGAATTTGTAAGCTATAAAATTGGTGATGTCCGGTATGATGTTAAAGAGTGCGTTCAGAAAGGCATGACCTATGCTGCCCCTTTGAAAATCGTGGTGAGGCTTGTTGTTTTTGACACAGACCGTCTTACGGACAAAGGCAAGGAATCCTTGGAAACAAAACCGATCAGGGATATTAAAGAGCAGGAGATTTACTTTGGGGAAATTCCGCTGATGACGGAAAACGGCACTTTTATCGTCAACGGTACCGAGCGCGTTATCGTCAGTCAGCTGCACCGTTCTCCCGGAATTTTCTTTGATCACGATAAAGGGAAAACCGTCGCCAGCGGGAAGCTGATTTATTCGGCGCGGATTATTCCCATCCGAGGCTCATGGCTTGATTTGGAATTCGATTCCAAGGATATATTGTATGTGCGGATTGACCGGCGCAGAAAAATGCCGGTGACGATTTTGCTGAAGGCGATGGGTAATTCCACAGAGTTTATTCTGAATTATTTTTACAGCATTGAAAAGCTGATTATTGAAGGTGACAAACTTTATTTTGTCGCTGATGAATCACTGGCGGGTCAGAAAGCTCCCGAAGATATAAAGGATCCTAAAAGCGGTGAAGTTATCATCAAAAAGGGAAGAAAGATGACCAAGCCTATTTTGAAGAGAGTACTGGACGCAGGTATAAAGCGTATTGCTATTAAGGAAACGGAACTTGCCGGAAAGATTCTTTCCTCCGATATCACTGACCCCAAAACAGGTGAAATTGTTTTTCGTTGCAACGAAGAACTTCCGCTCAATGGGCTGGAAATAGCCAGGGAAAAGGGCATTAACGAGCTGAATTTTATCTACATTGATGAGGATTTGGACAACGCGGCTATCCGTGACACGTTATTGGCGGATAAAATCGAAACGACAGAGGATGCCATACTGGAAATATACCGGCGTTTGCGTCCCAGCAATCCGCCTACGCCGGAGACGGCAACCAGGTTTTTCCAAAGCTTGTTTTTTGAGCCGGAAACCTATGATTTGTCCGACGTCGGACGTGCCAAAATGAATTACAAGCTTCATCTGGATGTACCCACTAACGTGACTGTTTTGCGTAACGAAGATATTTTGGCCGCAGTTAAATATCTTATTGATTTGAAGAACGGTGTTGCCGAATGCAGCGTTGATGACATAGATCATCTGGGCAACCGCCGGGTTCGTTCTGTCGGAGAACTTATCGAAAATCAATATCGCATCGGTTTGGTGCGCATGGAGCGGGCGATTAAAGAAAAAATGAGTCTGCAAGACATCGAAACAATGATGCCTCATGACTTGATTAATGCCAAACCCGTTTCGGCGGTAGTCAATGAGTTTTTCGGTTCCAGCCAGCTTTCCCAGTTTATGGATCAGACCAATCCTCTTTCGGAAATAACGCACAAGAGGCGTTTATCGGCTCTCGGGCCGGGGGGGCTCACGCGCGAAAGGGCGGGATTTGAAGTCCGTGATGTTCACCCCACGCACTATGGCCGCATTTGTCCGATAGAGACGCCGGAAGGACCGAATATAGGGTTGATTGTTTCTCTGAGCACGTATGCACGGGTTAACGAATTCGGGTTTATTGAAACCCCTTATAAGTTAGTGGAAAACGGCAAAGTGTCGGATAAAGTCCATTACGTGACGGCGATTGAAGAAGAAAATCAGATTATTGCCCCGGCCGATCGTCCGTTGGATAAACAGGGGAAGTTTTTGGAAGAATTGATTTCCGTGAGAAAAGGCGGGGATTTTATTTCTGTTGTGCCGGAAGATCTTAAAATGATGGATGTTTCACCCAATCAGCTCGTCAGCGTGGCGGCGGCTTTGATTCCGTTTTTAGAGCATGATGATGCCAACCGTGCGCTTATGGGTTCCAATATGCAGCGCCAGGCAGTACCGCTGATGTGCCCGGAAACACCGATTGTCGGCACCGGTATGGAATCGGTAGTGGCCAGCGATTCCGGCGCTGTTTTAGTGGCGAAAAGAGCGGGTATTGTTAAAAGCGTCGACGCTTCACGTATCGTTGTGCTTGCTGATCATCCGGAAGAAGACGGCATCGACAGCGGCGTAGATATTTATTCGTTGTCGAAATATCAGCGTTCCAATCAGGATACATGTTTTAATCAAAAACCGGTTGTAAGTGTTGGACAGCACGTCAGCAAAAAAGATATTTTGGCTGACGGTCCAGCGACGGACGAAGGAGAATTGGCGCTGGGCAGGAATGTCATGGTGGCTTTCATGTCTTGGGGTGGCTACAATTACGAAGACTCGATTCTGGTGAGCGAGCGTGTCGTTAAAGAAGATATTTATACGTCCATTCATATCGAAGAGTTCGAAACAATGGCGCGCGACACCAAACTGGGCAAGGAAGAAATAACACGCGATATACCGAACGTCGGCGAGGAAGCGCTGCGCAATCTTGATGAAAGCGGTATAATCCGTATCGGCGTATCGGTTAAACCGGGCGATATTCTGGTCGGGAAAATTACCCCCAAGGGTGAGACACAGTTATCAGCGGAAGAAAAACTGCTGCGCGCGATATTTGGTGAAAAGGCCAGCGATGTGCGTGATACGTCTTTGCGTGTGCCTCCCGGTGTGGAAGGCACTATAATTGACGCGAAAATATTCACGCGCAAAGGCACGGAAAAAGATCTCCGTTCTCAGGAAATAGAAGAAGATGCCATTACTCAGTTGACCAAGGACCGCGATGATGAAATCCGCATTCTTACCGAGACAATGAAAAAGGATATTGCGAAAATCGTTATTGGGAAAACTCTGGCCGGTAAAATTGTCGATGCCAAAAAGAAGACGCTGGTGAAGAAAGGCGAAAAAATTACCAAAGAAATATTTGCAGAGTTGCCCTATTATTGTTGGAAGGATATTACTCTTGCCGACAGCGACGCTGCTGAGGAAAAATTGACAAATCTTCTCTCTTCCATGGAAAGAAAAATTGATTTTATCAATGCGCATTTCGAACAAAAAGCGGATAAAGTAAAGGCAAGCGATGAGCTTCCCCCCGGTGTCATTAAAATGGTAAAAATTTATATTGCCATCAAAAGGAAACTTTCTGTTGGTGACAAAATGGCGGGGCGTCACGGCAACAAAGGTGTTTTGTCGAGAATTTTACCTGAAGAGGATATGCCTTATTTTTCGGATGGCACAACGGTGGATATCGTGTTGAATCCCTTGGGAGTTCCGTCGCGCATGAATGTCGGACAGATTCTTGAAACGCATCTTGGTTGGGCGGCGAAAACTATCGGCGAAAAATTGAACGAGCTTTTAGAAAAGAAATTCAATTTAAACGATGTGAAAAACGAGCTGAAGAAGACATATTCATCGCCTGATTTTGACAAGTTCCTTGAAGAAGCTTCCGCCGATGAAATTAAAAACTTTGTCCGCAGGCTGAAAAAGGGACTGCTTGTGGCCAGCCCTGTCTTTGACGGTTGTCCCGAGAGGCAAATCCGGGAGATGCTGATAAAGGCGAATTTGCCGGAAAAGGGGCAGGCCATTCTTTTTGATGGTAGAACTGGCGAACCTTTTGAACAGGAAGTTACGGTGGGCAGCATCTACATGATGAAGTTGCATCATCTGGTGGACAATAAAATTCATGCCCGTTCCATCGGGCCTTATTCTCTGGTGACTCAGCAACCGCTGGGTGGAAAAGCGCAATTTGGTGGCCAGCGGTTGGGAGAAATGGAAGTATGGGCGATGGAAGCATACGGAGCTGCTTATACTTTGCAGGAATTTTTGACAGTGAAGTCCGACGATGTTGCTGGCCGAACAAGGATTTACGAGTCTATAGTTAAAGGTGAACACACGTTCGAACCGGGATTGCCTGAGTCGTTTAACGTTTTGGTTAAAGAATTGCAGAGTCTAGGTTTGGATGTCGAATTAATTGAAGAAAAGGATGACGCTTTGGAAAAAGCCAAGCCTTTATAAATATCCACTTTTAGTACTTAAAATACGGGGGCAAATCCGTGGAAGACGTTTTTAGTTATTTTGAAAAACCGAAAAATCCGATTACGTTAAGCGCGATGAAAATTTCTATCGCGTCACCGGAAAAAATTCTTTCCTGGTCACACGGCGAGGTAAAGAAGCCGGAAACAATAAATTACCGGACATTCAAACCGGAAAGAGACGGTCTTTTCTGCGCCAAGATATTCGGACCGGTTAAGGATTATGAGTGCCTCTGCGGTCGTTACAAGCGCATGAAGCACCGCGGAGTGGTTTGCGAAAAGTGTGGCGTAGAGGTTATTCAATCCAAGGTGCGCCGCGAACGAATGGGCCATATAACGCTGGCAACTCCCGTGGCGCATATTTGGTTTTTGAAAAGTCTGCCCAGCCGTATCGGCAATATTTTGGATTTAACCCTCAAGGAATTGGAAAAGGTTCTCTATTTTGAATCGTGGATAGTTCTCGATCCTAAAGACACGCCACTGAAGAAAAAAGAGCTGCTTTCCGACGAGGAGTACATCGAAGCCCGTGAAACCTACGGTGATTCGGGATTTGTTGCCGGCATTGGCGCCGAAGCTATAAGACAGCTTCTGGAAGAGGTCGATTTGGAGGAACTGTACGAGGAATTGCGTGCGGAAGCAACCACCACTGTTTCGGATACAAAGAAAAAGAAACTGGTGAAAAGGTTGAAAGTAGTGGAGGCGCTGCGTAAATCGGGAAATAAGCCGGAATGGATGATTTTAACCGTTCTCCCCGTTATTCCTCCTGACTTGCGCCCGTTAGTTCCACTGGACGGCGGACGTTTTGCCACATCGGATTTAAATGATTTGTATCGCCGGGTAATTAACAGAAACAACAGGCTTAAACGCCTACAGGAACTCAACGCGCCGGAAATTATCATCCGCAATGAAAAGCGGATGCTGCAGGAAGCGGTGGATGTTCTTTTTGATAACGGCCGCCGCGGCAGGGCAATTACGGGGACAAACAAGAGGCCTCTGCGCTCGCTGTCGGATATGCTCAAAGGCAAGCAGGGGCGTTTCCGACAGAATTTATTAGGTAAAAGAGTCGATTACTCTGGGCGTTCCGTCATCACCGTGGGGCCGGATTTGAGACTGCATCAATGCGGCTTGCCCAAGAAAATGGCGCTCGAACTTTTCAAGCCTTTTGTTTACAACCGCTTATTGGAAAAAGGTTATGTAACAACTGTGAAGAGCGCCAAGAAAATGGTGGAAAAGGAAACATCCGAAGTCTGGGACGCGCTCGACGAAGTAGTGCGTGAGTACCCGGTTATCCTTAACCGTGCTCCGACGCTGCATCGTCTGGGGATGCAGGCTTTTGAGCCTGTTTTAATTGAAGGAAAAGCAATAAGGTTACATCCTCTCGTCTGCACGGCGTTTAACGCGGACTTCGACGGTGACCAGATGGCGGTGCATGTTCCGCTTTCTATTGAAGCGCAGACCGAAGCCCGTGTACTCATGATGTCCACAAATAACATTCTTTCACCGGCCAGCGGCAAACCGGTTATCGTGCCCAGTCAGGACATTGTTTTGGGGATTTATTTCCTGACGCGCGCCAAGACGGGCGTGAAAGGCGAGGGAATGATTTTTGCTTCACCGGAGGAAGTGCGCTGCGCTTTTGACGCGGGCACCATAGACCTGCATGCGCGAATTAAAGTGCGCATTGACGGCCAGCTGAAGGATACGACCGTAGGTAGAATAATCCTTTACGAAATAGTTCCGCGGGAAATCGCCTTTGACGCGATCAATAAACTGATGAACAAAAAAGAAATGGCTAACTTGATAGACCATTGCTACCGTTTGTGCGGTGATAAGACGACAGTTTTATTGGCGGACAGACTTAAGGATTTAGGTTTCAAATACGCCACCATTTCCGGTCTGTCTTTTGCCGTGGGTAATATGATCATTCCGGAAAACAAAAAGAACATCGTTACTCAGGCCGATAAAGATGTTCTGAAAATTCAGAAACAGTACATGGATGGTTTGATCACCGACGGCGAAAGATATAATAAGGTTATTGATATTTGGGCGCAGTCGACGGAAAAAATCGCCTCGGAAATGCTCAGCGGTATCAGCATGGAGGAAGTGGTTTCGGCTGACGGCAAAAAGCGTAAAGTCGAGAGCTTTAACCCAATCTATATGATGGCCGATTCCGGCGCGCGCGGTTCCGGACAGCAGTTAAGGCAGCTGGCCGGTATGCGCGGATTGATGGCCAAACCTTCGGGGGAAATTATTGAAACACCGATTACGGCGAACTTCCGTGAAGGTTTAAGTGTTCTTCAGTATTTTATTTCCACACACGGAGCCCGTAAAGGTCTGGCCGATACGGCTTTGAAGACGGCAAATTCTGGTTACCTCACGAGACGTCTGGTGGATGTCGCGCAGGATTGCATTATTACCGAGCAGGATTGCGAAACAGTTGACGGAATTTACGTATCCGCCCTTATGGAGGGCGGTGAAATTATCGAAACCGCCGGGGAAAGAGTTTTGGGAAGAGTGGCGCTGCAGGAAATTAAAGATCCGTTCACTGGCGAAGTGATTGTCAGGTCTAATGAAGAGATAGACGAATCACTGGCCGAAAAGATTGATCGTGCCGGCATCGAACGAGTTAATATCCGTTCTGTTTTGACCTGTCGCTCCAAGCACGGGGTATGCGCCATGTGTTACGGGCGAGATCTCGCCCATGGCCATTTGGTTAATATCGGTGAGGCGGTGGGCATTGTGGCGGCGCAGTCCATTGGTGAACCCGGCACGCAGTTGACGATGAGAACTTTCCATATCGGCGGTACGGCAAAATTTGAAGAGCATTCCACGTTGGAAGCGCGACATGACGGTACTATTAAATTTGTGAATTTGCATACGGCGAAAACCAGGGAAAGCGATTATGTGGTTATGAGTCGTCACGGAGAAGTGCATGTTTTGGATGAACAAAAACGAAGTCGCGGCAAGTATGCGGTTCCTTATGGTGCCCATCTGAAAGTAAAAGATAACAGTCCCGTCAAGAGGGGGGAACTGATTGCGGAATGGGATCCTTTCTCGATACCGATTTTAGCTGAGGTGGATGGAACCGTCAAGTATGGGGATATAATTGAAGGGAAAACCATGATGGAACAGGTGGATGAGGTCACCGGTCTGTCCCGAAAAGTTATCATAGAATTCAAAGGCGGTGATTTGAGGCCGCGAGTTTCCATAAAAGACGACAAGGGAAAAACGGCAAAAATTCCCGGGACGAACTCTGTAGCTCGCTATCTCTTGTCTGTAGGGGTGAATATCGTTGTTTCCGAAGGAGATGAGGTACGGGCGGGAGATATTATCGCCAAGATTCCACGCGAGACGACAAAAACAAAAGATATTACCGGTGGTTTGCCTCGTGTGGCCGAACTTTTTGAGGCACGAAAACCAAAAGATTTTGCTGTGATTAGCGAAATAGAAGGGGTAGTTTCTTACGGTAAGGATGCCAAGGGTAAACGCAAAATTATCGTGACACCGGAAGTTGGTGAAGAAAAGGAGTACCTTATTCCTAAGGGAAAACATATCAGCGTGCAAGAAGGTGACACAGTAGCTCCCGGCGATGCTTTGATGGATGGAGTAAATAATCCGCATGATCTTTTGGCGATAAAAGGCGAAAAAGAGTTGGCCAGGTACCTCGTTGATGAGGTGCAGGAGGTTTACCGGTTACAGGGGGTAAAGATTAACGATAAGCATATGGAAGTGATTGTACGCCAGATGTTGCGCCGTGTCCGCGTCAATGATCCGGGTGATACTGGATTTATTGCCGATGAACAGGTTGAACGTTACCGCTTCCAGGAAGAAAATGATAAAGTTATTGCCCAAGCAGGCCGGCCGGCAACGGGCGAGCCGTTACTTTTAGGTATTACCAAAGCATCACTAAGCACCCAGAGTTTTATCTCGGCTGCTTCGTTCCAGGAAACAACCAGAGTCTTGACTGAAGCATCGCTTTCGGGGAAAACGGATTATTTGAGGGGACTAAAAGAAAACGTTATTATGGGTAGGCTAATCACTGCTGGCACCGGTTTGGTGATGTACAGAAAACTGGGCATTAAGGTTATGGAAGATGAGCCTGCTGATGAAGGTGTTGCGCAATAATGGTTCAGAAAATGCTTGACATATGTGGGGTTAATTGATAGCAATACCGGATTTGCTACTGTGCGTAATTTTAATGGATATACTTATTTTGGAGGATGAATGCCGACAATCAGTCAATTAGTTAGAAAAGGCAGAATAAGGATACAAAAAAAGACGAATACCCCGGCTTTGGCCGGTTGTCCGCAGCGTAGAGGAGTTTGCGTAAGGGTATATACGACAACACCGAAAAAGCCGAACTCAGCTCTGCGTAAAGTGGCCAGAGTCCGTCTTACCACCGGTTATGAAGTTTCTTCATACATTCCGGGTATTGGTCATAACCTTCAGGAACATTCTGTTGTTCTGGTGCGCGGAGGCAGAGTGAAGGATTTGCCGGGTGTGCGTTATCATATTGTGCGGGGAACACTTGATGCGGTTGGCGTACAGGACCGTAAGCAGGGCAGATCAAAATACGGGGCCAAAAAGCCAAGTTAAGTTTAAGGATAGTTAAATGCCGAGAAGACGGGAAATAGAAAAAAGAGATATATTGCCGGACCCCAAGTATAACAATAAACTTGTGGCAAAATTTGTTAATTCGCTTTTGAAACGAGGCAAGAAAAGTGTCGCGGAAAGCATCCTTTACGGAGCTTTTGATATTATCGAAAAGAAGGTCAAAGAACAGCCGGTGGAATATTTTGAAAAAGCGGTAAACAATGTGAAGCCGATGATTGAAGTGAAATCCAGGCGCGTGGGCGGTTCCACCTATCAAGTTCCGACGGAAGTCTTGCCCGCTCGGCGAACAGCCCTTGCTGTTCGCTGGCTTATTACCAGCGCTCAGGAGCGCACGGAAAAAACAATGCGCGAAAAGCTGGCTGCGGAATTGATCGATGCGGCAAACAACCGCGGCGGAGCGATTAAGAAAAGGGAAGCCGTGCACAAAATGGCGGAAGCGAATAAGGCTTTTGCTCATTATAGATTTTAATAAAAGGAAATAATACTCAAACGACAAGAGAACCAACCATTCAAAGTTAAGGAGGTAAAGTGAGATGGCGAAGAAAAAATTTGAAAGGACTAAGCCGCATTTAAATATCGGAACAATCGGTCACGTTGATCACGGCAAGACAACGTTGACAGCCGCGATTACCAAACACCTGGCGAAGAAAGGATTTGCGGAATTCCGGCCTTTTGATTCTATCGATAACGCTCCGGAAGAAAAGGAAAGAGGAGTTACCATTAATATTTCGCATGTGGAATATGAAACGGCAAAAAGGCATTATGCGCATGTCGACTGTCCGGGTCACGCTGATTATATCAAAAATATGATTTCCGGCGCGGCCCACATGGATGGAACTATCCTTGTTGTCGCCGCTTCCGACGGACCGATGCCGCAAACCCGTGAACACATTCTCCTGGCTAGACAGGTTCAGGTTCCTTACATTGTCGTTTTCCTTAATAAAGTTGATTTGGTTGATGACCCTGAGCTTCTTGATCTGGTTGAATTGGAGCTAAGAGAACTTTTGAATCAATATGAATTTCCTGGTGACAAAATACCCATTATCCGAGGATCTGCACTCAAAGCTTTGGAAACGGACGATCCTGATTCTCCGGACGCTAAACCCGTTTGGGACTTGATGAATGCTGTTGATGAATACGTTCCCGAGCCAAAACGAGATGTGGATAAGCCTTTTTTGATGCCCGTTGGCGATGTCTTTACGATTTCTGGACGCGGCACAGTTGTTACCGGAAGAGTCGACAGAGGTATCGTCAAAGTTGGCGAGGAAGTGGAAATTATCGGTATTCGACCGACGACAAAAACGGTTGTTACCGGTGTGGAAATGTTCCGTAAAACGCTGGATGAAGGGCGAGCGGGTGACGATGTTGGTTTGTTGCTGCGCGGCATCAAACGTGAAGAAGTGGAAAGAGGGCAGGTCGTGGCTAAACCGGGCTCTATTACGCCGCATACAAAGTTTGAAGCCGCCGTTTATGTGTTGACGAAGGAAGAAGGCGGACGCCATACGCCATTTTTCTCCGGATATCGTCCCCAGTTTTATTTCCGGACAACGGATGTGACTGGCGTGGCTACTTTGCCGGAAGGTGTGGAAATGGTTATGCCTGGTGATAATGTAAAAATAACGGTGGAGTTGATTACGCCTATTGCGATGGAAGAGCAGCTCAGGTTTGCCATTCGCGAAGGTGGCAGAACGGTCGGTGCCGGAGTCGTAAGTAAAATAATTGCATAAAATATGGGATAGGTTGTCAGTTCAATGAAAGACCAGAAGATTAGAATTCGTCTCAAGGCTTACGATTACAAATTATTGGATCGTTCCGTCGAAGAAATTGTGGAAACCGCAAAAAGGACCGGCGCGCGCGTCGCCGGTCCCATACCTATTCCCACGGAAATCAATAGGTATTGTGTAAATCGCTCACCGCACGTGGATAAAAAATCCCGCGAGCAGTTTGAAATTCGCACCCATAAAAGATTAATTGATATCGTCGAGCCTACGCAGGCGACAGTAGATGCGTTGATGAAATTAGATCTATCCGCCGGAGTAGATGTGGAAATAAAAGCGTAGGTTTTAGTTTTTATGAACAGGGGAAATGGTTACAGTTATTACCGTTTTCCATGATAGTTTTTTTGGCTTTATTATATTTCTTGATAAGTTGGAAGATGATGATCAAAGGAATAATCGGAAAAAAGTTAGGCATGACCCAAGTTTTTGCGGAAGATGGGGCGGCAATTGGTATTACGGCAATTGAAGTCGAACCGTCGGTGATTGTGCAGGTGAAAACGAAAGAGAAAGACGGCTATGATGCCATACAACTAGGTTACGGACGCATAAAGCAGAAAAATGTAACAAAACCTCTGTTGGGTCATTTTAGAAAAGCAAATAAGGGGAACTTCAGGATACTGAAGGAAATTCCCGCGGAAGCAGGAAATTTTGAAGTAGGGCAAGAGATGACCACGGATATCTTTAAGCCTGGGGATTTTGTGGATGTTGTGGGAACGTCCAAGGGTAAAGGCTTTGCGGGCGTTGTGAAAAGGCATGGTTTCCGCGGGGGAAGGGCGTCACACGGTTCCATGTTTCATCGTGCACCAGGCTCCATTGGTGCCAGCGCGGATCCTTCGCGAGTTTTTAAGGGGACAAAGATGAGTGGTCAGATGGGTAATGTCAGAAAGACTGCACAGAATTTGCAAATCTGGCAGATTCGTCCTGAAATGAATTTGTTGCTACTGAAAGGTTCTATTCCCGGAAGCAAAAATGGTTTTGTATTGATTAGGCAGGCTAAGAAAAAAGGTGCGTAAGTCACTGGAGTTTTTAAAATGGCTGTAGCGGATGTTTTTGATATTGAAAAGAAAAAAGTTTCTCAAATAGAGCTCAATGATGCGATATTTGGTGTTCAGCCAAACGAGGTCGTTATTTATGATGTGGTGAAAATGCAATTGGCGGCACGTCGTTCGGGCACAGCAGCAACAAAAACGAGAAGCGATGTCAACGGCGGTGGTAAAAAACCGTGGCGACAAAAAGGTACGGGCAGGGCCAGAGTGGGCACGATCAGGTCGCCACTGTGGAGAGGCGGCGGTATTGTTTTCGGTCCGCATCCCCGCGACTATTCTTATAATGTGCCTAAGAAAATACGCAAACAAGCCTTAATCAGTGCGCTGAGCATGAAGCTGAAGCAGGACAAGATTTTAATAATCAAAGATTTTCCGATGGAAGAAATAAGCACGCGCAAGTTTAAAAATGTTGTTGATCTCTTTGAATTGAAAAAGGCGCTGCTTGTTCTGGATACAGAGAACGAAAAGCTGCAGAAATCATCACGTAACATGAAAAACGTTAAGGTAATAAAAACAGAAGGTATAAATGTTTATGATATTTTAAACCATGAACACCTGGTCCTTTTAGAGCCTTCGGTAAAGAAGATTGAGGGAGCATTACTGGCATAATGGAAACGTATCAGGTTATCAAAAAGATATTGATTACGGAAAAAAGCACTATTGTGCGGGAAGAGTCGAACAAGTATTTTTTTGAAGTTGATCGCCGCGCCAATAAGGTGGAAATCGGTAAGGCGGTAGAAAAACTCTTTAATGTAAAAGTTGTTGATGTAAACGTTATGCAGGTTTTGGGAAAAAAGAAAAGGATGGGTCGTTTGATCGGTCAAAAAAGATCATGGAAAAAAGCAATTGTGACCTTGGTTGCCGGCAGCCGTATAGAAATCGCGGAAGGCGTATAAAAAATATTTTGGAGATTTTGAGATAATGGCAATCATAAAATATAAGCCAACATCACCGGGCAGAAGATTTCAAAGTGTTTCTGATTTCACGGAGATAACTTCTGCCGAACCATTGAAGGGTTTGCTGAAGCCTTTGAAAAAAACCGGCGGAAGAAATTCTTATGGGCGTATTACTGCCAGGCATGTTGGTGGTGGGCACAAAAGGAAATATCGTGTGATTGATTTTTGTCGGGGTAAAGAAGATATTCCGGCAAAAGTTGCGGCGATAGAATATGACCCCAACAGAACGGCGCGGATTGCACGGCTCAATTATCGTGATGGTGAAAAGAGATACATTATCGCTCCGTCGCAGGTAAGTGTTGGAGATGTGATTGTGAGTGGCGAAAAGGCGGATATCAAGCCGGGGAATGCGATACCGTTAAAGTACATTCCCTTGGGTTCATTAATTCATAATGTGGAATTGAAAGTTGGTCGGGGAGGGCAATTGATCCGTTCAGCGGGGGCTTACGGGCAGCTGATGGCTAAAGAGGGAGATTATGCCCAAATAAGACTGCCTTCGGGTGAAGTACGCAGTGTATTTAGTGAGTGCATGGCGACTATCGGGCAAGTGGGTAACAACGAGCACGAAAATATCAGTCTTGGTAAAGCTGGAAGGAAAAGATGGTTAGGCAGGCGTCCTCATGTGCGCGGAGTAGTAATGAATCCGGTGGATCATCCGATGGGCGGAGGAGAAGGGAAATCGTCCGGCGGTCGGCATCCATGTACACCATGGGGTATTCCGACTAAGGGACATAAGACCCGTAAAAACAAAAGAACAAATAAATACATAATTAAAAGAAGAGGTAAATAAGAATTGGCACGTTCGATCAAGAAGGGTCCTTATATTGATGAAAAACTTTTGGCCAAGGTCAGGAAAATGGAGGTTGAAGGTTCCAAGAATGTTATCAAGACCTGGTCACGGCGTTCGACAATTACCCCGGAACTGATTGGTCATACATTTGCCGTGCATAACGGAAAGAAGTTCATCCCGGTATATGTAACGGAAAACATGGTTGGACATAAACTGGGAGAATTTGCCCCGACAAGAACATTTTATTCACATTCAGGAGATCGCAAAACAAAAGTACGCACCGCTTAAAGCGGGTTTTGCCTGATAATTTTGGAGTTTATTGGGAAATGGAAGTAAAAGCAGTCGCAAAATACATAAGAATGTCGCCGCAGAAAGTTCGGTTGGTTGTTGACTTAATCCGGGGTAAGGGAGTCCAAGAGGCCAACAATATTCTGCTTTATACCCGGAAATATGCGGCAGGAGTGGTGGCCAAAGTTTTGAAATCCGCAATGGCCAATGCCGCTCAAAATCCCAATATTGATGAAAATATTCTTTACGTAAAAGCGATATACGTTGATCATGGTCCCACATTAAAAAGATGGCGGGCAAGGGCGCAGGGAAGGGCAGCAGGGATCAAAAAAAGAACGTCACACATTACCGTTGTTTTGGATGAAAGGTAAGGAGGTACAAAATTGGGTCAGAAGGTCAACCCGGTAGGATTGAGACTGGGCTACATTAAAAAGTGGCAGTCCATTTGGTTTGCCGATAAAAGTTACAGCGATATGCTGCACGAGGACATGCAGATCAGAAAATATCTTAAGAAAAAACTTTATCATGCCAGTATTTCTAAAATTGAAATAGAACGGGCGGCCAACAAGGCCAAGGTAAATATTTATTCAGCGCGGCCCGGTGTGATTATCGGGAAAAAGGGTTCGGAAATAGAGAAACTCAAGACGGATATTGAGAAATTTTCCAAATCTGAAATTATCGTAAATATTTTAGAGGTTCGCAAACCGGAAGTTGATGCGCAACTGGTTGCAGAAAATGTGGCCATGCAACTGGAAAGAAGGGTGGCCTTCCGCAGGGCGATGAAAAAATGTGTGGGTTACGCTTTGAAATTCGGTGCTAAGGGCATTAAAATTACTTGCTCCGGAAGATTGGGCGGCGCGGAAATGTCACGTTCGGAATGGTATCGAGAAGGAAGAGTTCCTTTGCATACATTGCGTGCTGATATTGATTACGGTTTTGCCGAAGCTCATACTGCCTACGGGCTTATTGGAGTAAAAGTGCTTGTTTTCCATGGCGAAGTTTTACCGGAAAGAACCGACAAAACCAAAGCGGCAGCTTGAATGAGAATAAATGCCTCATGTGATTTGGAGTTTTGCTTATGTTAATGCCAAAAAGGGTAAAGTATAGAAAGGCGCAAAAAGGCCGCATGGGAGGTAAAGCAACCAGGGGTTCTTCTGTCGCTTTTGGGGATTACGGTCTACAGGCTGCCGAATGTGGTTGGCTCACCGCTCGGCAGATTGAAGCGGCGCGTATTGCCATGACTCGCCATGTGAAACGCGGCGGCAGGATTTGGATTAGGGTATTCCCTCATAAACCGGTAACAAAAAAACCGGCGGAAACCCGTATGGGAAAAGGGAAAGGCGCCCCGGAGGGCTGGGTAGCTGTAGTCAAGCCGGGAGCGGTATTGTATGAAATGGAAGGTGTGACAAAAGAAATAGCCAAGGAGGCTTTTCGTTTGGCGGCCCATAAGTTACCCATAGCCACGAAGTTTTTAGCCAGGGAGACATCCGATGAAAATTAAGGATATCAGAAACATGGACGTCGACGAGCTTAAGAGGAAGAATAGTGACCTGATGGAAGAGCTCTTGCGGTTGCGGATTCGACATGCTTCGGAAAGAATTGAATCGACAGCTATGCTTGGAAAATTGCGCAGGGATGTTGCACGTATCAAAACGGTACTAAAAGAGAAGGAGGCCGCGATTTATAAAAATGGGTGAGCGGGGTAATAAACGTACGATTAAAGGCGTAGTGGTCAGCGATAGGATGGATAAAACCATTATCGTTAAAGCTGAACGGCTGGTAAAACATCCTGTTTTTCATAAATATGTGCGGCGTCATGTGAAATATAAAGCTCATGACGAGAAGAATCTTTGCAAAATTGGTGATACGGTAGTCATTATTGAAACACGGCCGATAAGCAAAGATAAACGTTGGCGTATACTGGAAATTACAGAGAGAGCAAAATAGGTGTTCGGCGAGTAAATGGTTTTGGTTGGAGTTAATTGCTTATGATTCAGATGCAGACTATATTAAATGTTGCGGATAATTCAGGTGCCAAGAAGGTAGCCTGCATTAAAGTGCTTGGCGGGTCAAAACGCCGTTATGCTAGCCTTGGAGATGTAATTGTTGTTTCTGTTAAGGAATCGATTCCCAACTCTAAAGTGAAAAAAGGCGATGTGACCAAAGCGGTTATTGTGCGCACAGTAAAAGAAGTTAAGAGACCGGACGGCACATATCTTAAGTTTGACGATAATTCGGCGGTTTTGATTACTAACCAGATGGAGCCGATTGGAACAAGAATATTTGGACCGGTGGCGAGGGAATTGAGGGCAAAGCAGTTTATGAAAATTATCTCTTTGGCGCCCGAGGTTTTATAACAGTTTTTGATGGGGTAAGTAATGGGTTTAAGTAAATTCAAGAAAGGCGACATGGTTAAAATTATTTCCGGAAAAGACAAAGGAAAAACCGGCAAAGTGCTGAAAACCATTCCCGATAAAGATAGATTGGTGATAGAAAAGATAAATCTTATTAAGAAACACAAAAGACCGGATCAGAAATCCAAGGGCGGTATACTGGAAAAAGAAGGATCGGTTCATGTTTCTCAGGTCGGCTTGTTATGCGGTAAATGCAACACCGCGGTTAGAATAAGAAATAAAAAGCTGGAAGATGGCAACAAAGTTCGTATTTGTGCCAAATGCGGCGATGTCATTAATGTGGGTTAAAGGAAAATGGCGCGATTAAAAGATTATTACTTAAAAAATGTAGTCCCGGCCTTAACGAAGGAATTCAATTACAAAAATCCTATGCAAGTGCCCAAGATGGAGAAAATTGTTGTTAATATGGGTTTGGGCGAAGCCATTCAGAATGCTAAGATTATTGATAATGCCGTGCAGGAGTTGGCAATGATTACTGGGCAGAAACCGGTTGTTACGAAGGCAAAAAAATCGATAGCAACTTTTAAATTAAGACAAGGCATGTCCATTGGTTGTTGTGTTACTTTAAGAAAGAACATTATGTATGAATTTTTCGACCGCCTCGTGAATGTTGCTCTGCCCAAAGTCAGGGATTTTCGCGGCATTTCTGCAAATGCTTTTGACGGGAGAGGAAATTTTTCCATCGGATTGCAGGAACAAATAATTTTCCCGGAAATAGATTATGATAAGGTGGAAAAAATAAAGGGCATGAATATTACCATCGTAACCACAGCAAAAACAGATGAAGAAGCAAGATCCTTATTAAGGCTCTTGGGTGTTCCTTTTAAGAATTGAACGTGAAATTCAGAGGGAGTCAGTGTGGCAAAGAAGTCGTTAATTGCGAAGGCAAAAAGGAAAAAGAAATTTTCTGTAAGAGAATATAATCGCTGTCCGCTTTGCGGACGCCCGCGAGCTTATTATAGAAAGTTTGATATGTGTAGAATTTGTCTGAGAAAGCTTTCCCTTCAGGGCGAGCTTCCTGGAGTGATAAAATCAAGCTGGTAATTTTGGTTTAAGGAGAAAATGAATGGGGATGACCGATCCTATCGCCGATATGTTGACGAGAATCAGAAACGCGAATAAGACTCGTTTCCCAAGTGTTAACGTTTATGCGTCTCAAATGAATGTTAATATAGCAAAGGTGTTAAAAAAATGCGGCTATATAAACGGATATGATAAAGTGAAGGATGGAAAAGGGCGGCAGGCCTTGAAAATAACGCTGAAGTATGCCGATGCAAAACGAGCCGTAATTACGAATATCAAAAGAGTCAGCAAACCGGGGCGGAGGGTTTATGTCTCTTCTGATAAGATTCCAAAAACATTAAACGGTTATGGTATTTCCATACTTTCCACTTCGCGCGGTGTGATTACAGATGAAGAAGCAAGGCAACTGAATGTTGGTGGAGAAGTCCTTTGTCAGGTTTGGTAATTAACGCGAAACACTTTACGGGAGTTTTTTGATGTCGAGAATAGGTAAAAAACCGGTAACATTTTCAAAAAATGTAAAAGTCAGCCAGAAGGGCAGAGAGGTTAATGTTGAAGGACCGAAAGGATCTTTATCCTCGATGCTGCCCGATGGTATATCCATGACGATAAACGATGGTCATCTGGTCGTGGAAAGAAAATCAAACGAAAGAACTGCCCGTTCCTATCATGGGCTGGCCCGGACCTTAATTGAAAATATGGTAGAAGGTGTCAGCAATGGTTTTGAAAAACGTCTGGAAATATCTGGTGTTGGATATCGTGCGGAATTAAGTGGCCGTGACCTGAAATTGGTTTTGGGGTTTTCTACTCCTGTACAATACAGTATCCCCAAAGGGATTGATGTGAAAGTAGATAAGCAGACCAGTGTAATAATTTCCGGAATTGACAAACAGTTGGTGGGTCGTGTGGCTGCGGAAATTAGAGCGCTAAAGAAGCCCGAACCTTACAAAGGTAAAGGAATTAAGTATGCCGGTGAGTACATCAAGCGTAAGGCGGGTAAATCTGCCGCCGCGTAATTTGGCAGATGGCATATAAATTTATTTGTCTAGATCGAAAGAGGTAGAAAAGTTGGCTTCCAAGAAGACATTAAAGATACGGTCAAGAAGAGAAAAAAGGGTAAGAAGTAAGATTAAAGGTACTAAGGAAAGGCCACGGTTATGTGTTTTCCGTAGTGATAAACATATTTATGTCCAGGCCATCAATGACGTTCAGGCAACAACATTGGCGACAGCGTCAACTTTGTGTAAAGAAGCAGCGGATAAAATAAAAGACAAGAAAAAAACTGAAGCCGCAGGAGAGGTGGGCAAACTGATTGCCCAGCGTTTGATTTCTATCGGTATTGATAAAGTTGTTTTTGACCGGGGAAGATTTCTGTATCACGGCCGTGTTAAGGCTTTGGCTGAAGCGGCACGCCAAAGTGGCCTGAAATTTTAGAAGTGGGTTTATTTCAAAATATATATGGTAAGGGAAGAATCGTTGGATAAAAAAGACATTAAGGATGTTGAGCTTCTGGACAGGGTAATCTCCATCAACCGAACAGCGAAAGTTGTTAAGGGAGGCAGAAGGTTTCGTTTTAGTGCCATAGTTGTTGTGGGCGATGGGAAGGGTATGGTTGGTACTGGTTTGGGCAAAGCACATGAAGTTCCCGAAGCTATTCGCAAGGGAATGGAAATGGCCAAGAAAAACATGGTGAAAGTTTCTATAACTAACAAGACGATTCCTTATGAGGTTATTGGCAGTTATGGTGCGGGGAAAGTATTGCTGAAACCGGCATCAGAAGGAACAGGATTGATTGCCGGTGGTGCCGTAAGAGCCGTTTTGGAAGTGGCAGGCGTCAGTAATGTTTTAACCAAGTGCCTTGGCTCTCATAATCCGCATAACTTGGTTAAGGCAACGCTGGATGGTCTTTGTCAGTTAAAGGACCCGGAAGAAATTGCCGCGCAGCGAGGCAGGTAGTAGTTATACGGATGATGCAAAGAGGTGTTATAAAGTGGGAAAAAAGTTGAAAATAAAAATGGTCAGAAGTGTAATCGCGCGTCCTGAAAAACAAAGAAAAATTCTGCGCGGTATGGGGCTTAACAGATTAAACAGATGTGTGACGCTAGATGATACTCCGCAGGTTCGCGGTATGATAGATAAGGTTATTCATTTAGTTTCTGTCGAAGAAATCAAGGGGTAGGATATGGACTTGAGTTCATTGCAGGCACCTGCGGGGGCGATAAAGAAAAGAAAACGAGTTGGACGGGGCGAATCTTCTGGCTGGGGAAAAACAGCGGGTCGGGGAAATAAAGGACAAAAGGCCCGTTCCGGTGGAAAAATTAGAGCTGGTTTTGAAGGAGGTCAGATGCCTCTTTCGCGCAGGCTGCCTAAAAGAGGCTTTCGCAATCCATTTCGGGAAAAGTATATTGCTGTAAATATTACGGATATATGTCGCAAATTTTCCAGAGGAGCGGTGATTGACGAGAAAACCCTTTTAGCCAGCGGTTTGTTAAAGAAAAAGGGCGAAAAAGTTAAAATTTTGGCCAAAGGAGATATTGATTTCCCCGTGACGGTAAAGTTGGCAAAAATTAGTCAGGCGGCGAAAGAGAAAATAACCGCGGCGGGCGGATCTGTTGAAGAGGTAATCTAAATTGCTAGAAGGACTCGGCGGCGTTTCTAAAATACCTGAATTACAAAGAAGGATTTTATTCACTGTTCTTCTTTTAGCCGTTTATAGAATCGGCGTTTACATACCGACGCCAGGGATAGACAATGTTGCACTGATGGCCCATTTTGAACATGCCCGTGGTTCTTTATTCGGTTTAATGGATATGTTCGCCGGCGGAGCTTTCAGTAATTTTTCCATTTTTGCATTGGGCATTATGCCCTACATCAGTTCTTCCATTATATTGCAGCTCTTGACAGTTGCAGTGCCTCACTTGGAAAGGCTTTCCAAGGAAGGCGAGTCCGGGCGCCGTAAAATTACGCAGTATACGCGCTATGGGACCATCGGTTTGAGCATGATACAGGGATTTGGAATTGCCTGGGGTCTACAGCACATGGCATCTCCTTCTGGAGCGCCGATTGTTTTACAAATAGGCTGGTCTTTCATTTTTATGACAATTATTACACTGACATCGGGCACAGCATTTCTCATGTGGTTGGGTGAAACAATTACGGAAAAAGGTATTGGCAATGGAATTTCGTTGATTATTTTTGCCGGAATTGTTTGCCGGATGCCCGCGGCTATCGGCAATACTTACCAACTTATTACGGCGGGTGAATTAGGAGTTCTGGTCATTTTATTGCTTTCGGTTATGATGGTACTGGTGATCGGCGCCATCGTTTTTGTGGAAGGGGGCCAGCGTCGAATTCCAGTTCAATACGCCAAAAGAATAGTGGGACGTAAAATGTATGGTGGGCAGACTACGCATCTGCCTTTGAAAATTAATTCCGCGGGCGTAATACCGCCGATTTTTGCGTCTTCGGTGATAATGTTTCCGGCAACTATTGCTAATTTTGCGCAAGAAGGATGGCTGAAAAAGATATCCGGCTATTTGATTCCGGGTAACTTCGGGTACGAGATTCTTTACGTTGCGCTTATCTTTTTCTTTTGTTTTTTTTACACGGCGGTAACGATTAAGCCTGATGATATGGCTGATAATATGAAGAAATTCGGCGGTTTTGTTCCGGGAATTCGTCCGGGAAAGAAAACAGCAGAATATATTGAGGAAATATTGGAGAGACTAACTTTCAGCGGAGCCATTTATGTTTCGATTATCTGTGTCTTACCCAGTATTCTGATTGGTCAGTTTAACATACCTTTTTATTTTGGCGGTACTGCATTGCTGATTGTCGTTGGTGTGGCGATGGATACGGCCGGTCAAATTGAGTCTCATTTGTTGACCAGACAATATGAGGGATTTATAAAAAAGGGACATCTCGCCCGTAGGAGATAGAGGGAATATTTATTTCTTGGCTGATGGTGATTTTAAAACTACCGGAAGAAATTGAAAAAGCACGGGCAAGCAATAAAATTGTTGCCGAAATTTTAAATAAAATAAAAGAAAAGGTGAAACCAGGGATAAAAACAAAAGATTTAAATAAGCTGGCGGAAGAAATAGCAGATAAAAGGGGGGCCAGACCAGCGTTCAAAGGGTACCGGGGTTTCCCATACGCACTGTGCACTTCAGTCAACGAAGAGGTCGTGCATGGTATGCCTTCTGACCGCGTGCTGGTTGAAGGAGATATCATTGGTCTTGACTTTGGTATTTATTATAAAGGTTTTTTTGGTGACGCCGCTGTAACGCTACCCGTTGGCAAAATTTCTCATAATGCGGCGAGGTTGATTGAGGCAACCAAAAAAAGTTTACACGAAGGGATAGCACAGGCGAGGACTGGAAATCGATTAGGAGCAATATCAGCGGCCGTACAAAACACGGTTGAGGCAAGTGGTTTTTCCGTGGTCAGGGATTATGTGGGGCACGGCATTGGAAAAAATTTGCATGAAGATCCGCAGATTCCTAATTTTGGAAAGAAAGACCGGGGAATTGAATTAAAAAGTGGCATGATATTGGCGATAGAGCCTATGGTCAATGAAAAGGATTATAAGGTAAAAGTTTTACAAGATGGCTGGACAGTAGTAACGGTGGATGGAGGATTGTCGGCCCATTTTGAGCATACCGTGGCTATTACCGATGATGGGCCGTATATATTAAGTGAAATTAATTAATCCTTTGGGGTGATAAGAGAGAAGCATGGCCAAAGAAGAAGCAATAGAAGTTGAAGGTAGGGTTATTGAACCACTACCGAATGCCATGTTCAGAGTCGAACTGGATAATGGGCATAAAGTTTTGGCCCACATCTCTGGTAAGATGCGGATGCATTTTATCAAGATATTGCCCGGCGATAAAGTTACTGTGGAACTTTCGCCGTATGATTTAACCAGAGGCAGGATTACATACCGAACCAAGTAAATTATCATGAGCGGTTATAAGGAGTTATAAGAGTGAAAGTAAGATCGTCTGTGAAGAAGATTTGTGAAAAGTGCAAAATAGTCAAACGCAAAGGCGTGTTGCGCGTGATTTGTGAAAATCCGAAGCACAAACAGCGTCAAGGCTAAAATTCAGGAGGTAAGATCAGGTGGCACGAATTTCAGGAGTTGATTTACCAAAAAACAAGCGAATGGAAGTCGCTTTAACTTATATTTACGGTATCGGTCGCACCAAGGCAAGACAAATTCTTAAAGATGCCAAAGTAAGTCCGGATACCAAAACAGACGAGCTTGCCGATTCGGAAATTTCAGCGATTAGGAATATCATCGATAAAGATCATAAGGTCGAAGGTGACTTGAGGCGTGAGATATCCATGTCCATAAAAAGGCTTATGGATATCGGAACATATCGTGGATTACGACATCGCAAAGGTCTTCCGGTAAGAGGGCAAAGAACACATACAAACAGCCGGACAAGAAAGGGCCCGCGTCGCACTATCGCAGGAAAGAAAAAGTAACGGAAATTTGCAGCCGGAGGGAAGATGGCGAAAACAGTAAGAAAAACAGGTAAGAAAAAAGAAAAGAAAAACATAACTGATGGTATTGCTCATATTCAATCGACATTTAACAATACGATCATTACGATAACCGATTTGGCGGGTAATGTAATTGCGTGGTCATCGGCGGGTATGCAGGGTTTTAAGGGCTCACGAAAAAGTACGCCTTTTGCCGCGCAAATGGCTGCGGAAGATGCTGTGCGTAAAGCAAAAGAACAGGGTATGCGTAAGGTGCAGGTATACATAAAAGGTCCGGGAGCGGGTAGGGAATCAGCGCTGCGTTCTTTGCAACTGGCGGGTCTTACGATTACCGTTATTCGTGATGTGACACCTGTTCCTCATAACGGGTGCCGGCCGCCCAAGCGCAGAAGAGTTTAAAAAAAGGATTAACAACGATAATTTTTGTAGGTTAAGGGAGGCATTTTTGGCAAGATATATAGATTCCTCATGTAGATTGTGTCGCCGTGAAGGATTAAAACTTTTTATTAAAGGCGACAGATGCTATTCGGAAAAATGTTCCTTCGAAAGAAGAGGTTACGCGCCGGGAGATCATGGCCAGTCGCATAAAAGGCAGCATTCCGATTACGGCGTCCAGTTGCGTGAAAAGCAGAAACTCAAGAGAATGTATGGCCTTTTGGAAAGGCAGTTTACGGAATATTTTGAAAAAGCAGATCGCCAAAAGGGCATTACCGGTACAAATTTGCTCATTTTTCTCGAAAGAAGAATGGATAACATGGTGTTCCGTATGGGGTTTGCTAATTCCAGGGTAGAGGCAAGACAATTAGTTACCCATGGTCATTTCTTGGTCAATGGTAAGCCAGTCAACATTCCTTCGTATCTGCTGAAGGCAGGAGATGAAGTCTGTGTCAAGGAAAGCAGTCGTAAAGTAACAAGAATTCTTTCGGCGATAGAAACGGTTGCCAGACGCGGTGTGCCCAACTGGTTGGAGTTGGATAAGGAAAATTTCAAAGCATCCATTAAAATGTTGCCGGTACGTGAAGATCTAACCATGCCGGTGCAGGAGCAACTGATCGTAGAGCTCTGTTCGAAATAAAAACAATTTTTTCGTTAACCAACTAAAAGGTGGGTTTAATTATGCAAAGGAACTGGTCAAGTTTAATTCGTCCCAAGCGCATTGACGTCGATAACGCTACACACACAGATTTTTATGGAGAATTTACTATTCAGCCTTTGGAAAGAGGTTTTGGTATTACTTTGGGAAATGCTTTAAGGCGGGTGTTGCTTTCTTCTATCCAGGGTGCGGCTATTGTTTCTGTGAAGATTGATGGAGTATTGCATGAATTTTCCACTCTTCCTGGAGTTAAAGAAGATATAACCGATATAATCTTGAACTTAAAGGGTGTCCGCTTTCGGTTAGGCCAGGCAAACGCCAAAGAAGTGCACCTTCAGGTGAATCGCCCCGGACAAATTACCGCCGGCGATATTATTACGGATAGCACAATAGAAGTTTTGAATCCGGAGCATCATATAGCGACGATATCAGGAGAGGGAAAATTCAACGCTTCGATGGTCGTTAAGATGGGAAGAGGGTATGTACCGGCGAAAAAGGAATTGGATCCCGACCAGCCTGAAGGAACAATTAATATCGATGCCATTTTTTCACCGATTAAAAAGGTGAATTATATTGTTTCTCATGCACGTGTCGGTCAAATAACCGATTATGATAAATTAGTGCTCGAAGTGTGGACAGATGGCTCTGTAAAACCGGAGGATGCGATTGCTTATTCGGCAAAAATATTGAAAAAACAATTAGATGTGTTTATCAATTTTGAAGAAGTGGAAGAAGAAGTTGAACCGGTGGTGGAAGATGAGAAAGGCGACATAAATAAAATATTATCGCGTTCCGTTGAAGATTTGGAACTTTCCGTTAGGTCGGCCAATTGTTTGAAGAATGCAGGAATTAACACGATTGGCGAGTTGGTGCAGAAGACAGAAGCAGAGATGCTCAAGACAAAAAATTTTGGTCGTAAATCGCTGAGTGAGATAAAGGACATTCTTAGCGAATATGGATTGACTTTTGGCATGAACTTGGATTCGACTTCCTAAACAGATAAATAGGGAAGAAAGCAGAAATTATTTAGCGATTAAATTATCAGGAAAGGAAAAGTCAAGGGATGTATCATGGTAAGGCAGGCAGGAAGTTAGGCAGAACATCCAGTCATAGAGAGTCCATGTTTCGCAACATGGTAACTTCTGTTATTAAACGTGAACGAATTCGTACGACGGATGCCAAGGCCAAAGAGCTTCGAAAAATAGCGGAAAAAATGATTACCCTGGGTAAAAGAGGCGATTTACACGCGCGCCGGCAGGTTTTGTCCTTTGTGCGGGATAAAGAAATGGTAAAAAAGCTTTTTGGTGAATTATCCGAACGCTATCGCGAACGCAATGGAGGATATACGCGGATAGTAAAAGCGGGGTATCGTGCCGGTGACAATGCGCCAGTTTCCATTTTAGAGCTTATATCTGATGAAAAGAAGAAAGAAAGAACGGAACTCAAGAGTAAAGCGAAGAAAAGGTCCGGCGGTAAAGCCGAGAATCCGGCGGGGGCGAAGACAACATCAAAAGCCAAAATAAAACCAGATAAATCAAAAAAAGATAAAAAAAAGGAAAAAGTTGAAGTAACTGAATAAATTATCCTAAGTATAGGGGATTTAAAAAGGCAGAGCCTTAAGGCTCTGCCTTTTTTGTTATTGTTTTTTTATATAAAAAAATGATACGTATCTTCTACCAGAAAAAATTATGGAGGTTTGACTATGGCAGAAAAGAAAATTGGCGAAGTCGTAAAATTTTTTGCAAAACCTTCCGTAGCGGCAGTTAAGATAGAGGAAGGCGAGTTGGCTGTCGGAGACAATATTAAATTTTCCGGCCACACCACCGATTTTACCGACGTGGTTCAATCAATGGAGGTTAATAATGTGTCGGTTCAAAAGGCAGTTGCTGGCGATTTTATCGGAATCAAGGTCTCTGATCGTGTGCGACCGGGTGATGAAGTGTTTAAGGTAATACCGGATTAAAGGAGAATAAACAATTCGCATTTTTTGCGGACGTAAAATTCAAAAACATTTGTAATCTGTTTATGCAGTATTCTCGATAAAGCCACTATGTCATTATTGATGTGGCAACATTTTGCACTTGTGCCTGCTAAAAAGATGAAAATCTAAAAATCAGTAAAAAATTGTCCTTATGAAAAGTGAGATAGCTGACGCAATAAGACTTAAACACTGCCCTGTAGCTCTTTTTTGGTCGAAAGAAAAGCCTCATGGCGCAATGCAATTTCAGGAGGGCAAGTGGGGCTGTGTCATGTGGCTGGCAATTCACGCGGCCAAAGGAAAAACCGCTGTGTCAGATGCCAAGACCTTCGGTTGCGTCGGCGGCGGTGTCGGTCTTGGTTTCGGCAATCAATACAAAAATTTTCCCGGCGGGGAAGAGGGATTTTGCTATTTCCTTTCGCGGGGCAATGAAAAAAGAGACGGCGGCAGCGAACTGGCTCAAAAGATAAAACCTTTTCTGCGTGATGAAGCATATGGTAACTTCCTTCACGGGGAGCGTTATATTAAATACCCCGAGCTGGTCAGTAAGTTTATCAAGAATCTGCCGATAACAGAAATTCCGCAACTTTATGTTGTTTTTAAGCCTTTAAGCGCAATTGATTTAAAAAAAGAAAAACCACAATCAATAATATTATTTGTAAATCCTGATCAGCTCAGCGCACTTGTCGTTCTGGCCAATTATGGTCGCGAAAGTAATGAAAATGTGATTATTCCCTATGCCGCGGGTTGCCAGACAATCGGTATTTATCCTTATCGTGAAGCGCAGACGTCAAAACCACGTGCGGTCGTAGGGCTGACAGATATTTCCGCGCGTGTTTATACCCGTAAACAGCTGGGAGACGCCAATTATATGACTTTTACCGTACCGTTGGCTCTATTTAAAGAAATGGAAAAGAATGTTGTAGATTCATTTTTGCAGCAGCATACCTGGCAGAGTTTACTTAACAAAGGCTAAAATGAGTGACACATAAGTTTCTAAATCTTTTTCTGACCAATAGGAAAACATTTTAATTTCGTGACGCAATCTGCAAAGAGAATACCCTCGAGTAATTATATAAAAATATTGATTACTTAGCAAAGGTATGCTAGTGGAAAAGCATCTAAATTAGAAGAATCCAAGCGCAATGACGAATGAAAAAATTTAATTATCTTAAATGTCTTGATAGCTTGAATATTGATGTTATGCGTTTTGGTTTGGAAGCAATTTCCGAACTTCTCTCGCGTCTGAATAACCCGCAAAATACATATAAGACAATTCTGGTAGCCGGTACTAACGGCAAAGGTTCGACCGCCACGATGATTGCATCAATATTGCAAAACGCCGGGTATCGTGTCGGTCTTTACACATCACCGCACCTCGTTGATGTCCGCGAAAGGATCGTGGTAAACGGTAAAATGATTTCTCGTGAGGATATTGGCCGTATAATCGCTTGTATAAAAAAAAAGAAAAATAATTCATTAACGTATTTCGAATTTCTTACCGCCGCCGCCTTTGTTTACTTTAGAAAGAAAAAAGTTGACGTTGCGGTTCTGGAAGTTGGTCTGGGCGGCAGGCTGGACGCAACAAACGTTTGCACCCCATTGGTCTCGGTGATCACCAATATTTCCCTTGAGCATACGGCTTATTTAGGAAAGACACTGGAATCAATAGCCGGAGAAAAGGGGGGTATTGTCAAACAAAAAGGCATTTGTGTTACGGCGGCAGGGCAAAAAAGGGTAATAAAAGTGCTTGAAAATATCTGCTTTCAGCGCCAGGCAAAAATATATAGACTGGGGCGTGACTTTGAAATCAGTAAACGAAAAAATGGATCTTTTGATTATTGCGGTATATTGCTTGATATATGCAAATTGTATATCGCGCTACGCGGAAATCATCAACTAGCGAATGCCGCGCTGGCTTTAGCTGCTGTTGAAGTTATCGCCAAGAAAGGATTTTCTGTTGATGAACAGGCGATCCGTAACGGCTTGAAGAATACGAAAATACCCGCGCGAATGGAAACCATTCGAAATGCCCCCCCTTTTGTTTTGGATGGAGCACATAATCCGGCAGGGATCAGAGCTTTGTGCCGAACACTTAAAAACGATTATATATACCGTTGGCTAATTTTAATTTTTGCCTGTCTTACCGATAAAAATTATGGGCAGATGCTAAAAAAAATAGCGCCAAGAGCTCATAAAATAATTTTGCCAGAGCTTAGGACTGGTCGCGCCGAAGCGCCTAATAATATTAAAAAAATAATCGATGAAATTGGCTGTGAAACGATCATCGTAAGAAATGTTTCTGGAGCGATTAAAGAAGCATTTTCCATTGCCTCAAAAGATGATTTGATTTGTGCAACGGGTTCCCTTTACCTGGCTTCAGAAATAAAACAAAAGTTTTCTAAAACCGGTTCTTATGATAAGAATCAATGAATTTTTAACAGAAAATCCAGGAGTGGTTTTTGATAAATAAATTTAATAATAAATTAATCATTTTCTGTCTCATTCTTGGGGTATTGTTTTTCGCTCATATCGATACATTTGCCGAGGAAAAAGAAGATAAAAAAGATTTTATCGAAATTGAAGCGGACAGTATGGATTATGACTATACCAATGACAGATACCACGCTCAGGGAGCGGTAGTAATAAACTACAAAGACATGCATTTGAATGCTGATGACGTAAATCTGGATAATAAAAGTAAAGTAGCCACAGCGCAAGGCAATGTGTTTTTAAAAATGGGGGAAGATTATCTTAAAGGGGATAAGGTTATTTTTAATATCGAAAATCAAACCGGCGTTGCTTATGAAGGACAGGTTTTTTATGAAAGAAATCATTTTTACGTAAAGGGCGATAAAATAGAGAAGAAAGGGGAAAACACTTATTTCATTGAACAGCCAAGAGCCACAACTTGTGATGGAGAATCACCGGACTGGGAAATAGCCGGCTCGGAGATGGATGTGACTATTGAAGGTTATGGTAAGGTGAAAGATGCCCGTTTCCTTACGAAAGGGCTGCCGATTTTTTATTCTCCCTTCGTACTTTTCCCCGCCAAGACAAAAAGGCAATCAGGATTTTTGTTACCTTATTTATCTTATTCCAGAAGTAAAAATGGCGCGGATATTGAAATTCCTTTTTTTTGGGCAATTTCTCCTCAAATGGACGCGACATTTTATCAGAGATACATGGAGAAGAGGGGATACAAGCAAGGCGTGGAATTTAGATATTTTTGGGGGGATCATTCGTTTGGTACCTGGTACGGCGATTTCATGGAAGATGGCGCTCATAATGTGGAGGCACTCGACACCAGAGCAGACCGTGAGCACGAAGGTAGATTGAGACGATGGTCTTTTTATATTAACCACCAGACTAACTTTTCTGAAGATTTTTATGCCCGGGCTGATTTATACAAGGTTTCCGATAAATGGTATTTTAAAGATTTTGACAGCCATAATTATTATTTGGATCATTATGCCAGAAACGAAGAAGATCTGTTCAGGAAAATCCCCTTTAAAGGTGACGAGTCTCTGCGTTTGTTGGAATCTACCGCGCGTGTATACAAAGGATGGTCAAATTACAATTTGACGGGTTTAGTAAATTATACTCATGATTTTGCCCCTGCGACCAATGATGCGACCTTGCAGAAATATCCGGAGATTATTTTAACGGGAATTAAGCAGCCTCTTCTTTCCACACCTCTTTATTATGAATTAAAAGGCACATATGATTATTTCTATCGCGCAGAGGGTCATAAAGGCCATTTATTTGACTTTAATCCTGCTGTTTCGCTGCCCATAGATATTGGCGGCTTTATGAAAATTACGCCGCAATTTGAGCTAAAGCAAACTGCTTGGATGCGCGAAGATAATGAAATGGTAAGTGTAAATAAAAACGGCAAAATAGTGTCGTGGGGTGACAATAAAGGAAACGGAAATTTTACTACATATACAGCGTCAATAACTGCCAGTTCTCTGTTGGCTCGTGTATTTGATATCAACATGTTCAGCTGGGAAAAAATCAGACATGAAATCAGGCCAGAGTTATCTTACGCCTATACGCCAAATGTTAACCAAGATTATATTCTTGATTACGTGCCCTTGCTTAAGGAACAGAACGGGGTCACTTGGGCGTTGACCAATACATTAATGGCCAAAATAAAAGCTGATGAGGAAATTGGTGAGGACGCAGATTCAAGTATAGACACGGACACAGATATAAGGCGACATGTAGACACTGACCAAGAGACGAACACAGGCATAGATATATCCGCGGATACAGTGGAAGATAAATATACTTATCTTGAATTTTTAAGATTAAAGGTTTTCCAGACCTATGATATTAATGAGGCAAAAAGAAAAATAGAAGCTATTGGAGATAAAAGGCATCCTTTTTCAGACCTTGGTATCGAGTTTGACTTAAATCCTCATAAATACTTATCATTTAGGGCACGTAATGTGTATGATGTTTATAGTGGTTGGAAAGAAACGAATTATGATTTATCTCTCAGTGATTGGCGTAATGACAAGATTACGGTTGGTTACCGCTATACTGATTCTGATCTGGCCACTGATTCTATTCGGACAGTTTTTCTTTCTGTCCAGGCAATAATTACCGATGATCTTGTGGCCCATTATCATTTAAGCCGGGATCAATTGCGTGCCCGAACAAATGACAGTACCATAGGTTTTACCTATTATAGCCAGTGCTGGAGTTTCGGAGTGGATTACGAGCGAACCCATGACGATGAAAGGTTTATTATTAGGGTATCGCTGTCCGGATTAGGTGAAATGCTATAAAAATGTAGTTATTTGTATGTTTTAGGTGTTGTGAAAGATTAATGATGACGTAAGATTACTTAATTTTAAGTAACAAAATTCAATATTTTCCTTGACAAACGAAGATGAATTGCATAAATTTCAACGTTCATTTATAAAAAAACATGGTGGTTTTAAAATGAAAAAGACATATGTGGCGAAGACGGGAGCGGTGGACAAAGATTGGTACATCGTCGATGCTTCGGATAAAATATTAGGTAGGTTGGCCAGTGAAGTGGCGCTTCGTTTACGGGGTAAGCATAAGGCTGTTTATACTCCGCATGTTGATGCGGGTGATTTTGTTGTAGTTGTTAATGCCGAAAAAGTTAAGTTGACGGGGAAAAAGCTAACTGACAAAATTTATTATTCATACTCTGGTTATCCTGGCGGTTTACGTGAAACTCCTGCCGGGAAAATGCTTGCTGAAAAACCGGAAAAAGTTATCCGCATGGCCGTTGCCGGTATGTTGCCAAAAAATAATCTGGGCAGAAAGATGCTCAAAAAGCTGAAAGTTTATTCCGGCAATATCCATCCGCATGAAGCTCAGTGCCCACGTGTTTTGTCTTTATAAAGTGACTGGATTATATAATATTTATTTTCAAAAATTGGAGAGGTTATGTCCGAACAACGTTATTATGCAACCGGTAAAAGAAAAAGCGCTATTGCCCGCGTTTATATGAAGACAGGCAGTGGTAATATTGTGGTAAATAAAAGAAACTTTGATGAGTATTTTACACGTCCCAGTTTGAAAATGGTCATCAAACAGCCTTTGGAAATTACAGGTAAAAAAGATCAGTTTGATTTTTACGTAAATGTGATTGGCGGCGGCGTTGCCGGTCAGGCGGGGGCAGTAAAGCACGGAATATCAAAAGCTCTATTGGAATATGATGCCGAGCTACGTCCGATTTTGAAAAAAGCGGGTTTTTTGACCAGAGATGCCCGCGTAAAGGAAAGGAAAAAATACGGGCAGCCGGGAGCGCGGAAACGGTTCCAATTCTCTAAACGTTAATTTTGGCAGGGGGGCTTCAGGCTCCCCTTTTTTTTGGGGGATTTTTTATGAAGAAGGCAGCAATATATGGGGCCAGCGGTTATACGGGACTGGAACTGATAAGAATTTTGCTTAATCATTCGAATGTAGAATTAACGGCGGTGACTTCGCGTCGGTTTGACGGGTTGACGGTGGCAGAGGTGTTCCCGGCTTTATCTGGCTTGACTTCTTTGAAGTATCAAAACGCAACGCCTCAGAAGATAGCTTCTGTATGTGACGTCATTTTCCTGGCTCTTCCCCATGGTGTTTCCATGGATATAGCGCCGCATTTTGTTGGTGCGGGGAAAAAAGTTATCGATTTGAGCGCTGATTATCGTCTGCGGGATGTTAAAGAATACGAATCCTGGTACGTTCCTCACAAAAGCAGCAGTCTTTTGTCAGAAGCAGTGTATGGACTTCCTGAACTGTACCGAAAGCAAATAAAGAAATCTGTGCTTGTAGCCAATCCCGGCTGCTACCCCACCAGCATCATTTTGGGCTTGGCACCGGCTCTCAAAGACAAATTTTTGGAAGTATCCAGCATTATTGCTAATTCGGCTTCCGGAGCAAGTGGTGCGGGACGAGAACCGCAAATAGGTTCACTTTTTTGTGAAGTTGAAAACGGATTTAAGGCTTATAAGGTCGGAAAACACCGGCATACCCCGGAAATCGAGCAGGAGTTACGGATACTAGCCGGTAAAAAATTTAATATTACCTTCACGCCGCATTTGTTGCCGGTGAAAAGGGGGATTCTTAGCACAATTTACGCAACACTGGGGGAAAATATATCATTGGAAAGATTACACGAAGCTTATTGCTCGTTTTACGCTGAGGAAAAATTTGTGCGGATTTGTCCCCTAGGCGAGTATCCCAATATTTCTTCTGTTTGCGGCTCCAATTATTGTGATATTGGTGTATGCATTGATAAGCGCACAAACAGGGCAATTATTGTTGTAGCTGTTGATAATTTAATCAAAGGCGCAGCGGGGCAAGCCGTGCAAAATATGAATATAATGTACGGCTTCGATGAAGATGCCGGTTTATGCAATGTTCCTTTGTATCCCTGATGGAAGTAGTGTGAAGAAACATGTCTCAGAAAATATACAACAGCGCGACAAGAAGAAAAGAAATTTTTAAAACTATCCAGGAAGGCAAGGTGGGTATTTATGTTTGCGGCATTACGGCGTATGACATTTGTCACATAGGACATGCCCGCTCGGCCGTGTTTTTTGATGTTGTTGTCCGGCATTTACGCTCACGCGGTTACCACGTAACTTACGTAAAAAACTTTACTGATATCGACGATAAAATAATTGAGCGTGCCAAGAAAGAAGATCTCCCTATCGGAGAAATATCGGAGCGGTATATTGCGTTGCATAATGAAGATATGGCTTCTCTAAATGTTCAGCCCCCCACATTAACGCCTAAGGCAACCGAACACATTCAAGACATGATCGAATTAATTAGTATTCTGATGGAAAAGGGGTATGCATATTGTGTGCAGGGGAATGTCTATTTTTCTGTCGAAAAATTTTCTTTATACGGGATACAATCGGGGAGAAATCTTGAGGAAATGGTTGCCGGCGCGCGCGTAGATGTTAATGAGGAGAAAAATAATCCGCTCGATTTTGCTCTCTGGAAGGTGAGTAAACCGGGTGAACCTTCTTGGGAAAGTCCATGGGGTAAAGGACGTCCCGGATGGCACATAGAATGTTCTGCCATGAGCAGGCGTTATTTAGGCGATACTTTTGATATACATGGTGGTGGCGAAGACTTGATTTTTCCGCACCATGAAAATGAAATTGCACAATCCCAGGCGGCAACGGGAAAGCCGCCCGCCAATTACTGGATGCATAACGGTTTCGTCAGAGTAAACGCCGAGAAAATGTCTAAATCCCGAGGCAATTATTTCTCGATCCGAGAAATTTTAAAAGCGCATCATCCAGAAGTTGTCCGTCTTTTTATTTTACAAAGTCATTATCGCAGTCCTGTTGATTTTTCCGAAAAGTCTTTGACTGAAGCCAGATTATCATTGGTACGCTGCTACACGGCATTGAAAGCACAAAAGGAAATAAAGGCCACATTACCTGTTGTTGATACTGGGAGCAGCCAAAACATGTCCGCAAAAACAAAAAAATTTATCCAATCATTGCGGGAATTGGGCAATAAGTTCGGTGATGCCCTCGATGATGATTTCAACACCGCCAAGGCTTTGGGTTATGTTTTTGAATCGGTGCGACTTTTGAATAATTATTTTATTGCTGAAAAGAATGCGTCACCTGAAGATAAAGCCAATGTATTGAAAACATCAAAGGAGCTGTTTGCATATTTCGGCTCAATCTTGGGTGTTTTCCAGGAGGATCCAAGCAATTTTTTTATTTTCGACAAGGAAAAGGAATCGTTTAAAAGAGGGTTAAGTATAGAGAAAATTGAAAAATTGATTGAGGAAAGAAAAGCCGCCCGCATGGCTAAAAACTGGGCCAAAGCGGATGAAATAAGGAATCAGCTTCTTAATATGGGTGTGGTTCTTAAAGATATAGATAATACAACCAGTTGGATAATCGAATAACTAATCTCTTTGAAGTTTCTCTTAACTATTTAACTGCGAAAATAATGGAAAATATCACTAAAAATGGTATAAATACGATAATTATAACTACACAATGGTGAGGAATATCATGAAAAAAGTATCAGTAAGAGTTTTCTTGTTGATTATTATTTGCGCCGGAATGTTTGTTTTCCTGAGCTTATACGACAACGGCAGTGTTTCTGCTTTGGATAAAAGTGTTTATAAAGATATAAAAAAATTCAATGAAGTTTTTGATCTAGTTAAGAAAAATTATGTCGAGGAAGTAGATTCGACCACTTTGGTTCAAGGCGCGATTAACGGAATGATCAGAGCGCTTGATCCACACAGTGCTTATATGACTCCGGACCTGTATAAAGAGCTGGAAGTTGAAACTCAGGGGCAGTTTGGCGGTATCGGTATTGAAATAACCATTTTGAAAGATGTTTTGACGGTGGTTTCTCCCATCGAAGGAACTCCTGCTTTTCTTGCCGGAGTTAAGCCCGGAGATCAGATTGTTAAGATCGACGGCAAGTCGACTAAAGATATAACAATAATGGAAGCCGTAAAAAAATTGCGCGGGCCAAAAGACACCAAAGTGACCATTACCATTATGCGGGAAGATTTATCCACTCCTAAGGATGTTTTGTTAACGCGCGCTATTATCCAGATCAAAAGTGTAAGGTATAAAATATATAAAGACGGTATTGCTTATGTGCGCATTGCTTCGTTTCACGAGAGGACATCTGACGATCTGAGGAAAGCACTTCGTGATCTCAATGATAAATTACGCCCGATGAAAGGATTGGTTCTGGATTTGAGGAATGATCCGGGTGGATTGCTCCTTCAGGCGGTTGAAGTAGCCGATATATTTCTTCCCTCGGGTGTTATTGTTTCTACACGCGGGCGGACAAGAAGCATGGAAACAAGAGCGGTAGCCCGCAATGATATGAATGAAATAACTTGTCCGCTGGTTGTATTGGTTAATGAGGGAACGGCTAGTGCTGCTGAAATTGTAGCAGGGGCGCTTCAAGATAATGGCAAGGCTTTGGTTGTTGGAACACAGACTTTTGGCAAAGCATCTGTTCAGACGATTATCGCCTTAGAGGATGGCTCCGCTCTCAAATTGACGACTGGCCGTTATTATACTCCTAACGGAAGATCTATTCAGGCAGAAGGCATCACACCGGATATTGTGGTTAAATATATTCCGCCATCTGGAGATGTTGAAAGTGCCGTCGGGGAGCGTGAAAAAACTCTTAGGGAAAAAGATTTAAAAGGACATATAAAGCCCCTGAAAAAAGAAGATGCGCGGAGTGAAGAATTCAAAGAAAAAGATACAGCCAATTCTTCTGATTTAATACTTGATAATCAATTAAAAACCGCGGTGGATATTCTAAAAAGTTGGGATATAATGAAGAAGAATAATCACAGTTGAACCGGCTCTAGGAGGAGTATTTCTGTTTGACAAAGAAAAAAGTTAAGAAAAATTTTCTAGATGGATTATTGGTGTTTTTTATTGTCGTCTCAGCTGTCGCAATCGTTTACGTGTTATTTGTGCAAGAAAAGTATGAGAAGAAAAAAACAGGAACTGTCTCATCGGAGACAAAAAAGCAGGTAAATATTCAAAAGCCGATATCATCTTTAGACCAGAAAAGAGGAAAACAAAAGACAGTTGTTTCCAAAATAGAAAAAACACCCCTGCCGAAAAAACAGGTGGCCATTATTATCGATGATATTGGCCGGGATTTGAAACCGCTCAGAGAACTGATGGAAATTAAATCTGATATAACTTTTTCTGTTTTGCCTTTTTTGCCTCACTCACGTGAGGCTGTGGAGATGCTTCATCATGGCGGAAAAGAGATCCTTCTACACTTACCTATGGAGCCTCTTTCTTATCCGGATGATAAACCTGGTGAGGGCGCTCTTTTCACTGATATGAATGAAAAAGAATTGCTGCATCAGTTGGATAAAAATATCGAGGTTATTCCTTACATTGCCGGCGTGAATAACCACATGGGTTCAAAATTTATGATGGATAAACGAAAGCTGCAATTAGTCTTTAGTCATCTGAAGAGAAAAGGCCTTTTTTTTATTGATTCGCGTACCGCGGCTAACAGCGAAGCTATTGCTGCGGCTAAGGCGGTTGGCTTACCTATGGCAGAGCGAAAAATATTTATCGATAATAACCGTGATTATAACGAAATTTACAAAAATTTGATGAGTGCAGCAAATTATAACAATGGCACGTCACCGTTGATCATTATTGGCCATCCTTACCCGGAGACAATCCGGGCGCTAAAAGATGCGACAAAAGAACTGCGGCGAAAGGGAATATTAATTGTTCCTGTATCGCAGATTATGAAGGCAAAATCCGACATTTCATAATGGTACCGTATAAAAATAAATATACAGAGTAACGAAACATAAGATGAATAAAAAAAGAATCTTATCACTGGTGATAATAATTTTACTAGCCATTAATATTGCGGCGTGCAGTTTTGTGCCAAGAAGAGTTGGCTTGTCTTCAAATTATTCAGAAAACGCTTCCGCAGATGCGATGTATCATTACTCTATGGGTGTTCTTTTCCGGCTTGACGGTAAAACTGATGAGGCAATCGCTTCATTGGAAAAAGCTATTATTGTCGATCCGGATTCTCCTTACCTTGTAGTCGAACTCCTCTCTTTGTACACGGAGAAAGGGGATCTTAAGCGCGCTGTAGAGATGGGAGAAAAAGAACTTGCTAAATATCCTGATAACGTTGACTTGCACTTGATTATGGGCGGGCTATACCTTAATTTGCGAAATTATAAAAAAGCCATTGATGAATACGAAAAAGTGGTTGGATTAGACCAGAAAAATCTCGTCGCTTATCTTTATCTGGCTATAGTATATACTGCGGAAAATAAGCTTGTTCTAGCAGAAGATAATTTTAAGAAAATGCTGGAAATTGATCCGGAAAATGTAACGGGCATGTACTATTACGCTAAGCTACTGGCGGATATGCATAAGTATTCGGAGGCCGAGAAAATGTATCAAAAGGTTATTGCCTTGCAGCCATATTTTGAAGTGGCTGTTTTTGATTTGGCTGCTCTTTATGAGAAGCAAGGTAAGACAAATGAAGCTATTGCATTTTATCGCGGCTATTATGAAAAAAATCGTACCCGGTTAAATGTTAGAATTAAAATTGCCGAATTGCTGATAAAGGAGAAGAAATATGAAGAAGCTCTTGCAGAATATCAGAGTTTGTTAAATTTTGATCCGAATAACCGGGAGGCAAGGTTGCGGCTTGGCATTTTGTACTATGATATGCGCCGATATAAATCGGCGGTGGTGGAATTTTCTACGATATTGAAAAATAATTCTGCAGATGACAGAGTTCGTTATTTGCTGGCCAGTTCATACGAGGAAGATGGAAATAAAACATTGGCGCTGGAGGAGTATAAAAAAATATCTACCCAGTCGGAATTATATGCAACTGCTCAAATACATAGTGCCATGCTATTGAGTAACGAAGGTAAAACTAGGGAAGCGATTCGTTTAATACGCGAGGCGTTAAAAATAAATAATAGGCATGTGCCTTCGTATTTGTATTTGTCGTCGCTATACGAAAAAGTAAAAGATAACGTTGCCGCGGAAAACGTTTTGCGTGAGGGCATTGCTCTTTATCCAGATAATATTGATTTACGCTATGCTTTAGGGGTAATTTGTGAGAAAATGGGCCGTTTCGATGAAAGTATCAAAGAGATGGAAACAATTTTGCGTCTCGATCCGGATCACGCCGAAGCACTCAATTTTATCGGTTATAGTTATGCCGATCGCGGAATCAATCTGGAAGAAGCAGAAAAAATGATTAGCAAAGCTTTGCAGTTAAAGCCGGACAATGGTTACATCATTGACAGTTTGGGATGGGTGCATTTTAAACAAAGCAAACTGGAAAGCGCTTTAACGCATTTGAAAAGGGCACTGGAACTTCTTCCCGATGATTATAATGTCATCGAACATTTGGGCGATGTTTACGTTAAATTAGGAAAGCTGCAAGAAGCGCAAAAAATGTACGAGCGGGCGAGCAAATTAGTTCCGGAAAATGATTTACTGAAAAAGAAGCTTTTTGATTTAAAAAAAGAGATTCGATAAATTAAGAAACATAATTGGGAACCGTCGTTGATAGTCAAGAGCTTAAAATCTTTATTAAAATCGCGAAAGTTTGCATATAAAAACTGTTTTCAGAAAAGTTCGTGAGACAATTCTTTGCCAGTGCAGAAACGTGCAAATAATTGTGCTTAATGTAATACAATCTACGCGTATGTTCTGGGGAAAATGCATAAGATAATCAGGCAAGCGGTTTTAGTATTTTTATTTCTGTTTTTAGCAGCGGTTAATCATGGTTGTGTCAAAAGCGCTATTATGCCGGAAGACGTGCAGGCACAAAACCTTTACATAAAGGCTTTAAATGCTATTCAAGAAGAAAAGATGATCAGCGCTTTAGCGCGAATTGACCTGGTTACTTCGCATGGACATTATCCGATGAGGGCGGTAATTATATTGAAAAGGCCGTGCTACTTGCGTCTTGAAATTTTGTCACCTTTGGGTTCACCTTATTATTTTCTTGCGGCAACCCCCGATAACATCAGTATATTTGACCCGTCACAAAGCAAATATTATGAAGGCAGACCGACGGCCGAGAATTTATCCCGTTTTTTACCGGGGGCATTCAGAATTGAAGAGGTAGTAATGGTTTTGAGCGGTGCTTTTCCTATGATGGTTAACGGCGACGTTTCCTTTAAAGGGCATGAAGAGTTTAACCATTTTTTTGTGGAAGTGGAATCTTTAATAGGAGGTTCGCAAGTTGTTGAGTTCGGAGAAAATAATCGTTTACTCAAGTTTGCGCAAAAGAATCATAATGGACAGGAAGTATATAATGTACAATATGGCGAGTATGAAAAAGAAAATGTGCCCGGAAGCATTGTTGTTACTTTGGCCGATGGTATTACATCAATGCGCGTGAAATATTACGAATTCAAGATTGAAGAAAATAATGATTTGTCAGTGTTTAATTTGCCAGTGCCTGAAGGAGTAAAAACGATTCTTCTAAATTGACGAAATATTTTTCATTTTTTTGAGAGGTGATTGCGGTGATATTAAGGGGGGGGCGTTCAATACGCCCCCCTCTTTTATCTTTAGGTTTTTGTCTGAAGAATATTATTTTATTTCTTGAAGCTTTGCACGCGCGATACGCGCCTGATTGGTATTAGGGTAATCTTTAATTACCTGTTGCAGAAGCAATTTAGAACTTGTTTTATCTCCTAGATTCATGAATGATAAACCTTGCTTCAATAGCGCGTAAGCGATTCTGCTGCCACCCGGATAATTTTTTATTACTTTTTCATATTCCAAAATAGCCTGTTCGTATTTTTTTTCAAAAAAATAACACTCGCCAATCCAAAATTGGGCATTGTCTGAGTATTCGCTGTTTGGATAAGTGGAGAGAAAATGCTGAAATTCAGTCCTTGCCTTGCTGTAGTTTCCTTCCTTAAAAGACTGATAAGCCTTGGAATACGCCTGGTCTTTTTCCTGTATTTTGGCCGAGTTCTTTACGGCTCCATCGTTGATTAATTTATTTGCTTCATGATTTTCGCTTGATAAATCCTTACCGCCTATCTCGAGAAAATTTTCAATAAAATTAATTTTCAGAAGAATATTATCGAAATACTGTTCTTGTCTTTTTGTATTGGCGACAAGTTCATTTTTCAGCGTTTCCACCTGGCCGCGCAGCTGATTCAGGTTATCTCTCAACTCGGTGAGATCTGCTGCTGCGTTGGCTTGCCCTTTACGCATAGCATCGAAGGCGTCCACGCTTTTTTTTATGGCGGAAAGCTTGGTATCCATGTCTGCCAGCCTTTCCTCCATTTTTTGGTCTAGACTAGACTGGACTTTTTTTAAGTCCGAAGTAGTGGCACAGCCGGAAAGGGTCAATGTTAGCAATGTTAAAAGGAAGCAAACAAAGTTCTGCAATTTTTTTCACCCCGATCAAAAAATATTTACTCGATGATCACAAAATGAGCGCGTCTGTTTTTTGCCCATGCATCTTCATTGGATCCTGGGTCAAGCGGACGTTCTTCGCCGTAGCTGATAGTTTTCATTCTGGAAGCATCAACACCTAAATTGATAAAATATTTTTTAGCTTCCTGAGCGCGTCTTTCACCCAGTGCCATGTTGTATTCCGCTGTCCCTCTCTCATCACAATGTCCTTCAATGATGATGTTGTAATTCTTGTTTTTGAGCAGCATGTCCGCATTGGCTTTCATGATAACACGAGCGTCAGGGCGAATGTTGGATTTGTCAAAATCAAAATTAATATCTTGCAATGTTACCTCTTCTTGTGGTGCAGCTTCTTTAGCTGCCGGTGTTGGTGCTTGTTCCTGAGTAGTACCTTCGGAAACCACAGCTTTTTTTTCGGCGCAGCCGGAAAATAAAGCCAATCCTAGGGCAATCACAAAAAGAATCAGCGTCAATGTTATTTTCTCTTTCATCGTTTTTTTCTCCTTTCTTGTTGTTTCTGTAATATTTTGGCTAGATTGGTGAAAAGTTAAACACAATTGACATCTTATCGTCAATAAAAAAAACATGCAAATGTTGAGAAGTCCTGGAAGAAAAGGCCAAATGGTTTAGTGCTCGTTGAAAATTAATTATAGTAATAATCATGACTTATATGTGGGATATAATAATATAACAGGCTAAGGGAATAAATTCCTTCATTGTTTAAATCGCGGTGACCAAACAGGCATAACCGACGGATTCATGGCCTCGTGAAGGATTCTCATGTTCAAACCATTGGCATTCATGATACAAAGCCTATTTCTGGTGGCTGATCTGGAACTATAGACAATTTGTCTTCCGGAAGGCGACCAGGAAGGGGATTCATTATCTGCGTTGTCAAAAGTTAATTGCAAGAGATTATTACCTTCGTGGTCTACTGAAAAAATTTGATACTTGCCATAAATACTGCCTTCGTAAGCAATCCGATTGCCTCTGGGCGACCAGGATGGCGATGTATTGTAATTTCCTTCAAAAGTTATTCTCCTTACGTTATTACCGTTGGCATCCATTACGTAAATTTGAGGAGAACCGGAACGATTGGAGACAAAAGCGATTTTAGTGCCGTCGGGCGACCAGGTTGGGGAAACATCTATGGAATAATTGTGTGTTAGTCGTTTGAGCTTTAAAGTTTCAATATCCAAATAGTATATATTCTCAAGCCCTTCTTTGCTCAATGTTAAAAGTAATTTTTTTCCGTCCGGTGAAAAAGATCCACACAGATTCAGACCATCAAAGAAAGTCACTTTTCTTTCTATGCCTGTCTCCATATTTCTGATAAATACCTTCGGCGAGCCGTCTTTAAACGACGTGAATGCGAGGAGTTTACCGTTCGGAGACCAACGCGGTGACATAATTAGCGATTGATGGCTGGTAATTTTTTTTTGGTTGGAGCCATCGTAATCAATGATATGGACATCAGATACTGATCTTTTTTTCGAAACAAAAGCGATTTTTGTGTGAAAATCTCCTTCATCACCGGTGAGTGTCAGTAATATATCTGAAGCAATGTTTTTTGCGACTTCTTTTTTGCTTGAATCAATAAAATTGTATTTTTTGCTCATCAGACGTTCACTACGAGTGACATCAAAAAGTCGGCAGTCGGCAATTATTTGTTTGCCCTCTTGGGTTATATTACCTCGTACCAGGTAATCTGCTCCGATGAGGGCCCAATCAGGGAAATAAATTTTTTCTATCGCTTCGGCATTGCCCGCCTCTATTTTTTCCAAAAAACTTTTTTTGTTTAATATATTAAAAATTCCGGTCATGGACAGATAGAATTTTATTTCATCGGCGAGTACGATGCCCAAGTCGGATGTTTGGGCAGCGTCATTTGATATATTATTGAAATCACAAATGGCGATAGGGAACTGTTGGAATGAGGGAGAGTCAATGTCTATATAAATTTTTGCATTTGCATTGTTTTGTAATATCAGCGGTATGAGAAGTGAAAAAATCATGCTGATGAAGATTGTTTTCGATTTTTTCATAAAGATATATTTTTGCCTTTCGAAGTTTAATGTAGTTCACTGGAATGGAAACGAATACCGATTTCCATCTGTTTCCCGAAGATGTAAGACGGGAGAGGAGGGAAAGGGGTTGATTTTTTAACGGCGTTGAGTGCGGAGTCGTCAAAATAACGATTTCCCGATCTTTTTTCAAATTCGATATGTTCCAGCGCGCCGCTACGGGAAATTCTTACAGCTATTATTGTTTCCACATTTTCTTTGGGCATTAGTGCCGGCGGCAGTGTCCAGTTTCCTTTAACCCTTGCCCAAATCAGCGAAAGGTATTCATTTCTCTGGGCGGCCGCCTGATCGGAAGGTGTTCCTCTTCCAACATAGCCGGTGACAGTGGCGGAGTTTGCTTTTTTTGAAGTAAGTCCCGTTTCCGGATGAGCTGCCTCTTTTTGCTTGATTGAGTCAATAGCTTTTTCGACATTTACTTTATCCGTTTCTTCTTTTTTGGCGATTATAGAATCGGCTTGAGCGATTTCTCTTTTTATAATGGAGGGAAATGAACTTTCACGATTATTAATATAATCACTCAGTACAGGTGCGTCTTTTGTTAATGCCACATCAGAACCGACTAACTGAACGGAATAAATAGGCCCAAAAGTTATAAGTCTGGGGGATGAAGGAACGGTTATGAGCACAAGGGTAATGACAACAAAGTGAACAACCAGCGAGAGTAAAATCATGTTGTGGAAGTTGTTGAGATTGCCGCTGGTGCTGTTGGGCATCCTCAGTTTCATTTCATTCCCTCGGGTGGCTCTGTGATCAACCCGAGTTTATCGACGCCGGCTTTACGTATTTCCGACATTACTTGAACGACGAATCCGTAAGAGACGCTTCTATCGGCGCGCAGAAAAACTTCGCGGTCGATCCTGTTGGAAAATATTGCTTCCAGCTTGTCGTTAAGCTCTTCCAACTGCATTTTGTTTTTGTTTAGAAATATTTCCCTTTTATCGGTTATAGTCAAGACGAGTTTTTCTTCAGTTACGTCGACGCTTTTTGATTTGACCCTGGGCAAGTTAACATCAATGCCCATGGAAAGCATCGGAGCGGTAACCATGAAAATGATCAAAAGCACAAGCATAACGTCGACAAGCGGAGTGACGTTGATTTCCGCCATGGCTTTGTTTGTATCTTTCCTTTTACGTAAACTGTGCATGATTTTCACTTGCGGATAAAATACCGCTCGACAATGTTTAAAAATTCAGCGGCGAAGTTATCCATTTCCTGAACCATCTTTTTGGACTTATTTAAGAAGTAATTGTAAAAAATAACGGCAGGTATAGCCGCAGCCAGGCCGGCAGCGGTGGCGATCAATGCTTCTGAGATACCAGGAGCGACGACGGCAAGAGTCGCGGAACCGCGTGCACCAATTCCCTGAAAAGTTTCCATTATTCCCCATACAGTGCCAAAAAGACCGATAAAGGGACTGGCTGAACCGGTTGTTGCCAAAAAACCTATGGCGCTTTCCAGTTTAGTCATTTCGCTGTTGCTGGCATTGTTTAAAGACCGTTCAATGTTATCGAGTGAAGAAAGGCTTATTCCCTCGCCTGATCGATCCGTCTCTTTTATCTGGGAATTTATTTTGGACAGCTCTTCATAACCGACACGAAATACTTCTGCCGTTGTGGATATTTTATATTTTCGAGCAGCGGTATTAACATCGGAAAGTTTGTTGCTTTTAAGATAATCTGAGTAAAAATCTTCGTTTTCCTTATTGATTTTTCGGTAATATTTAAATTTAAAAAAGATAATTGCCCAAGAGACAACAGAAAAAATCAGCAGGAGCAAAAGAACGAATTTAACCATTAATCCCGCATCGAGAACCATACCCAAAATGCTGCCGTGAAAGTTTCCTCCTAAATCTAATGAGCCGATATCTCTCATTATTTTATCTCCTCAAATAGAATTTGTAATAATTTTGATAAACTAAAGGAAAAAGAGAGCCTTGTCAATAAATCTTTTTTGGTATTGCCGCGAGAGTTTTTGCCGGTGAATTTATAAGCTGATGAACTTAGCTTTTTGTTCATTGATTGATACGGTGAAAACACTTTTTTTGAATCAAAGCATTTCCGGTGTGAAAGTGACAACGTCATCGATGCAGTCAGTATTGGCAAGAACCATGACCAACCTGTCAATGCCCAGAGCGATACCAGCTGATTCAGGGATGTTTTTTAGAGATGAAAGAAATTTTTCCGGCATGGTGTATTGTGCCCATTTCTTTTTCGCGCGAGCCGCCAAAGCCTTCTCGAAGCGCTGTTTCTGCTCGTTTGCGTCAGTAAGTTCTGAAAACCCGTTGGCGATTTCCAAGGCACCAATATAAAGCTCAAAGCGTTCGGCCACATCCGGATGGCCCAGATTGCGTTTGGCCAATGCGGCATGTTCCACCGGATAATCATAAAGAAATGTCGGGCGATTAATGCCCAGATTTGGTTCAATAAAGTCAACCATGACTTCTTCAAACTGGTTTTTGTCTATTGCTTCCGTGCAGCTTATTTTCGCGTGTCTGGCAAAAGCGTCAGCAACGGTGATTTTTTCCCACGGTGAATTTAAAACTATTTTTCTGTCCTGCCAGCTTATGCATTCGGCGTGGCCCATGTCCGTGAACACGGCCTTAAGTATTTCTTCACACTGAGCCATGAGGCGAAAATAATTAAAACCTGACACGTACCATTCTAGCATGGTATATTCCGGCAAGTGTTTGTTTCCTCTTTCGCCGGCACGAAAGCACTTGGAAATCTGGAAAATACGCGGGTAACCCGCGGCCAAAAGTCTTTTCATGTATATTTCCGGCGAGGTTTGTAAAAACCAGTTGCCCGAGGGAATTGCTTCAATGTGTTCTTCCGGTGCGGGCGAGGGGATCCTTAGCGGCGTCTCTACTTCCAGAAAATCGTGCTTGATAAAGTGAGAACGAATGGAGTGAATCAATTTGGCGCGCAGATTCAAAATTTGTTTTTTTTGCGTAAGACAAAGATTATCGTCGTCATATAAGGCACTCAATGAAACACACTACCCTTTAACTCTCGTCAGATATTCCCCCGTGCGTGTATCCACACGGATTTTTTCCCCTTCGCTTATGAAGGTCGGTACCTGAATCGTATAGCCGGTTTGCACTTTTACCGGTTTGGTTGTGCCGGAGACAGTATCTCCTTTGGCCCATGGTTCAGCTTCTGTGACGATAAAATCGACGAAATTGGGCAGGCTCAGTCCGATGGGACGATCTTCGAAGAGAAGAATCTCTACATCAAGATTGTCAATTAAGAAATTTTTGGCGTCCCCCACTTGGTCTTCGGTCAAATAAATTTGTTCATAATTTTCATTATCCATAAAGCAGTATTTATTGCCTTCTTTATATAAATACTGCATTTTCTTTTCGCGAAGGTCGGCTGGTTCAAAGGTGTCCACAGAGCGGAAAGAACGCTCAAACTGGCTTCCGGTAATCATGTTTTTGAGCTTACAGCGGTAGAGAGCTTGGCCCTTGCCTGGCTTGACGAAATTGAATTCAACAATAATATATGGTTCGTTGTCCATTTTTAAGCGCAATCCTTTTCTTAAATCACTGGCAGTATACATAAAAAATAATCTCCTTGATTAATGGCTGTTCTATAATGTGCCGGCCAAATTGAAGCTTTTCCTAATCCAATTAGGTAAAATTGTCAAAAAAATATTGATTTTTTTTCAGTTCATTTTTTGTTTTTGGCGAAAGACCAAACAGAGGTATTTTACCTGATTCCCCCGGCAGATCAGCAACGTATTGGGGGAGAGCCAATCCTGAACATTCTTGTCGGATAAATTCCATCATTTTTAGCCCTGATTCAATATTTACGCGAAAATGGCCACATCCTTTAACCGGCTCACAGTGAAAAAGATAATAAGGTCGAACAGATATCTTCTGTAACCCGTAGAGCAGACGACGCATCACACCTGGTGAATCATTAATTCCCTTTAATAGAACCGATTGATTGGAGACGGGGATGCCTGTTTCTTGCAGCATATTGCAGGCGCGAGCGGCATCAGGAGTTATTTCCGCAGGGGAATTGAACTGCGTGTTGAACCACAGTGGACGGTAACGCTTGAGCATTTGACAGAGGTTCTTTGTTATTCTCATCGGCATGACGACGGGTATGCGGCTGCCGATGCGCAGGACCTCCACGTGCTTGATGGCTTTGATGCTGGCAAGAATACTTTCTAATTTTTCATCGTCATAAATGAGGGGGTCGCCACCGGAAATGATCACCTCGCGTATTTGAGGTGACTTCTCCAGATAGCGGATAAAACCGCTAAGACGAGTTTTGAAATTTCCGCCGTTTGATTTTGTCCAGAAACGTTTTCGGTTGCAGTGGCGGCAGTGGACGGCGCATTGCTCGGTTACAAGTATTAGGCATCGGTCGGCATAACGGTGAATCAGCTTGGGAACAGCCATGTAACTGTGTTCATTAAGCGGGTCGTCAGGGTATTGCTGTGAAAAGGTTATTTCCAGTAAATCCGGAATGCACTGAATTCTTACCGGATCGTTACCAGTACTTTTTTTGATGAGTGATAAATAGTAAGGGGTGACAGCCATAGGATAAATATCCGTTACCCTGTTTGTCTTTTTTGTGTGCGGTAAATTTTCAGCGGAAAAAATATTTGTTGATTCTATCTTTGTGAAACGATTCTTTAATTGCCACCGCCAATCTTGCCAGTCGTTAATTGAGACACCCTTAAAAAGGGATAAGATATTTTTTTTATTCATATTAATACCAGATAAATACTAATTAGCGGAAGCTTTTCTATCACAAATTGAGCGGCTTGCAAAGGCAATCAGTTTTTTTAGAAGGACAAAATTATCAGGAAATCGTCTTAAGGACATGCTATATTAACCCGTAATCTAATAAAAGGTATCGAAAAGGCAAAGATGGGATCGTTGCAATTACAGAAAGAGCGGGTGGCTATGCTGTCCGTTGCTTCCAATTCACTGCTGGTGTTGTTGAAAGTGATTGTGGGTACGGCTATTGGTTCCGTGGCGATTATCTCGGAGGCGATTCATTCGGCAATGGACTGGCTGGCGGCGGTTGTTGCTTTATTTTCCGTTAAAAGATCACACCTTCCGGCCGATATAGGACATCCATTTGGCCATGGTAAGCTGGAAAGCGTATCCGGCCTGGTGGAAGCTGTCCTGATTTTTATTGCCGCTTTCTGGATTATTTTTGAAGCGGTAAAAAAACTGGTATCTGCACAGCCTATTGAATACCCGGGCTGGGGTACTGCGGTAATGTTTTTTTCCGCAGTGGTTAATTATTTTGTTTCCCGCCGTCTTTTTCAGGTGGGTCGTGCGGCGGATTCCGTCGCACTGGAGGCGGACGCCTGGCATTTACGCACGGATGTTTATACTTCTTTGGGGGTAATGTTCAGTTTTTTGATTATTTGGATGAGCAAGTATTTTTGGAAGGACATTAACTTTTACTGGCTGGATCCGACAGCAGCAATATTTATTGCGGTGTTTATTTTAAAGGCAGCTTATGATTTGACGGCAAAGGCTTTGAGTGGTTTAATGGATGTTAAGTTGCCGGTAAATGAAGAAGATATGATTCGTGGTATAATTGCCGGTCGTCAGCCTGCTGTACGCGGGTTTCACCGGTTAAAAACACGCAAAGCCGGGAATTTTCGGTTTATTGAATTTCATATCAAGGTCAATCCGCAGATGAGTGTGACATCTTCTCACGAAATTACCCGGACCTTAAAAAATCTAATCATAGGCAAGCTGCCAAACACGACAGTCAATATTCATGTTGAACCTTGCGAAGGCGATTGCACGGAGGAATGCGCGGCAGGTTGTTTTCTCGACAAAGAGCAAAGACCGGTTGCCTTGAGACATTCAGCCTGATTTTACATTTTTGGTTTTGGTCAATAATATAACATTAAGTCATTGTTTGATGGGCAAAAAAGTAATTTAAATAAAATAAATTTCCTGTCAAAATAAATAGTAGGAGGCGAATTTTATGGGTTATTTAAAAAAGATTATTACTTTGTCTTTGCTGCTCGTTATTTTGTCTGCTGGATATGGCATTGCTCAGGGGCCGGACAGCAGGGATGTGGTGATTCTTTTTACTCACGACTTGCATTCATATTTTCTGCCGTATCGTGTTTTGACTGAGGATGGCCAGCAGAACAAAAAAGGGGGATGGGCCAAAATAGCTTACCTAATTAAGGAACAAAAGATTTATCATGGGAACAAAGTATTGTGTGTTGATGCTGGTGACTTTTCCATGGGGACATTATTTCATACATCTTTTTTAACGGAAGCCTCCGAGTTGCTCCTTTTAGGAGAAATGGGTTACGATGTGATGACTTTTGGTAATCATGATTTCGATTTTCGTACAGAGGGACTGGGAAAGATGCTCCAGGGGGCCAAGACGAAAAGTAAACTATTGCCACTTATAGTTGCCTCCAATATTGTTCTGGATAGTAAATCTCCGGAAGGAATGGTCTTGCAGAAGGCAATTAATGAGTATCCGGTTGCGCGGTATCAGGTTGTGGAAAGAAATAAAATCCGTATTGGGTTGTTTGGCATTATCGGGAGGGACGCTGCCGATGACACGCCTTTTGCCAAGTCCGTAAAGTTTGTTGATCCCATCCGCGCCAGCAAGGACGTTGTTGACATTTTGCTCAACAAGGAAAAGGTGGATCTTATTGTTTGTCTCTCTCATAGCGGGACATTGAGGGTAAAAGCGGACGAAAAAATCAAGAAAGAGTCGGAAGATGAGTTTTTGGCTCAAGAGGTACCGCAAATTGACGTTATTATCAGCGGTCATACGCACACGCTTTTGCCTCAGCCGCTAAAAATCGGGAAAACAGTCATTGTTTCTTGCGGATGTTATGGCGAGTATTTGGGCATTTTGAGAATATACACTGCTAAAGGGAAACCGGTAAGGGTAGCATCCTACGAATTGGAAAAAATTTCCACGGGCATTCCGGATGACCGAATCATTGCTGAAGAAGTTGATAAATACAAAGATATTGTCAATAAAAAATTTTTATCCTCGTACCATTTATCATTTGATCAGGTAATTGCCGAAAGTGACTTTGACATGGAATCGATTATATCCGCATATCAAAAACCGCGCGAAATGGGATTGGGAAATTTGATTACGGACGCTTATCGTTATGCCGCGCAGAAAGCGGAAGGACCGAAATATAAGCATATCCACATGACACTTGAGGCACTGGGCTTAATCAGAGATTCTTTTCTGAGAGGGCGAATAACTACTGCTGATGCTTTTAGGGTTTTGTCGCTGGGAATTGGCAATGACGGTACCGCAGGTTATCCTCTGTTGACTTTTTATGTTAACGGTAAAGAGCTCAAAGATATTCTGGAGGTTGAAACATCGGTGGCGCCGCTCAAAAAAATCGGCGCCCATTTGCAGGTTTCGGGAGTTAAGTATACGTTCAATCCTTACCGAGTACCCTTTGACAGGGTAACACAGATTTCCGTGCAAAATGAAAAAGGCGAATACGAGCCACTAGAGAGCAATAAATTATACAAGCTTTGTTCAAATCTGTATGCTGCCGGAATGATAACTTATATCTCCAAGGTTACGCATGGGCTGATCGATATAAAACCCAGAGATGAAAAAGGCAATGTTCTGTCGGATTTGAAGCAGGCGCTGATTTATATTGATGAAAATTCTGGCAGCCGGCATGAATTGAAGCAATGGATTGCTCTTGTCCAATATTTGCGGTCGTTCCCGGATGTAAACAAAAACGGTATTCCCGACATACCGGAACGATATCGTTCGCCGGAAGGCCGTTATGTATCTCAGCCTTCGATGAATTTGAAAGATATATTTGGCGGCGCCAATATGATTACTTATGGAGTTTTTATTGGCGGATTTATTGTTTTGTGCATTTTTATCTTTTTGGCATGGTTTGCCGCGATAAAAATCAGAAAATACGCCAAAAAATAAACGAATAAAAACCCGCGGGTTGTATTTATTTGCCTTTATAAAGAAAACGCTCAAAAAAACGATTATAGGCAGTCCAGTCGGAGTCTTCATTCCCGGCGTCGGAGATAAACGTTTCGAAAGCGTTCAGTTTGGCATCAAGGTCATCGATATAATGAACAACAAGGGCTTCCAGTGTTTTCGGACGTTTTGGGGAGCCGAATTCAAATTCTCCGTGGTGGCTCAAAAGCAAATGACGCAGTTCCAGGGATAACTGTTCGGGAAAATCAGGCAAAGAAGCGATAACCTTGTTAATCATTCCCACGCCCATGACAATATGGCCGATCAATCTTCCTTCGTCGCTGTAATCAATCAGGCTCTGATAACTAAATTCATGAATTTTGCCGATATCGTGGAGTATTCCGCCGGTAATGAGCATATCTTTGTTTAGGTTGGGATAATGTTCAGAAACTTTTTCCAGCAGGCGCACGACGGAAAGAGTGTGCTCCAGCAGGCCGCCCAGATAAATATGGTGAAAGCCTTTGGCCGCGGGAGCTTTCTTAAACATTTCTGTGTTTTTTTCTTCACTGAAAAAAACTTGTAATAGCTTTTTTAAATGTTCGCTTTGAATATTGTTTATGTAAGATAGAATTTCAGCGAACATCGCATTGACGTCTTTGTTGACGGATGGCAGATAGTCCGCCGGCTCTATTTCTTCCCAGGGCGTTTTTTTTATGGTGAAGATGGAAAGTTGAATCGCGTTTTTATAACTGGCGGCATTGCCTTCAACGAATATAATATCGCCTTTTTTGAACAGACGATCCAATTCCACGGCATTTTCCCACACCTTGCTGTCGAGTTCACCGCTTTTATCTTTGAGGCGTAAATTTAAATATGGTGACCCTTTTTGAGAAAAGGCCATACTTTTTTCCGCGACTAAAAAATTGTCCGCGATTTTGTCGCCCTTTTTAATGTCTTTGACGTAGATAGCTTTATTTTTCAAATGATTACCCGCCTTTCCTGAGAATAGATGTTCATTTTTCCACCGCGCACATAACCGACAGAAGTTATGTTTGCTTTCCTTAAAAGTTCGACAGCTTTTAAAGTAGGTGCGGAATGTGAAATTATTGCCGGTATCCCCATATTCCATACTTTATAAACAATCTCGGAAGAAATCCGTCCCGTGGTGAACAATATGGCATCGTCAATGTTTATTCCCCGCAGGAGGCAGTGTCCCGCGAGCATATCGATGGTATTATGGCGCCCGATGTCTTCACGCAAGACAAAAAGTTTATCTTCACGCGCCAGGGCGGAACAATGCGTTCCGTGTGTTTCTTTGTGAATGTGCGTGCCTTCCAGAAAGTCTTTCATTAATTTAAGCGCGACACCTGATTTTATCCTAAAAGAATCCGGTACTCTCAAAGGTAAAAGAGAATCGATATGCGCCTGATCCCGCGCGCCGCTGGAGGCAATGCTGGTGGTATTCGCCGCGCTGTATTTTTTATCTTCTTTGAGAAGAACGTTGACGTGATGGGTATTATTATCAACTTCGATTTTCAGTATTTGATCGCGCGTGCTGACGATTCTTTCTGATTTTAAAAAGCCTGCCGCCAGTTCGTCGGGATAATTTCCTGCGCAGGCGATGCTTGCGACGAATTTGCCGTTTAGAAGAACTTCCAGGCTAACTTCCTGTATTATTTTTACCGACACAGGAGAAATGGTTTCGTTGTCCGCGCAATGTATGTCTATCGTTTTTATTACTTGGTTTATATCAGTCATTCTTTTCCTCTTAAAATGCGATGATCGCCGACGCGCATCGTCAGTTTGTCTGTATCAAAATATTCCATAAGCGGTATAATGTATTTACGGGAAAGTCCGGTAAGTTCTTTAAAGCTTACCGGCGTTGCCTTGCCTTCTTTAACAAGCAGCGCTTTGTAATTTTTGCGCAGATTATCAAGGGCTTCACGCGTGAATATCAGTTCTTCGTTGATTTTGATTAAAGAGCCTTCTTTGAGCAGCAGTTTGATTATATTTTGCGCTTCCGTTTTTTTATCCTGAAAATTGTTGATAACATCCTTAAATGAAGACGGAGTCAGGCCGGCTTCGTTGTATATTTTCAATATTTCCTGGCGAATTGAGTTCAAATCATCGGCAAGCGTCACTTTGTGCCCGAAAAGGCGAACGGTTTCCTTGTCAACTTCGATTGTTTTGTTGGCGGTCAAGTTCTGCAAAAGCATAAAAAACAGCTTGGGAGAAATATCGCGCCCCAGGGAAGCCTTGAGTTCTTCTTTGGAAATACCTTCACGCAAGGGATTTTTCTTCTGGTATTGAGAAATAATTTCCGCCGCACTTTGGGCAAGTTTTTCATAAAAAGACGCGGAGATTATATTAGTTTCTTCTTTATCCGTGATAAGAGCGGATTTTTGGGAGAGGATAGACTGCAGCTCTTCCTTGATATTTTTTGCGTTTGTTCCCAGACGGAAAACAAGATGGCGCAAATTAGTCCCGGCAAATCCGGCTCTTTCCAGTATAACTTCAATTTTTTTTGGCAGCGTACCGTTTAAGAGCGTAGCCAATTCTTCGATTACTTTTTTGTTGAGCCGTTTATGCTTGGGCGGCAGCGGATCAATAATGAGGCCGCCGCCTATTGTGGTGATGGGTGAATAGCTGCGCAGGACAAAGCGGTCGCCCGTGACGACGACGTCTTTTTTTTCCAGGATAAGCTGGGCGAACCCTTTTTCGCCGGGCGCCAATTCGTCTTTTTCTATTAAAATTACACGGGCGATAATTTCGCTTGCTCCTGTGTGCAGTCGCGCCAGTGTCCTATTTTTAAGGCTTTTGGCGTTATTTTTTAGATATTCGATAAAAACATCCAATCTGGTTGTGGGAACAACGGTCCCGGGACGCGCCAAAACATCGCCGCGTTGCAGAGACTCTTTTTCAATACCCTGCAGATTGATAGCCGTGCGTTGTCCGGCAGTTGCTTCCTGAGTGGGCTGATTGTGCACCTGAATCCCTCTGATACGGGCGCTTATTTCTTCCGGCAAAATAAGAACATCTTCTCCCACGCTGATGGAATCGGAAATCAGTGTTCCGGTGACGACAGTGCCGAATCCTTTCATCGTGAAAACCCTATCTACAGGCAGACGGAAAATGCCGCAATCGTTTTTTTTAGGAATATTTTGCACGACGGTATCGAGCGCGGCGGTTAATTCATCAATGCCTTTTTGTTTGAGCGCGGAAACGGGAATAACCGGCACGCCTTCCAGAAATGTTCCTTTCAGAAAATCCTGAATTTCCGTTTTTACCAATTCGAGCCAATCATTTTCCACCATGTCGATCTTGGTCAGCGCGACCAGGCCTGAGCGTATTCCCAAAAGGGAACAAATATGGAGATGCTCTTTTGTCTGCGGCATAATGCTTTCGTCCGCAGCGATAATCATCATCACCAGATCAATGCCCGCGGCGCCGGAAACCATATGCTTGATAAATTTTTCATGGCCGGGAACATCCACAATGCCCAATGTCTTGCCGGAAGGAAGCTTAAGCGAGGCAAAACCCAACTCTATGGTTATGCCTCTTTCCTTTTCTTCCTTTAAACGGTCCGTATCGGTGCCGGTGAGCGCTTTGATTAAAGCGGTTTTCCCGTGGTCCACATGGCCTGCTGTGCCTAAAACAACATGCCTCATTTGTCTTGCCCTAATTTCTTAAAATTATAATTTAAAGAAATAACAAACAACGCGTATTTTCACAACATTAAATTTGTTCAATATTTATCGGCTATATTACTTGTTGAAAATACAGACGGGAATTGTTAAAAAATAAATAGAGGTGTTGCTTGCGTATCCTTGGCTTAGATTACGGAGAAAAAAGAATTGGGGTAGCTGTGGGCGATGAGGAAGGTCTTATTGCTCAAGGATTGCCGACAATAATAAGGAAAACTCAAAAACACGACATGGAAATTTTGACAAATCTGATAAAAAATCATTCCATAGAAAAAATTGTTATTGGTTATCCCGTGCGTTTGGATGGCTCGGAAGGAATCCAATGTGAAAAGGTCAACCGTTTTGCGGCTGTACTGCAGAAAACATTTTTACTGCCCATAGTTAGATGGCCGGAGACGATGTCCACAAAAGATGCAGAAGAAATACTGATCAATTCTGGAATACGTTGGAAAAAAAGAAAAAACAAAGTCGATAAGATAGCTGCCTGTTTGATACTGCAAAGCTATCTTGATTCGATTTGTCATAAGTCTCAGAATTAGTCCGGGGAGAAAAGAAAGAAACAGGGGGCAAGACGATTTTTAAAAAGTTTCGTAAAAAAACGGATGTTAAATCCGGAAGCAAAACGAGGAAAAGAACGCTTCGGAGCAAGCCGGTTAAGCATGTTTTATCTCCAGCTATGATTATTGCCATTCGGTATTTTCTTGTAATTTGTTTTGCTGTAATTGTATTATTTGGAGGTCTGTTGATTCATTATTCAATGAGTCCCGTTGATGATAAAAATGCGACAGTAATACTTGATATTCCTACCGGTTCCAGTTTTTTGAAGGTTACGAACATTCTCGATGAAGCGGGTTTGGTAAAAAATAAATTCTTATTTAATTTGTTAGCCGTAGTCAAAAAAGCCACACGAGTTATTCGTGCTGGCGAGTACGAATTTAACACATCAATGACTCCTTCAGCGATACTGAGAAAATTGGTGCGGGGGGATATCAAGAAATATCGCGTTACTATACCCGAAGATTTTAATGTGAGGGATATAGCACGTCGGCTGGACGATTACCGGCTGATAGATAAAAAAACTTTCTTGGAATTGGCACGGGATAAAAAATTTTTGGCATCTATGGGTATTGAGGCGGATTCTATAGAGGGGTATCTTTTCCCGGATACGTATAATTTTCATCGCTCCATGAGCACGCGTCAAATTATGAGTTTTATGGTCAGCCAGTTTTGGAAGAAAGTAACGCCGGAAATGGCGGAAGAAGCTGCGAAGAGGGGATTAACACTTCATCAGCTTATTACTTTTGCCTCTTTAATTGGTAAAGAGTCTGGTTACTATGATGAAAAAAACCTGATTTCTGCCGTGTTTCATAACAGACTTAAAAAGAAAAGGCGACTGCAAAGCGATCCCACTACTGTTTATGATTTAGATGATTTTCAGGGAAAAATTTTAAAAAGTCATTTGAAAAGGAAATCTCCCTATAATACCTATCTGATCGATGGTTTGCCTCCTGGTCCCATTGCTAATCCCGGACTTTCTTCTATCAGGGCGGTACTTAACCCAGCACCTGTTAATTATCTTTACTTTGTTTCCAAGAATGACGGGACGCATGCTTTTTCAGAAACATTGGAACAGCATTATGAGGCCATCAAAGAACTTCGTCGGTTTCAGCAGGAAGCCAAAGCGAATAATTTGGAAAAGTAAAAGATGCTTGGATAAATTGAGAGATTTATAGCGCTGAGATATTTCCATGAATGAGGGAAAGGCACAAAAACAGGTAAATAAAAACATTTCTCCGGCACTTCTCGAGGAAGCATATGCAGCTTTATACATAATTCAAGATGGGCTCATCAGTTATGTCAATCAGCAATTCTGTGACCTGCTAGGGTATAAGAACTCTGGTGAATTAATCGACAGGCCGTTTCTGGATTTGGTTCATCCTAGTGATCGCTTTTTGGTGAAATTGGATGAGTCAGGTACAAAAAGTAAAGATTTTCAAGACAGTCATCCCGTCAGATTCTTAAGAAAATCAGGTAAATCGCAGTGGATGATGGTGAAAGAAATATTCAGCGTTTATCAGGAGGGGACGGCGATCGTCGGATGTTTGTTCGATGTAACGCGGCTGAAAAACAATATGGAATATCTTGATGCTTCCCTGCGAAGATATGAAACTATTTTGAATGATGTCGAAGTGCAGCTGGGCGAAATGGATTTAGAGGGCAACATCACTTTTGTTAATGACGCCGTGTGTAAAATGTGGAAACTCCCGCGCGCAGAACTTTTGGGTAAAAACTATGAAAAATACGTCAGCGATGAAACGAAAAAACGCTTTTCTGAGGTTTACAGAAATGTCTTCAAAACGAGACTACCCGTTAAAAATATCATATTTGAGGTGACGGATCACAAAGGTGTGGTCAGAACAATTGAGAAGTCAATTTCTCTGGCGCGCGACGCGGAAGGCTTGATTTCCGGGTTCCACATGGTTACACGCGATATTACCGAACGCAAGGAGGCGGAAAACAAACTTATTGAGCATCGCTCTCGTCTGGAAGCAATTTTCGGCAGCGTCAAGGACGCGATTATTACAGTTGATCCTGACCTGCGCGTTATTGAAGCCAACAAATCAATGGACAATATCTGCGGTATTACCGTCGGGCAGATTGTCGACAGACAATTTTTCGAGTGTAAGTTTCCGTGCAGCCGCGCTTGTGGGGAAGTACTGAGGCAGATACTGGAAAATGAAGTTGCCGTAAAAGAATATAAAATAGAATGCGAGCATCAAATGCGCCCGCAGCAGGTGGTCAGCGTTTCCAGTTCGCCCCTGCGCGACGGACAGGGAGATTTTATGGGCGCGGTAATGGTTATTCGCGATATCACGCTCCTGCGCGACGTGGAACGCGAACTGCGTGAAAGGAATCAGTTTCAGAATCTTGTGGGCCGAAATAAGACCATGCAGAATATTTACCGTTTGCTGGAGGATCTGGCCAATCTCGACACCACGGTTTTGATTACCGGCGAATCCGGCACGGGCAAGGAGCTGGTGGCGCGCGCGTTGCATTACAGCGGCAACCGCGCGTTTAAACCATTCACTACGGTAAATTGTTCGGCGCTTGCGGAAAGCCTGCTGGAGAGCGAACTTTTTGGCCATGTGAAGGGCGCGTTTACCGGCGCGATAAAGGACAGGTTGGGAAGATTTGAAACCGCCAACGGCGGCACGATTTTTCTGGATGAAATAGGGGATATTTCACCTTTAATCCAGCTCAAACTTCTGCGCGTTTTGCAGGAAAAGGAATTTGAGCGTGTGGGCGAATCCACGTCGCGCAAGGTGGATGCCCGTGTCATTGCTTCTACCAATAAAGACCTCAGAGAAAAAGTTAAAAATGGCGAATTCCGTCAGGATCTTTATTATCGACTCAAGGTAGTGGAAGTTGTCCTGCCGTCGCTGCAGGAAAGACTCGAAGACATACCTCTTTTAGTTGATCATTTTCGTGTTATTTTCAATCAACGATTCGGTAAAAACATCGAAGGAATTTCCCGGGAAGTGCTGGGCAGGTTTATGGATTATTCTTGGCCGGGCAATGTGCGGGAACTGGAGCATGTCATAGAACACGCCTTTGTTTTATGCCACAGCGGTTTGATTACCATTGAACAAATACCCGCGGAGATCCGCAATATTACGCCGTCTGAGAGCCAAATACGGCAGAAAACTAAATTGAAAGCGCCGCGTGAAAAAGAAGAAATCATCAATGCTCTGAAAAAAACGGGCTGGAACAAGGCCAAGGCCGCGCGTCTTCTGGGTATCGGCAGGCGAACGATTTACCGTAAAATCGATGTTCACCGGATTGAAAAAGAACAGGTGTAGTAAATTTAAAACCTCTTTTCTTGATAAGAAAAGAGGTAATACCCATACGTAAATCGAAGGCAGGTACGGATGAATAATTATTTATCCAGTGAAAAAAATTATTTTTCCATGCTTCATGTAAAAAGAAAAAAGGGGACGTTTCTATTTATAAAAGAACCATCCCCTTTAAGGACAAGTAATGATATTTTATTTTGCGTTTGTTAATATTTCGACGATTACTTCTTTGGTGTAACTTGTCATCCCCCACATCTGAGCGTTGTTGACGGCATTATCGGCTATTTTTTCGACGTCGTTTTCCGTAATGTTTGCCTCTTTTAGTGAAACCGGAGCACCGAGGGAGGCAAACCATGATTTTAGTTTTGCCGTTCCTTTATCTGCGGCTTTAAGGTTATCAGTGTTGTTTACGCTAAAAACTTCCTGCGCGAAGCGCGCCAGCCTGTCTTTTTTTTCTTCACGCGCCCAGATCATCCAGGCGGGCAAAACGATAGAGAGTCCGGCACCGTGAGCGATATCATACAGAGCGCTCAGAGCATGTTCAATCATATGTGCGGGAAAAGCAGAAAAACCCATGCCGGCGGTAGTGATACCGTTGAACCCGACAACAGACGCCCACATGACATTGGCGCGCGCGTCATAATCGTCCGGTTTTTTCATGATGACATCAGTGCTTTCCATTACTGTTTTGATTAATGATTCATTCAGACGGTCCTGTAAAATGGTGGAATTGGCCGATGTGTTGAAATAAGCTTCCAGCATGTGAGCAATAGCATCTATTGAGCTATAAGCGCTGTATTCCTTGTCCAGGGAAAAAAGCGTAGAGGGATCGAGAATCGAAACACGCGGTTGAAAATATCTGGAAGCCATGCCGAATTTATAACAGCAATCTTCCTTGGTGAGCACGGCGCCGTTATTCATTTCGGAAGCGCTGGCAGAAACTGTAGCCACGGCCAATATGGGAAGTGCGTCTTTAACTGTTTGGGTGTAAGTAAAAAAATCCCATACGCTGTGATCGACTTTTACGCCGGCGGCAATGACTTTGGCGGAATCAATAACACTGCCGCCGCCCACACCCAGAACAACGTCCACGTTTTCCTTACGCGCCAGTTCAATGCCTTTTTCCACATGCGAAAGCACGGGATTGGATTTCACGCCGGGGAAATCGACAAAGGCCACACCGGCTTGTTTGAGCGAGGTTGTCACCTGATCGTAAACGCCGTTTTTCAAAATACTGCTTTTCCCGTAAACGAGCAGGGCTTTTTTGCCGAATTTAGCCGTTTCTTTACCGAGACGTTTAACTTCGCCTTTGCCAAAAATAATTTTTGTTGGATTGTGAAATATAAAATTTTGCATGTAACAAGTCCTTTCAATTTAATAATCTGTTGGCCGGTTCCAGCCGTTTTTTGGTGACGCAAACAAAATTATGTGTGCATAATACATGATTTTTCGTTAACACGCAAAGCCTGCGCAAAGCCGTATTCAGGTCATTGGCTGAAATTTATTGCAATCGTTATTAAGTTTTAAAAAATGATGAGACTAAAAAATACAGATGTTTGATAAGTATAATAAATCTTCATTTAAAAATCCATTTTAAATGTATTATTTATTGAATTATCTGGTTTATTTCCATTATTACTGTGTGTCATGACACACTTTTGGGTACATTAGTGTGCCATAGAAGCATGAAAAAATATTTTTTACCATAAAATACTGTCAAGAATTCACAGAGGCAGCGAGAAATTTAATGATTTATTTTTTTTACTTCTAATATTTTAAATTCATTGAATATTTTTGTTATTATTTATTGAAGTAAGATTACCCAACCAAACTTAAATCATATTTTTGTTCGGATAATACTTTCACTGGTAAAAAAGTCCAGAGCCGGGCAGTGTCTTTTTTATCTATTTTTCTAGTAATTTTACGTTTTTAATTCAAAAAAAGGCTTGACAACAATATTTTTTTTCCTTATTGTGGAGCAAAGTGGTTCATGGTGGAGGAAAGTAGTGTCTGTTTTTAGGGGACAATATCACCACACGATAGATGAGAAGGGTAGAGTAATTTTCCCGTCAAAGTTCCGTGAGGTCTTTGCGCAGAAGTACGACAACCGCATGGTCATCACAAATTGGGACAGCTATTTGATGGTTTTCCCCTATGATGAATGGCGCATAATTGAAGAGAAAATATCACATCAATCCATCCTGCGTAATGAAATCCGAGATTTTCAAAGATTCTTCATGTCCGGTGCTGTCGATTGCAATCTGGATAATCAGGGGAGAGTGCTTATTCCACCGGCGTTGCGTGAATACGCTGGTCTGGAAAAGGAAATTATTCTTGCCGGCATGATTAAAGTGATAGAAATTTGGTCGAAAGACCGTTTCGAAAACAAAATGAAAAAAGTCGGCTCCGATATCAGCCGTTTTGGCGAATTTGTGGCTGACCTGGGAATATAAAAAAATGCAAGGCGGCTTCTTTCACGAACCGGTAATGGTTAAAGAGGTTGTCGAAATGCTCTTGGTGAACAAAAAAGGCATTTACGTCGACGGAACAATAGGGGGAGCCGGACATGCCTGCGCGCTACTGGAAAACACGGATTGCTTTTTGGTGGGAATAGACCGTGACGACGAGGCGCTTTTGTTTGCGGAAAAAAAACTGGCGCGGTTCGGAAAACGCAAGATTTTGGTGAAAGCAAATTTTGTCGAACTGGGCGAGATATTAAAAAAGTTGGATATAGAAAAAGTTGATGGTGTGCTGTTTGATCTTGGCGTTTCTTCACATCAACTGGAAAAGCCGGAAAGGGGTTTTAGTTTCAGTTTCGAAGCCCCGCTCGATATGCGTATGGATCAAAATTATGAGATCAGCGCGTACGATGTGGTTAACAGTTTTGCGCAAAGCGATTTGGAAAACATTATCAGATCTTACGGTGAAGAAAAAATGGCGGCAAGAATAGCAACAGCTATAATAAGACAGAGACGGTCCGCGCCAATTGAAACAACCACGCAATTGGCGGCAATTGTTGCGAAAGCAATTCCAGCAAAATTCAGAATGCGAAAAATTCATCCCGCCACAAAAACTTTTCAGGCCATAAGAATTGCCGTAAACAATGAACTGAGTAATATAAAGCCGGCTATTAATAGCGCAGTAGAAGCATTAAAAACGGGCGGACGCCTTTGTGTGATTTCTTTCCATTCATTGGAAGATCGAATTGTAAAAAATGAATTCCAATTTTTGGCCGGGAGCTGTATTTGTCCGAAAGATGCCCCTTTTTGTGTTTGCGAGAGACAGCCAGTACTTAAATTGATAACCAAAAAAGCACTGAAATCATCACCGGAGGAGATGCACATCAATCCGCGTGCGCGCAGTGCTAGATTGCGTGTTGCTCAGAGGTGTTGAAATGGCCGATGCCGTTGGAACACAGACAATTCCCCGTTTCAGAGAGGCGAAAAAAACTTCTAGGATAAAATATTCCACTTTTATTTTCATCGCGATAATTTTTATGTCTGTTGCCTTGATTTATGTGGGATCACATATCCACATGACCGAATTGGAATACAATGTGGCCGCACAATTGAGTGAAAAGGGGAAAAAACTGGAAGAACAAAAGAAATTGAGGCTGGAACTAGCCACTCTACGGGCGCCGCAAAGGGTTGAAAGTGTAGCCAGAGAAAAATTGCAGATGTCCTATCCTGAAAGTAATCAAGTAATTGTCTTGAAATATTCGGGAGAGTGATATGGCAACGGATGTCAGAAGATGGTTGAGGGTCAGGATTGTCAGTATACTGGTAATTTTTTTGGTGATGTTTGTTGCTTTGATTTCACGTGCATTTCAGCTACAAGTTTTATCTGGTCAAAATCTCAAGGCACTCGCTCAACGACAGCATACGGCCAATTTGCAAATGCAGCCGGATCGGGGAATTATTTATGACCGAAATGGTGAGAAGCTAGCCATATCAGTAATGGCCGATTCTGTATGCGCCGACCCTTCCAAAATTATCAATATAGAGGCAACTTCCGCGCAGATAGCCAAAATTCTTAATCTGGATAGAAAAACGATCCTGCAAAAAATTTCTGTTCCTAAAAATTTTTGCTGGCTGGCCAGAAGAATTTCCCCGGAGCAAGCGGTGCAAATACAATCTGCAGATATTGAAGGAATTTTTTTAATTAAAGAGCCTAAAAGATTTTATCCCAACGGTTTTTTGGGTGCTCATCTGCTTGGTTTTGTGGGAGATGATAACAGCGGCTTGGAAGGGTTGGAGTATAAATACGACGCTGTATTGAAGGAAAAGCCCCTGCATCTGGCATGGGTGCGAGACGCCAAGGGGAAGAAATTGTTTTTGCGAGCGGAGAAGAGTGAAACGAAAAAAAATGAAGGATTGAATATCGTTTTAACCATTGATTATCGTATTCAATATTTGGTGGAGACTCATCTAAAAGAAGCAGTTTCGCTGCGTGGTGCCAAAGGTGGCGTTGCCATCGTAATGAATCCCAAAACGGGAGAAATTTTGGCGCTGGCCAACGAAAAGGGCTTTAATCCGAATAATGTTCGTGGTTTTTCGTCGAATGATTGGCGTAATCGCGCTATTGCCGATGTTTTTGATCCTGGTTCAACTTTTAAACCTTTTTTGGTTGCCGCCGCTCTGGAAGAAAAGGTGGTTAAAGAATCCGATAAAATTTTTTGTGAAAACGGTTCATTTGCTATTGCGGACAGAACAATTCGCGAAGCTAACAGAAAGCGTCATGGCTATTTATCAGTGCGTGAAGTTTTAAAATACTCAAGTAATATCGGCGCGGCGAAAATTGCACAGAAGCTAAAAAAGGAAAAGTATAGTCAGTATCTCGAAAGTTTTGGTTTTGGTGCAAAAACCGGGATAGATTTGCCGGGTGAAGCCTCTGGAATATTAAGACCGGTACAAAATTGGACAAACGTCGATACAGCAACAATTGCGTTCGGACAGGGAGTTTCCGTCACGGCCATCCAGATGATCAGTGCAATGTCGGCAATAGCCAACGATGGCGTTTTAATGAGGCCATATATTGTTCGCGGCTTTACTGATAAGGACAATAATCTTGTTAAAATGCGGACACCGGAAGTCGTACGTCAGGTCATATCGCCGGAAACGGCACAGAGTATGAAAATGATGCTCAAGGAAGTCGTTTGTTCTGACGATGGCACAGGCAGGAATGCCAATATAGCTAATGTTGCCGTAGCGGGAAAAACAGGTACGGCGCAAAAATTTGACTTTTCGCGAAACGTTTATTCTTCGGACAAAGTGCGTACATCGTTCATGGGATTTTTCCCTGTCGAAAATCCCCAGATTGCTATTTTGGTGATTTTGGATGAACCTCAGACGGATAAATGGGGAGGTGTGGCGGCAGCACCGGTTTTTAAAAACATTGGTGAACAAATGCTTAACTGTTTTGAAATAGACATTCGTCAATCGCATGTTGTTAAAACGGATGTTCCCGGAAATTTGCGCTTAATTTATACTCAAGATAATAATCCCGAGCAAGATCTTCTTGATGCCGACAGTTCTGGAATGCCTGATTTTACGGGGTTAACCATAAGACAAGCTTTGAAAAAGGCAAAAGCAAACTCAATAGATTTGAAAGTATCCGGCAACGGATGGGCGGTACGTCAGTACCCGAATCCCGGCACGCCGCTTTCGGGTGACCGTGTCTGCAGAGTGTTTTTTGAAATAACCTATTGAGGATAGCATGCAGCTGACGCATTTACTGGAAAAAGTGGATATCATTAATGGGCCTAAAGACAAGGCGGCGGATGTGTCAGCTGTTTGTTATAACGCTGAAAAATGTGTGGAAAACTCGCTTTTTGTGGCGGTTCAGGGATTTCAGTGCGATGGTCATGATTTCGTCAGCGAAGCGATAGCTAAAGGAGCGCGCTTTATAGTTTGCGAGAAAGACGTGATCGTGCCATCAAATATTGCAGTAATTCAAGTCGCAAACAGCCGGAATGCTCTGGGAGTTTTAGCTAAAAATTATTTTAGAAATCCTTCCGCGAATGTGGTGTTGGTTGCTGTCATCGGTACAAGCGGCAAAACGACAACTGCTTATATTCTGGAATCAATATTCAAAGAAGCTGGTTTTGAATGCGGTGTATTGGGCACAATCAATTACCGTTACAAGGGCAAGACCTTTCCGGCACCAAACACCACCCCGGAATCTTATGAAATGCATAAAATTTTACGCGAGATGGTCGATGCCGGAGTTACCCATGTCATTGCCGAAGTTTCTTCTCATGCTCTTGATTTAAGAAGAATTGACTCTTGCGATTTTGATTTAGGGATATTTACCAATTTAACTCCTGAACATCTTGATTATCACCTAACTATGGAAAATTATTTCCAGGCCAAAAAGCGTTTCTTTACCGAGATATTGTCCAAAAGCACAAAAAATCCTTCGTATAAGATGATTATTAATGGTGATGATGAATGGGGGCAAAAAATACTGCGCGAAGTATCCCTGCCGTCACTGACCTGTGGACTGGACGAGCGGAATGCCATCCGGGCGATCATTAATGATTTGTCGTTGAGGGGGATAAAAGCGGAAATTAATTTGGCCGGAGAAAAAATTGCAGTTAAGTCTGAGCTAATCGGTAGTTTCAATGTACAAAATATTTTAGCCGCCGCCGCCGCCGCAAAAGCCTTGAGGGTATCAGCCCATGCAATCAAAGCGGGGATAGAAAAATTAAATTATGTTCCGGGACGCCTCGAGCGGATTGACTCCGCCTCGGGTTTCAGTGTTTTTGTAGATTATGCACACAAAGCGGATGCTTTGCAGCAGGTTTTGCAAAATTTAGTGGAGTTCAAGAAAAAGCGTATCATAACTGTTTTCGGGTGCGGGGGAGACAGGGACCGTGGCAAAAGACCATTGATGGGGGAAACCGCAACAAAGTACAGCGATTTGACGATTATTACTTCCGATAATCCCCGTCGTGAAGACCCGCTTGCAATCATTGCGGATATAGAAGCGGGAATCGATAAGGAAAAAATTGAGAAACTTACCGCATCGCTGTTCGGAAACGGCAACAGCATTCATGCTTATATGATTGTGCCCGAAAGACGGCAAGCAATCGAAACGGCGATAAACTTGGCGCAAAAAGACGATATTATTCTTATCGCAGGAAAAGGGCATGAAGATTATCAGATTATAGGAACAAAAAAAACGCCCTTTGACGATAAGATTGTTGCCGGGGAAGCGTTGAAAATGAAGGGTAATCGATAGATGTGCGGTGAATCTCCCATATTGACGCTCAAAGAAGTGCTCGACACAACCACAGGAGTTTTAATTACCGGTGCGTCTGATATTGTTTTTTTCGGAATCTGTACTGATTCGCGCCGGTTGAGAACAGGAAATTTATTTATTGCGCTCAAAGGTGAAAAGTATGACGGGCATGATTTTGTGCAAAATATTCTGGAATTCGGCGTTGCCGGTGTTGTCATAAGCGATGCAAGAAAAATCAAATTAGAGAAAGTAAAGAGTAATGTTGCCATTATAAAAGTTAATGACTCTCTAGATGCGTTGGGTAATTTGGCGCGTTATTGGAGAGATAAGTTTTCTGTACCGGTAATTGGCCTGACTGGTTCTTCGGGTAAAACGACGACAAAAGAAATGATGGCGGCAATTATTGGCCGTCAAAAAAATATTTTAAAGACAGAAGGCAATTTAAACAATCTTATTGGCCTGCCGCAGACGATATTTTGTCTCACCAAGAAACATGAGGCGGTTATTTTGGAGATGGGAACCAATACGCCGGGCGAAATAAGAAAACTTACGCAAATAGCGGCGCCGGATATAGGTCTGATTACCAATATCGGACCCGCTCACCTGGCTGGTTTCGGTTCGGTTGAAGGAGTTTGCAGGGAAAAGGGAGATTTATTCGTCTATATGAAACAAAACGGGACCATCATTATAAATCTTGATGATGAAAACGTGAAGGCAATCGCGGAAAAAGCCAAGAGACGACGTATAAGCTTCGGTCTGACGGGAGGCGCCGATGTAACCGTTAGGGAAATGGAGAAAATCGGTGTCAAGGGAATACGCTTTAAACTGATTATTTCGGGGAAAGCGTATGCAGTCGAAATGAAAATCACCGGCACGCATAATATTTATAACGCAATGGCGGCGGCGGCTACGGCGGAAGCTCTGGGCATAAGTCACGAATCGATATTAGAAGGGCTTGCCGCATTTCGTCCCGTTACCGGACGAATGGAAATAATCAGATTGAAGAACGGAGCTTATCTTATAAATGATTCCTATAACGCCAACCCCGCTTCCATGCGTGAATCCTTGATGACACTTAAGGATTTAAAGAATGGTCATAACAGTTATGCTTTTTTGGGGGATATGTTGGAACTGGGCGAAGCAGCGGAAGAAATGCACAGAAAAATAGGGATGTTTGCTGCGGTAACGGGCGTAAATACCCTTTTCCTTCAGGGTGATTTTGCACAAGTAACGGCGGCCGGCGCGCTGGAGGGGGGGGTGTCTTCTAAAAGCATTCATTTTTTGTCTGATCTAAGTGAAGATATCATTAATTTAAGAAAACTCATAAAAAAAGGTGATTGGATTTTGGTGAAAGGTTCGCGTCGAATGGGAATGGAAAAAATAACCAGCAGGATTTGTGATGATTTCGGGTGCGAAACAATAAAATGAAGGCAAACAAACTTAGCCGGTCAGAGGGGTGCTGACAATTGATTTACGAATTTTTATATCCTTTACACACGGTTTTTTCATTTTTTAATGTTTTTCGTTATATTACCTTTCGAACCATATTTGCGGCTATCACTGCGCTGTTGATTTGTCTTTTCGTTGGACCTTGGCTGATTCGTAAGTTGCAGAGCTTACAGATAGGTCAGAGAATAAGAGAAGACGGTCCGCAAAGTCACATAGTTAAAAAAGATACTCCGACAATGGGGGGAGTATTAATCATTATTGCCGTGGTGATTTCCACTTTTCTTTGGTCCAATCTTTCCGTTTATTACGTATGGATAATTCTTTTGGTGACGGTAGGTTATGGGTTGATAGGCTTTGCCGATGATTACCATAAACTTACCGGTAACAGTTCAAAGGGCTTATCGGGAAAGACAAGATTAGTGGCGGAAATTATAATCGCCTTATTTGTCAGTTTGGTTATCTATTTCAAACCGGGATTCAATTCGCAGATAGCGGTTCCCTTTTTTAAAACAGTGTTGCCTGATTTGGGCTGGGGTTACATTTTACTGGCGACTTTCATTATTGTCGGTACGGCCAATGCAGTTAATCTTACTGACGGATTGGATGGATTGGCTATCGGTCCGGCGACTATTTGTTTTGCGACATATGTTCTTTTTGCTTATTTTGCGGGTAATGTGAAAGTTGCCACATACTTGCAAATACCGTATGTGCCCGGTGCGGGTGAATTGTCGATTTTCTGCGGGGCGATGGTGGGCGCCGCCCTTGGGTTTCTGTGGTTCAATACATATCCCGCGGAAATATTTATGGGAGATGTCGGTTCACTTTCATTAGGGGGAGCTTTGGGAACCATGGCGGTTATTGCCAAGCAGGAGATACTGCTGGCCATTGTCGGGGGCATATTTGTTCTAGAAACGTTTTCTGTCATTTTTCAGGTTGGTTATTTTAAATTGACAGGGGGCAAAAGAATTTTCCGCATGGCACCGTTGCATCATCATTTTGAATTAAAGGGGTGGGCGGAGCCGAAAGTAATCGTGCGTTTTTGGATTATTTCTATCTTGCTTGCTTTGCTGGCTGTAAGCACGCTGAAATTGAGATAGAGGAATTATGGATTTAAAAAACAAAAGGGTGGTCGTTCTAGGCATGGGCAGGACAGGAATCGCCACAGCGAAATTTTTGGGTAGCAAAAAGGCACAAGTTGTGGTGACGGATGAAAAGTCTGTGAATGCATGGGGTGAAGGTTTTAAGTCTATTGCCCGTGAAAAATGGCTCCAAGTGGCAAATTATGGTGCTGAAATTTTGGATGGAGCAAGCATGGTTGTTCCATCCCCGGGAGTTCCTCCGCATAATGCTTTGCTGATTGAGGCACAAAAAAGAAACATACAGATAGTCGGTGAAATAGAACTGGCTTACAGTTTTTTGAACGCACCTTTAATCGCGGTGACAGGCACCAATGGTAAAACTACGACAACCACACTTGTGGGACAAATATTGAAGCAAGCGAACAAAAAAATATTTATAGGCGGCAATATAGGAATCCCTTTAATTGAATATGCGCAAAGATTACCTCAGGCTGATTTTGTTGTTGCGGAAATAAGCAGCTTTCAGCTTCAGTGGGTGGAAAAATTCCATCCTTTTATTTCTGTCCTTTTGAACATGACCAATGATCACACCGATTACCACGGTTCTTTTGCCGAGTATGTTCGCATTAAAACTAAAATATTTGCCGAACAAACGGCAAAAGACATCACTATCATCAATGCTGATGACCCGGCACAGAGAGAACTGATCGAAAAAATTCGTTCTAAAGTTGTCGCCTTTAGCTCGAAACGTGAATTGAGAGAAGGTATTTTTGTTAAAGGGGATCAAATAATTTTCAAAATGCAGGGGCTTGATGAAGAAATATATCCGTTAAAAATGATTAAATTACCCGGCTGGCACAATGTGGAAAATGTGATGGCTGCGGTAGTGGCGGCGCGTTTTTGTGATGCTGATCGGCAGAGTATCGAATCTTGTGTTTCTAATTTTTACGGCTTGTCGCATCGTATAGAGTTTGTCGGCGAAAAAAAATCAATTAAGTTCTACGATGATTCGAAAGGAACAAATGTCGGAGCGGTTGTCCGCGCCCTGGAGACTTTTTCCCAGCCGGTTATTTTACTTTTAGGCGGGCGGGATAAAGATGGAGACTTTGAAACGCTTAAACCGATGCTCTCCCAAAAGGCGAAAAAGATAATTTTATTTGGTGAAGCGCGGGAGCGTATCTCCTCGCTTATCGGTAAGGGGGTGGAAAAAGTGATCATTCCGAAGATGCGCGACGCCATAGAAGTCGCTTATGAAAAGGCGCGGCCCGGAGATATAGTTTTGCTTTCTCCCGGATGCGCGAGTTTTGACGAATTCCGTGACTATAAAGAACGTGGTGAATATTTTAAACGGATTGTTAGGGGTCTTTAATGAATGCGGCAACTAAACAGGAAGAAAAATCACCGGATATAATTTTGCTTCTGGTCACATTAATTTTGGTTACCGTAGGTACGGTAATGATTTATTCGTCCAGCTCGATAATTGCTTTGGAAAAGTTCGGCGATAGCCGTTTTTTCTTGAAGAAGCAAATCGTGTTTGTTTTTTTAGGAATGCTTTTGATGGTATTGATTACAAAAGTGCCATATGAGCATCTCAAAAAATTGGCCTATCCCGGCCTTCTGTTGGCAATTGTTTTATTGGTTTTAGTATTAATACCGGGTATGGGCCTGAAGCGAGGCGGAGCAACCCGCTGGCTTAATGTCGGAGGCCTTTCTTTTCAGGTGACGGAGATGGTTAAGATCGCCATGGTTTTATTTCTTGCGCATTTTTGGGCACGGAAAACAAATCAAATTAAAATTTTTCATCGAGGTGTTCTTTTCCCCTTGCTGGTTTTTTTATTGGTTATTTTTTTGGTTCTGCTCGAACCGGACTTTGGGGCAGCGGTTATAATTGCCGCTATTCTCCTTTTTATGCTGTGTATTTCCGGTGCACGTATCAGGCACATGTTGTTTTTAATTTTAATGTTCCTGCCGGCGGGCGTGTTGTTGATTTTGTTTAAAGGATACAGAATGGCCCGCCTGACGGCGTTTTTGGACCCATGGAAAGACGCGAGCAATACGGGATTTCAGATTATCCAATCTTTTTTGTCCTTCGGTGCTGGAGGAACTTTTGGTGTGGGCATTGGTGACGGAATGCAGAAACTGTTTTATTTGCCTGAGCCGCATACTGATTTTATACTTTCTATTATCGCCGAGGAAAGTGGATTCATTGGAGTGACAATTGTTATCATCATGTTTGCCCTTTTTGTTGTGCGTGGCTTCATGATTGCGCTAAAGGCACCCGACCTTTTCGGTACGCTGCTGGCTGCCGGTTTAACGTTGATAGTTGCCCTGCAGTCGTTTGTAAATATTGCGGGAGTAATGGGGTTAATACCGCTGAAGGGTTTGGTACTGCCTTTTTTAAGTTACGGCGGAACGGCGTTGTTGATGAGTATGACGTCAGTGGGGATATTGCTGAATATTTCCTCACATACGGCATAGAGAAAAAATAACGAAACGATGTTGCTAAGTTTTTGCTGACTAAGATGGTGTGAGATATGAGGGTAATCATAGCAGGAGGGGGTACGGGAGGGCACTTGTTTCCAGGCATAGCCATTGCCGAGGAATTTTTGGAACGAGACGGAAAAGCTCAGGTGATATTTATCGGTACTAAAAGAGGTATTGAGTCAAAATTATTGGGAGCGCAGGGTTTTGAACTTAAAACCATTGATGTGGAAGGGCTTAAGGGTCGGGGAATCAGGGCATTGGCTAAAGGTATTTATCAAGTGCCGAAAAGCATGTGGCAATCAAGATGCATAATAAAAAGTTTCAAGCCGGATATTGTTATTGGTGTCGGCGGCTATGCTTCGGGACCAGCGGTTGTTACGGCACATTTAATGAGGATACCCACGGCGATAGCCGAGCAAAACGCTGTGCCCGGAGTAACAAATAAAATACTCGGTAAATTTGTGGATAAAATATTTGTCACCTATAAACAGGCGGCGGAATATTTTGCATCCGACAAGGTGATTGTCAGCGGCAATCCCGTGCGGGCTGCATTTGCCTCTTTAGTTCCGACGGACAGGCAAAAAAAAGATTATTGGCAATTACTTGTATTCGGTGGTTCTCAGGGAGCGGAAGCCATCAACAAAGCGGTGACGGATATGTTGCCGAGATTGCAGACAATGAGAAAAAAAATTCATATTATTCATCAAACCGGCACGAGACAGGCGGATGTAATCAAAAGAATTTATGAGAAATATTCAATGGCGGCGACGGTTCTGCCGTTTATTGTTGATATGGTTAAAGCGTATAAAAGCGCTGATTTGATAATTTGCCGGGCGGGGGCTACATCATTGGCAGAGATTACGGCCGCAGGAAAAGCCGCGATATTAATTCCATATCCATGGGCGGCCAACGATCATCAAACAAAAAATGCTCAGGCGATGGCGGATGCCCAGGCAGCGATAGTGATTCATGAACATGAACTGGCCGGTGGAAAATTAAATGAAGTAATTGATGATTTGCTGAAAGACGAGAAGAAAATAAGAAAAATGGAAAAAGAGTCAGCAAAACTGGGAAATATAAAAGCAGCGGCGGAAATTGTTGATATATGCGTCAAATTGATCGCTTGAAAAAATGCGAGGGAAAATACGAATCATGGCTAGCAGCAAACAGAACGGATTAATGCAGAGAAAAGTTAAACGTATTCATTTTGTTGGAATTGGAGGAATCGGCATGAGCGGTATCGCCGAAGTGCTTATAAATTTAGGATACGAAATCAGCGGTTCGGACATGCAAAGTTCGGACATAACTAAACGCCTGAAAAAATTGGGGGCAAAAGTGTCTCTTGGACACAGCGCCCAAAATGTATCAAAGGCCGATGTTGTGGTCACTTCCACAGCGGTTAGAGAAAATAATCCGGAAGTTGTTGAAGCCCGCCGAAAAAATATTCCTGTAATACCGCGGGCGGAAATGCTGGCTGAACTTTTGAAGATGAAATTTTCCATAGCAGTTTCCGGCAGTCACGGGAAGACAACAACCACTTCCATGATTTCCACTGTTCTGGCGCAAGGCGGATTTGACCCCACCATGGTTATTGGAGGAAAGCTGGCCAGTATCGGCAGTAACGCCAGACTGGGCGACGGCGATCTTATTGTGGCGGAAGCGGATGAAAGCGACGGTTCTTTTTTGAAGTTGTCACCAACTATTGCCATTATCACCAATATTGACCGGGAGCATCTTGATTATTATCCGGGGATAGAGGAAATAAAAGATGCCTTTCTTCAATTTGCTAACATTGTCCCCTTTTATGGCTGTACAGTTTTGTGCAGCGACGATGAACATGTCCGGGAGATATTACCTTTAATAAAGCGTAAAGTTATAACTTATGGAATAAAGTATCCTGCGGATTATACGGTGCAGGATATAAAATTTAAAGGAAACAAATCGGTTTATAAACTCAGCTATAGAGCAGATGAATTAGGCACTGTTGAATTGAGTGTTCCCGGCATGTTTAATATTTACAATTCTCTGGCCGCTGTTGCTGTCTGTCGTGAGTTAAAATTGGATTTGAAGACGATTAGAGACGGGTTACGGAACTTTTTTGGTGTGCAAAGACGGCTTGAAGTAAAAGGAGTTGTTTCCGGTGTGACGGTTGTCGATGATTATGGCCATCATCCTACAGAAATAAAAGAAACTCTGGCCGCGGCGCGGCACGTTTGGAAAAAAAGATTGGTTGTTGTTTTTCAGCCGCATCGTTTTACGCGCACCAAAGTACTTTTCGATGAATTTACTAAAGCATTCGACGATGCCGACGTTCTTATTCTTAATGATATTTACCCGGCCAGCGAAGAGCCGATTGCCGGAATTAATTCTGCGGCTCTCTGGGCGGCGATAAAACAAGCTGGCCATCCGTGCGTCGAATATATTTCTGGTGAGAAGGAAACGCTTAGATATCTTTTGGAAACGGTGAGGCCTAAGGATACGGTTATTACCTTGGGTGCCGGAAACGTTTATAAGATGGGAGAGGCTTTTTTGAAAAAAATGGTAGCAAGGGAAAAAAGTAAATAATGCCGGTAAAAAGAAAAATCGTAGACGTGCTAGAAGATATTCCTCGGACAAAGGTATTGTACGATGAGCCGATGTCCAATTACACTTCGCTTCGTGTGGGAGGCAAGGCGGATGCTCTAGTTGTTATAAACAGCGAAGAACAGTTGTCGAAGATAGTTAACAGGCTCAAAAATGAAAACATTGATTTTTTTCCGGCCGGGAATTTGACAAATATTATTATACGCGACGGCGGTTATCGTGGAGTAATTTTGTTGATGACAGGATTGAAAAAAGTTGTCTGCCAGCGTTTTTCGGATGGGCGACAGGTCATTTTTGCCGAGGCCGGTGCTTCATTAGATTCAGTAATCAGCTTGGCTCTGGCCGAAGAGCTTACCGGTATGGAATTTTGCGCCGGAATTCCCGGTAGTGTCGGCGGAGCCGTTCGGATGAACGCGGGAGCATACGGGAAAGAAATGAAGGATGTTTTAGAAAAAATATATTTACTTGATGTCGACGGCACAAAAAAAGATTTGCATCGGCAGGATATATCTTTCGGATATAGGAAAATCAATTTGCCTTTGCAGACTATTATTCTTGCCGCAAAATTCAGGGTGGAAAAGGGCGAAACCAAAAGCATTAAAAACCGGATGAAAGAAATAATGCAGTGGCGTCGGGAAAAGCATCCGTTGGAATATCCAAGCGCCGGGTCTGTTTTTAAAAACATTCCCGGTCAGCCTGCCGGAAAGATTATTGAAGAACTTGGAATAAAAGGAAAAAGTTGCGGGGATGCGCAAATTTCTCCCAAGCATGCGAATTTTATTGTCAATAAAGGAAAAGCCAAAGCAGCGGATGTTTTGAAGCTTATTGCGTTTGTACAGGAGAAGGTAAAAAAAGAAAAAAACATTAATCTGGAAACAGAAGTGGTTATTATTGGAGAGGATTGATGCGGATAAGGTCGAGCAAAAGTTACAAAGCCAAGAGGTATCGCCTGACACGCAGATTCAGTGAAGTGTTTGGTGATTTTTTCCGGGCCGGGTGCGTGTTGCTTTCGGCTGCCGTTCTCAGTTGCGCGTTTATTTATGTTTATACCTGTTTTTTAAGCAGCCCGTATTTTGAAATCAAAGAGACTTCCGTGCGCGGTCTGAAGGAACTGACGGAAAAGGATGTTCTCACATTGGCGCAGGTAAAACCTGCGCAAAATCTTTTGGCGGTGAATAAATCAGCAATAGAAAAAAGGATATTGGCTAATCCATGGGTGAAAAATATATATATTGGCAGAGAATTGCCCGACAGGCTTGTGCTGGAGTTGAGGGAAAGGCAACCGGTAGCTTTATTGAAGGAGAAAAATGATTTCTATTTGATTGATACGGAAGGTAATGTGTTTAAAAAGGTAAACGAGAGCGATGAAATTGACCTTCCCGTAATTAGCGGATTGGATGGTAAAGAAGCTGCGAAGACGCCTTCTTTTCTCGAAGCGCTGAGACTGATCGATATTTTACACAATTCCAGTCAGTACGCTTATCTGGGAATCGTTTCCGAAGTGAATGTCAGCAAAGTATTCGGCTTGGGTGTACTTACGGAAAAAGGATTTTATTTTAAATTGGGTACTGATGGTTTTGAGAGCAAATTAAAAAACTTGAAAATAGTGATGGATGATCTGGCGAAGAGGGAACTGACAAATGGTTGGCTGTGTATTGATTTGGTTAATCCTTCGAAAATTACCATTCAGCAAAAAAACTTGCTTATTAAAGAGAAAGAGCGAGAGGGGAGTAGCAGTAGCCGTTATCAAATATGAAATTAAATAGGAAGTTAAAATAAAAACGAGGTGAAATACTGATGGGAAGAAAAAATGAAGTGCTTGTTGGGCTTGATATTGGAACCACCAAGACTACGGCGGTTGTCGGAGAAGTTACTAATACAGGCATTGACATAATAGGCATCGGAACGTCACCGGCAAAAGAAATAAGAAAAGGTGCTGTGGTCAATATAGACAACATGGTGGAATCTATTAAAACAGCAGTGGATGAGGCGGAACATATGTCTGGTTACCGTATCAATTCAGTTTATGTCGGTATAGCCGGGAACCATGTTAAGGGGCAGAATTCTTTGGGGATAGTATCTGTTAAAGGTCGTGAGGTTGGTGAAGATGACGTGCAAAGAGCAATTGAAGCGTCACGCGCCATTGCTGTTCCAATAGACAGGGAAATAATACATATTCTGCCCCAAAATTATGTTGTCGATGGTCAGGACGGCATTAAAGATCCCAAGGGAATGTCCGGTGTGCGTCTTGAAGCAAAAGTGCATATTGTCACCGCCGCATCTTCCGCCATTCAAAATATAATTAAATCTGTTAACCGGGTCGGGTTAGATATTGATGACATCGTTATGGAACAGTTAGCTGCTTCCGAGGCTGTGCTGAGTTCTGATGAAAAAGATTTGGGCGTGGCGGTAATTGACATTGGAGGCGCGCATACCGGCATAGCCATTTTTGCCGAGGGAAGCATCAAACATACCGCAATACTTTCGGTGGGAGGTAATTATGTCACTTCCGATATTGCCACGGGTTTGCGCACACCTTTGAATGAGGCAGAGGATATAAAACTAAAATATGGATGCGCTTTGACTTCAATGATTGCAAAAGAGGAGACAATAAGAGTGCCCAGTGTAGGCGGTCGCGAGGATCGCGAAGTTTCTCGCCAAATTTTGGGCCGAATCGTTGAACCCAGGATGGAGGAAATATTAAGTTTTGCGTTCAAGGAAGTTGTCCGCTCTGGATTTGAAGAATTACTGGCGGCCGGGGTTGTTCTGACCGGGGGAACCGCGCTGTTACCCGGAACTAATGAACTTGCCGAACGGGTGTTTGACATGCCGACACGCCGGGGCAATCCAGCCAATGTCGGCGGTTTATATGATGTGGTGAATTCTCCGGAGCATACGGTCGGCGTTGGATTGATTGTTTATGGAAGCAAGGAAATGGAGAGAGATTCTGTGTACGGCAGAAAGACAAATATATTCGGCAGAATGTCAAGGTCAATAAAAAAATTAATGTCAGAATTTTTTTGAAAGGAAGGAGTAACCATGTTTGAATTAAAAGAAATATGCAATGAAAATTCGGCAAAGATCAAGGTAATCGGTGTGGGCGGAGGCGGAGGAAACGCCGTAAATACGATGATTGCGTATTCACTGCGCGGAGTTGATTTCATCAACACCAATACAGACGCACAAGTGCTGAGCGTTTCTCATGCGCCGATTAAAATTCAATTAGGTATGGAATTAACCAAGGGATTAGGCGCTGGTTCCAATCCTGAAATCGGCAGACAAGCGGCATTAGAATCAAGAGACGAAATAAAACCTTACTTGGAAGGCGCGGATATGATTTTTATCACCGCAGGATTAGGCGGAGGAACGGGAACAGGTGCTGCTCCGGTCATTGCGGAAATCGCCCGTGAATGCAATGCGCTAACAGTTGCCGTGGTTACCAAGCCTTTTCAATTTGAAGGGAAAAAGCGTAATATGCAAGCAGAAGAGGGGATTCAGCAGCTAAGAGGCGTTGTGGATACCCTGATTGTTGTTCCCAATCAGCGGCTTTTAAGCTTAGGCGGGCGCAACCTGTCGCTTTTGGAATCATTTAAAAAAGCGGATGATGTTCTTTATCAGGCGGTGAAAGGAATTTCCGATTTAATTTTGGTCCCCGGATTGATTAATCTCGATTTTGCAGATGTAAAAAACATTATGACGAACATGGGTATGGCCGTTATGGGGACGGGAATCGCCGGCGGAGAAAACCGGGCGGTAGAAGCGGCGCAAAAAGCGATTTCTTCGCCTCTTCTTGAAGACAATACTATTCAGGGAGCGCACGGCATTTTGCTTAATATCACCGGCGGATTGGATATGAGTCTTTACGAAGTCAATGAGGCTTCCTCACTGATTCAAGCGGAAGCGCATGAGGATGCGAATATTATTTTCGGCACGGTTATTGATGAAAAAATGAGAGATGAGATACGCATTACTGTTATCGCCACCGGCTTTGATGACAACATTATTAAGAAAAAAGTTTCCGTGGACAATGTTACTCATCTTGTGGGCTTCAAGAAAGAAGATCTGCAGACGCCAGCATTTATGCGCCAGGAAAGAACACGCAACAAAGCCAATATAGTTACTCTGGGCGTGGACGAAGGCACGGAGGAACTGGATCTTGAGATTCCGACTTTTTTGCGCCGACAGGCGGATTGAAAACAGGAGAGGCGAAATATTTATTCATGGTTATGGGCCATGGGACATGAATTGGAAACTAAAAAGAAATTGTGCGGCTTTATTGACGCAGGAAAGAGGTTATTTTAAAAAAGTTTGGGGGACATATAACACGGTTTGCCTTGTTTATCCTAATCATTACCGCATAGGCATGGCGAACTTGGGCTTCCAAACGGTTTACAAAATATTCAACGAGCAGCCTTCCTTTCTTTGTGAAAGATTATTCCTTCCCGCACCGGAAAACGGTGCCGAATTCGTCTCCGGTGCGGCAGGAATAGTGAGTATAGAAAACCAAAAGCCCGTTACTGAATTTGATATTTTGGCTTTTTCTATATCTTTTGAAAATGACTATCCGAATATTTTAAAAATTATGGGCCAGGCGAAAATTCCGTTTCTGGCTGCTGAACGCTCTAAAGATTACCCTCTTATTTTGGGTGGTGGCATTGCCCCAACGCTTAATCCAGAACCGCTGGCGGACTTTTTTGATTTATTTATACTGGGTGAATCAGAACTGGCGTTGCCCAAATTTGCTTTATCTTTTGATGAAGCTTGTCGCAATAAAAAGAATCGTCGACAATTTCTCAGTGATATACAAAAAAAAATTCCAGGCGTCTATGTTCCGTCATTATATAAAGTAAACTATGGAAAAGACAGTAGGGTTCAGTCGATTGAGCCAGTCAAGCACACATTCCCCCAAAAGATAAAACTAAATAATCCTAAAGATATCAATGCTTTTCATGCGCAGGAAACTGTCAGCGCGTCAAAAGCGGAAATGGAACAAATGTTTTTGATTGAAGCAAACCGCGGTTGTGCTCACTACTGTCGTTTTTGCGCGGCCTCTTATGTTTATCATCCGGTACGTTTTCGTAAAGCTGAGGAGATAATAAAATCGGTTAATCAGGGTTTAGAAAGAAAACAAAAAATTGGCCTGGTCGGAACAGCGGTTTGTGAGCATCCCAGCCTGATCGGCATAATGGAATATATTCAGGGGAAAAACGCTCAGATAGGCATCGGCTCTCTGCGTATTGATCGGGTTACAGAAAAAATTGTGGATATGCTCAAAGCCGGAGGGGTTGAAACTGTAGCGTTGGCGCCGGAAGCCGGTTCTCAGAAGATGAGGGATTTGCTAGGTAAAGGTATAAGTGAACAGGACATAATCCGGGCGATATCAATTCTTATTGAAAAAGGAATATTAAATTTACGTTTATATTTTATGGTGGGTCTGCCTCAGGAAGGGGAAGAGGATATTGATGCCATTATTGAGCTGGTGAAAAAGGTTCAACATACAGCTCTCAAACGTACAGGGGGAAAAAGAAAATTCCGTCGGATCACGTTAAGTATAAATCAATTCATTCCCAAACCGCATACGCCGTTGCAATGGTGCGTTCTGGCCGATGTTCAGGAGACAAATAGAAAAATAAAAAAAATTGTCAATTTTTTTAAAAAGGACAGACAGATCAAAGTCATATCAGATGTTCCCAAATGGAATTACATCCAGGCGTTTCTGTCGCTGGGAGATCGAAGAGTAAGTGAAATTCTGCTTGCCGTACACAGGCTCAACGGTAACTGGAAAAAAGCACTGAAAGAAATCAATATAAACCCTGATTTCTATGTTTACAGGCAGAAATCAACAAAGGAAGCGCTTCCCTGGAATATGATTGAAATTGGAATTTCCCGGCAATTCTTGGTTAAAGAATTTGAAAAAGCGTTAGCGGGAAAATAAACGTTGATAACGTTGAGCGATTAAAAGCCCCCTTAAAGCGGATGCTTTAAAGGGGCCGATATTTTCCGCAGACCATGTTTTTGTTATTTGCTTTTAAAATCTTCCTTTGTGAAGAATATTATTTTTTTCAGCTGACCATAGTTTTTACCGCTTCGATGACGGGATTGGTGAAAAGCGCCATCAAGACGGTGTAGAGAGCAAAGACACCGACGGCTTCGGAAGTGTACATTTGTTCGTATTTGCGT